>Ga0099826_10000008_pt1 | contig 380974 bp, 362 predicted proteins | sample Mtrugardesep15_FD_76830 | JGI IMG/M metagenome (GOLD analysis project Ga0099826, IMG submission 76830) | Root nodule microbial communities of legume samples collected from California, USA - M. trunc garden sep15 | ecosystem: Host-associated > Plants > Roots > Nodule | place: USA: California... | reverse complement strand
GCAACCGGTATCCCTTCCTGCTGCGCAAATACTGCCGGACGATTTTCGCCTTGAACTGCGCTGTGTACTTCGACATGAAAAAACCCCAAAAGTTGATGTCCAACTTTTGGGGTTCTGTTCACAAACTGCCGGGGGTTTTTTTACGTCTTCTGGATCAGCCCAGGCTGCAGGCGCCCGGAGCAATCAGCGCAGGACGAGGATCCTTGCCGGCGACGGTGAAACGCACGCGCTGCAGGGTCAGGTGGCGCACATTGCGCGCCCACAGGCCGTAGGCAGGCATTACGGTGGCGAACATATGCGGATCCGGATACAGGTCGCGGCCGTCCGGCACCTTGGCGGCTTCCAGCACCGGTTCGGTGGCGGGCGACATGGCCAGGTTCACATCGCGCAGCAGCACGTGTTCGATGTGCTTTTCCGGGATGGCGGTAAAGAAGGAGCCGCGCATGCCGTTGTTCTCGCCACTAATGCGGTCATACACGATGTGGCGCAGGTTTCCGGGGCCGGGACGCTTCTGCTCCGGGCGCACGCGGCCACGGTCGCTGATGATGAGGAACAGCGGGCTCTCTGCGCGCACGATTTTCACGTCGTGCACCACAATCCGTTCCACTGTGCCGCCATCGACCGTTTCCCAGGAAATGCCGCCGTCGGCCTTACGGCGCTTGATCGAGCGCATCTGGTCCGAAGGGCCGCCCAGCACCACGTTCCGCACCAGCACATTGCGCAGGTCGCCCTGCGAATCGGTGCCGAACTTCAGCGCATTGCAGCTGCTGTAGAACTCGCAGTTCTCGATCAGGATGTTCTCGCCATTGCGCTGGCTGGCGCCCTTGAAGCACAGGCCGTCGTCTTCCGCATTGATGAACACATTGCGCACGATAACGCGGCGGCAGCCGTCGATATCGATGCCGTCGTTATTGTGGTTGGACTGGTTCTCAACGTGGATGCCGTCCACGATCAGGTCTTCGCAGTTCAGGTAGTTCTGCATCCAGCACGGCGAATCCTGCATGCGCAGGTCGCGGATCACGACGTTTTTGCAGTCCAGCATACGGATCATGAACGGGCGGCCCGGCGTTGCGCCGATGGTCTGCTCGCCTGGAAAGTTGGTTTTGGTGCCGCGGCCATCAATCAGGCCCTTGCCGCACAGGCCCACGCGCTCGCAGCCTTCGGCGAAGATCAGCGACTGGTTCATGCCCATATTGCTGTCCTGGACCGTGGGCCTGCGCGCCTTGCGTTCGGGGTAGTCATTCAGGTTTATGCTGGCGACCAGGCGGCTGCCTTCCGCAATTTCGAGCATCACGCCCGAACGCAGGTCGATGGTGCCGCTGATGTAATCGCCTTTCGCAAGGCGTACGGTGCCGCCGCCGGCGGCTGCACAGGCTTCCACCGCACGCTGGATGGCGGGCGTGGCGAGCGCACCTTTTTCAAGGCCGTAGGATTCGGGTTCGAACACGCGGTTGGGAACGGCCCACGGACGCAGCGTCTGCGTGAGTTGCAGCGCCATCTTGTCCAGGTCGCGCCGCAGTTGATCGGCCCATTCCGGCGCCTTGCCGCACGGCGCGGCCATGGCGGCTGCCGGCAGCATGGCGCCGAGCACTCCACCTCCCAGGGCCAGGGCCAGCTTTCGGCGTTGAGGATTATGGGAAATCGTTGACACCATCAGCTGTCTCCTTACTGTTATCGGACTATATTTACCCTGAACCAGTCTACGTCGATGTAGTTGTGATGGATTTGATTCAGGGGCTTGCTTGACTTGACTTCATCAATATCGGAACGGATGTAGGTGAAGACCGCCGGGCGGCTTCCCTTCCACCACGAGAATTTGGCCAGCGGCGTAACAGGCCCGAAGTCCCTGAAAGCGTCTTTCTCGCCCAGGGCATAGGAAAACTGCACGGTCTGGTCATTGCGCACATGGGCGCGCAGGATGATGGAGCCGCTGGCGATCTTCTCGCCGCGCATTTCCTCGCCCGCATTCGAATACGTCAGGTAGTTTGCGCCGCCCTCGCGTGCGACGCCGATCCACGGCACCTTCACGCCGAACAGGCTGAGGCCCGCGCGCTGGCCATCCGTCATCCCCGCCAGCTCGATGCGGGTACTGATCTCCGCTGCAGGGCCTTCAAGGATCTGCGTCAGCGTATTTCTTGCACCAACGAGGTAGCGGGTCTTGTTCGCTTCAATGCGCATGAAGCCCGGACGCTGCGTGAGGCTCCAGCGGCCCACGTCCGGATTGTGGTTCCAGGACCATTGCAAGCCAAGCACGTTGCCGGAGAATTCATCGGAACTCTGCAGGCGGAAATCCGGCGACTGCGCTGCTGTCTGCGGCACCAGGTGATTCAGCACCGGCAGGCCCTGCTCGCCCATCACTGGCCAATCGTCCTTCCACACCACCGGCTGCAGGTGGGTGATGCGGCCGAAGGCGCCCGTGCTGTTGAAGTGAATGAACCAGCCCTGGCCCGACGGCGTTTCAACCCAGCCGCCCTGGTGTGGCCCATCCAGGCCATTACCGGGATTGAGCACGGAGCGGTATTCATACGGCCCCTGGATGGAGCGCGAGCGCATCACGGCCTGCGGGCCGGTGCTCACGCCGCCAATCGGCGCGAAGATGTAGTAGTAGCCATTGCGCTTGTAGACCTTCGGGCCTTCCAGAATCGGCAGGTTCACCTTGTCTTCGATGATGATCTTGCCTGCATCGAGCAGGGTCTTGCCGTCCGGGCTCATGGCGTGCAGGATGATTGGACCGGCGCCCACTTTCGAGTGCACCAGCCATGCCTTGCCGTCGTCGTCCCAGAACGGGCATGGGTCTTCATAGCCCGCACCGGCCAGCACCGTCACCGGCTCCGTCCACGGACCTGCCGGATGCTCGGCGGAGCTCATGAAAATGCCCTCGCCCGGCGTCGCCCAGTACACGTAGAAGCGCTTGTTGTGATACCGGATCGATGGCGCCCACACGCCACCCGCATAACGCATGCCTTCGCCCACCGGTTTCGACACGGCATCCGTCAGCGTGTACGGCGGCACCATATCGTAGGAAGGATGGAAAGGCAGCCGGTTCAGCACATGGCCGATGATCTTCCAGTTCACCAGGTCTTTCGACTGCAGCACCGGAAGTCCGGGAGAGAAGTGGAAGCTGGAGGCAACGAGGAAATAGTCTTCACCGACACGGATTACGTCCGGATCGGAATAGTCGGCGTGGATAATCGGATTCGCGTAATGCTGCGCCGGCGCCGCTACGGCGCCGGTCATGCAGAACATCGCTACGCAGAAGCCGCCAATCAGGGCAGGGGCAGTGCGCGCCATGGCCGTGCCGCTCAGACGATGCCGCTGCTGCTGGCACCTGCCTTCGCAGGCCGCTTCTCCGCCGCCTGCGCGCGGTAGCCGCTGGCGCGGTAGCAGGCCACCGGATCGATGGCGCCGCCGGAACGCAGCCGCGCCATTGCGAGGATCGGACTCACGTCGGTACGGTAAGCATGCTTCAGCGCCTGCGCCGACTGGAGCGCGTCGTTGTTCTGCTGGTGCCCGCGCAAGGCCGCGCGGTCCACCAGATTGGCCTGTACGAAGGCGCGCTGCACTTCCGCTGCACTGTTCATCAGGCTCTCAACCGGATCGGTAACGTTGTGCGACTGATCCAGCATATAGGCCGGGTTGAAACCAGCGCCTTCGCGTTCGGCGGCGTCGGCCAGCTCATTGAACACGAGGAAGAGCTGGAAAGGATTGATGCTGCCCGAATCCAGGTCGTCGTCGCCGTATTTGCTGTCGTTGAAGTGGAAGCCGCCCAGTTTGCCGAACTGCGCCAGCCGCGCCACGATCATTTCAATGTTCGTGTTCGGCGCGTGGTGGCCAAGATCGACCAGGCAGCGCGCCTTCTCGCCCAGCGTCTGGGCGCAAGCGAAGCTGGTGCCCCAGTCGGCAATGGTGGTGGCGTAGAAAGCGGGTTCGAACAGCTTGTGTTCGATGAACATATGCCAGTCCGCAGGCAGCGCAGAGTAGATGGCGCGTGCGCTGTCCAGGTAGCGCTCCAGCGCGCCGCGCAGGTTGTGCTGGCCGGGGAAGTTGGCACCGTCGCCCACCCAGACGGTCAGCGCCTTCGAACCCAGCGCGCGGCCCAGTTCGATGCAGGCGATATTATGTTCCACCGCCTGCGCACGCACCGCCGCATCGTTGGCGGTCAGACTTCCGTACTTGTAGCTGTGCTGCTGGTTCGCCTGATCCTGGAAGGTATTGGAGTTGACGGCATCAAAATACAGGCCGTGGCTCTCGGCCTGCTGGCGCAGCGCTGCGGGATCATTCGTTGCATCCCATGGAAAGTGCAGCGAAACACCCGGCGTGGCGCGCGTGAGCTGGTGAATCAGCGCGCAGTCTTCCAGTTTTTCGAACACATTGCGTGGTTCGCCCTTGCCGGGGAAGCGCGCAAAGCGCGTGCCGCCGGTGCCCACGCCCCAGCTGGGCAGGGCCACGGCGAAGGTCTGCGCCAGAGCGGTCAGGCGCTCAATGTCCTGTCCGCGCCGCGCCAGCATGCCGCCCAGCGCTTCGTAGTCGGCCTCCAGGCCGGCGCGCAGCGCGGCGTTATGCTCGGCCACGCGGCCGCTATCGATAATGCTCATCCTTGTCTCCGTTTTTTTGATCTGGACGTGCTTAGCGCGTGAAGGCAGCGGCGTTGCCGGCATCCACGTTCAGGATATTGCCGGTGCTCTTGGCCGCCTTGTCGCTCGCCAGGAAGTACACCGCTTCGGCGATATCTTCCGGCAGCACGCTCAGTTTCAGCATGCTGCGTTCGCGGTAGAACTCTTCCACGTCATCCAGCTCAATTTTATTCGACTGGGCGCGCTCCTGTTTCCATTTGCCGTCCCAGATGCGCGAACCACGGATCACGGCGTCCGGATTGACGACATTGACGCGGATGCGGTGCGGCGCACCTTCCAGCGCAATGCAGCGCGCCAGATGGATTTCTGCGGCTTTCGCGGTGCAGTAGGCGGCTGCGCCGGCCGATGCCACCAGGCCGTTCTTGGAGGCGACAAACACCATGCTGCCGCCCAGTTCCTGCTGCTTCATCAGGCGGAAGGCCGCGCGGCTCGCCAGGAAGTAGCCGGTGGAGAGAATGTTCTGGTTGCGTTCCCACATGGCCAGCGAGGTCTGGTCCAGTGGTGCGGAAGATGCGATGCCTGCGTTCGAGACCAGCAAGTCGATGCCGCCAAATTGCAGTGCGGTCGCCTGCAGCACCTTTTCCACATCGTCTTCGCTGGTGATGTCGGCAACCACGCTGCCCACGTTGTCCTTGCCGGACCGCTTCACCAGGTCGTTGTGCGCCTGCCCCAGCACTTCGCCATCGATATCGGTCAGCATCACGCAAGCGCCTTCCTGCAGCAGCTGGCGCGCAACCGCCTGGCCGATGGCGCCTGCGCCGCCGGTCACCAGTGCAATGCGGCCTGCCAGGCTTTTCGGCTTGGGCATGCGCTGCAGCTTTGCTTCTTCCAGCAGCCAGTATTCGATGTCGAAGGCTTCCTGTTCGGGCAGGCCTACATAGGTGCCAACGCCGTTCGCACCACGCATCACGTTGATGGCGTTCACATAGAACTCGCCGGCGATACGTGCAGTCGCCTTGTCCTTCGCGAAGGACAGCATGCCCACGCCGGGAATCAGGTAAATGATGGGATTCGCATCGCGCACGGCCGGGCTGTTGTCATGCTTGCAGCGCTCGTAGTAGGCGATGTAGTCGGCGCGGTAGTCGGCCAGGCCTTGGTCGAGGCCCGCAACGATCTTGTCGAAGTCCGGATTGAGCGGATCGAAGTCGATGACGAAAGGACGGATTTTCGTGCGCAGGAAGTGATCGGGGCAGGACGTGCCCAGCGCGGCCAGCGGTTTCAGGTCGCGGCTGCAGACGAATTCCAGCACGGCGGCGCTGTCGTCAAAGTGGCCCAGTTTGTATTCGTCCTGGCTGATTTTGCCGCGCAGGAGAGGCATGAGGCGGGTGGCCAGCGCGCGGCGCTGTTCCGCAGGCAGGGCTGTCACCGCCGCACCGCCAAAGGAAGGTTGCTTCACGTTCGCGGCCAGCCATTCCTCCGCACGGCGAATGACAGCCAGCGTGGTTTCGTAGCAGGACTTGGAGGTATCGCCCCAGGTGAACAGGCCGTGACCTTCCAGAATGAGACCCTTCAGATTCGGCTGCGCTTTGGATAGCGCTTCCAGTTTCAGGCCCAGGTCGTAGCCTGGACGCTGCCATGGCAGCCAACCCAGTTCGCCTTCGAAGATTTTCTGAGTGAGCGCTTCGCTGCCTGCGCAGGCCGCAATCGCAATCACCGCATCCGGATGCATGTGATCAACGTGCTTGCGGTCGATATAAGCGTGCAGCGGCGTGTCGATGCTGGCTGCGCGCGGATTCAGGTTGAAGGTGCAATGCGGCAGGTAAGCGACCATCTCATCTTCATGCGCCAGGCCGCGATAGCGCCCTTTCAGGGCCTGCAGCTTGTCCATGTAGAGTGTGGAGAAACCATCCAGCTTGATGCTGCCCAGGTCCCCGCCGGAGCCCTTCACCCACAGCACTTCCACGTCCGCACCGCTCAAGGGATCGGCCATCGTTACCTTGGCCGAGGTATTCCCGCCGCCGAAGTTCGTAATGCGCAGGTCGGACCCGAGCAGGTTTGAGCGGTACAAGAGCAGCTCCGGCTCGCTCATGGTTGCGGCGAGCTTATCGTCCCACAGGGAGGTGATTGGCGCCTGCTGCTCTGCTTCATTCATTTTTGGGGTCTCCGTCATTGTTGAAAATTGCTGCCACCCAGTAGAAATCAGGGGGCCAAGCAGTGTCAATGCAGAAGCAATCAACCATTTGAGCAAGACGTAAATAATCAAGAGGATGATTGAATTGATCGCAAGGCCGGGACAAAACAATCAAATCTTTGATCGAAGACTGATTGACGGCGGATTTTTATGTGCGTAGTCTCTACCGTTAATAAAGTGACACAGTCACGATAAAAAGGAGACAACATGGTGAACCACAAGCGCCGTAAACGTTTGTTGAAGCTGTTGGCTGAGCACAGTGCCGCCACTGTGCCCCAGCTGGTTGAATGGCTCAGCGTCTCGCCCGCCACCGTGCGGCGCGATATCAGCTGGCTGGCCGCACGCGGCCTGCTGTCCCGCACACGCGGCGGCGCCAGCAATGTTGAGCAGAAGCGGCGCGAATTCACGCTCACCAGTGAGACATTCCAGAACAATATCCAGTGCCATGCGGAGCGCAAACGCGCCATCGCCCGCTACGCGGCAGGCATGTGCAGCGAAGGCGAAACGATCATCATCAACGGTGGCACCACCACCTTCATGATGGCCGAATTCCTGATGGACCGGCACCTGAAAATCCTCACCAATTCCTTCCTGATGGCAGAACGGCTGCTGGTATCGAGCGAAAACGAGATCATTCTGCCGGGCGGTAAGGTCTACCGCGAGCAGAACGTGATCCTCAGCCCCTTCGACAATGACATCACCCAGCACCACTATGCGGGCAAGATGTTCATGAGCGTGTACGGCTTGTCACTCCTGGGGCTGATGGAGGCCGATCCCCTGTTGATCCAGGCCGAGAAGCGCCTGATCAGCCAGGCGGAGGAACTAATTGTGCTGGCGGACAGCTCGAAGTTTGCCAAGCGCGCGGGGCTCATCCTGTGTGGCCTGAACCGCGTTTCGACCGTGATTACCGATACCGATGCTTCCGATTCGGCCGTGCAGCTGCTGGAGCAATCCGGCGTGCGCGTGGTGACGGTAGCGCCGGAAGCCTTGCCGCAGCAGGCGCTCAGCCCCGCGGCGTTCAACCCGGCCTTCGATTATCCGGCCGCCGGCCTGTTCCAGGCGGAGGTTGCGCATTGAAGCTCAAGCAAATTCTGTCGGCGGCAATGGCCGCCACGGTGCTGGTAACGCTGGCAGGCTGCGGTGAGAAAAAGGCCGCAGCGCCTGAAGCGCAGAAGGTCCGCATTGCGATGGTGGTGAAAAACCTTGGTAACGGCTTCTTCGACGCCGCGCACCGTGGCGCGCAGGAAGCAGCGAAGGAACTGAAGAACGTTGAGGTCATCTACACCGGCCCCACCACGCCAAGCGCGGAAGGCCAGATCGAAATCATCAACTCCCTGATCAGCCAGAAGGTGGATGCAATCGTTATCTCCGCCAACGATCCGAACGCGCTGGTGCCGATCACCAAACGCGCGATGGCGCGCGGCATCAAGGTGCTGTCCTTCGACAGCGGCATTGCGCAGGAAGGGCGGCTGATGCAGCTGCATCCCTCGAATGCACAGCTGATCGGCCTGAAACAGATCCGCATGGCTTCCGACGCGATTGGCGGCGAAGGCGAAATCGCCATCCTGTCGGCTTCCGCGCAGGCCACCAACCAGAATATCTGGATCGGCGTGATGAAGGATGTGCTCAAGCAGCCGGAATTCAGCAAGATGAAACTGGTGGCCACCGTGTACGGCGACGACCAGGCCGACAAGAGCTACCGCGAAGCGATCGGCCTCCTGCGCAGTAATCCGAAACTGAAGGCCATCATCGCCCCAACCATCGTCGGCATCAATGCGGCAAGCCGCGCGGTGCAGGATGAAGGCCTGGTGGGCAAGGTATTCGTCACGGGCCTTGGCCTGCCGTCGGAAATGGCGGGGCATGTGCATAGCGGCACCGTACTTGAATTCGCGATCTGGAACCCTATCGACCTTGGCTACGCGGCCACGTACGCAGCCTACGGCTTCGTGACCGGCCAGCCGACAGCGAAGGCAGGCGGCAGCGTATCGGCAGGCCGCATGGGCAGCATCGCCATCGACGAGAAGGGCGAAGCCGCGATGGCGCCGCCCTTCACCTACAACAAGGGGAACGTGGACCAGTTCTCCAAAATCTTCTGAAGCCTTAGCCTTTTATGCATCAGTTGGATCAGGAATCGGGCGCAGCGCCATTGCTGGCGCTCTCCGGTGTCAGCAAGCGTTTTGCGGGCATCGCCGCGCTGAACAAAGTGGGCTTGTCGGTACGTGGCGGTGAGGTGATGGCGCTGATCGGCGAGAACGGCGCGGGTAAATCCACGCTGGTGAAAATCCTCACCGGTATCTATCAGCCCGATGAAGGCAGCATCTCGCTCAACGGTGTGACACAAAGCTTCAGCAATGCACAGGACGCGATGCGCGCGGGGATCACCGCCGTGCATCAGGAAACGGTGATGTTCGACGAGCTCACCGTGGCCGAAAACATCTATATCGGCCGCCAGCCGTGCACCGGCCGTACCGGCCGTATCGACTGGGCGCGCATGGAAACCGAAGCCGAGCAGCTGTTTGCGCGGCTGGACGTCGCAATGCCGGTGCGCACGAAGGTCAAGGACCTGAGCGTAGCGCAGCGCCATTTCGTTGAGATTGCGCGCGCCCTGTCACAAGATGCGCGCGTGGTCATCCTGGACGAGCCCACGGCATCCCTGTCGCAGCGCGAAATCCAGGAGCTCTACCGCATCATCAGCCAGCTGCGCGCTGCCGGCACGGCGGTGATCTTCATTTCGCACAAGTTCGATGAAATCTTTACGGTCGCCGACCGCTACACGGTGCTGCGCGACGGCCAATTTGTGGCAGACGGCGCGCTGGCCGATATCACCGAACCTGAACTGGTGGCGCTGATGGTGGGCCGCACCGTGCAGCAGGCCTATCCCAAAGCCGATGTCACGCCCGGCACCGTGGTGCTGGAGGTACGTGGCCTGAGCCACCCGACCGAGTTCGAGGACGTCAGCTTCACGCTGCGGCGCGGCGAAATTCTTGGCTTCTACGGCCTTGTTGGCGCCGGCCGCTCCGAAGTCATGCAGGCGCTGTTCGGCCTGAGCACCGGCGTGCGCGGCTCCGTCACGCTCGATGGCGAAGCATTCGGCATCGGCGACACGGCGGAAGCCATCGCTCGCGGCCTCGCCTACGTTCCGGAAGACCGCCAGCACCAGGGCGCTCATCTCTCGCTGCCCATCCTGCACAACATTACGCTGCCCATCCTGTCGAAGGTGGGCTTCTTCCTGCGCGGCCGCCGCACCCAGGAAAATTCGGTTGCACGGCACTACGCCGAGCAGCTGGAACTGAAGGCAGCACACCTCACGCAGCATGTGTCCGCGCTTTCCGGCGGCAACCAGCAGAAGGTGGTGCTGGGCAAATGGCTGGCCACCCAGCCCAAGGTGCTGATTCTGGATGAGCCGACCAAGGGCATCGACATCGGCTCCAAGGCCGCCGTGCACCGCTTCGTGGGCGGCCTGGTGGCGCAAGGCCTCTCGGTCATCCTGGTTTCTTCGGAACTGCCGGAGGTGATGGGCCTGGCCGACCGTATCGTCGTCATGCATCAGGGCCGGATCGAAAAAATTTTCGAGCGCGATGGCGCCACACCTGAACAACTGGTGGCTGCAGCGTCGGGCTGCGTGCTGGCGCCGGAGGAATGCTGATGCGCGCCCTGCTCAAACAACGCGAACCGCAACTGGCGCTGTGCATCGTTGCCTTGATCCTGCTGGTCGGCCTGCGCGCGCCGGTATTCCTGAGTGGCGCAAGCCTCTCCAACCTGCTCACGGACAGCACGCTGCTGATCATGCTGGCGTTGGCGCAGATGATCGTGATTCTCACGCGAGGCATCGACCTTTCGATGGCGTCCAATCTTGCGCTCTCCGGCATGGTGTCTGCACTGCTGGCATCGCGTTTCCCGGAACTGCCGCTGTCGCTCGTGATGTTCGCCGCACTGGCCGTTGGCCTGCTGCTCGGCCTGCTCAACGGCTACCTGATCGGCTACCTCGAACTGCCGCCCATAGTGGTCACGCTCGGCACCATGAGCGTTTACCGCGGCATGGTGTTCGTTCTCTCCAACGGCGCGTGGGTATCCTCTCACCAGTTCCCGCCTGATTACCTGGCATTTCCGCTCACACGGCTGCTGGGTGTGACGCATCTGGTCTGGATTGCCACCGCCGCCGTGCTGGCAGCGTGGTTCCTCACTCGCCACAGCCGCTTCGGCCGCGACCTCTACGCCATCGGCAACGAGCCTGCATCCGCGCGCTACGTCGGCATTCCGATTGCCAAACGCCTGCTGTGGACCTACGGCCTGGCCGGAGCCATGGCAGGCTTCTGCGGCTACCTCTGGGTGGCGCGCTACGCGGTTGCCTACACGGAGCTGGCTTACGGCTTCGAGTTCACCGTGATTGCAGCCTGCGTTATCGGCGGCATCAGCATTGCGGGCGGCTGCGGCAGTGTGGCGGGCGCCGTGCTGGGCGGCCTGTTCCTCGCCGTGATCGGCAACGCGCTGCCGGTGGTGAAGGTATCGCCGTTCTGGCAGAGCGCCCTCACCGGCTGCGTGATCCTGACCGCGGTGCTGATCAACGCACGCCACGGCAAACAAGGCGGCCGCCAGATCCTGCCGCGCAAGCTCAATACAGAATCGCAAGGCGCAGCATGAATTCGAGTACTCCCCTGCCTCCGGGCTCCCGCTACCTGATCGCCGACCGCGCGGGTTTCCGCCTGCGCGGCGTATTAGAGAAGTGGGAAAGCCTGCTGGTACTGCTTCTTGCAGCCCTGTTCATCGCGGGCGGCCTGCTGCTGCCCAATTTCCTCGACCTGCATAATCTCAGCGACAGCACCTTCAACTTCAGCGAGAAAGCACTGATCGCGCTGCCCATGGCCTTGCTCATCATCTGCCGCGAGATCGACATTTCGGTGTCCGGCATCCTGGCCCTGTCGTCGGTGGCGATGGGACTGGCAAAGAGTTACGGCGTGCCCGCCGAAGCGCTGCTGTTCGTCGCGCTGGCCACGGGCACCGCCTGCGGCTGGCTCAATGGCTTCATGGTGACGCGTTTCGGTCTGCCGTCCATCGTCGTCACCATCGGCACGGTGTCGCTGTTCCGCGGCCTCGCCAGCGTGGTGCTGGGCGACCAGGCTTTCACCGGCTACCCCTCCATGATGACGGAATGGGGACAGGGCTATGCATTCGGCATTATTCCGCGCTCGTTTGTGCTGCTGCTGGCCTTTGCTGCCTTGTTTGCCATCGTGCTGCACGCAACGAGCTGGGGCCGCCGCATTTACGCCATCGGCAACAATCCGGTCGCGGCGCGCTTCTCAGGCATCCGCGTGGACCGCTACCGCCTTGCGCTCTTCATGCTCACGGGCGCCATGGCGGGCCTGGCTAGCTATCTGCTCACCGGCCGCATCGACAGCACTCGCCCGAATATCGCAATGGGCTGGGAGCTCGAAGTCATCACCATGGTGATCCTGGGCGGCGTGAGCATCGCTGGCGGCGCGGGCACGATAGGCGGCGTGATGCTGGCGGTGCTGGTGCTGGGCATGGTGACCTACGGGCTTTCGCTCGCCAACGTGCCCGGCATCTACATGACCATTGTGATCGGCGTGCTGCTGCTTGCCACGATCGCCATTCCACGCCTGCTGCGCGGTAAGAAGACGGCCAAATGAGCGCCACCATCGTTCTCGATATCGGCAAGACCAACGTCAAACTGGTGCTGCTGAACGAGGAAGGCGCCACGCTCGCCGAGCGCCGCAGCCCGAACACCATCGTCAACGATGGCCCTTATCCGCACCACGACACGGAACGCATCTGGCAATGGATGCTCGCAGGGCTGCGCGAGTTCTCAAAACTCGCACAGGTCGGCGCCATCGTGCCGGTTACGCACGGTGCGACCGCTGCGCTGGTCGATGAGGACGGCCTGGTGCTGCCGGTGCAAGATTACGAATTTGATTTCGCGCTGCCCGGCTACGAAGCCATGCGGCCTGCATACGAAGCAAGCCGCTCGCCGCAGCTCCCCGCTGGCCTGAACCTCGGCCGGCAGTTGGCATGGCAGGCCCAGACCTTCCCCGAACAGTTCAGCAAGGTTCGCCATATCCTCATGTACCCGCAGTACTGGGCGTGGCGGCTGTGCGGCGTGGCCGCCGGCGAAGTAACCTCGCTCGGCTGCCACACAGACCTCTGGCAGCCGGCAACCCGGCGCTATTCCTCGCTGGTTGATGTGATGGAATGGCGTAGCGCTTTCCCGCCGCTGCACCCTGCATGGACGCCGCTCGGTGCGCTGCGTCCTGCGCTCGCGGCAGAAACAGGCCTGCCCACGGATTGCCAGGTGCTGTGCGGTATTCACGACAGCAATGCATCGCTGCTGCGCCATCTCGGCGGCGACGCGCCGCCTGCGGTGCTATCCACCGGCACCTGGGTCATCGCTGCCGCACCGGGCCTGCCGCTCGATGGCCTGCGTGAAGACGCGGACATGCTCGCCAACAGCAGCGCCACCGGCCAACCGGTGGCCTGCATGCGCTTCATGGGTGGGCGCGAATTCGCAGCGCTGGCCGGCGCCGACGCCGAAATCTGTGGCGTGAATAATGTGCAAGCGCTGATAGCGCAACAAACGCTGGCCCTGCCCTGCTTCGCCGCAAGCGGTGGCCCCTTCGCCGGCCGCCCCGGTGCTGTGCACGGCCCTGCGCCGCACACCAGCGCGCAGCGCTATGCGCTCGCTACCGTGTATTGCGCGCTGATGAGCGACTACTGCCTGAACGCGCTCGGCGTAACGGCGGATGGCGCGTCAGTCGTCATTGAGGGCAGCTTCACTGGCAATCCCCTGTTTGCTCCCTTGCTGGCCGCGCTGCGTCCACACCAGCAAATCTGCATCAGCGCGGATGACAGCAGTGGCACCACATGCGGCGGCTGGATGCTGCACCACTGGGGCAAAGCGCCAAGGAAAAGCGGCACCATTGCGGCGCCGCTGGATGTTTCCGGTTTGTCGGCCTACCGCGCCGAGTGGCTGAAAGCTGTTGCTTAAACTACGCGGCGGCGCGCAAACACGCCAAGCAGCGCCAGCCCTGCCAGCAACATGCCGTAGGTTTCCGGTTCCGGCACCGGAATCACACCATCGAAAGGCTGCAGGTGAATCTCGCCACGCTGCACCAGGTCCTCCACAAACACACCGCCTTCAATGTTGTTCCAGTTGGTCAGCGTCGCGCCCAGCGCAAGAATGGAGCCGCCGAACTGGTTGTTGATGTTCAGCGTGCTCGCATTGTAGAAGTTCCAGATGGTCTTGCCGCCAATGGCCTGCGCCGAGCCGCCGAGGAAGTTGACGGCGATCGACGCGCTGCTCACGTCCGTATTGAACACCATGGTGTTCGCGCCGTTCAGATTGAACTCGAATTCGCCCTTCGCGAAGACCGTTTCATCGATGGCCGTGAGATCGAAGACGGCTACGCCATCCGAACCCGCCACGGCATTGAAGGTAACCTTGTTACCGCTGATGTCCACGCTGCCGCCAGTATCACCCACCGTTTTCAGCGACTGCGACAGCCCGCCCAGCACATTCGCAAAGTTCGTGGACGACGCGGCGTCGACCATGGTCCGCATATCGCCGGTCAGGCTGTAGACACGGCCGCCGCCATTGAAGTTGTTGAACGCGGATGCACCCGCCACATAGGCCGCAGGTCCATTGAAGTTATTGGAAGACGCACTGCCCATCACCACCGTGCTGCCGGAATTGACGATGGAATTGGACAGGGAGCCGGACAGATAGGCACCCATTCCATTCACATGCACATTGGACGCAGTAGCTGCCGTGAGCCCCGCGTAGCCGGAAGCCGGCGCATCGCCCGGATGCTGGCCATAATCGCCGCCGGACACGGCGCCACCCGCCCAGGTGCGGCCATCGACGTGCGAGTTGGAGTTGATGGTGTTCAGCGCGACCACATTCAGCTGATTGAGCGTTTGCGCAGCGGTGAGCGAATCGGCGGCGAAACAAGGCAAAGCGACTGCTGTGCCCAGCGCGAGCGTGAGCAGCCGTAGAGTGCGTAGCGACATGTATTTCCCCTGCAAGAAGTGTGTTATCCGGCACTGCCATTGAGGCAGTGGGTCGATGCTCCTGCAGACATTCCCTTAGTTGTTCTATTTTTAATTTAATTGCTATTATTGCATGAGGAATTCTTCGCTGCATATATTTTTTCTATCGAATCGCTGAGCAGGGATCAGGCGGAATATGTCTATACTTCAGCAATGATCGCCCGCCAAATCCTGTTCCTGTTCAGCGCCCTTGGCGCCATCAACGGCATATTCCTGGCTGTCTATTTTTTCAGCAGGCGGCCGCGCCGGGTGGCGGACTGCATGCTGGGCGCTTTGCTGCTGGCGGTCGGCATTCGCACCGCCAAGTCCACCTTCCTGTTCTTCAACCCGGACATCGCGCTCGAATTCCGCCAGCTTGGCCTGTCGGCGTGTTTGCTGATCGGGCCGCTCACCTGGCTTTACGTTCGCTACTACCTGGACGAGCTCAGCCAGCGGCCTGCAGGGCAGCAATGGCGTTGGCACCTGGGCCTGTCTTTCCTGATCATTGCTGCAGGTGTCGCTTTCCCCTACCCCGCCTACCGCCACATCTGGGACTATTCGAGCTACGGCATCCATGCCTTCTGGCTGTGCTACCTGCTGGCGGCAGGAGCGGCGCTGTGGCAGGCACGCGTAAACCTGTTCGGGCCGGGGCGCCGCATGTCGGCCAGCACGCTGCTCCTGCTGAGCGTGTATTTCGGCAGCTGCCTCATCCTGCTGGCCTACGCGACCACGCCATTCACCTCTTATATCGTTGGCGCCCTGTCGCTTACGTTCTCGATTCACCTTACCATCCTCGTCTTCCTGCTGCGGCGCGAGCCGTCCGAGGCGAAGGAAAAATACCGCAACAACAAGCTGACGCCGGAAGAAGCGCAGGCCGTGCTCGCCGCGCTCGAACAGCTCATGAGCTCGCAGAAGCTGCACCTGAACCCGAACCTGACCTTGGCCCAGCTTGCCAAACGGGCGGGATGCACGCAGGCAGCCGTGTCGCAGGTCCTGAATGATAAGCTGGACAAAAGCTTCAATGCCTACATCAACGAATACCGCATCGCCGAAGCCAAGCAACTGCTGGCCGACGAGCCGCAGCTGAACCTCGACACCGTGGCCGAACGTTGCGGTTTCAACTCCAACTCCACCTTCTTCGCCGCCTTCAAAAAGGTCGCCGGCCAGACGCCCGCCAGCTTCCGCGCCGCGCTCGCGGCCTGAATTCCCTCCGAAATCGCGATTCCGGAGTCCGGAACCGCGCTGTCCCCGCCCTCCCCGATGGATCATTGGGCACCAGCGACCTCGAACGGTTGCTGCTTCGATCAACGTATTTATTCGGGGTGATTCATGATTCAGTTTTTATCGCGCGTGCTCTTCTGTGCATTGATTGCCGCCACCGGCATGGCAAATGCGGCGACCGGGGATGAGGATGCCGTCCGGGCGACGGTGGGACTCTACCTGCATGGCACCAGCTTCAACGAACGCGCCGAGATCAGCCGGGCCTTCTACACGAATTCCCGCCTCTATCTCGATGGCCAGGGCGACGCGGTACGCGAAATGAGCGGCCCGGAATACGCCGCGCTGTTCCCGGAAGAGCGGAAGGCGCAGTTCAACGGCCGCGTCGGGCGCCTCATCAGCGTGGACGTAACCGGCACCGTAGCCACGGCCAAGGCCGAGATCCTTATGCCAAAGCAAGGCGTTCGCTATGTGGACGTCTTCCTGCTTAAAAAAGTCGTCGGCAACTGGAAAATCGTCAGCAAAACCGCGTATCGCGAGGATGCGCCCAAACATTCACGCAAGGTGCTGATGGTCCTCTCAAACGCCCACCAGTATCCCGGTACCAAGATCAACACCGGCAACAACTTCCCCGAACTCGCCTATACCTACGATGTGTTCCGCAAAGCCGGCTACGCGATGGACTTCGTCAGCCCGGACGGCGGCGCCGTGCCGCTGGAGATGATCAATACCTCCGACGAGATGATTAAGCGGCACCTGTACGACAGCGACTTCATGTGGGCGCTTGCGCACACGCTGCCGGTATCTGGTGTCAACTCCACGGAATATGCAGGCATCGTCTTCGCGGGTGGCGGCGCAGCCATCGTCGGCATCCCGGAAAACAAGGCGCTGCAGGACCTTGCATTGCGCATCTACGAACAGCAAGGCGGCGTGCTCGCCGCCATCTGCCAGGGCACCGAAGGCATCACCAACCTGAAGCTGAAGGACGGCAGCTTCCTTATCCAGGGCAAAACCCTCACCTCCTTCCCGGACGCCTTCCTGAACAAGGAATCGCCGATCTTCAAGGCCTACCCGTTCTCGGTGGAAGGCAGCATCAAACGCCGAGGCGGCAAGTTCGTGCACGGCGAGAACGGCAAAGGGCACGTCGAAGCGGATGGCCGCCTGGTAACGGGCATGAACTGGGAATCGTCCGTTGGCGTCGCCGAAGTGATGATCCGCCTGATGGCTCATTAGAGCGGCTAACCGGCCGCCGGTTCCGCCGGCTTCGTGAATGACGTCCCGGAACCGGCGCCGCGTGGATACCTGCGCCCGTTCAGGAACACGCCCATGAACGTGCGGCGCACCAGGAAGTGATAGGAGGACAGCAGCAGCAGCGACGCGATTGCAAGAATCAGCGGCAGCTTCACCGCCCAGTGCAAGGGCCACTTCAGCATCCAGGCCTGCAGCAACATGACGATGGGCAGATGGATGATGTACATCCAATAGGACGCGTCGGCGAGGTAGCGCCAGCGCGCGCTTGGCGCCGCCAGAAAGCGCAGTGCAAGCCCGATCGCGCAGAACGTCGCGCACCACTGGGCGAACATGAATGCCACGACATACACTGCGCGCTCTCCGCTGCCCAGGGGCACCACGGTGAGCTTGGGCGTCACGCCAGCGATGTACAGCGCGACCGCCGTGCCGGCAATGGCGCCGGCCAGATACAGCAGCCAGTCGGCAGCAAGTGCGTTCAGGCAGTCCTGACGCCGATGCAGATACCAGCCCACCAGAAACGCACCGCCGTAACCAAGCAAACTCGGCAGGTTAGGAATCAGCCCGGCGATCGGCGAAGGAAGGCCCTGCCATTGCACCCACCACGCGGCCTCATAAAGTGAGACTGCGACCGGAGCGGCCAGCAGCAGCGGTGCGAGCCGCCACCTGAGAGACCAGGCCAGCGCGCGCCCCACTGCCGCGCTCAGCGTGCCCGCAGTGTCGAGCCGCACCACAACCGTGCGCAGCAGCAGCACGAGCGCATAAATTACCAGCAGTAGGTACAGGAACCATAAGTGGCCCCAAGGCACCGGCGGTCCGATGATCGGCATCGGAAATTCGACTTTGGTCATGCCTTTCATGCCCAGCTGACGTGCACCCCACACCATGGCAATCACCACCAGCGGCATCACGAGCAGGTAAAACGCGACCATTGGCAGGGCAATGCGGCGCAGGCGGTTCTTGATGAAACCCCGGGCGCCGAGCCGCTGGTGCAGCAGGCGCGCGAAGAATCCGGCAATCAGGAAGAACAGCGACATCCTGAAAAGATGGATCACGAAATAGAGGATGCCCAAGCCCACACTGGTGGACTCATCGGCAAGCGGCCACCTGGCCTCGCGAAAACCCGGCAGGAAGGACATGATCGCATGCAGCAAAATCCCTAACAGCAAGGCGCTGGCACGGAGGGCATCGAGGTGATGAAAACGGTCTTGCTCTTGTTGAGGGTTCATAGCTAAGCGAGTGAGGTTCGACTACGGCTTGCCCAGAGAAGCTTGCATTCAGACACTAATGCCAACTTACGGTGGGCCACATGCCTTGTCCAGAACATCTTGATTTGCAGTGAACCCTGCCCGGATAGCTTTAACGCGCTCCGTAGAAGTGGTAATCAGCAGTATAGGCAACGCGCGCGGACTCGCCGGCGTTGGCCGCGGAGCAGGTGGTTGAGGGCGCTTTGCCTCCCGTGGTATTCACGCGCTGGATGGAGCTGATCTGGCTGAATGCCCCTTCAGGACCGGCCGATTTAGCGCCCAGCAGCAGCCAGGGAATAGCATTCGCATCGGGCGCATCTGCCTTCGCGCGCACAGCACCAGCGACCTTGCTGCCATCCAGCGCTTCCCAAACCGGACCAGCGTAATGCGTCCCGATGCGCTTGCCTTGCGCATCCGCCAGCTCTGCCTCGGGACCGATAAAGGCCCACTCGAACTTGCCCTGCGCATCTTTCGCTGCGCGGCATTCATAAATCTGCACACCCTTTGCGTGCACGCTCGCGATGAGCGCTTCCCCCGCAGGTGCCTGCAGTGACGGCGGGATCGAAATTTGAGCGTGGACGTTACCGCCCATTCCGGCACTGACGACCAGGGTGAGGATCAAAGTTTTTTTCATATGCAATCAATCGAAAAGTGGATATTCGACCAGCCATGCTCCGTCTCTGCGGAAGTCATCGGCCGGGAGATTGCCAGGCAGCGGGAAGCGAATTGGATCGAGGAATGCAGTGTAGTGCGTTACGAAGCCGAAAACCCTGCCCGGAATCCGCCAAATTGTGCAGATCGTATGCGTTGGGGCTCCGTTACCCCGTGTGACAATTTAAGAGTTTTATGACTGAGCAATATGTTATTCTTAGTGGCAATTTAGTAACTAAGCCGTTATATTAGCGTTCGATAGTAGTGCCATTTCAAAACCCTGAGCTTCGTACGCAGGCTACCACACATGGCGTGAACTGTGCTTAGAGCTCACTCGACACAATTAAGATGACATAAGAACATCAAAATGCGTGAGAGGCAATCATGGAATACGAACGAGTTGTTGGTCCCAACGGTCGTAACGAACTATGGGCGTACGAATGGAATTTGACATCAAGGCCGCCGGTGAAAGTAAACCGTGTTCGCCTAGGTATTGAACAACCAGCAGCGCTCGCAGCACCGAACTACCACGGTGGTGAAGCAATTTGTTGGTCCTATGGACGTACCCTTGGCAATATTGCCACCGCAAATCATGACGTTTTAGCAGCTTTCCCTGGTGCACATGGGTCACACGCTATTTTGGAATGCGAGATAGTAGAAGCCGGCAAATTCCAAAACGGGAAGGATAGATGGTGGTGCCGTACGCACCAGATGCATTGGGGCAAATTAGCAGATCTTGCAGACGCAACACAATCGGGTGTTATGCGTTGTGCTCAGCAATCAGTGCAACCTATGTGGTACGTAGTTGATCCCCCACATATTAGGCTCGACCAACATGCGGAGGTAGCTATCTGGTGTTCACTACCAGCAGCGCTGACGAGTCACGGCGTACCGCCGAAACGGTACCCGCGCATCCACGTACATGTTCGCAATGAAGTAGGGGGCTTTAAGGCCCTAGATAAAGATTTCGAGGCGTTAGCAGCCCTATTCGACCCACATCTAAGACTTTTCGGAGATGCCCCAATTGACCGCGTTCATATTACACCGCCGGCAGCCAAAGAGTTCGTATTAGCTATTGAATTTAAAAAGCCGGTAACCTGTTTCAACTGTTATGACTGCGGATCACCGCATTTAGATCTGGGTGAATTTGTCAACGTACCCCATAAGAAGCACCTATGCGGGAATTGTGGTCGGACCAATACATGGACACAGGTCGAAAGTACCTCTACGCCTCTAAAACCTCTTCACGATTGCTTTGATCAGGGACACGGGTACTTAGATGTTGATCGGGTCTTAAATATAGATGAGTATCCGGATGCGCAGTTTGCACTGTGGGCGTCCACCCCAGCTGTAGTATGGACGGCAGCGCGTCCACAAGAACGTGGAATCCATGTTCATCTCAGCATTGACGGCAAACGCATAATAGACAACACATTTGGGACCGTCATCTACAAGGGTAAATCTCTGGACCGCCGCGAACTACTACAGACAATGATTCACAACACACTGGACGCGTGACATAATTTTCAATAGATCGTGTTGTCCGTCATATTCTGCCAAAGAATTTTTCGGTTTAGTACCCTACCTCGATAGATAACTTCGCCGAAAGTGTCATCCACAATCCGTCTGGGGCCTTCCCCCTCATAAACGTGAACATGTATCCCTTGTTCTTGAGGCCGGTCTGCAGTCCAGAGAACAGCAGGCGTGGACGACCATAAGTCAAAGTGATGTGCAGGATAGTCGTCTAAATTTATTGAACGATTTGGTGTCACGTATTCATTTGCTCGATGGAACTGATCATGAAGTGGTTTAAGTGGAGTTGATATTATCTTTTCCGAGCTTATGACACTATCATTTCCACAATTTCCGCAAAAATGCTTTGAGTGCGGATGCCGTGCGAAACTCCCGAGATCTAAGTGAGGGTATCCGCACTTCTTGCAGGACACACACTCTGTCGCATATCCAGACTCGAGTGACCGCACAAACTCGAATGCTGCGGGGGGTGTAACTTGAATATGAGTGATGTCCGTCCCGGCAAATAATCCTGCATCTTGATTGTAGGCGCACACTATGGCATCAAAATCTCGGTCTAAGACTTTTTTATCCGATCCTGTGAAACGTTTATGTACATGCAGCTTTGGTGACCGCTTCTCAATGGTACGGCTCGAAAGCGCCGGCGGAAGAGAACACCAAATAGCAATTTCTTCAAAATCGTTGAAGTCCACGACGAGCGGATCAACAACATAGCTCATCGGCATTGCATGATTACTACACCTGACCTCACCAGACACCGGTAGCGCTTCATGATCAGCCAAAGTGCCCCAGTGCATCTGATGGGTTTTGCAGTACCACCGTTTCGCTCCGTTCCTAAACTTCCCGCATGGAACAATATGGCAAGGCAGGATGGCGTTGTTACCTGCCTTGCCCTCAAAATGTCCGAAGACCTCTTCGGAATTTACAGCTATGTTCCCAATAGTGCGTCCAGGAGCCCAACATATAGCAGAAGCTGCCGAGAATTCGCTATGATCTGTAACTACCTCAATATCGTCCTCATTTCCGCGCTTTCGGAGAAACTCCTTCTTCGCCATTCCGACGCCAGGGTTTGACCATTCACACTCCCAAACTTCGACAAGGCCTGTTTCTCGGTTGAGTTTTCGCGAATAGAACATTTAGTTTGCTAACAATATTTTAGAATGCTATTAGGTGACTTGGCAGGGTACCCACAAACGACTACAGCTGAGATGAAGCGCGGCTAGTGGGGATGATCGTAGTCGTCCAAATCGTAATTTGCAACCCATGATTAGAAGCGTTGCAGATTCGAGCGAGTCCCACCAAAACATCTTTGCAGTTGCCGTTCATTTTACGATATGAATTCGTTAGACCACGGATGTGTACACAAGACTTCGTTTAGAGGCATACGACTTTACTTCGGTTGATGTAATGCTGACGCGACAGGTCATAACTCTGTGACAGGTGTGCTATGAACTAACCCAGGAACTGGGCTACGTCGAGATGGATGAAGAAGATCTTTTGTTCGACAATGGTGCGGCTGGCTGGGATCGAACCAGCGACCCTTGGCTTCGGAGGCCAATACTCTATCCACTGAGCTACAGCCGCACGGGGGTATATCGGAAGAGACACGAAGGATACCGGGTTTCCCGAAAACCGTCCATGGAAAGTGTCTCTTTGCTAGCATATTGCATTCCCCGTGAGGGGTTTTCCGTCTATAATCGCGGGTTTGGCGAGGGTTGCTTGCTATAGTGCAAAAACGCTAACGCCAGGACCACCCAGCTTCGGAAACTGTACTAAGGAAATCATGAGCGACGCACATAACGAACACGAATCCGCCATCAGAACCCCAAAGCAACTCGTTGCTGCTGTTGTGGGCTTCTTCGCCATCACGATTATCGGCATCGCGTTGCTGGTCATCTATGTGACCCAGGATAAATTGACCGGCGCCGGTTCGAATGCGCAGTCTGCTGAAGCTGTTGCCGCCCGCCTGAAGCCGGTGGCTGATGAAGGTTTCACCCTGAAAGACGCTAACGCACCGAAAGTGCTGCAGTCTGGCGAAGCAATTTACACCTCCACCTGCCAGGCTTGCCACGGCACCGGCGCTGCGGGCGCTCCGAAAGTCGGCGATAACGCTGCTTGGGGTGCGCGTCTGGCCCAAGGCTACGACACCGTGGTGAAGCATGCTATCGAAGGTATCCGTGCAATGCCAGCTAAAGGCGGTAACCCGGATCTGGATGATGTGGAAGTGGCGCGTGCTGTGGTGTATATGGCGAATAAGTCGGGTGGCAAGTTCAAGGAGCCTGAGGTGCCTGCGGCGCCGGCTGCTGCTCCTGCTGCTGAGGCGCCTGCTCCTAAGGGTTGATGCTTCTAGCTCCAAAGTTGAAAAGGCCGCGTTTTGCGGCCTTTTTCTTTTGCGGACTGGAGTTTGGTGGCGGACTGAGGGCTCGGGGACAGACCCCAATTAGACGAGCTAATTGGGGTCTGTCCCCATCTGCCGCGGGCTGTCCCGAACTATAAAAAGGCCGCGTGAGCGGCCTTTGGTTTTACCAGATGATGACCCGGTCTTTTGGTTCGAGGTACATCTTGTCGCCTGGTTTGACGCCGAAGGCGTCGTAGAAGCCGGGCTGGTTGCGCATGGTGCCGTTGGCGCGGTATTGGCCTGGCGAGTGCGGGTCGGTCTTGATCTGCTGGATCAGGGCCGGTTCACGCATCTTCATGCGCCATACTTGCGACCATCCCATGTAGAAGCGCTGGTCGCCGGTCAGGCCGGAGATGGTTGGCGCTTTCTTGCCTTTCAGGGACAGCTTGTAGGCCTTGTAGGCCACCGCCACGCCGGAGTTGTCGCCGATGTTTTCGCCCAGGGTCAGTTCGCCGTTCACGTTGTAGCCCGGCAGCGGGCTGAATGCGCTGTATTGCGATACCAGCTGGCCGGTCTTCTGCTTGAAGTTCTTGTGATCCGCTTCGCTCCACCAGTCACGCAGGTTGCCGTCACCATCGTACTGCGCGCCCTGGTCGTCGAAGCCGTGGCTGATTTCGTGGCCGATTACCGCGCCGATAGCGCCGTAGTTGACCGCGTCATCCGCTTTCGGGTCGAAGAAAGGTGGCTGCAGAATCGATGCCGGGAACACGATCTCGTTCATTTCCGGGTTGTAGTAGGCGTTCACGGTTTGTGGCGTCATCAGCCACTCTTCGCGGTCGATCGGCTTGCCCAGCTTGTTCATCTCGTAGCCGTAGCGGTATTCCGACGCGCGGCGCACATTGCCCAGCAGGTCGTCACGCTTGATCGTCATCGAGGAATAGTCCTTCCACTTCGTCGGATAGCCGATCTTGGTGGTGAACTTGGCCAGCTTGGCTTGCGCTTCCTTCTTCGTGGCAGGCGTCATCCACTCCAGGGTGTTGATGCTTTGCTTGAAGGCGGCCAGCAGGTTTTTCACCAGCACGTCCATGCGTGCCTTGTATTCAGGCGGGAAGTACTGCTCCACATAGACCTTGCCGATGCTCTCGCCCAGTGCGGATTCGGTGGAGGCCACGGCGCGCTTCCAGCGTGGACGCTGCTCGGTCACGCCGCTCAGCACCTTGCCGTAGAAGTCGAAGTTCGCGTCCACGAACTGCTTGGACAGGTATGGCGCGGCGGAGCGCACCACCTGCCACTGGAAGTAAGCTTTCAGCGTGTCCAGCGGCGTATCGGCCAGCACCTTGTCCAGCGCCTGGAAGTAGGTCGGCTGGCTGACGATCACGTAGTCCACCTTGCCGGCGATGCCGGTGGCGGCCAGGTAGCCGTTCCAGTCGTAGCCAGGCATCATGGCCGGCAGCTTGCTGATCTCGTACTTGTTGTAGGCCTTGACCGGGTCGCGCAGTTCCACTTTGGACCACTGGATCTTGGCGATCTCGGTTTCGAAAGCGACGACGGCTTTGGCACTGGCGGCGGCATTCGCATCACCGGCCAGCGTCAGCAGGCGCGCAACGGCCACTTCATATTTGGCCAGTGCGTCGGCCAGCTTCGCGTCGTCCTTCTTCAGGTAGTAGTCGCGGTCAGGCAGACCGAGGCCGCTCTGGCTAAAGTCCACCACGTATTTGGTGGAATCCTTGTTGTCCTGGTGGATGCCGAAGTCGATGGGCGCACTGACCGAAACGCGGTTCAGGTAGGCGATCAAGGCCGGCAGTTCCTTCTTGTCCTTCAGTGCGGCGATTTTGGCCAGGTCGGCCTGGATCGGCGTTGCGCCCAGCTGCTCCAGGCGCGCTTCGTCCATGAAGGCAGCGTAGTAGTCGCCGATGCGCTGCTTGTCGGCGTCGCCCTTGGCGTTGGTGGCGGCGTTCTCGATGATGGAACGCAGCTGCGGCTGGATGTCGTCATGCAGCTTGGCGAAGGAGCCCCAGCTTGCCTTGTCGGCCGGGATCTCGGTTGCAGTCAGCCACTTGCCGTTGGTATGAACGAAGAAGTCGTCCTGTGCGCGGACGGCAGGGTCGATGTATTCAACCGCGATGCCGGAGGTGGGCTTCGACGGCTTGGCAGCTTTATCGGCTGCACCGGCCGTACCGTAAACGGCGGCCAGTACGGCCATCGTCATTGCACTGAGCAGATGTCGTTTCAAAGGTGTTCCTCTCAAGGATATTGTTTTGACTGCTTTTAAATGCAGGATGCCCGGCCTGTGGCCGGGCAAACTACTCTAGCACATCGATTACCAGATGATGACGCGCTCTTCGGGCTTCAGATACAGCTTGTCGCCCTCTTTCACGCCGAAAGCTTCATAGAAGCCCGGCTGATTCACTACCGTGCCGTTGGCGCGGAACTGGCCCGGCGAATGCGAATCCGTTTTCAGCAGCTGCAGCTGCGCTTCGTCGCGCGCCTTGATGCGCCACACCTGGCCGAAGCCCATGTAAAAGCGCTGTTCGCCGCTCATATTATCGATCACCGGTGCAGGCTGGCCATTGAGCGAGATCTTGTAGGCCTTGTAGGCGATGGCCAGGCCGGAGTTGTCCGCAATGTTCTCGCCCAGCGTGAGCTTGCCGTTCACGTAGTAGCCCGGCAGCGGACTGTAGCCGTCGTACTGCTTCACCAGCGCGTCCGCCTTGGCCTTGAAGTTGGCACGGTCGGCGTCGGTCCACCAGTTACGCAGGTTGCCGTCGCCATCGGACTGGCTGCCCGAGTCGTCGAAGCCGTGGCTGATTTCGTGGCCGATTACAGCGCCGATGGCGCCGTAGTTCACCGCATCGTCCGCCTTCGCGTCGAAGAACGGCGGCTGCAGGATGGCGGCCGGGAACACGATTTCGTTTGCCGTCGGGCGGTAATAGGCGTTGACGGTTTGCGGCGTCATGCCCCACTCGGTGCGGTCGATCGGTTTGCCCAGCTTGTTGATGCCGCGGTTGTAGTTGAAGCTGGAAGCGCGGCGCACATTGCCCAGCAGGTCGCCGGCATTGAATTTCAGCGCCGAGTAGTCGCGCCATTTATCCGGATAGCCGATCTTCGGCGTGAACTTGGCAAGCTTGGCCTGGGCTTCGCGCTTGGTGTCTGGGCTCATCCAGTCCAGGGTGTCGATGCTCTGCTTGTATGCCACGAGCAGGTTCTGCACCAGGTGCTGCATGCGCTCCTTGCGGTCGGCCGGGAAGTGCTGCGCCACATACAGCTTGCCCAGGCCTTCGCCGATGGCGCCTTCCACCAGCTGCACGCCGCGCTTCCAGCGCGCCGGCTGTTCTTTCAAACCGCTGAGGGTCTGGTCGTAGAAGGCAAAGTGCGCGTCGGCATACGGCTTGGAGAGGTATGGCGAAGCGCTGCGCAGCGTTTGCCAGGTGAAGTAGGACTTCCACACCGCGAGGTCGGTGTCCTGCACGATCTTGTCGAAGCCGGCCAGGTAGCTCGGCTGCATCACGATCACGTAGTCGATCTTCGTGGCCACACCAGCGTCGGACAGCGCCTGCTTCCAGTTGTAGCCCGGCGCAATCCCACTCATCTTGTCGATCTGCGTTTTGTTGTAGCGCTTGACGGGGTCGCGGTTTTCCACGCGGGTCCACTGCACTTCGGCCAGACGGGTTTCCAGCGCCACGATGGCTTTTGCTTCGGTGGCAGCGTCCCTGCTGCCTGCCATGCCGAGAATCTTCGCCACGTGCTGCTCATACTTGGCCAAGGCGTCGGCCATCTTCGCATCGTCTTTTTTCAGGTAGTAGTCGCGGTCCGGCAGGCCAAGGCCGCTCTGGCTCATGTAGACCGCATAGCGCGTGGATTCGCGCGCATCCTGCGACACGCCGACCGAATACGGCACCGGCACGCCAATCTGGTTCAGTTGCGCGATCAGGCCTGGCAGGGCCTTCTTGTCCTTCAGTGCGCGAATGCGGCTCAGCTCACCGGACAGCGGCTTGATGCCCTGCTGCTCCAGCTTCGCTTCGTCCATGAAGCTCGCGTACAGCGCGGCAATCTTCTGCTCCTCGCCTTTCAGGTTCTTACGCTTCTGCAGGTCTTCGATGATGGTGCGCAGCTGGGTCAGCGCATCGTCACGCAGCTGGTTGAACGAGCCCCAGCGCGACTGGTCGCCCGGAATCTCTGTGGTATCCAGCCATTTGCCGTTCACGTGGCGGAAGAAATCGTCCTGCGCGCGCACTTGCGAATCGATGTATTTGGTGTCTACACCGGACATGACAGCCGTGGTATCGGCCGCCTGTGCAAATGCCGCTATCAGGCTGAGAGTAAGCAGTGAGTATTTCATGCCGTCCTATCCCCTTATAAGTTTTGGTTACAAGCGCAGGCTCGATGCATGGGCGCGCGCCGCCAGCCCGTTAGCGTATACGAGCCGGCGCCATAATGCATCTTGAGAAATGTTTCTGTTGGGAGAATGCAGCAGTCAGTTGCGCGAGCCCATTCCTGGTGTACCACCCGCGCCGCCGTGGCCGCCGCGATGGCCGCCGCGTCCTTCGCCACGGCCATCGCCCTCGCTGCGCTGCGCTGCAGCAGGACGCATCGGGCCTTCAATGCGCGACAGCTGCTCGCCGAGGAACACGGCAACGGTGTGACGCTGACCTTCGTCCAACGCGTCGTTCACGGTCAGCCACAGTTCGCGCAGCTGCTTTTCTTCGGCACTGCTTGCGGCCAGTTCTGCATCCAGCGCGCCGTTGAGCTCACGCAGCTCAACATCTTTCGCTTCCAGCGCCTGCTTGCCCGCGGCCTGCAGGCGTTCGCGGCGCGACTGGCGCTCCCTCAGCAGCGCACGGGTGCGGCTCTCGGTCTGTGTCCACAGCGTTGCCTGATTGGCATTCAGCTTGAGGGATTCCTTTAGCGCGGGCGCCATCAGCAGCAGGTCTTCCGCGCGCATCTCCATCACGGGCGTGGCGTGGGCGGCAACGGCAAAAGCCAGCGCCAGCGCGGCTGCGGTGGCGGATTTCTTGAGGTAAGCGAGGGGCATATGGGCTCCGGACAAAAAAAAGCCAGCGCGGGCGCGCTGGCGAAAACCACTTCAGGGTAGAGAGAAATACAAGCCCAGTGTAGGACGCGCTTTCCACCCCTTCCCGTTTTCTTACAAATACTTACTCTCGTAAACGGGCGCATACATAGAGTGAAAAAAGGAAATATTGCAGGCCTGTTCAGCTGCTGTTGGTAAAGCTGAGTTTAATTACGTAAAGCCCACGGCGCTTGCCGCGAATCAGGTTTATACTCAAATCACGGCTGTTGTGTAACCGCCGTACACGGGGAAGGTGACTCATGGGAAAGAAACTCAAAAATACCGGGCTGGTAAGCCTGGGAGTTGTGGCGGGGATTGCAGTTTCCCTGCAGTTTTCTGCCATGGCGCAGCGTCCGGTTGAACCGGGCCTGCCACTCGAAGAATTGCGCCAGCTGGCGGACGTGTATGGGCTGATCAAATCGGACTATGTGGAGCGGGTTGAAGACCGCAAGCTGCTGACCGAAGCCATCTCCGGCATGGTCGCTTCGCTCGATCCGCATTCCGCTTACCTCGACAAGCAGGCTTACGCTGAACTGCGCGAAGGCTCGCAAGGCAAGTTCGTTGGCCTGGGCGTGGAAATCGCCCAGGGTGAGGAAGGCTATATCAAGATTGTGGCGCCGATTGAGGACACCCCGGCCTGGCGCGCCGGCATCAAGCCAGGCGACATGATTACGCGGCTGGACACCACTTCCCTCAAGGGCCTCACGCTGGACGAGTCCATCAAGCGCATGCGCGGTGAACCGAACAGCAAGGTCACGCTCACCGTGCAGCGCAAGGACGAGCCGCAGCCGCTGGTGTTTACGCTGGTGCGCGAAGAGATCCACCAGAAGAGCGTGAAGGCGCGCATGGTTGAACCGGGTTATGCCTGGCTGCGCGTGTCGCAGTTCCAGGAGCCTACCGTGGATGACCTCGCGGCCCGCATCCAGGACCTGTACAAGCAGGACCCGAACCTGAAAGGCCTGGTGCTGGACCTGCGCAACGATCCGGGCGGCGTGCTGCAGGGCGCCATCGGCGTGGCCGCAGCCTTCCTGCCGAAAGATGCGCCCATCGTATCGACCAACGGCCAGCTGCCGGACTCGAAACAGATCTACTACGGCCGCGCCGAATACTACTCGCTGCGCGGCGATACCGACGTGCTGGCGCGGCTGCCGGATGCGGTGAAACGGGTGCCGCTGGCGGTGCTGGTGAACACGGGCTCCGCTTCGGCTTCGGAGATTGTGGCGGGCGCGCTGCAGGACTATCGCCGCGCCACCGTCATCGGCAGCCAGACCTTCGGCAAGGGCTCGGTGCAGACCATCCGCCAGCTCACCGCCGATACGGCGCTGAAGCTGACCACTGCGCGCTACTACACGCCGCACGGCCGCTCCATCCAGGCCAAGGGCATTACGCCGGACCTGCTGGTGGACGAAACGCCGGATGGCGATGGCGTGAATGCCCTGCGCATGCGCGAAGCGGACCTGGAGAAGCACCTGGCCAACGACCGCGAAGCGGAGGGCGCCAAGACGAAACGCGACGAGCTGGAAGAAAAGATTCGCATCCTGTCGATGGAGAAGAATCGCAAGCCGCTGGAATACGGCAGCACGGACGACTTCCAGCTGGCGCAGGCGCTGAACCACCTGAAAGGCCAGCCGGTGCAGCTCTCCAAGGGCGAATCGAAATTCGCCGCGGCGGCAGTGCCGAAATAGAGGGTTTCCCCTACTCCTGACGGCGCCTCCGGGCGCCGTTTTACATGGCGGGATGCGGTAGAATCAGCCCACCATTCAAGCCACATTAGCAAAGACGAAAGTTTAACCATGAAACAAGCCGTTATCAGCGGTACCGGTCTCTTTACCCCGCCGAACTCCATCTCGAACGACGAGCTGGTGGCCTGCTTCAATACCTATGTGGAGCAGTTCAACGCCGGGAACGCGGACGCCATCGCGGCCGGCACGGTGACGGCGCTGGAACCGTCCAGCTCGGCCTTCATCGAAAAAGCTTCCGGCATCAAGTCGCGCTATGTGATGGAAAAGGCAGGCATTCTCGATCCGCAGCGCATGGTGCCCAACATTGCCGAGCGTTCGGACGAAGAGCTGTCGCTGCAGGCTGAAATCTGCGTGAAAGCCGCGCAGCAGGCGCTGGACCGCGCAGGCCGCACGCCGGCCGATATCGATATGGTACTGGTGGCCTGCTCCAATATGCAGCGCCCTTACCCGGCCATGGCCGTGGAAGTGCAGCAGGCGCTGGGCATTGACGGCTACGGCTTCGACATGAACGTGGCCTGCTCCTCGGCCACCTTCGGCATCCAGACCGCCGTGGCGGCGGTGCAGAGTGGCCAGGCGCGCGCGGTGCTGATCCTGAATCCGGAAATCACCAGCGGCCACCTGAACTGGCGCGACCGCGACAGCCACTTCATCTTCGGCGACGCCTGCACGGCCATCGTGGTAGAGCTGGCGGAGAACGCCGTATCGCAGCACCAGTTCCTGGTGCTGGATACGAAGCTGAAGACCAGCTTCTCCAACAATATCCGCAATAACTTCGGCTTCATGAACCGCTTCGCCGAAGACGGCATCGGCCAGCCGGACAAACTTTTCCGCCAGCAGGGCCGCAAGGTGTTCAAGGACGTGTGCCCGATGGCGGCCGAGATGATCAAGAACTCCATCGCCAGCGCCGGACTGGAAGTGCCGCAGGTCAGCCGCTACTGGCTGCACCAGGCAAACCTGAACATGAACCAGCTGATCGCGCGCATGATCCTGGGCCGCGATGCCGAACCGGCGGAAGCGCCGGTGATCCTGGACAGCTATGCCAACACCTCATCGGCCGGCTCGGTGATCGCCTTCCACAAATACCAGGACGACCTGCCGCAGGGCGCCTACGGCGTGATCTGTTCCTTCGGCGCGGGCTACTCCATTGGCAGCGTGGTAGTACAAAAACGCTGACCGGGCGGCGGGGGCGTTATACTCGTTGACGGGCGTCCGGCCGGGCGTTCCTCAACGCAGCCATAAGGAGCCCCCCACGCATGCCCCATGACGTCACCCTCATCACCACCATTGCCGCAGCCCTCGGCTTCGGCCTCGTCTTCGGCTTCATCGCCACCCGCGTCAAACTGCCCGCGCTTGTAGGCTATCTCGCGGCCGGGATTCTGCTCGGCCCCGCCACACCCGGCTTTGTTGCGGATGCTGCACTGGCGGCACAGTTGGCCGAAATTGGCGTGATGCTGATGATGTTCGGCGTGGGTCTGCACTTCTCGCTCGACGACCTGTGGGAGGTGCGCAAAATCGCACTGCCGGGCGCCGTGCTGCAGATTGCAGCGGCAACCGCCATGGGCATGGGCCTGGCGCACTGGTGGGGCTGGAGCATCGGCGGCGGCCTGGTATTCGGCCTCGCGCTGTCGGTGGCCAGTACCGTGGTGCTGCTGCGGGCGCTGGAAGAACGCGGCATTCTCGATTCCTTCAACGGCCGCATCGCGGTCGGCTGGCTGGTGGTGGAAGATCTGGTGACGGTGATCGTGCTGGTGCTGCTGCCGCCGCTGGCGGGCTCGCTGGGTGGTGAGCCGGTGGCTGGTGCGGAGAACGCATCGCTGCTCAAAACGCTGGCGCTCACGCTGGGCCAGGTCGCCATCTTCGTCGGCTTCATGATGCTGGTGGGACGCAAGCTGTTCCCGTGGATTCTGTGGCAGGTAGCGCGCACCGGTTCGCGCGAGCTGTTCACGCTGTGCGTGATCGCAGCGGCGGTGGGCATTGCCTATGCGGCCACCAAGCTGTTCGGCATCTCCTTCGCGCTGGGCGCCTTCTTCGCCGGCATGGTGCTGCGCGAATCGGAGCTGAGCCACCGCGCGGCGCAGGAATCGCTGCCGCTGCGCGACGCGTTCGCGGTGCTGTTCTTCGTTTCGGTGGGCATGCTGTTCGAACCGTCGATTGTGCTGGAGCAGCCGCTGCGGCTGCTGGCCGTGGTCGCGATCATCGTGTTCGGCAAATCGCTGGCAGCGTTCCTGCTGGTGGTAGTGCTGCGCTACCCGGCGAAGAGCGCGCTGATGGTATCGGCCAGCCTGGCGCAGATCGGCGAGTTCTCCTTCATCCTCGCAGCGCTGGGCATTTCGCTGAAGCTGATGCCGCATGAAGGCCAGAGCCTGATTCTCGCAGGCGCCATCATCTCGATCGCGCTGAACCCGCTGGTATTCGCCATGACGAAACCGCTGGAGCGCTGGTTCAGCAAGAACAAAATCCTGGCCGCGAAATTCGAGCGCCGCGCCGACCCGCTGGCCGAACTCCCGATGAGCACCGAGCACCACAAGCTTTCCGACCAGGTGGTGCTGGTAGGCTATGGCCGCGTAGGCCGCCAGATCGCGAAGCAGCTCACCGAGCAAGGCATTCACTATGTGGTAGCGGAACAGAACCGCGACATCGTCGACCAGCTACGGCGCGAAGGCACGGCGGCGGTGGTGGGCAATGCTGCCGAACCTGCGGTGCTGATCCAGGCGCACATTGCGCGCGCCCGCATGCTGGTGATTGCAACGCCGGACACCTTCCACGTGCGCGCCATGATCGAAACGGCGCGCGCGCTGAACCCCGAAATCAAAACGGTAGTCCGCAGCCACAACGAAGAAGAAGCCAGCCTGCTGCGCAGCGAACGCGCCGGCAAAATCTTCATCGGCGAAGAAGAACTCGCCAACGGCATGGCCGCCCACATCGTCGCCAACTTCCACACCCCCAGCTCCCACAGCTGAGCACTGACACCTTGGGGTCAGGCACCGCGTGTCACATGACAGTGGGTGCCTGACCCCATGGTGTCACAGGGAGGCGGCCAGGGTGGCGCCTTCTTTGATGGCGCGCTTGGCGTCGAGCTCGGATGCGAGGGCGGCGCCGCCGATCTTGTGGTACTTCGCGGCACTGGCTTCGCCTTCGGCGGGCATCAGCTCGGCCAGGCTGTCCTGGCCGGCGCAGATGATCACGTTGTCCACTGCGAGCAGGCGTTCTTCGCCGTCCACCACGATATGCAAGCCCTGGTCGTCGATGCGCTTGTACTGCACGCCCGCCATCATGACGACGCCGTTGCGCGCCAACACGGCACGATGGACCCAGCCTGTGGTCTTGCCTAAGCCCGCTCCCGGCTTGCTGGTCTTGCGCTGCAGGAGGTAGATCTGGCGCACCGGCTCGGATGGCACTGGCGGCACCAGGCCGCCGCCAGTCTTCGCGTGCAGGTCCACGCCCCATTCCGCCGCCCAGTGGTCGATTGAGAGCGGCAGCGCAAGCGAGGGATCGTGAAGCAGGTATTCGGCGACGTCGAAGCCAATACCGCCCGCGCCGATGATGGCCACGCGCTTGCCCACCGGTTTCTTGTGCTGCAATACGTCGAGGTAGCTCAGCACCTTCGGGTGATCCACACCCTCGATCACCGGTTTGCGTACGCGGATGCCCGTCGCCACAATCACGTGGTCGTAGCCGCCCGCGTTCAGCTCTTCGCGCGTGATGCGCTTGTTCAGCTGCTGCTTCACGCCCGTGAGTTCAAGCTGGCGCCCGAAGTAGCGGATGGTCTCCGCGAATTCTTCCTTGCCGGGGATCTGCATCGCAATGCGGAACTGGCCGCCAACGCTGTCACCCGAATCGAACAGCGTAACGTCGTGGCCGCGCTGCGCTGCCACCGTGGCAGCGGATAGCCCGGCCGGACCTGCGCCCACGACCGCAACGCGCAGCCTGGCCGCCGCCGGCGTGTAGACAAGTTCCGTTTCATGGCAGGCGCGCGGATTCACCAGGCAGCTGGCGCGCTTGTTGGCAAAGGTGTGGTCCAGACAGGCCTGGTTGCAGCCGATGCAGGTGTTGATTTCGTCCGTGCGCCCTTCCGCCGCCTTTTGCACGAAGGCGGCATCGGCGAGGAATGGCCGCGCCATCGAGACCATGTCCGCATCGCCCCGGCGCAGGATCTCTTCCGCTTCGCCCGGCATATTGATGCGGTTCGATGCCACCACCGGAATCGTCACTTCGCGGCGCAGGCGGCCCGCTACTTCGGCAAAGGTGGCGCGCGGCACCGAAGTGACGATGGTCGGCACGCGTGCTTCATGCCAGCCGATGCCGGTGTTCAGGATCGTGGCGCCCGCCTGCTGCAGGGCCTTGGCCACGGCCACCACTTCGTCCCAGGTATTGCCGCCTTCAACGAGGTCCAGCAGGGAGTGGCGGTACATGATGATGAATTCCGGCCCCACCTCCGCGCGGATGCGCGACACAATCTCCACCGGCAGCCGCATGCGGTTCTCGATGCTGCCGCCCCAGCGGTCCGTGCGCAGGTTGGTGCGGGCGCACAGGAACTGGTTCAGCAGGTAGCCTTCGCTGCCCATCACTTCCACGCCGTCGTAGCCCGCCTTCTTCGCCAGCTTCGCGCAGCGCACGTAGGCGCGGATGGTGGACTGGATGCCGCCCTCCGTCAGCGCGCGCGGCTTGAAGGGCGAGATGGGCGACTTGCGTTCCGATGCCGACACCACCAGCGGCTGGTAGCCGTAACGCCCCGCATGAAGGATCTGCATGAGGATCTTTCCGCCTTCCTCGTGCACGGCCTGCGTTACCTTGCGGTGGTTGAACACGTCCCCAATAAAATTCATGGTGCCGCCGAAGGGCAGCAGCCAGCCTTGCCGGTTGGGCGAGATGCCGCCCGTGACGATGAGCCCTACCCCGCCGCGCGCCCGTTCGCGGTAAAACGCGGCCAGCTTGCCGTAGTTGTAGAAGCGATCCTCTAATCCGGTATGCATCGATCCCATGATGACGCGGTTGCGCAGGGTGGTGAAGCCAAGATCAAGCGGGGCAAGGAGGTGTGGGTAGGTAGTCATGTTCTTGTAATGGTTTCCGCAGTGTGCGTTGACTAACGGTGATCGCGTATTGCGCTTGTATTCTGCCACCAGTTACCTTACGCTGGAAGAATGAAGCGATTTCTGCTGTATTTGCTGCTCGGTCTTGTTGCGCCGGTGTCTGTGCTTGCGCAGGGACAGCGCGCCGACGCGCCAAAGCTGCAGGTAGAAGTCAAGCGCGAGTCGCAGGATTCGCTGACGCTGTATATCGTGGATGCCAGCGGCGTCGTCCAGGCCCCCCTGCCTACCGTCTGGCGCACCCTCACCGGCTACGACCGGATGGAAGAGTTCGTGCCGGACCTGATCTCCTGCCGGGTGCTGTCCCGCAATGGCAATGAAGTCATCATCGAGCAGTTCGGCAATGCGCGCCTGCTTTTCGTGTCCAAGTCCATTCACCTGATCGTGCGCGCGACGGAACAGCCCATGTCTTCCATCGATATCTCGCTGATATCGGGCGATATGAAGCACTATGAGTCGCGCTGGGAGCTGATTCCGATGCCGGAAACGGGCGGCACCCGCATTGTTTACAGCGGGAAGATGGCGCCCAACTTCTATGTGCCCGGCCTGCTGGGCACCAATATCATCCGCGGCGATATTGAACGCATGATGAATGCGGTGCTGGCGCGCATCGACAAACCTGCCGCAGCCGGCAACCGCCAGGCCATCAACTGATTACGCGGGGCGGTAGTCGCGCCCGCGCAATTCCGCAAAGTTTTCCAGGCTGCCGATACGGATCATCACAGGGTTCATGGAAGCGGAACTCTGCATGGAACGCCATGCGAACTGCCATTCCTTCTCCATCGCATCGGCCGAACCTTTGGTAAAGGCTGCGCCCAGTGCCGCGCGCGCGCCATATTCCACAGCACCGTCAATACCGGCCCAGTTGGGCAGCGTGCGCTGCACGGCGCGGTGAATGCGCTCGCCGAATTCCTCGGTGTTGTGGATGACGAGGCAGGAATCCGCGCCGAAATGGTCGAACAGTTCAGTATCCCAGGCACGCGAGAAGCTCAGCGTGAGGAAGGCGCTGGCGGGACGCAGCACGAACTGGCCCTGGCTCAGCGCCAGTTCGAGTTCGCTGCGCGGGCCGTAACGGTGCAGGGTTGGGGGACGTTTGTAGTCGTGCATGATGCTTAATTTTCCGGGCGGGGCTGGCGCACATGGCGGTGGCTGCGCATCCAGGAGGAGGCGATGAAGATCTCGCGCAGCAGGAAGCCGAAGCTGCCGATCAGGGCGAAAACGCCTGCCACAAACAGGCCAGCAATGTATTTGTCGAGGGTGACATTGGTGGTGTCACCAATGAAGAGCAGCGCAATCACCAGGCAGATGAACAGGCCCGTGGCCGTGGACAGGGTGATCGAATAGTTGATCAGGTGCGAGCGGCGGTACAGCACATCCAGCTCGTTCAGGTAGTTGTCGTTATAGGCGACATCGAGCCGGTCTTCCAGCACGCGCGAACGGTCGATGATGCGCGCGAGCCGGTTGATCAGCACCATCAGGTTGGTGCAAACGCCAGTCAGCAGGAAGACCGGCGCAATCGCCAGTTGAATAATGTGGCCGATATCGCCAAGCTGAATGTTCATCAATTTGTTTATATGATTTTGTGCCCCAGGCCACCAGTGTAGCAGGCCTGCCGCGCCTTACTCGAAACGGTTGAGGCGCTTGAACTGTTCCGTCGCGTTGACCAGGGCGCGGCTGATGCCCACTTCCATGGCACCGTGGCCGGCATCAGGAATCATTTTGATGACGGAGTCCGGCCAGCGCTTGTGCAGGCGCCATGCGGTGAACGGGGGGCAGATCACGTCATAGCGGCCCTGCACGATCACGCAGGGCAAGTGGGCGATGCGGTCCAGGTCACGCAGCAGCTGCTCGTCTTCGAAGAAGCCGAGATTGGCCATGTAGTGCGCTTCCAGGCGGCCCACGCCGAGGTCCAGCGTGTCCGAGGGCAGCTCTTCCGGCTGCGGCAGCAGGAAGACGCGGCGGCCTTCGAAGCGGCTCCACGCGCGCACGGCAGGCCAGTGCACGGCAGGGTCATCGTCCATGATGCGCTTGTAGTAGGCCTGCAGCAGGTCGTTGCGCTCTTCGGGCGGAATCGGGGCCGCGAATTCTTCATGAACCTCGGGATGGAACCATTGGGCGCCGTCCATGAACCAGTCGATCTCCAGCGCCGTGCAGAGGAAGATCCCGCGCAGCACGAAGCCGAGGCAGCGCTCGGGATGCGCTTCGCCGTAGGCCAGCGCCAGCGTGGAGCCCCAGGAACCGCCGAAGACCAGCCATTTCTCGATGCCGAAGTGCTCGCGCAGGCGTTCGATGTCCTGGATCAGCAGCTGGGTGGTGTTATTGCGCGTTTCCCCGAGCGGAGTCGATTTGCCCGCGCCACGCTGGTCGAACAGGATCACGCGGTAATGCTGCGGGTCGAAGAAGCGGCGGTGCTGCGGCGAGAGGCCGGCACCCGGGCCGCCATGCAGGAAAATGACCGGCTGGCCTTCCGGATTACCCACTTCTTCCCAGTAGATGGTATGCACATCATCTACCGGCATCATGCCGTGGCGCAGCGGGGTAATGGGCGGGAACATGTGGTTCAGCGGTTCTGGCATGGCAGTCCTCTCGGCGTGAAGCCCAGATTGTAACGGTTTCAGAAGAAGGTATTAACGGCGCCGGTAACGCGGTAGCTGTCGTCTACCACCAGCATCATCGGCCATTTGTCAAAGGTGGTGCAGGGATGCGAGATGCCGCAGCCCACCAGGTCACCCACTTTGATGTCGAATCCTTCGGGCAGGCGCAGGTAGGCATGCTGGTCGTTCATCTTGAAGATTTCAGCCGCCGCCGGAATCTGCTCCGGCGCGGCGGCGCCTTCGCGCTGCACCAGCAGCGGGTGCGGCAGGCCGAGGTCGTGCGAGGCGTCGCGCTTGCCCATCGAGAGAATGGCAAGGTTCGGCTCGGGGCGCGACAGCACCACGCTCCAGACTTCCAGCGCGGGCTGAAGGCCGCCCGGCGGCGCTTCCGGTTCGCGCTGGCTCAGTTCCTGGGTGTGTTCGTAGTAGTGGCCGTGATCATTGGTCAGGTAGCAGCCGCTGCGCAGGATCGGCAGCACCGGGCGCGACAGGCCGCCGATGCCCGCGAAGCCGCGCGCCACCAGATCAAAGTGCGACGAGCCGCCGGCCGAGATGATAATCTGGCTGCCGCCAAACAGGCCTTCACTGTCGGCCTGGCGCAGCAGTTCCGCCATCTGCTGCAGGAAGCCGTTCACCAGCGTGACGCTGCCTTCGCGGTCATCGCTAGTCAGCACGCCTTCATAGCCTTCTATGCCTGCCAGTTGCAGCCCCGGCGCGGCGGCGATGGCGCGCGCCACGTTCAACACCTCTTCGCGCGTGCGGCACCCGGCACGCTTGCCTGATGCGCCCTGTTCCACCAGCAGCGGCAGTTCGCGCTGCAAGCCGCTCCCCTGCACGGCGCGCGACAGGCGCTGCACGCCTTCCACCGAATCCGCCAGCGCAAAGAACTCGAACTGCGGCTTGTCCTTCATCAGCTGCAGCACGGCGCGGATATCGGACGGGCCGGTCAGCTCGTTCGCCAGCAGCACCCGCTGCACGCCGTAGCGCGCGGCCACCTGCACCTGCGGAATCGTCGCGAGCGTGATGCCCCAGGCACCATTGGCCAGCTGCGCGCCGAACAGCTGCGGGCTCATGGTGGTTTTGCCATGCGGTGAAAGCGCGACCTTGAAGTGCTCGCAGAATTTGCGCATCCAGTCCAGGTTATGTTCAAGCGCAGACTGGCGCAGCAGGGCAACCGGATAGCTGGTATCGCCGCGCAGCACGTTCCAGCCTTGCCGGCCAATAGCGCCCTGCTGCAGCGGCGCCGTGATCGGCAGCCCCTTCACGCCGGGCAGCAAGGTCTGGTCATCGAGACTGGCGAGCGAGAGGCCGCCGTTTGGCAAAACGTTCATGCGTATTCCTTGATGTGCGCCTTGAGCGCGTGGCCCATGGCGTCGAGATTGGCGCTGCGCAGCAGGCCGTAGTTATAGAAAGCGAAATCGCGGATGCCCTGCGCAGCCAGCCCGGCCACCGCCTGCGGCAGTTGTGCGCCATCGTCCAGGTCCGGCGGGCCGGGACGCAGGATGGCGCGCACGCGGCTCGCCGCATCGCTGCCGCCCACGCGGCGCAGCGTGTCGAAGGCGTCTACCAGCACGCGCGCGGCATCCGGCTCGTAGAACGGAACTTCGATGAAGTCCGCCACGCGGGCCAGTGCGGCAAGGTCGCTGCCTTCGATCCAGCTTTGCGCGGTCGGCCGCTGCGTGGTTGGAATCACGGACAGCGCCACCTCGCGCGGCAAGGCGGCGCGGATGGCGGCTACCAGCTCCGTCACGCGCGACTGGCGCATGCGCACATATGCCGCCAATTCGCTGTCTTCGAGCAGGTCTGCCGCCAGCCAGGCTTCGGCCTGCGTGCCCTGCGCGTCCACCGGCGCTTGCAGGTAATCACGCAAGCGGCCGGCAAGCCGCGCCTGCAGCGCTGCACCGTCGATACCGTCATCCCGCGCACGCGCCTTGCAGGCATCGCAGAAGCACAGGCCCAGCATCGTATCGAGCCACACATTGCTGCGCAACTGGGCGAATTCATGGTGATAGCCATGCGCATAAGGCAGCCAGCCCGGCGTTTCAAGCACCAGCGACTGTACTCCCTGCGCGCCCGCATCCAGCGCCAGCGTGAGCGCGTAGCCGAATACCTCAGGGTGCGAGGGACAAAGCGAATAGACGTAGCCGTCGCCGAAGGCATTGCGCGCGGTGTATGCAGGATGCAGGCTGCCAAGCCGGGTGTTATGCAGCAGCACCGTCCACGCATGCACGGCCAGCCTGCCGTCGTGCGCCAACTCGGCGAATACGCGGCGCAAGGCGGGATCGGAATGCGGCACCGGTTTAAGCGCGCCGTATGCGCGCGAGGGCTCAAAGTAAGTGACGCCGTCTTCCGGGAACGCCACGCGAGCCGCCTGCGGGCGCAGGAATTTGCCCGCGTGGTAGGCAGCCGCCAGCGTAACGCCATTCAGGCCGCGCTCCAGCGCCTCATCGGCAAACGCCCCCACACCGCGCGCGGCGACGTCCCACGGATAAGCATAAACGGAGCGGTAAGGCATGCTTTGCCAGTCTTTTATCGTTGGAATGCGCACGACTATAAACGAAAAAGCCCGCGCCCCATAAGGGACGCGGGCTTCGCCTGTTGCGGGAAACGCTATCAGGACATGTGCTGGCCGCCGTTGATGGCGATGTTGGCGCCGGTGACGAATGCCGCTTCGTCCGAAGACAGGTAGGCCACCAGGCCCGCCACTTCGTCCGGCTTGCCGAGACGACCCATCGGGATCTGCGGCAGGATCTTCGAATCCAGCACTTCCTGCGGGATCTCGGTCACCATCTTGGTGCCGATATAGCCCGGCGAAATGGTGTTCACGGTCACGCCCTTGCGGGCCACTTCCAGCGCCAGCGCCTTGGTGAAACCATGCACGCCTGCTTTCGCAGCCGAGTAGTTGGTCTGGCCGAAGGCGCCTTTCTGGCCGTTCACCGACGAGATATTGATGATGCGGCCCCAGCCCCGCTCCACCATGCCATCCGCTACCGGCTTGGTCATGTTGAACACGGAATCCAGATTGGTGCGCATCACTGCGTCCCAATTCACCTTGTCCATCTTCTTGAAGGTCATGTCGCGGGTGATGCCGGCGTTATTCACCAGCACGTCCACCGGTCCCATGTCCTTCGTGATCGTTGCCACGCAGGCCTGCGCCGACTCATAGTCGGACACATCGCATGGGTAGGCGCGGAACTGGTAACCCTGTTCCTTCATCTGCGCCAGCCATGCCTCTGCCTTGGTATTCGATGGGGAGTACGTGGTAACTACATCGTAGCCCAGGGCGTGCATCTTGATGCAGATCGCCTCGCCCAGACCACCCATACCGCCTGTTACTAGTGCTACTCGTGCCATTTTGTCTTCCCCTTATTATTGGTGCGTTCTACCGAAAATCAGTTACTGCATTACTCCCGTTCCACTGCCAGTGCCACGCCCATGCCGCCGCCGATGCACAACGAGGCCAGGCCTTTCTTCGCGTCGCGGCGTGCCATCTCGTGCAGCAGGGTCACCAGAATACGTGCGCCGGAAGCGCCGATCGGGTGGCCGATAGCGATGGCGCCACCGTTGACGTTGATCTTGCTGGTATCCCAGCCCATTTCGCGGTTCACGGCGCAAGCCTGCGCTGCAAACGCTTCATTGATTTCCATGAGGTCCAGCTGCTCAGGCGTCCAGCCGGCCTTCTTCAGGCACAGGCGGCTGGCCGATACAGGGCCCATGCCCATGATGGCCGGATCGAGGCCGGAAGAAGCATAGGCCGCAATGCGCGCCAGCGGCTTCAGGCCGAGCTGCTTCGCCATCGAGCCGGACATCATCATCACCGCCGCTGCGCCGTCATTGATGCCGGAAGCATTGCCGGCAGTGACGCTGCCCTCTTTCGAGAACGCAGGGCGCAGGCCCGCCAGCGCATCCAGCGTGGAACCCGCCTTCACGTATTCGTCGCTGTCGAACACGATGCTGCCTTTTTTCTGCACGATTTCGAACGGCAGGATCTCGTCCTTGAACTTGCCGGCCTTCTGCGCCGCTTCCGCTTTCTGCTGCGAGGCCAGGGCGAATTCGTCCTGCTGGCTGCGCGAAATGTCGTACTGCTTGGCCACGTTCTCGGCGGTGATGCCCATATGGTATTGGTTGTAAACGTCCCACAGGCCGTCCACGATCATCGTGTCCGTCATCTTGATATCGCCCATGCGGAAGCCGTCGCGCGAGCCGTTCAGCACGTGCGGTGCGGCGCTCATGTTTTCCTGGCCGCCCGCGATGATGATGTTGGCGTCGCCGCACTTGATGGCCTGCGCCGCCAGGTGGGTGGCTTTCAGGCCGCTGCCGCATACCTTGTTGATGGTGTAGGCCGGAATGGCATTCGGCAGGCCGGCCTTGATGACGGCCTGGCGTGCCGGATTCTGGCCCACGCCTGCAGTCAGCACCTGGCCCAGGATGGCTTCATTGATCAGGTTTGGATCGATGCCGGTTTGCGCGATCAGACCTTTGATCACGTGCGCGCCCAGTTCGGACGCTGGAATTTTGGCCAGGCTGCCGCCAAATTTGCCGACCGCGGTACGGGCCGCGGCAACGATAACTACATCATCCATGTAACTCTCCGGTGGTTAAAGCAAATGCGTCAAATGCGGTTCCGACCCATTCTAACGAAGTAAGCAGCCCGGAGCCAGCGCCGGTTCTACTGCGCCGGCGCAAGGTTTTTCATAGTAAGGAGCTCAGGTGCAATAGTATTTGAGCTGGATCAAGCCTGTCGCTATTTTGCAGAAATGGTAACTGCTTGTCACGACAATAACTTGATACCGTCCAGCGACGCCGCGCACTGCTCGCGTATCACTTTGACGAAGTCGGCCACATAGGCTTTCTGGCGCAGGGACTCGGGCACGGAAACGAAGAGATCGCTCCACAGGCCCTGTTCCCCGATGGGGCGTGCGATCACATAGTCGTAATCGACGTAGTTCTTGATGGCCCAGTTGGGCAGCGCGGCCACGCCGCGGCGGCTGGCCACCAGCTGCAGGATGGCCACTGTGAGCTCGGCCGTGCGGCGCTGGAACTGCACGCCTGCAGGCCGCAGCAGTTCGCGGATCAGGTCGATTCGTTCTTCCGGCACCGGATAGGTGATCAGGGTTTCGCCCTCGAAGTCGGCAGCGCCGAGGCGGCGCTGTGCCTGGAGACGGTGTTTCTGCGCCATCACCGTCAGTATCTCGAAGCGGAACAAGGGGAATGTGGCATAGCCGGCGCGGTAGTCGGAACCGATCACCAGGTCGGCGGCGCCGCTGCGCAGCAGTTCCAGCCGGTTCGCTGTGAAAGCCCGAAACCAGGTCGATCTCCACGTCCGGCCAGCGTTTGCGGAATTCATCCATCACCGGCATTAGCCAGTCGAAACAGGTATGGCATTCCAGCGCCACGCGCAGCTGGCCCTGGTCGCCCTGCGTCAGCCGCGCCACATCGCGCTCGGCCTGCTCGATTTCCGGCAGCAGGGTATCGGCCAGCCGCAGCAGGCGTGCGCCGGTCGCGGTAAAGCCGATCGGTACCGATTTGCGCTCAAAAAGCGGCCCGCCGTAGCGATCTTCCAGCAATTTGATCTGGTGGGAGAGCGCCGACTGGGTCAGGTTAAGCAATTGGGCGGCGCGGACCAGGCTGCCGGAGGAGCGCAGTGCGGCAAGCGTGCGCAGATGACGGATTTCAAGCATAGGAATGGACTAAAGATGAATGATTTTCATATTGATCCGCAAAATCTTTCGTTTTTATTATAGAACGGATTGTTGCACACTCTACTTCACCAATATTTACTGAGCGTGACAAAAACATGAATTTCATCCATACCCATATTCCCGGCTATCCCCGCATCGGCGCCGCCCGCGAACTGAAGTTCGCCCTCGAAAAGCATTGGAAGGGCGAGCTCAGCGAAACCGAGCTGGAAAACACCGGCCGCGCCCTGCGCGAACGCCACTGGGCCGTGCAGCGCGATGCCGGGCTAGACTTTGTTACCGTGGGCGATTTCGCCTTCTACGACCATGTTGCCAACCACATCCAGCTACTGGGCTGCGAACCCGCGCGTTTCGGTTTTCACGCCGAAGCCTCGCCGCTGGCGCGCTACTTCGACATGGCGCGCGGCGCCACCGCCTGCCGCTGCGGCCAGGCCCATGGCGACGGCCACGCGCTGGAAATGACCAAGTGGTTCGACACCAACTACCACTACCTCGTGCCCGAGTTCACGGCAGAGACGCAGTTCGCCCTGTCCAGCGAGCGCCTGTTCGACGAAGTGGCAGAGGCGCAGGCACTGGGCCATCGCGTGAAGGCGGTGCTGCTTGGCCCTCTCAGCTTCCTCTGGCTGGGCAAGGAGCGCGACGATTCGGCGCGGCTCGCGCTGCTGGAGCGCCTGCTGCCGGTGTACGGCGCCATCCTCGCGCGGCTGAAGGAAGCAGGCGTGGAGTGGGTGCAGATCGATGAACCTATCCTGGGCCTGGACCTGCCCTCCGAATGGCGCAATGCCTTCGAAACCAGCTACTGGCAGCTGAACCAGGCGGGCGCGCAGCTGCTGCTGGCCACTTACTTCTCGCCACTGGAAGAAAACCTGGGCCTCGCCTGCCGCCTGCCGGTCGCGGGCCTGCATGTGGACGGCGTGCGCGCGGCGCATGAACTGGCGAGCGTGGCGGACTGGCTGCCTGCGCACAAGGTGCTGTCGGTAGGCGTGGTGGACGGCCGCAATATCTGGCGCACGGACCTTGATGCCGCATTGGCCCGCCTCCAGCCGCTGCTCGACAAGCGCCGTGGCGCGCTGTGGCTCTCCTCTTCCTGCTCGCTGCTGCATGTGCCCTACACGCTGGCGCCGGAAACTTCACTGGATGCGGAAGTTCGCGGCTGGCTTGCCTTCGCTGCCGAAAAATTGGGCGAACTGCAAACGCTGAAACTCGCCCTCACACAGCCGGAAGCTGCCGAAACCGCACTGCAGGCCGCACGTGCCGCCATCGCCGGCCGCCGAAGCAGCCCGCGTGTACACAAGCCCGCTGTCACCGCACGCCTTGCTGCCACGGCGCAGGATGCAAATGCCGACCGCCGCGCGTCGGCATTCGAACAGCGCCAGCGCGTGCAGCAGCAACGCCTGCAGCTGCCCGCCTTCCCAACGACCACCATCGGCTCCTTCCCGCAAACACCGGCCATCCGCAGCGCCCGCGCAGCATGGCGTCGTGGCGAACTGGCGGATGAGCGCTATGAAAACGCGATGCGCGCCGAGATCGAGGACGCCATCCGTCGCCAGGAAGCACTGGACCTGGACGTGCTGGTGCACGGCGAAGCAGAGCGCAACGATATGGTGGAATACTTCGGCGAACAGCTGGAAGGCTTCGTGTTCACGGCGCAGGGCTGGGTGCAGTCCTATGGCTCGCGCTGCGTGAAACCGCCCATCATCTTCGGCGACGTGGAACGCCCGGCGCCGATGACGGTGCAATGGGCCGCCTATGCGCAAAGCCTGAGCAGCAAGCCCGTGAAAGGCATGCTGACCGGACCCGTCACCATCCTGCAATGGTCCTTCGTGCGGGACGACCAGCCGCGCGCCGACACCACGCTGCAGATTGCGCTCGCGATCCGCGACGAGGTGCGCGACCTGGAAGCGGCGGGAATCGCCATCATCCAGATCGACGAACCGGCGGTGCGCGAAGGCCTGCCGCTGCGCCGCAGCCGCTGGAACGAGTACCTGGACTGGGCCACGCGCGCCTTCCGCGTATCGGCCAGCGTGGCGCGGGACGGTACGCAGATCCACACCCATATGTGCTACGCGGAGTTCAACGATATCCTGCCGCAGATTGCAGCGATGGATGCAGACGTGATCACCATCGAAACCAGCCGCTCGGCCATGGAGCTGCTGGAAGGCTTCGGCGCATTCCGCTATCCGAACGAGATCGGGCCGGGCGTGTACGACATTCACTCGCCGCGCGTACCGGATACCGCCAGCATCGTCGCCTTGCTGCAGAAAGCAAGCGCGGTTATTCCGGCCGAACGCCTGTGGGTCAACCCCGACTGCGGCCTGAAGACGCGCGGCTGGCCTGAGACGGAAGCCGCGCTGCGCAATATGGTGAGCGCCGCGCGCGTACTGCGTAAGGATGCCGGGGCGCGGGCGTGATGCAGCGGGCCAATAAATTGCAAAAATGTTAGCATAGGGGATTCCGACAATCAGGCTCCCGCATGTCCCTCCCGGACCGCCCCTCCCAAGCAGTCAAGCTCAGCAGCCTGCTGTTCCTGTACTGGGGCTATATAGGAGTGACGTCGCCCTTCACCAGTCTGTTTTTTGCAGCGCGCGGCATGAGTCCGGGCCAGATTGCCATCCTTATGTCGCTGGCGCAGCTGGCCCGTATCGCCGCGCCTTACGGCTGGGGCCATCTTGGCGACCGGCTCGCAGCGCGGGCACTGGTGCTGCGCTGGACTGCACTGGGCCTTTTCGTCGCGTATATCGGCATACTGCTCGGTAACAGCTTTGCCAGCTTCTTCCTTGCTGCCGCGCTGGTGCATCTGTTCGCCAGTGCGCAACGCCCGCTGTCGGAAGCTTTGCTGGTGAGCGAACTGCGCGGCGATATGGGCCGCTACGGCCGCCTGCGGCTATGGGGACCGCTTGGCTACGCCGCGCTCGCTCTTGGCAGCGGGGCACTGCTCGACACCACCAGCATCCTCATGATGCCCTGGATTACCCTGGCCCTGCTGGCCGGCCACGCATTCACCAGCCTGGGCCTGCGCGAGCCGGCATCGATACCGGCGCCGGCGGCGCCGGCGTCCATCCGCGCACTGCTACGCCTGCCGGCACTGCAGGCCTTCCTCGGCTCAGCTTTCCTGATGCTGATGGCGCACGCGGCGCTGCAGGTCTTCTATTCGCTCTATCTCGCCAGCCTCGGCTACAGCAAAACCCAAATCGGCATGCTGTGGGCGGTCGGTACCCTGAGCGAGGTGGCAATGTACTTCATGGCCGGGCGCCTGCTGCACAAGCTGGGCGCGCAGCGCCTGCTGCTGCTGGCGCACGCCGTGGCGGTCCTGCGCTTCCTGCTGATTGCATTCGGGGCGCATGCGCTGCCAGTGCTGGTGGCCGCGCAACTGCTGCAGTCGGTCAGCGTGGCGGCGCACCAGACCTCGGCCATCACCACGCTGCAGCGCTGGTTCGCCGGGCCCTTGCAGGCGCGCGGGCAGGCCTTGCTGATCACCGTGTCGTATGGCCTGGGCGGCGCCACCGGCGCGCTTGGCCTGGGCTGGGTTTATGCAGCTGCCGGACCACGCGCCATGTTCTGCGCGGCAGCGGCCTGCGTCGCCGCCGGCGGCCTGGCGGCCTTGCTCAGCGCGCGGCTGAGCCGGACTGCGCAGCCTGGTCCCGGAATTCCTGCGGGCTGAGGCCGAAAGCGCGGCGGAAGGCACGCGTGAAATCACTGGCGGAGCCAAAACCCAGGCCCAGGGCGATGTCCTTGATGGCCAGCTCGGGGAAGCGCGCCATCTCATCAGCGGCCGCCCGCAGGCGCCGCTGCCGCGCATAAGATTGCAGCCCGCCTTCCTGCTCGAACATGCGGTACAAGGTGGCGCGGGACACGGGCAGGCCGGCGGCCACTTGCTCCAGCTGCATGTCCGGCGCGTGCACGTTGCGCTCGATGCGGCGCCGGGCCTCGCCAAATGCCGCAGCACGTACCGCCGCGCGGGCGCTGCCGGCCAGGCGCGCCTCCTTCCCGAAGGCTGCCGCCAGCAGGCTGCAGGCAATCTTCAGCCGCAGCAGCGCCTCATTCCGGGTGAGCGACGGCAATTCGCTATTGAGCGCAAACAGATGCTGCACCAGCAGATGGGTGGACGGTGAGCGGTCTTCGACGACACGCCCATGCAGCGCTTCGGCATCCGCCAGATAACTGGCGAGCAGTGTGCGCGGCACGAACAGGCTGATGACGCGGCCGGCCAGCCGGTGCTGGCGGAATGGCTGATTGAGATCGAGGGCCAGAATACTTGCGCGCTGGCCGTCACCGGCATCCCGGGTGCGCCAAGCCACTACCTGCCCGGGATCGCCTTCCACGAACAGCTGGAAGGCAAAGGCGCGCTGCCGGTCCGTGGAGATGCGCGGCAGACTGCGTTCCAGCGCGACGCCGTCGCTGCGGCAATCGGTCAGGACAAAATCGTCCACCACCGTGCGGTGAATTTCACCATAGAAACTTTGTTGCGCTGCGCCCCGGTCGAGCACGAGGTCCACCACATGCCCCACCCGCTCGCGCCAGGCCAGCAGGGGATGGTCCTTGCCCGCCACGTCGAAGCTCTCGGGCACCAGCATTGCTGCGGCTTGGGCGGTGGAATTGGTGGGCATCTGCAAATAAATTAGGCAATCGATTCGCATTATCGCCGGGACAAAAGTCCGGCGCTGTAGCTTTTTGGTTTTTTGTAACAATAATTTGCACTTTGATTACAAATTGAGACAGCCAGTCAAGCCGGCCTTGCATTTGGACAAGACAATTGGCGGATTGAGGCAGCGCAGTCTGCCCCCTCTTCCAAACTTTTCCTGACGGAGCACTTCATGGGTACCGCAAGCACGGCCAGCGCCACTTTCGTTGAACAACTTTACGCACGTTTCCTGCACCGCGCGGCCGACGCCGCCGGTGTCCAATACTGGGCCAGCGAAATCGACAGCGGTGCGCGCAACGCGGCCGAGGTGAGTGCCGAATTCTTCAAGAGCGCCGAATTCCAGCAGGTGGTGGACCCGGTGGTCCGCCTGTACTTCACGGCTTTTGGCCGTATTCCGGACGCCGGCGGCGTCGATTACTGGGCCAAGGCCGTCCAACAGGGCATGAGCATCCAGCAGGTAGTGCAGCACTTCGGCAATGACGCAGAGTTCAAATCGCTGTACGGCACGGTCAGCGATTCCGTTTTCCTGGACAATCTGTATCAGAACGCTTTCGGCCGCGCCGCGGACACCACCGGCAAGCAATTCTTCCTGGACCAGCTGGCGCATGGCGGCAACCGCGCCGAGGTGGTGCTGCAGTTCTCCAGCTCGGCCGAGATGTACCACGTGCGCGGCGGCGCCGTGAAAGCCGTGGAGCAGTTCATTGCCGTCAACGATGTGGCACCGACTGCCGCCCAGCTGCAAAGCGCGCTGGCCACTATTGACCCGGTCAAGCTGCTGACCAAGCTGTATGGCGCCGCCAACTATGACGGCGCTGAAGTGCCGGGCCTGAGCACCGCCGGCGTTGCGGTCGACGGCTACATCAAGGGCGCGACCGTCACCATGACCATCCACGAGACGGTGAATGGCGTGGAAACCACCCGCACTGTGGCCCGCATTACCGATGATATGGGCCACTTCGATTTCGGCGACGAAGCAGGTTTCGGCGCCCTCACCATGACCGGCGGCACGGACATCGCGACCGGCGCCCCGGTCAACGGCACCTACACCGCGGTCGCCGGCGCCACCGTGATCAATCCGCTGACCACACTGGTGCAGGCGCTGGTGGAGCAGGGACAAAGCGCGGAAGCCGCTGAAACCCTCGTCAAGGGAAAGCTGGGCCTGAATGCTGCGCTCGACCTGAACAACTTTGACGCGATTGCCGCCGCCACCGCAACCGGCGCCAGCACTGACGCGCAAGCGGCCGCGCTCAAGGCGCAGGCTGCACTGGCCCAGGTCAACACCCTGATGGGCCAGGTGGGCGCAGCACTGTCCGGCGTGGGCGTGGCGGGCGGCGCCAATGGTGGTGCGAATGCCGCCATCGACGCGCTGGCAACCCTGCTGGCCAAGGACGGCGATGTGGACCTGGGCGCGGCAGCGACCGTTACCCAGCTGCTGAAAGACGCAGCCACCCAAGCTCAGGCCACGGAAGCGCAGAGCACCGCCATCGGCCAGATCGCCGACAACGCCGGCACCGCGATCGCCAACCTGAACAAGGCAATCACCGATGCGGCAAACGGCAGCGGCAGTGTGCTGGACAACCTGATCAAGATCGTCACCGTGCAGGTGGCAGCCGAAAACATTGAACAGCAGATGAGCAGCGGGGCGCAGGCAGGCAACGTCACCGGTGCGCTGAACAACACCACCGGCAGCGGCCTCAATAACGCGCTGGAAAACGCCGGCACCCAGATCGGCGACGTGGACGGCAATGGCAGCGGCGACTACACGCCGCCAGCTTCGGAACCGGAACCGGAACCGCCAGCGCCACCAGCGCCCGCTTTCCGCGCTACCCTGGCGAACGGTGTGGTGAGCTTCAGCGGCAACACCACGGGCGACATCACGATGCGCGCGCTGGGGGACGGCAAAGTCGTGTTCGCACGCGGCGGCGTGGAAGACACCACCCATCCTGTGTCGCTCTATGGCAACCCGCTGAAATTGAACCTGGCAGCCGGCCAGCAGCTGATGCTGACCCAGGAACAAGCCTACTCCAATGACATGGCACAAGTCGGGGCGACCGGTGCCGGCAAGGTCGTGCTGGCGCTGGACTACTTCGGCGGCTCGTCAACTGCACCCGTGCTCAGCCGCCTGCACCCAGGTTCAATCCTGCTCGATGGCGCCGGTGAAGGTGGATCTCTGTACGGTGATGACGGCATCCCGCTCAGCACGCCCATTGTGCTGCAAAATAATGCAACCCTGTATGGCAGCCCGGAGGGCTTGTCCGGCCGGCACATCAGCGGTGACGGCACCGTCACCATGGGAGCAGAGGGCACCCTGCTGGGCGACTTCAGCGGCATCAGCACCAGCCTGATTTTCAGCGGCTACAACAGTAACTTGTTGCAGCAGTCTAACTTCCATGCCGACAGCTACGAGTTCTACGGCTATGCCGCGATGACGGCCGCGCAAGCACACGGCAGCACGATGACGGCCGTGGAAGGCTACTTCGAGCTCGACATCCAGGGTTCGGGCGGCGCGCAAACGATCGATGCCCGCAATGCCAGCAGCAGCGATATCGAAGGCGGCGCGGGTGCGGACCAGATCAAGCTCGGCACCGGCCAGGATCGAATCGGTGTTGCTTTTGCCGGCAGCGGCGACGCGATGGCACACGAAATCACGTTCTCTGGTACTTACTCTGCCGGCGACGAGATTTACGTCGAGGCTGGCAATATCAATATGACCTATACGGTGAAGGCAGCTGACCTGGCCAGCCCTGCCGCGCTGGCGACCAGCCTCAGCGCCGCCATCAACGGCAGTGCGCTCAGTCTCGCCATGACCGCTACCCGCGACGGCAGCGGGATCAAGCTCGTCAGCAGCGAAATCGGCAGGATCATGGAGGTCTACGTGGACGTCAGCGCCGCCGACGAGAAGCAGGTCGACACCATTACACTGGGCGGACGGTATGAGGCTGGCGACCAGATCCATGTCGTGGACACCGCACTCAGCCTTGACTTCGTGTTTACGGTGGAAAGCTATGACGTAGGCTCATACGGATCGCTGTATGGTACCGAGGATACCCTCAAGCGTGTCTCCGAGCACTTTGCCAACAGGCTCAATGATGAGCTGAACCAGCGCGCCCGCACTTCCGCAGAAAATGCGAAGTATGTCGATGGCAAGATCGTGTTTGAATATGACGGCGGCCCGCATACGCTCAGCCTGACTGTCGAAAATGGCACAACGGAAGCCGCCGTCGCCGGCCAGTGGAGCATACAGCAGAGCCCATCAAGCGTGGGCGACGAACTCCGGTTCATGTATCAACCGCAAAACGGGCACCAGTACGTCCTCAACTATGTTGTGACTGCCGAAGACATGACCGGTGACGCTACTGCCAACGTATCCGCCAAAATGGCTCAACTGATCGCTGGCGCGACCAGCGACCTGGGCGCACCGCTGTTCACGGCCACCGCCGATAGCGCCGGTCTCATCACAATCACCGCCTTGCATGGCGGCGAGACCAACGACTTCTATCTGTCGCTTGCGAACCTCACCAGTTCGACCTACTCGGGCACCAACCATCTGATCCAGCCGGAAAACGCAACAGGCCAGGACAACACCCAAGCCATCGCAAGCCATACGGTGGCCAGCATTGCGGAATCGACCGGCTCGCCAGTAATCGACCTGGAAAAAACCCAGGACGCAACAGCGGGCGTGGAATCCAGCCTGAATGCGCGCGACATCATTGATGGCCTGGACTTTGCGCAAGACCAGTTGAAGGTCTACACCACGGAGTATCAACTGGCCTCCGTGAACGGCTTCACGCGCGTGGCCGATATCGCCACCAGCGACACGCTGGCGGCGTCGCTGGCAACGGCCTTTGCCGGCATCGGCGCGAATAGCGCCGGCGTGGTCGTGATTATCGATGGGGATGCCGCCGGTACCTACCTGTACGTAAACGACGGCGACGCAGCCTTCAGCGCCACCGGTGACATCTTCGTTGAGCTCACCGGCGTGGCGGGCATGGGGGCAGTGGGCGCGCTCAACGACAACTTCTTCTACAACCCTAGTTAAGCCTTAGGCCCGCCCCTCCGCAGGCTCCCCATTCTGCTGTTTTCACAGTAGAATGCGGGAGCCTGCGCCCGTTTGAGGCCGCTTCTGCCTGCAAAATCCATGTCCAACAGCCTGTTCAAGAAACCAGTCGAAATCAAGATTTCCACCGTGGTCGCCGTCTCCGCGATCCTGCGTACCGCCGACGGCGATGCCGTTGAAGCAGCCCTGAAACAGATGACCGGCGGCGTCGAAGACTTCTTCGAAGGCGACCTGGCCGTGATCGACGTCGGCGACATGAACCCCGGCTGCGGCCAGATCGACTGGCCCGCCACCGTTGCCCTGCTCAAGAAGTTCAATCTCAATCCAGTGGCGGTGCGCAATGCCACGCCGGACATGATTGGCGAGATCCAGAAGCACGGCCTGTCGCTGGACAGCGGCAAGCGCGATGAGGCGCCTGCGCCTGCCGCAGCTGCGCCTGCCCCAGCGCCCGCACCGGTACCGGCTGCTGCTGCCGCCCCCGCTGCCCCGGCCTTCGCCGGCACCATGATCGTCGATACCCCGGTGCGCGCCGGCCAGCGCATCTATGCACGCGGCGCCGACCTGGTGGTGATGGCGATGGTGAACAACGGCGCCGAAATCATTGCCGACGGCAGCATCCACGTGTACGGCGCACTGAACGGCCGCGCGCTGGCCGGCGCCTCCGGTGACGCGCGCTCGCGCATTTTTGCGCAGTCCATGTCGCCCGAACTGGTGTCGATTGCGGGCGTGTACCGCACTTTCGAAGACGGCTTCCCCGCTGAGCAAGCACGACAGCCCGCACAAATCAGGCTGCTTGGCGACCGCTTGGAGATACAATCTATCAATTCAGCAACCCGCGCCTGATCCCAGGACGCACAGCTCACACTGAAAAGGATCCTTCGTGGCAAGAATTATTGTTGTAACTTCCGGTAAGGGCGGGGTCGGCAAAACGACCTCCAGCGCCAGCTTCTCCAGCGGCCTTGCACTGCGCGGCCATAAAACCGTGGTGATCGACTTTGACGTCGGCCTGCGTAACCTGGACCTGATCATGGGTTGCGAACGCCGCGTGGTGTACGACCTGATCAATGTGATCAACAAGGAAGCAACACTGAACCAGGCGCTGATCAAGGACAAGCACACGGACAACCTCTATATCCTGCCGGCCTCGCAAACGCGCGACAAGGACGCGCTGAGTGAAGACGGTGTGGAAGAGGTGCTGGCCCAGCTGATCAAGATGGACTTCGAATACATCATCTGCGACTCGCCGGCCGGTATCGAACATGGCGCGCTGATGGCGCTGACCTTCGCCGACGAAGCGCTGATCGTGACCAATCCGGAAGTGTCTTCGGTGCGCGATTCGGACCGTATCCTGGGCATTATCCAGGCCAAATCGCGCCGTGCGCAATCGGGTGGCGAGCCTGTGAAAGAGCACCTGCTGATCACACGTTATTCGCCGAAGCGCGTAGAAGCGGGCGAGATGCTGTCTTATACCGACGTGCAGGAAATCCTGCGCATTCCACTGATCGGTGTGATTCCGGAATCCGAGTCAGTACTGCATGCCTCGAACCAGGGCAATCCGGCGATCCACTTCAAGGGCACCGATGTGGCGGAAGCTTACGAAGACGTAATCGCGCGCTTCCTGGGTGATGCAGAGCGTCCGCTGCGCTTCATCGACTACGAGAAGCCTGGCCTGCTGAAGCGCATTTTTGGAGCAAAATAAATGGCACTGCTCGACTTTCTGTTCCAGAACAAGCCCAAGACGGCCTCGGCCGCCAAGGAACGCCTGCAGGTGATCATCGCGCGCGAGCGCAATGGCCGCGCGGGCCCGGACTTCCTGCCGGCGCTGCACAAAGAGCTGATCGAAGTGATCTCCAAGTACACGAAAGTGAACGCGGACGACATCAAGATCTCCCTCGACCGCCAGGGCAACCTCGAAGTCCTCGACGTCAACGTCGTCCTCCCCGACGCCTGACACCGTGGGGTCAGGCACCGGCTGTCACTGACACAGGTGCCTGACCCCAAGGTGTCACACTGCTTTCATGGGCGGGCGGCGAGAAGTTCGCCGGCCACGCGGGCGCAGGCGTCTACGTGCTGGTAGCCGATCTGGCGGAAGGCGAAGAAACCGATTGCCGCCGAGGCCGCCTGGCCTGCCAAGGGCACTACCTTCGTCGCCTGCTTTGCCAGCAATTTCATGCCGCTGCGCTGCAACAGCCGCAGCACCAGTTCCTTCGTCACCAGCTTGCCGACCAGCATGCCGCCCACGCCGATCGCCGCTTCGTAGGCAATCAGGCGGAATTTCGGGTGCATGCGGTCGATCTGCTCCGGCGTCAGGCCGAACTCGCGGTTGACGTCGTCGATCAGCTGGGTGAACAGGCGCAGGTCCGAAACCACATCCATGCCGGGGATCGGTATCGCCGCCATGCCCGCTGATACGGTCGCGCGCCGCCGCACCAGGCGCCGGCAGCGCTCTCTTGCCGCCGCGATTTCCTGCTGGCTGGCAGGCATCACCGTCCAGTCATCTGCCACTTTCGCTCCCCATAAGAGTTGCCAAATGTAAATCCCCATTGAAAAGGGGGGTTAACCAGTGTACCGTGTAATCGCAAGGCAGCTTCGCACGTCTACGAACTGTAGTTCCGCACAGAAATATTTGGTTTATTTAGAAACTTTTCTTGTAAATGTCTGTTATATTCCTGTAACCAAGCATTGACTTCGCGTTACAGCCCTTTATCTCATGAGAATCGTAGTCCTCGATCACGACCGTACCCAGACCGACCTGATCAGCCAAGTGCTGACATCGGCCGGGCACGTCTGCCACGGTTTCCAGACCGCCAAGGATCTGCTCGCGCAGCTGCGCAAGGACAACTATGACATGCTCATCATGGACTGGCAGGTGGACGGCATGTCGGCCGCAGAGCTGATGCGCAAGGCGCGCGAACGCCTCACCGAGAAAGCCCCGGTGATGTTCATGACCACCAGCTCGGGCGAAGACGATATCGTCGCCGGCCTTGATGCGGGCGCGGACGATTACATGATCAAGCCACTGCGCCGCAGCGAGATGGTGGCGCGCGTGCAAGCGCTGCTGCGCCGGGCGTTCCCGAGCCAGAACGGGGCGGAACAGCTGACATTCGGTCAGTACGTCTTCGAGACGCGCCCTGGCCGCCTGCTCATGGACGGCAATGTCCTGGACGTGACCCACAAAGAGTTTTACCTGGCGCTGCTGTTTTTCCGCAACATCGGCCGCCCGCTGTCGCGCGCCTACATCCACGAAGCCGTCTGGATCCGCGAAACCGAGGTCCCTTCGCGCACCATGGACACCCACGTGTCCCGCGTACGCAACAAACTCCAGCTCAAGCCGGAGAACGGCTTCCGCCTGGTGCCGGTCTACAGCTACGGCTACCGCCTGGAAAAGCTGGGCGCCTGAGACATTCTGTCCCAGGGGCCACGAAGTCCGGCCCGCCGTAGCACGTTATAATGGGCGGCAACGACTTTATCGAACCCGGAAATGCAGCTTCTTGCCGTCGGCCTCAATCACACCACAGCTCCCGTCGCCCTGCGCGAACGGCTGGCGTTCGCGCCTGAGCAGCTGGGATTGGCCGTTGCCGAAGCGCGCAACTGGTTCCAGCGCCTGGATTCGCGCGGTGGCGACGAAGCGGCCATCCTCTCCACCTGCAACCGCACCGAGCTCTATGCGGCCAGCCATGCGGAAAATCCGCTCGACGCGGGCGCCCACTTCCTGGCCGATTTCCACAAGCTGAATTACGCCGAGCTGCGCCCGCACCTCTACATGCTGCCGCAGCACGACGCCGTGCGTCACACCTTCCGCGTGGCTTCCGGCCTGGATTCGATGGTGCTGGGCGAGACCCAGATCCTCGGCCAGATCAAGGACGCCATCCGCACCGCTGACGAAGCGGGCGGCCTGGGCACCTATCTGCACCAGCTGTTCCAGCGCAGCTTCTCGGTGGCCAAGGAAGTGCGCAGCACCACTGAAATCGGGGCGCACAGCGTGTCGATGGCGGCAGCGGCCGTGCGCCTCTCGCAGCGCATCTTCGACAAGATCGCGGACCAGAACGTGCTCTTTATCGGCGCCGGCGAAATGATCGAGCTGTGCGCCACCCACTTCGCGGCGCAGAATCCGAAATCGATCACCATCGCCAACCGCACCATGGAACGCGGCGAAGTGCTGGCGCACCGCTTCAACGGCAAGGCGATCCGCCTGGCCGAGCTGCAGAACCAGCTGCACCAGTACGACATCGTGATTTCCTGCACCGCCTCCTCGCTGCCGCTGATCGGCCTGGGCATGGTGGAACGCGCAGTGAAAGCGCGCCGCCACAAGCCCATGTTCATGGTGGACCTGGCGGTACCGCGCGATATCGAGGCGGAAGTGGGCCGCCTGAACGACGTCTTCCTGTACACGGTGGACGACCTGGGCAAGGTGGTGCAGGCCGGTATGGAAAACCGCCAGGCCGCCGTGGCGCAGGCCGAAGCCATTATTGAAACCCGCGTGCAGTCCTTCATGCACTGGATCGACGACCGCGCCGTGGTGCCGGTGATCCAGCACCTGCAGGAGAACGGCGAAGCGATCCGCCTGCTGGAACTGGAACGCGCGCGCAAGCTGCTGGCCAAGGGCGAAGATATCGACACGGTGCTGGAAGCACTGTCCAAAGGCCTCACGGCCAAATTCATGCACGGCCCGCAGCAGGCGCTGCACCGTGCACAGGGCGACGAGCGCGCCCAGCTGGCCGAACTGCTGCCACAGCTCTACCGCGGCCGCCGTTAGCGGCGCGCGCCCACGCTGCCGCATCTGGCGACATCTCCGCATTTCCCGCGCCATACCGGCGCAACATCATCGAATCAACACCTATGAAACCATCAATGCTGGCCAAGCTGGACCAACTCGCCAACCGCCTCGTGGAGCTGGACGAACTGCTCATGTCCGAAGGCGCGACGTCGAATATGGACAGCTACCGCAAGATGACGCGCGAGCACGCCGAGCTGCAGCCGCTGGTCGCCCTGTACAAGGACTACCAGCAGGCGCTGGCCGACATCACCGAAGCGCAGCAGATGCTGTCCGACCCGGACATGAAGGAATTCGCGCAGGAAGAAATCGACAGCGGCAAGGCCCGCTTGGGCGGCCTTGAGATGGACTTGCAGAAAATGCTGCTGCCGAAAGACGCCAACGACGAGCGCAACATCTTCCTCGAGATCCGCGCGGGCACGGGCGGCGACGAATCGGCGCTGTTCGCGGGCGACCTGCTGCGCATGTACACGCGCTTTGCGGAACGCAGCCGCTGGCAGGTGGAGATTGTGAGCGCGTCCGAAAGCGACCTGGGTGGCTACCGCGAAGTGATCGCCCGCATCATCGGCAACGGCGCGTATTCGAAGCTGAAGTTTGAGTCCGGCGGCCACCGTGTGCAGCGCGTGCCGACGACGGAAACGCAGGGCCGCATCCACACCTCGGCCTGCACCGTGGCCGTGATGCCGGAAGCGGATGAAGTGGAAGACGTCCACATCAACCCGGCCGACCTGCGCATCGATACTTACCGCGCATCAGGCGCGGGCGGCCAGCACATCAACAAGACCGACTCCGCAGTGCGCATCACCCACCTGCCGAGTGGCATCGTGGTGGAATGCCAGGACGACCGCTCGCAGCACAAGAACAAGGCGTCGGCGATGAAGGTGCTGGCGGCGCGCATCAAGGACGTGCAGCTGCGCGAGCAGCAGAGCAAGGAAGCGGCCACGCGCAAGAGCCTGATCGGCAGCGGCGACCGTAGCGAGCGCATCCGCACCTACAACTTCCCGCAAGGGCGCATGACCGACCACCGCATCAACCTCACGCTCTACAAGCTGGACATGATCATGGACGGCGCCCTCACCGAGCTCACCAACGCCCTCGCCGCCGAACACCAAGCCGAGCAGCTCGCCGCCCTCGGCGACTGACACCATGGGGTCAGGCACCTTCTGTCAGTATGACACCCGGTGCCTGACCCCAGGGTGTCATGTCGCGAGCTGAACTGTTGGGTTTGTGCGAGAATGGCGCGGCCACTTGATAAGGTGATATTGATGACGAATTCCCGTTCTGTTTTGCTGGCCATCGCGGCCGCGAGCTTTGGCCTGATCGGCGTTGCGCTGTATCTGCAGCATGCGATGAATATGCTGCCTTGCCCCCTATGCGTGATCCAGCGCTATCTGTTCATTGCAATCGGCATCGGCTGCCTGATCGGCGCGTATGCCAGCAAGCCCAGGCTGGGCGCGGGCATCGCCCTGCTGGCTTCCCTCGGCGGTCTCGGCGTGGTCGGCAAGCATCTGTATGTGCTGGCGCATCCGGGCCTGTCCTGCGGCATCGATCCGATGGAGACCATGCTGAACAAGATTCCGACCGCGACCGCCCTGCCCTTCCTGTTCCAGGCCGATGGCCTGTGCGAGAGCGCGACCGATACGCTGTTCGGCCTGTCGATTCCGCAGTGGTCAGCTGTGTGGTTCGCCATCCTGACGATCGCGCTGTTCTGGGTGCTGCTGCGCCGCCGCGCATGACCCGTCTGGTCGCACCCGGCATCACCCTCGGCGCCCTCCAGCGTCAGCCCTTGCTCGATCCGGTGGACCAGCGCCTGCTGGTCTGCCATGCGCTTGGCCTGAACCGCACCTCGCTCATCACGCAGTCCGAGCGCGTGCTTACCGAAGACGATGCGCTCCTTATCTCCACCCTGCTGCAGCGCCGCCTTGATGGCGAACCGGTAGCCTATATCCTCGGCCAGCGCGAGTTCTATGGCCTGCCTTTCGAGGTGGGGCCTGCCGTGCTGATTCCGCGTCCCGAGACCGAGCTGCTGGTGGAACTGGCACTGGAACGCCTGCCCCCCAAAGGCCGTGTGCTCGATATGGGCACGGGCAGCGGCGCCATCGCTGTGGCGCTGGCGCATACGCGGCCCGATGCCCAGGTCAGCGCTCTCGATGTCAGCAAGGACGCTCTCGCTACCGCTACCCGCAACGCGGCCGCTAACGGCGCCACCGTCCGCTTCCTCGAAAGCAGCTGGTACGAAGCCGTGGGCAGCGAGCAATTCGACCTGATCGTCTCGAATCCCCCCTATATCGCGGCGGGTGACCGCCACCTGTCCGAAGGCGACCTGCGCTTCGAACCCGCCGGCGCCCTCACCGACCATGCCGACGGCCTGTCGGCCCTGCGCGCCATCATCGCCGGCGCTCCAGAACACCTGCCGCCGCAAGCCTGGCTGCTGATGGAGCATGGCTACGACCAGGCGCAGGCCGTGCAGGAACTGCTGGTGCAGGCGGGCTTCAGCGAAGTGCAGAGCTGGGCCGACCTGGCGGATATTGAACGCGTCAGCGGCGGGCGCGCACCAGCGTCCTGAGTGCGTCAGCGCCCAGACAGCGGTGCAACTACCTTTGTTAAAATGCTATTTTCTGGCCGGGTCACACGCGTGTTGCCAATATCGGTTAATCTCGCACCAGACTTTTGTTAGCTGCACAAGAAAGGAAGAGCAAATTGTCCAATCTATTGACCCGCCGCCTGGCCCTGCTGGCCGACGAACGGCACCGTGAGGTGCTGCGGGGCGGCTTGCGTGGCATCGAACGCGAGACCCTGCGCGTTCAGCCGGACGGCCACCTGGCGCATACGCCGCATCCCAAAGGCCTGGGCTCCGCACTGACCCACGAACAGATCACCACCGATTACGCGGAGACGCTGCTGGAGTTCATCACCCCGGCCGAAAGCGATATCGCCATCACCCTGGACAAGCTCAATTCCATCCACCGCTTCGCCTATTCCAAGCTGGGCGACGAGCTGCTGTGGAGCCAGTCGATGCCCAGCCAGCTGCCCGCTGAAGAGGACATCGAAATCGCGTGGTACGGCAAGTCCAACCTGGGCATGCTGAAGCACGTGTACCGCCGCGGCCTGGCGCTGCGCTATGGCAAAGCGATGCAATGCATTGCGGGCATCCACTACAACTATTCGCTGGACGAACGCCTGTGGCACCTGCTGGATGAGCACGAAACCACCGGCCGCCGCCTGTCGCCCATGGCCTACCAGTCGGAAGCCTACCTGGCCACCATCCGCAATTTCCGCCGCTACAGCTGGCTGCTGATGTATCTGTTCGGCGCCTCGCCGGCCCTGAACAGCAGCTTCCTGCGCGGCCGCCCGCACAAGCTGGAAACGCTGTCGGACGACACGCTCTACCTGCCTTATGCAACGAGCCTGCGCATGAGCGACCTGGGTTACCAGAACGACGCGCAATCGGGCCTACGTCCGCACGAGAACAGCCTCGATAGCTATGTGGCCACGCTCACGCGCGCCGTGAACCAGCCTTACGAGCCTTACCAGAAGTTCGGCATCAAGGATGCCAACGGCGAATGGCAGCAGCTCTCGACCAATGTGATCCAGATCGAGAACGAGTACTACTCCACCATTCGTCCAAAACGCGTGATCCGCACCGGGGAGCGCCCGATCCAGGCGCTGTGCAACCGCGGCGTGCAATACATCGAGGTGCGCTGCATGGACGTGGATCCATTCGAGCCAGTCGGCATCAATGTGCAGGCGGGCCGCTTCCTGGATGCCTTCCTGCTGTTCTGCGCACTGGAAGAAAGCCCGTCCATCACTTCGCTGCAGGGCGAGCACTATGCCAATAACTTCGCGCGCACCGTTAAGGAAGGCCGCCGCCCAGGCCTGATGCTGGAGAAGGACGGCAAGCCGGTAGCGCTGAAGGACTGGGGCATGGAACTGCTGGAACGCATCCGCCCGGCCGCAGAGCTGCTGGACTCCCTGCGCGGCGACAGCGCACATGCCGATGCCATGAAGGCGCAGCTGGCCAAGCTGCAGGATCCGGACGCCACCCCATCCGCCGCCGTGCTGCGCGCGCTGGAAGCCAATGGCCGCTCCTTCGCCAAATTTGGTTTGGAACAGAGCGAGAAGCATGCAGCTTACTTCCGCTCGCATCCGCCAAGCGCACTGGAAGAATCGTACTTCGCGAAACTGGCCGAGGAATCGCTGGCCCAGCAGGCCGAGATGGAACGCGTGCAGACCGGCAGCTTCGACGATTATGTGAAAGCCTACCGCGCCAGCAACCTTTGCCCCAACCGCAGCTGAACGCCGCCGGGGCCTCTCGTGCTCACCTTCTTCAACGAACAGCATAGCCAGCAGCTCAGCGCGGCCGACGGTATCGAACGCATCGATGCCGTGCTGGCCGAACTGGGACGGCGCGGCCTTGGCCGCATCGTGACGCCGCAAGGCGTGCCGCTGATGTCGCTGGAGCGGGTGCACAGCCCGCGCTACCTGCATTTCCTGCGCACGGCATGGACTGAATGGCTTTCCCTGTCGCCGTCGAATGCAGGCAGCGCGCCCGTGGCATCGGGCTTCGCCATCCGCGGCATGCGTGCGGACACCGAACCGCAGGACTTCAATGCCCGCCTCGGCCTCTATTCGGCCGATGCCACAACGATGCTCAGCGCAGGCACCTGGATCGCGGCGAAAACCGGCGCCGATTGCGCGGTGAACGCAGCCCATGCGCTGCGGCTCGGCGAGCGCAGCACCTTCGTGCTCACGCGGCCCGCAGGCCACTTCGCAGGCGCCGATTATTTCACCGGCGGCTGCTATCTGAATAACGCCGCCCTGGCTGCACAGCATCTGCTGGACGACGGCCTGCAGCGCGTGGCCGTGCTGGACCTGGACTACCACCACGGCAGCGGCACCCAATCCATCTTCTACGACCGGGCCGACGTGCTCTGCATCTCGCTACACGCCGACCCGCGCCACAGCTACCCTTATTTCACCGGCTACCCGGACGAAACCGGCGCCGGCGCAGGTCACGGATACAACGCCAACCTGACATTGGCGCCGCAGGCGGCAAGTGCCGACTGGTTCGCAGCGCTGGAAACGGCCTGCCTGCGGCTGTCGATGTACCGCCCGGAAGCACTGGTGGTAGCATTGGGCGCGAATACCTTCTACGGCGAGCCGCACCACGGCTTCGGCCTCCAGACCGGGGACTACCTGCGCATCGGCGAGCGCCTGGCCTGGCTTGGCATGCCGGCCTGCTTCGTGTTCGAAGGCGGCAGTGCGCTGCGCGAACTGGGCGTTAATACCGTCAACGTACTGGAAGGCTTTGAAACCGCCCTGTAAAAGGAGATTCGTTTGAACCGCCGTCAATGCATCGGTTTTGCCGGAGCGCTCGCGCTCAGTCCCCTGGTCCGCGCAACGACGCCGGATCGCTACAGCGCTGCACTGGCGGCCTTCCCTGATTTCAACGGGGTAGTGGTGGCTGGCATCGGCAGCAAGATTCTCTACTCGCAGGCAATCGGCAAGGCCGATCCGCAAGCCGGAACGCCGCTCAGCCTCTCCACCCGCTTCGAAAGCGGCTCCGTCTCAAAATGGATCGCCTCCATCGTGGTGATGAAGATGGTGGACCTCGGCATGCTGGAACTCGACCAACCAATCATCCGCTACCTGCCCTCCTACCGCGCCGATACCGGCGCGCAGATCACCCTGCGCCACCTCCTCAGCCATTCGAGCGGTGTACCGAACGACATCGCTGCGGCGCGCAAGGCTGACCCACAAGTGGCCACCATTGCACTGGAACAGATGGAGGCTGTAAAACGCTACGCCAGCGGCGGCCTGGCCTTCAAACCGGGTACGCAGTGGGACTATTCGCATTCGAACTGGCTGATCGTGAAAGCGATTATCGAGCGTGTCAGCGGTAGGCCTTATGCAGACTGCCTGCAGCAATGGCTGCTCGCGCCGCTCAAGCTGGCGGAGAGCGGACTATTTCAAGGCGAATCGAGCACGGTGCCAGGCATGGCCGTCGCATATTCCGCTGCAGAGCCGCCTTTCGAGCGCAAAGTGACCGCCATCCCTGCCTACATGACGGCGGTGGGCGGCTTCTACGCCAGCGCGCCCGATATGCTGCGCCTGATGGACGGCGTGCTGGGTGGCCAGATTTTGTCGGCCGAAGCGCGGCAAGTACTGATGCGGGTGCAGATGCCGAAGCAGCGCTATGCGCTCGGCGGCCGCACGCAGGTTGAACTGATTGCGGGCCGGATGCGCGAAGCCGCATGGGAAGACGGTTCCAACGGCGGCTTCCGCCTCGTAGCGCGACGTGTGCTGGCCGATGGCCAGTCGGTCGTCGTGATGAACCACACCAGCTACCCGCACCAGAAAGTCGGCCACATCGCCAGCGCGCTGATGGACGTGAGCTACGGTTTCGAATCCAGCACGTCCAGCAAGGCCTGATACACGCGCACCGGTTCTTCGGCAATGCGGTTCAGCACATAGAGAAAGTGCTCCGCGCCGAACACCGTGTATTCGCGCGTCGCGAAACCCTGCGCATGCAGCTCGTCGATCTGCTGTGTGCCCAAGCCGTCCAGCGATTCGAATTCATACCGGCCCGGTGCGATGCCTTCGCTGCGGATCAGCGCCGTAAGGTCGCGCTGAATGCTGCGGTCATGCGTCGCAATCGAGCACAGATGTCCGGAACGCAGCAGCGTAGCCGCATGCTCGCGATAGGCGTTTGCCAGCCCCGGACTGGTGCGCGGCCATGACACCGTTTCATCTTCATGGAAGGCACCCTTCACGAGGCGGATGCGGCCGGGCAGTTGCAGCAGCATCGGCAGGTCCTGCACACTGCGGTGGCGCCGCGCCGGAATCGTGATGCCTGTGTTATGCAGCCCCGCTTCCTCATGCAGGCGGCGATACAGGCCGTAGATCAGGTCCGTGCGCTTGTGGTTCTCCATCGAGATCATGATCTCGCGGCCCGCTTCGGCGGCTGCCATGGCGATGCGCCGTGCGTTCCGGTAGCCCAGCTCGGGATCGACTACGGCGCCGATGTGCGAAAGATCGAAGGAGATCGAGCAGTCATGGCCGCTGGCTGCAAGCCCCTGCACCAGTTGCAGGAACACTTCCGTCTCCGCATTGGCAAAGGCTTCATCATGGCAGCTCTCGCCCATGTATTCGGCCGAGGCCTTGTGCCCCCGCGCCGTCATTTCGGCCACGCGGCGCAGCGCGTCATCGACGGTGTAGCCGGCGACATAGCGGCGCGATACGCGATGCATGAAGGGTTGCAGCAGCGGGTCCCTGCAGAAGCGCTCCTTGGCGTCTTCGTTCAGGGCCAGCGCGCGCAGGGCGTCGGCAGCCTGCTGGATAAGCGGATTCTCGGTCACGGCACTTCCTTTCATCTGGATGCGCCCATGATGCCAGCATGCGGCCTCCGCCGCTTGTCAGAAATTGCGCAGTGCCTGTGCTACAGTAAATCGATGAAACGCGATGACCATCCCCTGCTGGCAAGGCCGGAAACGGTGTTCGGCGGCCTGTCGGCCACCGGCCTGAAGCCGCTGCGCCACCTGCAGCTGGGCGACGGCATAGCGCTAACGCTGTGGCGGCGCAGCACGCCCGGCCTGGAGATCGCCTACGCGCAGCCCGGCCACCATACCCTGGCCTGCTACCTCAACAGCGGCGACGGCACGCAGCGTCTCGATGCGCGTGCGGGCATGCTCGCAGACGGCGACCTTTGCAGCCTGCCGGAAGACCACGCCTCACGCTGGCTGGTGCGCGGCGAGTTACGTTTCCTGCACCTGTACTTCACGCCGGAGAACATCGCACGCCGCGCCGTACTGGAACTGGATTGCGACGCGCGGCTGGTGCAGCTGGAGGACCGCCACTACACCGGGCTGCCTGCGCTCCCGGCCCTGTGCGGGCAACTCGCTGCCATGTCCTGGGATGGCGCAGACGGCCTGTTGCGCGCCAACGAACTCGGGCATGAGGCACTCAGCGGCCTGCTGCGGCTGCAGGGCCGCAGTCCCCGGCAACAGGCGCTGCGCGGCGGGCTGTCGCTGGCCGCACGGCGCCGCATCTGTGACTACATTGAGGCGCATCTGGCCGAGCCGCTTACGCTCGGCATGCTGGCGGAGATAGCCTGCCTCTCCGAATATCACTTCCTGCGCATGTTCCGCGCGTCCTTCGGCATGCCGCCGCATACATGGATCGCCGCGCGCCGCATCGACCGTGCACGCCAGCTGCTGCATCATTCGGCGCAGCCGTTGCAGCGCATCGCCGACGACTGTGGCTATGCGGACCTGAGCCACTTCAGCCACCGCTTCCGTGCGGCGGCAGGCTGCTCGCCCAGCGCTTTCCGCCGGGCGATGCAGTCCTGAACCTCAGACCAGCTTCAGCTCCACGCCGATATTCCCGTGCGTCATTTTGGAATACGGGCAGGTCTGGTGCGCCAGTTCCACCAGCTTGCCGGCGGTATCGCCGTCGATGCCCGGCAGGCTGATGTTCAGGCGCGCCTGCAGCAGGTAGCCGCCTTCGCCCGTGCCCAGGTCCACTTCGGCGTCCACCGCCACGTCCGCAGGGAGCGCCACTTTCAGCACCTGGGCGGCCTTGCCCAGCGCGCCGATAAAGCAAGCCGACCAGCCGGCCGCGAACAGCTGCTCCGGGTTGGTGCCCTCACCTGCGCTGCCTGGCGGCGACAGTTTGATATCCAGGCGGCCATCGCTGCTGCGCGCGCTGCCGTCACGGCCGCCGGTGGTGTGGGTTTTGCCGGTGTAGAGAACTTTGTCGATCTTGCTCATGGTGGAACTCCTGTTAGTTTAACCGGATGCGATTGCATCGGATGCGCTCAATATTACGCTTTATTTTGCCAGTGTCAAGCCTTTGCGATAAAATCGCATCCGATATATCAATTTCCGTTCGGAGCGATCCATGTCCTCACCGCGCAAACTCGCCGATTTCCTGTGCTTCGCCGTTTATTCGGCCAACCTCGCCTTTGGCAAGGCCTACAAGCCTTTCCTCGATGAGCTGGGGCTGACCTATACCCAATACATCACGGTCATCGCGCTGTGGGAGGAGGACAACCAGACCGTAAGCGGCCTTGGCGAAAAGCTCTTTCTCGAATCGAATACGCTGACGCCGATTCTCAAGAAGCTGGAATCGAGCGGCTACCTGCGCCGCCAGCGCGACCCTGAAGACGAACGCCAGGTGCGAGTGAGCCTGACCGACGCCGGCCGCGCGCTGCGCGAAAAAGCCTTCAACATCACGCTGTACGACGCCTGCGGCATGACGGATGGTGAATTCACCTCCACGCAGAAGTCCGTTTCCAAGCTGCGCGACAACCTCGTCAAATCCACGAAGAATCGCGCCTGATCAGCGCGGGGCCTTCAGCAGCAGGCGGGCTTCCAGGCCGCCGCCTTCCCTTGCGTGCAGGGTCAGCGTGGCATCCATGGCCTGCGCCAGCTGCCGCGCGATGGCGAGCCCCAGGCCGGTGCCGCCGGTCTGGCGGTTGCGTGATTCTTCCAGGCGGCGGAAAGGTTCGAAGACCGCTTCCAGCATGTCATCGGGAATACCGGGGCCACGGTCCATCACGCGGATAAGCAGCGCGCCCTCCTGCACCTGGTCGACTTCAATCTCGGCGTTGCCGCCATATTTGAGGGCGTTGTCCACCAGGTTGCCGAGGATGCGGCGCAGGGCCTGCGGCCGCGTCATCAACGCCGCACCTGCCCTGCCCTGCAGCCTTACGTCGCGGCCTTCGTCCAGATAGTCGAACACCAGGGTATCGATCAGCGCATCAGGGTCGATCAGGCGCGGTTCCTCCGACGTGGCGTGCATGCTGCGCGCATAGGCCACGCCTTCCTTGACGAGGTTTTCCATTTCCTGCAGGTCCTGCTGCAGCTTGGGCTGCTGTGCCTCGTCATCCATCATGTCTACCCGCAGGCGCATGCGCGTGATCGGGGTTTGCAGGTCATGCGAGATGGCGGCCAGTATCTGCACGCGCTCCGTAATATAGCCCGCAATGCGGTCCTGCATGGCATTGAAAGCGCGGGCGGCGCGCGCCACTTCGGAGGGGCCGTCTTCGGGCATGCGCACAGGCTGCAGGTCCGGTCCCAGCGCGTCGGCCGCTTCGGCCAGCTGGTGCAGGGGACGGGCGGCAATGCGCACCGCGAACCAGAAGCACAGCGCCAGCACCAGCAATTGCACGCCCAGCAGCACCGGCAGCCAGTCCGACAGCGGCGCGCCGTGCATTGGGCGGATATCGATGGTGAGCGGCGAACCGTCGCTGAGCTGCAGATGCACCTGCAGGCGTTCGCGCGAACCCGGCACCGCATTCGCGGTGAGCGGATAACTCTTGCCGATGCCGTCCGCAATGTAGCGGGCGATCATGGCGGAGAGCTGCTTGTCCGGCGGCGCGCCGGTGATGCCTGGGCCCAGGATGAAGTCATAGCTGCGGCGGGCAAGACGCGGCAGCCACTCCGCGCGCTTCTCGGGCGGCAGGTTATCCAGCAAGGCCACCGAGCTCACTACCTCGCGTTCGATATAGCCCATCATGATGTCGGTCGTGGCCTGGTCGCGCTCCATGCGCGTGAGCCAGAAGGCCAGCGTTTGCGAGCAGGCCAGCGCCACCACCAGAATCAGCACCACCCGCGCGACAAGGCTTTTCGGCCAGGCTTTCACGCTGCACCGCCGCTCAGGGTGACCGAGGACGAGAACACATACCCCTCGCTGCGCAGGGTCTTGATATAGCGCGGCTCGCGTGGTTCATCGCGCAGGCGCTGGCGCAGGCGGCTCACCAGCAGGTCGATAGAACGGTCGAACTGGTCGGCCTGCTTGCCCTGCGTGAGGTTCAGCAGCTGGTCGCGCGTGAGCACGCGCTGCGGATGGTCGAGGAATACACGCAGCAGCCGGTATTCGGCGCCGCTCAACGCTACTTCAACGCCATCGGCGTCGAGCAGGTGGCGCCCCACCGTATCCAGCTTCCAGTCGCCGAACAAAATCATTTCGGAGGGCTCGCTGACCTGCATATTCGGCGGCAGCATGCGCGCGCGGCGTAGCACTGAGCGGATGCGGGCCAGCAGTTCGCGCACGGCGAAAGGCTTGGTCAGGTAATCGTCGGCGCCCATTTCCAGGCCCACGATGCGGTCCGTTTCCTCGCTGCGCGCTGTGAGCATCAGCACCGGAATATTGCGGTGCTTGCTGGCGCGCAGTTCGCGGCACAGGGTAAGGCCATCTTCGCCCGGCAGCATCAGGTCCAGCACGATGAGGTCGGGCACCGCCTGTTCCAGCTCCGCGCGCATCTGGCGGCCGTTGGCAGCCAGCGAAGTGCGCAGGCCGTTCTTTTCGAGATAGGCCGAAAGCAGCTCGCGGATGCCGCGGTCGTCATCGACAATCAGAATGTGATCGATAGTGTCCATTTTATTTCTCAGGGCGTTTCAGCTTTCCGGCACTTGCCGGAATGGTCGTGCATTGCAGGGGATTGCGCATTTCGGTGGCAATGCCGCCTGCCAGAAACGCCAGTATCGCAAAAAATTTCCTCATTTCCGTCCTCCTAATGGCTACTTTATAGCGGATGCCGGACGGGCTTTTGTATCCCAGTGTATCCAGAGCGGGACTGTACACACAACATTGCAAAAAGCGGCTGGCCCGGACACAAGCCGGATACGTGCAAGGAATCTAATGGACACATCGACAAACGACGGAGTCCAACATGCACAACATCCTCGAAATACCACTGAGTTTTCTGGCGGGCTTGTTCACCATTGCTTCCCCATGTGTGCTGCCGGTGCTGCCGATTTTGCTGGGCAGCTCCATCCAGCAACGCTCTTCGCGCCGCCCGCTCTACATCGTGGCGGGCTTCATCCTCACCTTCGCGTCTTTCGCCATGCTGCTGGGTGCCGTATCGAGCACCATCCACGTGGCGCAGGAAGCACTGCGCAATACCGCCATCGCGCTGCTGGCCATCTCCGGCCTGCTGCGCATCTGGCCGCAGCCCTATGACTGGCTGACGCAGCGCCTGCAAGGCCTTGGCTTCAGCATGCCGCAGGTGGCGGCCAACGACAGCAACAGCGGCGGTTTCGTACTCGGCATGTCGCTCGGCGCCGTATGGACGCCGTGTGCCGGTCCCGTGCTGGCTTCGATCCTCGCACTCGTGGTGAAGGCGCAGGACCCGGCCTGGTCGGCATCGCTGATCACCCTCTATGCGCTGGGCGCCGCGATTCCGATGCTGGGCATTGTGTACGGCGGCCAGTTCGCCACCCAGCGTGTGCGCCTGCTGGCCCGCCATGCGGAAGGCCTGCAAAAAACCTTCGGCGTGCTGGTGCTTGCCACTGCGCTCGCCATCTACCTGCAGTACGACGTTCTGGCCTATGCCTGGGCCGCCAATCTCTTCCCTACCCTGAAAGGACTGTAATTATGTACTCGCCACTGAAAACCATCGCCACCGTTGCCATGCTCGCCACCACCGCCATCGCCTCCGCCGGCCAGCTGCGCACCAGCGCCGCAGCGCCCGAGTTCACGGGCATCGACAAATGGCTGAACAGCGAACCGCTGACCATGTCCCAGCTGCGCGGCAAGGTCGTGCTGGTGGACTTCTGGACCTACTCCTGCATCAACTGCGTGAACACGCTGGGCTACGTGAGCAGCTGGCACAAGAAGTACAAGGACCAGGGCCTGGTAGTGATCGGCGTGCACACGCCCGAATACGCCTTCGAGCGCAGCACGGACAATGTGAAGACCGCCATCAAGCGCTTCAACATCAGCTATCCGGTCGCCCAGGACAACCGCTACGCCACCTGGAACGCCTACAGCAACCAGTACTGGCCCGCCTTCTACCTGATCGACAAGACCGGCAAGATCGTCTACACGCACTTCGGCGAAGGCAAGTACGCAGAAACCGAAGCCACCATCCAACGCCTGCTGGCACAGAACACGGGAGCACAATAATGAGCGCACCAAACCTGCAACGCCGCCGCCTGCTGGGCGCAGCCGCCCTCACCGCAGGCGCCATGGCCCTTCGCGGCCCGGCTTTCGCCGGCAACAGCGCACAGCCGCTGGCGCCAATCAGACAGATACGCGCCGGTGTGCTCGACGTGGGCTACTACGAAACCGGCCCTGCCAATGGCCCGGCCGTGATCCTGCTGCACGGCTTCCCCTACGATATTCATTCCTTCGTTGATGTGGCGCCGATTCTGGTGGCAAAAGGCATGCGCGTGATCGTGCCGCACCTGCGCGGACACGGCACCACGCGCTTCCTCGACAGCGCAGCGCGCCGCACCAGCCAGCAAAGTGCCGTGGCGAAGGATATCCTGGACCTGATGGATGCGCTGGGCATCCAGCGCGCCGTGATCGCAGGCTACGACTGGGGCGCCCGCACGGCCAGCGTGATGGCGGTGCTGTGGCCTGAGCGCTGCGTTGGCATCGTCTCCGTCAATGGCTACCTGGTACAGGACATTCCGAACGCCCACCTTCCTGCACCCGCCAGCATCGAAGCGGGCCTGTGGTACCAGTACTACTTCGCCACCGAACGTGGCCGCGCAGGCCTGGTAGCCAACCGCAGCGCCATTGCGCGCCATATCTGGAGCTACAACTCGCCGAAATGGAAATACGACGACGCCACCTTCGAGCGCAGCATGGTTTCGCTGGACAATCCCGACTATGTGGACATCATCGTCAACAACTACCGCTTCCGCCTTGGCCTGCTGGCCGAGGATCCGGTGTACGCGGCGCTGGAGCGCAAGCTTGCCGCCCTGCCTCCGATCCCTGTGCCGGCAGTCACGCTGGACGGCGGCTCGGATGGCGTGGTGCCTGCGAATGACGGCAAGGCGCAGGCCGCGAAGTTCAAAGGCCCGCGCACCCACCGCATTATCGAGAACGCAGGCCACAACCTGCCGCAGGAAGCACCGCAAGCCTTCGCCGACGCGGTACTTAGCCTGATTTAAGCTTGCGGTTCGGGCGCGAGGCATGAAAGAATGACCTTGCGATGACCACAGCCACCTTTCTCGTCATTTTGTGTGCAGCCGCGCTGCACGCTTCGTGGAATGCGATGGTGAAGGCGGGCCCGGACAAGCTTCTCACCACCGTACTGGTGACTACGGGAGCGGCCCTCATCGCGGTGCCGCTATTGCCACTGCTTCCCGCGCCCGCGCCGGCAAGCTGGGGATGGCTGGCCGCATCGGCCTGCTGCCAGCTTGCTTACTACTTCCTGCTGATGCAAGCCTACCGGCTTAGCGACATGAGCCAGGCCTATCCGCTGATGCGCGGAACCGCGCCGCTGATCGTGGCATGTGTGAGCGTGCCCTTGCTTGGCGAAGCGCTGTCGCTGCCGCAGTATGGCGCGATCGGGCTGATTGCCGTGGGCGTGCTGGCGATGACGGTGGGCGGCCCGGGTGTAAAGCGGGGCAGCATGTACGCGATAGCGAACGCCGCGATAATTGCATCCTATACGCTGATTGACGGCATCGGCGTACGCGCTTCCGGCGCGCCGCTCTCGTACACCCTGTGGCTGTTCACGCTGACCGCCGCCGGCATGCTGCTATGCGTGCTCCCGAAACGCGCGCTGCTGATTGCTTACACCCGCACGCACTGGAAAACCGGCCTGCTCGGCGGATTCGGGACCATGGCTTCCTACTGCCTTGCCCTGTGGGCGATGACGCGCGCGCCGGTAGCAATGGTGGCCGCGCTGCGGGAGACTTCCATCCTGTTCGCGACGCTGATTGCAGCGGTGGTGCTGAAGGAAGGAATCAGCAAGAGCCGCCTGCTGGCCGTAACGCTGATCGCCTGTGGCGCCGTCGCAATGCGGGTTACAGGATAAGGTACGCCACCGCCGGATGTTTACGGTATTCTGGCCCGATGGATCACTCTCAGCATCGCTTGGCCAATCTATTGCTGGACCTCGTTTTTCTGGTTCAAGAGGATGGCCGGATTGCGTTCGTCAATAACGCTTGCATCCAAACACTTGGATACGAACCTGAGGAAATGATTGGGCGCCACATCCGTGATTTCATTCACCCGGATGACTACGCGAAGACGAACACTGAAATGTCCAATGTGGTGGGCGGCCGGGCGCGTTTCGGGTTTGAAAACCGCTATCTGCGCAAGGATGGCAGGGCCGTTCATCTGCAATGGAGCGCCCATTGGTCGCCAAAGGAACAGTTGCGTATCGGCGTGGCGCGCGACATCACCGAACGTAAGCGCGTTGAGCAGAGGCAGGCTACGTTGCTGACACTATCGACCCTGGCACAGAATGCGCATTCGCTGAATGAGCTCTTTTCGAAGTTTGACGCAACACTTCGGCAGCTTATTCCGTTTCGCGGCTTCGCCGTGCTGCTCGAACCAGGCCTGCAACTGGCCTATCACTCCAGTGCCGGCAACCTTCCGGCCACGGACGACTGGTATGCGGTGCCGATGTCGTCTGCCAAGACAGTAACGGGCCAGTTGCGCCTGCAGTTAGTGGGCGCCGGTTCGCTGCTGATGGCAGAACGCGATGTGCTGCAGTTTGCCGCAGACCAGGCAGCGGCGGTGATCCAGCGCTTCGCATTGCAGTCTGAACTGCTGCACTCTGCGCGCCACGATGAGTTGACCGGCCTGCCCAACCGCCGTCTCTTCCAGGACCGCATGGAAACGGCCATCGCACGCTGCAAGCGCAGCGCTTCCGGCGGCGCCATACTTTTCATCGATCTGGACCGCTTCAAGGACATTAACGATCATTTCGGCCATGGCACGGGCGACAAGGTGCTGCAGGCCGTTGCCACGCGCCTGGCCGGCAACGTGCGGGGAATGGACACGGTCGCGCGGCTGGGCGGAGACGAGTTTGTTGTGCTTCTGGAAGGCGTGGCGACCAGGGATCAAGCACAGGCAGCGGCCGACAAGATCACTCATACCCTCGGAGGTTTGCTGGAGCTTGACGGCATACGCCTGCAAATATCCGCCAGTATCGGCATCGCTTTGTATCCTGACGACGGTACATCAATCGACCAGCTGATGCGCTGTGCCGATCAAGCCATGTACCTCAGCAAGGCCCAGCGCAGGAAGCAGCCCGAATAGCGGGCGGCCGCATCGTCAGCGTTCAGAGATCAAGCTTCCAGGTTTCGTTGACCATGTCCTTGCCGAAGGCGTGCACCGGCTCTTCGTTCACCAGCACATAACCCTTGCTGCGGTAGATATGGCGGGCTTCCTGCTGCTGATCGGTGGTCCAGAGGCGCATCTTGCGGTAGCCGACGGCGCGGGCGAAGCGGTGGCATTCGTCCACCAGGCGTGAGCCGAGGCCGCAGCCGCGCGCATCTTCTTCCACCAGCAGCAGGCGCAGTTTGGCAACGCCTTCTTCGCCGCTGCGCGCCACGGCGATGGAGCCCACCGGCTTGCCGCCCATCTCCGCGATCCAGCAGCGTTCCAGTGCGGGATCGAAGTTGCGCTCGAAATCCGCGCAGATCTGGCCGACCAGGGTTTCGAAGCTGCTGTCCCAGCCTTGCTGCACTGTGTAGATCTCGCCGTGGCGGCGCGTGATCCATTCCATATCACCGGCGCGGTGCTGGCGCAGGATGAAAGGCTGGGCATATTTCATCCCCGCTTCCTTGTCGAGCAGCTCGCGGATAGTCTGCATCGCATCCAGCAGGCGCTGCTGACTGGCGTCGTCAAAGCGCGCCAGCATATCGCCCACCTCTTCGCGCGACGCGCGGTCGAAGGGTTCATACACCGCCCTGCCCTGCTCCGTCATGTGCAGCAGCTTGGCGCGGCCGTCGGACGGCGACGGCACTTTGCTGACCAGCCCCGCGCTCTCGAATTTGGCGATGATGCGGCTCAGGTAGCCCCGGTCCAGCCCCAGGTCGCGGCACAGGGCCGTCGATGGCTGGTCGCCATGATGCGCCAGCTCATACAGAACGCGCATCTCGGTGAGCGTGAACTGGCTATGCAGCAGCCCTTCACGCAGCACACCGATGTGGCGCGTGAAGAAGCGGTTGAAGGAACGGACCGCCGCAACGCGGTCGTCAAAAACGGAGAAAACCATGGAGAACTCCACAATCGTGCCTGAATGCATTGTGCGGGGGAATTGCTGACTGGGTCAACAATTCAAAATATTTTAAAAATAGCTTGCAATTAAATCGCACGCTATGTATATTGTGCACATGGACGCGGCAAACAGCGATCCAGGCAGCAAATAAATAGTGCACTACTAAATAGCCAACTACTCACACGAAAGGATTCATCATGTCGATCAATCAAGTTCTGTATCGCGCCAACGCAACTTCCACTGGTGGCCGTGAAGGCCGTTCCGTCAGCAGCGACGGCGTGCTGGATGTGAAACTGACCACCCCGAAGGAACTGGGCGGCAACGGCGCCGTGGGCACCAACCCTGAGCAGCTGTTCGCTGCGGGCTATTCGGCCTGCTTCATCGGCGCCCTGAAATTCGTTGGCGGCCGCGACAAGATCGCCGTGCCTGCGGATACCTCGATCAATGCCACCGTCGGCATCGGCGCCATTGAAACCGGCTTCGGCATCGAAGTGGAACTGAAAATCTCGCTGCCGGGCGTGGACCGTGAAACCGCCGAGAAGCTGGTGGCCGCCGCCCACATCGTCTGCCCTTACTCGAACGCCACCCGCGGCAATATCGACGTGACCCTGACCATCGTTTAAGCAATACCGAAACCGGTGCGGCGCTTAGGCCGCTGCACCGGACTCGCTTCCCAATCAATGAAGGAGAAAATCATGAAAGCATCCAAACTGTTCCTCGCTGCTGCTGCCGTCGCCCTGTCCGCCAGCGCATTCGCCCAGAGCGCGCCGAATTCCGGCGAAGGCTACCAGGCCGACGTGAGCTTCCAGTCCAGCCGCAGCCGCGATGATGTGAAAGCCGAACTCGCAGCCGCCCGCCGTACCGGCCAGGTCTTCAACGGCGACAGCTATCCTGCTGCCCCTATCGCTTCCGGCCCGGCCAAAACCCGCGCCCAGGTGCAGGCCGAATTCGTGCAGGCGAAGGCGCTGGGCCAGCTGCGCCACGAGGACTGAGCTGCCTTACAATGAGCGCTTCGACCACACACGGGGCACTTATGATTGATTGGCAGTTCCTGGATTTTGAAAGCATTCCACGCACGGACCTGTATGAAATGCTGCGGCAGCGGCAGCAGGTCTTCGTGCTGGAACAGAAATGCCTTTACCCCGATATTGATGGCTACGATCTCGCTGCGCACCACCTGATGGGATGGCGCACGGTTGAGGGCCAGCGCCAGCTGATGGCTTACCTGCGCGTGATTGCACCGGGCGTGAAATACACTGAAATGTCGCTGGGCCGCGTGCTCAGCACGGCCGCCGCGCGCGGCAGCGGCGCGGGACGCCAGCTGATTGCCGAAGGCATCCGCCGCGCCGAAGCGCTGCATCCGGGCCACGGTTTCCGCATCGGCGCCCAGCAGTACCTGGAACAGTTTTACGCCAGCTTCGGCTTCCGCACCGTCACCGATCCTTACGACGAAGACGGCATCATGCACGTCGACATGGTGCGCTGAGCGGACAATAAAAAAAAAGGCGGCCAGGGCCGCCTTTTGCAATCGCTGCGAAGCTTAGCGCTTCAGGGAAATCAGTTCCACTTCAAACAGCAGCGGGGTGTTTGGCGGAATGCTGCCATTGCCCGATGCGCCGTAGGCCAGGCCTGCCGGAATGACCAGCGTGCGCTTGCCGCCAACCTTCATACCCAGAATGCCCTGGTCCCAGCCGGCGATCACGCTGCCGCGGCCGATGGTGAAGGACAGGGCTGCCTTGCCGATGCTGCTGTCGAACTTGGTGCCTTTGCTGTCGGTCTTGGTGGAGTCGTAGATCCAGCCGGTGTAGTGCACGCTCAGCAGGTCGCCATTGGTGGCTTCCAGGCCAGTGCCAACCACGGTGTCGGTCTTGGTGAACGCAGGTTGCACCGGGCCAGTATCTGCTGGCTTGTCGTCGCCGCCGCCACCGCAGGCGGTCAGGGTCAGGGCGCAGGCCAGGGCGGCGATAATTTGGAACATCGATTTCATGTGATCTCTTGCCTCAATTGATTGAATGGTCCCGGCGCCTGGCGCCGAACAGACAGGGAGTTTATCAGACTGCTACCCCCTGCTGCCAGCAAACATGTTTAGTTACAAAGTTTTTCAGATTTCGACTTGCGTTCCGAGCTCGATTACCCGGTTGGTTGGAATCTGGTAGTAGTCGGCCGCGCCGCGCGCGTTGCGGGACATGGCCACGAACAGGTGCTCGCGCCACGGCGCCATGCCGGAGCCCGGCGCCGACACCACGGTCTGGCGCGCGATGAAGAAGGACGTTTCCATCATTTCGAACTGCAGGCCGCAGTCGGCGCACAGCTCCAGCACGCGTGGAATGTCCGGTTCGTCCTTGAAGCCATAGTGCACATTTAGCTGGTAGCAGTTGTGGCCAAGCTCCGTAATGCGCACCTGTTCTTCCGGCGCCACATAGGGTTCTTCCACGATATGCACGGTGAAGAACACCACCCGCTCGTGCAGGATCTTGTTGTGCGAGAGGTTGTGCAGCAGTGCATGCGGCACGCCGTCGCTTTCGCCGCGCAGGAAGATGGCCGTTCCGGGCACGCGCACCGGCGGCGCCATGAACAGGGAATCCAGGAAGTCTTCCAGCGGAATGGCGTGTTTTTCCAGGTTCTGGAACACCAGTTCGCGGCCGGTGCGCCAGGTCAGCATCACGGTGAACAGCGCGGTGCCCAGCGCCAGCGGCATCCAGCCGCCGTGGAACAGTTTCAGCGTGCTGGCCGAGAACAGCATGATGTCGATGGCGATGAAGAAGCCGGTGGCCGCAAAGCACACCACCAGCGGCAGGTGCCAGCGGTAGCGGATCACGAAGAAGGTGAGGATGGTGGTGGCCAGCATGGTGGCCGTCACGGCGATGCCGTAGGCGCCCGCCAGCGCGTCGGAGGAGCCGAAGCCCACCACCGCAATCAGCACCACGATCAGCTGCAGCCAGTTCACGGCCGGGATATAGATCTGGCCAATCTGGCTTTCCGAGGTGTGCAGTACCCGCATGCGCGGCAGCAGGCCCAGTGCAATGGCCTGCTTGGTCATGGAGAAGGTGCCGGAAATCGTGGCCTGCGAGGCAATTACCGCCGCCATGGTGGACAGCACCACCAGCGGATACACGCTCCAGCTGCCCAGCTGGTGGAAGAAGGGGTTCTCGATCACTTCGGGACGCATGATCAGCAGTGCGCCCTGGCCGAAGTAGTTCAGCGCCAGCGCGGGGAAGCAGATCATGAACCAGGCCATGCGGATCGGCTTCTTGCCGAAGTGCCCCATGTCCGCATACAGCGCCTCGGCCCCGGTAAAGGCCAGCACCACAGCGCCCAGCGCCACAAAGGCGATGAAGCCGTTGTCCAGCATGAAGGTGAAGGCGTGGATCGGGTTGAGGGCCGCCAGGATAGCCGGTTCCTTGACGATATTGATCACGCCCATCACGGCCAGCGCGCCAAACCACACCAGCATAATCGGGCCGAAGAAGCGGCCGATGCCTGCCGTGCCATGGCGCTGCACGGCGTACAGCGTGACCAGCACGATAATCGTGAGCGGCACCACATAGGCTTCCAGCTGCGGCGCGGCCACTTCCAGGCCTTCGATGGCGCCCAGCACGGAGATCGCGGGCGTCACCACGCTGTCGCCATAGAACATGGTGGCGCCGAATACGCCCAGCAGAAGCAGGGGGAAATGCCAGCCGGAGCGGCGGCTCACGGAATTCAGGGCCAGCGCCATCAGCGCCATGATGCCGCCCTCGCCGCGGTTGTCCGCGCGCAGCACCAGGCTCACATATTTGAGCGAGACGATCATCGTCAGGCCCCAGAAGATCAGGGACACCACGCCAAGCAGGTTGGCCTGGTTCAGCGGCAGGCCATGGTCGGCGTCGAAGATGGTTTTAAGGGTATAGAGAGGGCTGGTGCCGATATCGCCATAGACGATGCCGACGGCCGCCAGCGTCAGGGCGGCGATACTGCTTTTCTTATGTTCCGACGTCAAGATGACACCCAAAGTGGTTTTGGTGCGTTGCACAATAGTTCAAGTATTTGCAAATTGCAAGCGGATTGTACTCCCGCAGACTGTGGTATTTTTCGTCTTTAGCTCGAAAGAAACACCATGCAAATCAGTCAAGCAACACCCGCCGACGTCCCCCGCCTGTTCGAGGTGTGGGAGGCTTCGGTGCGCGCCACCCACGACTTTCTCGGCGAGGCGGGCATCCAGCAGTTAATTCCCCTCGTGCGCCAGATCCTGGGCGAGTTCGCCCCACTTTACTGCCTGCGGGACGAGCAGGGCGCTGTCTATGCCTTCATGGGCGTGGCCCATGGCAATATCGAAATGCTGTTTGTCGATCCGGCCCGGCGTGGCGGCGGCGCCGGACGCACGCTGGTGGAATTCGCGCTGGGTGAGCTGGGCGCCTACAAAGTGGATGTGAATGAGCAGAACGGCCAGGCCGTGGGCTTCTATGCGCGGATGGGCTTCGTGCAGGTGGGCCGCTCCGAACGCGACCCGTTCGGCAATCCCTACCCCCTGCTGCATCTTGAGCTGGGGGCGCAATGAACACCGGCGTGCTGTTTGCGGCCCTCTCCTTCTTCTGCTGGGGCCTGTTCCCGCTTTACTTCCATGCCATCGGCGATGTGCCGCCGATGGAAATCCTGGCGCACCGCATGCTGTGGTCCCTGCTTTTCCTCGCTATTGTGCTGGCGGTGCGGCGGCAGTGGAAATGGCTGCCGGAAGTGCTGGCCAAGCCGAAAGTCGTTGGCGCTTTCATTGCCAGCGCCCTGCTCCTCAGCACCAACTGGCTGATTTATATCTGGTCCGTGAACAACGGCCACGTGCTCGATGCGAGCCTGGGCTATTTTATCAATCCGCTGGTGAATGTGCTGCTTGGCCTGCTGGTGCTGAAGGAGAAGCTGCGCCGCGGCCAGTGGCTGGCGGTCGGCATTGCCGCCGCGGGTGTCGCCTGGCTCACCTGGCAGGCGGGCCAGCTGCCGTGGATTGCGCTGCTGCTGGCAGCCAGCTTCGGCGCCTACGGTTTGCTGCGCAAAACGGCCGCCCTGGCTGCGCTGGAAGGCCTGTCCTTCGAAACCATGCTGCTGTTCCCGCTCGCCGTGGGCTATGTGGGCTGGCTCACCGTGAACGGCGCCAATACCTTCATCAACACGCCGAGCGACACTACGCGCCTGCTGCTGATGGCGGCCGGGCCGATCACGGCAATTCCGCTGCTGCTGTTCGCGGCCGGCGCGCGGCGCATTCCGCTGTCGGTGCTGGGCATGCTGCAGTATCTGTCGCCCACCATGCAGATGCTGCTCGGCCTGTGGGTCTTCCATGAAGCGTTTTCGGCGGCGCGGCTGATCGGCTTCATCGTGATCTGGAGCGCGCTCGCCATCTATGTGGTGGAAGGCCTGTGGGTATCGCGCGCTACTGGCGCGGCAGCGTCTTCCAGTAAGTAAGCAGCTCGCGCAGCGCCTCCGGCTTGTTCAGCGGCGGCAGGCGCTGCGCCTGGTCGCGCGTGTTCACGCCATGGCAGGATGCGCAGGTGCGCATTTCGCCGGGCTGGAAAGTGATCCAGTTCCGCTCGCGCACCACGGCATTGCCCTGTGCGTCCGTGGTCTGCCAGGTCAGCGCACGGCCGGCGGGCACGAAGGCGGCCGTGGAGCCATCCTTCGCAATGCGTACGCTGCCCGCCGGACCTTGCACATTGGCCGGATTGGGCTGCGGCGCCATGGGCTGCGCGATCACGCGGCGGCCGGGGCGGTCCGGATAGGCGCGCAGCTGCTCGCCCTGGAAAATCTGGAAGTGGCTGATCTCGTACACCTTGGCATCCGGCGCCGCTTTCGCGCGCGTTTCCACTCCGCCCGGCACCCGCAGGTTGAAGGGCTGCTGCAGTTCCGCGCGGTCACGGCTGGTCTGGTCGCGCGTAACGATCAGCGCCAGCTCGCGCTGCACCAGCCAGCGCCGCAGTTCCGCTTCGCTCACGCCCTCTTCCGCCAGCACCGCGCGCTCCGGCGCTTCCAGCACCGTGCTTGATGCGGCAGGCCGCGGGCGCGGGCGCAGCTCCACGGCTTCGATCTCCCACAGTTCTTCGCCGGTTGCGCTGCGCAGGCCCGGCGTGAGCGCAGGCCCGGTGCGATACAGGCCGCTGGCCTGGTCCGGCTCCAGCCAGCGCAGGCGCAGGCCGTCCAGCGTGCCGCCCGGTTCCGGCGCGCGCACACTCCTGGTGTGGCTGGCAATCAGGCGCCCATCGGACAACGGCAGCGGGTTGCGGTAGCGCCCTCCGCGCAGCGCGTCGCCGGGGTGCGCTTCGGTGAGCTGCGTCACCGTCATGCGCTCCGGGTTCATGCCGGCCGGGCCGTTCAGGCGCACGATCTGATTGGTGGTAAAGGAATCCTGCTCGCGCGCCGCGATGGCAAGGTAGCTGCCCGGGGCATGCGGGTCTTCGCGCAGGTGGAACAGGCCGCCGTCGCGCCGCACCATCACACGGTTGGCGTGCAGGGTATCCAGCGTTTGCGCGGACAGCGCCGGGTCGTCGCGGAAGCTCGGAATCATGAAGCCGAAGGACAGCTCGTGCTGGCCCACGTGGTTCAGCGTTTCCTCGTTGCTGCCGTCCTGGTTCATGGCCCAGGCGGTGAAGAAGTTGGTGGTGAAGGCGCTTACCTCGCCATATTTGCCACGGCTGCCTGAACGCGACTCCGGGAACAGCTCCATGCGCGTGCCGAGTTTGCGTGCATCGGCCGCTTCGCTGGCATAGTTGAAGGAGTTGAAGGGCAGCGCCACGCCATTGCGCTCCGCATCGCGGTCGCGTTCCGCCAACTGGTCCTGCTGCAGGTGGTCCCAGCGCGTGAAGATGATGCGGCCGTAGCTGTCCAGCGTGGGATTGAAGGCGCCGCTGGCAGCGTGGTTCAGCAGGCGCAGGGCGCCGCTCGCGGGATCGAGCCGCCAGATGCCGGTGTTGGTCGGCGTTGCCTCGTATTCGTCCAGCTGTGGATAAAGGTGCGCTTCCCCCGTACGCGGGCGGTCGGAAGTAAACAGGATGGTGTCATCGCTTGCATACAGCGGCGACAGGTTGTTGAAGCCTTCCGGCTGCCTTGCCACCCTGGCGATGCGCGCCGTCTCGCCCTTGCCCAGCCCCGTCACCTCATACAGCTGCCAGAAGCCGCCATCGGCTCCGGCCAGCATGCTGAAAATGGCCTTGCCGCCGTCCCAGTACACGGCCGGTTCGCGCACCGCCACCGCTTCGGTGATGCCTGCTTCCTGCGTGAGGTTGCGCAGGCTGCCGTCGGGATAGCGCAGCATCAGTGCGCCGCCGCGCGGGGCCTTGGCGGCGCCGGTCAGGTGGTTCGCAAAGGTGGACAGGCGGGCTGCAAAATCGGTGTGCAGCGGTGCCTGCGTAACGAACAGAATCGGGTAAGGTGTGGGAACGGAGGATGCGATGCGCACCGGCGGCGCCTGGCCGGGCGCCAGCGGGCCGGTGCGTTCGCAGGCGGCCAGCAGAACGATCAGGGCAAGGCTGGCAATGCGGCGCACGGACAGGTTCATCAAAAGCTGAAAAATTCGCTGGAAGATTCAAAGCCAAGTGTAGCGCAGTACAATCGATTACTTGAAATTTTCAGCGGTTCAGGGCACGCTTCCCGAATCAGAAAACGACAGGAGACATCTTCATGCAGGATTCAGATTTCAGCGCCGGCCGGCGCGCCGCGCTGGCTGGCATTTCCGCCGTCGGCCTGGGCGCCGTGATGGTGGCTTGCGGTGGCGGCAGCGGCAGCAGCGGTACCGGCACCCCGCCTCCCTCGCCGCCGCCCGAGCCGCCACCGGGTCCCGGCCCTGTCGTCAACGGCCCCGCATGGCGCTCCTTCGGGCGCGACGCGCAGCATTCCGCCGTCTCCGCCATCGCCACCCAGCCCCTGAGCAAAATTGTGTGGCAAACGCCGGTGGACATGGCGCCGCAGTATTCGCCGCAAGGCTACCTGCTGGTGCACTACGGCTCGCCCGTCATCACGGCCAAAAACACCGTGGTGGTGCCGGTGAAACGCTCCGCCAGCGCCGCCTACAAGATAGAAGGCCGCAGCGGCAACAATGGCTTCCTGCTCTGGAGCGTCGACAGCGATTACGTGATGCCGGCCCATAACTGGATGCCGAGCTATAACGTCACGCTGACCGCCGCCAACCGCATGGTGGCGCCGGGTGCAGGCGGCAAAATCATGTACCGCGACGATGCGGATGCCACCAATGCCGCCACCCAGACCGCCGTGTTCTACAGCGCGGCCACCTACGCCGCCAACAAGGCTGCCCTGGACGCGCAGATCATCATCAACACGCCGATCACCGCCGACAGCGCAGGCACGCTCTATTTCGGCTTCGAGGCGGCGGCCGGCAACGCAGCCGGCCTCAGCAGCGGTATCGCGCGCATGACGGCCGCCAATGCCGGCAGCTGGAAGGGCATTGCGCAGCTGACCAATGACACTTCTCTGCAGAAGCTGGCAACCAACAGCGCACCGGCGCTGTCCGCCGATGAAAAAACGCTGTACATCGTGGTTAAGGGCACGGCCAACGCCACCGCCGGCGCCATTCTGGCGCTGGATGCGGCCACGCTGAACCTGAAGAGCAAGGCGGCCCTCACCGATCCCGAGACCGGCACGCCCGCCCGCATCACCGACGACAGCACCGCCTCGCCCGCCATCGGCCCGGATGGCGATGTCTACATCGGGGTGCTGGAAAACACCACAGGCATGCACAACCAGCGCGGCTGGCTGCTGCATTTCGACGCCACCTTGGCCACCATCAAAACGCCGGGCTCCTTCGGCTGGGACGATACGGCCTCCTTCGTGGCGAAAGACCTGGTACCGAGCTACAAGGGCAATTCGGTCTATCTGGTGATGACGAAGTACAACAACTATGCTCGCGCAGGCAGCGGCGATTCCAAGAACCGCATCGCGGTGCTGGACCCGAACGACACGCAAACCGACCCTATCTCCGGCAAGACCGTGATGCGTGAAGTGCTCACCATTCTCGGCACCACGCCGGACCCGACTTTCCCCGGCGGCGTGGTGGAGTGGTGCATCAACACGGCGGCCGTGGATCCTTTTACCAAGTCCGTGCTGGTCAACAGCGAGGACGGCTATCTCTATCGCTGGGACCTCACCAACAATACCCTGAGCGAGAAGATCCGCCTGACCAGCGGCCTCGGCGAGTCCTACACGCCGACCGCCATCGGTGCAGACGGCAAGGTGTACGCCATTAACAACGCAATCATGTTCGCTTTAGGCCGATAGGCAGGAGGAGTCAAGTTATGCGCAAAATTATTGTTCTGGTGGCAGGGCTGGCAAGTTCGCTCGCCTTCGCAGCAGATATCAAGGTGCCGATGACGATGGTGGATGCTTCCGGTACCGGCGCCGCGGTCGGCGAGGTCAGCATCAGCGAAACGCCATACGGCCTGCTGTTCACGCCGAACCTGAGCGGGCTGCCGGCCGGCGTGCACGGTTTCCACCTGCATGTGAACCCATCGTGTGCGCCCGGCCAGCAGGACGGCAAGGCAGTGCCTGCCCTTGCTGCAGGCGGCCACTGGGATCCGGATAACACCAAGCAGCACGCAGGCCCTTATGGCAACGGCCACAAGGGCGACCTGCCGGCGCTGTTTGTGGGCGCGGACGGCAAGGCCGCCTATCCCGTGCTGGCGCCGCGCCTGAAAACCCTGGCCGACGTGCGCGGCCACGCCCTGATGTTCCATGCGGGCGGCGACAACCATGCCGACCACCCTGCCCCGCTGGGCGGCGGCGGCGCGCGCATGGCCTGCGGGGTTATCGGAGGCTAGGCGCGCATTTACACATGGCCTGCGCGGCCGGTTTGGCGTATCCTTGTTGACCTTTGTTCTATTTCTGAGAATTTCCGATGGCAAATTACGTCTATACCATGAACCGCGTGGGCAAAATCGTGCCGCCCAAGCGCCAGATCCTCAAGGATATTTCGCTGTCCTTCTTCCCCGGCGCCAAAATCGGCGTGCTGGGCCTGAACGGCTCCGGCAAATCCACGCTGCTGAAGATCATGGCTGGTATCGATACGGACATCCAGGGCGAAGCGCGCCCGATGCCGGGCCTGAACATTGGCTATCTGCCGCAGGAACCGCAGCTGGACCCGGAAAAAACCGTGCGCCAGGAAGTGGAATCCGGCTTGGGCGAAGCCTTCGAGGCGCAGGCCAAGCTGGAAGCCGTGTACGCCGCCTATGCTGACGAAAACGCCGACTTCGACGCGCTGGCCAAAGAGCAGGAGCGCCTGGAAGCCGTGATTGCTGCTGCAGACGGCGGCAACCTGAACCTGCAACTGGAAATGGCAGCCGACGCGCTGCGCCTGCCGCCATGGGACCAGAAAATCAGCGTGCTGTCCGGCGGTGAAAAGCGCCGCGTGGCACTGTGCAAGCTGCTGCTCTCCAAGCCGGACATGCTGCTGCTCGACGAACCAACCAACCACCTTGACGCGGAATCTGTAGATTGGCTGGAGCAGTTCCTGGTGCGCTTCCCCGGCACCGTGGTGGGCATTACCCACGACCGCTACTTCCTCGACAATGCTGCCGAATGGATCCTGGAACTGGACCGCGGCCACGGCATTCCATGGAAAGGCAACTACAGCTCCTGGCTGGACCAGAAGCAGGCCCGCCTGAAGCAGGAAGAAGCCACCGAATCCGCACGCCAGAAAGCGCTGCAGAAGGAACTGGAATGGTCGCGTCAGAATCCGAAGGCACGCCAGGCCAAGTCCAAGGCACGCCTGGCCCGCTTCAACGAGATGAGCGAGCACGAATATCAGAAGCGCAATGAAACACAGGAGATCTTCATCCCTGTGGCGGAGCGCCTGGGCAATGAAGTGATCGAATTCAAGAACGTGTCGAAAGCCTTCGGCGACCGCCTGCTGATCGACAACCTGTCCTTCACCGTGCCGCCCGGCGCTATCGTCGGCATCATCGGCCCGAACGGCGCCGGTAAATCGACCCTGTTCAAGATGATTGCCGGCATCGACAAGCCGGACAGCGGCGAAGTGGTGATCGGCCAGACCGCCCGCATCTCGCTGGTGGACCAGAGCCGCGACGCACTGAGCGATGCGAAGACCGTGTTCGAAGATGTTTCCGGCGGCGCCGATGTACTGAGCGTGGGCCGCTTCGAAATGCCGTCGCGCGCCTACCTGGGCCGCTTCAACTTCAAGGGCGGCGACCAGCAGAAGATCGTTGGCAACCTGTCCGGTGGTGAACGCGGCCGCCTGCACCTGGCGAAAACCCTGCTCAAGGGCGGCAACGTGCTGCTGCTGGATGAACCGTCAAACGACCTGGACGTGGAAACCCTGCGTGCGCTTGAAGACGCACTGCTGGAATTCGCCGGCTCCGTGATGGTGATCTCCCACGATCGCTGGTTCCTGGACCGTATCGCCACCCACATCCTGGCTTTCGAAGGCGAGTCGCAGGTGACCTTCTTCGACGGCAACTACCAGGAATACGAAGCGGACAAGAAAAAACGCCTGGGTGAAGAAGGCGCCAAGCCGAAGCGTATCCGCTACAAGCCGCTCACGACGTAACGCTCTTATCACCGACTATGCGCCTGCTCGCCGCCTCCCTGCTCGCCTCCCTGCTATTTGCCGCAACTGCCCAGGCAGGCGCGGCGTCTATTGACCAGCTTGGCTGGCTGGCCGGCTGCTGGGCCTCCGAAGGCGGCGAAGCCGGTTCAGGCGAGCAGTGGATGGCGCCGGCCGGCGGCAGCATGCTCGGTACGGCGCGCACTATCAAGGGCGGCAAAACGGTGGCGTGGGAGTTTGTGCGCATCGCTGCGCTGGAAGATGGGCGGCTGGCCTATATCGCCAAGCCCCATAACCAGGCCGAGGCGGCTTTCCCGCTGCTGACGCTGAAGGAAGGGGAAGCGGTATTCGAAGCGCCCGAGCACGATTTTCCGCAACGGATTATCTATCGCCGCGATGGCGACAAGCTGCAGGCCCGCATCGAAGGCATGTCTAAAGGGAAGCTGAAGGGATTCGATTTCCCCTTGCGCCGCGCTGACTGCGCAAGGGGAAGTTGAAACAGGGAGGCGGGTACAAGGACATTGGCATTCCCGCAGGGACTGCCGCAGTCGCACCCGGCCTCGAACGGCAGCGGGCCCTCAGGCCCGCAGTGATCTTAGAACTTGTAGTTCGCGCCCAGGGTCACAGCACCCTTGCGGCGGCCCAGGTCGATGTCGTTCTTGCCGTAATGCTCGTATTCGAGCGTTGCCGACACTTTTTCATTGAACGCATATTCCGCGCCAACCGAGGCGTACAGACTGTTGCGGCTGCTGTCGGCATTGTAGCCAGCGGCCAGGCCGGAGCCGGTCACGTCGTTCTTGTTGTGGGCCACGCCCAGCTTGCCGAACACGGAGAACTGCTGGTTGACCGGATAACTGGCTTTACCGGCCAGATAGAAGGATTTGGCGTCACTTTCAACGCGGCCGGTGGCGGAGCCTACGGTGTAGCCGTAGTCGGACTTGCCGAAGTCGGTATAGCCCGCTTCAACAGCCCAGTTCGGATTGATCTGGACGCCGCCGTAGATCTTGCCACCCCATTCGGTGTTCTTGCGGTCGCCGGTACTGGTGTCGTTCGACAGGTTATAGCGGTGTTCAGCCGCTACGGCGCCAACGCCGATGTAAGGCTTGTAGTCATCGGCAGCGTGGGCGGCGCCTGCAGCGCCAAGTGCGGTCACGGAAGTCAGCAGTGCAAGGATAGTGTTTTTCATCTTCTTGATCTTTCAGCAAAAGTTAAACGGACTTGCTTTTCAGATCGCTGTTCATTTATGAAGGAACGGCGATTGAGACCAAGATAGCATCGGGATAGCCTTACAAAAGGGCCACTTTCGTAATAATTGTGAGAAGATGTAATCACTATTGAAGAACTTGGCGCGGCCCCAATATCGCGGTGCACCGCCGCTTTTTACTCGTCAGCAAGCTCCAGATCGCTGATTTTGCCGTCTGCGCCATATGCCACGGTCCAGCGCACGCTCTGCGTTTCGCCATGGACGGCGCGGTAGACCCGCTTCCCTCCCGTTTCCGACAGTAGCACCAGGCGGCTCAGCGGCGGCATGGCGCCCAGCTGGTAGGGATACCATTCGTTCAGCTCGCTCGCCATGGCGGGATTGCTGAATTGCGCGGTATCCGCCTTGCCGCTTGCCAGCGCCAGCAGCAGGGGCTTGAGCGCCGCCGTGCGTTCGGGCTGGCTGTCCTGGATGCCGCTGTCTTTCAGGAAGGCGGGCGCGGGCAGGTAGAAATTCGCCACGCCGTGCGCCAGCACCGGCGACATGCGGCGCTGGTTGGTCAGCACCACGATGCCCAACTTTTTGCCGGGATACCAGACCACATCGGCCAGCGCCGGGCCGCCGCTATGGCCCACCTGGCGTTCGCCACGGTAAGTACTCACTGTCCAGCCAAGCGCGAAACTGGCTGGCTTTCCGCTGTTCAGCTGGTAGGGCGTCCACATCTTTTCCTGCAGCGGCTGCGGCAGCAGCGTGTTGTTCGAAATGCCCAGCAGGAAGGCGCCCATGTCATGGGCGCTGGAGAACATGCCGCCAGCCGAGATCGTGTAATACGGGTAGAGGAAGCGGTAGGACTGCTGCGCACCGTTCTTCCACTGGTAGGTGGAGACCCGGTTTGGCACGATATCGCTGCTGACCACGATGCGGTCCTTGCCGATGGCTACATTGTCGAAACGGGTGCCGCTCATGCCCAGCGGGCGGGTGATGCGTTCGGCGATCAGCTCGGGCAGGGTTTTTCCCGTGGTCTTTTCCATGATGTAGGTGAGCACCGAGAAGTCGTCCGAGCCGTAAGCGGCCACTTCGCCCGGCGCCTTGGCCAGCGGCTTGGCGATAGCGGCCTTGACTGCTGCGGCCGCATCCGGAATATCGGCGTCCGGCGGGCCGGGCGGCATGCCGGAGGCGTGCGCAGCGAGCTGGCGCACCGTGATCGCGTGCCAGCTTTCCGGCGCTTCGGGCACATAACGCTGCACCGGCGCATCGAGGTCGATCTTGCCCTCGCCCGCCAGCTGCATCAGCAGCGTGGAAGACAGCAGCTTGGTGGATGAGGCGATCTGAAAGGCCGACTGCACGCTGGCCGGCACATTGTTCTCCAGGTCCGCCATGCCATAGGCGGCCAGTTTTACCAGCTTGCCGTCCTTGACCACGGCCACGGCAGCGCCCGGAATATGGTTGCGCGCCATTTCGCGCTGGAGGAAATCGTCGATTTCGTCGGCCTGGACGGCGGTCGCCAAGAGCAGGGAGATCAGAATTGCAGCGCGCATGGAGCGTCCTCAGAGTAAGTAGAAAATTTATTCTACTTTGAAATGTGCGCTCAGTAAATAAGACGGAAGGTCAGATTCACGCGCAGGCCGCGCGGCTTGGTTTCCTTGTTGATGCCATGGCGCCAGTTTTTCTGCAGGGCGCCGGCCATCAGCAGCAGGCTGCCGTCAGTCAGGTCCAGCTTCACGGTGCGCGGCAGGTGCTTGTGCTTGAGCATAAAGGTACGCGGCTCACCGAAGGTGACGGAAGCAATGGCAGGCTCCGGGCCCAGCTCCGCTTCGTCGTCGCTGTGGAAGCCCATGCTGTCGCGCTCATTGCGGTAGCAATTCAGCAGCACGCTGTTGAAGCGGTGGCCGGTAACGCGCTCCGCCGCTTCCTTGATCTGCAGCTGCAGCGGCGTGAATGGCAGGGGCGTGAAAGTCTTGCCGGAATAGGTGTAGCTGGCCTCGCCATACCAGGCGCTGAGCCGCGGCTGCAGGTGCTGCTTGCCCCAGACCGTGATCATCTCTTCGCGCCAGGCCGTTTCATCGAGCAGACGCTGCAGCACTTCGGCGTTGGGCAGGGACAGGGGCAGCTGCGGCAGGAAGGCTAGTTCGCCATCCTCAATGGGTATTGGTGTCAGCTCGCCGGCGGAAGAAAAGAGATCCATAGACCGGTATGATAGCGAACCATGGACAAACGACACTTCCTCGGTGCGCTCGCTGCGGCGAGCGCCTTACCTGCGGTGCACGCGGCGCCTTCCGGCAAGCGCGGCCCTGCCCTGCTCACCGTGACCGGCGCCGTTGCGAAAGCGAACCGCGGGCCCTTCAATCCGGTGGCGGACCAGATGATGCACAAGCAGAAGCTGGGCTTCGATAAAGCCTTTGTGTTCGACTTCGCGGCGATTTCCGCCCTGCCTGCCATCACGATCCGGCCGACGCTGGAATACGACGGCAAGGTGCATACGCTGAGCGGCCCGCTGCTGGTGGATGTGCTGAAGGCGGCCGGGGTGCAGACCGGCGCGGGCAAGATCGTGCTGCGCGCGGTGGATGGCTATGCCGCCGTGGTGCCGCTGGCGCAGGCGCGCGCGCAACGCTTCATCGTCGCCACGCACCTGGATGGCGAGGCGATGGCGCTGGGGGGACTGGGACCGCTATGGGCAGTCTACGATGCAGACCGCGTTCCGGAGATGGCGGCAAAGCCCGTGGCTGAGCGTTTCGGCTCCTGCCCCTGGGCCTTGTATCACATCGAAGTTCAGGCTTAGGCGTAAGCTTCGGCCAGCGACATCACACGCGGCGTGACGGCGATGCCGACTTTGCTGAAGATCTCGTTGATCTGGGCCATATTGACCTCAGCCTCTTCCGGCTTCCAGCCCTTGAACAGGTCGGTGCCGTCTTTCTGGAAGTGGATGTCGAGGACTTTGCCGCGGTCCTTGTGGGTGTAGCCGGAGCTGTGCGTCTTCACGAAACCGGCGCTGGCGAGCGCTTCGAGGACAGCGCCTGGTGGATTGTCCGGGTCGGTGGCCAGATACACACCGTAAGTCTTGCCAGGCGGCTTGGCGGCAATATCAACTTCGTAAATGCCCGGCGCCTTGGTGACGGATGTGGACTTCAGAAATAACATAACAATCCCCTGATCGGCGTTATCCATCACGCCGAGATGAACAAATTTCGTGTTGCGAAAGCGAGAGACCTAGCTTATTGCTTCCAGCCAAATTTGTCGATGAATACCCATGCGTTTTTGCTGCCTCACAACGCTCGCTGCGTAAAAATATTTATTTAGGAGTCCTTGACATATCTAGAAATGGGCCTATACTTCGATCCATGGACATCAAACCTGAAACTCCCTGGGATAAGACGCCGGACGTATCGGCCCGGATTATCACCGCCATCGGCCGCATCGCCAGCGTGATGCGTTCGGGGATGTGGGAGTTTGCGACCAGTGAGCACCTGAATCCGGCGCAGGCTGAAATCCTGCAGCTGCTGCAGAACCGGACGCGCGGCGTGCGCCTGTCGTGGCTGGCGAAACAGCTGTCGATTTCGGCGGCAAGCGCCAGCGATTCGGTGGCATCGCTGGTGTCCAAAGGCTTGCTGCGCAAGGCGCGCGCCGAGGATGACGGCCGTGCCACCGCGCTGCTGCTGACGGATGAAGGGCGCGCGATGGCGGCGCGCATCGGCGGCGCGCTGAGTTTTGCGGACGAAGCTGCGTCGGCACTGCCGGTGGCCAGCCAGGTGCAGATGCTGACCGGGCTGCTGAAGCTGATTGCCGAGCTGCAGAAGTCCGAACGGTTCCCGGAGCTGCGCGCATGCCTGTCGTGCAAGCACTTCGAGCCGAACAAGTATTCGGGTGCGGAAGCGCCCCACCACTGCGGGCTGGTGAATGCGCCGCTGCCGATCTCCTTCCTGCGCATCGACTGTGCGGAACATGATCCGGCGGACGAAATGGCGCAGGCCCGCAACTGGAAAGTTTTTGCTTGACCCTTGTTTGTGTGTTTTTTTTGGCTGTATTAATTAGGACTCCTACTTTAAACTTGAAAGGAAATACCATGTCCCGCGTACCTCTCCTCACTGCCGACACCACTACCGGCGAACGCCAGCAGCTGCTGGGCCAGATCAACCAGGCTTTCGGCGTCACGCCGAATATGTTCAAGGCTGTGGCCAATTCGTCTGCCGCGCTGAAATCCATGTGGGGCTCCTTCGGCGCCCTGGGTGGCGGCGTAATCCCGGCCAAGCTGGGCGAACAGATCGCCGTAGCGATTGCCGACCGCAACGACTGCGAATACTGCCTCGCCGCGCACACCGCGCTGGGCCGCAAGGCAGGCGCCACTGCCGACGAAATGAGCGCCGCGCAGGGCGGCCAGTCGGCTGATCCAAAAACCGCAGCGGCCCTGAAGTTCGCGGTCGCTGTGGTCAACAACCGCGCGCAGATCGCCGACGGCGACGTGGACGCACTGCGCGCCGCAGGCTTCCGCGACGAAGAAGTGGTGGAAATCCTGGCGCATATCGCCCTGAACCTGTTCACCAACTACGTGAACGTGGCCTTCAAGGTGCCGGTCGACTTCCCTGGCGTGAAGCTGCGCGCAAAATGAACGCCGCCATGCAGGCGCCGGAACTCCAGGTTTCGGCATGGCTCAACACAACTGAGCCCCTGAGCCTTGCCGCCTTGCGCGGCAAGGTGGTAGCGGTCTACGCCTTCCAGATGCTGTGTCCCGGCTGTGTATCGCACGGGATACCGCAAGCGAAGCAGATTCGCGAGACCTTCAGCGCAGACGACGTGGCGGTGATCGGCCTGCACACGGTCTTCGAGCACCACGACGTAATGAACCGTGCGGCGCTGGAAGCCTTCCTGCACGAATACCGCGTGCAGTTCCCAGTGGCGATCGACCAGCCATCGGCAACGGGTCCGATCCCGCTGACGATGCAGGCCTACCAGCTGCGCGGCACACCGAGCCTGCTGCTGATCGACCGCGAAGGCCGCCTGCGTCAAAGCCACTTCGGCCGCGCCGACGACATGGCAGTCGGCGCCGAAATCGGCCGCCTGCTCGCCGAGCCCGCCCCCAGCAGCGCCGCCTGCACCGACGACGCCTGCGTCATCCGCTGAGCCCTGCCACCATGGGGTCAGACCCCCTCTGTCACATGACAACTGGTGCCTGACCCCAGGGTGGCAGAGGTCAGCGGTGGGGTTTGCGGGCGGCGAGGGATTGGGTGGGGGGGATGAGGGCGGTGTAGAGCTCGCCGGTGGCGGGGTCCCAGGCGCTGACGGCGGCTTGCTGGCGCTGGACGGTGGCCATGTCGCCACGGGCGATGGGGCCACTCAGGGCCGGCGCTGCGCCGAGGCGGAAGACGTTGCGCATCGATTCTTCGGCCAGCGGCCGCGCCAGTTCGCGCGCGATGTCCTCGGGGATGCCGGCGGCCTGGTAGGCGCGCAAGGCGGCGTCCAGTATCGTCACCAGGTAGTTGCTCGCGAAGACGGCGGCGGCGTGGTAGACGGTTTTCGCCGCCGCGTCGATCTTTACCGTTCGCGCGCCGATCGCCGCAAAGGCCGGTTCGAGCACCGCCAGCGCACGCTCATCGCCTTCTGCGCCGCACCAGGTGCCGGTGAAAGCCGCCGCTACGGCGTCCATGTCGGCGAAGCTGCGGATTGGGTGGATGCTTGCCACTGCGGCACCAGCCGCGCGAGCAGCTTGCAAACGGTCCGATGCGAGCGCACCGCTGCAATGGAAAACGACGGCGCCGGCCAGCGGTACCGAAGCCGCAAGCGACGCGCAGGCGCCTTCGATCTGGTCGTCCGACACGGCCAGCAGGAATACGTCGGCAGGCCGCATCTGCGCGTAGCTGGCCGCTTGGCCGGCGCCGATCCATTCAGTGCCTGCGGCAGCCGACTCCTTGGTGCGGGCAACGATGTCGCGCACCTCGAAGGCCTGCGCCTCGTGGAACAACCGGCCCAGCACGCGGCCCACATGGCCCGCGCCGAGAATCGAGATGGATGGCATCAGAAACGCGAACCGGGCTGCTTGAGGAATTCGATTTCCTCAGGCGTCGATTCGCGGCCCAGTATCTGGTTGCGATGCGGGAAGCGGCCGAAGCGGCGTATCACTTCATAGTGCTTCTTCGCGTAGTCCAGCATCGAGTCGAAACCGGTCGCCGAGGCGTTCAGCATATCGAACAGGTCCACCGCGCGCTGCTGCCACGAGAGATTTTCTGCATGCTCGAACGGCATGTACGAAAACGCGCGCTGCACAGGGGGCAAGGTCTGGTTGGCGCCGGAATCATCCAGCATCTTCGCCGCTTCCAGCGCCAGCACGTCGCCCGCAAAGGCTTTCGGCGTGTCGCGGTAGACATTGCGCGTGAACTGGTCCAGCACGATGATGCGCGCCAGCGTGCCCTGCGTGCCTTCGTCGTCCCACTGGCGCAAGCCGTTGTTCAGCGCTTCTTCGATCACGCCTGCAAACTGGCGGAAGATTTCGCGGTCGAAGGCGTCGTCCTTCCGGAACCACTCCGCGCGCTGGGCATTGTGGCCCTTCGCGCCAATCGGCAGGAACCAGAAATCCAGCACATCCTGTGAGGTAACGAGCACAATGCCTCCTTAATTGCGTGCGTGGCTCAGCTGGAAGCCTTCGATGCCTTCGAAGCGGCGCAGTTCGCAGGCGAGCTGCGACATCGGCGACCCACTGCGCTTGCTCAGCGCCAGCGCCACAAAGCGCCATTCCAGCTTGCCCTTGTCCTGGCCGATCATCAGCGAACCGCCTGCGATCTCGTAGCCCCGCTCCAGTGCCATGCGGCGCAAAGCGTCTTCCTGCGGTTCGTAGTTTTCCCTGAAACGCATGGTGATCGCTATGGCGTGGCGCGAAGGCAGCCACGCTTCAATCCGCGACAGGTAGATCATCACGCCGGCCGACAGCAGTGCGAGCACGATTGCGGCGAGGTAGAAGCCCACGCCCACCAGCACCCCAATCACCGACGAGGCCCAGATCGATGCGGCCGTCGTCAGGCCGCTGATATTGAAGCCCTCCCGCATGATGACGCCGGCGCCAAGGAAACCGATGCCGGTCACGATGCCCTGGATAACGCGTGTGGGGTCGGCCGCAATCAGCATTTGGGCGTGGCCACCGAACCAGAAGTTCGGGTAGCCGCCAATCACGGTCAGCGCCGCCGATGCCATGCACACGAGGCCATAGGTCCGCATGCCCGCCGCGCGCCCGTGGTAGGAGCGTTCGTAACCGACCAGCATGCCGAGCAGCAGCGCGCCCACCAGGTTCATCAGGATGACTGCATTCGTCACCACCTCGGCGGACGACCAGTACGCCCGCAGGATATCGCTCAATGGCATGGCTGCCCTTTCTTATGTCTTCTTCTTGGTGAGCTGCTTTTCAAACTCGACATCGAGTTTGCTGACGCGTTTTGGTTTTTGCGGTCCCTGTGCATTGATGAAGGCGACGAATTCGTCCAGCTCCATCGGCGGGCAAAGCGGCGGCTGGCCCGGTCCTTCCGTCAGGAAGAAATAGCCGCTGCCGGTGCGCACCATGGAGTAGCCTTGGTTGCCGCTGCGCTCCTTCAGGCGGTCCAGCGCGTTCGAAGCCCTTGTCGATCGGCTGCTCATAGCGGCTGCGTCCTCTCTTCCAGCCAGGCCAGCGCTTCACCGCTGACGTGCGGGCGCAGGCGTTCACGCACCGTAGCGTGATAATCGTTCAGCCACTTCACTTCGTGCGGATACAGCAGCGAAGGCTCGATGCAACGCGTGTCGATGGGGCACAGCGTCAGCGTTTCAAAGCGCAGGTACTCGCCGAACTCCGTCGCCTTCGCCGGCACATTCAGCACCAGGTTTTCAATGCGGATGCCCCATTTGCCCGGCCGGTAGATGCCGGGCTCAATCGACGTGATCATGCCCGGCTCCATGGCCGTATGCGGCTCCGGCATCATGGAGGGCGAAATGACCTGCGGACCTTCGTGCACGTTCATGAAGTAGCCCACGCCGTGGCCGGTGCCGTGGCCGTAGTCGATGCCATCCGCCCAGATCGGGGCGCGCGCAATCGCGTCCAGCATCGGCGAACGGGTGCCGCGCGGGAAGGTCGCCATGCTCAGTGCCATCATGCCCTTGAGGACCAGCGTGAAATCGCGGCGGTGTTCCGGACCGATCTTGCCTACCGCCGTCACACGCGTGATATCCGTGGTGCCGCCTACATACTGGCCGCCGGAGTCGATCAGCAGCAGGCCGTCGCCCTCAATCGTGGCGCATGCTTCTTCGGTGGCGCGGTAATGCATGATGGCGCCGTTGGAACGGAAGCCCGCAATGGTGCCGAAGCTCGGGCTGACAAAGCCCGGGCGGCGCGCCCGCGCAGCCGTGACGTGGTGATCGATATCGACTTCCGTCAGCGGCGCGCGCTTTGTATCGGCCAGCGTTTTCTCCAGCCATGCAAAGAACTCGCACAAGGCCGCGCCGTCCTGCTCCATGGTGGCGCGCACGTGCGCCGCTTCGTCGTCGTTCTTCTTCGACTTGGCGAAGGTGGTGGGGTTGATCGCCTCCACCACTTTCACACCTGAAGGCACGGCCTGGCGCGTGCCGAAGGTGATGCGGCGCGGGTCCAGCAGCAGCACGGCATCGGCGGGCAGCGCGGACAGGGCCGCGTGCGCATCGGCATATGGTGCAAGACGCACACCGTCCTTCGCCAGCGCGGCTGCCACGTCCGCAGGCACCTTGCCTTCCAAAACGAAGAGCGTGGCCGACTGCGCATCCACCAGCGCATGCGCGAGGAAAATGGGGTTGTAGTTGACGTCCGCGCCGCGCAGGTTGAACAGGTAGGCCACATCGTCCAGCGTGGAGATCACGTGATGCGTGGCGCCCTGCTGCACCATCCCGGCGCGCAACTCCGCCAGCTTCGACGCGCGGGTGCGCGTTGCGTGCGGCGGCTGGTGCTCGAACAACGGGGCATCCGGCAGGGATGGACGGTCCGGCCACACGGCATTCAGCAGGTCGCCCGCCGTGCGCAGCTTTACGTCCTTGGCATCCAGCGCGGACTGCAGCTGGCGTGCGATGGCAAGGCCCAGCACCGCGCCATCCACCGCCACGGTCTGCCCTGGTTTCATATTCGCGGCCAGCCAGTCGATATAGAGCAGGCTCGCGCCAGACGGAATCTTCATCAGGTGCACCGAAGTACCTGCCAGTTCCGTTTCGGCCTGCGTGAAATAGCGGCCATCGGTCCACACGCCCGCGAAGTCCTGGGTCGCAATAAAGGTGCCCACCGAGCCGGTGAAGCCGGACAGCCACTCGCGGCCCTTCCAGTGCGAAGGCAAGTACTCGGATAGATGCGGGTCGGCGGATGGCACAACGAGGGCATCGATGCCTTCGCGGCGCATGGCGGCGCGCAGGGTATCGATGCGGTTCAGGATCAGGGTGGTATGGGTGTCAGACATGGGTAGTTTCAGCGGTATCACTATTGGTGCAATGATACCGCGATTGCCCCCTTCCCCGCCGGTCTCAGTGCAGGGTGCGCGGCGGATCCGGTTGGGCGGCCTGCGGAAAATCGAGCCCCGGCCGTCGCTCCACGATCTTGCGCACTGCGCTTACGATTTCATCCTGCGCTGCATAGTGGACCATGTGGCCCGTATCCGGCACGGTATGCAGCTCACTCTGCAGCAGCTCACGGTGCAGGCGGAGCGCGTGGTGCCCGGCATGGTTGATTTTGTCGCCGTCGCCCGTAAAGATGGCCACCGGCATGGTCAGCTCGGGGTAGCGCTGGTGCAGCTGCGCCGCAGACGGAATCATCAACGCCGTTTCGGCAGCCTCCGCGCGCACCTGTGACGGACGCAGCGAGATCCATTTGGGCCAGCGCCGGAACGCCGCATCCACCGGCCGCGGGCTGAATACCCGCTTCACGAAGCCCGGCCATAACAGGCGGCCCAGCAGCGGCGATACGGTATGGCTCATCACGTCGCCGATCACGGGAATCGCCGGCCCGGTCAGCAGCGCCACGTCCATGCGCACGCTCGGGTAGTAGTAACCGGACAGCAGCACCAGCCCGCGCGCCAGGCCAGGATAGTCCAGCCCCACGGCCAGCGCCACCATCGTGCCCCAGGAATGGCCCAGCACCACCGCCTGCGCCACGCCGAGCTGCCGCAGCGCCTCGGCCAGCAGCCCGGCCTGCGCTTCCGGCGTCCAGATCGTGCCGCGCGGACGTTCGCTATAGCCGAAGCCGGGGCGGTCGAAGGCGATAACGCGGTGTTCATAGGCCAGCGCATCGATCAGGCCGCTCAAGCGGAAATCGTCCGATGTTGCGCCGTTGCCGTGAAGCAGCACGATGACGGGTCCGCTGCCCTTCTCCAGATAGTGCAGCTTGACGCCGTTGACGGTGACGAAGCGCCCCGCCGGGGGATGATCACGCTCGGCCTGCTGTGCCTTGCTCCGCACCACGAAATAAGCTGCCGCCAGCGCTCCCGCCGCCAGCAGCAGCTTCCTGTTTCTTCCGCTCAGCCTTTGCATTTGCCGCTCCTGAAATCCGTCGAGTGCCAGATAGCATAAGGAGCTTGCGCGCCCGCCTCCGTTAAGGGACGAACACAGGAAGAAGTTTCTCAGGCCTCGAAATGGCGCAGGCCTTCCAGGTCGAGAATGCGGATGCCGCCGTAGTCCACGCGCAGCAGGCCTTCTTTTTCCAGCAGCTGCAGGGCCTGGTTGGCGCGCTGGCGCGAGGCGCCGGACAGCAGCCCCACTTCCTCCTGCGAAATCTGCACCAGCTTTTCAATGCCGGGATAAAGCTGGGAGTTGAAGAGCGATGCCAGGCAGCGCGCAACACGGGTGTCCGGGTCCAGCAGGCGGTCGTTTTCCACCAGGCCGATGAACTGGCCGAGCCGCTCATTGAGCTGCATCAAAAGAAAACGCGTGAACGGCAGGCTGGTTTCCAGCAGCCAACGGAATGTCGCCGTCGGCATATGCGCGATGCGCGAGTCGCGCAAGGCCATGCAGTCGTATTTGCGCGGTTCGTCTTTTAATAAAGTGCCTTCGCCGAACCAGCTGCCGGCCGGCACGCCGGTAAAGGTGACGCTCTTTCCCGCAGGCGAAAAATTATTGATCTTGACGATGCCGGAGATCACGCCCAGCCAGCTGTCCGCCGGCTCGCCCTTGCGCGAAACGAATCCGCCGCGCGGCACAAATTGCTCGTAGCACTCGGCCTCCACGCGCGCCATTTGAACCGGCGTGAGCGTGTTGGCCCAGAGCGACGAATGCAAGGATTCTGTAAGGGTTGGGAGCTTATCTTCCATTGTTGCGACGCACCATCGAAAGTCGGGCAATTGTCTTTGAAAAGACAACAATGCATGAACACACAAGCTACTATCATCCCACAAACGCAGCCTGAATCAGAAATCAATACAAAGCCCCACGGAGGGCAAAAGGAGACACTGGTGCAGACGAACGGACTCACTTTCCCGCGCCAGCTTTTAAGGCACGGCGAGGAAAGGCCGCACAAGCCCGCCTTCCGCGAGAAGTACCTTGGCATCTGGCAAAGCTGGACCTGGAGCCAGGTCAACGAGGAGGTGCGTGCGCTGGCCTGCGGCCTTGCATCGCTGGGCTTCCAGCGTGGCATGAACCTGGCCATCGTGGGCGACAACCGGCCGCGTCTTTACTGGTCGATGCTGGCCGCGCAGGCCCTCGGCGGCGTGCCGGTACCGCTGTACCAGGACGCGCCTGCGGCGGACATGAGCTATGTGCTGGAGAACGCCGAAATCCATTTCGCGGTGGTGGAAGACCAGGAACAGGTGGACAAGATGCTGGAGCTGAAGGAGAGCTATCCCGGCATCGCGCACATCGCCTATGACGACGAACGCGGCATGCGCCATTACACGCAGCCGGAACTGATTTCCTTCGCGCGCCTGCAGGAACTGGGCCGCGCTTACGACAAGGCGCATCCCGGCTTCTACGAAGACTCCGTGGCCGCAGTACAGCCATCAGACCACGCCATCATCCTGTATACCTCAGGCACCACCGGCAAGCCGAAGGGTGTATGCCAGACCCACGCGGCGCTGCTGTCCGCAGGCTTCGGCGGCATCGGCTTCGAGAAGCTGACGGATGCGGAAAACGTACTGTCCTACCTGCCGATGGCATGGGTGGGCGATTGCCTGTTCTCGTTTGCGCAAGCCATGTCCGCCGGCTTCACGGTGAACTGCCCTGAATCCGCCGATACGGTGATGACGGACCTGCGCGAGATCGGCCCAAGCTATTACTTTGCGCCGCCGCGCGTGTTCGAGAACATGCTGACGCAGGTGATGATTCGCATGGAGGATGCAGGTTCAGTGAAACGCCGCATGTTCCACCACTTTATGGATGTCGCACGCCGCTGCGGCGCTGAAATCCTGGATGGCAAGCCGGTTTCCCTGGTGGACCGTATTGCCTACGCCATCGGCAACGTGCTGGTGTATGGACCGCTGAAGAATGTGCTCGGCCTGTCGCGGGTGCGCGTGGCTTACACCGCAGGCGCCGCGATTGGTCCGGACCTGTTCCGCTTCTACCGCTCCATCGGCGTGAATCTCAAGCAGTTCTACGGCTCTACCGAAACCTGCGCCTATATCTGCCTGCAGCCGGACGGCCAGATCAAGTTCGACAGCGTGGGCCTGCCTGCGCCCGGCGTGGATGTGCAGCTCGCGCCGAACGGCGAGGTGCTGGTGAAATCGCCAACGCTGATGCACTGCTACTACAAACGTCCGGATGCAACCGCCGAGGCGATCGATGAGCAGGGCTTCTTCCACACCGGCGATGCGGGCGTGTTCGACCAGGACGGCCACCTGCGCATCATCGACCGGGCTGCGGACGTGGGCAAGCTGGCCGGCGGCGCCATGTTTGCGCCTAACTACATCGAGAACAAGCTGAAATTCTTCCCGCATATCAAGGAGGCCGTCGCCTTCGGGAATCAGCGCGACAAGGTCTGCGCCTTTATCAATATCGATATGGAGGCCGTGGGCAACTGGGCCGAACGGCGCGGCATCGCCTACTCCGGCTATACCGACCTGGCGGGCCTGCCGCAGACGCGGGAGCTGATCCGCGAATGCGTGGAGAAAGTGAACGCCGACCTGGCCAGCGAAGCACTGATGGGCGAAACGCAGATCTACCGCTTCCTCGTGCTGCACAAGGAGCTCGACCCGGATGACGATGAGCTGACCCGCACGCGCAAGGTACGCCGCACCTTCATCGCGGACAAGTACGGAGTGCTGATCGAGGCTCTGTACAGCGGCAAACCGTCGCAGTTCATTGAAACGCTGGTCAAGTTCGAAGACGGACGCACCGGCATGGTCTCTGCCGACCTGCAGATTGTGGATACGAAGACCTTCCCTGTCGTGGCACAGCGGGCCGCATGAGCGAGGACGACACCATGCAAATGAATGAACCGGGTGCGCATTTCGGCACGGGGCGCCAGATCGGGCCCGTGATCCTGGACCTGCGTAATATCTCGCTGGCGTTCGGTGGCGTGAAAGCGCTGACGAATATTTCCTTCGACGTGAGGCAGCACGAGATTCGCGCCATCATCGGCCCGAACGGCGCGGGCAAAAGCTCGATGCTGAACGTGATCAACGGCGTTTATCGCCCGCAGCAGGGCGAAATCATCTACCGCGGCGAGCACCGCAAGGGCATGGACTGCTACGCGGCGGCCAAGTCGGGCATCGCACGCACTTTCCAGAATATTGCGCTGTTCAAGGGCATGACGGTGCTGGACAACATCATGACGGGCCGTAACCTCAAGATGAAGTCCAGCTTCCTGATGCAGGCGCTGTACTGGGGTCCGGCGCGGCGCGAGGAGATCGAACACCGCAAGAAGGCCGAAGAGATTATCGACTTCCTGGAGATCCAGCATATCCGCAAGACGCCGGTCGGCCGCCTGCCGTATGGCCTTCAGAAGCGCGTGGAGCTGGGCCGGGCGCTGGCTGCCGAGCCGGAAATCCTGCTGCTGGATGAACCGATGGCGGGCATGAACGTCGAAGAGAAGCAGGACATGTGCCGCTTCATCCTCGATGTGAACGACCAGTTCGGCACCACCATCGTGCTGATCGAGCACGATATGGGCGTGGTGATGGATATCTCGGACCGCGTGGTGGTGCTCGATTACGGCAAGAAGATCGGCGACGGTACGCCGGATGAAGTGCGCAGCAATCAGGACGTGATCAATGCCTATCTCGGAGTGGCGCATTAAATGGACATCAATTTCTTCTTCGAGGTGCTGATCGGCGGCCTGCTGTCCGGCGTGATGTATGCGCTGGTGGCCATTGGCTTTGTGCTGATCTACAAGGCCTCCGGCGTGTTTAACTTCGCGCAGGGCGCCATGGTGTTCTTCGCCGCGCTGACCTGCGTTGGCCTGATGGACAAATTCGGCATGTCGCTCTGGCTGGCGATTCCGGCCACCATGGTGGCGATGGTCATTCTCGGCTTCGCCATCGAGCGCGTGGTGCTGCGGCCGCTGGTCAACCAGCCGGAAATCACCCTCTTCATGGCCACCATCGGCCTCGCCTTCTTCCTCGAAGGCCTGGCGCAGCTGATGTGGGGCTCGCAGGTGCACAAGCTGGACCTGCCGATTGAAGATATCCCGCTTCAGTACCTGATGGACAAATTCAACATCATCGTGTCGCAATTCGACGTAATGGCGGCGGCCATCTGCGGCGTGATGGTCATCGCCCTGGCGCTGATGTTCGCCTACACCAAGGTAGGCCGCGCCCTGCGCGCAGTGGCGGACGATCACCAGGCCGCACTGGCAGTCGGCATTCCGCTGCAGCGCGTGTGGGCCGTGCTGTGGGCCGTCGCAGGCCTGGTAGCGATGGTGGCAGGCATGCTGTGGGGCGCCCGCAACGGCGTGCAGTTCGCGCTGACCTTCATTGCACTGAAAGCCCTGCCGGTGCTGATTCTGGGCGGCTTCACTTCCGTGCCGGGCGCGATTGTGGGCGGCCTGATTATCGGCGCCTCCGAAAAACTGGCCGAAGTCTATATCGGCCCATTTGTCGGCGGCGGCATCGAGGGCTGGTTCCCTTATGTGCTCGCGCTGCTGTTCCTGCTGGTGCGCCCTGAAGGGCTGTTCGGCGAAAAAATCATCCGGAGGATCTGAACATGTTTTACCGTGAAGCCGGACAATTCAAGACCAGCTACGAAACCGATGGCCAGATCCTGCCCATCCGCCAGGACCGCATCGCGCTGATTACCACGATCGCGCTGGCCCTGCTGGTGCTGCCGATGTTTGCGTCGCCTTATATGCTGTCGGCGATCCTGATTCCCTTCCTGATCTTCTCGCTGGCAGCGCTGGGCCTGAATATCCTCACCGGCTATGCCGGCCAGCTCTCGCTGGGTACTGCTGCCTTCATGGCCGTCGGCGCCTTCGCATCCTGGAACTTCGTGGCCCGTATTCCCGGCATTCCGATGCTGGTGGCCTTTGTGCTGGGCGGCCTGTGCGCCGCGATGGTGGGTATTGCATTCGGCCTGCCGTCGCTGCGCATCCGCGGCTTTTACCTCGCCGCCTCCACGCTGGCCACACAGTTCTTCGTGGTGTGGTGCCTGACCAAGATTTCCTGGCTGACGGGCGGCAGCGCCTCCGGCGTGATTACGGCGCAGAAGATCGAGATCCTCGGCTACGCCTTCGATACGCCCGCGCGCAAGTATGTGCTGGTGCTTGCCGTAGTCGCGCTGATGGCGCTGCTGGCCAAGAATATGGTGCGCTCGAACGTGGGCCGCTCCTGGATGGCGGTGCGGGACATGGACGTGGCAGCGGAGGTGATCGGCTTCCGCCTGATGCGCACCAAGCTGCTGGCCTTCGCCGTCAGCTCCTTCTACTGCGGCGTGGCGGGCGCGCTGTATGCCTTTGCCTATCTCGGTACGGTGGAACCGGAGGCCTACAACCTCGACCTCTCCTTCCGCATCCTGTTCATGATCATCATCGGCGGCGTGGGTTCGATTCTCGGCTCCTTCCTCGGCGCAGCCTTTATCGTGGTGCTGCCGATCTTCCTGAATGTGGTGGCGCATGGCCTGGCGCTGCCGACCAGCGTTGCATCCAACCTCGAGCTGATGGTGTTCGGGGCTCTGATTATTTTCTTCCTGATCGTGGAACCGCACGGTCTGGCGCGTTTGTGGCAAATCGGTAAAGAGAAGCTTCGCCTGTGGCCCTTCCCCCACTGAGGCATATAAAACAAATCACAAAAGGAGATAGCAATGAAGGCTCTTAAATCACTGGTCGTTGGCGCAGCACTACTGGGTTCCGTTGCAGGCGCCTGGGCGCAAACGCAGGAGCAGTTCGTGGCGCTGCCGTCCTACCGCATCGGCTCCTACGCGGCAGGCGGCTCCGGCTTCTATGGCGGCATCATCGATTACTTCAATCTCGTGAACGCAGCGGGCGGCGTGAACGGCGTGAAAATCGCATGGGAAGAATGCGAAACCGAATACAACCCGTCGCGCGGCGTGGAGTGCTATGAGCGCCTGAAAACGAGCCACGGCGGCGCAACGCTGGTAGAGCCCCTGTCCACCGGCATCGCCTACGGCATCCTGGACCGCATCCCGCAGGACAAAATTCCGATGACGATGCTGGGCTATGGCCGTTCCGATGCGGCTAACGGCAAGGTCTTCCCTTATGTGTTCCCGCTGATTTCCAGCTACTGGAGCCAGGCGGCGGCCATGATCAAGTACCTCGGCGACAAGAATGGCGGCGTGGCCAAGCTGAAAGGCAAGAAGATCGTGCACCTGTATCACGATTCCGCCTTCGGCAAGGAACCCTTACCGGTGCTGGAAGCGCTGGCCGCGCAGCATGGCTTTGAGCTGATCAAGATTCCGGTGGCGCCACCGGGCAGCGAGCAGCAGGCGCAGTGGCTGCAGATACGCCAGGCCAAGCCAGACCACGTGATCCTGTGGGGCTGGGGCGTGATGAACTCCGTCGCCATCAAGACCGCACAGCGCAACGGCTTCCCGCGCGACAAAATCCTCGGCGTCTGGTGGGCCGGTTCGGAAGAGGACACCGTGCCTTCGGGCGATGCGGCAAAAGGCTATACCGCCATGTCCTTCAACACTCCGGGCAACTACCCCGTGCTCGATAGCATCCGCAAAACCGTGTACGGCGGCGGCAAGGGCAACCTGCAGGATCCGAAACGCATCGGCACCGTGTACCACATGCGCGGCGTGACCGCAGGCATCCTGTTCGTGGAAGCGATGCGCACCGCGCAGGCCAAATTCGGAAAGGGCAAACCGGTGACCGGCGAGCAGCTGCGCTGGGGCCTGGAGAACCTGAACATCGACGCCGCGCGCCAGAAGGAGATTGGCGCCGTCAATATGTTCCCGACCGTGAAGACCTCGTGTGAGGACCATGAAGGCTCGGGCGCCGTGAAGGTGCAGCAGTGGGACGGCAGCAAGTGGGTGCCGATCACGCCGAACTGGATCGTGGGCGACAAGGCGCTGGTGCGCAAGCTGGTTGAGGAATCTTCCAACAAGTATGCGGAAGAGAAGAAGATTACCCCGGCCTGCATGAAGTAAGCAACCCTGCCGGCGCGGCTGCGGCTGCGGCCGCGCCGGTGCAAGGACATCAAGATGACCACAATGCCTTATCTGTCGGTGAACAATATCGAGGTGATTTACGATCACGTCATCCTCGTGCTCAAGGGCGTGTCGCTGCAGGTCCCGCAAGGGAAGATCGTGGCGCTGCTGGGCGCGAATGGCGCCGGCAAATCGACTACGCTGAAAACCATCTCCACGCTGCTGCGCGGCGAACGCGGCGACGTGACCAAAGGCGAAGTCCAGTTCAAGGGCGAGCGCATCGACCAGCTCACACCAAATGAACTGGTAAAGCGCGGCCTGTCGCAGGTGATGGAAGGCCGTCACTGCTTCGGCCATCTCACCATCGAAGAGAACCTGCTGACGGGCGCCTACACGCGCAGCGCGTCGCGTGCCGAGTTGCGCGAGTCGCTGGACAAGGTCTACCACTACTTCCCGCGCCTGAAGGAACGCCGCGGCAGCCAGGCGGGTTATACCTCGGGCGGCGAGCAGCAGATGTGCGCTATCGGGCGCGCGCTGATGGCGAAACCTTCGATGATCCTGCTGGACGAACCCTCGATGGGCATCGCACCGCAGATTGTGGACGAAATTTTCGGCATCGTGAAAGACCTGAACACGAAAGAGAACGTGTCCTTCCTGCTGGCCGAGCAGAACACCAATGTGGCGCTGCGCTATGCGGACTTTGGCTACATCCTGGAAAACGGCCGCGTGGTGATGGAAGGCGCGGCCACGGAACTGGCCAGCAATGAGGACGTGAAGGAGTTCTATCTCGGCGTTTCCGGTGCGGGCCGCAAGAGCTTCCGCGATATGAAATTCTACCGCCGCCGCAAACGCTGGCTGGCCTGATTGCACGATGAACCTGAACAAAGCAAAACAAGTCTGCCGCAAGCTGCCAGGCGCAACGGAAGACGTCAAATGGGGCGCCGATCTCGTGTTCTCGGTTGGCGCCAAGATGTTCGCCGTCACGGGAGCCGGCGATGACGCCGACGGCATCAGCTTCAAGGTTGATGACGACCGCTTCCTTGAACTGACGGACCGTCCCGGCATCATTCCGTCGCCCTATCTGGCGCGCGCCAAATGGGTGCGGATCACGGACCTGAAAGCCGTCAGCGATGCGGAAGTGGCCGCGCTGCTGAAGCGTTCCTACGAGCTGGTGTTCGCCAAGCTGACCAAAAAACTGCAACGTGAAATTGAAGGAGCGGCATGATGGCCGACACGCTCGACAGCCTCGAAACGCGCGACCCCGCGCAGCGTGAACGCGAGCTCATGCAGCGCCTGCCCGGACTGGTAGCGCTGGCCAAACGCGCGCCGGGCTGGGCGCGCATCCTGGGAGATGTCGATCCCGCCGATATCAGCAGCCGCGAGGCGCTGGCGCGGCTGCCGGTTACGCGCAAGTCCGAGCTGAAGGAGCTGCAGCAGCAGGACAAGCCTTTCGGTGGACTAACCAGCACAGCGCCGCGCTCCCTGTCGCGCATCTATATGTCGCCCGGCCCGATCTTCGACGCCGAAGGCCGGGCTGCCGACTGGTGGCGCTTCTCGCGGCCCATGTTCGCGGCCGGTGTGCGCGCGGGCGGGCTGCTGCAGAACTGCTTCTCCTACCACTTCACGCCTGCAGCCTTCATGGTAGAGGCGGGAGCTGCCCACCTGGGATGCACGGTGATCCCAGCCGGCAGCGGCCAGACCGAGATGCAGGTACAGGCAATGGCCGATCTCAAGCCGGATACCTATGTCGGCACGCCGTCCTTCCTGAAAATTATTATCGAGAAGGCGCGCGAGATGGGCGCCGACATCAGCAGCCTGCAGCGTGCAATGGTAAGCGCGGAGGCGCTGCCGGAATCGCTGCGGCGCTGGTTTGCAGAGCATGGCGTGCCCGATGTGGTGCAGGTCTACGCTTCGGCGGACCTGGGTAATATCGCTTACGAAACGCGCACCAACGGCGTGCTCAATCCGGGCATGGTGCTGGATGAGGAAGTGATACTTGAAATCGTGCGTCCCGGCTCCGGCGAGCCTTTGCCACCGGGCGAGGTGGGCGAAGTGGTGGTGACGGTATTTAACCCGGACTACCCACTGATCCGTTTCGGCACGGGTGACCTGTCCGCGATCATGACGGACGTGCCGCCCTCGCCCTGCGGCCGCACCAATACACGCATTCGGGGATGGATGGGCCGCGCCGACCAGACCACCAAGGTGCGCGCCATGTTCGTGCATCCTTCACAGGTGAACGAGATTGTGCGGCGCCACCCGCTGATCGGTAAGGCGCGCCTCGTCATCTCCGGCACGATCGCGGATGAGACGATGACGCTGCATTGCGAGGTGGACGATCCGGCCGGCGCCGACGATGCTGCCATCGTGTCCTGCATCCGCGATGTGACCAAGCTGCGCGGCGGCGTGCAGTTCGTGGCGCGCGGAAGCCTGCCAAATGACGGCAAGATCATCGACGATGCGCGCGATTACAGCTAGTTAGCCAAGCCAATTCGAATATCGGATAATTGAGGCATTGTTCACTTGCCGTTCAATCATCATGCAAGACTTTCACCATAACCGCGCCCGCGCGCTGCTGCAAAACGCCGAAGAGATCTATAGCCAGGAGGCCGTCCAGGCAGCCGTGCGCTCGGTCGCCGACACGCTGAATGCCCGCTTCGGGAAAGAAGAAGAATTCCCGCTGGTGCTGGGCGTGATGGGTGGCGCCGTCGTATTCACTGGCAGCCTGCTGCCGCAGCTGGCCTTCCCGCTCGAATTCGACTACATCCACGTAACGCGCTACGGCGATGAGGACCGCGGCGGCGAAGTGGTGTGGAAAGTGATCCCGCGCCAGAACGTCGCGGGCCGCACCATCATCGTGGTGGACGACATTCTCGACGAAGGCGAAACGCTGGCGCATGTGAAACAGCGCCTGCTGGACATGGGCGCGAAGGACGTGATCATTACCGTGTTCGCGGACAAGGACATCGGCAAGCGCAAGCCGGTGAAAGCCGATATCGTCGGCCTCACCATTCCAAACAAGTTCGTGGTCGGCTTCGGCATGGACGTTTACGGCTACTGGCGCAATCTGCCGGGCCTGTGGGCGATCCGTGTTGAGGACCTCACCCCGCAGCAGTAAGGCTTAGCCCAGCGCCAGGCGGCTGCGCGCGGCCTGGTATTCCGCCTTCAGACGCTCGACCATTTCGGCGACGCCTGGCACGTCATCCATCAGGCCCACACCTTGGCCAGCGCCCCAGATATCGCGCCAGGCCTTGGCGCTGCCTGAGCCGAAGCTCATCTTGCTCTTATCGGATTCGGGCAATGCCGCCGGATCGAGGCCGGCCGCAACGATGGACTTCTTGAGGTAGTTGCCGTGCACGCCGGTGAACAGATTGGTGTACACGATATCTGCGGCTGCCGATTCCACGATGGCATCGCGGTAGGCATCGCTCACATTGGATTCCTTCGTGGCCAGCCAGCGCGAGCCGATATAGGCGAAATCAGCGCCCATGGCCTGTGCCGCGAGAATCGCATCGCCGGTTGCGATGGAGCCCGAAAGCGCGATCGGTCCCTTGAAGAACTTGCGCACCTCGCCCACCAGTGCGAATGGCGACAGCGTGCCCGCATGGCCGCCAGCGCCGGCGGCAACAAGGATGAGGCCATCGACGCCTGCTTCCAGCGCCTTCTCCGCGTGGCGGATCGAGATCACGTCATGCATCACGATGCCGCCGTAGCTGTGGATCGCATCCATCATCTCCTTCGGCGGCGCGCGCAGCGAAGAAATAATGATCGGCACCTGGTGCTTCACGCAGACTTCCACATCATGCGCGAGGCGGTCGTTCGACTGGTGCACGATCTGGTTCACGGCAATCGGGCCAACCTTCCTGTCCGGATGCGCGGCCTGGAAATCAGCCAGCTCCTTCTGCAGGTCGGTCAGCCAGGTATCCAGCAGCTCAGCCGGGCGCGCATTCAGCGCCGGGAAGGAACCCACGATACCCGCCTTGCACTGCGCCGCCACGAGCGCCGGCCCGCTGGCAATGAACATCGGCGAAGCGATGACAGGAAGAGACAGGTTTTGCAGCACTGGAGGCAGGGCCATGACAGACTCGCACAAAAGTTATCGATCCGCCGATTATAGACCGATAAAAGTACGACCGTGCGAATTCTAGACGTATCGCTCTAGCTCAGTCCGCGACACCATGGGGCCAGGCCCCTCGTGTCGCAAGCTCAACGGGAACACTCTGGTTGAGTCCGCGACAGAAGGGGCCTGGCCCCATGGTGTCGCGGGCTCAGCCGTCGTTGAGGAGAAGCTCGCCATCAATGCGGGCGGCGCAGGCGCGGGTGAGCTGTTTGATGGCCCAGGCGCCGATTTCTTCAGGGGTTTTGTGCAGGTGGCGGCGGCTGGCTTCAGCCAGCACGGGCATGTTGCCGAGCAGGCCGGCCACGTCTGCCACCTTGATCTGCTGCCGTTCGAGCAGCAGGAATTTCAGCATCACCTTTACCGCGTATTCGGCATTGCGCACCGGGTCCGCCGACAGGAAGTCGAGGCGGCGGCGCGCGCGGTCGAGCGCGGGGCCGATGTCTTCGAACATGGCGCCGTGGCCGGGGACTACGAGCTTCACATCCAGCGTGGCGATCAGGTCCAGCGTGGCGCGTGCTTCAGCGAAGCCGCCGTCGCCTTCGAGTTCGGGGAAGATCACGCCGAAGCCGTTCTGCCACAGCGCATCTGCGGACAGCAGCAACTTGTGCTCTGGGGCGTAGTAGATCACCGAATGCGCATGGTGGCCGGGCGCGCCCAGCACCTGCCATTCCACGTCGCCCAGCTTCAGCACGTCGCCGGGATTGACCACGCCGTCCACCGTAAAACGCGCGCATTGCTGGCCGGTGGCTTTGAAGGTGAGCTTGTCCTCGTCCCAGTGCCGCACTTTTTCTTCTTCCGCAGCCGGAATGAAGGTGTCGCAGCCGAAGTGGGCCTGCAGCGTGGCGTTGCCGCCGCAGTGGTCGGAGTGCAGGTGGGTGTTGTACAGGCGGTCCAGGCGGCGGCCGGCCAGCGCGTGGCGCACCAGTTCCAGCGTCTGCGGCGCGTGCGTGAGGTAGCCGCTGTCGAACAGCACCGTGTCGTGGCGCCCCACCACCAGCACATTGTTGGACGAGAGCCATCCACGTTCGAAAACGTGGATGGAGGAAGGCAGCGTGTTCATCGTTTTTTCATCTGGAAGGCCAGCGAGATTTTCGCGAACTCCACCAGTACCTCTTGCGAGCCGCCATTGAAGGTGGCGAAGGCCGATCCGGTGCGCACCACAAGGCGCGGCGGGAACAGCCAGGATAAATACGGAATGCCGATCATCTTCGCGCCGCGCACGTCGCTCCAGTCCACGCGCTTGTCGTACAGCCAGGTCTGGCGGATGCCGCTCGCGTCAATCGTGGTGGTCGCGCGCAGGAACCAGTAATAGCTCACGCACAGCATCAGGCCCGCGCCGAGTAGCAGCAGTTTTACGCCGATGCCGAACTGCGGCAGCGGAAAGCGCCACGCGATGCTCGCGGCGTACACGACGAGCGCCGTCGTCACCAGCGTGGCAAGGGCCTTGAAGCCCATGCCGTAGGCGGGACCAGTAACAACGCGTTCGGGACGGTAGAGACTCATGGCTTCATTCAAAATCGATCAATTGTTCGCGGCGGCGAATTTCCGCCCACACGCCGCGCTTGAATGCGTCATCCGATTTCGACCAGGCGATGATCTCGTCGATCGTGCGCAGGCAGCCCTCGCAATATCCGGTATCGCGGTTCATCTTGCACAGGCTGATGCAGGGGGATGGCACCGGCGTTGCCAGTTCGGGCGCGCCAGGCGGCAGTGGAGTGCTCATTGTTGCTGGGAAGTTGAAGTTCAGGCGGTATTTTATCGCGAATGCAAGCACAACGATGCAGCGCCGCAACGTTAGCGCAGCGCCGGCTGAATTTGGCTATACTGGCCTCAAACATGAGCGCAGAGGAGACGAATGAATTCCACCAGCCTCCAGAGGTGATTCCATGAGAATCCGTCATCCATTCATGTCGCAGCTGCGCCGTACGACGCAGGATATCTTCAACCGCACCATGCGGCTGTCGGATGCCGCGCTGCGCTTCGCTACAGAGCCCGCGCCGTTGCCCGCCTCAATGCCGCCCGGCGCGCGCTTCGTGGACGGCCGCTTCGGCAACCGGGCCGGCAGCAGGCGCTATAAGCTCTATATTCCCTCCACCTGGCGCGGCCAGCCCATGCCGCTGCTGGTGATGCTGCACGGCTGCACGCAGGATCCCGACGATTTCGCCGCAGGCACGCAGATGAACACCGTGGCCGAGGAGCGCCAGTGTTTCGTGGTGTATCCGGCACAGTCGCCCAATGCCAACAACTCGCGCTGCTGGAACTGGTTCAATGCGCTCGACCAGGAACGTGGGCAAGGCGAGCCTTCCATCATCGCCGGCATCACGCGCCAGGTGATGCGGCGCTTCCCGGTACAGCCGGAGCAGGTGTTCATCGCCGGCCTTTCCGCGGGCGGCGCCATGGCTGTCGTCGTCGGCACGCTGTATCCGGATCTGTTTGCGGCGGTTGGCGTGCATTCCGGCCTGCCCTTCGCTTCCGCGCGCGACCTGCCTTCCGCATTGAGCGCGATGCGGCGCGGCGCGGCCAGCGAGGCCAATAGCGGCGGCCTGCCCGTCATCGTGTTCCACGGCGACCAGGATACAACGGTGCATCCACTGAATGGCGAGGAAGTGATCGCACAGGGCCTGCGCAGCCATCCGCGCGGCAGCAGCGCGCAGCCCTCCACCATCGCGGGCCGGGTGCCGGATGGCTATGAGTACACACGTGTAAAGCACTGGCTGGAGGACGGCTCGCCGCTGGGCGAACACTGGATCATCCACGGCGCGGGCCACGCCTGGTCGGGCGGCAGCGCGGCCGGCAGTTATACGGATGGCAAGGGGCCGGATGCGAGCCGCGAAATGATGCGCTTCTTCAGCACTGTTGGCGCTTAGCGATGTGGTCTTTCAGGCATGTGGGACACCAGCAGGTGACGTCCTGGCTTGCGTCAGGCACCGGCACCGCGGGCGGCATCGCCGTGCACCAGCAGGGCTGGGTGTCGGCCTTGCCGTCCGGGCCGGGATCGCTCATCGCGCAGTGGAATTCGACGCCGCAGCGTTTGCAAATAGTCATACGGCCCAGCGTAGACACTCCGACCGGAAATTACAAGCGCTTGGCCCTATAATGCGCTCTTGAAGCCCGCCGTTGGCTGTAAAATTGCAGAAATATCTTTACCGGAACCGCCATGACCCAACTGAGCAACGCTAGCCTCTCCGACAACCCCGACGACCTGAGCGCAGTCTCCCCTGCAATCAAGGCGCAGATCCTGGCGGAAGCTCTACCGTATATCCGTAATTTCCACGGCAAGACCATCGTCATCAAATACGGCGGCAACGCAATGACCGAGGACCGCCTGAAGCACGGCTTCGCGCGCGATGTGATCCTGCTGAAACTGGTGGGCATGAATCCGGTGGTGGTGCACGGCGGCGGTCCGCAGATCGACAACGCGCTGAAGAAAATCGGCAAGCAGGGCACCTTCGTGCAGGGCATGCGCATCACCGACGAAGAAACCATGGAAGTGGTGGAGTGGGTGCTGGGCGGCGAAGTGCAGCAGGATATCGTGATGCTGATTAATCACTACGGCGGCCAGGCCGTGGGCCTGACCGGCAAGGACGGTGGCCTGATCCGCGCCCGCAAGATGGCGATGCCGGACAAGGACAATCCGGGCCAGTTCCTCGACATCGGCTTCGTGGGCGAAATCGACGCCATCAATCCGGCCGTGGTGAAAGCGCTGCAGGATGACGCCTTCATCCCGATCATTTCGCCGATCGGTTTCGGCCAGGACGGCCAGGCTTACAACATCAATGCGGACGTGGTGGCGGGCAAAATCGCCGAGATCCTGAAGGCCGAAAAGCTGATCATGATGACCAATATCGCCGGCGTGCAGGACAAGAACGGCAACCTGGTAACCGACCTCTCCGCGCGCGAAATCGATGAGATGTTCGCCGACGGCACCATCTCCGGCGGCATGCTGCCTAAAATTTCATCGGCACTCGATGCAGCCAAGAGCGGCGTGAACACGGTGCACATCATCGACGGGCGGATTGAACACAGTTTGTTGCTGGAAGTATTGACCGAACAGGCATTTGGCACTATGATCCGGTCTCACTAAAAATTTTGCGGCGCAACGAACACCACCGCGCCGCGAATTGTGAATGCCCTTTTAGCTCAGTGGTAGAGCACTCCCTTGGTAAGGGAGAGGCCACGTGTTCAATCCACGTAAAGGGCACCACTCCCCTTCAGTACACCCGCTCCACCGCAACACCCTTCTTTCGCAGCAGTTCCGGAACACTCCCCGTGCCTACCAGATGCAGAACGCCAATCGCGGCGATGCTTTGCTTTTCGCGTGCCAGCAGTTTGGCGATGCCCTCCGCCAGCGCGGGATTGCGCCCTTCCAGCAGCACCTGCTTCACAAACTGGCCGGAGAAGGTTTTGTCGGTTTCCGTTTTGAGGGCAATCGCATCGAAGGCGGCGCTATCGGCCTTGCGCCAGGCCTCGGCAATGGCGCGCGCCTCGTCCGCCTGCTCGTGGTTGTCGATGGCGTCGATGCTCTCCTGCAGGAAGCGCAGCTGGTCGGCAATCGGCATGCGGCCGAACAGCGCCATCTGGCCCGCCATGGATTCCAGCTCCACTACCTTGATCTTGCGGGCGCGCGCCTCGCGTGACAGCCAGGCATCCACCGCCAGTTCCGGCTTGTAGCCTTGCGCCGTGAACTCGCCCACCGCAAGCAGGCTTGCAATCATCCATGGCTTCATGGGCATGACCGCACTGCGCGCGATATCGAAGCGCTGCAGCTGCCGCTCCAGGCGCGGCTGGTAAGCCAGCGGCAGGTCGCTGATGGCCGGGCCGCGGCCGTTCTGGTACATGCCGTGTTCCCGCACGGCCAGCATCAGCTGGTTCTGGTCTCCCAGCGGGTCGACTTCCAGCGCCAGCACACTTGCTTCGTCCAGTGCCTTCATCATGCGCGGCTCCAGCGGATAAAAATCCGGCGCGCCCACGTGGATGGTGCCGAACAGCCAGACCACATTGCCGCCCTGCTCCGCCTTGAACAGCGCGCCGCGGTTCTGCGCCCAGGCCGGATTGCCCGTTAGCCAGAGCAGTCCGCAAAAGATCACTATAATCAGGCGTTGCATATCTTCCTTTGTGTCATTTGGACGTGAATATTAAACCTTCCGCGCCGGTCTGGCTGTTTGACCTCGATAACACCCTGCATAACGCTTCGCACGCGATCTTCCCGGCGATCATGGCGAACATGAATGCCTACATCGCGCGCGTGCTGGGCGATGGCGACTCGCCTGCCAGCATCGAGCAGGTGAATGCTGCGCGCACCCTGTACTGGAAGCGCTATGGCGCCACGCTGCTTGGCCTGATCAAACACCACAATGTGAAGGCTGAGCACTTCCTGCACGAGACGCACCACATGGAAGACCTCACCTCCATGATCCGGCACGAGAAAGGCCTGGGCCGCATGCTGAAGCGCCTGCCCGGCAAGAAGATCGTGCTGACCAATGCGCCGCACCGCTATTCCACGGCCGTGCTGCGCCATATGGGCATTCAGCGCCATTTCGAGAACCACATCTCCATCGAATCGATGCGCGTACACCGCCAGCTGCGGCCCAAGCCGTCCAAGCTCCTGCTGCGCAAGGTGATGCGTCGCCACGGCGCCACAGCCTCGCGCTGCATCCTGGTGGAAGACACGCTGGCCAACCTGCGCACGGCGCACGCCCTTGGCCTGGGCACGGTATGGGTTACGCAATACCTGAAAGTGGGCGATCCGATCGGCACCGCGCACCCGCCGCAGCGACTTCACCGCCCCGCATGGGTCGATGTCAAAGTAAAATCTGTCAAACGCCTGCCGGCACGCCTGGCACGCCTTCGCTGAATTATCTTTTCGATACTTAGAGTTATGGCAACCACACCGCCCGGCCAACGCAAGCTGCAAATTCTCCAGGCACTGGCAGCAATGCTGGAGCACCCGAAGGGGGAGAAGATCACCACCGCAGCACTGGCACGCAAGCTGGATGTGTCGGAGGCCGCGCTGTACCGCCATTTCGCCAGCAAGGCGCAGATGTTCGAGGGACTGATCGAATTTATCGAGTCCAGCGTATTCGGCCTGATTAACCAGATCGCCGAGCGCCAGCCCGACGGCCTGGCACAGGCGCATGACATTCTCTCGATGCTGCTGCATTTCGCCTCCAGCAACCCGGGCATGACGCGCGTGATGACGGGCGATGCGCTGGTGAACGAAGACGAGCGCCTGCAGCTGCGCATGAACCAGTTTTACGACCGCGTGGAGCTGGCCTTCAAACAGGCGCTGCGCCTGGCCTCCACGGTGCGCGAGGAAGACGTGGCCGCGCGCGCCAACCTGCTCCTGAGCTTCGTGCTGGGCCGCTGGCACCGTTATGCCAAGAGCGGATTCAAAGCCAACCCTTCGCAGGACGCCGCACTGCAGATCGCGATCCTGCTCGGATGAAGTCCTTCTCTCCCGTAGCATTCGGCGCCCTGCTGGTGGGCGGCATGGCGATCGGCTTTGCCGGCATCCTGATGCGCCTGTCCGACGTCAACCCCATCGCTTCCGCCTTCTGGCGCATGGCGCTGGCCGCGCCCCTGCTGTGGGCCTGGGCTTTCGCCACCGCGCGCAGCGATGCGGCAGCAGGCCTGCGCACGGACCTGAGCCGCATTCTCGTGCTGTCCGGCGTGTTCTTCGCGGGCGACCTGGCAATCTGGCACCTGGCGCTGCACTACACCACGGTGGCCAATGCCACGCTGCTGTCGAACATGACGCCGCTGTTCATCGCGATCTGGCTCTTCTTCGTTTATAAAACGCGCTTCTCCAACGGTTTCCTGATTGGCATGGCGGTAGCGCTGGCCGGCGCCGTGCTGCTGATTGGCCCCAGTGCCAGCACCAGCTCCACCCAGCTGATGGGCGATGGCCTGGGCTTCTTCTCCGCCGTGTTCTACGCAGGCTACCAGCTCGTGATCAAGGACTGCCGCGAGAGCTATTCCACCGCGCGCCTGATGGCCTGGAGCACCACCATCAGTGCCGTGATCCTGCTGCCGCTCGCGCTGCTGATGCCCGGCCCCTTCCTGCCCGCGAACGCCGAAGGCTGGGTTCCACTGCTGGCGCTCGCGCTGGTGGCGCAGATCGGCGGCCAGACCGTGATAGCCTATGCATTCGCACACCTGCCTGCGTCGCTGGCGTCGGTGAGCCTGCTGATCCAGCCGCTGACGGCGGCCCTTGCTGCGCTGGCGATTTTCGGCGAACGCATCGGGCCATGGCAGATGGTTGGCGGCGCGTTGCTCCTGTGCGGCATCTATCTGTCGAAACGTAACTCAACATGAGCGTCGAATGCTTTGCATTGCTGGATGACGCCAGCAGCGGCGGCGTCTCCCGCCTGTTCACGGGCCATGCCGGCACGCTGGTCTGCCGCGATATCGCGCAATGGCCGCAGCTGCTGGATGACATGCAGGCGGCGCTGGCGCGCGGCCGGTTCGCCGTTGCCGTGTGCAGCTATGAACTCGGAGGCGCGCTGGCAGGCGTGGCGCAGCAGCCCTCGCGGCAGCCGTTCGCGCAGTTCCTGCTGTTCGAACAGTGCGAGTTGCTGACGCAGGTGGAGGTCGCGCAATGGCTGGCCGTCCATGGGGCGGATGATACGGGGCCGTCCGGCGTGGCCGGGCTGTACGCCAGCGTTACCCAGCCGGAATTCACCGATGCCATCCACCGGATCCGCGAATACATTGCAGCGGGCGACACCTACCAGGTCAACTACACCTACCGCTTGCGCTTCGATGCATTCGGCTCGCTGTTCGGGCTCTATCAGCGCCTGCGCGTGCGCCAGCCGGTGCCTTATGGCGCGCTGATCCAGCTGGATGACGGCAGCGCCGTGGTCTCGCTGTCGCCGGAACTGTTCGTGCGCCATGAACAGGGCAAGCTGACGACGCGGCCGATGAAAGGCACAGCTCCCGCGGCCATGCCCGCCGATTTCGAAGGCGAAGCGCTGGCGGCCGAAAACACGCGCCGTGCCGCAGCCCTGGCTGCGGACATGAAAAACCGCGCCGAGAACCTGATGATTGTGGACCTGCTGCGCAACGATGTTGGCCGCGTAGCGAAAACCGGTTCGGTGCAAGTGCCCTCGCTGTTCGAGGTCACGCGTTTCAGCAGCGTGCTGCAGATGACCTCCACGGTTGAAGCGCAGCTGCGCGATGAGGTCACGCTGACGGAGCTCTTCAACGCACTGTATCCCTGCGGTTCCATTACCGGCGCACCCAAGCGGCGCACGATGGAAATCATCGCCGAACTGGAAAGCGCACCACGCGGCATTTACACCGGCGCCATCGGCTGGTTCGAACCCGCGGAGCGCAGCTTCGGTAACTTCTGCCTCAGCGTGCCGATCCGCACGCTCTCGCTTGATGCACCCGCGAACGGCGTGCGTGCAGGCGAGATGGGCGTCGGCGCCGGCATCGTGCACGATAGTGTGCCGGATGAAGAGTTTGCCGAGTGCCAGTTGAAGGCGCGCTTCCTCACCGGACTGTCCAACGATTTCGAGCTGTTCGAAACGATGTATGCCACGCGCGAACAGGGCCCGCGCCACATCGAGCGCCACCTGCAGCGCCTTGCCGCATCCGCGCGCTACTTCGGTTTCCGCTGGGATGAAGCGGCGGCGCGCGCCTACATCACCATCGCCTGTAACGCGCTGCCCGCGAATACGCCGCACCGCCTGCGCCTTGCGATGAACGCCGCCGGCGCCTTCGCCGTGCAGGCCGGTGTGCTCAAGGAACTGCAGCAGCCCGTGCGCGTGTTCCTGGCCGAACAGCGCACCAGCGCCGGCGATGTTTTCCTGCGCCACAAAACAACGCTGCGCGCGCAGTATGACGCGGCATGGAAGGAAGCGGAGGCCGAAGGCGGCTTCGATAAGCTTTTCTTCAACGAGCGCGATGAACTCACGGAAGGTGGCCGCAGCAGCGTCTTCGTCAAAGCGAACGGCAAATGGCTTACGCCGCCGCTTTCCAGCGGCCTGCTGCCCGGCGTGATGCGCGCGGTGGTGCTGGACGCCTGGGGCGCGAGCGAAGCCGTGATCACACGCGAAATGCTGCTCCAGGCCGAGGAGATCGTGGTCTGCAACGCACTGCGCGGCACCTTGCGCGCCACCCTGGCCTGACGCTACAGGTCGACGGTCACCTCAAAGCCGCCGAAGAACATGCGCTTGCCGTCGAAAGGCAACTGCGCGGGGTCCATCATGTGCGCCAGGCGCGGGTCGGCCATCACCTTCGCGTTGCAGGCATCGCGCACTTCGCGCGAGGGATAGGTGATGTAGGAGAAGAAAACGACCTCGCCTTCCTGCAGCTGCACTGCCTGTGGAAAAGAAGTCACCTTACCCACAGGCACATCGTCGCCCATGCATTCGCGGAACTCCAGCGCGCCATGCTCGCGCCACACCTCGCCCGCCTGTGCGGACAGGGCCTTATATTCTTCGAGCCTGCTGCGCTGAACCGGGGTGACGAAACCATCGACATAAGCCATGATGCCCTCCTCCTGTTGAGTACGCCTGCCGACGCGGCAGGTATCCCGCCAGCTTAGTCCTGCACCGTTGCGGTGACAAGGAAAGCACGCCGGTAGGCACCGGGTGTGGTGGCGGCAATGCGGCGGAAATGATGCCGCAGGGATTCTTCGGAACCGAAACCGGCGCGCTCGGCCACCTGCGCCAGCGGCAGCTCGGGTAATTCGAGCAGGTCTTTGGCGATGGCCACGCGTTCGCGCGTCAGCCACTCGATGGGTCCCATCCCGGTGGCATCCTGGAACTGGCGCTGCAGGGTGCGCGCGCTCATCGCGGCGCGCCCGGCCATGGACTTGATGGTGTGTTCCCCATGCGGATGGCTGCGCAGGTAATCCATCAGGCGCGACAGCCTGCCCTGCTCATCGTGCGCCATCGGGCGCGGCAGGAACTGGGCCTGGCCGCCTTCGCGGTGCGGCGCCACCACCAGGCGCTGCGCGACCATATTGCCGACACGCGCGCCGTAGTCGCGCCGTACCAGGTGCAGCAGCATGTCCAGCCCCGCCGCCGAGCCGGCGGAGGTGATGAGCTGGCCCTCGTCCACATAGAGGTCATCTTCCAGCACCTGTACTTTCGGGTAGCGCCGTGCGAGCCGTTCGGCATAGCGCCAGTGCGTCGTAGCGCGCTTGCCGTCGAGCAGGCCCGCCGCCGCCAGCAGGAAGACGCCGGAACAGATTGAACACAGGCGCGCGCCCCGCGCATGGGCCGCGCGCAGCTGCGCCAGCAGGGCCTCCGGAGGCGCCTCGTCCGCATCGCGCCAGCCGGGAATGATGATGGTGTCGGCCTGCTCCAGCAGTTCCGGTGTGTACGACGCCTGCACCGTGATGCCGCCTGCGGCGCGGATCGGCCCCGGCTCGATGGCGCAGACCGCAAAGTCATACCACGCCACCTCCAGCTCCGGGCGTTCGAGCGCAAACAGCTCGACGGTGCAGCCGAATTCGAAGGTGCAGAGCCTGTCATAGGCCAAGGCGACGACAAGGTGGCGTTTGTTCATGGCGCAATCTTAACGCATATTGGCATATGCGCCACTGCCGTGGCCGGGCCCGGGCTCCGATAATGGTTTCACTTTCACCACCAAGGAGCAAAAGATGTCGATCGTTACCGCCGTCCCCGCCGCGCCAAGCGAAGCCGCCCTCGCGCATTTCGAAAGCGAGTTTTCCTTCGAGACCGACTGCTGGGACGTTCACAGCGTGATGGGCACGCCGGAGCAGGATTTTGTGCTGCTGGATGTGCGCGGCACCGAGAAGTTCCGCGAAGGCCATGTGCCCGGCGCGGTCGATCTCGCGCATGGCAAGATCATCGGTTCCAAGCTGGCGGAATACCCGGCCGATACGCTGTTCGTTACCTACTGCGCCGGCCCGCACTGCAACGGCGCGGCGCGCGGCGCCATCCGCCTGGCGAAACTGGGCCGCCGCGTCAAGATCATGACGGGCGGCATCACGGGCTGGCTGGACGAGGGCTTCACCCTCGCCAAAGGCGATTAACTTGCCAGCGCCTTCTCGATGGCGCCTACCAGCTGCTTGTCGGAAGGCGTGACCTTGGACGGGAAGTTGTCGATGACCTTCCCGTGGCGGTCGATCAGGTATTTGTGGAAGTTCCAGGCTGGCGTCTTGCCGGTGGTTTTGATCAGGTTCACGTACAGCGGGTTCGGCGTTGGGCCGGACACCACCGACTTGGCGAACATCGGGAACTTCACACCATAGGTGTTGAAGCAGAAGTCTGCAATCTCCTTGCCGGTACCCGGCTCCTGCTTGCCGAAGTCATTCGATGGGAAACCCAGCACCACCAGGCCTTTCGGCCCATATTTCGCATACAGCGCTTCCAGGCCTTCGTACTGGTTGGTATAGCCGCAGTAGCTGGCCGTATTCACCACCAGCACCACCTTGCCCGCGTACTGGCACAGGTCCTGCGGCGCTTCGTCCTGCAGGCGATTGAAGGTCTGCTTGAGAATGGCCGGGCAGCTGGCCGGGCGTGCGGCCGCGAGTGGCGCGCCGGGAGCGGCAGGCGTTGGCGATTGGGCGAAGGCGCCCGCAGCAGACAGGCTCAGGGCAGCGAGAACGAAAGGTTTGGCGATGGTCATGGTGGGAGGCCTCGAAGGAATCGGGATCGCCTCATTGTATGCCAAAGCAACGCACTCGGCTGGACGCGGCGTTTTAGTTCCGCTCAAACTTTTGATCGTTCTTAAGCGCCTGCCTTTGCGTTGGCTCAAAGATGCGGGTTCCTTCCTCGCCCACAGGAGCCGCCATGAAAGCCCTCACCCTCCACCTGCTGCGACTGCTTGCCGTCATCGCCCTCATCACCGGCGCGTCCGTCGCGCCGATCCAGGCACAGACCGGCAGCCTGCCGCCGATGCGCGCTTCGCAGCTTTCGGTATCCGGCCTGTCCTCGGGCGGCTACATGGCCGTGCAGTTCGAAATTGCCTATTCCAGCAGCGTGATCGGGGCCGGCATCATTGCGGGCGGACCCTACTTCTGCGCGCGCGGCAATGTGGGCACGGCGACCTCGATCTGCAGCTGCACCAACGGCACGCCGTGGTGCGGCGTGTCCCCGGGCGGTACCAATGTGGCCCAGCTGGCCGAGGTAACGAAACGGAACGCGGCAAATGACCTGATCGACGCCACCGCCAACCTGGCGGGCCACCGGGTGTGGCTGTTCTCCGGCCGCGGCGATACGCTGGTGCCTACGCCGGTGATGAACGACCTGCGCGCCTACTACGGCAACTTCATGCCCGCGGAGAACATCAGCTACCGCACGCACCCCAGCGCCCAGCATGCCATTCCCACCGACTTCTTCGGCAACCACTGTGGCACGCTGGGCGCACCCTGGATCAACCACTGCGCCCTCGACGGCGCAGGTGAACTGCTGGGCTGGATCTACGGCACGCTGAATCCAAGGCAGGGCAGCACGCCGCAGGGCAGCTTCATCGAGTTCAGCCAGGAAGAGTTCATCAGCGATGCGCACAGCCACGGCATGGCGGCGACCGGCTATCTCTACGTGCCACCCGGCTGCGAAGGCGAGGCGCAGGACTGCAAGCTGCACGTGGCTTTCCACGGCTGCAAGCAGACGGTGGCGACGATGGGGGACGCGCATATCCGCAACGCAGGCTACAACAGCTGGGCGGACAGCAACCGCATTCTCGTGCTTTATCCACAGGCTGCGGCCACGTGGATGAACCCGAACTCGTGCTGGGACTGGTGGGGTTATGACGACCGGAGCTACGCCGAGCGTTCCGGCCACCAGATGCGGGCGGTCAAGCGCATGACTGAGCGCCTGACCGGATTGCCGTGATTACAGGCCGAGGCAGATGTACTTGATGACGAGGTAGTCGTCCATGCCGTACTTCGAGCCTTCGCGGCCAAGGCCGGACTGCTTCACGCCGCCGAAGGGCGCCACTTCATTCGAAATCAGGCCGGTATTCACGCCCACCATGCCCGATTCCAAGCCTTCCGCCACGCGCCAGATACGGCCTACATCGCGCGAGTAGAAGTAGCTGGCCAGGCCGAACTCGGTGCTGTTGGCCAGCGCCACGGCTTCCTCGTCCGTCTTGAAGCGGAACAGCGGCGCCAGCGGGCCGAAGGTTTCTTCGCTCGCCACCTTCATCTCGCTGCTGACATCGGCAATTACGGTCGGCTGGAAGAAGCTGTGGCCCAGCGCATGGCGCTGGCCGCCGGTCAGCAGGCGGCCGCCTTTCGACAAGGCATCCGCCACGTGCTCTTCCACTTTCTTCACGGCCGCTTCGTTGATCAGCGGGCCCTGGGTGATGCCCTGCTCCACGCCATTGCCGACCTTGAGTTTCTCGACCGCAGCGGTGAACTTCTGCGCGAAGGCGTCATACACGCCGTCCTGCACATAGATGCGGTTGGCGCACACGCAGGTCTGGCCCGCATTGCGGTATTTGGAGGCGATGGCGCCTTCCACTGCCGCATCCAGGTCGGCATCGTCGAACACGATGAAGGGTGCATTGCCGCCCAATTCCAGCGACAACTTCTTGATCGTCGGCGCGCACTGCTGCATCAGGATGCGGCCTACGCCGGTGGAACCGGTGAAGCTCAGTTTGCGGACGATAGGATTCGAGCACATCTCGGCGCCAATCTCTTTCGGCGAACCGGTGACGACGCTGAACACGCCCGCCGGGATGCCGGCGCGTTCTGCCAGCACCGCCAGCGCCAGCGCCGAGAAAGGCGTGGCTTCAGCGGGCTTCAGCACCATCGGGCAGCCTGCGGCCAGCGCGGGGCCTGCCTTGCGGGTAATCATTGCCAGCGGGAAGTTCCATGGCGTAATGGCGGCGCAGACGCCAATCGGCTCCTTCGTCACGATCATGCGGCGGTCCGGCCAGGGGCTGGCCAGCGTATCACCCGCCACGCGTTTGGCATCTTCCGCAAACCATTCGATGAAGGAAGCGCCGAAGGCTACTTCGCCTTTCGATTCGGCCAGGGGCTTGCCCTGCTCGGTGGTCATCAGCAACGCCAGGTCGGCGGCATTTTCGGTGATCAGGTCGAACCACTTGCGCAGGATGGCGGCGCGGTCCTTGGCGGTTTTCTTGCGCCATGCGGGCCAGGCGGCATTGGCCGCTTCGATGGCGCGGCGCGTCTCGGCGGCGCCCATATTTGGCACCGTGCCCAGGTGTTCGCCAGTTGCCGGGTTGGTGACGGCAAAGTTTTCGCCATTGTCCGCATCGCTCCAGGCGCCGTTCACATAGGCTTGCTGGCGGAACAGGCTGGGGTCTTTGAGTTGCATGGTGTTCTCCGCATCAGTGGGAAATTAGTGGGAAAGTAAGACGGCTACTATGCCACAGAGCGCCCCACCGTGCAGGCGGCCTATTTGATGCGCACCTTTGCCAGCGCGGGATTCGGTTCCGGCCATTTCAGCTTCATGCCCTGCAGGGTTTCCAGCAGAATGCTGGCCACGGCGATATTGCGGTGTGGCTTGGAATCGGCGGGAACGATATACCAGGGCGCGTGATCGGCATCGGTTTCGCTGATGGCGCGTTCGTAGGCGCGCAGATAGTCATCCCACTTTTCGCGCTGCTCCAGGTCGGCGGGATCGAACTTCCACTGCTTCTCCGGATCGTCCAGCCGCGCCTGCAGGCGCTCCTTCTGTTCGGCTTTGGAGATATGCAGGAAGATTTTGACGATGGTGGTGCCAGTTTCCGCCAACATGCGCTCAAAATCGCGAATCTGCGCGTAACGCCGCTTGCACTCGGCCGTGCTGATCCAGCCCTGCACGCGCGTGATCAGCACGTCTTCGTAGTTGCTGCGGTTGAAGACGGCAATCTCGCCCGCCTGCGGCACTTCCTTGTGCACGCGCCACAGGTAGTCGTAGGATTTTTCGATCTCGGTGGGCGCCTTGAACGCCACCGGCCGCAGGCCCATCGGATTCACATAGTCGAACAGGGCCTTGACGGCGCCGTCCTTGCCCGAGGTATCCGTGCCTTGCAGGATCAGCAGCAGCTTGCGCCTGCGTTCGGCGAACAGCATGGGTTGCAGCCCGGCGATGCGCTGGCCCAGCTCACGGGCGGCATCCTTGTCCATTTCCTTGATATCCACCGCTGCAAGGTGCTTGTTGCCCGGACGGGCGGCAGCACTCAGCGGCGTTCGGCCCGCATCGGCGTCGCGCAGTTTCAGTTTGGGACGGGTCCGGAACAGTTCGCAGGCTTTCATGGCTTGCTTGGGAGTTATCGATGCTGTCAGCGTAGCAAAACGGCAGCCCGGCCGTCGCACAGCCTAAGCCAGGGCCTGCAAGGCCGCCTGGTAGCCCCACCACGACGCTTCCTCGAACACGGAATAGCTGCTCAGGTCGGCGTGCGCGAACAGGATGGGTCCGTTCTTCGCGCGCAGCGCTGCCAGGCCTGCATTGCTGAGGAAGCCGGGCGCTGGCGCCGCCATCGCGTGAGCACGCAAGGTAATGTCCACCCGCTCCACGGCGTAGCGGAAATTGCTGCCATAGGCTGCGGCCAAGTCCCTGCTTGCCAGTTCCAGCAATTCGTCGCCGCTGGCCTTGTCCATCCAGCGGCGGGCGGCAGCAGGGTCTTGTCCGGCCAGCGCCACGTAGGAGGTGAAGACGGTTTTCGCAGGCGGCGCCTGGCGCAGGTCCTGATGGGTGGAGACAACGTAGCCCAGGCCTTCCCCGCCATAGACCACGTTATCCCATGACAATGGCGCCTCGGCTTGCTCCAGTGGGAAGCGGCTGAGCAGGAAGTTGCTGACCAGCCAGGGCCGGTATGGCGGCAGATGCTGCGCAGGGTCGAAGCCCATGCTGCCGATATTCTTCACCACCCGCGACGCGATGAACAAGGGCATGGCGCAGATGGCCTTGCGCGCCTTCACCAGATAAGTCTGGGGCTTGCCGTCAACGATGCTGAAGCACAGGGCTTCAACGCCCGCGCCTTTGGCCTCCAGCGATACTGCCGTGCCGGTTTCGCGGCGGATGCCCGACTTCGCCGCCATACCTTCCGCCAGCGGCGCCAGGCCGCCCGGCCAGGTCAGCCAGGCGCCTGTTTCGCCGTTCGATGCCTGGCCACCCCGGCCGCAGAAATACTGCAATCCGGCCCAGGCCGAGACATCGCTCGCCAGGGCGCCGTAATCGTCGCGGCAACAGTAGTCGGCATACCAGCGCAGCGTAGGTGCGCGGTAGCTTTGCTGGTCCAGCCACTGTGCGAAGCTGATGCGGTCCAGCGCCAGCCATGCAGGATCGCGCGAGGCCAGCGCTGCGGGAAACACGAAGACACGTTTCCCATCTGTGCCGCGCTGGGTTCGCAGCTGGTCCATATGGGCAAGGAAGCGCCGGTGTTCCGCCAGCTCCGCTTGCGGCACGCCTTCGTGCGGCAGTATGCCTTCCTGCCAGCGGCCCTGGTACAGCAGGCGTTCGGCAGGAGCATGCAGCAGGAAGCGTTCATCGTATTGCGGCTTCTCGGCGAGGTGGTCACCCTGCAGCACCCCCAGGTCGGCCAGTATCTCGCGCACATGCACGCATTCCGTTGACGGGATGGGCAGGTAGTGCGCGCCGGTCGGATAGGCCAGCTCGCCGTAAGCGCCACCGGCCGCATTGCCGTTGGCCTCGGGACCATCGATCATGACGGTATCGCGCGCGCCTTCACGAGCCAGCTTCCACGCGGCCGTGAGGCCCGAGATGCCGGAGCCGAAGATGGCGATGTCGGTCTCGATAAGTCGCGAGGGCGCAGGCAGCGCCTTGCGGTCGCGCAGGAAGTGGCCTTCACGCCTGCCCGGCGCGTGCACGGTGGGCTTGATCTCGTGCCAGTGCCGGTAAGCGGCAATGCTGCCACCGCCGATCAGCGCACTGGCGCCGCCCCACAACAGGAAGGAGCGGCGCTGCATCAGCGTATGGTCCTGCGCCAGTCCTGCTCGAATTCATGGACCAGCGATTGCGTATTGAGCCGGTTGGGCGGCATGTCCAAACGCTTCATATCCGGTGGAAATTCAAACATCTGCTGCGTGGTCTGCGCATTCAGGAAGCGCATCGGCAGGCGGTATTGGTGCGGCGGTGTGTAGCCCGGCGCAGCCGACGCGAGGATAAAGCCCCAGTCGCCGAAAGAAGGCACATAGGTGTGATAAGGCGAAGTGTGGAAGCCGACCTCGCGCAAGGTGGCATCCACAGTCCAGTAAGCATGCGGCGCGAAATACGGCGAGGTCGCCTGCACCACCACCATGCCGCGTTCCGCCAGGTGCTTGCGCAGCACCGAATAGAAGGGCACCGAGTACAGCTTGCCGAGCGCGAAGCTGGACGGATCGGGGAAATCGACGATCACGGCATCGAACATCTCCTGCGTCTGCTGCAACCAGACGGCGGCATCGGCATTGATCACCCGCGCCCGCTTGTCGTTCAGGGCGCCCTTGTTCAGCTTCACCAGCTCCTCACGGCTGGCGAAAGCTCCCGTCATGGCCGGATCGAGGTCCACCAGCGTGGCCTGCTCGATATTCGGGTAGCGCAGCACTTCGCGCAGCGCGAGGCCGTCGCCGCCGCCGAGAATCAGCACGCGGCGCGCCCACGGCAGGCGTTCCATCAGCGGATGCACCAGCGCTTCGTGATAGCGGTACTCGTCACGCGACGAGAACTGCAGGTTGCCGTTGATGTAGAGGCGCAGGTCGTCTTTCCAGTGCGTGACGACGAGCCGCTGGTAAGGCGTGCTGGTGGCATACACGATCTGGTCGCCGAACAGGCCCTGCTCACCCCAGTGCGTGAGCCGGTCGGATCCGGCGAAGCCCAGCGCCAGCACGGCCAGCACGCCAAAGGCGCGCAGCAGGCGGCCCGTATGCCCTTGAAGTTCGGCGCGGAATACGCGGATGGTCCAGATGGCGACGCCCACGTTCAGCATGCCGAACAGGAAGCTGGAACGCACCAGCCCAAGATGCGGTGCCAGCACCAGCGGGAACAGCAGCGACACCGCCAGCGCGCCCAGATAGTCGAAGGTCAGCACCCGGCTGACCAGTTCGCTGAACTGGGTCTGCCGCGCGTTCAGCGCGCGCATCACCAGCGGCACTTCCATACCGACGAACATGCCGATCAGGAAAACAATCGTGTACAGCATCACCCGGAACGGCGCCGCCAGCCACGAATACGACAGGAAGAGCAAGGCGGCCGACACGCCGCCTACCAGGCCGACCGCCAGCTCGATATCGACAAAGCGCGCCAGCACAGCCTCATCGCGCACATACTTCGAGAAGTGGGCGCCCACACCCATGGCGAACAGATAGCAGCCGATCACGGTGGAGAACTGCAGCACCGAATCGCCCAGCAGATAGCTCGACAATGCGCCGGCTATCAATTCGTAAGCCAGTCCGCAGGACGCGACAACGAAGACGGACAGGATCAGAATTTTTTTGTTCATCGGGCGCTTTTGTTCTAATATGTTTTTACTTATCAACTTTGCTACTATAGACCAAAGCCTTCGGGGAGTGATGTGACCGCCATCGTCAACTACGTAATTCACCTGTTCCTGGCAGCAGTTTTGCTGATCGTGTTCTTCAAGGCTTATACCTGGCTCACGCCCTTTGACGAAATCACGCTGATCCGCCAGGGTAATCACGCTGCCGCCCTGACCCTGGGCGGCGCCATGCTGGGCTTTTCGCTGACAATCGCCTCCAGCCTGCTGCACACATCGAATTACCAGGAATTCTTCTCGTGGGCAGCCGGTGCGATGCTGGTGCAGTTTGCCGCTTACATCGCCGTCACCTACATGCTGCGCATGGCCAAAGACCAGATCGAAGGTGGCAACAGCGCCTTCGGTGCACTGCTCGGCGCCATCTCACTGTCCGTCGGCGGTATCAATGCCGCCTGCATCTCCTGAACTGAAGGAAACATCATGGGTATCGGAAGTTTTATCAAGAAGCAGTTTATCGACGTACTGCAGTGGAACGAAGAGACCGAAGGCGTGCTGGCCTGGCGCTATCCGATGCAGGACTTCGAGATTCAGAACGGCGCCGTGCTAGTGGTGCGCGAATCGCAGGTGGCCCTCTTCGTTAACGAAGGCCAGATCGCCGACGTATTCGGCCCCGGCACGCACAAGCTGACCACGCAGACGCTGCCGGTGCTCACCAACCTGAAGAACTGGGACAAGCTCTTCGATTCGCCGTTCAAATCGGACGTCTACTTCTTCAGCACCCGCGTGCAGACCGGCCGCAAGTGGGGCACACCGCAGCCGATCACCATCCGCGACAAGGATTTCGACATGATCCGCGTGCGTGCCTTCGGCATGTATTCCTATCGCCTGGCTGACGCCCGCAAGTTCTTCACCGAGCTGAGCGGCACGCGCGAGGTCTACACACGCGACCATGTGGAAGACCAGCTGCGCGGCATCCTGCTGGCCACCATGGCCAGCTCGCTGGGCAGTGCGGCCGTGCCTTTCCTCGACATGGCGGCCAACCAGGGACTGATGGCGAACGAGGTCAAGGGCGACTTGGCCGACGCCTTCGCACGCTACGGCATTGGCCTCGATGAATTCAATGTGGCGAGCGTCAGCCTGCCGGAAGAGCTGCAGACCGCGCTGGATGCGCGCATTGCCGCCGGCATGAAGGGCAGCCTCGGCGCCGACAAGATGGCCGGCTACACGCGCTTCCAAGTGGCCGAATCGGTGCCGCTGGCAGCGGGCAATGAGGGCGGCCTGGCGGGCATGGGCGCAAGCCTCGGCGCCGGTGTGGCCGTTGGTCAGGCAATAGGCCAGGCCTTCGGCACCTCGATGCCTGGCGCAGCGCCTGCGGCTCCTGCCGAAGAACCCGTGGAGGCCCGCCTGGAAAAGCTCAAGTCCCTGCTCGATAAAGGCCTGATTTCTCCCGCCGACTACGACAGCGCCAAGGCCGAGCTGCTCAAGAAACTGATCGGCTAACGGCGGCGCATGCAGATCGTTTCCTGCCCCGGCTGCGGCGCCGAGGTCCGTTTCCGCTCGCACGCGGCCGTGATGGCTGTGTGCGAGTACTGCAACACCCGCGTGCTGAAGGATGCGGAGAGCGTTCGCGATCTCGGCAAGATTTCCGCAGTACTGGAAGACTATTCACCGATCCAGATCGGCAGCAGCGGCCGCCTGGACGAGCGCGGCTTCACGGTCGTCGGCCGCATCCAGCTGCGCTATACGGACGGCCTGTGGAACGAGTGGTACCTGCTGTTCGATGACGGCGCCACCGGCTGGCTGGGCGACGCGTCCGGCCAGTATATGGTGACGCAGCAGGCCACCGCACCAGGCCCGCTGCCGCCCTTCAAGGCGCTGACGCCGAACGGTCAGCAGCTGATCGGTGGCATCAGCTATACCGTGAGCGACGTGCGGGAAGCGCAGTGCGTGGGAGCGCAGGGCGAGCTGCCGTTTCCCGTGGAAACCGGCTGGACGACCCATGTTGCGGACCTGCGCCACACGGACAAGTTCCTCACGCTGGACTATGGCGATGGTGAAGAACCCCAGCTTTACACCGGCCGGGCCGGCAAGCTGGCCGACTTCCATTTCCAGCTGCTGCGCGAGGAAGACGCGATATTGCGCAGCGCCGGGCGCTATCGCGGCAAGCTGGCCGCGCTCAACTGCCCCTCCTGCGGCACCGCCATCAGCTATCTGCCGGGCATGACGGCAACGCTGGTCTGCCAGAGCTGCCGCAGCCAGATTGACGCCGCCTCGCCGGAAGCCAAGGTATTGGGCGCCGGCGTGCAGTGGGAAAGTGTAGGCCAAACCGTGCCGCTTGGCGCGGAAGGCCACCTGTCCGGTGACGCCTTGCGGATTATTGGTGTGATGCGGCGTAGTGACGGCGAAGACAACTGGACCGAATACCTGATGTATTCCGCGCGTGACGGCTTCAGCTGGCTGGTGGAAACCGACGACGGCTGGTTCCGCGCGGCAGTGCTGGACAAATGGCCGGAGCCGGACGCATCGGACCACAAAGCGATGCGCTTCGGAAACCTCAGCTTCAAGCACCAGTACACCTATTCCGCAGCTGTTATCTTTGCCGCAGGCGCCTTCAACTGGCGCGTGAAGGCGGGCGACAGCACTACCGTCAGCGAATACAAGCACGGCAGTGCTTCGCTGGCGATGGAGCGCACTGCGGAAGAGGTCACATGGTCGCTGTCCGTACCGCTGTCCGACGACCAGGTGCGCATGGCCTTCAAGCTGCCCGGCGGCACACGCCGCAAGCCGGGCACGCTGAACGTCGCCAACGACTACCGCGACACGGCGAAAAAATGCATGTGGCTGATGCTCGGCCTGAATGCCGTGCCCCTGCTGTTCTCGTTCTCCAGCGCGCTGGTGTACACCGCCCTGGGTGCGCTCGCCATCTATCTGCCGGCGATCTTCCTGGATTCGAACGACCCGTCATGAAGAAATACATCGTTTACATCCTCTGCGTGACCACACTGAGCACCTGCAGCAGCTGGGCTTCGATGTTCTCCGATGGCGGCGGCGGGCGTTCCTACTACCGAAGCGGCAGCAGCTGGTCCTCGAACAGCGGCGGCGGCAGCTGGGGCGGCGGCGGAGGCCACAAGTGAGCCAGGTCTTCGCGGCGGCGGGCACCCATGTGCTGGCCGACCTGTCCAGGGTGGCCAGCGAACTGCTGACGAACCCGGCCGCCTTCGATGCCCTGCTGCGTGAAGCGGCGCTGGCGGCGGGCGCCACCATCCTGCACAGCCATTTCCACTCCTTCGGCAGCGGACAGGGCGTAACCGGCGTGGTGCTGCTGGCGGAATCCCATATCTCGATTCACACCTGGCCGGAAGCGGGCTTTGCGGCGGCCGACATCTTCATGTGTGGCGATTGCGACCCGCTGGCCGCGCTCGCCGTGCTGCGGGAACGGCTGCAACCCGGCGCCTGCACCGTGCGCACCGTGCGGCGCGAGCAAAACGATTGACGCTGGCCTGCAACTGCGGCAACATAAGCATCCTTTCAATTTCTTCAGGAGACAAAACTATGCGAGCCGTGGACATTGCCCTCCTGTCGGCAGCCTGATCGCTGCGCCTCAGCTTTCCTGCATTTTCCTGTTTGAGCTGGTGTTGAGCCGCGCCTGATCCGCGCGCCGACCTTCCCCTATCTTTTCGCGTTGCCGCATTGCTGCGGCGGCTTGTGCTCGCGCATCGCGGGCAAAACCGAATCCGGGAATACCAACTCACATGATCGAGATCGATTTTGAATCACTACGCAGTATCGGACTGAACAACTCCATCGCCTCGCAGCTCTCGGCGCTCCAGGCGGGCACCCTGCTGATGCGCATTACCGAAGTGCAGCGCGACTGGCTGACGCTGCACGACGGCGCGGGCGAATGGCCGGCGCGCGCCCTGCCCCGGCTGCTGGCGGACCTGACGGCGAGCGACGTCAGCCTGGCGGTCGGCGACTGGGTCGGCGCCGAGCTGCGCGAACAGGGCGAGCTGTGGATAACTCAGCGGCTGGAGCCCTTCAACCACCTCGCCCGCCGTGCCAATGACGGCCGCCGGCAATCGCTGGCCAGCAATATCGACACCGCCCTGCTGGTGATGGGGCTGGACCACGATTTCAATATCCGGCGCCTGGAACGCTATATCGCGCTGGTGCAGGCGGCCGATGTGGCGCCGGTGGCGGTGCTGACCAAGGCCGATATCGGCACCGATGTGGAATCGCGCCTATTCGAATTGCAGCAGCGCCTGCCCTCCTCCATTCCTGTTATTGCCGTCAATGGATTGAGTATGGACGCCGTGGCGCAATTAAATCCCTGGCTGGGAAATGGACAGACGGTTTGTTTATTGGGCGCGTCCGGCACAGGTAAATCGACATTAACCAATACCTTGTCGCAGGCGGCGCAGGAAACCGGCGGCACCAGAAAAGGCGATGGGCGGGGCCGCCATACCACCATGGCGCGCTCTCTTCATTTATGTGCGAATGGCGGCTGCATTATCGATACGCCGGGATTAAGGACCTGGCGTCCCGATGCGGATGAAGAAACGCTGGCAGCAACATTTGACGATATCGGGTTGCTGGCGGCTGAATGCCAGTTCCGCGATTGCCACCATGAGCTCGAACCAGGCTGCGCGGTGCGGGAAGCCATCGATCCCGACCGGCTGAGGAACTACCACAAGCTGCTGCGCGAAGTGCGGCGCAGCCAGCAGACGCCGCTGGATCGCATCGCCGAACGCTCGAAGTGGAAAGTGCTCGGGAAAGCCGCAGCGGAGCGGGGAAGGCAGAAGCGAAGTTGAGCTATACGTGCCAGCTTCTGGTGCGATCGCGCCGGAAGCTGGCATTTCTGCCCTCAATCGTCGCGTGCAGTGGCCTCGATGTTATTGCCGTCGAGGTCAATGATGAAGGCGCTGTAATAGTTTCCATGTCCGGTGCGCGGACCGGGCGGGCCGTTATCTTCGGCTCCATGTTCCAAAGCGCCGGCATAGAAGCGGTCCACTTCCTCACGATTGGAAGCCGAGAGCGCGAGGTGCATGGGCGCCTGGCCGGCTTGATAAGTGGCTTTCCAATAGCTCGGTATTTCCGAGCCAATCCAGATAAAAGGCATTCCGCTATCGGGTGCCCAAATCGCCCAATCCATATCGGTCTCAATTCGCCGTATTCCCAGCGGATTCAGGCAGGCGTCATATAAAGGCATGCTCCGCACAAAATCGGAGACCACCAATCCCAGATGATGAATCATGGAAACCTCAATTCTGTTTGTAGGTACTCTTGGTTAATGAGCCTACCACTATGCGTATTCCGGCGACGCCCGTTAAGGTAAACTATGGCTTCTGGAATCAATGTGAAATCCGCCATGCGCCGATATACCCTGCTCGCTCTGCCATTAATACTTTCCGCCTGCGGCGAAAGCTATACACCGGAGCCGCTGTATATGGCGGTGACGCCGGAATGCAACACATGGCAGGAAGGGAACCAGTTCCTGCTACCGCGCGGCATCAAGGTCTCGGCCACGGCGCCGGTGGCGCAAGCCGATGGCAGCCTGGACCTGGGGATAACTTACCTGCTGCCGCGCACCACGCAGCTGCAGTTCACCACGCGCGCCTACAACGTGACCGCGCCGAACGGCCCGGTCATCCAGAAAGCGAAGGTCGTCAATTTCTACCAGCGCGCGACCAACACGCGGCCGGAGCTGGTGGAAGTAGTGGATGGCGTGCCCGGCCTGCTGATTGCCGTTGCAACATCGGACGAGACCCAGTGGCGCGTCACGCTGCGCCTGAGCGGCAAGCTGCCGCAGCGCTTCGACCTCGTCCCCCCGCACGCCGTCATTGCCGGCACCAAATACCCGGTGCGCACCTTCACGTACCGCTGGTTCGAAGACCGCAAAGCCTACGGCCTCTGCAGCTAAATATTTCTTAATCGGGGTCAGACCCCGATTAAAAAGAAATAGTTGCAAATTAATTGGTGGCTCGGCGCCCCCGTCTGACCCCGATTAAGAAATAAAAAAGGCAGCCGAGGCTGCCTTTTTGCTTGCTGCTGTAGCGCAGATCAGTGCTTGACCTGGCGCAGTTTGGCGATCGCTGCCAGCTGGCCGATGGCCGCTGCCAGTTCGGCTTGCGCTTTCGCGTAGTCGATGCCGGTCTTGTTGTTCAGCAGGTTCTCTTCCGCCAGTTTCTTGGCGGCTTGCGCTTTCGCTTCGTCCAGGTCGTGGCCACGGATCGCCGTGTCAGCCAGCACCGTGACGGCGTTCGGCTGCACTTCCAGCAGGCCGCCGGCGACGAAGACGAACACTTCTTCCGCCTGGCCCGGCACCTGGATGCGCACCGCGCCCGGACGGATGCGGGTGATCAGCGGCGTGTGCTTCGGGTAGATACCCAGCTCGCCCTGTTCGCCCGGCAACGCGACGAAGGTGGCTTCACCGGAGAAGATCTGCTCTTCCGCGGAGACCACATCAACGTGAATCGTATTTGCCATTGTTTGTCCTATCGGGGTAACACGGCCCGGTCAGCAAGACCGGGCCGCCGCGCAACCATTAGTTGAGCTTCTTGGCTTTTTCGATGGCTTCTTCGATCGTGCCAACCATGTAGAACGCTTGTTCCGGCAGGTGATCGAGTTCGCCCGATGCGATCATCTTGAAGCCCTTGATCGTATCTTTCAGCGAAACGTATTTACCTGGGGAGCCGGTAAACACTTCAGCAACGTGGAACGGCTGCGACAGGAAACGCTGCATCTTACGGGCACGTGCCACCAGCAGCTTGTCTTCCGGCGCCAGTTCGTCCATGCCCAGAATCGCGATGATGTCACGCAGTTCCTTGTAGCGCTGCAGGGTGCCCTGCACGGCGCGCGCGGTGTCGTAGTGGTCCTGGCCCACAACCAGCGGGTCCAGCTGGCGCGAGGTCGAGTCCAGCGGGTCCACTGCAGGGTAGATACCCAGCGAAGCGATGTCACGCGACAGAACGACGGTCGAATCCAGGTGGCCGAAGGTGGTTGCCGGCGATGGGTCGGTCAAGTCATCCGCTGGCACGTACACGGCCTGGATGGAGGTGATCGAACCGGTCTTGGTCGAGGTGATACGTTCCTGCAGGCGGCCCATTTCTTCGGCCAGCGTCGGCTGGTAGCCCACGGCGGATGGCATACGGCCCAGCAGTGCGGACACTTCGGTACCGGCCAGCGTGAAGCGGTAGATGTTGTCCACGAAGAACAGCACGTCCTTGCCTTCGTCACGGAACGATTCCGCGATGGTCAGGCCGGTCAGCGCCACGCGCAGACGGTTACCAGGCGGCTCGTTCATCTGGCCGTACACCATGGCCACTTTCGAGTTGGCCGGGTTTTCCAGGTCAACCACTTTGGCGTCAGCCATCTCGTGGTAGAAGTCGTTACCTTCACGGGTACGCTCACCAACACCGGCGAACACGGACAGGCCCGAGTGCGCTTTAGCGATGTTGTTGATCAGTTCCATCATGTTCACGGTCTTGCCCACACCTGCACCGCCGAACAGACCGACCTTACCGCCCTTAGCGAACGGGCAGACCAGGTCAATCACCTTGATGCCGGTTTCCAGCAGGTCCTGCGACGGCGACAGTTCGTCGTAGGCAGGAGGAGTGCGGTGGATCGAGGCGATCTGGTCGTGTGCAACGGGACCGCATTCGTCGATCGGGTTGCCCAGCACGTCCATAATACGGCCCAGGGTTGCTTTGCCCACTGGCACCATGATTGGTTTGCCGGTGTTCTGGATGCTCATGCCACGACGCAGACCGTCGGAGGAGCCCAGCGCAATGGTACGGACCACGCCGTCACCCAACTGCTGCTGCACTTCCAGGGTCAGCTCGGAGCCTTCCATTTTCAGCGCGTCAAAAACCTTAGGCATCGCGTTGCGTGGGAACTCCACGTCCACCACGGCGCCGATACACTGAACGATTTTGCCATCAGCCATGTTCGTTCCTTCAAATATAGTTAAATTCGTTTAAACCGCTGCCGCACCGGCGACGATTTCGGACAGTTCTTTGGTAATTGCAGCCTGGCGGGTCTTGTTGTAGATCAGCTTCAGTTCGCCGATCACACTACCTGCGTTGTCGCTTGCGGCTTTCATCGCCACCATGCGTGCCGATTGCTCGGACGCCAGGTTTTCCGCCACCGACTGGTACACCAGCGCTTCAACATAGCGCTCCAGCAGTTCATCGATCACGGTCGCTGCATCCGGCTCGTAGATGTAGTCCCACTGGTGGGCACCTTTGTCGGCCTGCTTCGATTCCGCCGTCAGCGGCAACAGCTGCTGAACCATCGGTTCCTGCTTCATCGTGTTGATGAACTTGGTGTAGCAGATATAGACTGCGTCCAGCTTGCCTTCCTGGAATTTCTCCAGCATGACCTTCACCGGGCCGATCAGCTTGTCCAGGTGCGGCGTATCGCCGATCTGGGTAGCCTGTGCGATCACGGGAACGCCAACGCGGTTCAGGAAGCCCAAACCTTTATTACCAATTGCGACTGCTTCAATCTTGTTGCCAGCTGCTTCCAGCTCGCGGGTCTTCGACGTCACCATACGCAGAACGTTGGTGTTCAGGCCACCGCACAGACCCTTGTCGGTCGTCACGATGATGAAGCCCACTGCCTTGGCGTCCGTACCCTGGGCATCGGCCAGGAACGGGTGCGTGTATTCCGGATTGGCGGCCGCCAGATTAGAGGCGATGTTCCGAATCTTGTCACTGTAGGGACGGGCGGCGCGCATGCGATCCTGCGCTTTGCGCATTTTCGATGCGGCGACCATTTCCATCGCCTTGGTGATCTTCTTCGTATTCTCTACGCTCTTGATCTTGCCACGTATCTCTTTGCCTACTGCCATGAGTCCTTACTCCTTCTGCGCGTGAAGGCGGTCCCTTGCGAGACCGCCATGCCGCTTAATATGCGCCGGATTTTTTGAAATCAGCGATGGCAGCGGACAGCGCAGCTTCGCCGTCTTTGTCCAGTTGCTTGCTTTCTTCGATCTTGGTCAGCAGCGCAGCTTGCTTGGTCTTCAGGTACGAGTGCAGGCCGGCTTCGAAGGACAGCACTTGCTTGACCGGCACATCGTCCAGGAAGCCCTTGTTCACTGCGAACAGCGAGGCGCCCATCAGGGAGATCGACAGCGGCGCGTACTGAGCCTGCTTCAGCAGTTCGGTCACGCGGGCACCGCGGTCCAGCTGCTTGCGGGTCGATTCGTCCAGGTCGGAGGCGAACTGCGCGAACGCAGCCAGCTCACGGTACTGTGCCAGGTCGGTACGGATACCGCCGGACAGGTTCTTGATGACCTTGGTCTGTGCTGCACCACCCACGCGCGACACCGAGATACCGGCGTTAATCGCAGGACGGATACCGGCGTTGAACAGCGAGGTTTCCAGGAAGATCTGGCCGTCGGTGATCGAAATCACGTTGGTCGGCACGAAGGCGGACACGTCGCCCGCTTGCGTTTCGATGATCGGCAGTGCGGTCAGCGAACCGGTCTTGCCGGTCACGGCGCCGTTGGTGAAGGCGGACACGTAGTCGGCATTCACGCGCGCTGCGCGTTCCAGCAGGCGGCTGTGCAGGTAGAACACGTCGCCAGGGTAAGCTTCACGGCCTGGTGGACGGCGCAGCAGCAGCGAGATCTGGCGATACGCCACAGCTTGCTTGGACAGGTCATCGTACACGATCAGCGCGTCTTCACCGCGGTCGCGGAAGTACTCGCCCATGGTGCAGCCCGAGTAGGCCGAGATGTACTGCATCGCTGCCGATTCGGAAGCGGTGGCAGCCACCACAATGGTGTATTCCAGCGCGCCGTGCTGCTCCAGGGAACGCACGATGTTCTTGATGGTCGACGCCTTCTGGCCGATGGCGACGTAGATACACGTCATGCCCTGGCCCTTCTGGTTGATGATGGCGTCCACTGCCACGGCGGATTTACCGGTCTGGCGGTCGCCAATGATCAGCTCGCGCTGGCCACGGCCGATAGGCACCATTGCGTCGATCGACTTCAGGCCGGTCTGCATTGGCTGCGACACGGACTCACGGGCGATCACGCCCGGTGCGATTTTTTCGATTGGCGAGGTCAGCTTGGCGTCGACCGGGCCTTTGCCGTCGATTGGCTGGCCCAGTGCATTGACCACGCGGCCACGCAGTTCAGGACCGACCGGCACTTCCAGAATGCGGCCCGTGCATTTCACGGTATCGCCTTCGGAGATGTGCTCGTAAGCGCCCAGAATCACGGCGCCGACGGAATCACGTTCCAGGTTCATGGCCAGGCCAAAAGTATTGCCTGGGAATTCCAGCATCTCGCCTTGCATCACATCGGACAGACCGTGAATGCGGCAGATACCGTCGGCAACGGAGATCACCGTGCCTTGATTGCGCACTTCAGCGCCGCCATCAATGCCTTGAATCCGGCTCTTGATCAGCTCGCTGATTTCGGATGGGTTGAGTTGCATACTAACTCCTAAATGTTTTCTCTCAGCTTGCGCGAGTGTCTATTGGGTCTGCCGCTGTGGCTTACGCTACCAGTGCAACACGCATCTGCTGCAGCTTGGCGCGCACCGAAGTGTCCAGCACTTCGTCACCCACCACGACACGCACGCCACCGATCAGCGAAGAATCCACCGTGACGCTCGGATTGAGCTTGCGGCTGAATTTCTTTTCCAGCGTCTTGACCAGTTCGGCCGTTTGGGCCGCGTCCATGTCGAATGCGCTCGTAATCTCGGCATCCGCCGCACCTTCCTGGCTGTTTTTCAGCGCATGGAATTGGGCGCCGATTTCCGGCAGCAGTTCGATGCGGCCATTGGCGATCAGCATCGAGAGGAAATTGTTCGCTTCCGCGTTGAGCGGCGATTTCAGCAGAGCCTGGATGGCGGCAGCAACGTCGCTGTCCGACACCTTGGGATTGCGGGCGTAATCCAGCACCTCGGCGTGGCTGCCGACCTGGGCCAGTTCATCGACCAGGTCGGACCACTGCGCGAGATTGCCAGCCTGGGCTACGCGGAAGAGGGCTTCCGCGTAAGGACGAGCGATGGTTGCGAGTTCAGCCATGATTACAGCTCAGTCGCGAGGCGATTCAGCAGGTCAGCGTGAGCCGACGCGTTGACTTCGCGCTTCAGGATTTGCTCGGCGCCCTTCACGGCCAGGTCTGCCACTTGGGCACGCAGTTGTTCGCGGGCCTGGGTGATTTGCTGGTCGGCTTCGGCTTTGGCTTGCGCAATGATGCGGTCGGCTTCGGCTTTGGCGTTGGCTTTGATTTCTTCAGCGATCAGCTGAGCGCGCTTTTCAGCATCGGCAACGCGCTGAGCAGCTTCGTCGCGCGCGGAGGTCAGGGCTTCGGTAGCGCGCTTTTCAGCTGCCGCCATCGAGGCCTGGCCTTGGTCGGCCGCAGCCAGACCGTCCGCAATACGCTTGGCACGCTCATCCAGCGCGCTATTCAGCGCCGGGAATACGAACTTCATCGAGAACCAGACGAGCACCGCGAAGGTGATCATCTGACCGATGAGAGACATATTGATGTTCATACCTTGCTCCTAAAAAGTTTCCCCAGTTGGAGCGTGAATTACTGTGCAGCAGCGGTAGCCAGCGCGGTCAGGAATGGGTTGTTGAACGTGAACAGCAGAGCAACACCAACGCCGATCATCGAGATCGCGTCCAGCAGACCAGCGATAACGAACAGCTTGGTTTGCAGTTGTGGCATCAGTTCAGGCTGACGTGCCGAAGCTTCCAGGAACTTGCCGCCCAGGATAGCGAAGCCGAGTGCGGTACCGATGGCGCCCAGGCCGATGATGATTGCCACTGCCAGAACGGTCATGCTTTGTACTTGTGCGATCAGAGCTTGCATTTGAGATTTCTCCTAAGATTTAAAAAAACTACAGATACCAGATTTAAAAAAACGAGTATTACGAAAATTAGTGCTTCTCAACCGCGAGGCTAAGGTACACAACCGTCAGGGCCATGAACACGAAGGCCTGCAGCGTCACAATCAGGATGTGGAAGATTGCCCATGGACCACCCAGCAGCCACTGTGCCCACCATGGCAGCAGCGCGATCAGGATGAAAATCAGTTCGCCGGCATACATATTGCCGAACAGTCGCAGCGACAGCGAAATTGGTTTGGCCAGCAGTTCCAGCATCTGGAAGATGAAGTTCACTGGCGCCAGCAGGATGATGGCGACCGGGCCGTGTGCGTGGAACGGTGCGGTGAACAGCTCTTTACCCCAGCCGCCGATGCCCTTGGCCTTGACCGAGAAGCCGATGATGCACAGCAGGACGCCGATCGACATGCCGAAGGTGTGGTTCACGTCAGCCGTTGGCACCACGCGCAGGTTGTACACGCCGAACAGTTCCAGTACGCGCGGCAGTGCATCCACCGGCAGGAAGTCCATTGCGTTCATCAGCCACACCCACACGAAGATGGTGATGGCCAACGGTGCAATCACGGCGCTCTTGGCGTGGAAAGCGGAATTGACCGTTTCGTTGACCATTTCCATGATCCATTCGACGAAGTTCTGCAGCTTGCCCGGCACGCCAGGGGTGGCGCGGCGCGCAGCCATGTAGAACATGCCCAGGAACACGAAGCCCAGGACCAGCGAGATCCAGAACGTGTCCAGATTGAAGGTCTTGTTCGCATCGGTCAGGTGCGTCAAGTGGTGCTGAATGTACTCCGTGGCGTTCGCCGGGGCTGCGTGGCCCGTTCCGTGTGCAGTGGTCATAGTGATGATTTAAGATTTTTGTTGCCCTGGCCCGCCAGTTGCAGCGGGTTCGAACCGGTGATTTTTAAACTGCGAGCAATGCCGACCAGTACGCCAGGGTCGTCACCGCGAATCCTACGATCAGCCACAACATAGCGGCCGACTGAAACAGCAGCAGCGCGAGAATGAACAGCACTACTGTGATAAATACTTTAACCATCTCGGCCCTGGCGTGCGACCGGAACGCCTGTTTGGCGTCCGCACTGCCCTTTGCCACGATCATGGCGTACACCAGGCCGCCAGCCACCGCGATGCCGCCGCCCAAAGCGGCAGACCAGCCTTTATCAACCCCGGCGAAAAGCGCGACGAGGGCCGAAAAGAGTACTGCGATGGTGAATTGCAGGGCGACGACTCGGTAGACTGGCCGGGCGATACTTTGCGTAGAATCACTCACTTGCCAACTTCCCAGAGATAGCCTATGGACCCAAAGACACGGGATTATAGGGTTTTTTTGTGAGCTCCGTCAAACATGGTGCACCGCAGCAGAGCAAATCCAGCAACATTGCCACACATTCTGTGACATCCAGACATGCTCTGCACCATGATGGTGCGCAGTTTAACGTTTAACGCGTTCTTAACGTCAGCCGCGCAGCTTGGCCAAAACCCCGTCCAGGATGTCGAGATCGGCAAAATCGATAATCATCTGGCCACGGCCTTTGGCGCCCATTTTGAATACCACCGGGGTCGCCAGCGAATCCGACAGCTCTTCTTCCAGGCGCATGATGTCGCCGGATTTTTCGCGGGGAGTGCGTTCGTTCTTGCCGCTGTTTTCTTCGAGCTGCTTAGCGACAAGCTTTTCCGTCTCGCGCACCGACAGCCGTTTGGCGACGACCTGGTTGGCCAGCGTGATCTGGGTGGCGGCGTCTACCGCCAGCAGGGCACGGGCATGGCCCATGTCGATATCGCCCGCCATCAGCATGGTCTGGACCGGGCTTGCCAGGTTCATCAGACGCAGCAGATTGGACACGGCGCTGCGCGAACGGCCCACCGCATTGGCGGCCTGCTCGTGCGTGAAGCTGAAGTCCGTGATCAGCCGGTGAATACCTTGCGCCTCTTCCAGCGGATTCAAGTCCTCGCGCTGGATATTTTCAATCAGGGCCATGGCGGCCGCGGCGGTGTCATCCACATCGCGCACCAGCACCGGCACCTGTTCCAGGCCGGCGATCTGCGCGGCGCGGAAGCGGCGTTCGCCGGCGATGATTTCGTACCTGGTGCTGCCGGTGGACTTATCCACACCGACCGGGCGTACCAGGATGGGCTGCATGATGCCCTGCGATTTGATGGACGCGGCCAGTTCGCTCAGGCTCACTTCATCCATATGCGTGCGCGGCTGGTACTTGCCGGCCTGTAGCAGGTTCACCGGCAGTTCGTTCGGTGCGCCCGGCACGGTGGTGGTTTCGTTCTTGTCGCCATCGCCGCCCAGCAGCGCTTCCAGCCCGCGACCCAGGCCTTTCATTTTTTTCGTAGCCATTGCTCTTACATTTTCTTGATGCGCTTGACCATCTCTGCGCCGAATTCGATATATGCCTGTGCACCCTTGGAACTCGGGTCGAAGGTCACGCCGGGCATGCCGTAGGAAGGCGCTTCCGCCAGCCGCACATTGCGCGGAATGATGGTCTTGAAGACCTTGTCGCCAAAGTGCTCTTCCAGCTGCGCCGACACCTGCTGCGACAGCGTCATGCGCGGATCGAACATCACGCGCAGCAGGCCGATGATTTTCAGGTCCGGGTTCAGGTTCGCATGCACCTTCTTGATCGTGTTCACCAGGTCGGACAGCCCTTCCAGCGCGTAGTACTCGCACTGCATCGGAATGATCACGCCGTGCGCCGCGCACAAGCCGTTCAGCGTGAGCATGGACAGCGCCGGTGGGCAGTCGATCAGGATGAAGTCATATTCGCCGTCTACCGCGGCCAGCGCATCTTTCAAACGGCGCTCGCGGTTATCCAGCTCCACCATCTCCACTTCGGCGCCCGCCAGTTCGCGGTTGGAAGGCAGCACGTCGAAGCGCCCTGCTTCCGAACGCTGGCGCGCGGTTGCCACATCGGCGCTGCCGAGCAGCACTTCATAGGTGGAGGCTTTCAGGCCCGCCTTGTTGATGCCGGCGCCCATGGTGGCGTTGCCTTGTGGGTCCAGGTCCACCAGCAGCACGCGCTGGTTCAGCTTAGCCAGGCCCGCGGAGAGATTCACGGTGGTGGTGGTCTTGCCTACCCCACCCTTCTGGTTTGCGACGCAAAAAATTTTTGCCATGTATTTTCTAGTTATGAACTATACCGTTTATACGATATAAATAATTTATTCTGTTTATATGATATAAACGATTTATACCGTTTATACGATATATACGATTTATACTTTTCGGATGAAAACGAGGTGCCGCTCTGCATCCAGTCCTGGCACCTGAAGGGGCTGTAGATCGCTCACTGTCCAGGGTGCTGGCAGCCGCTCTCTCTCGTCTGCCGGCGCTGTGCCTTTGAGGGCGATGAATCGTCCGCCCTCGGCCAGCAGGTGTCCTGACCAGTTCACAAAATCGCTGAGGTCGGCGAAAGCCCGGGATGTGATGACATCGAAAGGCTGCTTCGCTTCCAGCTCCTGCACCTTCTTCGTGTAGATCGTTGCGTTACTGAGGCCCAGCTCCGCTTTCACTTGCGTGAGGAAAGCGGTCTTCTTGTGGACGGTGTCGATCATCGACACTTGCATGTCCGGCCGTGCGATTGCGAGCACGATACCGGGCAAGCCGCCCCCTGCTCCTACGTCCAGCACATTCTGCGCCCCGGCGAAGGCCGGCACGGCGGCCAGCGAATCGAGCAGGTGCAGCGTCATCATCTGCATCGGATCGCGCACGGAGGTCAGGTTGTAGACCTTGTTCCACTTGTTCAGCAGCGCCAGGTAATCCAGGAGCTGCTCGTGCTGTTTTTCCGATACCACCAGTGTCAGATCATTCAGGCCATTCGTCAATACCTGAGACAGCTTAGTGCGATCAAACAACTGCATCAGGCCGCCTCATCTTTCAGCGTAACGAAGCCGCCGAAGCCGGCTTTCTTCAGGTGCACCAGCAGCAGCGAAATCGCCGCCGGGGTAATCCCGGAGATGCGCGAGGCCTGGCCCAGGGTTTCCGGACGGTGCTTGGCCAGCTTCTGGCGCACCTCAACCGACAGGGCCGTGATGTCCAGATAGTTGAAGCCTTCCGGCAGTTTCAGGTTTTCGTAGTGCTCGTGGCGCTCCACTTCCTTCAGCTGGCGGTCGATATAGCCCGAATACTTGAGCTGGATTTCGATCTGTTCGCGCACAGCTTCGTCCGTCACACCGGGCCCCGCCAGCGGCTGGCCTTCATTGCCGGTCAGCGTCATCAGCTTTTCGTATTCCACACCAGGACGGCGCAGCAGGTCGGCCAGCGAATATTCGCGCTCGATGGCCTGGCCAATCACACGCTCGGATTCTGCTGCAGCGACAATGCGCGGGTTCACCCATACCGATTTCAGGCGTTCCAGTTCCTGCGCCACGGCTTCGCGTTTGCGGTCGAAGGCTTCCCACTGCGTATCGCCGACCACGCCTAGCTTCCGGCCGATTTCGGTGAGGCGCATATCGGCATTGTCTTCGCGCAGCGACAGGCGGTACTCGGCGCGGCTGGTGAACATGCGGTAAGGCTCCTGCACGCCTTGCGTAACAAGGTCATCCACCAGCACGCCGAGGTAGGCTTCCGAGCGTGCTGGCGTCCAGGATTCCTTGCCCTGGGTCTGCAGCGCGGCGTTGATACCCGCCAGCATGCCCTGCGCAGCAGCTTCCTCGTAGCCGGTGGTGCCATTGATCTGGCCGGCGAAATACAGGCCGGAGATTGCCTTGGTTTCCAGCGAAGCCTTCAGGCCGCGCGGGTCGAAATAGTCGTATTCGATGGCGTAGCCGGGGCGCAGGATGTGCGCGTTTTCCAGGCCCTTCATCGAGCGCACCAGCGCGATCTGCACATCGAATGGCAGGCTGGTGGAGATGCCGTTCGGGTAGAACTCGTGCGTGGTCAGGCCTTCCGGTTCCAGGAAGATCTGGTGCGATTCCTTGGCCGAGAAGCGGTGGATCTTGTCTTCAATCGATGGGCAGTAGCGCGGGCCGACGCCTTCGATCACGCCGGTGTACATTGGACTGCGGTCCAGGCCGCCGCGAATAATGTCGTGGGTCTGCTGGTTGGTATGGGTGATCCAGCACGGCAGCTGTTTCGGATGCATGGCGGTATTGCCCATGACGGAGAACACCGGCACCGGATCGAGGTCGCCCGGCTGTTCCGTCATTTGAGAAAAATCGATGCTGCGGCCATCAATGCGTGGCGGCGTGCCGGTCTTCAGGCGGCCCTGCGGCAGCTTCAGTTCCTTCAGGCGTGCCGACAGCGACAGTGCGGGTGGATCCCCTGCCCGGCCCGCCGAATAGTTCTGCAGCCCGACGTGGATCTTCCCGTCCAGGAACGTACCGGCCGTCAGCACCACGGCGCGCGATACAAACTTGAGGCCGATCTGCGTGACGGCGCCAACCACGCGGTCGCCCTCCACCATCAGGTCATCAACGGCCTGCTGGAACAGCCACAGGTTGGGCTGGTTTTCCAGGCGCGAGCGGATGGCCTGCTTGTACAGGATGCGGTCCGCCTGCGCACGGGTGGCGCGCACGGCCGGGCCTTTGGACGAGTTCAGGATACGGAACTGGATGCCGGATTCGTCGGTGGCAATCGCCATCGCGCCGCCCATCGCGTCCACTTCCTTCACGAGGTGCCCCTTCCCGATCCCGCCAATGGACGGGTTGCACGACATCTGGCCAAGGGTTTCGATGTTGTGCGTCAGCAGGAGCGTCTTCTGGCCCATGCGGGCAGACGCGAGGGCCGCTTCGGTGCCGGCATGACCGCCGCCGACAACGATAACGTCGAATTCAGTAGGAAATAGCATGATGGGAAAGCGTAAATCGAGGTATGGAACAGGATTATAAATTCTTTTTGGGGCTGCGACTTTTTTGAGCAGAAATATTCCTGCTCGCATTGTTTCACGTGGAACAAAAACGCCGGCTCAAGGCCGGCGTCGGAGCACTGTTTCACGTGAAACATTCACCAGCGTATCCACGCGTCGTAGCCAGACTTGACGATCAGCACGGACACAACCACAAGGAAAACCTGGCGAACGAATCCGCTGCCGTGCTTCATCGCCAGCTTCGTGCCGATCAGGGAACCTGCCACCTGACACACCGCCATCATCAGGCCCAGCTGCCAGAGCAGGTGACCGCTGTACCCGAACCACAACAAGGCGGACAGATTGCAGGCGACATTCACCACCTTGGCCACGGCAGAGGCGCCAAGAAAGTCAAAGCCGAAGCAGCGTACAAAGAGGAAGACGAGGAAGCTGCCGGTACCTGGACCGAAGAAGCCGTCATAGAAACCGATGCAGGCGCCGACCAGCACGGCAATCAGCCGTTCCCGCATGCCAGAGTGCAGGGGCTTGTGCACGCTGCCCAGATCCTTCCGCCAGAAGGTGTAGATGGCGACGGCCAGCAGCACGACGGGCAACAGCGTGCGCATGAAGTCCGCCGGCACATGGGTCAGCGTGAAGGCGCCGAAGAAGGCAAACGTGAAGGCCGCGATGGCGGCAGGCGCCGCGGTGGTCCAGGCGATCGACACCCGGCGGGCGTAATTCACTGCCGCCGCTGCCGTGCCGAAGATGCCGGCCAGTTTGCTGGTGCCGAGCAAGGTCGCTGGGGCTGTCTGCCCGAAGACCGAGAACAGCACGGGAATCTGGATCAGCCCGCCTCCCCCGACGACAGCATCCACCAAACCAGCCGCAAATGCGGCAACACCCAACACAGCATATTCAACCATCGGCAGACCTCTTCCCAAACAAGCTCATCATTGTACGGGGGAAAAGACGCTGCCGTCAGAGCTGGTGTAAGCTAGCAGCGAGACCACAAACTAAGAGACCATGAGCTCCTTCCCTGCCTTCAGCTTTAGCACCGTAGCCAATATCATCTCGGAAACCGGCGCAGCGCACAGGCTGGGCGAGCACATCAGAACCCGTTTCCCTGACGCCCGCCGTCCCCTGATCGTCACCGACCCGGGCTTCCTCCGCACTGGCCTGGTAGATGCCCCGGTAGCCAGTCTGGAGCGGGCCGGACTGCACTGCTCGGTACATTCGGGAGTGGTGGCCGACCCGCCGGAACAGATCGTGATGGATGGCGTCGCTGCCGCGCGCGCCCATAGCGCCGATCTGATCATCGGCCTCGGAGGCGGCAGCTCCATGGACGTGGCGAAGCTGATCGCCGTGCTGGCCAATAGCGACCAGCCGCTGAGCCAGATCTACGGCATCGGCAACGTGAAGGGCAGCCGACTGCCGCTGGTTCAGATTCCCACGACGGCGGGCACCGGATCGGAAGTCACCAACATCGCCATCGTCACAACAGGAGAGACGACCAAGATGGGTGTGGTCTCGCCGCAGCTGTATGCCGACCTCGCCATACTGGATGCGGAGCTGACGCTAGGCCTGCCGCCTGCCGTGACGGCCGCAACCGGCATCGACGCCATGGTGCACGCCATCGAGGCCTACACCAGCAGGCACAAGAAAAACCCTCTGTCGGATGCACTGGCGCGGCAAGCGCTTGGCCTGCTGTCCAGCAACCTGATCGCCGCCTGCGAGAACGGCTGCAATCTCGCCGCGCGCCAGGCCATGCTGCTGGGTGCGATGCTGGCGGGGCAAGCCTTCTCGAACGCCCCGGTCGCCGCGGTGCATGCCCTTGCCTATCCGATCGGCGGCATTTTCCATGTGCCGCATGGACTGTCGAACTCCCTGGTCCTGCCGCACGTTCTGCGTTTTAACCTGCCGGAAGCAGCGCCGCTTTACGCTGAGCTTGCCCGCATCGTCGTGCCCGCAGCAGAAGGCACGGCGGAAGCGCGCGCCGAGGCCCTCATTGTTGCGATGCAACAAATCGCCACCATCACCGGCATCGAGCGCACGCTGCAACAGGTTGGCATCCAGCAATCCGACCTCGACCGCCTGGCCGACGACGCCATGATCCAGACCCGACTTCTCGGCAACAACCCGCGCGAAGTCACCCGAGCCGACGCCTACGCCATCTATGCGGCAGCGCTGTAACTTGAGCACAATCAGCCGCGCACCTGCACGTAACCAAGCTACAAGTTCGGCACCCGAACGTGGGCAGAATCCTTAAGCAAGTAGGAGTGAAATAGTGGCGAGAATCAAGATTGGCGACGTGGTGGAGATCATCACGTCGCGCGGGCTGGCCTATACGCAATACACCCATTCGCATCCGGACTATTTGTCGCTGATGCGGGTATTTGCGACGTTTTATTCCACCCGGCCCGAGAATTTTGCTGAGGTCGTTAAACAGCCTCTTGCATTCAACTGCTTTCTGCCACTGAGTGTGTGCGTCCATCGAAAAATCTTTGCGGTCGTCGCGAACGTCCCTATTTCTGCCGAGCTGCGTGATTTTCCGCTGTTCCGCACCGGATTCCCAGATTCCGTGACACGCAAGATCCATAACTGGACTATTTGGGATGGACAATCCTCCACGCGGGTGGGAGCACTGACGGCGGATCAGCGCAAGCTATCGCTCCGTGGGATCTGGAACGATACTTTGCTTATCGAGCGACTAGAAAGCGGTTGGCGCCCAGAAACGGATACGCTATGACTCCGCATCGGCTTGCCACGCCGATTCCCCACCCTCCCCCTGGCCACGAGGGACACAAGCTCCACCGGCCATTGAGCTCGTCAATGGGCCTCTTGTCCATGGCCTCGAAGCTGACGCTGCTTGGACCGAGGAATCTCGACACCCCAGTTGAGCCAGCTGCAAACTTGAGAGCTTTCATCTGCATAGATGAGCTAGTCAAAAAAACGCCGGACAGTGTCCGGCGTTTTATTCTGCTTTAAGCTGTTCTCTTCTTCTCAAAGAGCGCCACGATTTCCCCAACGATCCCTCGCCTGAAGGCAAGAACGCAGGCAACGAAGATCAGGCCCGTCACCATGCTTACGGCCTCGCCCAGGGTATTGAACCATTCGATGCCAGTGTTACTCGCGATGAAGGTGCCGAAGTCGCCCAGCTTGTTCTCCAGGGCGATAATCAGCACAGCGCCCAGGATCGGGCCTGCCAGCGTACCCATACCACCCACCAGCGTCATCAGGATCACCAGGCCGGACATGGTCCAGTGCACATCGGTCAGCGTTTCAAAGCCCAGCACGACGGTCTTGGTGGCTCCAGCCAAGCCTGCCAGTGCGGCCGACAGCACGAAGGCCATCAGCTTGTACTTATCCACGTCGTAGCCCAGCGAAATAGCGCGCGGCTCGTTTTCCTTGATGGCTTTGAGCACTTGGCCGAAAGGCGAATGTACGGTGCGCACAATCAGCATGAAGCCCAGCACCGCAATCGCCAGCACCACGAAGTACAGCGTGAGGTCGTTGGACAGGTCAATGGCGCCGAACAGCTTGCCGCGCGGCACGCCCTGCAGGCCGTCTTCACCGCCCGTGAAGTTGGTGAAGCGCAGCCCGCCGAAGTAGACCATCTGCGCCAGCGCCAGCGTAATCATGGAGAAGTAGATGCCCTGGCGGCGAATCGCCAGCGCGCCCATCACCAGGCCGATCAGCGCGGCGCCAGCCACGCCGGCCAGCAGCGCCAGCTCAAACGACAGGCCCCAGTCGCGTAGTGCATTGCCGGCCACATAACCCGCGCCGCCGAAGAAAGCCGCATGCCCGAAGGACAGCAGGCCGGTATAGCCGATCAGCAGGTTGAAGGCGCAGGCGAACAGCGCGAAGCACAGCAGCTTCATCAGGAAGACCGGATAGCCCACGAAGGGCGCTGCCAGCGCAACGGCCAGGGCAATAGCGTAGCCAATATTCTTGTTCATTCAGGTGCCTCTTATTTCTCTTTGCCGAACAGGCCGGCAGGACGCAGCAGCAGCACGATGACCATCACCAGGAACACCACGGTGGACGAGAATTCCGGGTAGAACACGCGGGTCAGGCCTTCGATCACCCCAAGGCCGAGGCCGGTGAGGATGGAACCCATGATCGAGCCCATGCCGCCGATCACCACCACAGCGAACACAACGATAATCAGGTTCGAGCCCATCAGCGGCGAGACCTGGATGATCGGCGCCGCCAGCACACCGGCAAAGCCTGCCAGCGCCACGCCGAAGCCGTAAGTCAGCGTCACCATCAGCGGCACATTGATGCCGAAGGCTTCCACCAGTTTCGGGTTCTCGGTGCCGGCGCGCAGATAGGCGCCCAGCTTGGTTTTTTCGATCACGAACCAGGTGGCGAAGCAGACGATCAGCGATGCCACCACCACCCACGCCCGGTAATTTGGCAGGATCATGAAGCCGAGGTCAGTCGCGCCCTGCAGCAGCTCCGGCGTATCGAAAGGCTGGCCGGACACGCCGTAGAAGGAGCGGAACAGGCCTTCCACCAGCAGCGTGATGCCGAAGGTCAGCAGCAGGCCGTACAGGTGGTCCAGCTTGTACAGCCAGCGCAGCATGGTCTTTTCGATGATGATGCCCACAGCACCCACCACAAGCGGCGCCAGCACCAGCATGGTCCAGTAGCTCAGGCCCAGGTAGCTCATGCCCATCCAGGCCAGGAAGGCGCCCATCATGTACATGGCGCCATGCGAGAAGTTAATTACGTTCAGCAGGCCGAAGATGACCGCCAGGCCGAGCGACAGCATGGCATAGAAGGAGCCATTGACGAGGCCCAGCAGCAGCTGGCTCAACATTGCTGGCAGAGGAACACCGAAAATATCCATAGCCACAAATTCAAAAAGGTGAAAAAAGAAGGCGCAGCGGCATGCGCTGCGCCCTTGGCCGAGCTATCGGCGCAGCATTACTTCCACAGCGCGCACTTGGTTTCAGCCTTGGTGGCGTACGCCTGGTCGCCCGGGATGGTGGCTACCAGCTTGTAGTAGTCCCATGGGTACTTGGACTCGGATGGCTTTTTCACTTCCATCAGGTACATGTCGTGCACCATGCGGCCGTCCGGACGGATCACGCCGTTCTTCGCGAACATATCGTTGATCGGCGTTTTCTTCAGGTGCGCCATGACCTTGTCCGAATCGTCGCTGCCCACGGCCTTCACGGCCTTCAGGTAGTTGGTGGCGGCCGAGTAGTCGGCAGCGTGCAGCATCGAAGGCTCCTTCTTCATCTTGGCGAAGAAGCGTTTCGACCATGCGCGGGTTTCAGGATTCATATCCCAGTACCAGCCGTCGGTCAGGTACATGCCCTGGGTCACGTTCAGGCCCAGCGAGTGAATGTCGTTGATGAAGATCAGCAGGCCGGCCATCTTCATTTTCTTGGTGATGCCGAATTCGTTGGCGGCCTTGATCGAGTTGATCGCATCGCCGCCCGCATTCGCCAGGCCCAGGATCTGGGCGTTGGACGCCTGCGCCTGCAGCAGGAAGGACGAGAAGTCCGATGCCGACAGCGGGTGCTTCACGCTGCCCAGCACCTTGCCTCCGCCTGCCTTCACCACGGCCGCGGTATCGTTCTCCAGCGACTGGCCGAAGGCATAGTCGGCGGTCAGGAAATACCAGTTCTTGCCGCCCTGCTTCAGGATGGCGTTGCCGGTCCCGCGCGCCAGCGCGATGGTGTCGTAGGCGTAGTGCACGGTGTAGGGCGTGCACTCCTCATTGGTCAGGCGGGCCGAACCCGCGCCGATCGAGATAAAGACTTTCTTCTTTTCGGCAGCAACCTTGGCCATCGCCAGGTTCGCGCCGGAGTTGGTGCCGCCGATCAGCATGTCCACGCCCTGCTGGTCGAACCATTCGCGCGCTTTGGATGCCGCGATATCGGCCTTGTTCTGGTGGTCGGCCGAGATGAACTCGACCTTTTTGCCGGCAATGACAACACCCGCATCCGCGATCGCCATTTTCACCGCCTCGGCGCCGCCGGCGCCGTCGATATCGGTGTACAGGCCGGACATGTCGGTGATCATGCCGATTTTGATGGTGTCGCCCGATACCTGGGCAAATGCAGAGGAGGAGAGGCCCAGTGCGCAGATGGCAGCGGCTGCAGTGGCGATAGCTTTGCGTTTCATTATGTCTCCGATCAAGGTTCCGAGTTGGTTGTTATATCCTTGCCCTTCAAACGCCAAGCAGTTCGGTCAGAACAGGCATCTTGGCGTTCAATTCGGACGAAGCGAAGGTCTCAACGATCTGACCGTGCTCCATCACATAAAACCGATCCGCCAGTGGTGCGGCGAAGCGGAAATTCTGTTCCACCATCACGATGGTGTAGCCCTTGGATTTCAAGGTCGTGATCATGCGGGCGAGGCCCTGGACGATAACCGGCGCCAGGCCTTCGGAGATTTCATCCAGCAGCAGCAGGCGCGCGCCGGTGCGCAGGATGCGCGCCACCGCCAGCATCTGCTGTTCGCCGCCGGAGAGGCGCGTGCCCTGGCTGTTGCGGCGTTCCTTCAGGTTAGGGAACATCTCGTAGATTTCTTCCACCGACATGCCCTTGCCATCGGTCTTGAGCGACGGCGGCAGCATCAGGTTTTCTTCGGTGGACAGGGAAGAGAAAATGCCGCGTTCTTCCGGGCAGTAGCCAACGCCGAGATGCGCCACTTTGTAAGTCGGCAGGCCGATCGCTTCTTCGCCGTTGATCTTGATGGATCCCTTGCGGGCACCGGTCAGGCCCATGATCGCGCGCAGCGTCGTGGTACGGCCCGCGCCGTTACGGCCCAGCAGCGTCACCACTTCGCCCTGCTTCACCGAGATATTCACATCATGCAGGATATGCGATTCGCCATACCAGGCCTGCAGATTGCTGATTTCCAGTGCAGTCGTCATCAGTGCGCTCCCACCAGTTCGGTGGCTTCGGTGCCCATATAAGCTTCCATTACCTGCGGATTCTTCGAGACTTCGGCATAGCTGCCTTCGGCCAGCATGGCGCCGCGCTGCAGCACCGAGATCTTGTCGCAGATGCCGGAGACAACGTTCATATTGTGTTCAACCATCAGGATGGTGCGTCCGTTCGAGACCTTCTTGATCAATTCCGTCACGCGGTGCACGTCTTCGTGGCCCATGCCCTGGGTCGGTTCGTCCAGCAGCATCAGTTCCGGTTCCATCGCCAGGGTGGTGGCGATTTCCAGCGCGCGCTTGCGGCCGTAAGGCATATCGGCGGTGATGGTGTCGGCAAAGCTGGTGAGGTCCACTTCGGCCAGCAACTGCATGGCGCGGCCGTTCAGCTGGTCCAGCGAGCGCTCGCTTTTCCAGAACTGGAAAGTAGTGCCCAACTGGCGCTGCAGGCCGATGCGCACATTCTGCAGCACGGTGAGGTGAGGGAAGACAGCGGAAATCTGGAAGGAGCGGATCACGCCCATGCGCGCAATCTGCGCAGGCTTGGCGGAGGTGATGTCCTTACCGTTGAACAGGATCTGTCCGGAGGTGGGAACGAGGAATTTGGTGAGCAGGTTAAAGCAGGTGGTCTTGCCCGCACCGTTAGGTCCGATCAGGGCATGGATATGGCCACGCTGAACTTTCAGGTTCACGTCGTTAACGGCTGTGAACCCCTTGAACTCCTTGGTCAAATTCCTTGTTTCCAAGATGAAGTTCGACATCGTGTCTCCCGATTATTCTTTACATACTGCTAAATTTTTTTCGATCATACACAGGATGATTGAGGGTCACAATACAGTATAACTACCATAAATAATTTGGCGGTTCCCACCAAAGTAAGACTAAAAATCGCGCAGCTTTAGCAGGAAATTGCGTCTATTTCGCGTTTTCGCGGATTAATTGCGCAGCTTTCTCGGCAATCATGATGGTTGGCGAGTTGGTATTACCGGACGTAATAGTGGGCATGACCGACGCATCCACCACGCGCAAGCGTGACACATTTGCCACGCGAAGTTGGCTATCAACAACAGTTTCGGGCTCCCCGGCTTTACCCATGCGGCAAGTCCCGACCGGATGGAAAATGGTGGTGCCGATCGCGCCGGCGGCTTCGGCCAGGTCGTCTTCCGTCTTGTAGTGGACTCCTGGCTTGAACTCTTCCGGTGCATATTTTTTAAGCGCCGGCGCCGCGGCGATGGCACGCGTCAGCCCCAGCGCCGCAGCTGCCACTTTGCGGTCTTCGGGTGTGCTCAGGTACATCGGCGTAATCTTCGGCGGCGCATAGGAATCGGCGGAAGCAATGCGCACGTGGCCGCGCGAGGTGGGGCGCAGGTTGCACACGCTGGCTGTAAATGCCGGGAAGGTATGCAGCGGTTCGCCGAACCTTTCCAGCGACAGGGGCTGAACGTGATATTGGAGGTTCGGCCTTGCCAGGTCCGGATGCGATTTCGCGAAGGCGCCCAGCTGCGAAGGCGCCATGGACATCGGGCCGCTCTGGAACAGCGCATATTCCAGCCCGATACGCATCTTGCCGAACCAGTTGCTGGCCATGGTATTCAGCGTTTTCGCGCCTGTTACCTTGAATACCATGCGCAGCTGCAGGTGGTCCTGCAGGTTTGCGCCAACGCCGGGCAAATCGACCAGCGGCTGCACGCCCGCCTGCTGCAGCTGCTGCGCAGCACCGATGCCGGACAGCTGCAGGATCTGCGGCGAACCGATGGCGCCCGCAGCCAGCAGGGTTTCGCGCACCGCCTCCGCACGCCACTGCCTGCCGCCGCCCGTGAAGATGACGCCCTTGCAGACCGCGCCCTGATCGCCCTGCTCTATCACCAGCTTCTCCACATGGCAGCCCGTCATGATGGTGAGATTCGGCCGGCGCGCAGCAGGGCGCAGGAAGGCCTTCGCCGTATTCCACCGGATGCCGCGTTTCTGGTTCACCTCGAAATACGATGAACCGAGATTGTCGCCGCGGTTGAAGTCTTCGACCTTGGGAATGCCGACTTGTTCCGCAGCGTCGCGGAAAGCGTCGAGGATCTGCCAGGACAGCCGCTGCTTTTCAACCCGCCATTCGCCGCCGGCGCCATGGAAATCGCCGGCGCCCCGGTAATGGTCCTCGCTCCTTTTGAACAGGGGCAGCACTTCGTCCCAGCGCCAGCCGGGATCGCCGCACATGTCGGCCCACTGGTCGTAATCGCCAGCCTGGCCGCGCATGTAGATCATGCCGTTGATGGAAGAGGAGCCGCCCAGCACTTTGCCGCGCGGGTAAATCAGACTGCGGCCACCCAGGCCCGCATCCGGTTCGGTGCGGTACAGCCAGTCGGTGCGCGGATTGTCGATGCAATGCAGATAGCCGACCGGGATGTGGATCCACACGTAATCGTCCCTGCCGCCGGCTTCCACCAGCAATACTTCCACGTCCTTGTCCTGAGTAAGACGGTTGGCCAGAACACAGCCGGCAGTGCCGGCGCCGATAATGATGTAGTCGTACTGTCCAGCCGATTCCAAATGCCGTCTCCTTGTTATGCCTGATGTAACTCCGCGATCAGTGTTTCCATCAGTTGTTTGCAGCTCATGCCGCGCGCACGCGCCACGCCGGTGCCGCACCAGAGCGACATCAAGCTCGTGTCGCCGGTCTTGGCAGCTTCGGCGCGTATCACCGTGGTCAATGCATTCTGCACCGGATAAGCCGGAAGTTGCGATTCGACAGCAGATAAGCGTTGCATAAATGCATTTTCGAGACCCCGGGCATAGCGGCCGGAAAAGGCACGGGTGAGCCGGGTTGGCGTTTCGCCACAATGCAGCAGCTTTTGTTTGTATGAGGGATGAATACCGGATTCGTCTGTCACCAGGAACGCAGTTCCAATCTGCACGGCGGATGCACCGCGCGCCAGCCGGTCACGGATGTCGGTGCCCGTCATGATATTGCCGGCCGAGATAACGGGAATCCTGACCGCTTTCACAACGCCATCGAGGAGATCGAGCGCTCCCAGCGTGGCAGCGGTCTGGTCGACGAGGAAAGTGCCGCGGTGGCCGCCTGCTTCCACGCCGGAGGCAATCACGGCGTCGGCACCGATGGCCTCCCAGGCCTGCGCCTCCTCCACCGTGGTAACAGTGCCGATGACGGCGATGCCGGCGGCATGCAGTTTTTGCACCTGCCCGCGCTGGAGAATATTGAAAGTGAAACTCGCCACGGCCGGTTTCAGCTCGATCAGCGTCTCAAATTGGGCCGCAAAGTCTTCACACCACTTGGCCGGGAGCGGCAATTCCTTCCAGCCCAGCGGCTCCCAGACCGGCCGCATCAATTCCACGGCCTGCTGCACTTCCTCCTTGCTCGGCGAAGGAATGTTCTGCACGAAGAAGTTCACCATGAACGGCTTGCCGGTGAGCTTGCGGATCTCCTCGACCTGGGCGCGCAGCGTATCCGGCGGCAGCAGCGAGCCCGCGAGCGAGCCTAAGCCGCCCGCATTCGACACTGCGGACACCAGCGCCGGTGTATTGGAACCGCCTGCCATCGGCCCCTGGATGATCGGCTGCGGGAAAAGATTCAGCAAATCCATATCGCCCCCTCCAAGCACCTGTTGATAACTCATTGGATATCCACAGGTGTCGTTTGTGCGTAAACCAGTTTCTGTTGTGGAGCCCAATATTTGTCCCAAAACAGTTCTTCGTAGATACAGGGTTTACGCGCCCGGTTATGCAGGCCGTAAACGATTGATTCTAATTCAGATAGGGTACTTATCCACAGAAAAGCCGAGTTGTTAACAACTACTACTATTTTGTATACATACCTTATCAATGTAAACCTACTGCCCTACCTACCAGCCGCAAGGCCCGCTCAAGCGCTTCAAAACCGATCGAGCCAAGCGCTACGCGCAAGGCCTGGGGCGATTGCGGGCCAAGCGAAAAGGGTTCTGCCGTGGTGACAATCACGCCTTCGCGCTGCAAATCCGCTGCCACCATATCTGCCCGCAAATAATCCGGAAGCTCCAGCCACAAAAAATACGATACGGGATGGCTTCGCAGCTTCGCCCCTGCCAGCACTTTTCGCGCAAGCTGCTTGCTGACGCGCAGCCGCATCTGCTCGCTTTCTGTCTTCGAGTTCATCGACAGCACCGGATTCAATCCACTGGCAAGCCAGTGCTACGGTGAGCGAAGGCGTATTCCATGTTGAGATTCTGATTACATGTTCGAGTTCCGGAATCAACTTTTCAGGCGCCACCACGAACCCCAAGCGCAAGCCGGAAGCAACGCTTTTTGAAAGCCCGGATACATACACGGTGCGCTCGGGAGCGTAAGTGAACACTGGCTTCGGTGCCGGTTCAGCAAGAAACGCATAAGCGCCATCTTCGATAATAAAAAATCCGAAACGCTCCGACAGCGCTGCAAGCCGCATTCTGTCTCGCTCCCGCATCACCCAACCCAGCGGATTGTGCATGGTCGGCATCGCGTAAACGGCGCGAACCGGACGTTCGCTGCATATCGCTTCGAGCGCATCCAGATCCATTCCCTCACCCGTTGAAGGCAATGAAAGCAGATCCAGCCGGCTTGCCAGCGCAAGCGCCTTCATTCCCGGATAGGTGAGCGCATCGACAACCAGCACGTCGCCCGGTTTCAGCAAAGCGCCGACAGTGATCGCCAGCCCTTGCTGCGCGCCATTCACGATCAGCACCTGGCTTCCGGGAACACGGATCGAGCGGTTTCGCAGATGACGGGCAACGGTTTCCCTTTCATGCGGCCGTCCTCCCTGCGGAGCGGAATGCAGAAGTGCATCGAGATCGCCGGAACTGGCCAGTATGCGCAAGCCATCGCGCAACATCTCCGCCTGACCCGGAAGCGCCGGGTAGTTGAAGCTCAGGTCGGCCAGGCCTGCCAGCGGATGTTGTTCAAGGCCCGACCCCCGGGGCAGTGAAGTATCGCGAACAAAAGTTCCGCGCCCGCCTTCGCCGACAACGAGGCCGGAACGTTCGAGCTCCGAGTACACGCGAACGGCGGTTGCCAGCGCTATACCCCGCTCCTTCATCAGCTTTCGCAAAGCAGGCAGCTGGTCGCCAGGCCGAAGCTCGCCGCGCTGAATCGCCCCGCTGAAGTGATCGACGATCTGCTTGTAGTGAGTTTTCGGCATAAAAAGCGTATCCAGAACAATTAATTCACTGTATCAGATACGCTCTGTAAGCTCGCCGGCATGGAAAATCTGATCATGTTCTGCGGAGCGGTATCGCTGCTGCTGCTCTCACCGGGACCAAATATGGCTTTCGTTCTCGCCCATTCATCCGCCTTCGGCCGCGGTGCCGGCATCGCAGCGGCATTTGGAATCGGTATGGCCGACATCATCCTCACCTTGCTGACGGTAGCCGGCTTCACAGCGCTGATCGCTGCCTGGCCGGCTGCCATGCTCACCATCCGCTATGCGGGAGCGCTGTACCTGTTCTACATGGCCTGGAAAGCGCTGCAGACGAATGAAACGGCGAGCGGAATCGCCAGCGAGCGAAGCCATATTGCAGTCTTCTACCGCGCAATCATCAATAACTTGTTGAATCCAAAGGCCTTGCTGTTCTTCCTGGTCTTCATTCCACAGTTCGTGGATCCAGAACAGGGTTCGGCGACAGGACAGCTGCTTCTACTGGGACTGCTGCTGACGGTGATCAGCACAATCTTCCACGCGGGCCTGGCTTTGGCGGGTGGAGTAGTCAGATTCGGGCGTCAACGCTACGTTCTGGCCGCAGTGTTGATCTTTCTGGCCATCCGTCTGTTGATAAGTCGATGAATATCCACAGGAACGAATGTGCGTAAGCATCCGGTTTACCCACATGACCATTTTTTGTACAGAATTGGTCCTTCACCCATACAACGCTTGTTCATGCCGTTTTAAAAGATGTAAACATCTGATTTTGTGGATGTTAACAGCTTTATCCACAGATACTTCCTCGTTTACTATCTACTACCAGAATATATATTTATTCTTATGTATGTAAACCAAGGAACGAAGATGCGGCTTGGCGTGATTTCAGCACTGGCTGAAGAACAGCATGGATTGATCGAAGACATGAGAGCCTCTCAGAGGCATTTGCATGGCATGCGTGAGTACACAGCCGGAAAGCTCTGGGAAATCGATTCTGTGTGTGTTTTATCGCGAATTGGGAAGGTTGCCGCAGCCATGACTGCCACAACGCTTGTGGAAAAATTCGGAGTTACCCACATCATCTTTACCGGCGTCGCCGGAAGTGCCGATTCCGGAGTCCATGTTGGCGACATCGTGATTGCTGAATCGCTGGTTCAGCACGATATGGATGCCCGACCCCTGTTCCCGCAGTTCGAAGTGCCGCTGACAGGCCTCTCAAGACTGCCTTCAGACCGGCAGATGAGCCAGAAGCTGGCCGCCGCTGCGCGCCGGTTCCTGGAAAACGAGGAAAAAGGAAAGCTGCACCGCGGCCTGATTGGCAGCGGCGACCAGTTCATGAGCGATCCGGCGCGTTTGCGGGCGCTGAAAGCTTCACTGCCTGATTTGCTTGCGGTAGAAATGGAGGGAGCGGCGGTTGCCCAGGTCTGTTTCGAGCTGGGCGTGCCGTTTGGCGTTATCCGAACCATCTCGGACAACGCCAATGAGGATGCTGCGGTCGATTTTATGCATTTCGTGAAGCACGTGGCCTCACGTTATGCATTCAATGTCATTAAAAACTACTGCCAGGCTTAGGCGCCCAGCGTCATCAGGCTCGCATTGCCGCCCGCTGCCGTCGTGTTGACACACAGCGCGCGCTCTGCGATCAGGCGCCACAGCGGGATCTCGCCGTCTTCGGTGGTGTCGATGACCGAAACAATGGCATCCTCGCGCGCTGCCAGCGGTTCACGCACCTTGGCAGTCAGTGCGGATTCCACCAGGGCGATCTGGAAATCGCCTTTGATGCCATCCAGGCTGCCCACTACGGTGATACGGTCCTTCACAGCTGCCGGTAGGTCGGCCGGAACGCAGGAATTGGAACTGGTGACCACCAGCGCCTGATTGCCCGTTGCGAGCACCGCTGCCACTTGATTCAGCAGCACCTGCTGGCTGTCGGCGATGCAGACGACGGTCCCGCGCGGCATATAGCTCAGAGTATTCCGCTCGCCGGTAGGACCAGGCAGCACGGTCATCTGGGCCAGCGGCGTGGTGCGGGCGTAATGCTCGGCCAGCGCAGCCATCCGTTCCTTGCCATGCGTTTTTGCCCAGCCCATCAGCGCATCCATGCTCGGCACGGCCAGGCGCGCATGCGGCTCGCCACTGTACATGCCGCGCTGCAGGCGCTTCAGGTAAAGCGGACCGCCCGCTTTCGGTCCGGTGCCCGATTTGCCCTCGCCGCCGAAAGGCTGTACGCCCACTACGGCGCCAACGATATTGCGGTTCACGTAAATATTGCCGACGTGGGCGCGCGAAGTGATGTAGTCGATGGTTTCATCGATACGCGAATGCACGCCCAGCGTCAGGCCGAACCCGCTGGCATTGATTTCATCGATCACTTTGGGCAGGTCCGCGCGCTTGTAGCGGATAACGTGCATCACGGGACCGAAGACTTCCTTCGTCAGTTCGCTCAGCGAACGGATCTCCAGCACGGTCGGCGGCACGAAAGTGCCTTCCGATTCAGCAGGAACGCCCAACGAGAAGTGCGCCACGGCCGACATCTTGGTGCGGTCGATATGCGACAGCAGGTTTTGCTGTGCTTCCGCGTCGATCACAGGGCCGATATCGGTAACGAGGCGATCCGGGCTGCCGATGCGCAGTTCGCCCATCGCGCCTTTCAGCATCCTGATGGTCTTGTCGGCGATATCTTCCTGCAGGAAGAGCACGCGCAGCGCGGAGCAGCGCTGGCCGGCGCTGTCGAAGGCGGAAGACATTGCGTCCTGCACCACCTGTTCCGGCAGCGAAGAGGAATCGACAATCATGGCGTTCTGGCCACCGGTTTCCGCGATCAGCGGAATGTCGGTGCTTTCAGCGACGGCGCGTTTTGCCAGCGTGCGGTTGATCAGTTGCGCCACCTCGGTGGAGCCGGTGAAGATCACGCCCTTCACACGCGAATCACCACACAGCCCTGCGCCAACCACTTCGCCGCGACCCGGCAGGAACTGCAGCGCAGCGCGCGGAATACCTGCTTCGTGCAGCAGTTCCACTGCGCGGGCAGCAATCAGCGGCGTCTGTTCTGCCGGTTTCGCCAGCACCACGTTGCCCGCAGCCAGTGCCGCAGCGACCTGGCCGGTGAAAATCGCCAGCGGGAAGTTCCATGGGCTGATGCAGGTGACAGGACCCAGCGCCAGGATATTGGTCGAGTGGCGAACCTGTTCCGCGTAGTAGCGCAGGAAGTCTACCGCTTCGCGTACTTCGGCAATGGCGTTCGGCAGCGACTTGCCGGCCTCGCGGATGGCCAGGGCCATCAGTTCCAGCTTGTGGGTTTCGAACAGATCCGCAGCGCGCACCAGTGCCGTTGCGCGGATTGAAGGTTCAGTCGTCTGCCAGTCCATGGCGAACTGCGTGGCGCTGGCCAGGGCCTTGTCCACATCCTGCGCATTGGCTTCGGTGACCGAACCAACGGTATCGGAATGGCGCGCCGGATTGCGCACCGGCTGCGATTCACCGGCACTGGCCTCAACTGCCAGCATTGGCGCGGCCTTCCAGCTGCGGCGTTCGGACAGCACAGCAGCCACTTCGCGCAGCGTGTCTTCGTTCGAAAGGTCGATACCCATCGAGTTTTTGCGTTCATTGCCGAACATTGCCATCGGCAGCGGAATACCCGGATGCGGCAGGCCGCCTTCAGCGCGCGCCACATCCAGCGGATTGCGGATCAGCGCATCCACCGGCACGTTTTCATCCACGATCTGGTTCACGAAGGAAGAATTGGCGCCGTTCTCCAGCAGGCGGCGTACCAGGTAAGCCAGCAGCGTTTCGTGCGAGCCGACCGGCGCATAGATGCGGCAGGGCTTGTCCAGCTTGTCTGCGCCCACCACCTGGTCATACAGCGTTTCACCCATGCCGTGCAGGCACTGGAACTCGTAGTTCTCGATGCCGTCGCGCTTCGCCCAGGTGTAGATGGTGGAAAGCGTCTGCGCATTGTGTGTGGCGAACTGTGGATACAGCACGTCGGAAGCGGCCAGCAGGCGCTGCGCGCAAACGAGGTAGGACACATCGGTGTACACCTTGCGCGTGTAGACCGGATAACCCGGCATGCCTTCCACCTGCGCGCGTTTGATCTCCGCGTCCCAGTAGGCGCCCTTCACCAGGCGCACCATAAACTTGCGGCCGCTGCGGCGCGCCAGGTCCACCAGGTAGTCGATCGCGAAGGGGCAGCGCTTCTGGTAAGCCTGCACCACGAAGCCGATACCGTCGAAGCCTTCCAGTTCAGGATCGAAGGCCATTGCCTCCATCAGGTCGAGCGACAGCTCCAGACGGTCCGCTTCTTCCGCATCGATATTCAGGCCGATGTTATAGCCCTTGGCCAGCAGCAACAGCTGGCGCAGGCGCGGCAACAGTTCGTTCATCACACGGTCGCGCTGTGCACGACTGTAACGCGGATGCAGTGCCGACAGCTTCACCGAAATGCCAGGACCGTTGCGGATGCCGCGGCCGTTCGACGCCTTGCCGATGGCATGGATCGCGGTTTCGTAGGCGGCGTAGTAGTTGGCGGCATCGGCTTCTGTCAGCGCGGCTTCGCCCAGCATGTCGTAGGAATAGCGGTAGCCGCGCGCTTCGTTGTCGCGGCCATTGCGGATCGCTTCGTCGATGGTCTGGCCGGTGACGAACTGGTTGCCCAGCATGCGCATCGCCAGGTCAACGCCCTTTCGGATCAGCGGTTCGCCGCCCTTCGCGATCAGGCGCGTGATGGCCGAGCCCAGGCCTTCTTCACTCGACGAACTTACCAGCTTGCCCGTGACCAGCAGGCCCCAGGTGGCGGCGTTCACGAACATCGATGGCGATTCGCCCAGGTGTTTGCGCCAGTCGCCTTTGCTGATCTTGTCGGCGATCAGGCGGTCCGCCGTCGCACTGTCTGGAATACGCAACAGGGCTTCGGCGAGGCACATCAGCGCCACGCCTTCTTCCGAGGACAGCGAGAACTCGTGCATCAGTGCGTCGACGCCGGAAGCACGGGTGCGCTTTTCGCGCACGGAAGTGACCAGGCGCTTGGCCAGGTTCTGCGCCTGCTGCGTGGTTTCCGGACCGCCTTCGCGGACTTCGGCGAGCAGCCATTGCACAGCGGTTTGCTCATCCTTTCTATAGGCGGCGGTAATGGCAGCGCGCAGCGGCGACGGGTCGCGCAGGATCTCGGACTGCAGGGCGGCGAAGGGCGTATCAAGTGGCATGAAAGTTTCTTTTATCGAAATAGTAAGGATGTGTGCAGCGCGCAATAAAACACGCCCCGGGAACCTGGTTCGCGGAGCGTGCTGGTCGGCACTGCCGATGATTCGGATTGTATGCGGGATTCTTCTGGATTAATTCTGGTATTGCTGGGGGCTAGCAATACATTGTTTTTGGTGAGAGAATTTAACCAAATAAAATTAATTAGGGGATTTCCATGCTGGACAAGATCAGTAAAAAGATCCTGATGGAATTGCAGAGCGACGGCCGCATCAGCAACGTCGAACTCGCCGGGCGCGTGAACCTGTCGCCGGCCGCTTGCCTTGAGCGTGTCCGGAAGCTGCATGAATCGGGATACATCATGGGCTACACCGCCCAGCTTAACCCGCAATTGCTCGATGTGTCACTCCTTGTTTTCATCGAAGTGGTGCTGGACCGTACCACGCCCGAGGTCTTCGATGCCTTCAAGCATAGCGTACAAGTGATTCCGGAGGTGCTCGAATGCCATATGGTGGCGGGCGGCTTCGACTACCTGGTCAAGGCGCGCGTGAAGGATATGGCCGCTTACCGGGAGTTCCTTGGGAAAACATTGTTGCAAAAAGGTGTCCGTGAGACACATACTTACGCTGTAATGGAAGAAGTAAAAAACACCAGCAAACTTCCTATCAAATAAAGCAGCGGCGACATAGCCGCGCACACGACGGAGACGGTCATGAAGCTGCAAGGCAAGCTAGTGCGCAAGGTTCTCACCATTTTCGCTTCGGCGGCGGTAGGGCTTTTAATCGCATGGCTAGCCTGGCTCATGATCGGCGCCGGATCGCCCCTCTGGTATGCAGCGCTGGCCGCCCTGCTCAGCGCCATCGCGATGCACTTCATTCCGGCCCAAGGCGCACCGGATGGCGCGCAGAACTTTGCCCAGCTGGTGGGCAAGGAAATCGACGCCATCATGATCGGCGCCGCAGAGACTTCCTATTTCGTCGATTCGGTAAAGAAGAAAATCGAAACGGACGTAGCTACCGCGAGCGGTATCGTCTCCAGCTCCGCGCAGAACGCCAGCACCACCGAACAGATTGCGGCCAATGCCGAACGGGCTTCCCAGGTTGCGCACCGCGTGCGCGAAGAAACCGTTGCGGGGCGCGCCGAAGTGGACGAAGGCCTGCAGCGCATCTCCACCGCCCGCGAGGATGCCCAGTTCGCCGCTGAAACCATGGCGAGCCTGCAGGAAAAGGCGAAACGCATTTACGGCTTCACCAACGCCATTACCGAAATATCCGCCCGCACCAACCTGCTGGCGCTGAATGCCGCCATCGAAGCGGCGCGTGCCGGTGAGCAGGGCCGCGGCTTTGCGGTGGTGGCAGGCGAAGTGCGCCAGCTGGCGCAGCGCACCAAGGAAGCGACCGATGAAATCAGCCATATGGTCCGCGAGATCAATGAACAGGCCGAGAAAGCCAGCAAGGGTATGGGTTCGCTGGCGACCGGCGTGAGCGAAGCGGCGCGCAATGTGGAAGCCGTGCATGGACTGCTCGAAACGATTGCGGAATCATCCGCCGTATCGGAAAAAGAGATCGACGAAATTGCGCGCGCCTCACGCGAGCATGTGGAAACCACGCAGGTGATTGCCGATGCAATCACGCAGATCCGCGACAGCATGCTCTCCACCGACAAGGAACTGCCGCGCGTGACGGGTTCCGCCATGGCGCTGGCCGAACGCGCCGAGATCATCGCCGGTGCGCTGGGCGAATCCGGTGTGGAAACCGAACACGATGAAATTCGCGATGCCGCGCAGCGCGCAGCGCGTGAAGTGGGCCGCATCTTCGAGTCCGCCATTGCAAGCGGCAAGATCACGCGCGATGCCCTGTTCGACCGCCGTTACCGCGAGATCCCGAACACAAATCCGCCGAAGTTCAACACGATGTTTGACTCCTTCACCGACCGCGTGCTGCCGGACCTGCAGGAAGGCCTGCTACGCGACATGCCGAACCTGGCCTACGCGGGCGCTGTGGATAACAACGGTTATTTCCCCACCCATAACAAGAAGTTTTCGCAGCCGCTGACGGGCGATTACGACGTGGACATCGTCAACAACCGCACCAAGCGCATCTTCAGCGACCGCACCGGCAAGCGCTGCGGCTCGAACACCCGCCCCTTCCTGCTGCAGACCTATAAACGGGACACGGGCGAAGTGATGCACGACCTCTCCGCGCCGATTTACGTGGACGGCAAACACTGGGGCGGCTTCCGCATCGGCTACCGCTCCAGCGCGCACTGATCAGGCAGTATCCGGCTTCGGGCTGGTGTTCGGCGCGGTGCGCGCCGCGACGGTCTGCATGCTTTCGAGGTGGGCGCGCAGCCATTTGTGGGCCGGGCTGCGGGCATCGCGTTCGTGCCACAGCATGTCGAGGTGGACGGCCGGCAGCTGGAAGGGCAGGTCCTTGAAGATCAGGGCTTCCGACATACCGGTAGAGGCGATCAGGTGCTTCGGCAGCACCGTTACCAGGTCCGAGTTGGCCACCACACGGCCCGCAGTGAAGAACTGGTTCACCGTCAGCAGGATGCGGCGTTCGCGCTGCACCTGGGCCAGCGCCTCATCCACCAGGCCGTGGGCACGGCCGGAGAAGCTCACCAGCAGGTGGTTGGCGGCGCAGTAGTTGTCCAGCGTGAGTTCCTGCTTCGCCAGCGGATGGCCGCGCCGCATCACGGCCACATAAGTGCCCGAATACAGGCGCTCATGGCGGATCGGCGACGCGACCTCGTAGGAGAGCTGCGCCGCTACGCCGGGGAAAAAGCCGACAGCAAGGTCGATATCGCCGCGCAGCAGCATGGGACGCGGCTCGCGCGTGGTCAGCGGCATCATGCGCACATTCACCCCCGGCGCATCCTTCTCGATGGAGCGCATCAGTGACGGCAGCCAGAAAGCCGCCGTGGCATCGGCCATGGCCAGGCGGAAGGTGGCGTGGGCCTTGGACACGTCGAAGGTGCCGGGTGTAACAGCCGCTTCCAGCGAGGCCAGCGCGCTGCGTACGGACGGCCATAGCGCCTCGGCGCGCGGCGTCGGCTTCACGCCGTAGGCGGTGCGGATCAGCAGCTCATCCCCAAGGCTTTCGCGCAGGCGCTTGATGGCGTTCGAAACGGCCGGCTGCGTCATCGCCAGGTGGCCGGCGGCGCGCGTCAGGTTCTGCTCCGTCATCACGGCATCGAAAACGCGCAGCAGGTTCAGGTCGAGGGTCAGGAAGCTCATGTTGTCGAAGGGATCAGTAATTCACGCTGATTATAATCGGTATCGAGAATTGGAATTGGATTTATATGTTGCGCCGCACTAACATACAGGCTGATTCTGATAAGTTCAAGAAAAATCATGGCCAGCTACGTTTCCATCGCTCAATACATCGCGCAAGACATGTCGATCGCAGAGTCCCTGCTGATCCTGCTTGGCTGCGCCATGTCGGTGAGCATCGTCTTCCTGTTCAAGCCGCTGCTGCGCGGCCTGGCGCTAGCTGCCCTGCTGATGGTGAAGCCGAAACTGAGCAAGGAAGAGCGCCTGCAGCGCCGCCAGATGCGCGACGCCATGCTGTTGAAGCGCCTGATGAACTCCGCCGAAGGCTCGCCCAGCGACGCCGCCGAACTGCGCGCCCTCGCCGCCCGTGCCTGATTAATCACGCGGCAGGCTCTCTGCCGCGCCGCAACATCAGCTCCCGCCGAGCAGCTTCGGCTTCAGTGAGCTGTCCGCCGGATTGTCCCCAATCCAGATGCGCAGGATAGCGTTGTAGAACGCCAGATCCGGCACGGTTTCCCCGATCTTTTTCCCGTTTAGCTGGCATTGGGTGCCCACGCCCGGAATCCAGTCCACGATCAGCACGTCACCCTTTTTCAGGCCCGGAATGGCGCCGAACATCTCGCCGAAGGCCTTGGTCTGCGGCAGCAGGCGGGTGCGTTCCGCCTGGTCGGTGTTGGCATTCAGGCCCTTCATGAAGGCGTCGCCGAAATCTTCCGAGCTCAGGTCGCGCATGCTCACGATCTGCACGCGGCGCGGGCCCTGGCTGGCCAGCACGTCGGCGGCGCTGGTTTTCTTCTCAGGCAGGTAAAGGCCGAGTGCGTAGACCTTGAAGATCACCTTGGTGCGGATGCCGGCGCCGTTCAGTTTCAGAGTCTGGCCGCCTACGTTGGCGGTATCCTCGAACTTCACGCCGGCCACCTCGGTCGCGGCAAAAGCGCGACCGGTAGCCGACGCCAGCAGGACGGCCGCAGCGGTCGCCTGCATCATTTTTCTGCGATTGATCATCGTGTCTCCAAAGAGTGGGAAGTGCCGTTGCAATATACCATTGCATAAATAAATTCCGTGTCTTTTGGATCGAACGCATTCGCCGAAGAACTCTACTGCTTGCACTTCGTCATAACTTAGCTTATAGTTAAGTGACGCAGTAGAACTCTTCGGTAAACATGATCTCAACTTTATCCGCAGTAGCACAAGTCCATACGGCAATGGTCTTCCGCAATCAGCCACCGCAGGAAGATCCCAGTGGGAACGTTCGTGCTTTAGCAATTCGAAATCTTGTGGCGAGCGTACCTTTCCATTGGACTGCGCTGCCTCGCGTGACGGTGGACACTAAGTTCATGGCTCATTGCCTACGAGTTGGAGATATCGTGATCCCATCACGGGGAGACTACTACTATGCGTGGCTATTCGAAGGGGCAGACGAGCCTATATTCCCGCTAGGTCAACTAAACGTAATCCGCACGGCGGCAAACCTCAGTCCGCACTACCTCGTCTGGTACCTGAACCGGAAAACCACGCAGACGAAGATTTCACAGTTACTTACAGGGTCTAGTATTCAAGCGTTAACGAAGGCAAGTCTGCTCACCATTCCAATAGAAGTCCCATCACTCAGGAAACAACACGAGATCTCAGAACTCGACTCAACGACAAGACGAATTCTCGCGCTCCGCCATCGCTTGAATGAGCTTGATAAAGCTGAGACAGCATTCCTCACCCAAAAATGTCTGGAAGCAGGAGACCCCCCATGATCAAGCCGGATGAGATTGCAAATGCGATGCGGGGTGTTTGGGAAATCTTCAACGATGTAGGTGAGGCCAGTGACTTCTTAGACTTCGCGATGACAATGCTTCTCTGGAAGTATCTGTCGGATTCTAGGGGACTCGACCCGCATAATCGCACTGAAGAGCACTATGTCGTTCCACCGGCTGCTCATTTCTCTACAGTGTTTGTCTCTAAAAATCAGACTGGTAATGGTGAACGTATAGACGCGGCACTGCGCATGTTGGAGAAACACAATGTCGGTCTAGAGGGACTGTTCTCAGGTATTAGCTTCAAATCAGTGAAGCTGGGTAACGTCGAGCAAAAAGAACATGTTCTTCGTCGACTGCTGGAAGCATTCAATACATCCGCGTTGGATTTTCGCGGCGACCCATGCACCGCGGCTGAGGCGGCGAGCTACGCATGTGACGTGCTGCTCTGGCGACTATCAGAACTTCGTGGCAGGAAAATCGGCGAGCCTTCCACGCCGCCCGAAATATGCCGATTGATCGCACGCTTGATGCAGCCTAAAGAAACGGACGAGATCAGCGATCCGTGTTGTGGCAGCGGCTCTCTCTTGATTTCATGTGGCCAATTTGCGCGGCAAAACAGTGGCATGGTCACATACAAGTTGTTCGGTCAGGAAAAGAATGGGAGCACTTGGGCATTATGCAAGATGAACATGATATTGCATGGTGAGGCCCGGAGTGAGCTCATATGGGGAGATACATTACGCGACCCAGCATTCGTCGCCGACGACGGAAGCCTTCGGCGCTTCGACGTGGTTGTATCGAATCCACCAATTTCGCTGAAGGAGTGGGGGCAGGAGGTGGCCGAACGAGACCGGTATCAGCGCTTCCGTCGCGGCGTACCGCCGCGAACTTCTTCTGACTATGCATTTATCAGCCATATGGTTGAGAGCCTTAAGCCTGGATCGGGTCGGATGGCAGCCATCGTTTCATTAGGCGTACTTTTCCGTAGCGGTGCAGAGCAGCAAATTCGAAAAAAGCTTCTTGAAGAAAATCTGATTGATGCAGTAGTCGTCCTGCCTGCAAAGATGTTCACTCATACGGGAATACCGTTCGCGATACTGATAATTCGTCATAGCAGAGCCGATCAGGACATTCTTTTCATTGACGCAAGCCGCTCTTTCCAGCACGGCAAGACGCATAACGTTTTGCGAGCAGAAGACTCCGACCGCATTTGCAATTCCTACATCCAACGAAAAGATATTGATGGGTATGTGCGAAAAGTTGGGCGGGCAGAGATCTTGGAAAATGATTGCAATCTAACTGTAGCGCGCTATGTGAGTGCGCTGGAGGGGATGGAAGAAGAGCTCGACCTGACTGCCATTCGGGCAGAGCGGGCCCAACTTCAGACCGAATTGCTGAGACTAGAAGAGAAGCTGGTATCTCTCCGAGAGTGGAGCGGCTTTACCTAGCACAAAGGAAAACGGCCGCTTTCGCGGCCGCCACCTCTTTTGCGTCTTGGCGCCCAGCGTCCGTCTATGAGGGAGCAGCTAAGCCATATGATCCAAGCGCTTACGAAAGCAAGTATAACACATATGCTCAAACCAGCCAAAACAAGCCCTGCGAGGCTGCACGCCCGGGTTGCCGCGTTGTCGCATGCGCGCCTAAGCAATTACCGCACGTTTTTTAATGCGGCCAGTAACGCTGAGTTGATCGGTCTATATCAATGGAACGATGACCTGAGCGCCGCTTTGTTCCGCACAATTTCTCTTATCGAAATCGTGCTACGCAATCAGTTTCATTCCGCAATGAGCTCCCGTTACGGTGCCAGCGGAGGATATCTCTCTAGGGACTGGTTTGAGCATGTTGAGCTAGATGCGCATGCAAGATCAAAAATCCTAAAAATTACGCATATCAAGCAGGGTCAGCAGCATATTCCCCGGATCCCTACGCCATCTCCCGATGATGTGGTATCTGGCCTAACGTTTGGATTCTGGCCTCATCTTCTTGACCTTAAAAAAGACCTGAACAGCCAGCCGATTCCATGGGGCCCCATCCTTCTCGATGTTTTGCCAGGCCATCGCCAGCAGCAACCTACTTACTGGGCTAAACAGAAACATCGCGATGCCTTCTTTGCTCGGCTTGACCTATGTAATGAACTGCGTAACCGAATCGCGCATCACGAACCAATCTGGAAGCTGGGACCGCTTCTGAACGAAAGTCGACCGCGAAAAGATGTCCCTTTGATAGTTCAAGAGCCTGCTCCGACAACACCGCAAGAAGCACTACGTCGTTTGACTTTGTTCTACAGCCGGGTATTAGAGTTGTTAAGCTGGCTTGCGCCCGATGTTGCATTAGAGCACAGTACATCGGAGCTACACTTACGCTGCCTCAGCCTGCTTCGTTTTGAAACAGTTTGCGCGTATCAGCAGACGCGCCCCTGCGCGGAAATCGACCTAGCTAACATAACAAAGCTGCGTTCCCTTAGGAAAGCACTTAGATATGCGGCACGCCATAAGCAACCGGTTGTAATCAGGGATGGCCAGCGACTCATCGGTTACTTGACTAGTGCTTCACCATGAAGCTGATGTGAGAAGTGGCGGACAACTGCCCAGCCGGCACGTATCAGATTGAGAAATATCTCAGGCCGCTTTGGCGTTCTGCAGGCGTTCGTATTTGACGAACAGCTCTTCCTTGGACTCGCGCCAGGCGGGATTGAAGGGAATGCAGCTCACAGGGCAGACCTGCTGGCATTGTGGCTCATCGAAGTGGCCCACGCATTCCGTGCATTTGTTCGGGTCGATCTCGTAGATTTCGAGACCCATATAGATGGCATCGTTCGGGCACTCAGGCTCGCACACGTCGCAGTTGATGCAATCATCGGTAATCATTAAAGCCATGGCAACTCCTTACTCCACCTGGCCTTCAGCAATCTTCTTGCGCAGCCAGCGCTCCACCGAAGGGAACACGAACTTCGACACATCGCCGCCCAGCTGGGCGATTTCGCGCACGATGGTGCCCGAAATGAACTGGTATTGATCGGACGGCGTGAGGAACAGGGTTTCCACGTCCGGCAGCAGGTAGCGGTTCATGCCCGCCATCTGGAACTCGTATTCGAAGTCGGACACGGCGCGCAGGCCGCGCACGATCACACGGGCATCATGGGCGCGCACAAAATCCTTCAGCAGGCCGGAGAAACCCTCGACCTTCACATTCGGATAATGGCCGAGCACTTCGTTCGCGATCTCCAGGCGCTCTTCCAGTGAGAAGAAAGGACGCTTGTTCTTGCTGTCGGCCACACCGACCACCAGCGTATCGAACAAACCGGAGGCGCGACGCACCAGATCTTCGTGACCACGGGTCAGCGGATCGAAAGTTCCCGGATAAACAGCTACAACCATTGCGGCTCCCTGCGCTTTGCGCCAAGTCAGAAGGCGAATTATGCCTTATTTTGGGGCGCCCGATCAGATGGGGCCGCGGCCGCCCGTCGCCCGGCAGGCGGTTTTCGTCGGCCGGAAGCGGTGCTCCGTCGCTTATCCCGGCGCGGGATTCGCCTGCGCCGTAGTCTTCACGCTGGCATTTATCCATCTGGAGATAACATGAAAAATACCGGACGCATTGTTATGTACCTGCTGATCCTCGTCGTGGTCGCGGTTTCGCTGCACAAGTACGTATTCAGTGCGCAGCCCGTGCCGCCCAACTTCGCGGCGCGGCCGATCGGCCTTTACACCCACATCTTCGCGGCCATCGTCGCCCTGTTGCTGGGCCCCCTGCAGTTTTCCACAAGGCTGCGCCAGCGGCACCGCCAGCTGCACCGGTGGACGGGCCGGGCATACCTGGGCATCGGCATCCTGATCGGCGGCCTGTCCGGGCTCTACATGGCGCTCACTTCATGGGGCGGACCGCTGGTGAAAACCGGCTTCGCATGCCTGGCGCTGCTCTGGCTGTATACCGGTTTCAAGGCTTACAGCGCCATCCGCGCCGGCGACATCGCGCAGCACCGCGCCTACATGGTGCGTAACTTCTCGCTAACGCTGGCTGCCGTCACCTTGAGGATCTACCTGCCCGTGCTGATGATGTCCGGAGTGGAGTTCGACACCACCTATACCCTGGTCGCCTGGCTGAGCTGGGTCCCCAACCTGCTGCTGGCAGAAATGGTGTGGAACCGGAGGCCTTCAGTACAGGTCAGGGCGCCAATGGCCTGAGCGGAGATGGTTGGTGCCAAATTGGCACCACATCTGCTATGATGATTATGCCGGTTGAACGAGTTTAGGAGCTTTTCATCATGAACGCGACAGTAGAACGAGAACGGATCACCGCGCGGGTTTCCGGCGCTGTAGCAGAGACCCTGAATGAGGCAGCTGAGTTGTCTGGCACCACCCTGAACAGCTTTGTGATTCAAGCCGCGCTTGAGAAGGCGCAGCGCATCATCGACCGCGAAAAGATGATTCATCTGAGCCGCAATGACGTCGCCATGCTGTTGGACCTGCTTGAAAATCCTGCTCCACCCAATGCTGCGCTGACGAAGGCATTTGAGCGTTTCAAGAATGCGAGAAATGGCCACCCCGCTGCTAGCGCTGACAAAAGCGCATGATGTAGCTGGTTTTGATTGCGGTACACCAGCGTTAAACCGCTGGCTGCAGACGACTGCGATGCAACATCAGAAAAACGGGATGTCCAGGACGTTCGTGACGGTGGACAACAGCAACCCCGAAAAGATTCTGGGTTTCGTGACGCTCGCCATCAGAACCATGACACCGAAAAGCGAGCTCCCGTCCGACATGCGCAAGCGCCTGCCCAATGCTGTGCCAGGCTATACGCTCGCACGCCTCGCGGTCGACCGTTCCGTGCAAGGCCAGGGACTGGCCGAGCATTTGCTGCTGAATGCAATGGCACGTGCTTATACGGCGTCTGCGTCAATGGGAGGGTATGCGCTGTTCGTTGATGCCAAGGAAGGCGCAGCCTCTTTCTACGAGAAATACGGTTTTGTGCGGGTTCCGGATGATCCCGATATCCTGGTCATGCCTATGGCCAGCATGCCTGATTTTAGCCAGCTGGATTTGCTGCCAGGCGCTTGAGCAGATGGTAGTAGACCATGCCCGCCTTGTCCGAACGGACGACTTCCCAGGCTGACATCCATTCGGGTGCCTCTTCTCCATCCAGCGGCGCTTCAGCTTCCGCGTACACCAGGCCGTCTTCGCTGAGCAGCTTGGCGCACAGGGGCAGGGACTTGGCGATCAGGTCCTGCTGGTAAGGCGGATCGAGGAAGATCAGGTCGAACTTCTGCCCGCGGGTGGCCATGGACTGGGCCGTGGCGAGTGCGTCGCCGCGCTGCGCTGTGATGTTGGTGGCTTTGAGCTTTTCGCGGATCAGGTCCAGCTGGCGCACGACGGCGGTATTGCTGTCCACCATGATCACACGGTCCGCGCCGCGGCTGGCAGCTTCGAAGCCGAGGGCGCCGCTGCCCGCGAACAAATCCAGCACCTGGGCGCCGGACCAGTTTGCATCGCGCAGGTGATTGATCCAGTTGAAGACGGTTTCGCGCACGCGGTCCGGCGTCGGCCGCAGGCCCAGCGCTTCCAGTACCGGCAGCGGCGTGCGCTTCCACTGGCCGCCGATAATGCGGACTTGCTTGCTGTGCTGGGGACCGTGAACGGGGACTTTGGCGGGCTTCTTCTTTTGCATGGGCGGCACTATAGCATGCAGGCTATTGGTCATTGCCGCGCAGGCGGCAATCCAGGAGTGCAGTGATATGCCCCTGGGTTGCCGCCTGCGCGGCAACGACGGCGGCTATTTTGTCTCGGCCGCCAAGGTGCTGAAGTCATCGATCCAGCCCTGCATGCGCTTGTGTGCATGGGCTTTCTGCTCCGGTGTGGCGATGCGGATCACCGTGTGCACCAGGTTGATGGTGCTGGCCGTATAAGCATCGTAGAAAGGCTTGCGCTCCGAGCTGTCCATGCGTGCGAAGTTCTCACGGATGGCGCTCTGGATCTGCGCAATGGCCTGCTCTCGGCTCGGCTTCTCCGTCATGATCTTGCGCGCCAGCGAGAGGATGGCGTTCTGGCGCCGCGTGCGCTCGTCCAGCCAGATCTGGTTATCCAGCGGACGCGCGTCGGAAGCCTTACGGATAATGTCCTCCTGCTCGCTGCTGAAACTGCCGAACCACAGCTTGAACTGCTCCATCGACTTCTTGTAGCGGAACTTGTTTTGGTCCTCCCGATCGCCCCGCATATTCTCCTTGCGGAACTTGGCGTTGTTCTTGGCGAACTTCTTCTCCATCTGGTCCAGCTGGTCCGGCTTCAGCGTGAGGGCGAGGTCCGCAATGTCCGGCGCAGCCTTGATCAGCAGCGCCTGGGTGCGGGAGCGGATATCGTCGTAATCGGCCTTCAACTGGGCCTGCGTTACCTCACCCTTGAGCTGCGTCTGGGCGCGCTGCAGCAGCTGGACGTAGTCTTGCAACTGGGTTTTGCGGTGCCAGCGGAACAGGTCGTTGATATCCTGCTTGACCTCTGCGCGCTGTTCCCCGTCGAAATCCACATAGGCATCGAGCCACCAGTAGAGTAGCGTGTCGCCATTGTTATAGGCCAGCTTGAGGGAACTGCAAGCGGCAATCAGCACCATGCTGGCCAGCACGATCCACCTGGCGACGCTGTTTGAGTAAGGGGCCTGCGTGCTAAACTTTTGCATATATTTAACTCACACAATTCGGGCTTATGAACGTTGTTATCCTCGCCGCAGGTATGGGCAAACGCATGCAATCCGCGCTGCCGAAAGTGCTGCATCCTCTGGCCGGCAAGCCTTTGTTGTCGCACGTCATTGATACGGCGCGCAGTCTTTCTCCGTCCAAATTATGCGTGATTTACGGTCATGGCGGCGCAGCGGTGCTGGGGCACCTGGAAGGCCAGAAGGCAAAAGGCGGTGTGGATATCTCGGCCGCACTGCAAGAGCCCCAACTGGGCACCGGCCACGCCGTGATGCAGGGCCTGCCTGAGCTGGACGACAATGCGCCCACTCTCATCCTGTATGGCGACGTACCGCTGACCACCGCCGCTTCGCTGCAGCGCCTGATCGATGTGGCGGGCAAGGACAAGCTGGGCATTCTCACCGTGGTGCAGGAAAACCCCTTCGGCCTGGGCCGCATCGTGCGCCATGGGGGCGCCATTGTGCGCATCGTGGAAGAGAAGGATGCTTCGCCGAACGAGCGCAATATCCAGGAAATCAATTCCGGCATCATGGTGGCGCCGACAGCGAAGCTGCGCAAATGGCTGGCAGCGCTGAACAACAGCAACGCGCAAGGCGAGTACTATCTCACCGATATCGTGGCACAGGCTGTGGACGAAGGCGTGGAAGTGGTGTCTGCCCATCCGGGCGCGCCATGGGAAGTGCTGGGCGTGAACAGCAAGACCCAGCTGGCCCAGCTGGAGCGTATCCACCAGAGCAATATTGCGCACGCGCTGCTGGAAAAAGGCGTCACGCTGGCCGATCCCGCGCGCATCGACGTGCGTGGCGAGCTGCTGTGCGGCCGCGATGTGATGATTGACGTCGGCTGCGTGTTCGAAGGCAAGGTTGAGCTGGCCGACGGCGTGACGGTGGGCCCCAACTGCGTGCTGGTGAACGCGCGTATCGAAGCGGGCGCGAACATCAAGCCTTTCTGCCATATCGAAGATGCGGTGGTTGGGCCGGCTTCGCAGATCGGTCCTTATGCGCGTCTGCGCCCCGGCACCGTGCTGGGCGAGGATGTGCATGTGGGTAACTTCGTTGAGATCAAGAACAGCCAGGTGGCGGCGCACAGCAAGGCCAATCACCTGGCCTATGTGGGCGATGCCACCGTGGGCTCGCGCGTCAACATCGTCGCCGGCACCATTACCTGCAACTACGATGGCGCAAACAAGTTCCGCACCGTGATCGAGGACGACGCCTTTATCGGCAGCGACAGCCAGCTGGTGGCGCCGGTAACGGTGGGCGCAGGCGCCACGCTGGGCGCCGGGACCACGCTGACCAAGGACGCGCCGGCCGGCAAACTGACCATCTCCCGCCCCAAGCAGCTGACCATCGAGGGCTGGAAGCGTCCCGTCAAAGTGAAGAAGTAAGCCGCTTCTCTTCCGAGTAGCGGATCAGGTCGGGGAAGAACTCCCCGAAGCCCTGCGCGAAGGCCTCGTAATGCTCCCGCATATCGGCGATGCTTTCGCGCAGCACATGCCCATTGCGGCTCAGGCGGCGCGACACGCCGTGCAGCGCCTGCTCCACCCCCTCCAGCTCAGCATAAGCGCCCAGCCAGTCTTGCTGCACAATGCGTGGCGTGATCAGGCGCAGGCGCTCCGGCAGCTGGTCCTCGTGCGCCATCAGCGCGCGGTAGAAGCGGTGAATAAGTTCCTGGCGCGGCACATCCGCATAGCGCTCCCAGTGTCGGCTCAGTACGTGGTCGTAGAACACATCGAGCACGATGCCCGCGTAGCGCCGCCTTCCCTCTCTGAACAGCTCTTTGGATGACTGCACCACCGGGTGCTGGTCGGTGAAGCTGTCGATGCTCCGGTGCAGCCGGATTTCCGTCGCGATTTCCGGTGCATAGTGTTCCGTATCGTTCGCCTTCACGAAATCGCCCAGCATGGCCCCAACCATCGCGGCATCGCTGTGCCGGGCAAGATAAATATGGGCGAGGTAGTTCATCGACGCATTTTAGCCTTGTGGATAAATATGTGCGTAAGCACGCGGAAAAGCGCTGAACAGGGCGGGGATAAGGGCAAAGTGGTATGGATGGCTTGTCCACAAAACGAGGCTGCAGGCGGCTCTTGTGGAAAACCGTGGGGACAAGGGCTGAACAATAGTGGATAAGCCAAAAATGTGGAAAACCCTGTGTAGAACCGCCTGAATATCCTCTGGATGAGCTGAGGATAGCGTGTGGATTACTACCCCTGTCGCCAACTCAGCTGTGGATAAGCTGTGCAAAATGTTGAATAAGCAGGGGGTAAGTGCTTCAGACATCAATTCTGGTCTCAAATTTGCTACGGAAGGTGGAGAAGTAGGCTTTCACATTCCGCACATTGGACTGGGTGGCAAACAGCCTGTGGGCAAGCGCGTGGTAGGCGGGCATATCCGCCACCTGAACCATCAGCACAAAATCCGGCCCGGGGGAAACGCGGTAGCACTGCAGCACGGCCGCCTCTTTCGCCACCAGGGCCTCGAATTCGCTCATGCGCTCGGCTGCCTGCACGTCCAGCGTGATTTCGACCACAGCCGTCAGGCGCGCGCCGACCTTCTCTGGCGACACAATAGCCACCCGGCGCTCAATCACCCCGCTTTCGATGAGATGTTTGACCCGCCGCAAACAGGTCGGTGCCGACACATGGACGAGCTGAGCCAGCTCGTTATTATTCAAAGAGGCATCCGCCTGCAATGCATTGAGAATGCGGCGATCGATTTCGTCAAATTCAGCTGACATATGAAAGAATATTTCTTGCAGAGGGTAATGCGAAATATTGTTTCATAAATCCATAAAGTTCGACAGCATATTTCAGATGAGCTAGCCTACGATTCAACGCATCATTAATTTCCAGCAAGCGAGGTCCTCATGTGTGGCATTGTCGGCGCGGTAGCGCAACGAAACATCACCCCGATCCTGGTCGAGGGCCTCAAACGCCTGGAATACCGCGGCTACGACTCCTGCGGCGTGGCGCTGCATGTGGATGGCCAGTTGCGGCGTTCCCGCAGCACCTCGCGCGTGGCCGACCTGGAACACCAGATCGGTGACTCCGGCCTGCAGGGCTTCACCGGCATCGCCCACACCCGCTGGGCCACCCACGGCGCCCCGGCCTCGCACAATGCCCATCCGCACTTCTCCCCGAATTCGGACGCGGCCCGCATCGCACTTGTGCATAACGGCATCATCGAGAACCACGACGAGCTGCGCGCCGAGCTGACCGCGCTGGGCTATGTGTTCCAGAGCCAGACCGATACCGAAGTGATCGCCCACCTGGTTGACCATATGTATCAGGGCGACCTCTTCGAAACCGTGCAGCAGGCCGTCAAGCGCCTGCATGGCGCCTATGCGATTGCCGTGTTCTGCCGCGAAGAACCGCATCGCGTGGTAGCAGCACGCCAGGGCTCGCCGCTGATCGTCGGCATTGGCCAAGGCGAGAACTTCGTCGCCTCCGATGCGATGGCGCTGGCAGGCACCACCGACCAGATCATCTATCTGGAAGAAGGCGACGTGGTCGACCTGCAGCTGGGCAAAGTGTGGGTGGTCGATGCTGACGGCAAGCAGGTCCAGCGCGAAGTGAAAACGGTGCACGCCCATACCGGCGCGGCCGAGCTCGGCCCCTACCGCCACTACATGCAGAAGGAAATCTTCGAACAGCCGCGCGTCGTAGGCGACACGCTGGAAGGCGTAACGGGCATCATGCCGGAGCTGTTCGGCGACGGCGCTTACAGCGTCTTCAAACAGATCGACCGCGTGCTGGTGCTGGCCTGCGGCACCAGCTACTACGCGGGCCTCACAGCCAAATACTGGATCGAATCCATCGCCAAGCTGCCGGTGAACGTGGAAATCGCCAGCGAATACCGCTACCGCGATTCCGTGCCGCACCCGAACACGCTGGTCGTCACCATCTCGCAGTCCGGCGAAACGGCCGACACCATCGCCGCACTCAAGCACGCGCGCGCGCTGGGCATGGAGCACACGCTCACCATCTGCAATGTCTCCACCAGCGCCATGGTGCGCGAGTGCAAACTGGCCTACATCACGCGCGCCGGTGTGGAAGTTGGCGTTGCATCGACCAAGGCTTTCACCACCCAGCTGGCCGCCCTCTTCCTGCTCACGCTGAGCCTGGCCCAGGTGAACAATCGCCTGAGCGACGAAGACGAAGCGGCCCACCTGAAAGCCATGCGCCACCTGCCCTCCGCCATCGCCTCCGTGCTGGCGCTAGAACCGCAAATCATTGCCTGGGCCGAAGAATTCGCGCGCAAGGAAAACGCCCTCTTCCTCGGCCGCGGCATGCACTATCCGATCGCACTGGAAGGCGCGCTCAAGCTCAAGGAGATTTCCTATATCCACGCCGAGGCTTATCCCGCAGGCGAACTCAAGCACGGCCCGCTGGCACTGGTGACCGAAGAAATGCCGGTTGTCACCATCGCCCCGAACGACGCGCTGATTGAAAAGCTGAAATCGAATATGCAGGAAGTGCGCGCCCGCGGTGGCCAGCTCTACGTCTTCGCCGACGTCGATTCCCGCATCACCTCAGGCGACGGCGTCCACGTCATCCGCCTGCCGGAGCACTACGGCTACCTGTCGCCGATCCTGCACGTGGTGTCGCTGCAGCTGCTGGCCTACCATGCCGCCCTGGCACGCGGCACCGATGTGGACAAGCCGCGCAACCTGGCGAAGTCGGTCACTGTCGAATAAGGCATCTTCGTTATCTGTTCTTTCGCACACTGTTCTTCCGTACCGCAGCCAGGTACGCGGGCATGCCGAATGGCTGTAGTGGCGCCAGTTTCGTCTTCAATTTTTCCCTGATCCTGGCGACATCCATAAAGCGGAGGTAATCTGCTTCCGTGGTTGCTGAATTTTGGATGACTGGCGCAATCGACGTACTCATCAATTTGCCAGCAGTTTCCAGGTAGGTCATCTTGACATAGTCGTCTTTCAGAAACTCCTTGTTCAGATGGACAGCTGGTCCAAAAGGAGCTTGCGACGACCAGTCAATATATTTGACGAAATTTGCGATGAAATTAATCAAGCGTATTTGTGGGACCAAATACCTGGGGGACGACTTGTCCGAAAATTCCTCGAACAGAACAAATTGAATAAACACTGCGGTCATTGCATCGTTTATGAAGTCGTTTCCGGCACCTGAATCGAAATCGGCAGACGAATAGCCCATGAGATTAAGTACTTCTCGGCTCTGGATGATGCTCGCCGCGGCTACGGTGCCGGCGCCGATATCGGCATCCAGTTCAATCGCACAGCGATCATCATCCGACAGTTCTTTTTCCTTTGACAACAGGTTGCAGTGGCCGAAACAGACATGTGAGAACTCATGACCAAAAAGAACGAGCATACCAATCAGGAGCAAGCGTTTTGCGTAGAGCTTGGCCCCGACACTTTGTGGGATCAGGTAAAACATTCCCCCATTTTGGGTCGCCGCGTGAATGGAGGGAACCGCGGGCCCCGTGGCCCCCTCCAACGTAACCGCAGCAAATTCGTAGCATAAGGAAGCGGTTCGCAACACTGCGCCCATCGCAATCACAATGGGGTTGGGCTTTCCGAGCCCAACCTTGGCGTAAAAACTGTCTAACTTCACTACCTCAACCGTGACGCCGTCGGCCTGCCCATTGGCCCGGAACCACCGACAGAATCGGCCCCACAGACTTGGATCCTCATACCGGCGCATACTTGACCCGAGATGCTGCAAGAGCGATATGACATCCTCTATGGCACGCTCGCCCAGGTCCACCTTTCCCGGCTCGATCAAGCCCAGCCGGCCGTAAACATCGCTGTCTGGCAGTGAAGTAGTATGGGGAGCCATCGCAAGCCAATTGGAAGCAGTCCCACCCTCTATAAACCCGGATGACTTTGGATGATCAGCCATGATAAGGTCAGCGGGATGCCTTGTTTACAGCCGTGGCAGTAGCGCCGGTTGTTGCGTAAAGCGGCCCACAATTCTCCCAGTCAACCGTCTTTGCGACCGACTCGGGTATGTTCATTACAAAAAACTGCTTGGCGCGCTCGTCATTTCCAATTGTCATCGCGATCACGGTCAGTGCCCTGGCCATTTCATAAATTCCGTGCTCCTGAACAGGTGCAACGGAGAGCACCTTATAGTCCAGAAGATTGTAGTTGCCCAGCTCAATGGGACCATCCAACCGCAATCGGAGGTACGGACCAAATAGCGCATCGAGGATTTCGCCTCGTTCATAAAGAATCGTTTTCTTGTTGGATTTCGAGTACCGGTCAGTCTCGAAAAACGCACGCGGCGATGGATTGAAAGCGACCGCCTCTACATTTTGAAACCGGGCCGCCATGTTTAGCGCGATCGCTCCACCTAGTGAATGCCCGATCACGACGATCGGGATGGAAGGATGACCGCTGCGGATAGAGTGCAGATGATCGAATGCCTGGCGGAACTGAAGAGGCTCCGACACCGCGAAATTTGTTTTCCAGTCCTTGAGCGAATAGAAGTCAGTGCCTCGATAGACTACAGCAGCCTTCGTACTCGATAGCCAGTCTTTTCCATCAAGGTAAACGTCTAAATCGAGACCGCTGGTACTGGACAATCGTGAGATCAAGTTCCATCCGGGTATGGCGAAGGTCGGTTTGGTATCTGGGGTCTTATAAACGTTGTTTGCCATTGCGGCATGATCGAAATGGCTCTTTGCCAGCTCTACCCGATCCTTGATGCAATGGTCATCACTGCATTCCTTATTTTTGAGCGTGGCATAGAAGTGACTGTTCCGATAATTGTCCGTGCACGCCATGTGGAACAGGCCCATCTTATAGGACTCCGAATAGGGCTTAGTGAGTTTATGCGAACTCACTTCCAACCTGCTTTCGACAGGTTTTAGCGGGGAGCTCCCGCATCCCGCAAGCAAAAAAACGCACAAAGCGACGAGTAAGCAGCGCATACGTCTCCCTCCCTCTTAGTTGAAATGAGCGAAGAAATGGTATCAATTGCGCAAGGGTAAAATTCTCGCTTAAATTCACAATGTGGAAAGAATGCAACATAAAGGGGATGCATGATGGGAAGAAGGTTCCAACGTGGGCAAGACTTTCCCAATGAAGGCTTCGTGCAGCTGGCGCTTGAGAAGCACTTTATAAGTGCCGGCTTCAAACTGAACCATTCCACGTATGTTGATCTACTATGTTCCCACCCAGAAACTGGGGAGACTTGGCACATAGAAGCGAAGGGTATGACCGCAGCTGTCGGTCTGGATTTCCGGACTTGCTTGGGTCAACTGGTGCAACGCATGAGCCAGGCGCACTACCGCCACGGGATTGCACTTCCGGATCTCCCGGCCTACCGCTCACAGACGGACCAACTCAGTTCGTGGGTGATAGATCGAATTGGGCTCCATTGGCTATTTGTTTCTAAAGAAGGAGACGTTGAGATAGTTTTTCCGCCGGCGTTCAACGCTTCAGATATCGCGCCAAATCCTCAATCTGTTCGGCGCTGAGGCCTTCAGCATGTGGCCGCATAACGCCGACCGTCAGTGCATCGATGATGCGCTCGCGGCTGCGGGTGGCGAGCAGGCTGCGCGGCGGGATGTTGCCGACGGCATTGTCGTGGCAGACAGCGCAGCGCTGCTGGTAGATGGCGGCGGGGCCGAGGCCGGATACGGACGCCTGAGCCGGAGCGGGCGCCGCTGCCGGTGCAGGCTTCGCCACTTCGGTGCGGCCTTCGAACTTCCGGCCGCCGGGACCAAAGGCCTGGATGCGGTCGGTGCCGACGAAGACCTGGCCGCCGCCGAATGCCGGTTCGTTGTATTTGCCGCTGGTGAAGAGCTCGCCGGGAGCGCTGCGCCAGAGGATGTCCAGCGTGGCGGCGTCCAGCGCGTACAGCACGGGCTGCGGGGCGCCGGGGCCGCTCAGCATGGCGGAACGGCTGGCGTTCTCGTCCAGAATCCATACGAGCGCATCGCGCGGACCGTTGCTGGTCACGACGGGTGAGCCGGGGTTGCCAAGGATGAGGGTCTTGTTGACTCTGCCGATCTGCAGATAAGGCGTGTCCTTGGCGGGCCGCACCACTTCCAGCCGCGCTACCGAAGGTGGCACGCTCACCGCGGAGCCCAGTGCTTTTTTGCTGTTGCCGGTGACGAAGAGGAATTCGTTGCCGCGTGCGTCACGGAAGGCTGCCGGCACCGAACGCGCCCGCGCCAGGTCGAGCGCGGCGTCCTCATCGGAATAGGGGCCGAACACGTTCAGCGGGCCGCGCGTGCCGAACTGCGGCTGGGGCTGGGGCGCCAGTAGGGAGCCGTCCTGTGCTGCATCGTCGCCGCAGGACGGACGCTGGTCCAGGCTGCCGGGCAGGCGGTCGCGGTCCAGCAGGTAAAGGTTGCCCTGCTTGCCGCCTACGGCCATCAGGCGTGGTGAAGTCTTGCCCGCATCCGGCAGCAGCATCGCACCTCCGGCGCCGAGGTCGATGTCCATCTTCGCCGTGCGGCAGTAATTGAACGGCGTGTAGGTTCCCTCAAGCTTGAAGCCGCGTGCGCCGGGCTGCGACAGCTTCAGCAGCGACTGCGTCCAGTCGTGTGCGGAGTTCTGGTAGCCGCCGAAGCCGCTGCCGGTAACGACGTACACCTTGCCTTGCGTGTCCACGGCCGGGCCGCCAGCGCCCCAGATGCCGCCGCTGCCACGGTTCGGCATCGCCACGGCGGCAAAGGCGCTGCTCACCCTGGGCGAGTTGGTGTCCACGGAGACGAGCCAGCCGGTTTCCGATTCGCCGAATACTACGTAGAGCTGGGAGCCGTCCGGGCTCAGGTTCAGCGCGCCGCGCTGCACGCGGAAATCGAACTTGCGCTTTGGCGGCAGGCGTTCCGGACCGGCATTGGTGTTCAGCGTGTTGAAGGTCTCCTCGTCCAGGCGCACGGGCCAGCCGGGCAGCAGCTCGCCGCTGGCGATATCCAGCGCATAGGCCTGCCAGCGCTTTTCAGGATCGCAGTGGGTCACGTAGAGGCGGCCGCGCTGCACGTCGATCACCGGCGTGCTCAGGATGCCGGTCGGCACGCCATCGAGCGGTGCCGGCTGCAGCTTGCATGGCTCACCCAGGCGCGTGCGCCACAGGATGCGGCCCGGCGCCACATCGCCGCTGCGCGCGGCGTTGATGGCGTACACGTAACCGTTGCTGCTGGCGGCGAACACCGCTGCAAAAGCCACGCCACGATGCTGGCCTTTCGACATCTCTACCCGGTCCACATACAGTGGCGATGCGTACAGGCGCGGTGGGTGGCCATCCACCGTGTCCAGCTGCGGCGATTCCCACAGCGCGCCGAAGCCGGCGCTGCGCACTTTCTCCGGCGTCAGCACGGTTTCGTCTGCACGCCAGCCGCTGCGGCCGGCATCGGCGTGGAATGTTGCGCGCATGGCCGTTGCGGGTTTGCTCGCGGCCTTGGACGAGCCGTTCGGCAGCAGTGCCGCAGCGGCAGCGGGCAGGCCGGAACGCACGCCTGACTGCGGCACTTCGAGGCCTGCGGTCCAGAAGATGGCATCGAGCAGCATGCGCCGTGCCTCGGGCTGGTCCAGCGTTTGCAGGTAGTGCACGCCGCTGTAGCCGAAGGAGCGTCCGCCGCCATTGCGCTCGAAGGCCCAGGCCACGTTGACGGTCTCGGCCACGTCGTCAATCACGGCTTTGCCGTCGCGGTATTGCGGGTGCAGTTCCGTTTTCAGGATGGGAATCAGCTTGCCGCCTTCCTGCGTGAAGCGGAAGGTCGGGTAGAACTCGTCGCGGTAGGCGAAGGGCTGCAGGCCGCGGCTCGCCGGGTGCGCTGGCGTGGCGGGGCTCAGCTCGGCCCATTGGGTGGTGCGGTCGAACATGCCGGGACGTACGGCGCCAAGCCAGCGCGGCAGGCCGAGGTCATCATCTGCGGGGACTGTGGAGGCCTGGTGCAGCGTCACCAGCCCGGCCCCTCGCTGCATAGCTGCTTCGAAGGCCGCACGGCGCGCGGGGTCGCGCAGCGGGTGCGCTTTCTGGCCGTCGAAGTACCAGACCAGGGTTGCTGCGTCTTCCAGCGCTTTGGCATCGGCCGGCCAGCCGTCGGGGTAGGCCACCACCTGCAGCTTGCCTTGCGCATCGGGTGAAGATTCAAGGATGCGTTGCAGCGCGCGGATGCCGTTCGGATAGTCGTGCAGCCCAACGCCCTTCTCGCTCTTCACGCCACCAATCAGGACCACCTTGCGCAGTGGTTCGGCTTTCACTCCGGTGGCTGCGGCAACCCCGCAAACGATTGCGAGTGTGGCGCTTAGCAATACTTTCATCAGTTCCCCCGGATCGCGAGATGGTTTAGGCGGGCAAGCCTGCTTTGCGCAGGCCGTCCACGAAGGTGGCGAGATGTTCCGGCCGCCGGATCGGCAGCCAGTCTGCAATGCCGGACAGCCGCAGTGCAGGATCGAGCCGGCGCATATGGCTCATTGCGCGCTGCGCTTCCTTCATGCGTCCGGCGTGGGCGTGGCTGGCCGCGATGATGGCGACCGCCAGCAGGAAGTCCGGGAAATCCCGGAACGCTTTTTCCGCCCAGGAGGCGGCAACATCGAAGCGGCCTTCGAACAGGTGGCCGACCGACATGCCGGCCTGCATCCGGTACAGCTCCGGATCGAGCGGGCTCAGACGCATGGCGCGCGTGAAGTGTTCAATCGCCGCCCCGGTTTCACCCTGCCACAGCCGCAGGAAGCCGCCCAGCAGTCTTGCCCCCGCCAGGTTGGGGTTGAGCATGAGCGCCTTGTCCAGCAACTGGATGCCGCCCGGGATATCGCCTGCGAGGTAGCCGATGGCGTGGCCGGCGCGGGTAAGGGCGACGGCATCGGCCTTGTCCAGCTCCATGGCGCGGCGGGCCAGGCGCACGCCCTCGGCCATCTCCTGCGCCGTGTCCTGCATCCAGCCGTTGGCCTTGCGCCAGGAGTGGCACCAGGCGGCCATCGCGTAGGCCGATGCAAATTCGGGGTCGATCGCAATCGCCTTGTGCAGGAACTGCAATGCCCGCTCGCTGGTTTCCTTGCTGGCCTGGTGCAGCTCCGCCACGCCGCGCAGGTAGTAGTCGTAGGCGTCCAGGCTGTCGGTGGGCTTGTGGCGGGCGCGCTCGATTTCGGCGCGCTCCAGTTCCGGTGCAACGGCGCCGATCACGCTCTCGGTAATCTGGTCCTGCAGCTCGAAGATGTCGTCCAGCACGCCTTCGAAGCGCCCCGCCCAGTGGTGGGCGCCGGTGGTGGCGTCGATCAGCTGGCCGGTAATGCGCACCCGGTCCTTCGCGGTGCGCCAGCTGCCTTCCAGCACATAGCGCACGCCCAGCTCCTGGCCCACCTGCTTGATGTCCACCACCCGGCCTTTGTAGGTAAAGCTGGAATTGCGCGCCACCACGAACAGCCAGCGGTGCTGGGACAGGGCCGCGATGATGTCTTCCACCACGCCATCGGCCAGATAGCTCTGCGCCTCGTCGCCGCTCAGGTTCACGAAGGGCAGCACGGCGATGGAGGGGCGGGCAGGCAAGGCTGGCGCCGCATGCACCGGAGGCGCCGTGGCGGGCGCTGGCGGAGCCGCGCTATGTGCGGCTTCCATTGCGGTGGCTTCGGCGGCAAAGCGGAAGCCTTTGCGGGCCACCGTGCGAATCACGCGCTGTTCCTGCCCGCTGTCGCCTACCGCCTTGCGCACGGCGTTGATATGGCTGGCCAGCGTGGATTCGGACACGATGCGGCCGGTCCAGATGGCCTCGATTAGTTCATCCTTGTTGACCACGCGCTCGCGGTGCTTCGCCAGGTAGGCCAGCAGGTCGAAGACCTGGGGCGCCGTGGGCACCACCTGGTCAGCGCGGAGCAGCTCGCGCCGGTCCAGGTCCAGCACACAATCGTCGAAGGCTAGCAGCATGACCGGCATCCGTCTAAAGGAATATCCAAGCCAAATGCAAGGGAAACCCAAGGCATTGGCAAAGCCTTTTCTCCGCCCCGGAACCATACTGTGTCCATGGATCGCGGCGGCAAAGGCGATTGAAACTGGATAAAGGAGCGGATCATGAAAATTGTAGTTATCGGCGGCAGCGGCCTTATCGGTGCAAACATTGTAAACCGCCTGCGTGCCAATGGGCATGAGGTTCTGGCGGCATCGCCTTCTGCGGGGGTGAACACTATCACCGGCGAAGGCCTGGCCGAAGCGCTGCAAGGCGCCCAGGTGGTAGTGGATGTGGCCAATTCGCCATCGTGGGAAGACCAGGCAGTGCTGGACTTCTTCGAAACCTCCGGCCGCAACCTGCTGGCGGCGGAAGCTGCGGCAGGCGTGGAGCACCACCTGGCGCTGTCCATCGTGGGGACGGACCGCCTGCCCGAGAACGGCTACTTCCGCGCCAAAGTCGCCCAGGAAAAGCTGATCAAGGCATCGAAGGTTCCCTACACCATCCTGCGCGCTACCCAGTTCAACGAATTCGTTGAGGGTATTGTGAACTCGGGTGATCAAGGCGGCACGATTCGCCTGTCGCCCGCCCTGATCCAGCCTATCGCTGCCGACGACGTATCCGCCGTGCTGGCCGATCTGGCGGTCGGCGCGCCGGTGAACGGCACCGTCGAAGTCGGCGGCCCGGACCGCTTCCCGATCGACGAACTGGCACGCAAATTCCTCGCCACCCGTGGCGACACCCGCGAAGTGATCGCCGACGTGCACGCACGCTACTTCGGCAGCGAGCTGGATGACCGTTCCCTGGTCACGGGCGAAGGCGCCATCATTGCCCCGACCCGCTTCCACAACTGGCTCAACCGTCCGGCGCGATGAACTCCCTACTGCAACGCGGCATGGGCCTGCTGTGCGCAGCCGCGCTGGCAGGCTGCGCCCTGGGACCGGATTTCGTGAAACCAGAGAGCGGCCTGGACGACGCAGTGCCCGCCTCCCGCCCCGACTATGCGTGCGCGGCTCCGGTTTCCGGCGCTTCCGTGCCTGACAGCTGGTGGCTGCTGTTCAGGGACCCGGTGCTGGCCGAGTTGCAACGGCTGGCCCAGGCGGACAATCCCGGCCTGCAAATGGCCGCGGAACGTATCGAGCAAAGCCGCGCACAGCTGAACATCGCTCATGCTCAGCTGCTGCCCAGCGTTGGCGCGGGCGCCAGCTACACGCGGGAGCGCCTCAGCGAACACGGCAAGTTCACCGCGCTGGGCGCCCCGGCCGGCCCCAGCGATTTCTGGCAGCTCGGTTTCGATGCCAGCTGGGAGATCGACCTGTGGGGGCGGGCCGGGCGCGAACGCGAAGGCGCCGCAGCGTCGCTGAAAGCCACAGTCTATGAGCGCGAAGCGGTGCAGTTGTCCCTCTCTGCTGAAGTGGCACGCGCCTACCTGCAGTTGCGCGGCACGCAGGCCCAGCTGGATATCGCCCTGCAGAACCAACAGGTAGCCGAGCGCACCCTGGCGCTGGCCGCGAACCGCGAACGCAATGGCGTCGCTACCCGCTTCGAAACCTCGTCCGCAAGGGCGCAGCTGGCCACGGTCAAAGCCCTGCTGCCCGAGCTGACCCAGCGCCGCAACACCCTGCTGAATGCGCTCGCCCTGCTGCTGGGGGCCAGGCCGCATGCGCTGGACGCACAGCTGCGCGGCGCCATGCCCCTGCCCTCGCTGCCGGACAGCGTGCCGGTCGGCCTTTCCTCCGAACTGGCACGCCGCCGGCCGGACATCCTGCGTGCCGAAGCGCAGCTGCATGCAGCCACAGCAGCCATCGGCGTGGCAAAAGCCGACTTCTATCCGCGTGTCGGCCTGCGCGGCCGGCTCGGCGTGGAAGCTTTCGACAGCGGCGACCTGGCCAACTGGGATTCGCGCTTCTTCTCGGTTGGTCCCACGGTCTACCTTCCCATCTTCGATGGCGGCCGCCTCACGCAGCGCCTCGCGCTGACCGAATCGCGGCAGAAAACGGCCGCCATTGCCTACCGGAATACGGTGCTGCGCGCCCTGCACGAAGTCGATAACGCGCTCGATGCCTGGGCCGCGCAGCAGGACCAGCATGCCGAGCTGCTGGTGTCGTACGAGCAGAACCGGCAGGCCCTGCACGCGGCCGAGCGTGGTTATCAGGAAGGCGCTGCAGATTATCTGAGCGTGCTGACGGCGCAGCGCAATGTGCTCGCCAGCCAGACCAGCCTGAATACCAGCGCCACCAATGCCACGCTCACCCTGGTGAATCTGTACAAGGCGCTGGGCGGCGGCGCCCTGCAGGCGGGGGCTGCGCAATGAGTGCGGACGCCCTGCCGCAAGCGGCGGCCATCCTCCCCGCAGCGACGCCTGCCGCCAGGCCCTCGCGCCGCCCGATGGCAGGGCTGCTTGGCATCTTCATCGCCGCCATGATGGCGGGCCTCAACAACCGGGTTGGCGCGCTGGCTCTGGCGGACCTGCGCGGCGCACTGGGCATCGGTATCGATGATGCCTCCTGGCTCACCACGGTGTACGGCGCAGGCGAACTGATCGCCATGCCCTTCGCGGCCTGGTTCGCCATCACGCTATCGGTGCGCCGTTTCGAACTGTGGATGATCGGCGTTTGCACCCTGCTGGCGCTGGCGCTGCCGTTCATCCACGACCTTACGCTGCTGCTGGTGCTCCGTTTTATCCAGGGCGTTGCCAGCGGAACGCTGATTCCCTTGTTGATGATGGCGGCGCTCAAGTTCCTGCCGCCGCACGTCAAGCTGTACGGGCTGGCGCTGTATGCGATGACGGCGACTTTTGCGCCCAATCTCTCCATCTGGCTCGCGGGCCACTGGGCCGATGAGCTGGCGGACTGGCGCTGGATCTACTGGCAGATCGTTCCCCTCGCCATGCTGGCGGCCGGGCTGGTGGCATGGGGCCTGCCCCGCGAGCCCATCCAGACCGCGCGCTTCAGCCAGGCCAATTGGAGCGGCATGCTGTGCGGCGTGCCCGCGCTCGGTCTGATCGCCGTGGTGCTGGACCAGGGCGTGCGGCTGGACTGGTTCAATTCGCCGCTGATCACGGCATCGCTGCTGGCCGGGCTAGCCTTGCTGGCGGTCTATCTTCTGACCGAGTGGTACCACCCCACGCCCTTCATCAAACTGCAGATCCTGGGGCGCCGCAACCTGGGGCTGGGTTTCTCGCTGCTCGTGCTGCTGCTGGTCGTGCTGATGTCCAGCTCCCTGCTGCCGGCCAGCTATCTGGCGCGTGTGCAGGACTACCGGCCGCTGCAGATGGCATCCATCGGCCTCATCGTCGCCCTGCCGCAACTGATGCTCGGGCCGCTGGTGGCCCTGCTGCTATACCGCAAATGGGTGGATGCCCGCCTCGTGTTTTCAGCAGGCCTGCTGCTGGTCGCGCTGGCCTGCTTCGTGGGTGCGGGGCTGACGCCGGACTGGAACGGCGAGCAGTTCATCGCCGCGCAAACCTTGCAGGCCTTTGGCCAGCCGATGGCCGTGGTGTCGATGCTGTTCCTGGCAACCAGCGTCGTGCAGCCGCAGGAAGGGCCGTATGTGTCAGGCACCGTGAATATGCTGCGCGCCTTCGGTTCGCTGGCGGGCGCCGCCGTGGTCGGCCAGCTGCTCACGGTGCGCGGCCGTTACCACGCCGATGTACTGCTGGACCACGCAAGCCTGGTGGCCAACTCGCTGCCGGTAACGCCCGAGCCGTCTGAGCTCATTGCCATCATCGGCCAGCAGGCGCTGGTGCTGTCGGTGGCCGACGCCTACCGCGTGCTGGGCGTGCTTGCCGTCCTGCTGGTACCGCTCGTGCTGCGGCTCCACCACATCGCACCACCTTCACCCCATTCACCATCATCAAACGGATAAACATCATGGCACTACCCAAAAAAGCCAAGATCATCAGCGCGGTCCTGCTGCTCGCAGCAGGCGCCGGCGTGGTGCTCTACCTCAACCGGCCGGAATCCGGCGCCCTGGTCCAGTCCACGGACTACGCCTATGTGCAGGCGGACCTCACCACCGTATCGCCGCAGGTGTCCGGCACCATCGCCCGCGTGCTGGTCGACGACAACCAGCTGGTCAAGGAAGGCCAGCTGCTGGCCAGCATTGACGACCGCGACTTCGTCATCGCCGTGAGCGCTGCGAAGGCACAGGTTGCCGGAGCCCGCGCCAGCATCGCCAGCCTCGAAGCGCAATTGCACCAGCAGGAAAGCGCAATCCGGCAGGCGCAGGCCGCCCTGGCGGCGGATGACGCCGGGCTCAAGCTGGCCAGGGAGAATCACGCGCGCTACAGCAACCTCGCCAGCGACGGCTCGGGTTCAGTGCAGGCGTTGCAGCAGGCCGAAGCGCAACTGAGCATCCAGTCTGCCAGCCGCGAGAAAAGCCAGGCTGGCCTGCAGGCAGCCCGGCTGCGCGTGGACATCCTGAAAGCTGATTCGGAAAAAGCGCGGGCCGCACTGGACCAGGCGGAAGCGGTGCAGGACAACGCTGAACTGAAGCTCTCCTATACCCGCATTACCGCGCCGGTCAGCGGCACGGTCGGCCAGAAATCGCTGCGGGTGGGTGTCTATGTCACTTCCGGCAAGCCGCTGCTGGCCATCGTTCCGCTGGATGCGGTCTATGTCACGGCCAATTTCCGCGAAACCCAGCTGGCCCGCGTGCAGTCTGGCCAGGCGGTGGATATCAAGGTGGATGCGCTGCCGGACGCAGCGCTGCGTGGCACGGTGGAAAGCCTGGGTCCGGCCAGCGGCGCCAGCTATGCGGCCGTGGCGCCGAACAATGCCACCGGCAACTTCACCAAGATCGTGCAGCGCCTGCCCGTGCGGATCCGCATCAACCCCGGCCAGGCCGCGGCTGCGAAGCTGCGCGTAGGGATGTCGGTAACGCCGGCAATTCGTACCGGCCAGTAAAGCTCAGTGGAAGATGCCGACCGCCAGCTCCGCCCACACCAGCAGCAGGCCCAGCACAACGGCGCTGCCCGCCACAAAGCGGGAACGGCGGGTGGTGAGCCTGCTCACCGCCGCCTGGAACAGCAGGCCTGCGCCGATGAGCAGCACCGCCGCCACGAGGAAGTCGCCCGGGCCCCAGTTCACTTCACGGGTGAACTGCATGGCGATGGCCGGAATCATCAGCAGTACTGCGGTACCGAGGAAAACGCGGCTGGCCGGCTTCTTGGCGATGATGTTCATGGTGCGCTCCTGAGGTTTCGTCGTGGTAGGCGTAAGCTTGCCACAATTTGAGGCAATTTAAGGACAAATATCCTGTTGTGACGCATATCTCCCCTACGTAGTATTGCACCACTGCAACTAAATCAATGGGGATGTGAATGATTCATAAGAAAACACTGCTGGCAGCTGTTCTGATGGCTTCTCTGGGCGCGGTAGCGTCGGCCCAGGAACTGGGCAAGGGCGCCGGCCCGGTGCAAGGTGCGGCCAAGACGGAAGGCGGCGGCGGCAACACCAAACAGCTGGAGCGCTGCGACCAGAAGCTGGGCACCATCGCCGTGGTGGAACCGCAGGACTTCATCATGAAGTCACTCATGCAGTACTCGCTGCCCAGCCCGACCCAGATGATCCGCGTCGTGATCCAGCAGTCCGGCTGCTTCGCCGTGGTGGAGCGCGGCATCGGTATGCAGAACCTGATGCAGGAACGCAGCCTGGCCGATGGCGGCCAGCTGCGCGGCAACCAAAATGTGGGCAAGGGCCAGATGGTCACCGCTGATTACGTGATGACGCCTGATGTGCTGTTCCAGAATAACAACGCAGGCGGCATCGGCGGTGCCATCGGCGGCCTGTTCGGCCCGATCGGTGCAGCCATCGGCGGGGCCCTCAAGTTCAAGAACGCTCAAGTGACGCTGACCGTGGCCGATACCCGCAGCGGCCTGCAGGTGGCGGCGGCAACCGGCGCATCGGAATCCACCGACTTCGGCATCGGCGGCGTGCTCGGCGCGGCAGGCGGACTGGGTCTCGGTGCTTACGAGAACACGGCGGAAGGCAAGGTTGTAGCCGGCGCCTTCGTGGATGCCTACAACCAGATGGTGCGCAGCGTGCGCAACAATCCCGACCTGGCGCGCGATAATGCTTCCCTGTCGGTGGGCAAGGCCGGCGCCAGCGTGAAAGCCAATGCCGCGGCAGCTGGCGACGTGGCCACCGCCAAGATTGCCAATATTCCGGTGTACGCCAAGCAGGACAAGAAGAAGGTCGCCTTCAAGCTGGGCAAGGACGAACAGGTCGTTATCCTCAGCGAGGCGAACGGCATGCTGGAAGTGCAAGGCGGCGGCGGCTCGGGCTGGGCCGATGGCCGCCTGTTCAACCGCTAAGCCTCAATCGTCCAGGCCGTAGCGTTTCAGGATGCGCTGCACGCTGCCATCGGCCTCCATTCTGCCCATGGCGCGCTGGTAGCGCGCAGCGTCCTTCTCCGAGAAATCGAGCGAGCCGGCCAGCCACGCCGTCGTCGTGCGCACCGGCGCGCTCTGCTCAAAATCTTTCACCTCGCCGCGGCTTCTCAGGGAGGCGCGGATAATATTGCGCTCGCCGAATGCCGCATCTGCCATGCCGCCCAGCAGGAAGCGGTGCACTTCATCGATTGAGGTCGATTCCACCAGGTTGGTGTAACCCATTTCCCGCATGATGCTGGCCTGCCCGGCGCCGCGCAGCAGGGCAATGCGCTTGCCCAGCATTTCCTTCGGCCGCTTCAGGTCGAAGCTGCTGCCGTGGTGTGCCAGGAACACGTAATGTTCCTCATAGAGCGGCGCCAGCCAGCGGAACTGTTTCTCCCGCTGCGGATTGCGCGTCAGCGGAAAAATGGCTGTCGCGGGCATTTTGCTCGCGAGGAAAATCGCGCGCTGCCATGGCACGAAATCAATAGCGGGCATCAGCCGCAGGCGCTCGCACAGCAGCTGCACCATCTCCAGCAGCGCGCCCGGCTGCGCGCTGTTCTCCAGTACCAGCGGCGGCAGGTGGCTGGTCACCACTTTCAGTTCGCGCGGCATCTGTGCCTGCGCGATGGGGGAAATGCCGAGGGCTGCCGCCAGCCCGAGTACTTGTCGCCTGTTTGTCATGGCTGTCTTTTTAGCATAAGGCGTGAAGCGTTTCAGTACAGTTCATTCAGTTGCCACGAAGGCTTGCCCAGGGTCCGGATGAAGAAGCTGGACAGCGCCTCCACCTTGGCCGGTTTGCTGCGCGCGGAGGGCGTGACGAAGTACAGCCCGCCCAGCGCAATCTGCCAGTCCTTCAGGATACGCACCAGCTGGCCGCTGCGCAGGTAGTCCGCCGCAATGAATTCGGGCAGCTCGCAGATCGCCAGGCCTCCCAGCACGGTGGGAATGAGCGCGTCCGCATTGGTCACGCGCAGCGGCCCTTGCGGCTGCGCGCTGGCCTCTTCACCGCCGGCATGGCGGAAGCGCCACACATCGCTGCGCGCACGGTAGGCATAGCCCAGGCAGGCATGGGAAGCGAGTTCCGAGGGATGCTTCGGTTCCCCATGCTGCGCCAGATAGGCGGGTGAGGCTACGATCATGCGCGATACCGGGCACAGCTTGCGTGCCACCAGCGAAGAGTCTTCCAGCACGCCGATGCGCAGCGCCGCATCGAAGCCGTCCGCCACCAGGTCAACCGTGGCGTCGGACAGGTGCAGGTCCACCGACACTTCGGGATACTGCCGGAAAAACTCGGGCAGCAGCGGCGCCACCCAGCGCAGCCCGAAGGACATGGGCACGGCCAGCCGCACCAGCCCGCACGGCCGGGCGGACAGCTCGCGCGCCGCCCCTTCCGCCTCCTCGGCCGCACGGTAGATGCGCGAGGCGCTCTCGGCGATGGTCTGGCCGAAGCCGGTGAGGGCCAGCTGGCGCGAGCTGCGGTTCAGCAGGCGGGCGCCAAGGCGCTCCTCCAGCCGGCTCACCCCGCGCGACACGGTGGCCACCGACACGCCCAGCGCCCGGGCGGCGCCCGCGAACGAGCGTTCCTCGGCCACCTTGGCGAACATGGCCAGTCCTTCGAAATCCGGTAGTTTTGACATCAACAATTTTGCAACGATGGTTTGCGATTGATTCTATTTTAAAACATCCGGCACGCGCCTACTATGTGTTCACCGGGCCACGCAGCCCATCACATACGAAAGGAAGCATCATGAAACTGCTGAACAAAATTGCACTCGTTACCGGCGGCACCAGCGGCATCGGCCTCGCCACCGCCAAACGCTTCGCTGCCGAAGGGGCGAAAGTCATCATCACCGGCCGCCGCGAGGCGGAACTGAACGCGGCGGTGGACGCCATCGGCCACGGCGCGAAAGGCCTGCGCATCGACTCCAGCAAGCTGGGCGAGCTGGATACCCTGTTCGCCGAAATCCAGGCCAAATACGGCCAGCTCGACGTGGTATTTGCCAACGCCGGCGGCGGCAGCATGGTGCCCATGGGCCAGATCACCGAAGAGCACTTCGACGACACCTTCAACCGCAACGTGAAGGGCGTGCTGTTCACCGTGCAGAAATCGCTGCCGCTGCTGGCCAAGGGAGCTTCCGTCATCCTCACCGGCTCCACCGCCGCCAGCACCGGTACGGCAGCCTTCAGCGTCTACGCCGCCACCAAGGCCGCCGTGCGCTCCTTCGCCCGCAACTGGATCCTGGACCTGAAGGACCGCAACATCCGCATCAACACGCTGACGCCCGGCCCGATCCGCACACCCGGCCTGGTGGAGCTGGCCGGCAACGACAGCGCGCAGCAGCAGGGCCTGCTCGACTACCTGGCGTCACAGGTGCCAATGGGCCGCGTCGGTGAGCCGGATGAAGTGGCGAAAGTGGCAGTCTTCCTCGCTTCCGACGACGCCAGCTTCGTGAACGGCGCCGAAGTCTTCGCCGACGGCGGCCTGGCGCAGGTATAAAAAACGCGCTTGACAGGCGGATGGCCGCGCATTACATTACCTATAGGTTAAATAACCAATTGGTTTAATAATGGAAAACGACCATCTCAGCCTGACCTTTGCAGCCCTCGCCGACCCTACCCGCCGCGCCATCCTGGCCCGGCTGGCGGAAGGCGAGGCCTCGGTAAGTGAACTGTCGGAACCGTTCGAGATCAGCCAGCCCGCCATCACCAAGCATCTCAAGGTGCTGGAGAGGGCGGGCCTGATCTCGCGCGGTCGGCAGGCGCAGTGGCGGCCCTGCCGCCTCGAAGCGGAGCCGCTGAAGCAGGCGACGGGATGGATGGAACAGTACCGGCAGTTCTGGGAAGAGCGGCTGGATCGTCTGGAAACCTATCTCATCGAACTACAGGCAAAGGAGAACAAGCATGGCAAACGCTAACGACGTGGCGCTGGAGATCCGCCGCGAATTCAAGGCACCGCGCGAGCTGGTATTCCGTACCATGCTGGAGCCGCAGCACCTGAAACAATGGTGGGGGCCCAAGGAGTGCACGATTACGGTGTCGCGCCACGAACCGCGCCCCGGCGGCGTTTTCCACTATTGCATGCATCCGCGTGAAGCGGCTGTGCCGGGCGCCGAAATGTGGGGCCGCTTCGACTACCACGAGATCGAGAAGCCGAGCCGCATCGTCTTCGTCAACGGCTTTGCCGATGCTGAAGGCAACCGCATCCGCCTGCCCATGCTGCCGGTCTGGCCGCTCGAAATCCTGAACACGATCACGCTGGAAGAGAGCGATGGGCGTACGCAGATGGTGCTGCGCGCCGTGCCCGTGAATGCCAGCGAGGCCGAATGCGCCGCCTTCCTCGCCATGCACGCCTCCATGCAGCAGGGTTACGGCGGCATGTTCGATCTGTACGAAGGCTACCTGCGCGAGGCAGATACTTCGGACCGCGAAATCGTCCAGCAGCGCAAGCTGCGCGCACCGCGCGAACTGGTGTTCGAAGCCTTCACCGATCCAAAGCATACCGACCAGTGGTGGGGGCCGAACGGCTGGACCACTTCTACCCGCAGCAAGGACGTGCGCGTTGGCGGCACCTGGCGCTTCGACATGAACGGCCACGGCATGCATTTCCTGAACCTCATCGAGTATCTGGAAGTGGAGCCTCCGGCTCGTCTGGTGTACCGGCATGGCGACGAAAATAACGACTCGCACTTCTTCCACGTCACGGTGACCTTCGAAGACGCGGGCGAAGGCCAGACCCTGCTCACCATGCGCTCTGTCTTCAGGGATGCGGCGGCGCTGGAAGAGGTCAAGAAGTTCAACGCCGTCGAAGGCGGCCGCCAGACCTTCGACCGCCTGGAAGCGTATCTCGCGGCGCGCTAGCAGAAGGCGAACAGCTGCGCGATCGCGGCCACGTTCTCGCCGCGCAGCATGGCCATGAAGGCCCACGCGGAGGCTGTGCATAACAGGGCAGTTATGCACAGCACGATCAGGGCCTGGCCGCGCCTCATGCTGGCTGCAGCCGGCTGACGGCGCGGTCGTCGATGGGCCAGTGCAGTGCCGCAGCTGCGAGGCCGAGCAGTACCGACACAGTCCACACCATGTCGTAGGAGTGCGTGGCGTCAAACACCAGGCCGCCCATCCACACACCGAGGAAGCCGCCCAGCTGGTGGCCCACGAACACAAAGCCGAACAGCGTGGAGATGTACTTCACGCCGAATACCTGCGACACCAGGCCGTTGGTCAATGGCACGGTGCCCAGCCAGGTCAGGCCCATCACGAAGGCGAAGGCATATACGGTGGCTGCGCTGAGCGGCACCACCACGAACAGCAGCATCGCCATCGAGCGCACGATGTACAGCCATGCCAGCACATGCTTGCGGCGGAACTGCCCGCCAAGTTGTCCGCAGAGGTAGGTCCCGGCCACGTTGGCCAGCGCCACAATGGCCAGCGCTGCCACGCCGGTACTGGCGGAAAGCCCCTTGTCCAGCAGATAGGCGGGCAGATGGCCGGCGATGAAGGCCAGCTGGAAGCCGCAAGCGAAAAAGCCCGCATTCAGCAGCCAGAAACCCTTGTGCGACAAGGCTTCGCTGATGGCCGCACGCATCGATTGTTCGGCTGGCGCTGGCTGGCGCGCGGTCTTGCCGTCATCCAGCGGCCAGGCCAGCGGCGCTGCGAAGGCGAGCAGGCAGGCCACCACCAGCAGCGCCGCCATCCATCCCACGTTGCCGATCAGGCCTTGTGCAAAGGGCACCATGGCGAACTGCCCAACGCCGCCAACGGCGCCCGCCATGCCGAGCGCCCAGCTGCGGCGTTCGGGCGAGACCACACGGCTCAAGGCGCCATACACTGTGCCGAATGCCGTGCCGGACAAGGCCATGCCGATCATCACTCCGCCCGTCAAGGCCAGCTGCATGCTGCCTGCTGCGTGGGCCATCAGGTACAGGCCGAGCGCATACAGTGCGCAGCCGCCAAACAGCACGCGGCGCGAACCGAAGCGGTCGGCGATCATGCCCGTCAGCGGCTGCGCCAGCCCCCACACCAGGTTCTGCAGCGCGATGGCCAGCGCAAACTCTTCGCGCGTCCAGCCACGGGCGCTCGTCATCGGCAGCATGAACAGGCCCTGCACATGGCGCATGCCGAGCGCCAGGCCCATGATGATGCCGCCGCATAGCACGGCAGCGAGCGGCGTTTTCAGGAATCGCATAATGTTCTCCTACAGGCCGCCCGCGACGGGAATCGTGGCGGCGGTGATATAGCCCGCAGCGGGCGACAGGAGCCAGACCACCGGCTCCGCAATATCCTCCGGCGTGGCGGGACGCTGCATGGGAATGCGTGCAGCAACGCGGTGCGGCCGGTCCGGATCGCCCATGGTGGCATGGATATCGGTGAGCGTGGTGCCAGGCGCCACACCGCACACGCGGATCTTTTCCGCCGCCAGGTCGCGCCCCAGGCCGACAGTGAATGCCTCTACCGCCGCCTTGCTGGCCGCGTAATGCACATACTCGCCGGGGCTGCCTGTTCTGGCCGCGATCGAAGAAATATTGACGATCACGCCGCCCTGTTGGTGCTGGCGGAAGGCCGCGACGGCGGCCCGGCTGCAATGCATGACGCCGTGCACATTGATGCGGAAGATCTCTTCGATTACATGCGCATCGGCGTTCAGGAAGGGGCCGAGCCGGCCCGTGATGCCAGCATTGTTCACCAGCGCAGTGACGGGGCCAAGTTCCGCCTCGGTGCGCGTAAACAGCTTGGCAACGTCGGCCTCCTGGCCCACGTCGCCGCGCACCGCAATGGCCTCGCTGCCGGCCGCCTGGATCTCCTCCAGCAGGCGCTGCGCGGAGCCGCCGTCGCTGCGGTAGTTGATGGCCACTGCGTAGCCCTCGCGCGCCGCCGCGCGGGCCACTGCTGCGCCGATGCCGCGACCTGCACCCGTTACGATCAATACTTTTTTCATGCGTCCTCCGAATACGAATCCACAGCATAAATGGCATCGCGCTCGGGCGCGAACGGTTATTTGACATGCAATCCATGCGCCAAACGCATGGATAAGATGAGGAGATAGCGTTTGAGGTGGAGCACCTGCAGGCAGACAATGCATGCAGGAGGGAGCCTGCCATGCTCACCATGAATCTCACGCTGGCGCCGAGCGAATCGGCGACGTTTGCACCCGCCTGCGATATGCGCTTGCGCTGCACCGAAGGCATGCTGTGGCTCGTCGGCGACAGGCTGCGTGAAGACCTGGTGCTGGAAGCGGGCGACAGCGCGCAGCTGCGGGCGTCGGAAAAACTGGTGCTGTCCAGCGTGGCGCACAAGGAGGCTGTGTCCTTCGAACTCTCCATGCCGCTGGCCCCCGGCTCAGCGCACGCTCTCGGCCTGCGCCAGTTCCTGTGAGGTGCGCTCCACCTGCGTGCGCACCCAGTCGCGGAAGATAGCGACTTCACGGCGCGGATGTTCGGAGGCCTGAATCAGCCAGTAGCCGTAGTCCCCGGCGTGGCGGCGCTGCCGCATATCCGCCACCAGGCGGCCGTCCCTCAGCATCGGCAGCACCAGCGCGAGGCGGCCCAGCGCCACGCCGTGGCCTTCAATAGCGGCCTGGATCACCTGGTCATACTGGTTGAAATGCAGGTAGCCTTTCGGCTTGCAGCGCGGCCCGATCTCGCGCAGCCATTGCGACCAGTGCAGCCATGGCCGCCCGCGTTCGTCCAGGTCCAGCAGCACGTGGCGCAGCAGCGCATCGCTGGATGCGAAGGCGCTGGCGCCAACCGCCTTGCTGGCTACCGGCACCACCTCTTCATCGAACAGGTGCAGCGAACCTTCAGGCGCCAGCGGGGCCGGGCAATAGCGAATGGCGAGATCGACGCCATCGCGCTTCAGGTCCGTGATGCGGTTATTGGCGGCCACGCGGATATCGATATGCGGATGCTCAGCCTGGAATGCGCCGAGGCGCGGCAGTATCCACAGCGACGCCACGCCGATACTGGCCGTGATGGTGACCGGCCGCAGCCGGGTATCGTGTTTCAGGTTATCGGACAGTTCCGCCAGCCGGTCCATCCACGGCGAAGCCAGTTCGAACAACTGTTCGCCCGCATCCGTCAGCACGATGCTGCGGCGGGTGCGCACGAACAGCGGCGTGCCGAGGCGTTCTTCCAGCAGCTGGATCTGGCGGCTGACGGCCGACTGCGTCAGGCACAGGTCTTCTGCCGCGGCGGTGATACTCATGCGGCGCGCCGCAGCCACGAAGCCGCGCAGCGCGTCGAGTGGCGGCAATGTGAGCAGCGGGTTTTGCATGCGGCCTCCTGTGGTCGAATGCCGATCATATCGCTAGAATGGCGCGGTAATCAATCCGGAGAAAACGATGCCTGCCAAGCCCGCCCTGCCAGAGATCCTGTTCGCCGACGCCGCCGCATGGACCAGATTTCTGGAGCGCGAGCACGGGAAATCGGCAGGCGTATGGATGCGCATCGCCAAGAAGGGCGCGGCGGAAAGCTCGGTGCAGTATCCGGAAGCGCTCAATGTGGCGCTGTGCTTCGGCTGGATCGACGGCCAGAAGAAGGGCATCGACGAGCATTACTGGATACAGAAGTTCACGCCGCGTGCCACGCGCAGCATCTGGTCGAAAATCAACCGTGAAAAGGTGGAAGCGCTGATCGCCGCAGGCCAGATGCGCGAAGCGGGCCAGCGCGAGATCGACCGCGCCAAAGCCGATGGCCGCTGGGACGCCGCTTACGATTCAGCCAGCAAGGCGGAGATCCCGCCTGACCTGCAAGCGGCACTGGACGCCAGTCCCGCCGCAAAGGCCTTCTATGCCACGCTGAACGCCACCAACCGCTACGCCATCCTGTTCCGCACGCAGACCGCGAAGAAGGCCGAAACGCGGGCCAAACGCATTGCGCAGTTCGTGGAGATGCTGGAGCGCGGCGAGAAGATCCATCCCTAGACCGGCTTCGCCACCATCAGGTAGAAGATGGCGAGGAAGGCGAAGAAGGCTGGAATGCCCAGCACCACCCAGGCCTTGAAGTAGCGCCAGAACAGCGGCGGCAGCGCCGTACTCTGGTCGGCTGCCTGCGCCGACAGGTCGCGCAATTTCATCTGCAGCCACACCACGGGCAGCCAGCACAGGCCCGCAATCACGTAGAGCGCGATGGACCACACGATCCAGCGGCTGTTCATGGGAAATCCCGCCAGGTGAATCAGGTAGAAGCCGGTCAGCGGCTGGGCGATCATCGTAGTGGCGGTAAAGGTCCAGTCGGCGATAACGACGATGCGGCTGACGACGGCGATGGCGCGCACATTATTGCTGATCACCGCGAACAGCAGATACCACGCCGAGCCGATGCCTGTACCGAACAGGAAGGTGGATGAAATGATATGCAGCCATTTGACGATCAGGTATTCCATGACGTTTTCTCCAGTTCGTACAGCATCCAGATGGCGGCCAGCATGGGCAGGTTCTTGCTGAGCGGCCCGTAGGGGTGCCAGATGAACTCAGGCAGCTTGAATGCGATCACCACGGTGTAGAAGCCGATCAGCGCAATTTGCGCCAGCCATAGCCAGCGCCGGTAGCCGCGCGGCAGCGCGAGCGAGCCGATGCCCATGGCGAGGTCGAAGGCGCTGGCGCCGTACAGCATAAGGGGCGCCAATATCAGCGGAACGCCGGTGCGCACCAGCAGTTCGTAACTGTCCTGTACCGGATACACGAAGGCGGAAACCCAAGCGGTCCACAGCCACACCATGGCGATGCTGATGCGCAGGAGCGGCAGCAGCCAGCCCAGTTGCGCCAGTTGCCGTTCGGAGCCCGGCTGTTCGATAAAGCTGGCTGCATCGCGCGGTGGGCGGCCCAGCAGCTGTGTTGTGGCCGCAGCATCCGCAGTATTGCCGCGTGTAAGCATGTCCAGCGTGTCCGGCGTAAGCGGACTTCCCGGAACCATTCCGGCGATGTGCGCCGCAGCGCGCGCAAGCCCTGCCGGCAGCGTCAGTGCCAGTTGGCGGCCCAGTCCCATCTGCTGTCGCAGGGCAGCGAGGTAGTCCGCGAACGGCAGAACGCGCGGCCCTACCAGCGCGATGCGCTCGCTACGCGCCGGCTGGTCCTCGCGCACGAGCGCTGCAATGGCCGCGCAGACGTCGTCGATATGGATGGGCTGCACCAGCTGCGGTGCGCTGCCGAAACGCACCGTGAACGGCATGGTGGCCAGTGTGCGGAACATGCGCGCGCTGGCCCCGCCCGGCCCATAGATCAGCGATGGCTGCACGATACGCGAAGCAAGCGGTAATGAGGCGAGATAGTCATCGGCGGCGCGCTTGCTCAGGTGATAAGGCGACACAGCCTGCTCATCCGCGCCCAGCGCCGACACCTGGATCACCAGCTTCACGCCCGCCTTGGCGCAGGCGGAAAACAGCGCCTTCGGTGTTGCCGTATGCAAGGCTGCAAAGCTTTGCCCGCCGCTTTCACGGATGATGCCTACCGTGTTGATCACCACGTCCACATTCCTCAGGCGCGCCGCCCACACCGATTCTTCGCTATCGTGGGCAAAGTCCGCTTCAATGAAAGCGATGCGCTCATCAGCCGGCGCATGCCGTCCCGCGCTGAGCACGCAATGACCTTGCGCCAGCAGCAGCGGCGCGAGATGGGACCCGATAAGACCGGTAGCGCCGGTCAGCAGAATCTGCATGCATGGCTCTCAAGGATGTGAGAGCACGATATACGAAAACAGGAAGGGGAATATGGACAATTGGAAGACCATGATCGGCCGCGGCATGCTGCCCGGTGCGGCTGCCAGCCTCACCTCGACAGTTGCCCTGGCCTTGTGCGGCAAGCATGACAGCGGCAGCCATTACGGCGCCACCAATGCCGTCAGCCACTGGATCTATGGCGATAAGGCGTTCCGGCACAGCGAGCCATCGATGAAATACACGCTGGTGGGCTATGCTATCCACCATGCGAGCGCCCTGTTCTGGGCCGCCATTTTCGAACAGCTGGCCGGCAAGGTGCTGGACAAGAAAGATGTGAAGAGCACTGCCATTGCGGCGGCGGCGGCGAGCGCTGTTGCCTGCTTTGTGGACTACCAGATGACGCCGCACCGCCTCAAGCCGGGCTATGAGCGGCGCCTCACCACCGGATCGATGGCGCTGGTGTACGCGGCGTTCGGCGTCGGCCTCGCGGCCGGCGCCCTGATGAACCGCCGCTGATTACTGCAGTTTGTAGCGCGCCGCCGGCGTGGTGCGCGACAGGTTCGGGCCCAGCGCCAGGCGGGCTGCGTTGAAGCGCTCCCAGTCGGCGGCATCCGGCAGCGATGGAATGGTGATCACTTCACCGATGTCCAGCCCTGCCAGCGCTGCGTCCACCAGGTCTTCCGCCTTCATCACCCACTCCTGCGGCAGGTGCTGCACCGGCGTGCCCGCCACATCCCAGAACGGGGTGGCGGTGGCGCCCGGCAGCACGGCCTGCACGCGTACGCCTTTGCTGCCCAGTTCATGCTGGAGCGCCTGCGTAAAGGCCAGCACATAAGCTTTCGAACCGCCGTAAGCAGCATTCAGCAGCTCCGGCGCCACCGCAACGATGGACGCAATATTGATGATGGTGCCCGCGCCCCTGCCTGCCAGGCGTGGTGCAATGGCGTGGGTAAGGTGGGTCAGCGCGGTCACGTTCACGTCCACCATGCTGTCCAGCTGTTCCAGCGAGGACTCCACCAGTGAGGCGGTTGCGCCCAGGCCCGCGTTATTCACCAGCGTGTCGATGCTGTCGTCGTTTGCCAGGCGCTCCGCCACCTTGCGCAGCTGCGCACGGTCAGCCAGGTCGGCCTGGATGGTTTCGATGTTCACGCCGGTGCCGGCCAGGCGGTCGGCCAGCGCGTTCAGGCGGTCCAGCTGGCGTGCCACCAGAACGAGGTTATAGCCGCGTCGCGCCAGGCGCTCCGCGTATATTGCGCCGATGCCGGTAGATGCGCCAGTGATGAGTGCCGTTTTCATAATGCTGCCTTTCAGAATTGGATTTGACAGGCACAGTGTAGAAGCCTAAAGTATGGCCCGGAGGACGTATAAACCTCAATTTGGGCCATCATGAGCAAACATATCGCTATCGCTGTCTTTCCCGGCTTCCAGGTGCTGGATCTTGTCGTCGTCACCGTTTTTGAAGTGGCCAACGCCAGCGCGGGCGAAGAACGTTATAAGGTTTCGCTGGTGTCCGAACATGGCGGCCCGGTGCGCAGTTCCAGCGGCGTGCCGGTGACGACGGAACCATTCGGCGACCCCGCCGCTTACGACACGGTGCTGGTGGGCGGCGCCATGGAAATGCTGGAATACTCCCCTGGCCTGCTTGGCTTCCTGCGCCAGGCATCCGTCTCCGCACGCCGCACCGGCAGCATCTGCAGCGGCGCCTTCGTGCTCGGCCAGGCCGGGTTGCTGGACGGAAAACGGGCTACCACGCATTGGGCGCATGCGCGCGAGCTGCAAAAACTGCATCCGAAAGCGCGGGTGGAAGAAGACTGCATCTTTATCGAGGACGGCAATCTGTGGACCTCGGCGGGCATGACGGCCTGCATCGACCTCGCATTGGCGCTGGTGGAAAAGGACTTCGGCGTGGAGCTGGCGCGCCAGATCGCGCGCAAGATGGTGGTGTACCACCGCCGCAGCGGCGGCCAGTCGCAGTTCTCCGCCCTGCTGGAACTGGAGCCGAAATCGGACCGCATCCAGCGCGCGCTGAACTACGCCAAGAACAACCTGAAAAAAGAGCTATCGGTGGATGAACTGGCCGATGCGGCGCACCTGAGCCGCCGCCAGTTCAGCCGCAGCTTCCGGCTTGAAACGGGACAATCGCCCGCGCGGGCAGTGGAAACGCTGAGGGTGGAAGCGGCGCGCGACATGATCGAATCGGGCCAACTGCCGATTGACGTGGTGGCGCGCGAAAGCGGCTTTGCCGATCCGGAACGCATGCGGCGTGCTTTCGTGCGTGCCTATGGCCAGCCACCGCAGGCCATCCGGCGTGCGGCGCGGCAAAGCGCCTAAACCGCCTAAACCGCCTAAACCGCCTAAACCGCCTAAACCGCCTGCGGGTCCTCGCGGTCCAGCCACTCGCGGCCGGCCGCCAATACCATCTGCAGCTCCTGCCGCACCAGCGCAAACAGGCGCGGGACATCGTCCATCGGGCCTTCGGTAATCGCCGCTTCCGCATCCAGCGTGGCATTGATCAGGCGTTTGGCGCCCAAGGCGCCCACGGCGCCGCGCAGGCTGTGCAGGATGCGCGCCGCGTCGTGGTAGCGGCTCTCACGCAGCGCCTGGTCGGCTTCATCCATCGGCTGCATGCCGCCGTCAATGGCGCCGCGCACCATCTTGAACATGACGGCGCGCCCCTTTGGATCGGCGCCCATCACCTTCATCAGGCTGTCCATGCTGAACACCTGGCCGGCAATCGCGGCAGGTGCGGCGGCGCCTCCCGTACCTTCCCCCTGCGCGGCGCGCAGCTGCTGCGGCAGGTGACGTTGTATAACGCTCATCATTTCCTCCACTATCACCGGCTTGGCGATGAAATCGCTGATCCCCGCTTCCACGCAGCGGTCACGTTCCGATGCCAGTACGCCAGCCGTCATCGCGATGATGGGCAGCGTCAGCTGCAGCTCGCGCCGCAGCATGGCGGTGGCGGTGAAACCATCCATCACCGGCATTTGCATGTCCATCAGGACGATATCGTAACGCGCCGACTGCGTGCGCAGCAAATCCACGGCCTGCTGGCCATCGCCGACGATCTCGAGCGTGGCGCCGGCCTGCTCCAGGATGCCGCGCGCCACCGCCTGGTTCAGCAAATTGTCCTCCACCAGCAGGAAATGTGCACCGCGCAGGCGGTCGCGCACGCCCTCGCCCGTGATCATGCGCTCATTGCGGCCAGGCTTGCGCGCCACCAGCGCCTGGTGCAGCGCTTCGAACAGGCTGGAACTGGTAATCGGCTTCACCAGCACTACGTCGGTCTCCGGCCGGGTGGCGATCTCCTCCAGCTGGTCGCGCGCGAAGGCGTTCACCATCACCACGATGGGCTGCTTATGTCCGTCCGATGCGCGCCGGATGGCGTGTGCAATGGCCGTGCCATCTTTCCCCTGCATATGCCAGTCGGCCAGCACCACATCGTAGGCCTGGCCCTTCGTCATGCGCTGCTCGAACAGGGCAAGCGCGCCAGCGCCGGTATCGGCCAGGTCGGCATCCCAGCCCCAGGCCTGGATCACGCGGCCGATCATGTCGCGGCTGGTGCGGTTGTCTTCCGCGACCAGAATGGACAAGGGGCCGATGCTCGGCCGCCGCTTGCCGAGGCTCCGTTCCGGCAGCACGTCGAACGACAGCTCGAACCAGAAGCAGCTGCCCTTGCCCTCTTCGCTGCGCACCTGGATCTGGCCACCCATCATTTCAATCAGCCGGTACGTGATGGCGAGGCCCAGTCCCGTTCCGCCGAAGCGGCGTGTGATGCTTTCATCCGCCTGCGAGAACGCGCGGAACAACTGCGCCTGCTGCGCGGGGTTCATGCCGATGCCGGTATCCTCAACCTCGAAGCGCAGCCGTGCGCGGTCCGTGCCCATTTCGCGCGGGCTCACGCGCACCACCACCTCGCCCTGTTCGGTGAACTTGATGGCATTCCCCGCCAGGTTGACGAGAATCTGCTGCAGCCGCAGCGCATCGCCGCGCAGCAGCCTGGGAACGTCGGGGTCGACCACGATGGCGAGTTCCAGCTCCTTCTCGCTGGCGTTCATCGTCATGGTGGTGGCAAGTGAGCTCATGGTCTCGTCGAGATCGAACTCCACCGGCGACAGGGCCATGCGGTGCGCCTCGATCTTCGAGAAGTCCAGCACGTCGTTGATGATGGCCAGCAGCGTATCGCCCGCGCTGCGTATCATGTTCAGGTACTTGCGCTGCTGCGCCGTCAGCGAGGTGTTGGACAGCAGGTAGATCATGCCCAGCACGCCGTTCATGGGCGTGCGGATCTCATGGCTCATATTGGCCACGAAATCGCTTTTGGCGCGGTTGGCCGCATCGGCCTTGTCGCGTTCCTGCTCCAGTTCATGGGCACGCTGCTCCAGCTCCGCCATCAGCGCGCGCGCACGGTCGTCGGCCGCCTGCCGCGCGTGCATCAGCTCATTGAAGGCAATGGTCAGCTCCCCGATCTCATCGCGCTTCTGCACCGGAATCGGCACAAAGCCGCCATCGCGTTCGCGCAGATGGCGGATGGCATCGCGCAGCTTCATCAGCGGCGACATCAGGCGCACCGTCAGCCAGCCGATGAAGGCCGCCGTCAGCAGCGAGGCAATGCCGCTCCAGAGTGCCATGCGCAGCTGCAGGCCCTTGAAGGGTTCAAACGCTTCATCGGCGGGCAGCGAGGCGGCCAGCACCCAGTCCACGGATTGCAGGGCGTGATAGCTGTTCAGGGCGCGATGGCCCTCTTCATCGCTGCTGATCACCGTGCCGTGCTGCGGCATGCCGCGCATGTCCGCGGTCGCTATGGGAGAGGCGGGCTTGAGCAGCAGCGCCGCATCGGGATGAATGACATACACGGGCGACCGGCCGCGCGTCAACGCAAAATAATGGCCGGTGCGGCCCACTTTTGCGCTGCGCAGGCTGCCCAGCACATTGTCCTTGTAAAGCTGCAGCACGCCGAGCAGCACGCAAACCACCTCGCCCCGTTCGTCCAGTACCGGGGCTGCCATTTGCACGATAGGCTGCCTTACCGTGCGGCCTATGACCGGCTCAGTGATCAGCGGCTTCCTGGTCTGCATCACGCGCTTGAAATAAGCACGGTCGCTGGCGTCGACGCCCTGCCGCCCGGGCCTTTCCGGCAGGTCGGCGATGATCTTGCCTTTCGGGTCGAGCACCAGCACATCGTCGAACAGCGACAGCACTGCGCGGTCGCGGTAATAGGTGCGTAGTGCTGCGGGATCGCCGGCAATTGCACGCGGCTGCTGGCTGGCCGAGAGCGAAATAATGCCGAGCAACATGGACAGCTTGTCATCCAGTTCCTCGGCCGTGCGCTTGACCAGGGCGCTTTGCTGCGCAAACAGAACCTTGGTGAAGTCTTCCTGCATGCGCTGCGCCAGCAGGGCAGTGACGAGCGCGATCATCACAATCGATGTCAGGCTCGTCGCCAAAGCGACTTTCACTTTGATCCCAGGCGGCTTCATGGTTTCCTTTGATGAGAGTGCCGGGAAATTCTCCTATCAAAGGCCTGGCTTGGCAATTGAATACCGCACGGAAAAACGGCGGAGCCATAGCCCCGCCGTTTGTGATCAGCGCTGCGCCGCTGCGATGATCACATCCGCCACCTGGCGCGGCTGGGAAACCATGGGCACATGGCTCGCTTGCAGCGTGGTGGTGGTGGCTTTCAGCTTCGTAGCGAATTCGCGCTGCAGGCCGGGATCGATCATGCGGTCCTTGGCGGCCACGATGTAGTAATTAGGTTTCGACTTCCACGATGCAACGGACACCGGCTCGCCGAAGGCCTTCGAGTGGATCGGCCCCTGGGTGGCGTAGATCAGGCGGGCCTGGGCCGGCGTCACGTCCTGGGCGAAGTTCTCGGCAACCGATTTTTCAGGCAAGGTCAGGAAACCGGCTGCGTCGGCCTGCAGGGTAGGCACGCCCGGCGGCGTCGGATAGTTCTTGCCCAGGTCGCCGACGGCTTCGCCTTCCGATGGCGCGAAGGCCGCCACATAGACCAGCGCCTTGACCTTGTCGCTGGTGCCGGCCTGGGTGATCACGCTGCCGCCCCAGGAGTGGCCCACCAGCACCACCTTGCCGGTCTGCGCATCGATCACGCGCTGGGCGGCGGCTACGTCGTCTGCCAGCGAAGTGAGGGGATTCTGTACGGCCACGACTTTCAGGCCCTTGGCGTGCAGCAGGGGAATCACCTTCTCCCAGCTGGATCCATCGGCGAAGGCGCCGTGGACGAGGACGACAGTGGTGTCATTGGCGGCAGCGTGGGCTGGCAGGGCAGCACCGGCGAACAGGGTCGAGGCGATGAGGGCGGAAGAGGCGAATTTCAGCATGATGTACTCCTTGTTTAGTGTGTGTCGTGGGTTCGTTTGAATTAATTAGCGCGCTAAGTGTTGTAAATATAGTGCACAAATAATTAGTGCGCAAGTTAATTTTGAAAAAAATTTTGCGGGGACGTTCAGCGCGCGTCGAGATTGGCACTCAGTTTGCCGAGGCCGGCCATCATGCCATCCACATCGGCATTGGTAATGCTGCAACTCTCGGCAATGGCGGCGGCGATCTTCACGCCTTCCGCGCGCAGGTCCTGGCCTGCCTTGGTGAGCGTAAGCACGCGGTTGCGCTCATCGCGCGGATCGCGGTTGCGCACCAGATAGCCTTCCGCTTCCAAGCGTTTGACCAGCGGAGTAATGGAGCCGGAATCCTGTTGCAGGCGTTCGGCAATGTCCTTGATGCCCAGCCCCTCCTCCTCCCATAGCACCACCATCACGAGATACTGTGGATAAGTGAGGTTCAGGGCGCTGAGCAGGGGCTTGTACAGCTGCGTCATCTTGAGCGACGTGGAATACAGCTTGAAGCAAAGATGCTGGTCGAGCGAAGGGGGTTGTGGTTTCGGCATAGCGTTAGCCTAACAAATTTCACGCCTGGCCGTAAGCCGCAGCAGGAATGGCCGACAAGGCGCGGAAAGCCGGCTTGCCGAACAGGTAGCCCTGCATCAGGCTGATGCCTTCGGAACGCAGGAAATCCCGTTCGGCAGTGGTCTCAATGCCTTCCGCCAGCACCCGGATGCCCAGGTCGCGGCACATCGCCATCACGCCGCGCACAATGGCCTGCTTTGGCCTGCTGCTGTCGATGTCGCGAACCAGTGCCATATCCAGTTTAAGCACATCTGGCTGGTATTCGGCCAGCAGGTTCAGTCCTGCATAGCCCGCGCCGAAATCATCAATCGCGGTGCGGAAACCGAAGCGGTGATATTCGCGGAAGATGTTGACCAGATGCGCGCGGTCCGTCACCTCCTCGCCTTCAGTCACTTCGAAAATGATGTTTTCAAGAGGGAAACCAAACTCGCGCGCCGCCGCGAAGGTGCCCTGGATACAGGCTGCCGGCTGGTACACCGCGTTCGGCAGAAAGTTGATCGATAGGCTTTCGCGCATCCCCAGTTCGGCAGCACCCCTGATCGCTTCGCGGCGGCATGCCTGGTCGAACTGGTAACGGTTGCTGTCATCCACCTGCGACAGTACCGACCATGCGGATTCCCCGTTCAGGCCGCGCACCAGCGCCTCGTACGCGTAAATACTGCGCGTATCGCAGTCAACGATGGGCTGATAGGCAAACGCGAAGCGGAAGGCCAGGGGACCAGCCGTTTGGCACACCCCGCATGCGCGATGCTCGGCAGGTACTTCGGGCTGAATCGGAATCATTGTGTCTTCCTGGCAAAGATCGCAGTGTAGCGTTTAACAATGTGGCGCGCACGATTTGTTCATTCGTGCGCCAGCCAGTACACTGGGCATATGAACGAGCTACCCTCACTTACCCTGCCCGGCGCCACCATCGAAATCCTCAAGGCGCGGTGTTCCACTTGCAGCATGCACCAGCTCTGCTTGCCGATGGGGCTGGATATGGGCGACATGGATAAGCTGGACCAGATCATCGGCCGCCGCCGCAAGGTAGAAAAAGGCAGCCCGCTGTTCCGTGTGGGCGACCCGTTCAGCAGCCTGTACGCGATCCGCCTCGGCCATTTCAAGACCTACCAGATCAATGCCAACGGCGAAGAACAGGTGACCGGCTTCCAGATGGGCGGCGAACTGCTGGGCATGGACGCGATCAGCACCGACCGCCACTATTGCAGCGCCGAGGCGCTGGAAGACAGCGAAGTGTGTGAGATTCCTTTCTCCAGCCTGGAACAGCTGCTGGTCGATATGCCAACACTGCTGCGCCATTTTCACCGTATGATGAGCCAGGAGATCACGCGCGAGCAGAGCGTGATGCTCCTGCTGGGGAATATGCAGGCCACGCAGCGATTCGCCGCCTTCCTCGTCAACCTTGCCTCGCGTTATGAAGCGCGCGGCTATTCCAGCACGGCCTTCCAGCTGCGCATGTCACGCGAGGACATCGGCAATTACCTCGGCCTCACCATCGAGAGCATCAGCCGCCTGCTGAACAAGTTCAAGAAGCTGGGCCTGATTACCGTGAACAACCGCGAACTCCAGGTGCTGGACCTGCCGCGTTTGAAAGCCATCACCGCCGGCACCGAAGTCTGCGCCTAGTGTGCGTCCGCCGCCAGCGTGAGCTCACGCTGCGCCGGCCAGTGCCAGTTGCCCTCCAGCCGCCAGCTGCGCTGGCCGCCTTCCGCCAGCACCACCCAGCGGCTGCGCTCCAGCAGCGGCAACGGCGCGATAAAATTGCCTTCCGCATCCGGCCGTACCGTCAGCCGCACATCGCGCGCGGGCTGCGTGGCGTGCGCCAGGTGCAGTTCCACATCGCCTGGCGGTAGCGCCGTGCGGGTGCGGATGCGGCCCGCCAGCGCGCCTTCCGCCGCGTTGTAGCGTAGTTCCAGCGAAAGGCCCAGTGCGGAGGCCACACGGTCGCGGCGCAGGTCCTGGTTGATGGCCTTGCCGCGCTTGTAATAGTCCCCGACCACCAGCGCATCCTGCTGCGCGAAGGCGATATAGCTGGTGTAGAAGCAGGCCGCGAGCACGATTGCCGGGCCGGCCATCAACAGCCAGGGCCAGCGATGCGTGTACCAGGGGGCGGATAGCTTGTTCATTTCTTCTCCTTAGCGCGGCACAATGAAGACCGCTTCTTCGCGCACGTAGATCGACAGGTCGTCGATCGCCTGCAGCGAAACTTCAATCCGGTTCGAGCCTTTCTGCCCCGCGCCATGCGCGGTGCGCAGGCGCACCGGAACGGCGCGCGTTTCGGTCGGGCCGAGTGTTACTTCGACGTCGGAGACGACGGCCAGAGTTGGCAGGCCATCGGCACTGATACGGTAGGTATGCGCCTGTTCAGTAGTGTTCATGATCTGCAGCCGGTAGACGTTCTCGATGGCGCCATCCTCTACTTCGCGGCCCATTGAGCCCCGGTCGCGGATCACGTCCATTTTCAGCGGCGTGCGCAGCCACAGCGCGGCGAGGAAGGCCAGCGCCACGGCGCACAGCAGGCCGGTATAGACCAGCACCCGGGGACGCATGGCGCGGCGCCGTATCTGTTCAACGCTCAGGCCCTCGGCCATGGCGCGGTCGGTGCTGTAGCGGATCAGGCCACGCGGCTGCGCAACCTTGTCCATCACACTGTTGCAGGCATCCACGCAGGCGGCGCAGCCTATGCATTCATACTGCAGGCCCTTGCGGATATCGATGCCGGTCGGGCAGACCTGCACGCACATCGAGCAGTCGATGCAGCCGCCTTGCGAACGCGGGCTGCGCGGCTCGCCGCGTTTCGCATCGTAGGTAATGATCAGCGAATCGCGGTCGAACATCGAACTCTGGAAGCGGGCGTACGGGCACATGTACTTGCACACCTGCTCGCGCAGCCAGCCTGCATTGCCGTAGGTGGCGAAGCTGTAGAACAGCACCCAGAACCATTCCCATGGGCCGAAGGTCAGCGTACGCACCTCGTTTGCCAGCACATCGACCGGCGTGAAGTAGCCGACGAAGGTGAAGCCAGTCCACAAGGCGACAGCGCCCCACGCAAGGTGCTTGCCGCCCTTGCGCGCAAACTTCTTCAGCGATGGCGGCTGCCGGTCCAGCGCGATGCGCGCGCTGCGGCGGCCTTCAAACTGACGCTCTATCCACAGGAAGATCTCGGTATACACGGTCTGCGGACAGGCGAAGCCGCACCATACCCGTCCTGCGACCGCTGTTACCAGGAACAGCAGCCAGGCGCACATCACCAGCAGCACAGCGAGGTAAATGAAGTCCTGCGGCCACAGCACGAGGCCGAAGATGTAGAACTTGCGCGCCCCGAGATCGAACAGCAAGGCCTGCCGTCCGTTCCAGTTCAGCCACGGCAGGCCGTAGAAGGCCAGCTGCGTGAGCCAGACGAATACCCAGCGCAGGCTGGCGTAGCGTCCCTTGATCTCGCGGGGATAGATCTCCTCGCGCGCTGCATACATCTTGATGACTTGCGGGCCGTTCATATCTTACTTCTTCGCTACTTCCACAGGATTGGACAGGCCCCATACATAGGCGGCCAGCACGTGCACCTTGTCTTCGCCGAGGAAATCGGCGAAGGCAGGCATGGTGCCGTTGCGGCCCTTGCGGATGGTTTCCATCACCGTTTCGGCGCTGCCGCCGTACAGCCAGACCTTGTCCGTGAGGTTGGGTGCGCCCAGCGCCTGGTTGCCGGTGCCGGCCGCGGTGTGGCAAGCCATACAGGCAGAGAACTTGGCCTTGCCGAACACGGTCTTGATCGGGTCCGACGTGCTGCCGGACAGGCTCAGGACGTAATGCGCCACGTTCTCGATGTCCTTGTCCGAACCAAGCGCGGCGCCCATGGGCGGCATCACGCCGCTGCGGCCGTGCATAATGGTGGTCTTGATCACGTCGGGTGCGCCGCCGTACAGCCAGTCCTTGTCCGTCAGGTTCGGGAAGCCCTTGTTGCCGCGCGCGTCCGAGCCGTGGCATTGCGCGCAATAGGTCAGGAACAGGCGTTCGCCGATGGCATGCGCTTGCGGATCTGCGGCCACCGCCTTCAGGTCTTGCGAGCGGTATTTCGCGAACAGGGGGCCGTAGTCGGTATCGGCTTTCGCAAGTTCTTCCTTGTACTGGCCGGTGGAAGCCCATCCCAGCTTGCCGGCATAAGTGCCGAGGCCCGGATAGAGCACCAGGTAGGCAAGACTGAACACAATGGTGATGTAGAACAGCCACATCCACCAGCGCGGCATCGGCGTATTCAGCTCGGTCAGGTCCTCGTCCCAGATATGGCCGGTAGTGCCCACCGGACCTTTGTGGTCCGCCGCTACCTTGTGCACCGACTGCGCGTAGAGCAGCACGCCGCAGCCGAACACGCCGAGCAGCGTGAGCACGATGATGAAGCCGTTCCAGAACTCATTGGTGAAATCAGACATGGCGCTTCTCCTCATCGGCGAAGGGCAGGTTCGCGGCTTGCGCAAAGCCCTCCTGGTTCGGTTTCGCCCATGCCCACAGCCAGATGCCAACGAAGGTGATGAACGAGATCACCGTCATTACGCTGCTGGCGCTGTCAAACACATTCTCGATTGCCATGTCAGTTCCTCGTTTTGATCAAAGTGCCCAGGCCCTGCAGATAGGCCACGAGCGCGTCTTCTTCCGTCTTGTCGGCCAGCTCTTTCGGCGCGTCCAGCACTTCCTGTTCGCTGTACGGCGTGCCGAGGCGCTGCAGTGCGCGCATCTTCGGCACGATGTCGGCGGGAGCCAGCTTGGTCTTCGCCAGCCACGGATAGTTCGGCATATTCGATTCCGGTACCACGTCGCGCGGGTTCTGCAGGTGCACGCGGTGCCATTCGTCGCTGTAGCGTCCACCCACGCGCGCCAGGTCGGGACCGGTGCGCTTGGAGCCCCACTGGAAGGGGCGGTCGTAGACGAATTCTCCAGCCACCGAGTAGTGGCCGTAACGCTCGGTCTCGGCGCGGAAGGGGCGAATCATCTGCGAGTGGCAGTTGTAGCAGCCTTCGCGCACGTAGATATCGCGGCCTGCAAGGCGCAGCGGCGTATAGGGCTTCAGGCCCGCGATGGGTTCCGTGGTGGACTTCTGGAAGAACAGTGGAATGATTTCCACCGCGCCGCCCACCGATACCACCAGCGTTACCAGCGCAATTAGCAGCCAGGGGTTCTTCTCGATCCATTCATGTGAAAATTTCATTTGCCTTGCTCCTCATGCCGCTTTCAGTTCAGGGATGCGGGCGGTCACGGTTTCACGGCCGCGCAGCGTCATCCAGGTGTTGTAGCCCATCACGCACATGCCGGCGAGGTAGAGCGCGCCGCCCGCGAGGCGGACTACGTAATACGGATAGGTGGCCTTCACGCTTTCAACGAAGGTGTAGGTGAGCGTGCCGTCCGGGTTTACGGCGCGCCACATCAGGCCCTGCATCACGCCCGCAATCCACATGGCGGCGATATACAGCACCACGCCGATGGTCGCGACCCAGAAGTGCAGGTCCACCAGCTTCTTGCTGTACATCTCGGTGCGGCCCGCGAGGCGCGGCAGCAGGTAGTAGATGGAACCCATGGTGATGAAGCCCACCCAGCCCAGTGCGCCGCCATGAACGTGGGCGATGCCCCAGTCGGTGTAGTGCGACAGCGCATTGACGGTCTTGATCGACATCATCGGGCCTTCGAAGGTGGCCATGCCGTAGAAGGAGAGGGACACGATCATGAACTTCAGGATGGGATCGGTGCGCAGCTTGTGCCATGCGCCGGACAGGGTCATGATCCCGTTGATCATGCCGCCCCATGATGGCGCCAGCAGGATCAGGGAGAACACCATGCCGAGCGACTGCGTCCAGTCAGGCAGCGCCGTGTAGTGCAGGTGATGCGGGCCGGCCCACATATAGGTGAAGATCAGCGCCCAGAAGTGGACGATGGACAGGCGGTAGGAGTACACAGGGCGTTCGGCCTGTTTCGGGATGAAGTAGTACACCATGCCGAGATAGCCCGCAGTGAGGATGAAGCCCACGGCGTTATGGCCGTACCACCACTGGATCATGGCATCCTGCACGCCGCTGTACATCGAATAGGACTTGGTCAGCGAGGCCGGCATGGCCATGCCGTTCACCACATGCAGCAGCGTTACGGCGAGGATGTAGCCGCCGAAGAACCAGTTGGCTACGTAGATATGCTTGACCTTGCGCTTGACGATGGTGCCGAAGAAGACCACGGCGTAGGCTACCCATACAATCGCGATCAGGATGGCGATCGGCCATTCCAGCTCGGCGTATTCCTTGCCGCGCGTGAGACCCATGGGCAGCGTAATCACGGCGGACAGGATCACTGCCTGCCAGCCCCAGAAGGTGAAGGCGGCCAGCTTGTCCGAGAACAGCCGCACCTGGCAGGTGCGCTGCACCACGTAATAGGAAGTGGCGAAAAGGCCGCTGATACCAAAGGCGAAGATCACCGCGTTGGTATGCAGGGGCCGCAGGCGGCCATAAGTGAGCCACGGTATGTCCAGGTTCAGCGAGGGCCAGGCCAGCTGCGCGGCGATGATCACGCCCACCAGCATGCCGATAATGCCCCACACTACCGTAGCGATCGCGAACTGCTTTACGATCCTGTAGTTGTAGTTTGATTCCACTTGAAGTTCTCCCGAGAACACTTTGATGATGTAGATCAAAGGTTACCGAGGGCTACTTCAAAAAACTTTGACCTGGATCAAAATTCCCCGGATCGGTCATCGTCCTGGAGCACCCGTAGCGCGGGACCAACGAGGTCGTCGAACTGCCCGCCGTCGGAAGCGTTGAAAAATATCCATATTGCGCCGAATACCAGCAGCACGCTGAGGGGAATCAGTAAATACAGGGCTTCCATGGTTTCATCTCCTGCGCAGGCGCAGCGCATTGAGCACAACGAAGGCGGAGCTGGCAGCCATGCCCACGCCGGATAGCCAGGGATTGAGCCAGCCTATGGCCGCTGCCGGAATGGCAAGCGCGTTATAGACCATGGCCCAGCCCAGGTTCTGGCGGATGATGTGCATGGTGCGCGCGGCGGCACGCGATGTTTCGGCGATGGCGCCAAGTTGTCCATTCAGCAGCACGGTGTCTGCGCTGACCTGAGCGAGCGCCGAGCCGCTGCCCATGGCAAAAGAGACATCGGCGGCGCTGAGCACTGCGGCATCGTTGATGCCGTCGCCAACCATGGCCACCACGGCGCCCTGCTTCTGCAGTTCCTGCACCAGCTCCAGCTTTTCCGACGGCAGGCAGTCGCCTTCCGCCCTTTCGATCTTCAGTTCACGCGCCACGCGCTGCACCAGTTCCTGCCGGTCGCCGCTGAGCAGAATCGTGTGCTTGCCCAGGCCTGCGAAGTAGTCCAGCGTGGCAGCGGCATCATCGCGGATCGCATCGCTGAGCATGAAGCAGGCGAGCCAGCGTCCCTGTGTGCCCAGATAGACCGTGGACATGCCGGCCTCCGGCGCCCGGCGCCACGGCGGCATGCAGCCTGCAATGCCTGCGACGTGGGAAGCATTGCCAATGCGGTAACGCCATCCTTCGATCTCGGCCTCCAGCCCCTGGCCGGGAGTTTCGCGTAGCTCGCGTACGGTGGCCGCCGCCGCATTGAAGCGCGCCGCGTAGCTGCCGATCGCCTGTGCGATGGGATGCGCGCTACCCGACTCCAGCGCGGCGGCCGCGCGCAGGCATTGCGCCTGCCGCGCGTCGCCAAAGAATTCCACCTGCTGCACGGCCAGCTGGCCGGTAGTCAGTGTGCCGGTCTTGTCGAAAACGATATGGGTGGCGCGGTGCAGCGTTTCGAGTACGTGCGGCTTGACGATCAGCACGCCTTTGCCAAGCAGGCGGTCAGTGGCCGCGGCCAGCGCAGAGGGCGTGGCCAGCGACAGTGCGCAAGGGCAGGACACCACCAGCACTGCAATGGCAACCGGCCATGCGCGCGCGGGGTCATGCCAGCTCCAGAAGGCGAAGCTGGCCAGCGCGAAGAGCAGCAAGGCGGCCACGAACCACGAGGCCGTACGGTCCGCCCACTGTGCGATGGCGGGCTTGCTGCCGCCTGCCCGCTCCACCAGCCTTAACAGCCCGGAAAGCGTGCTTTCGCTGGCGTTCTTCGTTACGCGCACGTGCAGCACGCTGCTCGCGTTGACCGCACCGCCGGGCACTGCATCGCCGATACCCTTTGTCTGTGGAGCGCTTTCGCCGGTCAGCAGCGAAAGGTCCAGCGATGAGTGGCCTTCCACGATCACGCCATCCGCCGCCAGCGTCTCGCCGGGCTTTACCATGATGACGTCACCCGCCTTCAGAGCCGCCGCAGAAACGATTTGCGGCGCGCCGGCTTGCGGCCAGCTGGCGAGCAAGGTAGCTGACGCGGGCAGCGCGTGCTGCAGCCGGTCCAGCGCTGTCGCTGCCTTGCGCCGCGCTACAAGTTCGAGATAGCGGCTGGCGAGCAGCAGGAAAATGAACATCGTGACGGAATCGAACCAGACTTCGCCGATGCCGCGCCAGGTCGCAACCGCACTGCCGAGGAAGGCGGCCAGTATGCCGATGGCTACGGGAACGTCCATGCCGAGCGCACGGGCGCGCAGGCTGTTCCACGCGCCGCGGAGGAAGGGCTGCGCCGAGTACAGGATGGCGGGCAGCGTAAGCAGCAGGCTGGCCCAGCGCATCAGCGAGGCCATGTTCGCGTCCAGCGTGCCATCGTCGGCCAGGTATTCGGGGGCGACGTACATCATCACCTGCATCATCGACAGCCCGGCCACGAAGAGCTGGCGGCCAAGCGTGCGGCTGGCCTTGCGCAACTGTTCCGTATGGCGAGCGGCGTCGTAGGGATAAGCCACATAGCCGATCTGGCGCAGCGCGTGCAGGATAGCGGACAGCTGGAGCTGGTCCTTGTGCCAGCGTACCAGCAGCTTTTCGGTGGCGACGTTCATCGAGGCGGCCGCCACGCCGTCAAGTTTCATCAGGCGCCGCTCGATCAGCCACACGCAGGCCGCGCAGCGTATGCCTTCAACCAGCAGCGTTGCCTCGGCGGTTTCGCCGCCTTCACCGGCGTAGCGCGGATCGCTGTCATAGAGCTGCAGTTCAGCCGGCACCAGGCCGCTCGCGGCCTCGCCACGCGCCGCGAACTCGCTGCGGTCCGTGTAGTAGGCTTCCTGCCCCAGATCGACGATAGTCTGCGCCACGGCTTCGCAGCCGGGGCAGCACATTGCGCGCACCTCGCCGCCGACGCTGGCCTGCCAGTGCGACCCTGCAGGCACCGGCTCGCCACAATGGAAACAGCTTGCCGAAGCGTCAGGGGCCAGCTGTTCCGCGCTGCTGAACGCGTTCATGATTGCACCGCCAGGCAAAGCGCATCGAGCCAGCCATGCTGCATGCCGCTTGCCGCGCGGGCGAGGCCAAGCAGGCCGAAGCCGAGCACCAGCGCGCCCGCAGCGATACGTACGCCGCGCCGCTGCATCGCTGCGCGTACGCGGGCCCCGGCCACGCCGAGCGCCAGCAGCATCGGCAGCGTGCCGAGGCCGAAGGCCATCATCACCAGCGCGCCATTAATGGCCGAACCACTCAGCATAGCAGTGAGCAGCACGCTATACACCATCCCGCAGGGAATCCAGCCCCACAGCGCTCCGAGCGCGAATGCCTTCGGCAACGTATCCATCGGCATGAAGCCGCGTATCAGCGGCTGCACCCGGCGCCACACCAGCGCGCCGCCCGCCTCGATGCGCGCCAGCCCGCGCCATGCATTCATCAGGTAGAGGCCGAGCAGCAGCAGCATGCCGTTGGCGAGCCAGTAGGCAGCCGCCTGCACGACACTCACACGCACCAGCAATGCCGCGCCCTGCGACAGGCCGCCCGCGATGGCGCCCGCCAGCATATAGCTGCCAATGCGGCCGCCGTTATAGGCCAGAATCCTCAGTGGCGCGATGGCTTGGGCGCCGCGTGTGATCTGAATACGCCCACCCCCGGCCGTACTCAAAGCACCCACGACGCCCCCGCACATGCCCACGCAATGCACGCTGCCCGCCAGACCGGCGACAAACAGCGGCAACAGATTCAGGCCGTTCATGGTGCCCTCAGATTGTTTTCGAATAGCGCAGCGGCTGCGCTGCGCCAGCGGCTGCCGCTTCGCGCGTGCGGTTCAGGTGGCGGTCGAACACCATGCAGATATTCCGGATCAGCAGGCGGCCCTTGGGCCAGACCGTAATCCATTCTTCATCGATGGTCAGCAGGCCGTCGGCCTCCAGCGCGCGCAGGCGCTCCAGTTCGGGCGCAAAGTAGCTGGCGAAGCGGATCGGGTAAGCCATCTCGATGGAGGCGATCGACAGCTCGAAATTACACATCAGCATCTGGATGATGATCCGGCGCAGCAGGTCGTCCGTGTCCAGCTTGTAGCCGCGCGAAATCGGCAGCTTGCCCTGGTCCAGCAGCTCGTAGTATTCGTCCAGCGTTTTCACGTTCTGGCTGTAGGTGGCATTCACCGCGCTGATGGCGGAGACCCCGACGGCCACCAGGTCCATCTCCGCATGTGTGGAATAACCCTGGAAGTTGCGGTGCAGGCGGCCCTGGCGCTGCGCTACGGCGAGATCGTCATCCGGCTTTGCGAAGTGGTCCATGCCGATATAGACATATCCGGCAGCGGTGAGGCGGCTGATGCACAGCGCCAGCATTTCCAGCTTGAGCGGCGGCGAAGGCAAGTCCTCGTCCAGGATGCGGCGCTGTGGTTTGAACAGGTGCGGCATATGCGCATAGTTGTACAGCGCGATGCGGTCCGGATTCGAGACGATGACCTTGGACAGCGTCTGTTCCATCGTCTGCAGGTTCTGCTTCGGCAGGCCGTAGATCAGGTCAATGCTGATGGAACGGAAGCCTGCCTTGCGCGCTTCGTTCATGATGGCGATGGTCTCCTCCGCAGGCTGAATGCGGTTCACAGCCTTTTGCACATCCGGATCGAAATCCTGCACGCCGAGGCTCAGGCGATTGAAACCCTGCGCGCGCAGCGACTGCACGCGCTGCGCATCCACCGTGCGCGGGTCGATTTCGATCGAGTATTCACCCTCCGCATCCGGCACAAAGTCGAAATTGCGGCGCAGGTGCTCCATCAGTTCGCCCATCTGCGCGTCGCTGAAATACGTTGGCGTGCCACCGCCGAAATGCAGTTGCTCCACGCTGTTCATGCCGGAGAACAGCTTGCCCTGCATCGCGATCTCCTGTTTCAGGTAGCTCAGGTAAGTGGCTGCCTTGCTGCGGTCCCTGGTCACGATCTTGTTGCAGGCGCAGTAGTAGCACACGGTGTCGCAAAAGGGCACGTGCACATACAGCGACAGTGGGCGGCGCTTGCCGCGCAGCTTGAGCCCCGCCAGCGCTTCAAGAAAATTCCCGTAGCCGAAATCCGGCGTGAACCGGTCGGCGGTCGGGTAAGAGGTATAGCGCGGACCGGACATGCTCAGTTTATTGATCAGGTCCGCGTCGAACTGCACTGACGGCGCTACGGGGCTGGCGAGGGCATTCATGATTCTCTACTTTCAGACGTTTCAGGCAGCGAGCCGCTTCTGGCCGGCGTTGGCGCTGCGCACGGGTGCGGGCATTTGGCGGCGGCCGGCGAGCTGCCTGCCGAACTTGAACAGGCTGACGGCCTGTTTCACTCCGGCCGCTTCTTCGGCCAGGCTGTTGGCCGCTGCCGCCGCTTCTTCCACCAGTGCGGCGTTCTGCTGCGTCACTTCGTCCATGTGCGAGATGGCCTTGTTCACTTCGTCCACGCCCAGGCTCTGTTCACGCGAGGCCACCGAAATTTCCTGCATGATGCTGGTGACCTGCTTCACGGAGTGCACCACCTGCTCCATGGTGGAACCGGCGCGCTGGGCGCGCTCCATACCCACGCTCACCTTGTTCACCGACACATCGATCAGGTGCTTGATATCCTTCGCCGCGACCGACGAACGCTGCGCGAGGTTGCGCACTTCGCCCGCCACCACGGCGAAGCCACGGCCCTGCTCACCGGCGCGCGCCGCTTCCACGGCAGCATTCAGCGCGAGAATATTGGTCTGGAAGGCGATGCCTTCGATCAGGCCGATGATGTCCACGATTTTCTTTGAGGAGCTGTTGATTTCGTCCATCGTCGCGATCACTTCCGACACAATTGCGCCGCCCTGCTCCGCCACATCCGACGCCGCAACGGCGAGGTCATTGGCCTGGATCGAGTTCTCGGCATTGGCTTTCACTGTGGACGAGAATTCATCGATGCTGCTGGCAGTGCGTTCCAGGCTCGCGGCCTGCGATTCGGTGCGGCCCGCCAGGTCGGTATTCCCCGCAGCGATCTGGCGCGTGGCGACCGCCATGGTTTCCACATTCACGCGCACGTCGCGGATGGTGGCAATCAGGTTGTTGTTCATCTGCTGCAGGGCGCGCAGCAGCTGGCCCACTTCGTCGGTGCTGTGCGTGTCGAAGGAGCCGGACAGGTCGCCCGCTGCAATCTGGCGCGCGCCATCGAGGGCCCGGCCGAGCGGCTGCAGCACGCCGGTGCGCAGCGTGTACCAGAGGAAGACGTTGATCAGCAGGCCAATAAGGGTGGCACCGAAAATGCTGTAGCGAATGGCGTCGCTGCCGTTGTTGGCAAACAGGCTGGCGATGCACACGCCGAGGAGCAGAGTATTTACCACGCTGGTGGCCAGCCAGATGCGCATGGCGAGCGACACATGGCTCAGGCGCGATAGCAGATTGCGCCAGCCGCGGTGAATGATCTGGCCATTGCGGATTTCCAGCTGTTTTGCCCCGCCTTCACGCAGGCTACGGTAAGCCTCCACCGCCTGCGCCACCTGCGCGCGGTCGGCGCGCGTGCGCACAGACATGTAGCCGACGGTGCGGCCCGCATCGCGGATCGGCGTGATGTTCGCCTTCACCCAGTAGTAGCTGCCATCCTTGCAGCGGTTTTTCACGAGGCCGGTCCATGGAATGCCGTTCCGGATGGTTGTCCACAGGTCGGCGAATGCTTCCACCGGCATGTCCGGGTGGCGCACGATGTTCTGCGGCGCGCCGACCAGTTCCTGTTCCGAAAAACCGCTGATCTGCACGAAGTAGGGGTTAACGTAGGTGATGTTGCCATCCAGATCAGTTTTCGACACAATAGCCTGATCCTCATCGATCTCGACTTCGTGGTTTGTTACCGGCAAATTCTTGCGCATGCATTGCTCCTTCAGCCTTGTGACCTTTTATTGCCTTGTAGTAATAATTGGCAGTTTCAAGTTTACGGAGGGGGTCATGCAAAATCATTGATGTAGATCAAAATTCCCCAAATCAGAAGGTATAGGCGATCAATGGCATCCCAGCAGAGCACGATGGATTTCATTCTTGACCAGATGCGCAGCGCAGGCGGTGTGAGTGCGCGCAAGATGTTCGGGGAATACGGGGTTTACCTGGATGGCAAGATGTTTGCCGTGGTGTGCGACGACCAGCTGTTTGTGAAGCCGACCCCGGCGGGCAAGGCCTATATCGGCGAGCCGGAGATGGTGCAGCCCTTCCCCCAGGCTAAGCCCTACTTCCTGATAACGGGGGACCGCTGCGAGGACAGCGAATGGCTCGGAGAGCTGTGCCGCATTACGGCCAACGAGCTCCCCGTGCCCAAACCGAAGAAGAAAAAATAATCAGCCGGCGGCGGTTTCGGCCGCCAGGCTGTCGCGCACGTTCTTCTGTACTGCCACGACCGCGAACAGGCTCAGCAGGAACGACATCGCATAGAAGCCCTTCTCGCTTGCCGCCAGCGTGGCATTCCACAGTCCCACCGTCAGCAGCAGGATGGCGCTCAGCGTGGCAACCCAGCACAGGCCGAAGTAAATGCCGCTCACGCGCAGCCCTTCCATCCGGTCGCGCACCGACTTCTGCAGCGAGATGGCGGCGAACAGGCCATACAGCAGCACCGTGAGGTAATAACCTTTTTCGTTCAGCTGCATGCCGGCGTTCCATAAGCCGATCAGATAAGCCAGCGCGCCGGTGAACAGGGCGAACCAGGACGCGCCGGTGAAGGCCGGGGAAGGGCGGGTGGTCATCGAGGTCATGAGGGCTCCTTGGAGGCACGGGCAAGCCGCCCGTGCCGCTCATGACACCAGAAAAATCAGGATTGCTTCTTGAAGCTGCGCAGGATGCGGCCGGCAATGGTGACGACGGCCAGCACGATGGCGCCCGCAACCACGCCGGCGATGGCGTCGAGCAGAGTAGGGGTCACAGCGGCGAGCACGCCGCCAATCGCGGGAACGCCGTGCACGGCCTCCGCCGCGTGGTGGATGATGTCATGTGCGCCGGGAATGCCGTGGGTAAGGATGCCGCCGCCCACCATGAACATGGCCAGCGTGCCGGCCACCGACAGGAACTTCATCAGCTTGGGTGCGGCAGACAGCAGGAAGCGGCCGAAAGCGCGCAGTCCGGCCTTGCCGTCCCCGGTACGCTGGCTCAGCCACAGGCCCGCGTCGTCCATCTTCACGATGCCCGCCACAATGCCGTACACGCCCACCGTCATCAGCACGGCAATCGCCACCAGCACGGCCACCTGCTGGCTGAAGGGGGCCTGTGCCACCGTGCCGAGCGCAATCACGATAATTTCGGCGGACAGGATAAAGTCGGTGCGCACGGCGCCCTTGATCTTGTCTTTCTCCATTGCCACCAGGTCTACCTCGGGATTCGCCACGGCCGCCGCCAGTTCGGCGTGGTGCGCGTCGTCCTCCTCCTTGCTGTGCAGGTATTTATGCGCCAGCTTCTCGAAACCCTCAAAGCACAGGAAGGCGCCGCCTATCATCAGCAGCGGCGTGATGGCCCAGGGCGCGAAGGCGCTGATCGCCAGCGCTGCCGGCACCAGGATGGCCTTGTTCTTCATCGACCCCTTGGCCACCGCCCACACCACGGGCAGCTCGCGGTCCGCGTTCACGCCGGACACCTGCTGCGCGTTGAGCGCCAGGTCGTCGCCCAGCACGCCTGCCGTCTTCTTCGCGGCCACCTTGCTCATGGCAGCCACATCGTCCAGGATGGACGCAATATCGTCGATCAGTGCTAGCAGGCTGGTACCGGCCATCGGCAAACTCCAAGGCAAAAGTAATAGATAGACAATCTTACCTTACCCGTCCTGCGGCGGGCGCAATCGGCGGCTACAATGATTTCTTTTTAGCTGGAAACCCCATGAGCTTCGCCACCTGGTTCGCTTTTCTCGTGTCCTCCATCATCATTGCGCTGTCGCCGGGCTCGGGCGCCGTGCTATCGATGTCGCATGGCCTGTCCTATGGCGTGCGGCGGGCGAGCGTCACCATCATGGGGCTGCAGGCGGGCCTGCTGCTGATCCTGTTCATTGCGGGCGCGGGCGTCGGTTCCCTGCTGCTGGCTTCCGAGCTGGCCTTCACCGTCGTGAAGTCGGTCGGTGCGCTGTACCTGATCTGGCTCGGCCTGAGCCAATGGCGCGCGAAGGTGCAGGACGGCTTCGGCATCGCCGCCCAGAGCGGCTTGCCATCCGTGCAGAAACGCTTCTTCACCGGTTTCCTGACCAATGCCACCAACCCCAAAGGCATCATCTTCATGGTTGCCGTGCTGCCGCAGTTCATCACCCAGGGCCAGCCCCTGCTGCCGCAGCTGGCCATCCTGGCGGCGACCATGCTGGTGGTGGATATCACGGTGATGCACGGCTATGCCTTTCTGGCCTCCACCATGCAAGGCTATTTCAGGGACGCTGGCGCCGTCCGCAAGCAGAACCGGGTGTTCGGCGGTCTATTGATGGCGGTGGGCACGGCCCTGTTCTTCGTGAAGCGGGGCGCCCACGCATAAGTTTTCGCATTCTACGATGTGAAAAAGTTTGTAACCGGCGTCGGCCCGGTGCGATCATCAGGCGTTAAATGGCTACTTAGCTGATGGAGCGTCCCGATGTCCCGTAAAGCCCTGCATTTCGTCCTTCTTGTGGCCCTCGTGGCCGCCTCTTCTGTCGCCCTGGCCGACCCGCCGGCCCGCGTTGGCCGGGTTTCTTCGGTCGAGGGGCAGGTAACACTGCGCACGGACGGGGATGAAGACACTGGCCCGCTGCTCAACTGGCCAGTCACCACCAGTAATCACCTGACAACTTCCCGTGGCGGACGCGCCGAATTCCGCATTGGCTCGGCGGCGGTGCGCCTCGATGGCGACTCCGACCTGGAAGTGGTGGAACTGGACGATGACAGCCTGCGCCTGCGCCTGAACTACGGCAGCGCCAGCATCCGCCTGCGCGCGCCGGAAATGGTGGGCGACTTCGAACTGACCACGCCGCAGGCCCGCATTGTGCTGACCGAGCCGGGCGTGCTGCGCGTGGATACCGACCGCGCGCCGGATACCACCACAGTCTCCGTCTTCGCCGGTGTGGCGCGGGTGGACGGCGCCGGCACCCTGCTAACCGTCCGCGCCGGCAAACGCGCCGAAGTGCGCGGCGACGACGTATCGACCGGCCTGGCCCGCGCCGACCAGTTCGACGAATGGACCCAGTCGCGCGACAAGCGCGATGATGCCGCCGTGGCCACCCGCTATATCCCGAACGAAGTCACCGGCTATGAAGAGCTGGACCAGTACGGTTCCTGGACCGAGAACGCCGAATACGGCCCCCTGTGGACGCCGCGTGTGCTGGCTTCCGACTGGGCGCCCTACCGTGACGGCCGCTGGACCTGGATCGAGCCCTGGGGCTGGACCTGGGTGGACAACGCGCCCTGGGGCTATGCCCCTTCGCACTATGGCCGCTGGGTGGTGGTGAATCGCCGCTGGTACTGGGCGCCGGGGCGCTTTGCCGGCCGTCCGGTGTGGGCGCCGGCACTGGTGGGCTGGGTGGGCGGCGCTAACTGGTCCATCACCTTCGGCAGCCGCCACAGCGGGCCGGGCATCGGCTGGTATCCGCTGACGCCGCGCGACCGCTTTGTGCCGCCCTACCGCATCTCGCATGACCATGAACGGCGCCTGGGCTGGACCTACCGCGGCAACGAGCGCTGGAAGGACCGCGATCATGATGGCCGCCGCGACGGCGTTACCGTCCTGCCGCGCGACCGCTTCGACCGCCGCAACACGGTGCGGGTGGACCGCGACCAGCGTGTGGCCGTGGCGCCGAACGCCGTGCGCAACGTGCCGCCCTCCACCGCGCCAGTGCCATCCGGCCATCCGCAGCGCCCGAACGGACTGGACCGCAATCGCGATGGCATCCCGGACCGCGCCCAGCGCGACCTCAATGGCGATGGACAACCCGACCGCCGCACGCCTATGGACCTCAATGGTGATGGCCGGCCCGACCGCCAGCCCATCACCACTGCCGACCGCAACGGCGACGGCGTGCCCGACCGCCATTCCTTCACCACCCGCGACCGCAATGGCGATGGCCAGCCGGACCGTCCGCTGGTCACGCCGGGTCCGCTGCCGAGCGGCCAGCCGGGCCGGGTGATGGCCGTGCCTCCTTCGCGCGACCTGAATAACGACGGCGTTCCAGACCGCCGTACTTTTACCCGCCCGAACCCGCGCGATATCAACGGCGATGGCATCGCCGACCGTTCCGCCTTCGACCGCAACGGCGACGGCATCCGCGATGGCAACGAACGTCACCGCCTGCAAACCAGTCCGGCCCCGGCCCCGCAGGCGCCGCCGGCTGTGGCAGCACCGCAGCCCCAGCCGCAAGGTGCCCGTCCGTTCGACGACCACCGCGCCGAACGCCGTCAGCAGATGATGGAAGAGCGCCGCCAGCGCGCGGAAGAACGCAGCCAGGCCGCCGCGCCGCGTCCGCAGCCTGCGTTCCAGCCGCCACCGCAGCCGCCGGCCCAGCGAGCCCAGCCCCAGCCCGCGCCGCCGCCGCAGGCTGCCCCGGCGCCGCAGGAACGGGAGCGCAATCCCCGCGCCCAGGAGAGGAACGAGCGCCGCAACGCCCGGCAGAACGACTAGAACCATTACCGTCCAGATGCGATTTTTGGTCGTTCAAGCCGCAAAATGCGCACTTTGTCACAAAGCGGTAGCTCGGGCTGGGTACACTCACTACAGTGTAATCAAGCAAATACGGAAACTCGGGAAAGACAGGACGGCCACATCGTCCGCAACCCAGAGAGTTTTCGAGACGCTGCCCCTGTCCCGACTATTTTCCTCTGACCTGGTGAAAATAGTTTTTCATGGCCAGCCCTTCATTGGGCTGGCCTTTTTTTTAAAAGGAGCGTTTGATGAAAAAATTGCTTTTTCTGCTAGCCGTGCTGGGATTCACGCTGGGCGGGCGGGCCTCCGCACAGGCCTCTGACGAAGAAGTACGTGCGCCGATCGTGCAGTACTTCAAGGGCCACGCCACGGGCGATCCGGTGGAAATGCGCAAGGCCTTCCTGCCCACCGCGCATATTGAAGGCAACCGCAACGGCGCCTTTTCAAGCTGGACGGTGGACGAGTACGTCGCCGGGTTCAAAGGCCCCGCAGCAGACGAAAGCCGCCGCAAGCGCACCATTGATGCCGTCAGTGTGACCGGCACGGCCGCCATGGCCAAGGCCACCCTGGTGCACGGCAACGTCACCTTCACCGATTACTTTGTGCTGCTGAAAGTGAACGGCGAATGGAAAATCGCCAACAAGGTCTATAACGCCCAGCGGCCTGAGGGCAAGTAAGCCGGTCGGAGGTACAATATCGGCCTGCGGGTGCACTGCCCGCGGCCCCTTTGTTACCGATTGGAAAAAACATGCAAGCGATCCCTCCGTCCGAGTCCCTCATTGAATATCCGAGCGACTTCCCGATCAAGGTGATGGGCCCGACGCATGAGGCCTTTGCCGCCGCCATCCTGGAAGTGGTCGTCAAGCACGACCCCACCTTCCATGAAGGCAAAATGGAAGCGCGTCCGTCCGCCAAGGGCAACTACACCGGCCTCACCGTGATCGTGCGCGCCATCAGCCGCGAACAGCTGGATGCGCTGTATACCGAGCTGTCCGGCCACCCCATGGTGAAGATCGTTATGTAAGCCCCTGCGCGCCGAAAGCCGCGAGCTCGGCGTTGAGCCAGTCGCGGAAGGCGCGCACTTGCGGCTTGGACGCCGCACCGGGCGGAGTGACGAAGTAATAATTATCCACGCTCGGCACGGCAACATCGAACAGCCGCAGCAGATGGCCGGCTGCAATCTCCTGCCGCACCACCACATCCCGCACCAGCGCCACGCCGTCGCCATCAATGGCGGAGCGGATCAGCATCGACTGGTCCTCGAACATCACGCCGCCGGCCGGCTCGGCCAGGCTCAGTTTTGCCGCCTTCAGCCACGGCGTCCAGGGCTCGTTCGAGCGCAGCAGAGCCGCCTTGTGCAAGTCTTCTGGCGCCTGCGGCAGGGCCCCGCCGCGATAGCGAGGGCTCACTACGGGATAATAGACATCGCCCATCAGGCGCTCGGTGTTCAGGCCCGGATAGCGTCCTCGCCCCCAGCGAATGCCCACGTCGATGCCTTCCCGCGCCAGGTCCTGCACCTGGCTGCTGGCCTGCAGCACGACCTCGATTTCCGGATGCAGTTCGATGAAGCGGCCCAGCCTGGGCGCCAGCCAGCGTGCCGCAAAGGAAGGCACGGCGGACACCGTCAGCCGCAGGTTCTGGCCCTGCTGCCGCAGCGCATCGGCCGCGCTGGCAATCTCGCCCAGCGCCCGGCCCAGCGTGGCGGCGAAGCGGGCGCCGTCCTCGGTAATACGCACCTGCCGGCCCTTGCGCTCGAACAGCGCCAGCCCCAGTTCCTGTTCCAGCCCGCGCACCTGGTGGCTGATGGCGCCATGCGTGAGGTGCAGTTCCACGGCCGCGCGGGAGAAGTTCTGGTGCCGCGCCGCCGCCTCGAAAGCGCGCAGGGCGGAGAGATTCGGCATGCGCCGCAGGTCAGCCATCTTGTGAGAAAAATTAGCAAGGATGGCCAAAATATATCGCTTTGGAGCCCACCGGGCAAGGCTTACCATTGTGAGCCAGTTTCCCATTCCGGAGCCAATATGCACCTCACGCTTTACGCGGATAGCCAGTTCACCAGCCCCTATGTTCTTGCTTCCTATGTCGCCCTGCTGGAGAAGGAATTGCGCTTCGAATTGCGCACCGTGAACCTTGAAGAGCGCGAGCAGCTGCGCGCGCCCTACCGCGAACTGGCGCTGACGGCGCGCGTGCCCTGCCTCAAGCACGCCGACTTCTACCTCACCGAATCGAGCGCCATCATCGAATACATCGAGGAGATGTTCCCGGCCCCGCAATACCGTGGCCTGTTTCCGGCGGACGTGCAGCAGCGCGGCCGTGCGCGCCAAGTCCAGGCCTGGCTGCGCAGCGACCTTGGCGTGCTGCGCGAGGAGCGCAGCACGCACACCGTGTTCTACGAACCGACGGACAAGCCTCTCTCGCCCGCAGCACAGGCGGCGGCGGACAAGCTGATTGCCGCCGCCGGGCGCCTCGTCAATGGCGATAACCTGTTTGGCAGCTGGTGCATTGCCGATACCGAGCTGGCGGTCATGCTCTCCCGCCTCGTGAAGAACGGCGACCCGGTGCCCGAAAAGCTGAAACACTACGTCGAATACCAGTGGCAGCGGCCTTCGCTGCAAGCTTGGCTAAAGAACATCAAATAAGCCCGGCCGGGCAAGGAGCACCCTGCCTGACTTATAATGGCGGGGCATTGAACAACGCTTCCTGCCCATGTCCACCCCCGCGCTGATCCGCCATCTCGGCCAAGCAGACTACGAACCGACCTTCGCCGCGATGCGCGCTTTCACCGATGCGCGCACGCCCGATACGCCCGACGAACTGTGGATCGTCGAGCATCCGCCCGTATTTACGCTGGGCCTGGGCGCGGACCGTGGCCACCTGCTGGCAGGGGCGAACGCGATTCCCGTGGTGCAGACCGACCGGGGTGGCGAGGTCACCTTCCATGGTCCCGGCCAGGTGGTGATCTACCTGCTGATGGACCTGCGCCGCAACAAGCCGGGCGGCAAACTGTATGCGCGCCAGTTCGTGCACAAGATCGAACAGGCCATCATCAATGTGCTGCAGGCGTATAATCTCGCGGGCGAACGCATTGAAGGCGCCCCCGGCATCTACATTGCAAATGGACCGAAGAAGGGCGCCAAGATCGCCGCACTGGGCTTGAAGGTGCGCGGCAATGGCTGCACCTACCATGGCGTGTCGCTGAATGTAGCGATGGACCTGTCGCCTTTTACCTGGATTAATCCCTGCGGCTACGCCGGCCTGGAAACCATCGACATGCGCAGCATGGGTGTGAACGTTCCGCTGGCCGAAGTGCAGGACGCATTGGCCGAAGAGCTGGTGCGCCTGCTGGACGTGGCCCAACCCGAATTCACTTGAAAAGCCTGTGAGGGCAAGCAGCTTATGACTACCTACGACCCAACCGAGAAGCAGAAAGGCGCCAGCAAAACCTCGCGCATCCCGATCAAGATCGTGCCGATCGAGCAGGTGGAGCGCCTGAAGAAGCCGGAATGGATCCGCGTCAAAGCTGCTTCCGCATCGAGCCGCTTCTACGAGATCAAAGACATCCTGCGCGAAAACAAGCTGGTGACCGTGTGCGAAGAAGCAAGCTGCCCGAACATCGGCGAATGCTTCGGCAAGGGCACGGCCACCTTCATGATCATGGGCGACAAGTGCACCCGCCGCTGCCCCTTCTGCGACGTGGGCCATGGCCGTCCGGACCCGCTGGATGTGAACGAGCCGTCCAACCTGGCGAACACAATCGCCAAGCTGCGCCTGAGCTATGTGGTGATTACTTCGGTTGACCGCGACGACCTGCGCGACGGCGGCGCCGGCCACTTCGTGGAATGCATCCAGAAGACCAAGGAACTGTCGCCGAAAACCCAGATCGAAGTGCTGGTGCCGGACTTCCGCGGCCGCCTCGAAAAGGCCCTGAACATCTTCGCCGACGGCCTGCCGGACGTGATGAACCACAACCTGGAAACCGTGCCGCGCCTGTACAAGGAAGCGCGTCCCGGCGCCGACTACATGCACTCCCTGAAGCTGCTGAAAGACTTCAAGGCCATGTATCCGAACGTGAAAACCAAGTCCGGCCTCATGGTCGGCCTGGGCGAGACCGACGAAGAGATCCTGCAGGTGATGCGCGACATGCGCGAGCACGACATCGACATGCTCACCATCGGCCAGTACCTGGCGCCGTCCAACAGCCACCTGCCGGTGCGCCGCTACGTGCACCCGGATGTCTTCAAGATGTTCGAAGAAGAAGCGTACAAGATGGGCTTCGGCCACGCCGCCGTGGGCGCCATGGTGCGCAGCTCCTACCACGCCGACGAGCAGGCGCATAATCTGCTCGAATCGGCGTAATGGGCGGCGACAGCGTCCGTATCGAGCCCGCCTGGAAGGCGCGGCTCGAAGCTGAATTCAACAAGCCGTACTGGGATGAGCTGTCCGCCTTCGTCAAAGGCGAATACGCGGCGGGCGACTGCTTCCCGCCCGGTAAGCACATCTTCCGCGCCTTCGACCTCACGCCGTTCGACAAGGTGAAGGTCGTCATCCTCGGCCAGGATCCGTATCACACGCCCGGCGCCGCCATGGGCTTCTGCTTCTCCGTCCCGGAGGGCAACCGCGCGCAACCGAGCCTGCAGAATATCTTCAAGGAGATCGAGAGCGATACCGGCGAGCGCCGCACCCGCACCGATCTTTCCGACTGGGCCGAGCAGGGCGTGTTCCTGCTGAACGCCGTGCTCACCGTGCGTGCGCGCGAAGCCGGTTCCCATGCGGGCCGCGGCTGGGAGAACTTTACCGACAGCGCGATCCGCACCCTGTCGGAAGAACGCGAACACCTGGCCTTCATCCTGTGGGGCAGCTACGCGATTGCGAAGAAAGCGCTGATCGACACCAGCAAGCACCTCGTCATCACCTCGCCGCACCCCTCGCCCTTCTCCGCCTACAAGGGCTTCTTTGGCAGCAAACCCTTCACGCGCGCGAACGAGTACCTGGCAAAACACGGTCACGAGCAGATTCGCTGGGCATAGATGATAATGGTCATGGAGAAAAGGAGACACAATCCATGGACAAAACAAAATTCACGCTCGATTATTTCAACAGCTTTGCCAAGGGCAGGCTGCCAGACCACCTGGGCATCCGCATCACCGGCGTAAGCGAGGGCGAGTTGAGCGCGGAGATCGAAATTGCGCATCACCATCTTGCGCCGAACGGCTATCTGCATGCGGGCACGGTGGTCACGCTGGCCGATACGGCCTGTGGCTACGGGTGTTTTGCGAATCTGCCTGACGGCGCGGAGAACTTCACCACCATTGAGCTGAAGTCGAATCACCTCGGCACCGCGCGCGAAGGCGTGATCGCCGTGACGGCGAAGGCTGTCCATCTCGGCAAGACCACCCAGGTGTGGGATGCCACCGTCAGCAACAAGGCGAACGGCAAAACCATCGCCCTCTTCCGCTGCACCCAGATGGTTCTCTATCCTAAACAGTGATAGAGTCGGTTCACGGAGAGTGAACCATGATCAAACTGGGTAAATTAATCGGCGCCAGCCTGCTGCTGGCTTCCTCGCTAACATTGGCGCAAACGCCATACACCGACGATACCGTCTACCGGGGGCTGGGCGGCAAGGATGGCATCAAGCGTATCGTCGATACCTTCCTGCCCATTGTCCTCGCGGATCCGCGTATCAAGGACAGCTTCACCGATTTCGACATCCCGCAAGTGAATGTCCGCCTGCAGGAGCAATTCTGCGAGTTCGCGGGCGGCCCCTGCAAATACACCGGGAAGCACCGCGATAAAACCATGGACGGCGTAGGCACAGTGCGCGACATGAAAACCGTGCACCAGGACCTGAAGATCACGGATGCCCAGTTCAACGCGCTGGCCGAAAACCTGCAGATCGCCATGGAGCGCAACGATGTGCCGAACCATATTGCGAACAAGCTGATTGCCAAACTGGCGCCGATGCGCCGCGATATCGTCACCCAATAGTCCTCTATGAATAAAAATCTCAGGAAGGTGGCGGCCTTGTGCGCGCTGGCGATCGGCAGCAGCGCCATGGCGCAGGATTCCGCAAAGCTGCTGGCAACGGGCGGCGTCAGCCAGCTGGAAGGGGCAGGCGGCGGCGGCATCACGCCATGGGCGTTGATTACCAGCTACGGCACGCGCGACAGCTGGGGCGCCAACGCGCACTACACGCATGTGAAAACCCAGGACTACTCGCTGGGTACCTATGGCGTGGCCGTCGGCATCGCAGACCGCGTGGAATTCTCGCTGGCGCGGCAGGACTTCAAGGGCGACCTCGCACCGCTGGACCAGCTCCAGATCAAGCAGGACATTCTCGGCGTGAAGCTGCGCGTGGCGGGCGATGCCGTCTATGAGCAGGACAGCCTGCTGCCGCAAATCGCCGTCGGCGTCATGTACAAGAAGAACAAGGGCATCGGCGGCCTTGGCGCGCTGGGCGTTACCAATGTTACCCAGCTCGGCGCGAAAGACGATAGCGGCTATGACGTCTACGTATCGGCCACCAAGATCGTCCTCGAATACAGCCTGCTGCTGAACGGCACGCTGCGCTCCACGCGCGCGAACCAGATGGGCATTCTCGGCTTTGGCGGCGACCAGCACAGCGGCCGCAAACTGATGCCCGAGGTATCAGCCGCCTACCTGTTGACCCGCAAGCTGGCGCTGGGCGCCGAATACCGTCGCAAGCCGCATAACCTTGGCGTGGACCGCGAGAAGGCCTACTCAGACGTCTTCATCGCCTGGTTCCCCACCAAGCATTTCTCCCTGACCGCCGCCTACGCGCAGCTCGGCGACATCACCATCTTCAATCCGAAAAAGCAGAAAGGCCTCTACCTCTCCGCTCAAGCGGGATTCTGAGCATGATGGCATGGCGCTATGAACCGCTGAACGGTGCCGCGCTCGCCGATGCCGCCCGTGTGCACCGGGCTTCCTTCGACCACGCACTCCCGACACTGGCCGGCCTGCACACGCCGGAAGAAGACCGTTGGTACTGGACCAATGTGCTCGCCTCCAGTTGCGAGATCTGGGGAGCCTTCGACGGTACGCAGCTCGCAGGCGTCATCGCCTTCCGCGAAGACTGGATCGAGCAGCTTTACGTAATTCCCACCGCCCAGCGCGGTGGCGCAGGAAGCGGCCTGCTGCGCATAGCCATGGAACGGTATCCCGCACTTCAGCTGTGGACCTTCCAGCGCAATGCGGCGGCCCGGCGCTTCTATGAGCGGCACGGCTTCAAGGCCGTGCTGGAAACCGACGGCGCTGACAACGAAGAGAAAGAGCCGGACATCCTGCTGCGCTGGCTAGAATGAAGGCCTGCGCAATAGCGGTTCGCCCCGATCACAGCCTGCCATGGCAGCGACGGCAAACAGTGCAGGCGCTGGCTGGCGCCGGGCTCCAGGGCGACGTGCATGCGGACCCGCTCTCGCCACGGCAGGTGCTGCTGGCCGGCACTCCCGCTTACGCCAGCCACGCACTGCCGGCCGGCGCCCTGGGCGAAAACCTGCTGCTCGATGTCGATACCTCGGCACTGTCATCCGGCGCGCTGCTGGCGGTTGGCCCGCAGGCGGTGCTGGCGGTCAGCTTCCAGTGCGAGGCCTGCGGCTACCTCGATGCGCAGTCGCCCGGGCTGGCGAAGCGCATCGGCATGCAGCGCGGCGCACTGGCGCGGGTGCTGCGGGGCGGACCAATTACGGAGGGAGACACCGTGCGTCTGCTGCCCGGCTCCGGCCAGCAATGGCCCGAAGACTGGCGCGAACGTGTGAGAATGGTATTGCAGCGTATGCCGGAAGGGCTGGTGCTGGAATATGCCCAGCTGGCGCGGCTGGCCGGCGTGCAGACGAGTTATTGCCGCGTGATGCCGCGCATCGTGCGCGAAGCGGGGCTGGCCGGCAAGGCCGTAGCGAAAAGCGCGCAGCCGGCAACGGCACGCTGGAATGGCAAGGGCTTGTTTGAAGATCAGCCCTGAAGGGCTTTTTCGAGCAGCTTGTGCAGCGCCGCGAATTCGGGCTTGCCGACGTAGCGCTTGATGATCTTGCCGTCCTTGTCGATGACAAAGGTGGTCGGCGTCATGGCGACGTCGCCATAGGCCTTGGCGGCTTCGCCCGTCACGTCCAGCGCCACCTTGAAGGGCAGCTGGCGGGTTTCGGCGAAGTTCACCACATAGTTCGGCGCATCGTATTTCATCGCCACGGCCACGAATTCCAGGCCCTGCGACTTGTACTTGTTATACGTGTTCACCATCTCCGGCATCTCGGCCACGCAGGTGGTGCACGAGGTAGCCCAGAAATTCACCATCACCACTTTGCCCTTCAGGTCAGCGGGCGCAATGCGTTCGCCCTTGATGCCGATGAAGGTGACTTCGGGCGCGCTGCTGTGCTTATTCAGTGACAAATAGGCGGCCACGCCAACGCCTACCAGTGCAATCGCTGCAATGGCGGGTTTGATCCAGGCTTTGGAGGATGGCGTAGTCATGGGCCTATTATAGTGCGATGCCGATTACTGCGCAGGCTTCGGCTGATACTGCTTCCATTCGTCTTCCGAGATGTACTCGAAGACCTTGACCACCTTGTTCACGCCATTCACGCCGCGCGCAATTTCGGCCGCCTGGGTGGCTTCGCGCTGGGTAACGCGGCCCATCAGGTACACAGCGCCGCGTTCGGTCACCACTTTGAAGGAGTTGGCCGAGATATCCTTGGCGTCTACCAAACTGGCTTTCACCTTGGTGGTGATCAGCGCGTCGTTGGAGCGGGAGGTGTAGCTCGACGGGCCCGCGATTTCCAGCTCGTTCACCACCATCACCACGCCTTCGATCGCCTTCACTTCGCGCTCAACGGCCGCCTTCATGGCGGCGTCGCGCACTTCCCCGGTGATCAGCACACGGCGGTTGAAGCTGTTCACATTCACATGGCCGGCATCGCCCACAACGTTAGGCATTTTGATATCGGCCTTGACCGAAATCGTTTTGTCTTCAGTCTGCGCGCCGAAAGTGCGGCGGTCCGAAGCTGCCACGGTGCCGGCCACTGCGCCACCCACCACCAGCGGCACGCAGGCAGACAGGGTGGATGCCACGGTGCCCGCGATCAGGGCCATTACGAGAACACGCTTACTCATTCATCACCTCCGAACAGGGCGACGTCGATGCCGTCGCAAATGCAGTGGATACAGGTCAGGTGGACCTCCTGGATGCGCGCCGTGCGGTCAGCCGGCACGCAGATATGCACATCAGCGTCGGTCAGCATCTTGCCGATGGCGCCGCCGCCCTTGCCGGTCAGCGCCACCACGCGCATTTCGCGTTCCAGCGCCGCTTCAATCGCCGCCATCACATTGGCCGAATTGCCGGACGTGGAAATTGCCAGCAGCACGTCGCCGGCCTGGCCGAAAGCCTGCACCTGCTTCGAGAAAATCTCGCGGTAGCTGTAGTCATTGGCGACGGCGGTGAGGATCGACGAATCGGTGGTCAGCGCGATGCCGGGCAGCGGGAAGCGCTCACGCTCGAAACGGCCTACCAGCTCGGCGGCAAAGTGCTGTGCGTCGGCGGCCGAACCGCCATTGCCGCAAGCGAGAATCTTGTTGCCGTTCGAGAGTGCGGAGAACATCAGTTCGATCGCCTGCGCAACGGGCTGCGCGAGGACGGTAGCCGACTGGATTTTGGTTTCGGCACTTTCGTGGAAGTGCGCAAGAATGCGTTCAGTAGTCATAGTGCGTAATTATAGTGCAGTCGCCATCGGGGCCGGACAAGCGCTGTTAAGAATCCTTACATTTCCAGCACATTGCGCAGCCAGGTCAACTGGCCGCCGTCGATGGCCACCACGTCGAAGCGGCAGGGAGGAAGCTGCCGGAAGCGTAGCAGATAAAGCTGGGCGGCGCGTAAAAGCCGCTTTTGCTTGGCCGGCGTGATGCTGGCGGCGGCGCCGCCGAACTGCCTGCTGCGGCGCTGGCGCACCTCCACGAACACCAGGTGGGCGCCGTCGCGCATGATGAGATCCAGCTCGCCCACCTTGCAGCGGAAATTGCGCTCCACCAGCTGCAGGCCGTGCAGGCGCAGATGGTCGAGCGCAGCATCCTCGCTGCGCTGGCCTTCAATCTGCTGGCTGGTCTGGGGCATGGCGCCCCCGCTTACTGCCCCGCTGGAAGCGGCACGCCGTTTTTATAGACGGCTGGGGTTTCAATGCGCTGGAAGCGCGAAGGGCCGTTGCCGAAATCGACCGAGAGCTGGCCCGTCACGCCATCCAGCTTGAAAGGCTGGCCGGGCTTGACGGTGATTTCGCGGGCGATGCGGAAGGCGTCGATGCCGAGTGCGTACAGGCGCTCCATGTCGGCGCTCAGGCGTGCTTCGTCGCGCGGTTCCGGCTGCGGATACACCATCACGGCCGGGTGGTCCCGCTGCACCTGCCAGGGCAGGTCGAGCAGGCGCACGCCGTCGAGCTCAGGGCCAGGTACCAGCAGCGCGCGGCCGGGGTTCAGCGATGAGGTACCGTAGACCGGAATCACATCCAGCGGCGGCGCATTCAGCGCCACGCGCAGCTGGCGGGCTTGGTCCACGTCCAGCGCCGCAAACAGCAGCTCCACCGGCTCGCCGGCGAGGCGGCTGCGCAGCGCCACCAGTTCGGGGTCGCTCAGGTAGCCGTTCAGGGTGCTCAGCTCCAGCGTTTTGGCCTTGAGGCCACGCTGCTGCCACTGGGCGGCGAAGGCGCCCGCCAGGCGCTTTTGCCAAGCGTTGCCGCCGCTGACGATAATCGCCTCGCCGCCGGGGAAATCGCGGGCCGCCATATCGGCTACCTGGCGTGCTTCGTCCTCGATGGAGAGCCCGATGGCGAGCATCTTTTGCGGCAGTGGCGTGCCTTCGCGGTCCTCCGGGTGATTCAGGGCGATGGTCGGCTTGCTCACGGCCTGGCTGGCGGCCAGCGAAGTGACAGCGGAGCGGGCCAGCGGGCCGACCACGATATCGTTTGTTTTCAGCGCTTCGCTGTAGATGGACAGCACGTCCTGCGGCGCATCGCCGGTTTCAATCACATTGACCTCGAAGCCTGCGCGGTCGCGCTCCCAGGCCGCGAGGAAGCCGGCGCGCACCGCATCGGCGGCTCGGCCCAGCGCTTCGGAGCGCAGCGGCAGCATCAGGCCGATGCGTGTGACGGTTGCAGGCGGGGCGCCGGCCGGCTGTTCAGGCGCAGTGCCGGGCATGGGGACCGCGAAGGTCTCGGGCTCCTCGGCAGGCGGCGGTGGCGGCGGTTCGGGTGCGCGCACCGGAGCCGCTACGGGCGCCGGGCTTGTCACCGACGAAATTGGCGCGCACAATGCCCCCGGCGAGCCGCAGGGCGTGCTGCAGGCGCTGGCCAGCATGGCAATGGCAAGGCACAGCAATGTATTTCTTATCTTTTTAGCCAGCATCCTACCCCCAATGACAGTTCAAGAATCCAGCCCGCTCGCGGCCTTGCCCGTACTCGGCGAGACCGCGCTGCAGACCTATCCTACGGCAACATTGTATGTAGTGGCTACACCGATAGGCAATGTTACCGACATTAGCCTGCGCGCGTTGCACGTTCTGAGCCTGGTCAACGCCGTGGCCTGCGAAGACACCCGCAACACGGCGCAGCTGATGCAGCGCTTCGGCCTGAGCAAGCCGCTGGTGGCCGCCCACATGCACAACGAGCGCGAAGTGGCGGAAACGCTGGTCGCGCGGCTGCAGGCAGGTGAGCGCATTGCGCTGGTGTCGGATGCAGGCACGCCGGCCGTATCCGACCCTGGCGCCCGCATTGTGGACGCGGTGCGCAAGGCCGGCCTGCGTGTGGTGCCCCTGCCCGGCGCCTCGGCCGGCATTGCCGCCCTCTCGGCCAGTGGACTGGTGAATGACCAGTTTCACTTTGTTGGCTTCCTGCCATCGAAAGCAAAGCAGCGGGAAACGGCGCTGCAGTCGCTGCTCGCCGTTACGGCGTCCATGGTGTTCTATGAAGCGCCGCACCGGATTATCGAATGCGCGGAAGCGCTGGCCACTGTATTCGGCCCCGAACGGCAGGTGGTGTTTGCGCGTGAGCTGACCAAGCTGTTCGAAGAAATCCACCGCTGCCCGCTGGGCGACGCGGTGGCATGGCTGAAGGCGGATGCGCACCGCGAAAAAGGCGAATACGTGGTGCTGGTGGAAGGTGCGCCGCAGGCCGATGACGCGGGCGACATGGAAGCGGAGCGGGTGCTGAAAATCCTGCTGGCGGAGCTGCCGCTCAAGCAGGCCGCCAGTCTGGCCGCGCAAATCACGGGCCGTAAAAAAAATGCACTATACGACCGGGCGCTTGAACTGAAAGGCTAAGCGGCACACTCTTTTGAAAAGAGGGGCTTGACGAAGGGGCGGGCGGGGAGTATTATCTTGCTTCTTCGGAGTGTAGCGCAGCCCGGTAGCGCATCTGGTTTGGGACCAGAGGGTCCAAGGTTCGAATCCTTGTACTCCGACCAAGATTCATGAAAAACGCCTCAGAAACGCAAGTTTCTGGGGCGTTTTTCTTTGCTGCACCTGACACCATAGGGTCTGGCCCCATGGTGTCAGACCTTAGCCTGCGCGTTTCGCGAGCAGCGCGTTGCCCGCGTGGCTGGCGCCTTTGCGGCCGAGGAATTTCGAGATGAAATCGCCCGCGTTCACTACGAGATCGAGGTCGATGCCGGTTTCGATGCCCAGGCCGTTCATCATGTACAGCACATCTTCCGTTGCCACATTGCCGGTTGCGCCTTTCGCATAGGGGCAGCCGCCAAGGCCCGATACCGAAGAGTGGAAGATGGTGATGCCCACTTCCATGCTGGCGTAAATGTTCGCCAGGGCCTGGCCGTAGGTATCGTGGAAATGGCCGGAGAGGCCATCGATACGGAATTCGCGGATGGCACGTTCCATCACGGCCTGCGTCTTGCGCGGGGTGGAAACGCCGATGGTGTCCGCAATATCGATTTCATCGCAGCCCAGGTCGCGCATGCGCGCCACCACATCGCCCACCGCATCCAGCGGCACTTCGCCCTGGTATGGGCAGCCAAACGCCGTGCTCACGCTGGCGCGCAGGCGCACGCCGCGCTGCTTCGCTGCCTCCGCCACCGGGCGGAAACGTTCGATGGATTCCGCGATAGAGCAGTTGATGTTCCGCTGCGAGAACGCTTCCGACGCGGCGCCGAAAATCACTACCTCGTCGGCGCCCGCTTCCATTGCCGCTTCGAAGCCCTGCATATTCGGCGTCAGCGCGGAATAGATCACGCCCGGCTTGCGCGTGATGCCTGCCATAACCTCCTTGCTGGTCGCCATCTGCGGCACCCACTTCGGCGACACGAAGGATGCCGATTCGATATTCGAAAAACCGGCGGCAGTGAGGCGGTTCACCAGCTCGATCTTCACCTGTGCCGGAACGTCTTCCTTCTCGTTCTGCGGGCCATCGCGCGGGCCGACTTCGACAATCTTTACTTTTTGCGGCAGCTTCATCTCAGTACCCCAGTTCGCGGTTGATAACATCGGCGATCGGCTCGCCCTTTTCCAGCCGGCGGATCTTGCCGGCGATCTGCTGCACGCTCTCGCTGCGCTGTGTGAGCGCGGAGATATGCGGCGTGATCGTAATGCGCGGCTCCTGCCAGAACGGATGCTGCACAGGCAGCGGTTCGTTGCGGAACACATCCAGCGTGGCGCCCGCGATATGGCCGGATTTGACCATCGCAAGCAGGTCCGGTTCCGCGACCTGCGCGCCACGCGCCACATTGATCAGGTATGCGCCCTGCGGAAGTTTTGCAAGGTTTGTGCGGTTAAGCAGATTGGTGGTTTCCGCCGTCAGCGGCAGCATGCAGACCAGCACGCGGCTGGCGCGCAGGATGGCGTCCAGTCCTTCGTCACCAGCGTGCGCCTGCACGCCCTCAATCTGCTTCGCGCTGCGGCTCCAAGTGTGTAACGGGAAGCCGAAAGGCTTCAGCGCTTCCAGCACATGTTTGCCAAGCACACCCGCGCCCAGAACGCCGACCGAAAAATCTTCGCGGCGGTGCTGCGGCAGCGGCTTCCATTCGCCTGCGCGCGCCAGCGCTTCGTACTCGTCGAAACGGCGGTAGTAACGCAGCACGGCATGCAGCACGTATTCGGCCATCTGGATGCCCATGCCCGCGTCGCCAAGGCGCACGATGGGCACATGGCGTGGAATGGCGTGTTCGTGCTTGAGGATAGCGTCCGCGCCTGCGCCGCCAAGGAAGATGGCTTTTACCTCGGCCAGCTCGCGCAGCGCCGCTTCAGGCGAGCCCCAGCTGACAGCGTAGTCGCAGGGGGCGTGTGACACACCCTCCTGCCACACAACCGTCTCCGCTTCCGGGAGATGGCGCGCAAATTCATCGGCCCACGGCGCTGTATCGCCGTCGCCCCGGTACAGCAGGATACGCATGGCCGCCTCTTACACCGCAGCCTGGAAGGCCAGCAGCGGCGCACCGTCGCTCACCTGGTCGCCTACGGCGTACAGGATGTCTTCCACTACACCGTCATGCGGCGCGGCGATAGTGTGCTCCATCTTCATCGCTTCCATGATCACGAGCGGTGCGCCCTTCTTCACTTCCTGCCCTTTGGACGCCAGCACGGCCACGACCTTGCCCGGCATCGGCGCCGTCAGGCGGCCGCCTTCCGCTTCGGATTCGCCGGCATGCGCCATCGGATCCTTGTAGTGCAGGGGATAGTGGCGTCCGCCCGTGAAGACGTGCAGCAGCTCGCCGTCGCGGCGCACAGCGCCATGCACCGACGTTTCGCCCAGCTTGATGCTCAGCTCAGCGCCGTTCTGCGACAGCAGCGACACGTCGGCGTCCATGCCGTTCACATCGATCTGCCAGCCATGCGGCAGGTAGGTGAGGCGTGGCGCGTAGTCCTTGCCGTGTTCATCGCTGAAGGCCAGCGTGCGGGCGAAGCGCGTGTTCATGCGCCAGCCGAGTGCATTGCCCCATGGGTCGGATGCATGCGCCGACTGCGCCGCCGACAGGGCCTTCTCGCTTTCGATCAGGGACACGGCAGCCAGTGCCAGCGCCGCAACGGGCACCGCGCGCGCAGGCGGGAACAGCGATTCCTGATTGCGCTCGATCAGGCCCGTATCCAGGTCAGCATTGGCGAAGGCATCGCCTTCCACCAGCCGCTTGAGGAAAGCGATATTCGATGCCAGGCCCACGATCTGGTACTGCGACAGCGCCTGCGCCATGCGTGCCAGCGCCTGTTTGCGGTCCGCACCCCACACGATCAGCTTCGCGATCATCGGATCGTAATACGGCGAGATGGCATCGCCCTCGCGCACGCCGGAGTCCACACGCACGCCGGATGGATGGCCCGGCACGCCGCCCAGCTCAAAGCTGACAGCTTCCGGAATCGCCAGATGGCGCAGCGTGCCGATCGACGGCAGGAAGCCCTTCTCAGGATTCTCCGCATACACACGCGCTTCGATGGCATGGCCGTGGATGCGCAGCTCGTCCTGGCGCTTCGGCAGCGTTTCGCCCGCAGCAACGCGCAGCTGCCACTCAACGAGGTCGGTGCCGGTAACCATTTCGGTAACAGGGTGCTCCACCTGCAGGCGGGTATTCATCTCCATGAAGTAGAAGCTGCCATCCTGGTTCGCGATGAATTCAACCGTGCCGGCACCCACATAGCCCACAGCGCGTGCGGCGGCAACGGCCGCATCGCCCATCGCCGCGCGGCGTTCCTCGCTCATGCCCGGCGCCGGCGCTTCTTCCAGCACTTTCTGGTGGCGGCGCTGCACCGAGCAATCGCGCTCGAACAGGTAGATGCAGTTGCCGTGCGTGTCGGCGAACACCTGGATCTCGATATGGCGTGGGCGCTGCAGATACTTCTCGGCCAGCACCTTGCCATCGCCGAAGGAGCTGATCGCCTCGCGCTTGCAGGAGGCCAGTGCGTCCTTGAAGGCGTCGCTGTTCTCCACCACGCGCATGCCCTTGCCTCCGCCACCTGCCGACGCCTTGAGCAGCACCGGATAGCCGATGCGGTCCGCTTCCTTCTGCAGGAAGTCCGCATCCTGCTGGTCGCCGTGATAGCCCGGCACCAGTGGCACATTGGCCTTCTCCATCAGCGACTTGGCCGCCGACTTGGAACCCATGGCACGCATGGCCGATGCAGGTGGGCCGATGAAGACCAGTCCAACCTCTTCGCAGGCCTCCGCGAACTCCGCGTTCTCGGACAGAAAGCCGTAGCCCGGATGAATTGCTTCGGCGCCGGTGGCGAGTGCGATCGCGATGATCTTGTCGCCGCACAGATAGCTTTCCTTCGCTGGCGCTGGTCCGAGCAGCACGGCCTCGTCGCATACGGCCACGTGCTTCGCATTCGCATCCGCTTCCGAATACACGGCAACGGTCTTGATGCCCATGCGGCGTGCGGTGGCGGCAACGCGGCAGGCGATTTCACCACGGTTGGCGATCAGGATTTTTTTGAACATGGTCTCTCTCTATTCAGCTCAGCGGCTGTTTTTTATAGATGGCGGCTTAGCAGCCGCAGGCTTCTTTCTGAACCGATTCCAGCACAGTGCCGCGGGTCTTCAGGCCCAGTTTTTCCAGCAGTGCGCGGTCGTCGTTGGCTTCCGGGTTATCGGTGGTCAGCAGCTTGTCGCCGTAGAAGATCGAGTTGGCGCCGGCCATGAAGCACATTGCCTGCACGGCTTCGCCCAGTTCGCGGCGGCCTGCGGAGAGGCGCACGCGCGCTTTCGGCATCGTGATGCGGGCCACGGCGATGGTGCGCACGAACTCCAGCGGGTCGAGGCGGTCCATGCCATACAACGGTGTGCCTTCCACCTGCACCAGGTGGTTAATCGGCACCGATTCCGGATACGGATTCAGGTTGGCCAGCTGGGCGATCAGGCCTGCGCGCTGGTCGCGCGATTCACCCATGCCCACGATGCCGCCGCAGCAGACCTTCAGGCCCGCATTGCGCACATGGCCCAGCGTGTCCAGGCGGTCCTGGTATTCGCGGGTGGAGATCACGTTGTCGTAGAACTCGGGCGCGGTGTCCAGGTTGTGGTTGTAGTAGTCCAGGCCAGCGGCTTTCAGGCGTTCCGCCTGCTGCTCTTCCAGCATGCCCAGCGTGGCGCAGGTTTCGAGACCGAGTGCCTTCACTTCGCGCACCATTTCCTCCACCTTGTCCATGTCGCGGTCCTTCGGGCTGCGCCATGCGGCGCCCATGCAGAAACGCGTAGCGCCGTTGTCCTTGGCCTGGCGCGCCGCTTCCAGCACGGTGTCGAGGCCGAGGATCTTCTTCGCTTCCACGCCGGTGTCGTAGCGCGCAGCCTGCGGGCAGTAGCCGCAGTCTTCTTCGCAGCCGCCGGTCTTGATCGACAGCAGGGTCGCCAGTTCCACGTCGCCGTCAGGGAAATTGGCGCGCTGGGTTTGCTGGGCGCGGAACATCAGTTCATTGAACGGCAGCTCGAACAGCGCCAGCACTTCCTCGCGCGGCCAGGTCGCTGCTTCAGGCAGTTTGATTGGCGCTCCGGGACGGTGCAGGGCAACGGTTTTTGGTTCTTGCAGGGCTTGCGACATATTTTTCCTTACTCGTTCAAAGTGTGTTGCGGCGCGCCGGCCAGTTCGGCAGGTGCGTAAAGTCCAGGTATTCGGCGGCGGCGGCCGGCGTGGCATGCGCCAGGCGCGGCACGCGGCCGAGCAGCGGCGCGGGAATGCGGGCGGCCAGTGCCGCGACATTCTCGTCCGCGAAATTCATTTCCAGTTCCAGCGCATTGGCTACCCAGCCAGCCAGCTTGAGGCCCCGCGACTGGATGGCTTCCACCGTCAGCAGCGCATGGTTGATGCAGCCCAGTCGCATGCCCACCACCAGCACAACCGGCAGGTCCAGCTGCTGCGCCAGGTCGGCCGTGTCGTACTGCTCGTTCAGCGGCACGCGGAAACCGCCTACACCTTCAACTACCGTAGCGTCGGAAGCAGCGGCGATCTCCAGATACGCCGCCAGAATAGGCACGGGGTCAATGGTGATGCCTTCCATTGCAGCCGCGATGTGCGGCGCAGCCGGCTCCTTCAACATGAAGGGCGTGGTTAGCGACGGCAGCATCGTTACATTGCCTGCATCCGCCAGCTGGTCGGCATCGTCGTTATGCAGGCGGCCGTCGCGCATCACGGCGCCTGCGGCCACAGGTTTCATGCCGCAGGCGCGCACGCCCTGGCGGGTCAGTGCGTGCAGCATGGCGGACGAAATCATGGTCTTGCCGATTTCGGTGTCGGTGCCGGTAACAAAGCAGGCAAAGTGCAGCGGCATGCCGGCCGCTGCAGCCTGTGGTTGGGGTTCAAGCACGGGGGTAACCGGATCTTCAAGCGCCATAGCAGCTCCTTTCCAGTTCGTTCAATGCGTTGATCAGTTGCGCTACGTCCTGCGCCGTATGGCTGGCAGACAGCGTGGCGCGCAGCCGCGCAGTGCCGGCTGGGACGGTTGGCGGACGAATGCCGCCCACCCAGATGCCCTGTTCGTACAGTGCCGCCGCCATCTTCATCGTTTCTTCGTTCTCGCCGATGACGACAGGCTGAATCGCGGTAGACGAAGGCAGGCGCTGCCAGCGCTTCAGGCGCAGGCCATCCTGCCATTGTGCCACCAAAGCGTTCAGGTGCGCCCGGCGCTCCTGGCCTTCGTTGCCGCTGATGATGTCGAGGCTGGTCAGCAGGGCGTGCGCCAGTGCGGGCGGCGCTGCGGTAGTGAAAATATAGGGGCGTGCGCGCTGGATCAGGGTTTCAATCACCGTGCCATGCGCTGCCACGAAGGCGCCGCCAACGCCCGCCGCCTTGCCCAGCGTGCCCACGTAGACCAGATAGGGCGATTTCAGATCAAAATGCTCCAGCGCGCCACGGCCGTTCCGGCCCAGCGTACCGAATCCATGGGCATCATCGACCACCAGCCAGGCGCCGTGCCGTTCGCACAGCGCCAGCAGCGCAGGCAGTGGCGCGAGGTCGCCATCCATGCTGAAAACACTGTCGGTAACGACGATCTTGTGGGTGGCGGTACTGGCCTCCAGCATGGCGTCCAGCGCGGCGACGTCGGCATGCGGATAGACCTTGAGCGTGGTGCGGGACAGTCGGCCGCCATCGATCAGGGAGGCATGATTCAGCGCTTCGCTGAAGATCTCCGTGTTCTTGTCCGCCACCGCGAGGCCGGTCAGCACGGCGAGGTTGGCCATATAGCCGGTGCAGAAGTACAGCGCGCGCGGATCGACGAGATTCGGTCCCACGAATTCGGCAAGGCGTTCTTCCAGCTCCGCGTGGGCGCGGCTATGGCCGCTGATCAGATGCGATGCGCCGCTGCCGGTGCCGTACAGCTCTACGCCTTCGTGCATGGCGGCGGCAATACGCGGATGGGCTGCCAGGCCCAGGTAGTCGTTGCTGCAGAAGGCCAGCAGCTCGCGGCCGTTCACTTTCACGCGCGGCGCACAGGGCGTTTCCACATTGCGACGGCGGCGGATCAGGCTTTTCTCGCGCAGGGCGTCCAGCTGTTGTTCCAGTCGGTTCAGCAGTTCCATCATGCCCCCTTGATGGTTTGCTCGAACACCGCGAGGGTGCGGGCCGCGAGGCCTGCAATCTCTTCGTCGTCGAGGATATAGGGCGGCATCAGGTAGAGCGTGTTGCCGATAGGGCGCAGCAGGAGCTCATTCTGCGTGGCGTTGGCGAAGAAGCGGCGTGAGAAAGTGCTGTCTACATCCACCGCATCGAACGCCCAGATCATGCCGCGCTGGCGGGCATTCATGATTCGCGTGTGCTCTGCCAGCGGCTGCAGCGCAGCAGTCAGTTTGGCAGCACGCTCACGGTTGGCGGCTAGCACATCGTCCTGCGCAAAGATATCGAGTGTGGCCAACGCCGCGCGGCAGGCGAGCGGATTGCCGGTATAGGAGTGCGAGTGCAGGAAGCCGCGCCGCACGTCGGCGCTGTAGAAAGCCTGATAGATTTCTTCGCGCGTCAGCACGAGCGACAGCGGCAGGTAGCCGCCGCTGATGCCCTTGGAGAGGCAAACGAAGTCCGGCCAGACGCCGGCCTGTTCGCTGGCGAAGAAAGTGCCGGTACGGCCGCAGCCGACCGCGATTTCGTCCAGGATCATGTGCACGGAGTGTTTGTCGCACAGCTCGCGCACCAGTTTCAGGTAGAGCGGGTCGTGCATCGCCATGCCGGTGGCGCACTGCACCAGCGGCTCGATGATGATGGCGGCAATCTGGCCCGCGCTCCCCTCGAACAGGCGCTGCACATCCGCTGCGGCACGGCGTGCCACGTCTTCCGCGCTTTCGCCCGGCGCGGCCTGGCGCGCGTCCGGTGACATCACCGTGCGCGAAGCGCGCAGCAGCGGGCCGTAGGCATCCTTGAACAGCGCCACGTCGGTCACGGCCAGCGCGCCGATAGTCTCGCCGTGGTAGCTGCCCTGCAGGCAGACGAATTCCTGCTTTTCGCTCCGGCCGCTGTTGCGCCAGGCGTGGAAGCTCATCTTGAGCGCGATTTCAACGGCGGAGGCGCCGTCCGAAGCATAGAAGGCGTGGCCCAGCTGGTGCTGCGTGAGCGCCGACAAACGCTCGGACAGCTCGATCACCGGCGTGTGCGTAAAGCCCGCCAGCATGGCATGTTCCAGCGTATCCAGCTGGTCCTTCAGGGCGGCGTTGATGCGCGGATTCGCGTGGCCGAACAGATTCACCCACCAAGAGCTGATGGCATCGAGATAACGCTTGCCATCGTGGTCGTACAGCCAGGCGCCGCGGCCATGGCTGACAGGGATCAGCGGCACCGTTTCATGGTGCTGCATCTGGGTGCACGGGTGCCACACGCTGCGCAGGCTGCGTGCGACCCAATCGGTATTGTGATTCGAATCCTGCAAAACTACTCCGTCAGTTCAGCCAGTTTGGCTTGCGCTTCTCAAGAAAGGACTGCACACCTTCACGTCCCTGCTCCGAAGCGCGGATATTGGCAATACGCTGCGCCGTGTCGGCCAGCAGTTCATCGGTGACCTGGTGGTCCACCACATCACGTACCAGCGCCTTCGCTTCTTTCACCGCATTGGGGCTGTTCCCGAGCAGCGACTTCACGATCTCGGCGACTTTCGTATCGAGTGCATCGGCAGCGGTCACTTCATGCACGAAGCCGATGCGCTGCGCTTCCGCAGCGCTGAAACGTTCGGCGGTGATGAAATAGCGGCGTGCCGCATTTTCGCCCATCGCCTTGATGACGTACGGCGAAATGGTGGCCGGGATCAGGCCCAGCTTCACTTCGCTGAGACAGAAATTCGCTTCCTGCACGGCGACCGCGATGTCGCAGGCTGCCACCAGGCCCATGCCGCCCGCATAGCAGTCGCCCTGCACCTTCGCCACCACGGGCTTGGGGCACAGGTAGATAGTGCGCAGCATTTGCGCCAGCTGCATGGCATCGGCCTGGTTCTCGCCGTGCGAGTAACCCGCCATTTTCTTCATCCAGTTCAGGTCAGCGCCCGCGCAGAATGCGGGGCCGTTCGCCGCCAGCACAATCGCGCGCACCAGTTCATTGCGGCCCAGTTCATCGAAAGCGCTGGCGATTTCGTTGATGGTCTGCTCATTGAAGGCATTGCGCACGTCGGGGCGGTTCAGCGTGACGGTGGCCAGCTTGTCCGCGATGGAAATGGTGAGGGTCTGGTAATCCATGGCCGCTCCTTACATGCGGAAGACGCCGAACTTCGTGTCCGGAATCTCTGCGTTGAAGGCGGCGGAAAGGCCCAGGCCGAGCACCATGCGCGTATCGGCGGGATCGATGATGCCATCGTCCCACAGGCGCGCGCTGGCGTAATACGGGTGGCCCTGTTCCTCGTACTGCTCCTTGATCGGCTGCTTGAATGCGGCTTCTTCCTCGGCGCTCCACTGGCCGCCTTTGCCTTCGATGCCGTCGCGCTTCACGGTCGCCAGCACGGATGCCGCCTGCTCGCCGCCCATCACCGAGATGCGCGCGTTTGGCCACATCCACAGGAAACGCGGCGAATAAGCGCGGCCGCACATGCCGTAGTTACCGGCGCCGAAGGAGCCGCCGATGATGACCGTGAACTTCGGCACGGAAGCGGTAGCAACAGCGGTTACCATCTTCGCGCCGTTGCGTGCGATGCCCTCGTTCTCGTATTTGCGGCCCACCATGAAGCCGGTAATGTTCTGCAGGAAGACCAGCGGAATCTTGCGCTGGCAGCACAGCTCAATGAAGTGCGTGCCTTTCAGCGCGGACTCCGAGAACAGAATGCCGTTGTTGGCGATGATGCCCACTTTCATGCCGTAGATATGGGCGAAACCGCACACCAGCGTGGTGCCGTAGCGCGCCTTGAATTCATCGAACTCGCTGCCGTCCACGATGCGCGCAATAACTTCGCGGATGTCGAAAGGCTTGCGCGTATCGACCGGAATCACGCCATACAGTTCTTCCGGCGCGTACTTCGGTTCCACCGATTCGCGCACTGGCGCCTGCTGCGGCTTCTGGCGGTTCAGGTTGGAGACGATCGTGCGCGCCATCGATAGCGCATGCGTGTCGTCCTGCGCCAGGTGGTCGGCCACGCCGGACAGGCGCGTGTGAACATCGCCGCCGCCCAGGTCTTCGGCCGACACCACCTCGCCGGTAGCCGCCTTCACCAGCGGCGGACCGCCGAGGAAGATGGTGCCCTGCTCCTTCACGATGATGGACTCATCGCTCATGGCAGGCACGTAGGCGCCGCCCGCCGTGCAGGAGCCCATCACCACGGCGATCTGCGGAATACCGCGCGCCGACATATTGGCCTGGTTGTAGAAGATGCGGCCGAAGTGGTCGCGGTCCGGGAACACGTCATCCTGGTTCGGCAGGTTGGCGCCGCCCGAATCCACGAGGTAGATGCAGGGCAGGTTGTTCTGCTCGGCGATTTCCTGTGCGCGCAGGTGCTTCTTCACCGTCATCGGGTAGTAGGTGCCGCCCTTCACGGTCGCATCGTTACAGACGATCACACACTCCTGGCCCGCCACCCGGCCGATGCCGGTGATAACGCCAGCCGATGGCGCCGCGTCATTGCCGCTCGCTTCCTTGTACATGCCATAAGCGGCCAGCTGCGACAGTTCGAGGAAAGGCGTGCCCGGATCAAGCAGCATCTGCACGCGGTCGCGCGGCAGCAGCTTGCCGCGTGCCACATGCTTGGCGCTGGCTGCCTCGCCGCCGCCCTCGGCAACCTTCGCCACCTTGGCGCGCAGGTCATCGACGATGGCTTGCATGGCGGCCGCATTGGCCTTGAAATCATCACTGCGGGGATTGAGCTTGCTATGGATCTGCGGCATGGGCGTGTCTCTCTGGTTTTATTCTGGGAACTGTCCGTCCACGTAGAACCAGCGCTGGACGCCGAGATCATCGGCCTCGCGCAGGAAACGGCTTACCTCGTGCAGGCGCTGCCCCTTGCCGACAATGCGGCAGCGGGCCACGAATTCCACGAAATCTTCGCCTTCGGTTACTTTACGTTGACGTAAACGTAAAGCAGATTTTACCTCAAGTCCAAGCCACTGCAAGGCCTCATTGCGGTCCACGATTTTGTCCGTGGGGCGGGTGCTGCGGTGCCAGGTGGCGAGCAGGTAGGGCTCATTGCCCTGCACATAGGCAGTGTAGCGCGAACGCATCAGCTGCTCCGCCGTCTGGGGCACCTTTTCGCCGCTGATAAATGGACCGCAGCAGGTCTCCAGCGCCGGGCCGCCGCAAGGACAGCCTTGCTGATTTTTTGACTTGGACATGGCAAGGCGACAACAGGAAAGCCTGCATTATCCGCGATTCCAGCCAATATTTCTTAATCGGGGTCTGACCCCAATTAAATTGCAATTATTTCTTTTTAATTGGGGTCTGACGGGGGCGCCGAGCCACCGATTAAGAAACTATTGGCGGTAGGCGAGGCAGTCGAGGGCGAAGGGGGCGCCTTTGCCGGTCATGAGGTCGGCCAGGATGCTGGCCGTGCCGCAGGCGAAGGTGAAGCCGAGCGGGCCGTGGCCGACGTTCAGCCACAGGTTGGCGTACTGCGTGGCGCCGATGATGGGGGCGCTGTTCGGTGTGGCAGGACGGAGTCCCGCCCACGGTTCGGCCTGGCCATAGTCGGCCGCCGTTGGCATGGTTTCCTGCGCCAGCCGGGTGAGGCCGGCGATGCGGCGCTGGTCTATCGAGGTGTCCTCGCCTACCATGTCCACCATGGCCGCCACCCGCAGCTTGTCGCCGATGCGCGCGTACAGGGTTTTCCGCTCGAAGTCGGTCACGCTGATTTCGGGCGCCGTGTGCTCGGTGCGGATCGGGGCCGTCAGGCTGTAGCCTTTCAGCGGGTACAGCGGCAGCGTGATGTCGCAGGTCTCGGCCAGGGTGCGGCTCTGGATGCCCGCCGCCAGCACGAACTGGTCGCCGCCCACCCAGCCGGTGTCGGTATGCACGGCGGTGATGCGGCCTTTTTCGGCGAAAATGACCTGGGCGTCCGCATGCACGAAGCCCTGGAAGCTGGGATGGGCGCGCAGGCGCTGCTCCAGCGCCAGGCAGAAGCCGTGGCAGTCGGCCACCGCTTCGCCGCTATTGAAGATGCCGCCAGCCAGCGAGGGCGCCAGCGCGGCCAGCGCCGGTTCCATGGCCGCCGTTTCAGCGGCGTTCAGCACCTGGCGGTTGCCTGAGGATTCGGGACGCGATACGGCCGCGTCAAACAGCTTCTTCGTGCGGTAGACCACCAGCTTGCCGGCGTCGCGCCAGGCGAATTCTTCCAGCGGCAGCTTGATTTCCAGCTGCGCCATCGATTTTCGGCTCAGCTCGCCCAGTTCCAGCAGCTTGGCCGTGGTGCGGCGGTTGTCCTCCGCATTGCAGTTGGCGAGGAATTGCACCAGCCAGCGCCACTGGCGCGGGTCGGCTTCCGGTTTGAAGCGCAGCGGGCCGTCTTCCTGGAACATCCACTGCAGCGCCTTCAGCGGCACGCCGCTGTCGGCCAGGGGCGCCACATAGCGGTAGCTGAGCTGGCCGCCATTGCGGAAACTGGCGGCGCTGCCGACCGTTTTCGCACGCTCCAGCACGGTAACGCGATAGCCGGCTTCCAGCAGCCACCAGGCTGAAGTCAGTCCCACTACGCCGCCACCAATCACTACAACTTGCTGTGCTTCTTGCTGCATTACGCCTCACTTGGGTCCCACCGGAACCGGTTTCACTTGATAGAACAGCTTAAAAGAGAGCTTGTCATGGACGCCAATGAATCGTCGTCTACGGCATATAACCTTTGGTCATGTCTAATCGGTTTTGCCGAGGATGGCTCTCTTATATAGCGCGCTCAGGATGCGCTCTTCGGCGCGGGTGTGGGCGGAATACTGGCCGGGATTGCTGTCCGGATCGGTGCCGAAGCCGCCGATCAGGCTCACCATGCCGTTGCGGCCCTCGAGATCGACCACAAAGGTGGAAATCAGCCCGTAGGCCTCGCCCAGATGGCCGACCGCGCTGAAGCCGCCATCCGGCACCAGGCGGTTTCCGACGCGACTATACGGAAGGGGCTGTGGCGCGGCCATTCCGGTGCGCTGAGCCGTGTCTGCCGTGCGGTAAGGCGAGGGATCGTCGGGGAAACGCTGCGTGCCCAGCCCCCAGCTGTGGTAGAGGCCGTTGAGGGTGTTGCCATTTTTACCATCGTAGCGCCAGTATTCCCGGAACATGGCGTTGAGAGTGTCGGGCTGCAGGATCTGGCGGCCTTCGTGCTTGCCGCCGTTAATCAGCATCAGCATGATCTTGCCCATGTCGGGCGCCGAAATGCGCAGGCCGCCCGTCGGGCTGAACAGGGTGGCATTGGTGCCGATCACATAATTGGCCAGTCCGGCGGGCGGCACCGGCGCCTTGGCGCCGAAATCGTCCACCTGCGGAATCCACGGGCCGTTGGTATCCCAGATTTCCGTGTCCTGCGTGCGGCGGCGGTACAAGGTGGCAGTGTCCGCTACCTCATCCGGGCTGAAGCCGGAGGTGTTGTAGCCGCCGCGCAGGCCCAGCGGCGCCAGCAGCAGGCGCTTCATCAACAGGTCGAAGCGTTCGCCGCTGACCTTCTCCATCACGGTGCCGATCACGCCCCAGGCCAGGTTGCAGTACGTGAAGTAGTCGCCGGCACCCGCATCCGCGGTCCACATCTCCCCCTTGCCGTAGCGCTTGCCGCCCGGCACCAGCACGTCCTGCAAGGTGGTATCGGTGCCCCAGGAGTAGCCGCCATCGTCGCGCAGCGAGGAAGTGTGGGTCAGCAGGTGGCGCAGCGTAATCACGCGCTCGGGGAAATGCGGATTGCGCACCGGGAAGCCGAGATACTGGCCAATATCGGTATCGAGCTTGACCTTGCCTTCTTCCACCAGGCGCATCAGCCCGAAGGTGGTCATCATCTTGGAGATCGAGGCGATGCGGAACATGGTGGCGGCCGTCACCGGCTCCGGCTTGGCCAGGCGGCGCATGCCGAACTGCTGCTGGTAGCTCACCTTGCCATCGCGGATCGCCAGTACCGACAGGCCGCTCAGCGGATGCTGGGGATCGTTCACCACCGCCGCCAGTTCGCGGTCCAGCTGTGCATTGGCCGGGCCGCCGCCCATGGCCATCACGTGGCTGGCGCCGCCCAGTAATACGGCGCTGACCAGCGCCCGCAGTCGCATTCCCATGTTCTCTCCTGTTCTTGTCTTGTGAACCAAGGATAAGGGGGCGTTCTGTCCGCGATCCAATGAAAACTGATTATTCAGGCATAACTCTTTCCTATGCAATGGTGACAATTCCCCGACATATTGCAGACCAATTGCCTGAAAACAAGACAAATGCTTTTCCTATAATTCCACTCATCCAATCACTTCCCATAAAGAGACCGCCATGCACGCAACCCAGCAACAGCAACAGGAAAACACCGTCCTCGCCACCTTCCAGCCACGCGAAGGCTGGGAAATGATCGACGCCGTCCAGCATCCTTCCGGTGATACCACTGTGGTGCTGTGCGATGGCTGTGTGATGCGCCTGCTGCGCCTGGACAGCACCGGCGCCGTGCTCAAGAAATCCGATTTCCGCGATCCGCGCGATACCACGGCCATCTCTTCCCGCGTGCTGCGTGGCGCCGTGCGCCTGCGCGCCATCGGCGAAGCCGTCACCATGGTGCTGCGTGCCAACAGCACCGCCGTCATGGTCTACCGCCTGACCTTTTGCCTCGCCAAGGGCTACAAAAAACTGTGGGGCAGCGTGGTCAAGCCAGGCATGTACCGCGACGCACTGCGCGCCTGATTTTCCGCAGCACACGCTGCATCCCAACGGGCTGGACCAGGCGGTTCCAGCCCGTTTTGCATTCCGAAACTATTGGTCACTACAATTTCCCTACAAGTGCTTACCAAATGCCGACGGAAGCCTGCAGGATATTTCTTAGAATCAACTCATAGCTGATTCACTTCCGGAGTTGCCATGCACGCCACCAAGCCTTCTCTGTTTTCCCGCCTCAGCGCCGCGCCGTCCGCGCCGCCGTTTACGCCACCGGATGGCTGGTCCCTGATCGATACGGCTGTTCACCCATCGGGCGAAACCACGGTGGTGCTGGGCAATGGCGAAGTGGTGCGGCTGCTGCGCCTGAACAGCAAAGGCAAGGTGCTGCGCCAGGCCGAGTTCAGCCAGGAGACCGGCCATACCGACCTCACCGATGAAATCGACGCCGCCGATGCGGCCGAACCAAAACCGCGCCGCTTCCGCGACGCCGTGCGCCTGCGCGCCATCGGCGAAGCCGTGACCATGGTGCTGCGCACCGGCCGCAATGGCGTGCTGGTCTACCGCCTCACCTACTGCGTGGTGCACGGCTACAAGCAGCTGTGGCGCACTCTCGTCAATATGAGCCGCCGCACGGGTTCCTCGCAGTAATCGCATAGCCCTACGTTATGCCTTCCTAGCAACTTTTCATGCAGGCCGGGCGCAGCGCGCATTCCGCATCCCTATTACACTAGGCGGCATGGGAGAACAGGAATGAGCCAGAACAGCGTGGAGCCCGGCAGCGAAATTAGCGACAATTCGCCGCTGTACATGCAGATTGCAAGGAAATTGATCGATGACGTCCGCACCGGGCGCTATCAGGTCGATCAGGCCCTGCCGTCTGAACGCACCCTGTCCGAGCAGCTCAATGTGTCCCGTGTCACGGCGCGCAAGGCCATCGACCAGCTGGTCGAGCAGGGCCTGGTGGTGCGCCGCCGCGGTTCCGGCAACTATATTGCGCCGCGCATCGAGCAGCCGCTGTCCAACCTCTCCAGCTTCTCGGAACAGCTGCAGCAGCGCGGCTACCAGCCCAGCTCGCGCTGGCTGACCCGCGCCATTGTGACTGCCGGTACCGAAGAACAGCTGAGCCTGGGCCTGTCGCCCAACAGCAAGGTAGCCCGGCTGGAGCGCCTGCGCCTGGCGGATGACATTGTGATGGCTTACGAAGTCAGCGTGCTGCCCTTCAACGTGGTGCCGGACCCGAACGCCATCGGCGACTCCCTCTACCGCTTCCTGGAAGCGAACGGCAAGGCGCCGGCCCGCGCCCTGCAGCATATCCGCGCCATGAACGCTTCTGCCGAGCTGGCCCGCCAGCTGGACGTGGCGGAAGGCCAGGCGGTGCTCTTCATTACCCGCATCGCCTACCTGGACAGCGGTGAAGCGGTCGAACTCACCCATTCCTACTGCCGCAGCGACCATTACGATTTCGTGGCCGAAATGCGCCGCGGCACCTGAGCGGCATAACTTTACGGAATGCCAGCGGACTTACCTTTCATGGGCGGCCTGTGAAATTTGGTATTACACTGGTTTGGTCGTATCCAAATGAACAAGATTGGCGATGCTAAAAACCGAAACCCCCAGTACGGAACATGTCCTGCTGGATCAATACCCTGTCACCGAGCTGGTTACGGCTTTCGTTGACGACCAGTTCAACGCCGTGCAGGCCGTGCGCGACGCTACCCCGCGCATTGCCGCCGCTATTACCGCAGCAGTACCGCGCATCGATGCGGGCGGGCGCCTGATCTATGTGGGCGCCGGCACCTCCGGCCGCCTGGGCGTGCTGGACAGCGTGGAGCTCTATCCCACCTTCTCCTGGCCGCACGAGCGCGCGCTGGCCCTGCTGGCCGGTGGCCAGAAGGCCATGTTCGTGGCAGTGGAAGGCGCCGAGGATGACCGCGAGCAGGGCGCCAAAGACCTGCTGAGCCTGAACCCTGGCGCAAACGATGTCGTGCTGCTGCTGGCCGCTTCCGGCGGCACGCCCTACGTGCTGGGCGCGCTGCATGCGGCGCGCGAACTGGGCGCCCTCACCATCGGCATCGCCAATAACACGGACGCGCCGATGGCCAACGAGGCCGAGATCGGCATCACCCTCGATACCGGCAGCGAAGTGATTTCCGGCAGCACCCGCCTGAAAGCGGGCACTTCCCAGAAAATCGTGCTGAACACCATTTCCAGCGCCATCATGGTGCGGCTGAACAAGGTGTACGGCAACCTGATGGTGGACCTGAAGCCGACCAATGCCAAGCTGTTCGCCCGCACCGTGCGCCTGACCATGCACGCCACCGGCGCCGATGAGGCCGCTGCGCGCAGCACGCTGGAGCAGTGCGGTTATCATGTGAAAGTGGCAGTCGTTGCACTGCTCAGAAAGACCACGGTGCAGCAGGCGGAGACCCTGCTCGCCTACGCCAGGGGCAGTGTCCGCGGCGCGCTGACGGCCTGAGCGCTCGCGCCGTGCGCATCCTGGCCTCAACCACAATAAAAAGGATGTGATGGAACGAGCGCCACAACGCAATCCCTGGGTCTGGATTCCGACCCTGTATTTTGGCCAGGGCATTCCCTACTTCGCCGTGATGGCGCTGTCGGTGGTGATGTACAAGAATATCGGCATCTCCAACGCGGAGATGGCCTTCTATACCTCCTGGCTCTACCTGCCCTGGGTGATCAAGCCGCTGTGGTCGCCCGTGGTGGAAATGTTCGGCACTAAGCGCGGCTGGACGGTGGCGCTGCAGTTCGTGGTCGGCGTGGCGCTGGCGCTGGTGGCCTTTACCACTCATCTTCCCTCCTTCTTCCAGATGAGCCTGGCCGTGCTGTGGCTGATGGCCTTCGCCTCGGCCACCCACGATATCGCGGCCGACGGCTACTACATGCTGGGCCTGAGCCAGAAGGAACAGGCCGCTTTCGTGGGTGTGCGCAGCACCTTCTACCGCCTGGCCAATATTGCGGGACAGGGCGGCGCGGTGGCGCTGGCCGGCATTCTGATCACCCGCACCGGCGACCCGCACCTGGCCTGGGCCGTGGTGTTCGGCGTGCTGGGCGCCGTCTTCGTACTGCTGTGCCTGTGGCACTTCTTCGTGCTGCCGCGTCCCGCCGAGGACGTGAAAGCGCAGGTGGCAGACAATCCGCTGCGTGAATTCTTCGGTACCTTTGCCTCCTTCTTCAAGCGCGACGGCATCCTCGTCATCATGGGCTTCCTGCTGCTGTTCCGCCTGGGCGAATCGCAGCTGCTGAAAATGGCCGTGCCCTTCCTGCTCGATCCGGCGCAAAAAGGCGGGCTCGGCCTGGATAACACCGAGCTCGGCGTGGTCTATGGCACGGTCGGCGTGATCGCGCTGACCCTGGGCGGCCTGCTGGGCGGCGTGCTGATTGCGCGCTTCGGCCTGAAGCGCTGCCTGTGGCCACTGGCTTTTGCCTGCCATGTGCCGGGCCTGGTCTTCGTCTACCTGTCCACCGTGCTGCCGGAAAATATCATGCTGATCTCGGCCATGGTGGCGGTGGAACAGTTCGGCTACGGCCTGGGCTTCACCTCCTATCTGATGTTCATGATCATGGTGGCGGACGGGCCGCACAAAACCGCGCACTACGCGATCTGCACCGGCTTCATGGCGCTGGGCATGATGGTGCCGCAGATGGTCAGCGGCCAGATCCAGCAGTGGCTCGGCTACCAGCACTTCTTCATCTGGGCCTGCCTGGCCACGATCCCCGCCTTTGCCATGACGGCGCTGGTGAAGATCGATCCGGCATTCGGGCGCAAGTAAGGCGGGCACAGCGATTACAATGCGGCGCTTCTAACGACAACGGGGACAAATTGGCTTTCAACGCGAAAAAACGGCTCACTCTGAGCGCTGGCGCAGCCGCCGTCATGGCTGCATTGCTGAGTTCTTGCTCCACCACGCCCACGCCATCCGGCCCCGCTGTGGCGCCGGAGCAGCCGCATTACACCGGCGAGCAGCCGCCGGCCGCGCCGCGCGAATTCCGCGCCGCCTGGGTCTCTACCGTCGCCAATATCGACTGGCCCACCAAGCCCGGCCTGAGCACCGCCAAGCAGCAGGCCGAAGCCATCGCCATCCTCGACCGCGCGAAGGCGATGAACCTGAACGCCATCATCCTGCAGGTGCGCCCGAGCGCCGATGCCATCTACCCGTCGAAGCTGGAACCGTGGACCGAATACCTGACCGGCCAGCAGGGCAAGCCGCCGTCGCCGGACTGGGACCCGCTGCAGTTCTGGGTCTCGCAGGCCCATGCGCGCGGCCTGGAGCTGCACGCCTGGTTCAATCCCTACCGCGCGCGCCATGCCACGGCGAAGTCCGCTTCTTCGCGCGACCATATCTCGGTGGCCAAGCCGCACCTGGTGCGCCAGTACGGCGCCTTCCAGTGGATGGACCCGGCCGAGGAAGAAGCCTCGCAGCAGACCCTGAACGTGATCCTCGACGTGGTGCGCCGCTACGATGTGGACGGCGTGCATATCGACGACTACTTCTACCCCTATCCAATCGAAGCGCCGACCGCCAAGGCCGGCGGTGAAGGCGCGGCGCTGGATGGCGGCGGCGCGAAAGCCGAGCTGGATTTCCCTGACCAGCCTGCCTGGCAGCGTTATCAGCAAAGCGGCGGCAAGCTGGACCGCGCTTCCTGGCGCCGCGAGAATGTGGACAAGCTGATCGAAGCGATCTACACCAATGTGCACCGCGAAAAATCCTGGGTGCGTTTCGGCATCAGCCCCTTCGGCATCGGCCGCCCGGACCGCCGCCCGGCTGGCGTAACGGGCTTCAGCCAGTACGACAAGCTGTATGCGGATGCCGAACTGTGGCTGGAAAAAGGCTGGCTCGACTACTTCGTGCCCCAGCTGTACTGGCCCATCACCATGAAGACCCAGTCCTTCCCCGTGCTGATGGACTACTGGCTCGCCCAGAATCCGAAAGGCCGCCATATCTGGCCCGGCCTGTTCACCAGCCGCACCAACGACGGCACGCCGAAAGCCTTCGGGCCGGATGAAGTGATGCAGCAGGTCGACCTGATGCGCGAGCGTCCCGCCGTCACCGGCCATGTGCACTTCAGCATGATCTCGCTGATGCAGGACCGTAACGGTTTCGGCAAGCGCCTGGCTGCCACCCGCTATCCGAGCGCGGCGCTGATTCCGGCCACGCCATGGCTGGGCAGCACGGCGCCGGCCGCACCGGCGGTGACGCCCAAGCGCGGCAGCGGCGGCCTGGCCGCTGCCATCACGCCCGTCAAAAACGCGGTACAGTATGCCGTGTGGGCGCGCTATGGCGAAGAGTGGCATTTCACCGTCGCTTCCGGCGACGCCAAGGAAATCATTCTGGCGGACGTGGACGGCAAGCCGGCCCATGCCGTCGTGATCTCGGCTGTGGACCGCCTCGGCAACGAAAGCCCGCGCACCGCCGCCAAACTGTAAGCGCACCATGCCGCACACCGACACCGCCAATCACCTGGGCCTCGGCATCGACGCCGGCGGCACGCAGACCCGCTGGGCCCTGGCCCGGCCTGACGGTTCGGTGCTGGCGGAAGGCAGCGTGGCCGGGTCCTCGGCCCTGCAGCTGGCGAATGCGGCGGGCCGCGAACGTCTGCGCGCCACCTTCGCCGAACTGGCGCAGGCCGTGCTGGGCCAGGGGCAGCCGCAGCGCATCTGCGCCGGGCTCACCGGTTTCGGCGGCGATAGCCAGCTGCTGGTGGGCTGGCTGTCCGAACTGCTGGCGGTGCCGCCGCAAGCCATCTCGATCTGCAACGATATCGAAATCGCCTACCTGGACAGCTTTGAGCCGGGCGAGGGCTATCTGGTGTATGCCGGCACCGGTTCGATCGCAGCCTATATCGACGCCGGCGGTGAATTCCACCGCGCCGGCGGCCGCGGCGTGGTGCTGGACGATGCGGGCGGCGGCTTCTGGATCGCGCGTGAAGCGCTGCGCCGTATCTGGCGCCGGGAAGACGAAGCGCCCGGCGCCTGGCGCGATTCGCCGATGGCCCATGCGGTATTCGAGCATGTGGGCGGCGACGACTGGTCCTTCTCGCGCGCCTTCATCTATACACGCGAGCGCGGCGAAATCGGCCAGCTGGCGCTGGCGGTCGCGCGCACCGCCGAAGCCGATGCGGCGGCGCGCACCATCCTGCAGCAGGCGGGCCGCGAACTGGCCCGGCTGGCCATGGCGCTGGTGTCGCGTTTCGGTGCGCGCCCGGTGGTGCTGGCGGGCCGCGCGGCCGAGCTGCATCCCATGATTGCGGCGACCATGCGCGCCGAGCTCGCTGAAGGTATTACGATGCAGCAGAAGACTGCACGCCCCCACGCCGCCGCCGCCCGCATGGCGGCGCGGCTGACGAACTGATTCCAACACTGATTGAGACGTCCATGAAAAAAATCCTGCTTGCTTCCCTCGTCGGCATCCTTACAGGCTGCGCCACCGTGCCCAGCGGCCCGGTCATCGACCATTCGCTGGTGTCCAAAGGCCAGAACAGCCGCGTGCGCTTCATCGTGATCCACTACACGGTGTCCGACCTGCAGCGCTCCATCATGCTGCTGACGGAGAAGGAAGTCAGCGCCCACTACCTGCTCACGGACGAGCAAACGCCGAAGATGTATGGCCTGGTGGATGAGAAGAACTCGGCCTGGCATGCGGGTGTGAGCAGCTGGAAGTCGTACAGCAACCTGAACAACAGCTCCATCGGCATCGAGATCGTCAATCCGGGCTTCACCGAAACGCCGGACGGCAAGCGTACCTACTTCCCCTTCCCGCAGTCTCAGATGGACCAGCTGATTCCGCTGCTGAAGGACCTGGTAGCCCGCCACAAGGTGGCGCCGGAGAACATTCTCGGCCACTCCGACATCGCGCCGCAGCGCAAGCAGGATCCGGGTCCGCTGTTCCCGTGGAAGCAGCTGGCGGATGCCGGCCTGATCCAGTGGCCGGCCGCCGATGCCGTAGCCGCCGCCAAGGCCCAGTTCGAGAACAATGTGCCGGACGCCGCCTGGTTCCAGAAAAAACTGGCCCAGCACGGCTATGCCGTGCCGCAGACCGGCGTGATGGATAAGGCAACGTACAACGTGCTGGTGGCCTTCCAGACCAAATACCGCCAGTCGAACTACGATGGCGTGCCGGATGCGGAATCGGCGGCCATCCTGGACGTGCTGACCGCGCCGCAGCCTAAGCCGGTGGCAGCGGCAGCGGGAACGGTTCCACCGAAATCCTGAGGCGCGGAAGCGGGCCGCGCCATTGCACGGCGCCCCGCTTTCCCCTATTCTGGCTGGTGCCGCAGGCTCGCTGCGGCGTTCTGGATGAGGAATTGAAGCCATGCGGCTGCGTCATATCGAAGTCTTTCACGCCATCATGCAGGTCGGCACCATCAGCGGCGCCGCCCAGGTCTTGCACATCTCGCAACCGGCGGTGACCAAGGTGCTGCAGCACTGCGAGCTGCAGCTCGGCATGCCGCTGTTCGAGCGCGTGCGCGGCAAGCTGTATCCGAAGCCGGAAGCGCACCGCCTGTTTGCGGAAACCGAAAAGCTGAACCGTGACCTGCAGGGCATCCGCCGCCTTGCCGCCAGCCTGAAAGGCCGCGCTGTCGAAACCATACGCCTGGTATCGACGCCGACGATTGCCATCAGTGTGCTGCCGCAGGCCATGACGCAATGGCGCAAGGAATTTCCCACCACGCGCTGTGAGCTGGCGACCCACCACACCAGCGAAATCGTCAACACGCTGCGCCTGGGCGAGGCCGACCTCGCGCTGTCGCTGCAGGACCCGCGCCATCCCGGCATCGTGGCCGAGCCGCTGGCGCAGGGCGTGATGACGGTGCTGGCGCCGACCGGCACCTGGCGTGCAGACGAAGAAGGCAAGCCGCTGTCGGCGGATGGCCTGACGGGTGAGCTGATCGGCCACACGGACAACGATCCGCTGGGCGAGCTGGTGGTGGCAGCCTGCGAGGCGCAGGGCCTGCATCCGGTGTTCCGCACCGTGGTGCAGACTTACCAGATTGCCCGTTCGCTGGTGGAAGCGGGCGGCGGCATGGCGGTGGTAGATCCCTTCACGGCGGCATCGGCGCTGCCCAGCCGCGTGCAGCACCGGCCGCTGGAGCCCGCGATCCCGATCCAGCTCTATCTGCTGACAGCCGGCCACTCGCCGCTGTCGCACGGCGCGCGCCAGCTGGCCGACAGCATTGCTGCGGCCGCGCGCGCCTGTCTCGAAAAAGGAACTGCATGACCCGTACCATCAGCAGCGAACAGGTTCCAACGAGCCCGGAGTATCGCCACCTGAGCACCATTTCCGGCATTGGCGTGGACCTGCGCTATGCCACCCCGGATAATTTCGTCGGCCGCGACCTGTACTCGCCGCTGGACTGCGCCTGGCTGCATGTGGATGCGGCGGCGGCGCTGGAGCGCGCGGTAGCCTGGCTGGCCGAGCGCAAGCCTGGCTACTCCCTCCTTGTGCTGGATGCGCTGCGTCCGCACCGCGTGCAGGAACAGCTGTGGGCTGCGCTGCAGGGCACCGAGCTGCTGATGTACCTGGCCGATCCGGCCAAGGGCTCGATCCATTCCTTCGGCATGGCGCTCGACATCACCATCCTCGATCCGTCCGGCGCCGAGCTGGATATGGGCACCGGCTTTGACGACCTCACCGAGCGTTCGCATCCCGCGCTGGAGCGCGAGCTGCTGGCGTGCGGCGAACTGACGGAAGCGCAGATCGCCAACCGCCAGCTGCTGCGCGATGCCATGTTCGGTGCGGGCTTCGTCGGCATCAACAGCGAGTGGTGGCACTTCGACTGCGGCGACCGCGTCCACGTCCGCGCCACTTATACCCGCGTTCTCTGAGCCATTAAACGCTCGCGGCAAGCAGCATGATGCCGTTGTTGACGGCATGCGCAACTGCCGCTGCGGTAAAGGCGCACAGCACGCCTGCAGCACGCTCCCGCGTGTATAGCAATGCCAGTATGGTTCCGGCGACGGTCGCGACCAGGCCGTGAGCCAGGCCTCCGTTCAGCACATGCCCGAAGCCGAATAGCAGGGCTGCCAGCGCAATGGCCAGCACCGGGCGCACCTTCAGCTTACGCAGGATTTCGAGTGGAAGCAGTTGGCCGATGAAGGTCTCCCACAGTGGGGCGAAAACGCAAGCGAGGAAGACCGCCACGCCGGCGCTGACACGTCCCTGCAGAATGGCCTCCGCAGCGCTTTTTCCGCGCAGCTCGGGCGGCAAGATGGCCGTTACCAGGAGGGCGGCGAAAACGCCCCCGGCACATCCCAGCACTCCCCAGGCTGCCCCGCGGAAAGCAGATTGCCGCAGCCGCGCCGCGGCTGGAAAATCGCGGACCTCGGAGGCGGCTTCCATCGCTTTACTGGATGGTGGCGCTGGAGTGGGCGACCCAGTCGATCAGGGCGTCCACAATGCCGCGGCCGATGCCGTTGCCCGCGCGGTCGTGGTTCACCATGGCGACTACGATGCACTGGTTGCCGTCGGCGTCGGGCACATAGCCCGCCACGGCCACCACATCGCGCAGCGTGCCGGTCTTGATCCGGGCGCGGGAGGCGGCCACGCTGTCCTTCAGGCGGCGGCGCATGGTGCCGTCCACACCCACGATCGGAAGGCTGGACTGAAACTCCGGCGCCCACAGCGATTTCTGCGCTGCCTTCAGCAGGCCCGCCATCTGCACCGGGCTCACGCGTTCGATGCGGGACAGGCCGGAGCCGTTTTCCAGAACCAGGCCGGTATCGTCGATGCCATGGCGCCGCATCCAGTTGCGCACTACCTGCTCGGCACGCGCCGCCGTCGATGAAGGCACGGGCTGCAATGCGGGCACCACACCGCCACCCGGAACAGCCGCATCGGCTGCCGCCTGCTGAACCGCCCCGGCCGCAGCGCCCGCGCTGTGTGTGGCGGTTGCATCGCTTACGTCGGCTGCTGCCGGTGCCACAGCAATCGCCGGCACGGCGTTGGGTCCATGCGCTGCGGCGGACAGCGACGCCAGCTGTGCGTTGGCCGGCAGCGGACGGCTGCCCAGCACCGGGTCAGGCTGCAGGCTGCCCAGGCTCAGGAAGATGGTGCGCGCCAGCGCGTTATCCGAAGGCTTGTTCGTGTCGCGCACAATCTCGGGCAGCGTGCGCGATACATGTTCGGCCAGCAGCCGGGTGCCGTCCGGCGACAGGCCTGCACCCACCGTCACCGAAGGCACCGGCGCCGAAGGATCGGCATCCGCAGTCGCCGTCGGCGCTGCACTGGTGTGCGTAGTGGCTGCGCGTTCAATCCACGCCGTGTGTTCGGCCAGCCCTACGTCGCGCACCTTGCCGCCGAAGCTGCCGCCCAGCCGCGTCCAGATGCTGCGGAACAGGCGGGCCGCGTATTCCTGGCGGTCCAGCACATTGACGCTGGTGATTTTCTTGCAGTTGCGCGGGAAAGTGCCGTGCAGCTCAACGACGATGCGGTCGCCCTTGCGCGAGTAGTTCGGAATCTTCCAGCCGTCTTCCCACTTCGCGCAGTCGGCATCCACCAGCGTCATGTCCGACTGCACCGATACCCGCTCCAGCGCGGGCAGGTGGTTGAAGCGCAGCGTCTTGTCATCCGATGTGAGCTCGATGCGCAGCATATTCATGTTCAGCAGCAGCGCATCGGGAATCACGTTGTAGTAGGCCTCGGGCGCCTCATCGAACGGCGCCACGCCCAGGTCCAGGCGCGAGGGCTGCCACAGCTGGCGGTCCAGCACCAGGTCTCCCGCGACCCGCTTGATGCCCTGCATGCGCAGCTTTTCCAGCATGTGCACGAAGGCGTCCTCATTGAAATCCGGGTCGGCTCCGCCGCGCAGGATCAGATCCCCTTTCAGCACGCCGTTCACGATCTCGCCATTGCTGCGCAACTCGGTGCGCCCGCGGAACACCGGTCCCAGTTCTTCCAGGCCCACCATGGTGGTAACGAGCTTCATGGTGGATGCCGGGGTGCGCGGCTGTTCCGGCAGGTTCGATACCAGCACGCTGTCGCCGCGCAGCACCAGCACGCCGATCGCGTCTTCCGGAATACCGCCCGCCGCCGCCAGCCTTGCCACCGGTTCCGGCAGCGAGGCCTGGGCCAGGCCGCAGGCAGCAAACAGGGTAGCGAGAACAAGACGACGCAACTTCATACCAGCTCCTTAACCGAAGAACACGTAAGCGACACCGATCGCCGTCAGCACACCGGCGAGGTCCGCGATCAGCCCACAGGATATCGCATAGCGCGTTTTGCGGATGCCCACCGAGCCAAAATACAGCGCCACGATGTAGAAAGTGGTGTCGGCCGAACCATTAAAGATACATGCGAGGCGGCCCACGAAGGAATCCGGCCCGTAGGTAGCCATGGTGTCGATCATCATGGCCTTGGCGCCGCTGCCGCTCAGAGGCTTCATCAGCGCGGTCGGCAGCGCCGACACGAAATCGGTATTCAGGCCCAGGCCGCGGAAGATCCAGGTAAAACCGTCGATCACGAAACCGAACACGCCCGCATTGCGGATCACGCTGATCGCCACCAGCATGCCCACCAGGTAGGGAATCACGGTGAGCGAGGTCTGAATGCCGCCTTTGGCGCCCTCGATGAAAGCGTCGTACACATTCACCCGCTTGCGCAGCGCCCCGATAATAAAGGTGGCAATCACCCCGATCAGGATGGCATTGCTGACCACCTTGGACACCACCTCGATCTCGCTGCGGGTCAGCACTTGCGTGAAATACCAGATCACGCCGCCGATGGCGGCCGTCATGCCGCCGATCCAGCCCAGCAGCACGCGGTCGAACAGGTTGATGCGCTGGCGGATCGACACGGCGATGATGCCCGTAATCGTGGCCGCATAGGTCGCAATCATGCAGGGAATGAAGATGTCGGACGGATCGGCCGCGCCCATGATGGAGCGCTGCGCCATGATGGCCAGCGGAATCAGCGTCAGGCCGGAGGTGTGCAGCACCAGGAACATGATCTGGGCGTCGCTTGGCTCATCCTTGCTGGGATTCAGCGTCTGCAGGCTCTCCATGGCTTTCAGGCCGAAGGGCGTGGCCGCATTGTCCAGGCCCAGCAGGTTGGCCGAGAAATTCATCACCATATGGCCGGTGGCCGGGTGGTCCTTCGGCACGCCGGGGAAAATGCGCGAGAAGAAGGGGGCGATCACCTTGGCCAGCCAGCCGATGGCGCCCGCTTTTTCACCGATGCTCATGATACCCAGCCACAAGGTCATCACACCGGCCAGCGGCAGCGCAATGTCCATCACGCCCATGCGGGCGGTTTCGAAGGTGCCGTCGATGATCTTCTTGAAGATTTCGGTATCGCCCAGGAACAGCCATTGCGCAATCGCGGCCGCGAAGCCCACCAGGAAGAAACCTGACCAGATATATGAAAGAGACATGCGCGAATTCCCGGAAACGAATGTAGAAGAGCAATTTTGCAGCGAAAGTATAAGGTGAGTAGCGCGCGCCTGAATGAAAGAATGCGGGTAGGGCATGTGAAAAAGTTATAAGCTTGCCGCCGGAATTCATCGGCGGGCTCTGGCGCGGCCCGCGCCCCTGCTTTATGCTCGTCGCCATGAAGAGCTTCTGGAAACTTGCCGCCGCGGCGGCCGCCCTGGCCTCGGCCCTGGCCCTCCCGTCCACTTCGGCCGCGCGGGCGGCCGAGCCGAAGGTGCTGCAGGCCCTGTTGTCCACCGGCGAAACCGGCCTCGATCCTGCCGTCGCCTCCGACCTCGCCAGCCTGAGCCTGCTGGAGAATATTTTCGATCCCCTGTTGCGTTATGACTACCTGGCGCGGCCGGTCAAGCTGCAGGCCAATGCCGTGCGCGCCATGCCCACAGTGGATGCGGCCGGCACCACCTGGACCTTTCAGCTCAAGCCCGGCATGCTGTTTGCCCCTGACCCGGCCTTCAACACCGCAAAACGCGAGGTCACGGCGGCCGACTACGTCTACAGCCTGAAGCGCCTGTATGACCCCGCCCTGAAGTCGCCATGGCTGTTCATGTTCGAAGGCAAGCTGCTGGGCGACGAGGTCTACAAGAACAAGTTCAGCTACGCCACCGAGATTCCCGGCCTGCAGGCGGTGGACAAGTACACGCTGCGCATCCGCCTGAACAAGCCGGACCCCAGCCTGCTCTTCTATATGGCCCTGCCCGCGACCGGCGCCGTGGCGCGCGAAGTGGCCGAGGCCTACGGCGGCCAGGTCGGCAACCATCCCGTGGGCAGCGGCCCGTTCCGGGTCGCCGAATGGAAGCGCAGCGACAAGATCACCCTCACCGCCAACCGCGACTACCACTTCGTGTTCCATGCCGGGCCGGATGTGGCGCCCGCCAACAAGGCGCTGGCGGCGGCGCTGGAGGGCAAGCGCCTGCCGCTGGTGGATGGCGTGCAGGTCAAGATCATGGAGGAATACCAGTCGCGCGTGCTGGGCTTCCTGAACGGCGAGTTCGACTATATCGAGCAGGTGCCCGAATCGATGCGCGAAATGGTGCTCGACCCCGCCTCCAGCCAGCCCGTGCTGCGCCGCGAACTGAGCCAGCGCGGCATGGTGCTGTCGCCCTTCCCCGTGCTGCAGACCTACTACATGTGGATGAATATGGAGGACCCGGTGGTCGGCGGCTACAGCAAGGAGAAGGTAGCACTGCGCCGGGCCATAGCTTTAGGCTATAACAGTCCGGAGGACGTGGCCCTGCTGAAGAAGGGCCTGGCGATTCCGGCCCAGAGCCCGCTGCCGCCCAATGTGCTGGGTTACGACCCCGCCTACCGCAGCCCCATCGCCTACAACCCCGCGCTGGCGCGCGCCCTGCTGGACCGCTTCGGTTACCGCGTGGGCAAGGACGGTTTCCGCACCCGGCCGGACGGCAGCCCGCTGACCCTGGTGATGCACAGCGAGAGCTCGACGGTGGGCCGGCTGCGCGACGAACTGTGGCGTAAAAACCTGAATGCAATCGGCCTGAATGTAATTTTCCGTAGCGATAAAAAGACAGAGATCATCAAGTCTTCCCGGCTCGGCAAGGTGATGATGTTCGAGAGTAACTGGGTGGCCGACTTCCCGGACGGTGACAATTTTTACCAGTTGTTGTACGGGGGCAACGCAGGACGTGCAAATTATTCGCGTTTCAACCTGCCCGAATTTAACCAGCGCTACGAAAAAGCGCAGCAGCTGAGCGATGGTCCGGAACGCCAGAAGCTCTACCACGAAATGGCCCAGCTGCTGCATGCATACAACCCTTGGGTGCCGCTGACCCATCCAATCTCGGCAGATATCCGCCAACCGTGGCTAAAAAACTACATGCGCCACCCCGTGGAGTTCACGAATTGGCGCTATCTCGATCTGGACCTTGAGGCGCGCCAAGGGGCCGCTAAAATAGCGCGCTGAAGAAAATCGCAGCTTCATTCCTAAAAGTTATGGACCGCGCTGCTATTTTCATTGGATAGCGAGATTTGCATCGCGCTAACCTGAATCGGACAAATAAAGCAATGCCATGACATTGTGGCTGGTAGAGAAGTCCGGATATCAAATTTAAGGGAGAGCCCCGTGAAGGTTAAGAAACTGGCGCAACTGATTGCGCTCATCGGCGTTGTTGGCCCGGCAGTGGCCCAGGAAGCCGCCATCCAGCGCGTTGAAATTACCGGTTCGAGCATTAAGCGTGTGGCCAAGGAAGGCGCCCTGCCAGTCCAGGTCATTGCATTCGACACCATTGAAAAATCCGGCGTGACCGACACCGAGGGCCTGCTGCGTATGATCGCGGCCAACGGTACCGGCGCCGACAACATGACCTCCGGCAATAACGTATTCGGCGCCGACGCCGACCGCGTGTCCGGCGGCGCATCCTTCGCCTCGCTGCGCGGCCTGGGCCCGAACGGTACCCTGGTGCTGCTGAACGGCCGCCGCCTGGGCAACCACGGCGCCTCCGGCAAGGCAGTCGATCTGAACTCGATTCCACTGGGCGCCATCCAGCGCGTGGAAATCCTGAAAGACGGCGCTTCCGCGATCTACGGTACCGACGCGATCGGCGGCGTGGTCAACTTCATCCTGAAGACGGACTACAAGGGTCTGGAAGCACAGACCATCCTGAACGGCACCGAAGCGGGCGGCGGCATGCAGCGCCGTGTGTCCCTGCTGGGCGGCCTGGGCAATGTGGAAGCGGACGGCTGGAACGTCATGGCCTCCATCACGCATGACAACAACGACAAGCTGTCGTCCAAGCAGCGCGACTTCGCCAACGGCTACCAGCCGCTGCGCGGCCTGTCGCCGGACACCACCGGCACCCCGTACGCCAACATCCTGACCGGCGCCAATACCGCGCTGGGCACCGGCTTCAAAATGCCAGGCGACAACACGACCTATCTGCAGGCCGGCCTGCTGAGCCTGCAAGGCAAGTGCGACACCATCCCTGGCATGTCGCAATACGCCACCGACCTGTGGAAAGATGTGACGTCGCCGGTGCGCACCAAGTACTCCTGCTCGTATGACTACGGTGGCGATTACGTGATGAGCTATCCGGTGGAGCGCACCAATGCCGTATCGCGCGGCGTGCTGAAGATCAACGACAACCATCGTGCGACTGTTGAACTGCTGGGCTCGCGCACCGAAGCGACCGCTTCGCTGACCCCGGTACAGATTTCCACTTCCCTGTCGAACGGCAGCGCCTACCCGGTCAACGGCCCGTACTACCAGGACCTGTCGGCTTACATTCCAAGCTACGACAAGACCAAGCCTATCATCTACAAATGGCGTACCACGCCATGGGGCGACCGTACCCAGGGCAATGTGACCGAGAGCTGGCGCGCACTGCTGGCCTTCGACGGCACCGTGTTCGGCAAGTATGACTACAAGCTGGGCCTGTCCAAGTCGGCCAGCAGCACCCAGACCGACCTGGTGGACGGCTACGGCTGGAGCAGCAAGATTTACCAGGTACTGGGCAGCGGCATCGTCAATCCATGGCTGGCCCCGGGCCAGAGCCAGACCCAGGCCGCGATGGACGCCATCGAATCGACCAAGTACCGTGGCGCGTTCCAGCATGGCCGCACCACCATGAGCCAGCTGGACGGCTCGATCTCCGGCGAAGTCTTCCAGCTGCCGGCCGGTGCGGTATCGATGGCCGCGGGCTTCGACCTGCGCAAGGAAACCTATTCCTTCGGCCAGGACGTGGATGCCACCCAGATTCTGCTGTCGCCGGGTAACGCACCGTTCCCTGAGCAGTCGCGTTATGTGCGCGCCGTATATGCCGAAGCGCTGGTGCCTATCATCAAGGATCTGGAAGTGCAGCTGGCGATCCGGCGCGACAACTACAGCCTGATCGGCGCCACCACCAATCCGAAAGTGGCCTTCCGCTGGCAGCCGAACGACAAGCTGCTGTTCCGCGGCTCGGCCAACAAGGGCTTCCTGGCGCCGAGCTTCTACCAGGCTTATGCCGGCCGCCTGTCGCAGGAACTGCCGAATGGCGTGACCGACTTCGAACTGCAGCAGAAGGATCCAACCCATCCGGAACGCTGGTCGATCCCGCGCCTGAACTACCGCACCGGCGGCAACCCGGGCCTGAAGCCGGAAACCTCGAAGCAGGGCACCCTGGGCGTGGTGTTCGAGCCGCTGCCGGGCTTCTCGGCATCGCTGGACTGGTGGGCGATCAACATCAAGGACCGTATCCTGAACCGTACGCCGCAGAACGTGCTGAACAACTGGCAGTTCCTGCAGGAATACATCATCCGCAAAGCTGACGGCACCATCGACTACGTGGAAGCCGGCTGGATCAATGCTGCCGGCCTGAAAACCCGCGGCGTGGACGTCGGCCTGCGCTACGACACCAAGTTCAGCGGCTACAAGTTCTCCGCTGTGCTGGACGGCACCTATATGGACAGCTTCAAGTTCGCCGAGTTCGAAGGCCAGCCGCTGAAGGAACAGGTCGGCATCTTCAACACCCGCGACGTGTACCTGCGCTGGAAGCATAACCTGACGCTGACCACCTCCAAGGGCAACTGGAGCGGCCTGCTGACCCAGCGTTATGCATCGGGCTACAACGACCAGGTGCCGAACAACGGCAAGGGCACGCCGCCGGCCGGTTTCGATCCGCACGTGAAGCACTACATGAAGTACGACACGTCGGTGACCTACACGGGCTTCAAGAACACCACGCTCACCGTGGGTATCCAGAACCTGCTGGACACCGATCCGCCATTCACCGCGCACAACGTGGATGAAGTGGTGGGCGCCGGCTGGGATCCACGCGTCGCCGACCCGCGCGGCCGTTCCCTGTCCTTCAATCTGAAGTACAAGTTCTTCTGATTAGCCGACGCAGTTTTGGCCGCCTGATGGCGGCCTCCCTGGCCGCTGCCGCCCTTCCGGCGGCAGCGGCGCCTCAACGCAAGAAATCCATGCACGCTTCCCCGGCACTGATCAAACCGCCCCGCCTCCAGGCCGGCGACACAGTGGGCCTGATCGCGCCCGCAGGCCACACCGATGCCCCTTCCATCGAGAAGGCGGTGCGCAATATCGAAGCCCAGGGCTTCAAGGTCAAGCTGGGCACGAACCTGGGCGCCGTGTTCGGCAACTATGCGGGCGTGTGGCAGCAGCGCCTGGACGATTTTCACGGCATGTTTGCCGACCCCGAGGTGAAGGCGATCTGGGCCATCCGCGGCGGTTCCGGCGCGATGCAGCTGCTGCCGCACCTGGATTACAAGCTGATTCGCAACAACCCCAAGATTCTGGTCGGCTATTCCGACATTACGGCCCTGCACCTGGCCATCAACCGCTTTGCCGGGCTGGTGACGTTCCACGGCCCGGTGGCCGTGTCCTCGCAGTCCGAGTACTCGATGACGCACCTGATGAACGTGCTGATGCGGCCGGAAGAGAACTATGTGATTCCGATGGCGCTGGAAAACAGCCGCAAGGCCGAAGAGGAGCCGGAATACGCGTTGCGCACCGTGGTGCCAGGCACCGCGACCGGCCGCCTTACGGGCGGCAATCTGTGCCTGGTGGCCGCGCTGGCCGGCACCAAATATGCGGCCGACTACAAGGATGCGCTGCTCTTCCTCGAAGAAGTCAACGAGGCGCCCTACCGCGTGGACCGCATGATGATGCAGCTGGACATGAACCAGCCCTTCAGCCAGGCCGCCGGCGTGATGCTGGGCATCTTCGAGCAGTGCGAAGCGGAGCCTGACGAGATTTCGCTGACGCTGAACGAAACCACCGACCAGCACCTGAAGCCGCTGAAGATTCCCGCTGTCACCGGCTACTCCTTCGGCCATATCCGCAACCAGTTCACCCTGCCAATGGGCATCCGCGCCACGCTGGACACGGAACGCCAGACCCTGACCCTGCTGGAAACCGCCGTCAGCTGATGATCCTGCCGGGCGTCATGCCCGGCGCGCCGTCGCTAGAATGGCGCCATGCCCATACTCAACCGCACGGCGGTCAGCCTGGTGCTGAGCCATCCGCTGGATTTCACGCTGCGCTGCCTTAAGGGTTTCCGCGCCAACCAGGGCCTGCTGCTCGCCGGGGCCGTCGCCTATTACTCGCTGCTGTCCATCGTGCCGCTGCTGATGCTGGTGGTGGTGGCGCTGTCGCACGTCATCGATCCGGCCGACCTGCTGGAAACCATCGGCCATTATCTGGAATGGCTGGTGCCGGGCCAGTCGAAAGCCATCGTCAACGAAGTCGCGCATTTCCTGGAACACCGCGACCTGGTGGGCTGGCTGCTGGTGCTGACCATGCTGTTCTTCAGTTCGCTCGCCTTCAGCGTGCTGGAGAGCGCCATGTGCGTGATCTTCATCCACCGCATCGAAGTGCGGCGGCGGCATTACCTGATCTCGGCGATTTTGCCCTACTGCTACATCCTGTCGCTGGGCATCGGCGCGCTGGTGGTCACGCTGGTGGCCGGCAGCCTGCAGGTGATCGGGGCCGAAAGCGTGCGCCTGTTCGGCATTGCCTGGTCGCTGCAGGGCTTGTCGGGAGCCTTGCTGTATATGCTGGGCATCGCAGGCGAGATCTTGCTGCTGAGCTCGATCTACATGGTGATGCCGGTCGGCCGCCTGTCTTGGCAGCACGCGCTGATCGGCGGCGTGACCGCCACGGTGCTGTGGGAAATCGCGCGCCATGTGCTGGTCTGGTATTTCTCCACGCTGTCGCAGGTGAATGTGGTGTATGGCTCGATGACGACCGCCATCGTCGTCATGTTCAGTCTGGAGATTGGCGCCACCCTGCTGCTGTTTGGCGCCCAGGTGATTGCGGAATACGAGCGCATCGTGCAGAAAGGCCCGGCGGCGCATGCGCCGCCGCCGGGCCATTGAAGCGTCTTACTGCGGCAGGCCGTTATAGTCCTGCGCCAGCTTGCGCAGGGTCTGGAACACGCGGTCGGCGGGCAGGGCCACGCCCGGCTGCCAGTCCACCCGCTTGTCTTCAAACACGGGCGTCAGGCTCAGCCCGCCTTCGCCGCGCCGGCCGATGAACCAGGACTGCAGGGCCGGCACATGCACGATGATGTCCGTGTCATCCGTGCGGTAGCGCGTGACGGCGCGCGCCACGGCAGGATTGCCCATATCGGTCGCGCGCCAGCCGTCGGCCGCCTGGCCCACGAATACGGCGCAGGCCACGCGCTCGCCCACCTGCACCGGGTACAGGCTGCGCCGCGCTTCGTTGAGCAGGCCATCGGGCTTGCCGTCCACTGCCATCTCGCGCAGCGAATCCAGCCGCACATGATAGATGGCGAGCGGCGCGCCCAGCGTGGCCTGCCGCACCTCATCGCGCGAGTTGAAGCCCAGCCGCGCGTAGTTGCTGTCGTTGACCAGCTGACCCAGCGTGCTGAGCCCGGCCTGGGCCGCTTCGGCCTGCGTCTGGGACGGCCGCGGCTGGCTGCTGCCGCTGTCCGGGCTGGGATCGAAAGGCATGCTGTGGCAGCCGCTCAGCAGGCAGGCCGCTGCAAGCATGCAGGCAAAAGGTAGCGTGCGCATATCAGCGTCCTCCATAAGTGATGTTGTAGTAATCGTTCCAGTGCGTATGCCCGGTATCGCTCACATAGCGCGCATAGGTCATGATGGTTTCGGTGCCGCCGGACAGCGTTTGCAGACTGGTATGCGGCAGCGGGTCGTTCACATCCACGTACTGCACGTTATTGAGGGTGATATAGCCCTTCAGCACCATCATGTGGCCGCCGCCGCCGTTCCAGTGCCAGCTGAAGGCCACCGGTTTCTTCCAGCAGTAGATCTGCGAACGTACCTGAGCCCAGGTCAGCGCCGTGTCCGCCGTCTGGGTGGCGGTGAAGCCGTATTTTTCATACTCCGGCCAGCCGCCGTTATTGCAGCTGCCGCCATTGTTGTTGCAGCAGCCGCTGAGGCCGAAGCGGTTATTGGCCTGCGTACATTGCGCGATGTTCTGGCCGAAGTAGCGCATGGTCATCTGGCCGCTGGCCGCCCAGCACCAGTTGGACGCTTGCTGAGGCAGGGCAGGCACATCGACCGTCGCCACCAGCGGCGGGTTGCAGCAGGCGGACAGCAGCCCCAGCAAAGGCAGTCCGCACAGGACGTGGATGATTTTCATACCGATCCTCCTCAGGTGTGTGAATGAAAGTGCCTGGGAAGAGTGTGTGCCGCGCGCCGCGCCATCGCCAGCGCAAGCGCACGCCCGCTTGAGTTCGCTCAAGCGGGGCAATGACAAGCGGCAATGGGGTCAGGCAGCGGGCAGTGTAATCAGGAAACGTGCGCCGCCGAGGGGGGAAGTTTCGATCTTCAGCGTGCCGCCGTGCAGCGACACGGCCTTGCTGGCAATCGATAAACCGAGGCCGAAGCCGCCGGTGTTGCGGTCGCGGCTGCGGTCCAGCCGGTAGAAGGGTTCGAACACTTTCTCGCGTTCGCTTTCCGGGATGCCGGGGCCATCGTCATCGACGATGATGGTCACTCCGCCCAGCTTGCGCCAGGCCGACAGGGCCACGCGGGCATTGGCGTACTTCTGCGCATTGCGCAGCAGGTTGCCGGTGGCGCGCTGCAGCAGGCGCGCATCGCCATAGTAGCTGCCCATGCCGTCCGGCACCGCCACATCCAGCGACACGGCGGAAGGCGGCAGGGTGTTGGCGCAGCTGCGCAGCGTTTCCGTCACGTCGAAGGTTTCGTAGCGCAGCGGCTGGTCGCTGTCCATGCGGGCCATGCCCAGCAGTTCGTTCACCAGACTCTTCAGCTCGGTGAGGTCACCCTGCATGCTGCCGATGCGCTTCTCCAGCACATTGTCCTGCACCGTATCGTGCAGCAGTTCGAAGGCGAATTCGAGGCGGGCGATCGGCGTGCGGATTTCGTGCGAGACAGAGTGCAGCAGGCTGCGCTGCGACTCCAGCAGGGTTTCGATGCGGTCTGCCATGTGGTTGATGCGTTCGGCCAGCGGGTAGATGCTGTCGCCCGGCTGCATCTGGGCGCGCGCCTTGAGCTGGCCAGCACCGAACTTGTCGGCCACCCGCATCAATACCTGTAAGCCTTTCCAGTGCGAACGCGACCAAAAGCCGATGGGAATAAGCAGGGCCAGCGCCACGATCAGGTAGCGCACCGCCTCCACCTTCAGTGCCACGCCGATATCGATCGGCAGGTCCTGGGCGTGAATGGCTTCTTCGTTGCTGCCGATGTATTTGTCGCCCGTCAGGTCCACGCGGCGGAACATGGCCTTGTTGGGAATGTCGATCACCACCTCGCCGCGCTCGAAGGCATCGCGTTCCTGCTCGGGCAGGCTCTTGCGCGCAATCGCGATCGGCACCAGGTCGATGCGCGACTCCGACACCTCGCGCACCTTGTTCAGCCGGTCCAGCCATTCGTCGGCCGGGGCCTGGTCCACATATTGTTCGAGGAGAAAGATCTGGGCCGCGGCCTGGCGCCGCGCAATCGATTCCAGGGGGTCGCCGAACAGGCGGTTAATGGTGAAATAAACAATGAACGCAGCCACGCTGATCGACAGCATCACGAGGATGAAGAATCGGAAAAACAGGCGGTTCATGTTGCCATTGTATAAGAAGCAGGCAGAGCAAAACCTGCCTAGACAAATTTATGACAAAAAGGGTACATCTCGCGGTGGATTGCCCAGGGGGTGCTGACTAAGATGAATAGTCTCATCACAGGAGTGTTCTATGAGCAAGATTGAACCACTTATTAACGCTTTGCCATTGCTCGGCGCGCTGCTCCTGGCCGCCTGTGGTGGCGGAGGCGCCGCTTCCACGCCCCCCGTGGCGTCGGGCGGACCAGGCATTGCAGTGGGCGAGCCGCACCCCGGTGCGCCGGCCCGCGATGAATTCATCAGCCTGGCACGCGAGGCGCAGTGCGCCGACCAGCGTAACCGGCTGTATGTGATCGACGGCAAACAGGTCCTGTGGGACCGCGCCGGCAGCTGTGCCGACAACGGCCGGGGCCTGACCCTGTTCGGCCTTCTTCCAGGCAACCTGCTGTGCGCCAGTAGCGATACGATCGCCGGGCCGCGTACCAGCTGCACCGACGAAAGTTTCCGAAGTATGTTCGATACGATTTCCAAACACCTGGACGATGCCGACCTCGGCCTCGGCGCCGCGCACAAGGTCGAAGTGCTGGCGTTTGCACCGAAGCCCGGTCCGGTGGCCTTCGAACCCATCCTGCAGGACGACTACTCCGGCGTGACCGTGAAGCAGAACGTGGTGATCCGCGATGCGGCCAGCTTCGAGCGCCTGTGGACGGCCCATTTCCTCGGCCGCAGCCCGGCCCTGCCGCTGCCGAAGATCGATTTCGCGCGCAAGATGGTGGTCGGCGTCTTTACCGGCGCCCAGCCGGTGGGCTGCCGTTCGGTATCCATCGCCAAGGTGGTGCAGGATGGCCGCCAGATGACCATCGAATACGAGATCAGCACCCTGATGACGGTGGCCATCTGCACCCAGGCCAATGTGGCGCCGATGAGCATGGCCGTGGTGGACCGGGTGGACGGCGCCGTGGACTTTGTCAGTATCACGCCTGAGCACCTGGCATTCAGCAGCCTGGACCTGGACAACAACTCCGGCGTGACGGCGCCGCAGACCATGGTGGTGAAGGATGCCGCCAGCTGGTCCGCGCTGTGGGCCCAGCACAAGCGCAATGTGATGCCGGCGCTGCCGGAGCCGGTGGTGGACTTCAACAAGTTCATGGTGGTGGCCGTGTTCGCAGGCAGCAAGCCGAACGGTTGCTATTCCACCACGCTGAGCAACCTCTACCGTAGTGGCCGCGTCATCAATGTCACCCGCATTGACCGCCTGCCGGCACCCGGGACAGTATGCCCACAAGCGCTGAGCTCGCCTGCCCACCTCATCATGATCGACCGCAGCGACGATCCGGTGGAAGTGGCGGTGCGCACGGTTTCGTGAGTGCAACTGACGCACCGGCCGTAAGCCGGATAGAATGGCAGACATTCGATATTTCACCATGTCAATATGTCAAAAGTGTGTGTGCTGGCGCTGGCCGGACTGAGCAAGCTGGCGCTGGCCCAGACACCGGCCGCCAACCCGATGCCTGACGGAAGCCGGGACATGTATCTGGGACTTGGCGTCCAGTCCGCAGCCCGTTACGAGGGCGCGGACAGCCGCCGCACAACCGCGATGCCGGTGCTCCAGTTCCAATGGAGCAACGGCATTTTTGTGTCAGGCATGAGCGCAGGCATGCACCTGTCTGCGCGCCCGGGCATTGAATATGGTCCCCTGCTGGCGCTGGCAGCGGGGCGTGACGATTCCGGTACCCGCCTGTTCCGGCTGGGCAGCGTGAATGACGGTTCAGGCGGCACCGGCGGTCCTGGCACAACGCTGCCGGTGCCGGACTGGATGCCGCCGTCCGCGCGTCTCACGGACGACGGTTATGAGGCGGAGCCGGAACCCGCCGGCAACCGGCTGGCGGGCATGGAACCGCTGCGCCGCCGTGTGCTGGCCGGCGGCTTCCTGAACCTGTACCTGAACCCACAGTGGCGTGTGACGGGCAACCTGCTGTACGGTTCGGGCAACGCGCGCAATGGCCTGCGCGCGCACATCGCCGTGCAGCGCCTGGCGCTGCAACTGGCGCCGCAGCATACGCTGTCGCTGTCGGCCGGCGTCAGCGTGGTGAACCGCGCCCACAGCGAAGCCTACTTCGGTGTGAGCGAAGACGAAGCGAACCGCAGCATCAACCTGATGTACGCACCGGGGAGCGGTTTGCAGGATGTGCGCGCAGGCGCGCGCTGGAACTGGACCTTCACGCCGTCCTGGATGCTGACAAGCGGTATCCAGGCCACGCGTTTGCTGGGAGATGCAAAACACAGCCCGCTCGTAGAGCGGCCGACCAATCTGACTGTATCCACTGCGCTGGCTTACCGCTTCTGACATGCCGACGATCCGACAACTCTCCGTGCTGCTGGCCTTCGGCCTGACCGTGCACACCTGCGCCGTCCAGGCCCAGGAAGCGGGTTGGGTCAGCTATCGCGATGCCTATCGCAGCATGGTGCTGTTCGCCAAGTACGGCAAGGCCAAGAACTTCCTGCAGAACCACTACCAGGTGATGCCGCGTGATCCGGGCGCCTCGCTGGACGGCCTGCGCCTGACCTTGAGCGGCAAGACCACGCAGCTCAGCCTGCCGCTCGACGCCACCGGCCGCACCACCTTCCCGCTGCTGAAAGCGGCCTACGACGAAAACGCGATGCTGGTGCTGAACCGCAAGATCAGCCAGTTCAGCTTCCAGCCGCGCCTGTCCATCATTCCCCGCCTGGACGGCGTGTACGAAGCCGCCGATTTGCGCGCAGCCTGCGACCAGGCGCTGCAGTACATGCGCTACACGGACGCCAGCTACAACCTCAAGCGCTGCGCCGGTATCCGCTTCGCCTTCAGCAAACGCAGCGACGCCGTGGTGCGCGTGCGCGATCCGGACCGCGAATCGGGCCTGCCGCCAACCGAGGGCGCGGCCTTCGACGGCGAAACCAACAAGGACTTCCGGGTAATGGTGTACCGCTTTGCGGACTGGCCTGAGAAGGTTCAGGTCATCAGCCAGCAATCACCGGTCGCGATTGCGCCGGTGATCGAGTGACAGGCTTTTAACCCCAGGCCGACGGCGAGAACAGGTAACCCTCGCCCCACACCGTTTTGATTTTCTCCGATTCGGCATCGTCGAACTTGCGGCGCAGCTTGGAAATGCTGTTGTCGATCGAACGGTCGAGGCCGTCGAATTCAATCCCGCGCATCTTCTTCAGCAGGGCATCGCGCGACAGCACCGTGCCGGCCGATTCCGCCAGCACCAGCAGCAGCTTGTATTCCGTATTGCTCAGCACGCACGGCTCGCCGCGCCAGGTCACGGTGCGGTCGCTGGTGGCGATGGCCAGGTTGCCGAACACCAGCATATCGCTGGGCTGCTTGTTCTGCGCGCGGCGCAGCAGGGCGCGCAGGCGGGCCAGCAGCACGCGCGGCTGCACCGGCTTGTTGATGAAATCATCCGCGCCCTGTTCCAGCAGCGAGACTTCGTCATACGAATCCTCGCGCGCCGTCATGATGAGGATAGGAACTTCGCTGATATCGCGCAGCTGGCGGCACACCACCATGCCATCGAGGCCGGGCAGCATCAGGTCCAGCACCACGATATCGGGCGGCGTCGCCTTGAAGCGAGCGACCGCCTCGTCACCGCGGCTGACGACCTCCACCTTGAACTCATATCCTGCGAGATACTCCGTGACCAGATCGGCCAGGCGGGCATCATCTTCCACCAGCATCACTTGATACATTGCGCGTTCTCCTTCAGTGTCTATTGTATAAGAGCAAGGACGAAAAAAGCACAAAGCCCGCACAATGCGGACAAATAGATACAACTTCGGGACAAACTGCAGGACAAGCCTACAGGGCGCGCGCGATCAGCAGTTTCTGGATATCGCTGGTGCCCTCATAAATCTGGCAAACCCGGACATCGCGGTAAATCCGCTCCACCGGGAAGTCGGACACATAGCCATAGCCGCCGTGCACCTGGATCGCATCCGAGCACACCCGTTCCGCCATCTCGGACGCGAACAGCTTCGCCATCGCCGCCTCCTTCAGGCAGGGCTGGCCCGCATCCTTCATCGCCGCCGCGTGCCAGATCAGCTGGCGGGCCGCCTCGATCTGTGTCGCCATCTCGGACAGGCGGAACTGCACGGCCTGGTGATTGAAGATAGGCTGGCCGAAGCTCTCGCGTTCCTGCGCATACTTGAGCGCCGCCTCGAAGGCCGCGCGCGCCATGCCCACGGCTTGCGAAGCGATGCCGATGCGGCCGCCTTCCAGGCCGGACAGCGCGATCTTGTAGCCCATGCCCTCTTCGCCGATCAGGTTCTCCGCCGGGATACGGCAGTTCTCGAACAGGATCTGTGCGGTATCGGAAGAATGCTGGCCCATCTTCTGCTCCAGGCCCGCAACGATATAGCCCGGCGTGGAAGTCGGCACCCAGAAGGCGCTGATGCCCTTCTTGCCGGCGGCCTTGTCGGTCACCGCCATCACAATCGCCACATCGGCGTACTTGCCCGAAGTGATGAACTGCTTCACGCCGTTGATCACATAGTGGTCGCCATCGCGCGTAGCAGTAGTGCGCAATGCGGCGGCATCGCTGCCGGTATGCGGCTCGGTCAGGCAGAATGCGCCCAGCATCTCGCCCTGCGCGAGCGGGCGCAGCCACTGCTCCTTCTGCTGCGGATTCGCATACATCATGGCGATGCTGCACACCGGGCAGTTGTTGACGGAGATGATGGTCGAGGTGCCGCCATCGCCCGCCGCGATCTCTTCCAGCACCAGCGCCAGCGACACATAATCGAGCCCTGCGCCGCCGAGTTCCTCCGGCACCGCAACGCCGAAAGCGCCGAGGGCCGCGAGCTCCTTCAGCTCCGCCTGTGGAAAATAATGTTCCTTATCCCAGCGTGCCGCATTCGGCGCAATCCGCTCCTGCGCAAAGCTGCGCAGCGCGTCGCGGATCATCTGATGTTCTTCACTTAAAATCATTGTCTCTCTCTATTCTCGTGTCCCACCTTGGGGTCACACCCCGGAATGGGACAGCAACTGTCCCGTTTTCGGGTGTGACCCCACGGTGGGACAGTGCGGTTACCAGGCGATGGGGGTGCCGTCGTAGTTGCGGAACTGCGCTTTTTCGCTGGAGGGCAGTTCGGCCAGCGTCTTGCGGATGCCGGTGGCGCTTTCTTCCGCCGACAGGTCGGCGCCCGCGCCGCCCATGGCTGTGCGCACCCAGCCCGGATGCAGGGCCACGCAGGTGGCGCCCTTGCTGCCGAAGGTCAGCGCCGCATCGATCAGCACCGAGTTCAGCGCCGCCTTGCTGGCGCGGTACAGCGAGCCGCTCGCATTGCCGCGCTCGCTCAAGGAACCCATGCGCGAAGACAGCACCGCCAGCTTGCCGCGCGCCGCGCAGACCAGCGGCCCCAGCATCGGCAGCAGGCGCATCGCGGCCAGCACATTGGTGTGCATGACCTGGTCGAAATCGGTCTGCATCGGGAAGCCATCCTGGCGCGGGCCATACACGCCCGCGTTCAGGATGGCCACGTCCAGCCGCTCGCCATCGAGCTTCCAGCCCAGCGCGGCCACCGCTTCCACATTGGTCACGTCCAGCGTGTGCGCTTCCGCGCCGATGTCGAGCAGGGCGTCGCAGTCCGCTGCCTTGCGGGCGGTGGCGATGACGCGCCAGCCCGACTGCAAGTACTGCTGCACGAGCTCGTGTCCGATGCCGCGCGAAGCGCCGATGACGAGTGCGGTTGGCATGCTTACACCAGCTCGATGCCGACTGCGGTGGCTTCGCCGCCGCCGATGCACAGCGCTGCCACGCCACGCTTGGCGCCGCGCTTCTTCAGCGCGCCGATCAGGGTCACGATGATGCGCGCGCCGGAAGCGCCGATCGGATGGCCCAGCGCGCAGGCGCCGCCGTGCACATTGACCTTGCTGTGCGGGATATCCAGCTCATGCATTGCCGCCATTGGCACGGCAGCGAAAGCTTCGTTGATCTCGAACAGGTCCACGTCAGCAGCCTTCCAGCCGTTTTTCGCGAACAGCTTCTGGATGGCGCCCACCGGTGCGGTGGTGAACTGTGCCGGCGCCAGCGCATTGGTGGCGTGGCCGACAACGCGTGCAATCACGGTCGCACCCAGCTTCTTCGCGGTCGATTCGCGCATCATCACCAGCGCCGCGGCGCCGTCGTTGATGGAGGACGACGATGCGGCGGTGATCGTGCCGTCTTTCTTGAACGCCGGTTTCAGCGCCGGAATCTTGTCCAGTTTGGCTTTGCCCGGGCCTTCATCCTTGCTGATCACGGTATCGCCGGCGCGACCGGACACGGTCACCGGTGCGATCTCCCAGTCAAAGCTGCCATCGGCCGCCGCGCCCTGCGCGCGTTTCACCGATTCGATGGCGAAGGCATCTTGCGCCTCGCGGGTGAACTTGAACTGGGTGGCGCATTCTTCCGCGAAGGTGCCCATGGAACGGCCGCCCCCGGTTTTCTCGTCGCGCGAGTAGGCATCTTCCAGGCCGTCCAGCATCATGTGGTCAAACATCATGCCGTGGCCGATACGGTAGCCGCCGCGTGCTTTCGGAATCAGGTATGGCGCGTTGGTCATCGACTCCATGCCGCCCGCCACCACCACCTCGGCGCTGCCTGCTGCCAGCGCGTCATGCGCGAAGATGGCGGCCTGCATCGCGGAACCGCACATCTTCGACAGCGTAACAGCGCCTGTGGAAGTCGGCAGGCCCGCCTTCAGCAGCGCCTGGCGTGCAGGAGCCTGGCCCTGGCCCGCCATCAGGCAGTTGCCGAAGTAGACGTGTTCCACAGCATCCGCGGCGATGCCGGCGCGCTCCACTGCGGCCTTGATCGCCACGGCGCCAAGGTCATTGGCGCTCAGGCTGGAAAAGTCGCCCTGGAAGGCGCCCATCGGTGTGCGTGCTGCGCCGACGATAACGATAGGATCGTTCATTTAATAGTCTCCGGTAAGGATGGCGCCACAGGCGCCGGGGATGCTGCATATTGGCAGGAAAACCGTATCCGCTGGGGATACGGGAATACGTCTTCGATCACGCCGCGCTGGATGTTTTCCTTGCGCGCCTGCCACCATTGCTGCGTGAGCAGGTCGGCGTGATGCTTCATGAAATACTTCTTGATCGTGTCGTTCCCCAGCAGGAATTTGCCGAACTGCTCGGGGAAGACATCGTGCTTGCCGATCGGGTACCACGGTTCGGCGGACAGCTCGTCCTCCTCATTACGCGGCGCCGGAATCACGCGGAACTGGCAGTCGCTCAGATACTCGATCTCATCGTAGTCGTAAAAAACGACACGGCCGTGACGCGTCACGCCGAAGTTCTTGTACAGCATATCGCCGGGGAAGATATTGGCGGCGACCAGCTCCCTGATCGCATTGCCGTATTCGAGGATGCCGGTTTCAATCGCCGCATCGTCCGCCTGCGATAGCCAGATATTCAGCGGCGTCATACGGCGCTCGATATACAGGTGGCGGATCACGATCTGCTCGCCGTCTTCTTCCAGCATGGACGGCGCGAACTGCTTCAGCTCCGCCACCAGCTCCTCGGAGAAGCGCGCGCGCGGGAAGGCCACATTCGAATATTCCAGCGTATCGGCCATGCGGCCCACGCGGTCGTGGTGCTTCACCAGCAGGTACTTCTCCTTGATCTGCGCACGCGTGGTTTCCTTCGGCGGCGGATACCAGTCCTTGATCACCTTGAACACATAAGGGAAGGACGGCAGCGCGAACACCAGCATCACCATGCCGCGGATGCCGGGCGCAATCTCGAACAGGTCGGATGAATGCTTCAGGTGCTGCAGGTAATCGCGGTAGAACAGCGTCTTGCCCTGCTTCTGCAGGCCGAGAATCGTATAGATCTCGCTGCGCGGCTTGCGCGGCAGCAGGGTGCGCAGGAACTGCACATAGGCCGACGGCACTTCCATATCGACCAGGAAGTAAGCGCGCGTAAACGAGAACAGAATCTCCACCTGCCGCGTCTCCAGCAGCACCGTATCCAGCACGAGTTCGTGATGGCGGTTGTGCAGGATGGGAATCACGAAGGGCAGTTCCTGGTCGCCGGACACCGCCTTGCCGACGATGTAGGCGCCCTTGTTGCGGAAGAACAGGCTGGACAGCACCTGGAACTGCGCATTCGGCGCCAGCTCCTCGCCGAAGAAAGCGTTAACGCGCTGCTCCACCTGTTCGATATCGCGCGTGAGATTGGCGAAGCGCGCATTCAGCTGGAAGTTGGTGACGATGCGTTTCAGCGTGAAATGCATACCGTCCGCCGCCGGGTAGTAGACGCGGTAGGTCGGGGCCAGTTCTTCGGTCTCGATGTACTCGGTGGACACCACAGGCCGCACGAAAATGAACTCGTTATGGAAATAACGGCGGTGCAGGATATTGCAGCACACCGAATTGAAGAAGGTCTCGGCCAGCTCCGGGCGCTTATGGCCGGACAGCATGCCGATATAGTGCAGCTTGCACTCGCGCCAGACCTCGTCGCTCAGTTCGGAGGGATCGTATTCATCCTCCAGCAGCTGCACGCACTCCTGCACGCGGCGGTCGTAGAAATCGATGCGTTCGCGCGCCTGCTGCTGCGCCATGGTCCAGTCGCCGAGCTCGAACAGCTGCTTCGCCTGCTGGCTCACGAGCCGGAACAGGCGATAGTGCTTATCGAAACCCTCGCGCACCGTCCGCGCGATATCGAACGCGATCTGGGACGACAGCAGTTTCGGAAACGCAGCCTGGATCATCAAATCCCCGACAGTTACAGATCAGCCCGTGTCTGCCACGCTGGTGCCTGACCCCACGGTGTCACTGACACCATGGGGTCAGGCACCGTGGCAGACACGGGCTCAGCCATGGCTTACTTGGTTTCGGCGAACAGTTCGCGGCCGATCAGCATGCGGCGGATTTCGCTGGTGCCGGCGCCAATCTCGTACAGCTTGGCGTCGCGCCACAGGCGGCCGACCGGATATTCGTTGATGTAGCCGTTGCCGCCCAGGGTCTGGATCGCTTCGCCTGCCATCCACGTCGCTTTCTCGGCACTATACAGAATCGCGCCCGCCGCATCCTTGCGCAGCGCGCGTACCTGCTCCGGCGAGGTGGCGCGGTCGCAGGCCTGGCCCACGGCGTAGACATAGGCCTTGCACGCCATCATGGTCGAATACATATCGGCGATCTTGCCCTGCATCAGCTGGAACTCGCCGATCGGCTGGCCGAACTGCTTGCGGTCGTGGATATACGGCACCACCACGTCCATGCAAGCCTGCATGATGCCCAGCGGGCCGCCCGACAGCACGGTACGCTCGAAGTCCAGGCCGGACATCAGCACGTTCACGCCCTTGCCTTCGCCGCCCAGCACGTTCTCCACCGGCACTTCGCAGTCCTCAAACACCAGCTCGCCGGTGTGCGAGCCACGCATGCCGAGCTTGTCCAGTTTCTGTGCAATGGAGAAGCCTTTGAAGCCCTTTTCGATCAGGAAGGCCGTCATGCCGCGCGGACCGGCTTCCAGGTCGGTTTTCGCATACACCACCAGCGTATCGGCATCCGGACCATTGGTGATCCACATCTTGGTGCCGTTCAGCACGAAGCGGTCGCCCTTGAAGTCGGCGCGCAGCTTCATGCTCACCACGTCCGAACCGGCGTTCGGCTCGGACATCGCCAGCGCGCCCACATGCTCGCCCGAAATCAGCTTCGGCAGGTATTTGCGTTTCTGCTCTTCGGAGCCGTTGCGCTTGATCTGGTTCACGCACAGGTTGGAGTGCGCGCCGTAGGACAGGCCCACCGAAGCGGACGCCCGCGAAATCTCCTCCATCGCCACGATATGCGCCAGGTAACCCATATTCGCGCCGCCATACTCCTCGCTCACGGTAATGCCGAGCACGCCCAGCTCGCCCATCTTGCGCCACAGGTCCATCGGGAACTGGTCGCTGCGGTCGATCTCGGCGGCGCGCGGCGCAATTTCCGCGGCGGCGAACTGCTGCACGGCTTCGCGCAGCGCGGCGATGTCTTCGCCGTGGTCAAAAGTCAGGCCTGGGAGATGGAGCATGTCGTCCTCATTCTTCTGGTTGGAGTAGTGAAGCGGCAATGATACGCCGATGTGACGTTAACGTAAACGTAAAGCAGATGCCGACGCGGGACATGCCGCGGCCAGCCTTATTTTGCAGCCGCTTCCTCGCCGGTGGCGGCCAGCAGGCGGCGGCATTCCTCCTCGTGGGAGGCGATTTCCGACAATGACATTTCGATATCTTCCCGCTGCTGTTCCAGCGTTTCGCGGTGCTGGGCCAGCACGCCCAGGAAGCGGTGCATCTGGGCCGCCGTGTCCTTCGGCGACTCATACATGTCCACCAGGCTCTTGATTTCGGAGAGCGACAGGCCCAGGCGTTTGCCGCGCAGGGTCAGCTTCAGGCGCGTGCGGTCGCGCGGCGTGTACACGCGGTTGCGGCCGCCGGCTCCTTCGCGCGAGGGGCTGAGGAGGCCCTGGTCCTCATAAAAACGGATGGCGCGGGCGGTGATGTCGAACTCGCGCGCCAGTTCGGTGATGGTATAGGTCGGCATGGCTTACAATGTGTTTTCCGTTTACGTAACGTTAACCGCATTGTAGCCATGAACGCCCTCGAATCCCAGCTCCAGTACCCATTCGGCGACACCGTGCCCGCCACCGGCGAGCGCCTGGACTTGGTTCCGGGCATTTTCTGGCTGCGCATGCCGCTGCCCTTCGCCCTCGACCATATCAATCTGTGGCTGTTGCGTGATGGCAACGGATGGACCGTCGTCGATACCGGCGCCTCCACGTCCGACACCCAGGCGGCGTGGGAGCAGATTGCCGCCACCCGCCTGGAGGGCCGGCCCCTGCGGCGTGTGCTGGCCACCCACTGCCATCCGGACCATATCGGCATGGCCGACGCCCTGTGCAAGCGCTGGGATGCGCCCTTCCAGATCACGGCGGGCGAATACGGTTTCGCACGCATGATGTCGGCCGCGTTGCCCGGCGTGGATGGCACCTCGGCCCTGCCGCATTTCAAGCGCCATGGCCTGAACGATCCGGACATGCTGGAAAAAATGCAGAGCCGCAAAAGCTATTACCCAAGCCTGGTACCGGCGGTACCCGCGTCCTATCTGCGCATGCAGGAGGGCCAGCAAGTCGCCATTGGCGAGCACAGCTGGGAAGTCATTGCGGGCTACGGCCACTCGCCGGAGCACGCCTCCCTGTACTGCGCGGCGCTGAATGTGCTGATCTCGGGCGATATGGTGCTGCCACGCATCTCCACCAATGTGTCAGTATTCGCCGTGGAACCGGAAGGCGACCCGCTCGGGCAGTACCTCGAATCACTGGAGCGCTTCAGCCATCTCCCGGGCGATGTGCTGGTGCTCCCCTCCCACGGCAGGCCTTTCCGCGGCCTGCACACCCGCATCGCCCAGCTGCGCGATCACCACGAAGCCCGCCTGGCCGAAGTGGTGGAAGCCTGCCGCGAACCGCGCACCGCGGCCGACATCGTGCCCCTGATGTTCCGCCGTCCGCTGGACGCCCACCAGCTCAGTTTCGCCCTCGGCGAGGCGCTGGCCCACCTGCACAGGCTGTGGCGTGCCGGTATCGTGCGCCGTAACATACATACAAACGGCATCATTCAGTTTCAAGCGGTTTAACAGACAGGCGGTACTCATTCCTTTGTGCAACGGTGACATTGTCCCCGTTGAGCCTTGTGCTGCCCTCAAAATTGCATAAATATCAATTGTTGTGTTTCGTGATACAACAAAAGGCTCGCTATCCGGGCTATTGGCGTTTAACATAATTGACCGCTGGATAATACGTAATAGCCGCGCTCGCGTTGAGCGTGCCGACACTGTAGAATGTTAATTTGAAACTGTCGATTGTCACAATTGGTCTGAGCATGGCAGAGACTGACATTCATGTTGTGACGTGAAATTATGCAATTATGAATTCTTCAAATGAACGTGAAAGCTTTAGCCAGCGGCTACAGCAAGCTCTAAAAAATGCCCACTATTCACCTGACAGCCCCACTCGGCTGGCGAGGGAATTTAACATCCGTTTTGAGGGCCGTCCGATTACCGTACACGCAGCAAGGAAATGGCTGGTAGGCGAGGCTATTCCTACGCAAGAGAAACTGCGCATGATTGCGCAATGGCTGGGCGTGCCTGCGGAATGGTTACGTTTCGGCGGTCCGGAAACGGTTGCGTCGGGCGGCGAACAGGGCGGAAGCTTGTCCCGCTTTGAGTCTGCAGATGTTAAATTAATTGCCGACCTGCAACGTCTGGACGAACATCATCGCCAGATTGCCCGCGAATTTATTCGCATGCTGGTCCGCGTGAATTACCAGAAGTAACAGAAATAGCCTCCGCGGAGGCCAGAAAAGCGACCGCCGGGCGCTGCTTTAAGTGCCCAGTCCCGCCCACCGCGCCGCATCCGGCGGCGGCAAGCCCAGCAAATCGAGTACGCGGTCGACCGTGTGGCCCACCATTTCATCGATGGTGGCCGGTTTGCTGTAAAAGCTGGGGAGCGGCGGGAAGATAATGCCCCCCATTTCCGTCACGGCCGTCATATTGCGCAGGTGCGCCAGGTTGAACGGCGTTTCGCGCACCATCAGGATCAGCTTGCGGCGCTCCTTGAGCACCACATCCGCCGCGCGGGCAATCAGGTTGTCCGACAGTCCATGCGCCACCGAGGCCAGGGTTTTCATGGAGCAGGGCGCAATCACCATCCCATCCGTCTGGAAGGAGCCGCTGGCGATGCTGGCGCCGATATTGTTCGCCTTGTGAACCACGTCGGCCAGCGCTTCCACATCGCGCCGGGCCAGGCCGGTTTCTTCATGCAGGGTCAATACTGCGGCATCGGACACCACCAGGTGGCGCTCGATACCGGGAAATTGTTGCAGCCGTTGCAGCAGACGCACGCCATACACGGCGCCTGTAGCGCCGGTAATGGCAATGACAATCCGCTGCGGGCGGTCAGCCATTGCTCAGCAGGGTTTTCAGCTCGCCGGATTCGTACATTTCGCTCATGATGTCCGAGCCGCCGATGAATTCGCCGCGCACGTACAGCTGAGGAATGGTTGGCCAGTTCGAATATTCCTTAATGCCCTGGCGCACTTCCGCATCGTCCAGCACGTTCACGGTGGCGATGTTCTCAACGCCGCAGGCCTTCAGGATCTGGATGGCGCGGCCGGAGAAGCCGCATTGTGGAAACTGCGCGGTGCCTTTCATGAACAGCACAACAGGGGTGCTGTTCACGGTTTCTTTGATCCAGGATTGTACGTCGCTCATAGCTGCCTCAAATGGGGGAAAGTGTCAGATGCCGCCATTTTATAAGAAATCGGCAGCGCCCGTAGCTGTCCCACCTTGGGGTCACACCCTAAAGTGGGACACTCCCATCAAGCGGCTGTCCCGTTTCAGGGACTCGGCGTCCCCGTGTGACCCCAAGGTGAGACAGTGCGCTTAGCCGCGCAGTTTCGCGAAGGCGGCGGCCATGCTGCCGGCGATGGCGGGTTCGCGCGTCTGCTGTTTCTGCTGCTGGCCCATGGCGCGGCGGTCGTTGCGGTCTCCGCGCTGTTCAGGACGCGAGCCGGCGGCCGGGGCGCTGTCGTTCAGACGCATCGTCAGCGCAATACGCTTGCGCTTCGGATCCACCTCCAGCACCTTCACCTTCACCACCTGCCCTGCCTTCACCACCGTGTGCGGATCCTTGACGAAGGTATTCGATAGCGCCGAGATATGCACCAGCCCATCCTGGTGCACGCCGATATCGACGAAGGCGCCGAAGGCCGCCACATTGGTCACCACGCCTTCCAGGATCATGTCCGGACGCAGGTCGCTGATCTCCTCCACGCCTTCCTTGAAGGTGGCGGTGGTGAATTCAGGACGCGGATCGCGGCCCGGCTTCTCCAGTTCCTTGATGATGTCGGTCACGGTCGGCACGCCGAAACGCTCGTCCGCATACTTGGAAGGGTTCAGCGTCTTCAGCACCGAGCTGGCGCCGATCACGGCCTTGATGTCCTTCTGGATATCGCCCAGGATCTTCTCCACCAGTGGATACGACTCCGGGTGCACGGCCGACGCATCCAGCGGGTTCTCGCCATTCATCACGCGCAGGAAGCCAGCCGCCTGCTCGAAAGTCTTGTCACCCAGGCGCGGCACCGACTTCAGCGCGGCGCGCGAAGTAAAGGCCCCCTTCATGTCGCGGTAGCTCACAATGCTCTGCGCCACACTGGCCGACAGGCCGGACACGCGCGCCAGCAGCGGCGCCGATGCCGTGTTCACATCCACGCCCACCGCATTCACGCAGTCCTCTACCACCGCATCCAGCGTGCGTGCCAGCTGGGTCTGCGACACATCGTGCTGGTACTGGCCCACGCCGATGGACTTCGGATCGATCTTCACCAGTTCCGCCAGCGGGTCTTGCAGGCGGCGCGCAATCGACACGGCGCCGCGCAGCGACACATCCATATCCGGCAATTCGCGCGACGCGAATTCGGAAGCGGAGTACACCGAAGCGCCCGCCTCGGACACCACAATCTTGGTCAGCTTGAGTTCCGCGTGGCGCTTGATCAGGTCCTGCGCCAGCTTGTCGGTCTCGCGCGAAGCGGTGCCGTTGCCGATCGAGATCAGCGACACATTGTGTTTGGCCGCCAGCTGCCCCAGCGTATGCAGCGTGCCTTCCCAATCATTGCGCGGCTGGTGCGGATACACGGTGGCCGTATCGACCACCTTGCCGGTCGCATCCACCACGGCCACTTTCACGCCGGTGCGCAGGCCCGGGTCCAGGCCCATGGTCGCGCGCGGACCGGCCGGCGCCGCCAGCAGCAGCGCCTTCAGGTTGGTGGCGAACACGCTGATCGCGTCCAGCTCCGCCTTCTCGCGCAGGGCGCCCATCAGCTCCGTTTCCAGGTGCATGAAGCTCTTCACGCGCCAGGTCCAGCGCACGGTATCGGTGAGCCACTTGTCCGCAGGACGGCCGGCGGACTTGATGCCGAAGCGGGCCGAAATGCGGCTCTCGCAAGGATTATGCGGCGCATCCCATTTCGGCTTCTCCTCTTCGGAGTCGAGGCGCAGCGTCACATCCAGCACGCCTTCGCGGCGGCCGCGCATCAGCGCTAGCGCGCGGTGCGAAGGAATGGCCGCCAGCGGCTCGGAATAATCGAAGTAGTCGGAGAACTTCTCGCCTTCCTCCTGCTTGCCTTCCACGACCTTGGAATCGACCACGCCGTGGTCCTGCACATACTCGCGCAGCGACTGCAGCAGTGTCGCATCCTCGGCGAAGCGCTCCATCAGGATCTGGCGCGCGCCATCCAGCGCTGCCTTGGTGTCGGCCACGCCGGGGTTATTGCCGTCCGGCGTAGTAAAGGCTTCGCGCAGGTATTTGGCGGCTTCCTCTTCCGGATTCAGCGAAGGATCGGCCAGCAGGCCCTCGGCCAGCGGCGCCAGTCCTGCTTCAATCGCGATTTGCGCCTTGGTGCGGCGCTTCTGTTTGTAGGGGAGATACAGGTCTTCGAGGCGGGTCTTGTCCTCGGCGTGCGTCACCGCATCCAGCAGTTCGGGCGTCATCTTGCCCTGTTCGGTGATCGAGGCCACGATGGCGGCGCGGCGGTCTTCCAGCTCGCGCAGGTAGCGCAGGCGTTCTTCGAGCAAGCGCAGCTGGATATCGTCCAGCCCGCCGGTCGCCTCTTTACGGTAACGGGCGATAAACGGGACGGTCGCGCCCTCGTCCAGCAGGGCGATGGCGGCAGCCACCTGGACCGGTTTTGCCGCCAGTTCGACGGCCAGACGTTGTTCGATTGGAGGCAGCATAGCTTTTTTTCCACATATAGAAGCCCGGAATCATACTAAATCCTGTGGTTTTATCCAGTCTTTGTGCAAAATTTCCGTTCGCTAAGTTAGAACTTTCACAAACACAGGAAGCCGGTTGACGGATAATATTGCGTGTTGCCGTTTGTGAATCGTTCAGGACATTAATGCGCCCCATGGATTTGACCCGCGACGAAACCCGCGAAGCTCCTGCTGCCCCTGCCCCCGCGCCGGCTACCCAGCCGCCGGGCCAGCTCCCCTACGCCGTGGCCACCTGGCTGCAGCGGGTGGACGCAGCCGCGCATCCGAAAGCCAAGCTGACCCCCGTCGATCCCGACCCCAAGCAGACCAATTACCGCCTGATCTATGTGCTGGCCCCCACCAGTGGTGGCCGGCACGTGGCGCTGTGCCTGTACAAGGCAAGGCTGCGGCCGAACGGCGATGTGGCGGCGGCCAGCCCGGTCAACGAAGTGTTTTCCCTGCTGTCCACGCCGCCCACCTTCATGGAAGCGGGCGACGAGGACCTGGTGCGCTTCTTCGTGGCCATGCGCACCGGCCCGAACTCGCAGACCGGCAGCGCCACTGAACCGCGCGGCAAGATCGGCGCCGCCCTGCTGCAGATGCTGTCGCAGCAGGACAAGCTGCTGTGGGCGAACTCCTGGGCCGACGTGGGCAATGGCCTGGTCTATCCGATGAAGGCCGGCCAGGAACGCACGGCCAGCCTGGCCTGGCGCGAAGAAGGCAAGGGCCTGCGCCTGGGCTGGAAGGTGGACGCGCCGGAAGGCGCCAAGCACCACGGTGCCGACCAGATCGACTACATGCTGCCGACCGATCCACCGTGGTATATCGACAACCTCTCCTGCGGTGTGCTGAACCTGAACCAGGGCGGCGCCGATATCCCGCTGGCCGACCTGCAGGCGCTGGTGGCGCAGGCGCCGCTGCTGATGCCGAACGATAAGCTGCGGGTGTCGCAGCTGCTGCTGGCGCACGGGCTGCAGGGCCTGATGCCGCTGCCGCAGGCCCTGCCGCAGCGCGTGCGCACCGACGTCAAGCCGCGCCCCATCCTCGTGCTCGATTCCGCCCAGCTGGCGGATGGCACGGTGCAGCGCTGGAGCGACTATGCCGTGCTGTCCTACGACTACGATGGCGAGCGCGTCTCCTTCGATCCTTCGCAGCGCGTGGTGCGCCAGCGTGGCGATGTTACCGAAATCATCCAGCGCGACGAAACGGCCGAGGCTGCGGCGCTGGAGCTGCTGACGAACCTCGGCTTCCGCAAGCCGACCGCGCTGCCGCTGTCCAGCGTGCGCGGCGGCCTGCTGCTGGCGGGCCAGGCGGACTGGATCCGCTTTGCCGAAACCGGCATCGAGCAATTGCGTGAAGCGGGCTGGCAGGTCGAAAAGACCTCGAAATACCGCTACGACATGGTGGCGCTGGAAGACTGGTACGCGGAGATCGAGGAAGAAGGTCCGGAAACCGGCAATGCCTGGTTCGAGCTGGAACTAGGCATCACGGTCGCCGGCGAGCGCGTGCCGCTGCTGCCGGTGCTGGTGCAGATGATCCGCAACATGCCGAACGACTTCGGCCCGAAAGCGCTGGCCGCCCATGCGGAAGGCGACCAGATGCTGGCCACGCTGCCGGACGGCACCCGCGTCGCTCTGCCATGGAACCGCGTCAAACCCATCCTCGCCACCTTGGGGGAGTTATATTTCAACGACAAAATCCGCCATTCGGTGCGCATGGCCACGCTGGACGCTGCCCGCCTGAACGAGCTGGAAAAATCCGGCGAATTCGTCTGGAGCGGCGGCGAGGAGCTGCGCGAAATGGGCCGCCGCCTGAACCAGTTCTCGTCGGTGAAGCGAGTGCCCACTCCGGCCGGACTGCGCGCCACGCTGCGCGACTACCAGACCGAAGGCCTGTCCTGGATGCAGTTCCTGCGCGAGTACAACCTGGCCGGCATCCTGGCTGACGATATGGGCCTGGGCAAGACGGTGCAGACCCTGGCCCACATCCTGGTGGAAAAAGAGTCGGGCCGCATGACGCATCCGACCCTCGTCATCGCGCCGACCAGCCTGATGGGTAACTGGAGCGAGGAAGCCGCGCGCTTTGCGCCCGACCTCAAAGTGATGGTGCTGCAAGGTAAAGACCGCGCCGAGATGTTCGACAAGATCCCGCAGGCCGACCTGGTGCTCACCACCTACGCCCTGCTGCCGCGCGACGAGGAAAAGCTGCGCGAGCATGACTTCCACATGGTGATCCTGGACGAATCGCATTACATCAAGAACACCCGCTCCAAGGCGGCGCAGAGCGCGGGCCTGCTGCGCGCCAAGCACCGGCTCTGCCTGTCCGGCACGCCGCTGGAAAACCACCTTGGCGAGCTGTGGTCGCAGTTCCACTTCCTGCTGCCCGGCCTGCTGGGCGACGAGAAGACCTTCAACTCCCAGTTCCGCCACCCGATCGAACGGCAGGACGATCCTACCCGCCGCTCCCTGCTGAACCGCCGCATCAAGCCCTTCCTGCTGCGCCGGACCAAGGACAATGTGGCGAAAGAGCTGCCGCTCAAAACGGAAATGGTGCGCAAGGTCGAGCTCACCGGTCCGCAGCGCGACCTGTACGAAACCGTGCGCCTCGCCATGGACCAGAAAGTGCGCGAGGAGATCGACCGCAAGGGCGTGGCGCGCAGCCAGATCGTCATCCTGGAAGCGCTGCTCAAGCTGCGCCAGGTGTGCTGCGATCCGCGCCTCGTTAAATCGCTGTCCACCCGCAAGCAGCAGGCGGCAGGCTCGGCCAAGCTGGCCGACCTGATGCAAATGCTGGAAGACCTGCTGGAAGAAAACCGCAAGATCCTCGTGTTCTCGCAGTTCACTTCAATGCTGGAACTGATCGAGGAAGAGCTGGAAGAACGCAATATTCCGTATGCCATCCTCACCGGCGAAACGCGCGACCGTGGCGCTCAGGTTGCAGCTTTCCAACAGGGGGCAGTGCCGGTATTCCTGATCAGCCTGAAGGCCGGCGGTGTCGGCCTGAACCTCACGGCAGCCGATACGGTGATCCATTACGACCCATGGTGGAACCCGGCGGCCGAGAACCAGGCCACCGACCGCGCATGGCGTATCGGCCAGGACAAGCCGGTTTTTGTCTACAAGCTCATCGCAAAAGGTACACTGGAGGAAAAGATTCAGTTACTGCAACAGAAAAAGTCCGACCTGGCACAATCCGTGCTGGCTGAGGGCGAGTCGCAGAAACTGGCCCTTACCCAGGAAGATCTGCAGCAGATCTTTGCGCCGCTTGTGGACTAATACATGTTTCCAACGCCGACTAACGAAGACTTTCGCCTCATACTCGACTACAGCAGCGATCTGCATTGGATGATCGACTGCGCCAGTGCGCGGGTGCTGTACACCAGCCCCGCGGCGGGCCGCAAGTTCGGCTACGGACCGGAAAAATCGCAAGCCGTGGCCGACATGCTGATGCACGACCTGCCGGCACGCATCGCCCGCTTCGAAGCCGGCGACGAAAGCCGCCGCACGCTGAGGCGGGAGACCGAGCTGGAAGGCCGCAGCGGCGGCACCATTCCGGTCGAAATCGAATCCACGCTGGTCTATGCCGACGACGGCAGCCTGCGCCTGGTGGGCGTGGTGCGCGACATCAGCGAGCGCCGCGAGCAGGAAGCGCAGCAGAAACGCTTCGTGTCGATGGTGTCGCATGAATTCCGCACGCCGCTATCAACCATCGACGGCGCCATCCAGCGCCTGGAGATGACGGGCGACGAAGCCGACGAAGCGACCCAGAAGCGCTACCGCAAGATCGCCACGGCGGTGGAACGGCTGCTGGGCATGATCGAGGAATACCTGACGCCGGAGCGCCTGGCCGCCATCGGCCGCAAGCGCCAGCCCAACGAAATCTCGCCGGAAGCGCTGCTGGAAACGGTCGCCGAGCAGGCGCGGCTGCGCCGCGGCGCCGTGATGCTGCAGATCGACGGCCTGCCGCAATGGCTGCGCTGCGACCCGCAGGGCCTGCGCCTCTGCCTGGACATTCTGATCGACAACGCCATCAAATACTCGCCGGACGGCTCGCCGATCACCATCAGCGGCCGCCGGGCGGCCGACGGCGGCGTTGAGCTCACCGTGACCGACTTCGGGCCGCCAATTCCGGCGGAAGAGTTACCAAAGGTATTCGACAAGGGCTTCCGCGGCGCTGGCGTTGCGCAGGTCCCGGGTTCGGGACTGGGCCTTTACATGGCGCGCTCGGTAGTCGAGGTACACGGCGGGACGATAAGTGTGGAAAATATTCCGGAAAGCGGCAAGAAGTTTCGGATTTGGCTGCCGTTACCGGTATAAGCCTTGCGTATGGCTGAATGAGACGTGATAATTGTTAGTCACAAGCTATGGCTGCCTAACAAAACTGTAAGAATGGCGCATCGATGACGCAAATACTGATCGTGGAAGACAACCTGGAGTACGCCGAGGAGATGGCGGACTTCCTGTCTGAGCTGGGACACGAAACGCACACCACCAACAACGCCGGTGAGATGTGGTCTGCCCTGAGCCAGGGCAAGGTTGGCGTCGTCGTGCTCGACCTGGGCCTGCCGGACGAAGACGGCATCAACGTCATACCGCGCATGCGCCAGCTGTATCCGCAGATCGGCCTGCTGGTGCTGACCGGCCGTGTCAATTTCGACAGCCGCATCATGGGCCTGCGCCTGGGCGCCGACCACTACCTGACCAAACCGATCAAATTCCCCGAACTGGCGGCGCACATCGAAGCGCTGGACCGCCGCGTCAGCCCGCAGGAACCGCAGCCGCTGCCCAACAAATGGACCTTGCGCCTGTCGGCTCGCCAGCTGGAACTGGAAGGCCAGGCCATCACGCTGACGGAAAAAGAGTGCAATTTCCTGCACCTGCTCACCATCAACACCCGTCCCGTCCCCCGGCAAGTCATCGTAGCCGGCATCGGCGGCGACGACCCCGACGCCGGCCGCCGGGTGGACATGCTGGTCTACCGCCTGCGCAAAAAAGCCCGCAGCGGCCTCGGCCAGGACCTCCCCCTGCGCAGCGCCTACGGCGAAGGCTACAGCCTCTCCGCCAGCTTCAACCTCTCCTGACATACTGACACCTTGGGGTCAGGCACCAGTGTCAGTATGACAGAGGGGGCCTGACCCCATGGTGTCAGATACTAATTGGGGACAGAGTCGAGGGTGGTTTGTGCTTGATGAAAATAATTGGGGACGGAGTCGTGGAAAGGCGGTAGTATCGGAGTATCCAGACTACCGTTTTTTCATTTTATGGCCCGCCTGCCCCGGCTTATCGTTCCTTTCCAGCCTCATTATGTCATTCAGCGCGGCCTGAATGGCCTCTCACTCTTCCAGGACAGCGCCGATTACGAGGCGTTTCTCGGTTGGCTGCGCTCTTCGGCGAAGCAATACAAGGTCGCGGTGCACGCTTATGCCCTGCTGCCGGGCGAGCTGCACTTGCTGGTGACGCCAGCCGATGAGGATGGCCTGGCCACCATGATGCAGCTGTTGGGGCGTCATTATGTTCCTTACTACAACCAGAAATACGGCCGCGCGGGCACGCTCTGGCATGGGCGATACAAGACTTCCGTGATCGATGCGGCCAACTATCTGCTTCTGTGTAGCCGCTATATCGAGCTGGCGCCCGTACGCGCCGGGCTGGCGGGGCGCCCGGACGATTACGCCTGGTCCAGCTTCGCCCACCATGTCGGCCAGAAATCGGATGGCGCCGTGACCGACCACGCTCTCTACTGGGCACTGGGGAACACGCCTTTCCAGCGCGAAGCGGCTTATACCGAACTTTCAGCCTACGGACTGGGCAGCTCCGAGATCAAAACCATTGAGGCAGCGGTGCTGAAAGGCTGGCCGCTGGGCAGCGACAAGTTCAAAACCGATCTCGAACACAAGGCGAAACGCCAGGTATTGCCCGCCAAACGCGGCCGCCCCTTTAAGAAGCCAATCGAGGCTTGACTATGTCCCTAATTAATTTTTGAAGCGACAAATAGAAAAATAATGCGACTCCGACCCTAATTATTTCTGTTGAGTTTTCTTGTGCATTGCACTAATCTGGATTTTCGTCACTGAAAAGCACCGGAGAATTTGCATGAACGCGCAAGGTTTGTACGACCCAGCCAACGAACACGACGCCTGCGGCGTGGGTTTCGTCGCCCACATCAAGGGCAATAAAAGCCATTCCATCATCGAGCAGGGCCTGCTGATCCTGAAAAACCTGGATCACCGGGGCGCTGTGGGCGCGGACAAGCTGATGGGCGATGGCGCGGGCATCCTGATCCAGATTCCGGACCAGTTCTACCGCGACGAAATGGCCAAGCAGGGCGTGGAGCTGCCTCCGCCCGGCGAATATGGTGTGGGCATGGTCTTCCTGCCGAAGGAAAACGCCTCGCGCATCGCCTGCGAACAGGAAATCGAACGCGCCGTGCGCATCGAAGGCCAGGTGGTGCTGGGCTGGCGTAATGTGCCGGTCGATACCGAAATGCCCATGTCGCCCCTGGTGCGCGACAAGGAACCGGTGATCCGCCAGATCTTCATCGGCCGCGGCCCGGACATCATGGTCACCGATGCGCTGGAACGTAAGCTTTACGTGATCCGCAAATCTTCCGGCCACGCCATCCAGGCGCTGAAACTGATCCACGGCAAGGAATTCTTCGTGCCATCCATGTCGGCGCGTACCGTGGTGTACAAGGGCCTGCTGCTGGCCGACCAGGTGGGCGTGTACTACCGCGACCTGCAGGACCCGCGTTGCGTCTCCGCGCTGGCGCTGGTGCACCAGCGTTTCTCGACCAACACCTTCCCTGAATGGCCGCTGGCCCACCCTTACCGCCTGATCGCGCACAACGGCGAGATCAACACCGTGAAGGGCAACTTCAACTGGATGCGCGCCCGCGAAGGCGTGATGAAGTCCGCCGTGCTGGGCGAAGACCTGCAGAAGCTGTTCCCGCTGATCTATGAAGGCCAGTCCGACACGGCCTGCTTCGACAACGCGCTGGAACTGCTGCTGATGGCAGGCTATCCGCTGGCCCAGGCCATGATGATGATGATCCCCGAGGCGTGGGAAAACCACACCCTGATGGACGACAACCGCAAGGCCTTCTACGAATATCACGCGGCGATGATGGAACCATGGGACGGCCCGGCCGCCATGGCCTTCACCGATGGCCGCTACATCGGCGGTACGCTGGACCGTAACGGTCTGCGTCCTGCCCGCTACATCGTCACCGACGATGACCTGGTGGTGATGGCTTCCGAATCCGGCGTGCTGCCGATTCCCGAATCGAAGATCATCCAGAAATGGCGCCTGCAGCCGGGCAAGATGTTCCTGATCGACTTGGAAGCGGGCCGTATCATCGATGACAAGGAACTGAAAGACACCTACGCCAACGCCAAGCCATACAAGGCGTGGATCAACGCCGTGCGCATCAAGCTGGGCGGCCTGAAGCTGTCCGAATCGCAGAAAGCGCACAACGTTGTCAAATACGGTGCAGCCACCGGCGAAAAACAGCAGGCTTCCCTGCTGGACCGCCAGCAGGCCTTCGGCTACACCCAGGAAGACCTGCGCTTCCTGCTGGCGCCAATGGCGGCGGCCGGCGAAGAAGCCACCGGCTCCATGGGCAATGACTCGCCGCTGGCCGTCATGTCCAACAAGCTGAAGCCGCTGTACCACTACTTCAAGCAGCTGTTCGCCCAGGTGACTAACCCGCCGATCGACCCGATCCGTGAAGCGATGGTGATGTCGCTGGTGTCCTTCATCGGCCCGAAACCGAACCTGCTGGACACCAACAACGTCAACCCGCCGATGCGCCTCGAAGTGTCGCAGCCCGTGCTGTCTTTCGAAGACATGGAGCGCCTGCGCAACATCGGCCTGCATACCGGCGGCAAGTTCAAGTCTTATGAACTGAACATCTGCTATCCGCTGGCCTGGGGCAAGGAAGGCGTGGAAGCCTCGCTGGCCTCGCTGTGCGCGGAAGCCGTGGACGCCATCAAGTCCGGCCACAACATCCTCATCGTGTCCGACCGCCAGATCGGCCCGGACCGCGTGGCGATTCCTGCGCTGCTGGCAACCTCCGCCGTCCACCAGCACCTGGTGAGCAAGGGCCTGCGCGCCTCCACCGGTCTCGTCGTGGAAACTGGTTCGGCCCGCGAAACCCACCACTTCGCCCTGCTGGCGGGCTACGGCGCGGAAGCCGTGCACCCCTACCTGGCCATGGAAACGCTGATGGACCTGGCGCAGTCGATGCCGGGCAACCTCACCGGCGAAGAAGCCATCTACAACTTCACCAAAGGCGTGGGCAAGGGTCTGATGAAGGTGATGTCCAAGATGGGCATCTCCACCTACATGTCCTACTGCGGCGCCCAGATTTTCGAAGCCGTGGGCCTGAATAAATCGCTGGTCGACAAATACTTCAAGGGCACCGCCTCCAACGTGGAAGGCATCGGCCTGTTCGAAGTGGCAGAGGAAGGCCTGCGCCTGCATAACCTCGCCTTCGGCAACGATCCTGTGCTGGCCGACCAGCTGGACGCCGGTGGCGAATACGCCTACCGCGTGCGCGGCGAAGACCACTTATGGACGCCGGATGCGATTGCGAAACTGCAGCATTCCACCCGCTCCAACAACTACTCGACCTATAAAGAGTACGCGCAGATCATCAACGACCAGACCAAACGCCACCTGACGTTCCGCGGCCTGTTCGAATTCAAGATCGACCCGACGAAAGCGATTCCGCTGGATGAAGTGGAACCGGCGAAAGAAATCGTCAAGCGCTTCGCTACCGGCGCCATGTCGCTGGGCTCGATTTCGACCGAAGCGCACGCCACGCTGGCGGTCGCCATGAACCGTATCGGCGGCAAGTCGAACACCGGTGAAGGCGGCGAGGACCCATCGCGCTATGTGAACGAGCTGAAAGGCATCCCGATCCGCAAGGGCGAGACCATGGGCTCCATCCTCGGCGCGGAACAGGTGGTGGTCGATATTCCGCTGGAAGAAGGCGATTCGCTGCGTTCGCGCATCAAGCAGGTAGCATCCGGCCGCTTTGGTGTCACCGCTGCCTACCTGAGCTCGGCCGACCAGATCCAGATCAAGATGGCGCAGGGCGCCAAGCCGGGCGAAGGCGGCCAGCTGCCGGGCCACAAGGTATCCGAATACATTGCAACGCTGCGCTTCTCGGTGCCGGGCGTGGGCCTGATTTCGCCGCCGCCGCACCACGACATTTACTCGATCGAAGACCTGGCGCAGCTGATTCACGACCTGAAAAACGTGAACCCGCGCGCATCGATCTCGGTCAAGCTGGTGTCCGAAGTGGGTATCGGCACCGTGGCTGCGGGCGTCTCCAAAGCCAAGGCCGACCACGTGGTCGTTGCCGGCCACGACGGCGGCACCGGCGCATCGCCGCTGTCCTCCGTCAAGCACGCCGGCACCCCATGGGAACTGGGCCTCGCTGAAACCCAGCAGACGCTGGTGCTGAACGGCCTGCGTAACCGTATCCGCGTGCAGGCCGACGGCCAGATGCGTACCGGCCGCGACGTGGTCATCGCCGCCATGCTGGGCGCCGACGAAATCGGCTTCGCCACCGCACCGCTGGTGGTGGAGGGCTGCATCATGATGCGTAAATGTCACCTGAACACCTGCCCGGTCGGCGTGGCAACGCAGGATCCTGTGCTGCGCGCCAAGTTCCAGGGCAAGCCGGAACATGTGGTGAACTACTTCTTCTTCGTTGCCGAAGAAGCGCGCCAGATCATGGCCCAGCTTGGTATCCGTACGTACGACGAACTGATCGGCCGTTCCGACCTGCTGGACAAGTCGAAAGCCATCACGCACTGGAAGGCGCAGGGCCTGGACTTCAGCCGCATCTTCTACCAGGCAGTGACCGACAAGCCGCTGGCCATCTTCCACAACGAAGAGCAGGAACACGGCCTGGAACGCGCACTGGACCACAAGCTGATCACGCAGGCGAAAGCAGCGCTGGAAAAAGGCGAGCGCGTGTCCTTCATCTCGCCAGTGCGCAACCTGAACCGCACGGTTGGCGCCATGCTGTCGGGCGAAGTGGCGCTGCGCTACGGTAACGGCGGCCTGCCGGATGACACCATCCACATCCAGCTGCAGGGCACGGCGGGCCAGTCCGCAGGCGCCTTCCTGGCGCACGGCATCACCATCGACCTGGTGGGCGAAGGCAACGACTATGTGGGCAAGGGCCTGTCCGGCGGCCGCATCATCGTGCGCCCGAACACCGAGTTCCGCGGCTGGGCTGTGAACAACATCATCGTCGGCAATACCGTGATGTATGGCGCCACCGCAGGTGAAGCCTTCATCAACGGTGTGGCAGGCGAACGCTTCGCCGTGCGTAACTCCGGCGCCACCGCCATCGTCGAAGGCCTGGGCGACCACGGCTGCGAATACATGACCGGCGGCACCGTGGTCGTGCTGGGCGCCACCGGCCGCAACTTCGCGGCAGGCATGAGCGGCGGCATCGCCTACGTCTACGACCCGGATGGCGAGTTCGCGAAGAAATGCAATATGTCCATGGTCAGCCTGGAAAGCGTGCTGCCGGCATCGGAGCAGCATGTGAACAAGGCCAGCTGGCACGCGCAGCACCGCAACGGCACACCGGAAGCGGACGAAACCATCCTGAAACGCCTGATCGAGCGCCACTTCAAGCACACGGGCAGCACCCGCGCCCGCCTGTTGCTCGATAACTGGGCCGAGGCGCGCGCCAAGTTCGTGAAAGTGTTCCCGAACGAATACAAGCGCGCCCTGATCGAAATGGCTGACAACGCCGCCATCGAAGCGGAAACCCAGGCAATCGCCGCCTGATCGCCTGGACTGAAAGGATATATAAAGTGGGAAAAATCACCGGTTTCATGGAATTCCAGCGCCAGGAAGAGGGCTACCTCGCCCCCGAAGCGCGCCTGAAGAACTACAAGGAATTCGTCATCCACCTGACGGACGAGCAAGCCAAGGTGCAGGGTGCACGCTGCATGGATTGCGGCATCCCCTTCTGCAACACGGGCTGCCCGGTCAACAACATCATTCCGGACTGGAACGATCTGGTTTACCGCAACCACTACCGCGCTGCGCTGGATGTGCTGCACTCGACCAATAACTTCCCGGAGTTCACCGGCCGCATCTGCCCGGCGCCGTGCGAAAGCGCCTGTACGCTGGGCATCGGCGACGATCCGGTGGGTATCAAGTCCATCGAACACAAGATCATCGACACCGGCTGGGAAAACGGCTGGGTGCTGCCGCAGCCTGCGGCGAACAAGACGGGCAAAAAGGTCGCCATCGTCGGTTCCGGTCCTGCCGGCCTGGCAGCGGCCCAGCAGCTGGCGCGCGCCGGCCATGACGTGACCGTGTTCGAGAAGTCGGACCGGGCCGGCGGCCTGCTGCGCTACGGCATTCCTGACTTCAAGATGGAAAAGTCGCATATCGACCGCCGCATCGAGCAGATGGAAGCGGAAGGCGTGAAGTTCCGCCTGTCCACCCTGATCGGCAAGGACTTCCCGGCCAATGTGAACAACTGGGCCAAGGAAACCATCTTCCCTGAAGACCTGGAAAAAGATTTCGACGCAGTCATCATCGCCGGCGGCGCGGAACAGCCGCGCGACCTGCCGGTGCCGGGCCGCGAGCTGAAAGGCGTGCACTTCGCCATGGATTTCCTGCCACTGCAGAACAAGGTCAACGCGGGAGACAAGGTCAAGGACCAGATCAAGGCTACCGGCAAGCACGTGATCGTGATCGGCGGCGGCGACACCGGTTCCGACTGCGTGGGTACCTCGAACCGCCACGGCGCCGCCAGCGTCACCCAGTTCGAACTGATGCCAATGCCGCCGGAACAGGAAAACAAGCCGATGGTCTGGCCGTACTGGCCGACCAAGCTGCGCACGTCCTCGTCGCATGAGGAAGGCTGCGAGCGCGATTGGGCGGTGGCCACCAAGCGCATCGAAGGCAAGGGCGGCAAGGTCGAGAAACTGATCGCCTGCCGCGTGGAATGGAAGGACGGCAAGATGACCGAAGTGCCGAATTCCGAATTCGAGATGAAGGCCGACCTGGTGCTGCTGGCCATGGGCTTCGTCTCCCCCGTGCAGCAGGTGCTGGAGGCCTTCGGCGTGGACAAGGACGCCCGCGGCAACGCGCGCGCCACCACGGATGGCGAAGACTGCTACAAAACGAATAAACCCGGCGTCTTCGCCGCAGGCGATATGCGCCGCGGCCAGTCGCTGGTGGTGTGGGCCATCCGCGAAGGCCGTCAATGTGCCCGCGCGGTCGATGAGTACCTGATGGGGAGCTCCGTACTCCCCCGTTAATGGTTTGTCCCAGCAGTATCTTTGTCCCACCCTGGGGTCAGACCCCAAGTGGGACATTTTTTTTGTCCCACCCGGTGCCTGACCCCAGGGTGGGACATGCTGCCGTGCAGCAAATTAATAAATATTTCTAGATGTAAATTGCTGACTTGAGGGTTAGTAATGTTGTATGATTGACCTCTTGATCTCCGTTTGGGCTCCCCCTTGCGAGGGGCGGTCAGCAGAGGGGGACGTTTCTGTTTTACAATATGACATTAAAAACCAAGAGCGTAGCCCGTGCCGAACCTCGTCGAAATTCGTGACTTGCACTTTTCCTATGGGAAGCGCCCCATTCTGGCGGGCCTCCATATGGATTTCCCGAAAGGGAAGGTCATTGCCGTCATGGGCGGTTCCGGCTCCGGCAAAACCACCGTCCTGCGCCTGATCGGCGGCCAGATCCGCCCGAAAAGCGGCCATGTGCAGGTCGACGGCCAGACCGTGGACAAGCTGAAGACGGCCGATCTCTATCTGCTGCGCCGCAAAATGGGCATGCTGTTCCAGCATGGCGCCCTGTTCACCGACCTTACCGTATTCGAAAACGTGGCCTTCCCGCTGCGCGAGCATACCGACCTGCCGGAAGAGCTGATCCGCGACCTGGTGCTGATGAAGCTGCACGCCGTCGGCCTGCGCAATGCCGCCAAGCTGAAACCGGGCGAAATCTCGGGCGGCATGGCGCGCCGCGTGGCCCTGGCGCGCTCCATCGCCCTCGACCCGCAACTGATCATGTATGACGAGCCGTTTGCGGGCCTGGACCCGATTTCCATGGGCGTCACTGCCAACCTGATCCGCAACCTGAACGATGCGCTCGGCTCGACCTCCATCCTGGTATCGCACGACGTGAAAGAATCCTTCCAGATTGCCGACTATGTGTACTTCCTGTCGCAAGGCAAGGTGGTGGCGCATGGCACCCCGGCCGACATGCTGGTGTCCACCGACCCTTACGTGAAGCAGTTCGTGCACGCCGAGGCGGACGGCCCCGTGCCCTTCCACTATCCCGGCAAGTCGCTGGCAGATGACCTGGGACTGGGAGGCCGCGCATGATCCTGCTCCGTCCTATCGAACGCATCGGCCTGGCTACCCGGACCACGGTGCGCGAATACATTGAGAGCGTCGGCCTGTCCACGCGCATGTTCTTCGCCATGCTGGGCCTGTCGCCCGGCCTGCTGCGCCGTCCGCGCCTGCTGATCGAGCAGCTGCACTTCATCGGCAACTATTCGCTGCTGATCATCACCCTGTCCGGCCTGTTTGTCGGCATGGTGCTGGGCCTGCAGGGCTACTACACGCTGAATAAATACGGCGCCGAGGAATCCGTCGGCCTGCTGGTGGCGCTGGGCCTGACCCGCGAACTGGGGCCGGTGATCACGGCCCTGCTGTTCGCCGGCCGCGCCGGCACCTCGCTGACCGCTGAAATCGGCCTGATGAAGGCCGGTGAGCAGCTGTCCGCCATGGAAATGATGGCCGTGAACCCGATCCAGCGCGTGCTGGCGCCCCGTTTCTGGGCCGGCGTGATCTCGGTGCCCCTGCTGGCATCGATTTTTAGCGCGGTCGGCGTGTTCGGCGGCTACCTGGTCGGCGTCAAGCTGATCGGTGTGGACGAAGGCGCCTTCTGGTCGCAGATGCAGAACGGCGTCGACGTGTGGAAAGACGTGTTCAACGGTTTCGCCAAGAGCGTGGTGTTCGGCATTGCCATTACCTTCATCGCCCTCTACCAGGGCTATGAAGCCCAGCCGACGCCGGAAGACGTGGCGGGCGCCACCACCCGTACCGTGGTCGTGTCCTCGCTGATGATCTGGTGGCTGGACTTCATGCTGACCGCTCTGATGTTCAGTAAATAAGACAATAAGAATACCTTCGCTCAAGCGCTCTGCGCGCTTCGGCAAAAACCTATAGGATTAGTTTTATGCAACGCAAATCGGTGGATCTCTGGGTTGGCCTCTTCGTCGTGGCGGGTGTCGCTGCGCTGATGTTCCTCGCCCTGCGGGCGGGCAATATGAGCACGCTGAGCTTCTCGAAGACGTACGAAATCACGGCCAGTTTCGACAATATCGGCAGCCTCAAGCCACAGGCGGCGGTGAAAGCCTCCGGCGTGGTGGTGGGCCGCGTGTCGCGCATCGTGTTCGACGACAAGAGCTACAAGGCTGCTGTCACACTGGACATGGAAGAAGGCTACAAGTTCCCGAAAGACAGCTCGGCCAAGATCCTGACTTCCGGCCTGCTGGGCGAGCAATACATCGGCATCGAAGCCGGCGGCGACGAAGCGAACCTGAAGGGCGGCGACAAGATCGCGCGCACCCAGTCCGCCGCGGTGCTGGAAGACCTGATTAACCAATTTATTTATAGCAAGGCTGCTGACGGAAAGGACTCCAATTGATGAGCCAAACGACCCTGCGCCGCACCCTGCTGGCGCTGGCCGCCACCGCCGCCCTGAGCGGCTGCGCCACGAGCAATAACCCGGCCGACCCGCTGGAAGGCTACAACCGGGCCATGTTCAAGTTCAACGATACCGTTGACAACGCTGTGCTGAAGCCGGTGGCCACCGGCTACAAGAAGGTGACCCCGGACTTCGTGCAGACCGGCGTGGGCAACTTCTTCGGCAACCTGTCCGACGTGTGGACCGCTGCCAACAACCTGATGCAAGGCAAGGGCCAGGAAGGCATGTCGGACGTGATGCGCGTTGCCATCAACTCCACCTTCGGCCTGCTGGGCCTGCTGGACATCGCTTCTGAAGCCGGTTTCCAGAAGCATAACGAAGACCTGGGCCAGACCATGGGCTACTACGGCGTGACGCCGGGGCCGTACCTCGTGCTGCCGCTGCTGGGCCCTTCCACCCTGCGCGACACGGTGGGCCTGCCGGTCGATATGGCCGCCGATCCGTGGACCTACAAGGACCCGGCCAATGTGCGCAATATCGGCACCGCGGTCCGCCTGGTCGACAAGCGTGCCCAGCTGCTGGACGCCACCTCGCTGCTGGAAGATGCGGCGCTGGACCGCTACCAGTTCATCCGCGACGGCTGGCTGCAGCGCCGCCGCAGCCAGGTCTATGACGGCGACCCGCCGCCGGAGCCGCAGAAGCCGGAAACCACCGAGGCCAACTGAGCAGGGCGCTGCCCGATGCCGGGGGCGCGATATAATGCCCCCGACGGCTGCGCATGGGCGCCAGCCGCGACTTTATAGGTTAGACAAGATGAAACTGATCAAGCAACTTCTCGCTTTCGCTACCGTGTCCTTCGTGCTGGCCGCGCCGGTGCAGGCACAGAACGCCAATGAAGCGCCGGACGCGCTGGTAAAACGCATCAGCAGCGAAGTGCTGGAAACGGCCAAGAACGACAAGCAGATCCAGGCGGGCGACTCCAAGCGCGTGATGGACCTGGTGGAAACCAAGATCCTGCCTTACGTCGACTTCGAACGCATGACCCAGCTGGCCGCCGGCCGCTACTGGCGTGAAGCCACGCCGGAGCAGAAGCGCGCCCTGTCCGCCGAGTTCCGCACCCTGCTGATCTTCACCTACTCGGGCGCCCTGTCCCAGGTAAAAAACCAGACCGTGGAATTCAAGCCGCTGCGCGCCGCTGCCGGCGACACCGAAGTGGAAGTGCGTTCCGTGGTCAACCAGCCACGCGGCGAACCGGTGCCGCTGAACTACCGCGTCGCCAAGACCGCTTCCGGCTGGAAAATCTATGACATCAATGTGCTGGGCGCTTGGCTGGTGGAAACCTACAAGAGCACCTTCAGCAGCGAAATCAGCAAGGGCGGCATCGACGGCCTGATCAAGACCCTGGCCGCCCGCAACAAGCAGCTGGCCAGCAAGCCGCTGAACACCCAGCCTGTGAAATAAGCCATGAGCGACAACACCATGCAATCCCTGAGCGCCCTGACCGTGGATAACGCCACGGCAGCGCTGGAACACGGCCTGGCCGCCATTCGCGCCGGCCAAACCGTGTTCGACCTGGGCAATGTGGTGTCGGTCGACTCGGCTGCCGTATCCGTGATGCTGGCCTGGCAGCGTGCTGCTGCCGATGCCGGCATCCGCCTTGAACTGCAAAACCTGCCTGACCCTCTCCGCAGCCTGACCAAGCTGTACGGTGTTTGCTCGCTGGTATCGCCCGCCCTGGCCGATTCCCCAGCTGACCTGCACCATCATTGACCCCCGCCCCACCCCGCCACCCCCGCAGTACCGTTTTTCCCTGGTCCGGCATAGCCGAACCAAAATTCCAATATAATTGACCGTTGCCGTTGCCTGTAGAGCCGCGGCGCTCGCATCCCCGGCCGCAAGGCCGCCAGCGCAACGGTCAGCGTTGCTCAGAAAACTAACAGCCAAGCATGACAGCAATCGAAATCAGCAATGTCGAGAAGCGCTACAAGTCGCTCCAGGCACTGGGCGGCGTGTCGCTCAAGATCGAAGAAGGCGAGTTTTTCGGCCTGCTCGGTCCCAATGGCGCCGGTAAAACCACCCTTATCTCCATCATCGCGGGCCTGATCCGTGCTGATGCGGGCAGCGTGAAGATCCATGGCCACGATGTGGTCAGCGACTTCCGCGAGGCGCGCAAGAAGCTCGGCGTGGTGCCGCAGGAACTGGTGTTCGATCCCTTCTTCACGGTGCGCGAAACGCTGCGCCTGCAGTCCGGTTATTTCGGCCTGCCGAATAACGACAAGTGGATCGACGAGGTGATGGAAAACCTCGACCTGACCAAGAAGGCGGACACCAATATGCGCGCCCTGTCCGGCGGCATGAAGCGCCGCGTGCTGGTCGCGCAGGCGCTGGTGCACAAGCCTCCCGTCATCGTGCTCGACGAGCCGACCGCCGGGGTGGACGTGGAGCTGCGCCAGACGCTGTGGAAATTCATCTCGCGCCTGAACCGCGAAGGCCACACCGTGGTGCTCACCACCCACTATCTTGAAGAAGCCCAGGCCATGTGCAAGCGCGTGGCCATGCTCAAGTCGGGCAAAGTGGAAGCGCTGGACACCATGTCCAACCTGATCCGCCGCATCAGCGGCTCGCAGCTGATCGTGCACATGAAACAGGGCACGCTGCCGGATGATTTGCGTCCTCTTATCACGCATCCGGAAGGCGAGAACAAATTCAGCCTGCGCATCAACGAATACTCGGAAGTGGAAAAAATCCTCGCCCGCCTGCGTGAAAGCGGCGCCGTCATCGACGAGATGCAGCTGCAGCAGGCCGACCTGGAAGACATCTTCCTGCAAATTATGGAAGGGAACACCGTCGCATGATTTCCACCGGTTTCCGCACCCTCGTCTACAAAGAGACGCTGCGCTTCTATAAAGTCGCCACCCAGACCATCGCCGCGCCGATCCTCACGGCCATGCTCTATCTGCTGATCTTCGGCCACGTGCTCGAAGGCCGCGTGCAGGTGTATCCAGGTGTGACTTACACCGCCTTCCTGATTCCGGGCCTGGTGATGATGAGCGTCCTGCAGAACGCATTCGCCAACTCGTCGTCTTCGCTGATCCAGTCCAAGATCACGGGCAACCTCGTGTTCGTGCTGCTCACGCCACTGTCGCACTGGGAACTGTTCTCGGCCTATGTGATTGCCGCCATGGTGCGCGGCATTGCCGTCGGCCTGGGCGTGTTCCTCGTTACGGCATGGTTCGCGCACATGAGCTTTGCGTGGCCGCTGTGGATTCTCGTGTTCGCGCTGCTGGGCGCCGCCATTCTCGGCACCATGGGCCTGATCGCAGGCATCTGGGCTGAAAAGTTCGACCAGCTGGCCGCCTTCCAGAACTTCCTGATCATGCCGCTGACCTTCCTGTCCGGCGTGTTCTACTCGATTCATTCGCTGCCGCCGTTCTGGCTCACCGTATCGCACCTGAACCCGTTCTTCTACATGATCGACGGCTTCCGCTACGGCTTCTTCGGCCAGTCCGACATCAATCCATGGACCAGCCTTGGCATCGTTGCCGCCTTCCTGGTGGTGCTGGCGCTGGCGGCCATTCGTCTTCTGCGCAGCGGCTACCGCCTGCGCCACTAAAAGGAACTACCGTGACCACCACCCCTGAAGCCATCCACGGCTACATCGCCGCCGGACTCGAATGCACCCACCTCGAAGTGGAAGGCGACGGCCAGCATTTCCAGGCCGTGATCGTTTCGCCTGCCTTCGCCGGCAAGCGCCCGATCCAGCGCCACCAGCTGGTGTATGCAGCGCTGGGCGACCGCATGCGTGAAGAGATTCACGCGCTGTCGATGAAAACCCTGACCCCTGAAGAATTCCAAGGATAAGCAGACATGGACAAACTCCTCATCACCGGCGGCAAGCGCCTCATGGGCGACATCCAGATTTCCGGCGCCAAGAACGCGGCGCTGCCTATCCTGTGCGCGGGCCTGCTGACGGCCGGCGACCTGGAGCTGTCCAATGTGCCGAACCTGCATGACGTGTCGACCATGCTCAAGCTGCTGCGCCAGACCGGCCTGGCAGTGGAGCAGAATGGCGACAAGGTCACCATGAACGGTTCGAAGATCGACAAGCTGGAAGCGCCATATGAGCTGGTGAAAACCATGCGCGCTTCCATCCTGGTACTCGGCCCGCTGCTGGCCCGCTTCGGCCAGGCGAAGGTTTCGCTGCCGGGCGGCTGCGCCATCGGCTCGCGCCCGGTGGACCAGCACATCAAGGGCCTGCGCGCGCTGGGCGCCGAGATTTCGATCGATGCCGGCTATATCTACGCCAAGGCGAAGAAGCTGAAGGGCACGCGCGTGGTCACCGACATGATCACCGTGACCGGCACCGAGAACCTGCTGATGGCAGCCACGCTGGCCGAAGGCGAAACCGTGCTGGAAAACGCAGCGCGCGAACCGGAAGTGACCGACCTGGCCAACCTGCTGGTGGCCATGGGCGCGAAGATCGACGGCATTGGCACCGACCGCCTCGTGATCCAGGGTGTGCCTGCGCTGAACGGCGCGAAGCACGCCGTGATCTCGGACCGTATCGAAGCCGCGACCTTCCTGTGCGCCGTGGCGGCAGCAGGCGGCGACATCACCATCCGCAACACCCGTACCGACATTCTCGATGCAGCGCTGGACAAGCTGCGCGATATCGGCGTGAAGCTGACCGTTGGCGACAACTGGATCCGCGCGCAGATGGATGGCCGTCCGAAGCCAGTCAACTTCCGCACTACTGAATATCCGGGCTTCCCCACCGATATGCAGGCGCAGTTCATGGCCGTGAACATCATCGCCGATGGCCAGAGCCGTGTGCAGGAAACCATCTTCGAAAACCGCTTCATGCACGTGCAGGAGATGAACCGCCTGGGCGCGAAGATCGAGACCGACGGCAACACGGCCCATATCACCGGCGTATCGCAGCTGATCGGCGCGCCAGTGATGGCAACCGACCTGCGCGCCTCCGCATCGCTGGTGATCGCAGGCCTCGCCGCCAAAGGCGAAACGCTGGTGGACCGCATCTATCACCTGGACCGTGGCTACGACCGCATGGAACTGAAACTGTCCGCCGTAGGCGCCAATATCACCCGTATCAAGTAAATCATGTCCTCACAGCTTATCCTTGCCCTGTCGAAGGGCCGCATTTTCGAAGATACCCTGCCGCTGCTGGCTGCAGCAGGTATTACGGTGACCGAGAATCCGGAAACTTCGCGCAAGCTGATCCTGCCGACCAACGATCCGGACGTGCGGGTGCTGATCGTGCGCGCCACCGATGTGCCGACCTATGTGCAGCATGGCGCGGCGGACTTCGGCGTGGCAGGCAAGGATGTGCTGCTGGAGCATGGCGGTGAAGGCCTGTACCAGCCGGTGGACCTGAACATCGCGCAGTGCCGCATGTCGGTGGCCGTGAAAGCGGGCTTCGACTACGAAAGCGCGGTGCGCCAGGGCGCGCGCCTGCGCGTGGCCACCAAGTTCACGCAGACTGCGCGCGAACACTTCGCTTCGAAGGGCGTGCACGTCGACCTGATCAAGCTGTATGGCTCCATGGAGTTGGCGCCGCTGGTCGGCCTGTCGGACGCCATTGTCGACCTGGTAAGCACCGGCAGCACGCTGCGCGCCAACAACCTGGTGGAAGTGGAAGAGATCATGCAGATCTCCTCGCGCCTGGTCGTCAACCAGGCCGCGCTGAAACTCAAACGCGCCCGCCTGCAACCGATTATTGAAGCGTTCGAACGCGCTTCCAAAGCCAAAGCGACACAATCATGATCCGCAAGCTCGACTCCACCCAGATCGATTTCCAGGAAAAGCTCGACGCGCTGCTGGCCTTCGAAGCCGAAACCGACTACGCCATCGAGACCGCGGTTGCGGACATCATCAAGCATGTGCGCGCACGCGGCGACGAGGCAGTGGTGGAGTACACCAACAAGTTCGACCGCATTCCGAACGGCGGCGCGGCCGATATCCACGCCTTCGAGATCGGCCAGCAGGAGCTGGACGCAGCGCTGGCCGCGCTGCCGGAAAAGCAGCGCGTGGCGCTGCAGACGGCCGCAGAGCGTATCCGCCTGTTCCACGAACGCCAGAAGCAGGAGCTGCAGGGCTTCACCTACACCGAGGCTGACGGCACGGTGCTGGGCCAGCGCATCACGCCGCTGGACCGCGTGGGCATCTATGTCCCCGGCGGCAAGGCTGCCTACCCAAGCTCGGTACTGATGAACGCCGTGCCCGCGAAAGTCGCAGGGGTGGGCAAAATTATCATGGTGGTGCCGACGCCGGACGGCGTGAAGAACCAGATGGTGCTGGCCGCCGCAGCGATTGCGGGCGTGACCCGCGTGATCGGCATCGGCGGCGCACAGGCTGTGGCAGCACTGGCCTACGGCACCGAATCGATCAAGGCGGTCGACAAGATCGTCGGCCCCGGCAATGCGTATGTGGCGGCTGCCAAGCGCCGCGTGTTCGGCGCTGTGGGCATCGACATGATCGCCGGCCCGTCTGAAATCCTCGTGATCTGCGACGGAACCACGGACCCCGACTGGGTGGCCATGGACCTGTTCTCGCAGGCCGAGCACGACGAATTGGCGCAAGCCATCCTGCTCTGCCCGGACGACGGCTACATCGCGAAGGTGGAAGCCAGCATCGCCAGACTGCTGCCGGAAATGCCGCGTGCAGAAGTGATCCGCACCTCGCTGAAAGACCGCGGCGCGCTGATCAAGGTAAAGGACATGGCGGAAGCCTGCGAAATCGCCAACGGCATCGCCGCCGAACACCTGGAAATCTCCGCCGAAAACCCGCAGCAGTGGGCTGACAAGATTCGCCACGCAGGCGCGATGTTCCTCGGCCGCTTCTCGTCCGAATCGCTGGGCGACTACTGCTGCGGCCCGAACCACGTGCTGCCGACTTCGCGCACGGCGCGTTTCTCGTCGCCGTTGGGCGTCTATGACTTCCAGAAGCGTTCCTCCGTGATCCACGTGAGCGAAGCAGGCGCACAGACGCTGGGCAAGGTAGCGGCCGAACTGGCTTATGGAGAAGGACTGCAGGCCCACGCCCGCAGCGCGGAACTGCGCCTGAAGACCGGCGCATGAAGAAGTGGCTGAACCAGGTCTTCTGCGAAGATGCGCTGGAAGGGCTGAAGCGTATTCCCGATGGTTCGGTTGACCTGATCCTGACGGACCCGCCGTACAACCTGGGCAAGGACTACGGCAACACCTCGGACCAGCAGACGGTGGAAGAATACCTGCGCTGGACCGAGCAATGGGTGGATGCGGCGCTGCCGAAGCTGAAAGCGAACGGCAGCCTGTACATCTTCCTCACCTGGCGCTTTTCGCCGGAGATCTTCGTGATGCTGAAGAAGCGCATGACGATGATGAACGAGATTATCTGGGATCGCCGCGTGCCCTCGATGGGCGGCAGCACCCGCAGTTTCACCTCGGTGCACGATACGGTAGGCTTCTTCGTGCGCCGCAAGGATTACTACTTCGACCTCGACGCCGTGCGCATTCCCTACGATGCCGAGACGAAGAAAGCCCGCTCGCGTTCGATTTTCGTCGGCGCGAAATGGCTGGAAGTGGGCTACAACCCGAAAGATTTGTGGAGCGTATCCAGGCTTCACCGCGAGCATTCCGAGCGGGTCGATCACCCGACGCAGAAGCCGCTGGAGATTATCGAGCGCATGGTCAAGGCCTCCTGCCCGCCGGATGGCGTGGTGCTGGACCTGTTCATGGGCAGCGGAACGACGGCCCTTGCAGCAAAACGCTGCGGCCGGAACTTTGTCGGCTTCGAACTGAATGCCGAGTACTGCAAGATTATCGCCGAACGGCTGGCGCTGGAAGACAATCCGGCGCCGCAGAAGAAAACATCGACCCGGAGTAAAACGAAATGTCCCTCGATCGCCTGATCGCCAACACCATCCGTTCCGACGTGCGCGCCATCGGCGTGTATCACGTGCCGGACGCGAGCGGCTACATCAAGCTCGACGCGATGGAAAACCCTTACGCGCTGCCGCAGGCGCTGCGCGAGGAACTGGGCACGCGGCTTGCCGATGTGGCCCTGAACCGCTACCCCGTCGCTTCCTACAGCACCATCAAGCAGCGCATCAACGCCAAGCTGGGTGTCCCAGCGGGCTACGACGTCATGCTGGGCAACGGCTCCGATGAGCTGATCGCCATCATGGCCGCGGCCTGCGCACACCAGGACCGCCGTGCTGTGATGCTGGCGCCGGTGCCTGCCTTCGTCATGTTCCAGCGCTCCGCGCAAATGGCGGGCATGGACTTCGTCGGCGTGCCGCTGAAAGCCGATTTCTCGCTCGACCTGCCTGCCATGCTGGCCGCCATCGCCGAGCACAAGCCCGCGCTGGTGTTCCTGGCCTACCCGAACAACCCGACCGGCAACCTGTTCGACGAAAACGCCATGCTGGAGATCATCCGCGCCCAGGGCGACGAAGGCCTGGTTGTGGTGGACGAAGCCTACGAGCCTTTCGCCCAGCAGAGCTTCATGCGCCGTCTGCCGGAGTTCGGTAACCTGATCGTGATGCGCACCCTGTCCAAACTGGGCCTGGCTGGCATCCGCCTCGGCTACATGTCGGCCGCCCCGGCCCTGCTGGAGCAGTTCGACAAGGTGCGGCCGCCGTACAACGTCAATGTGATGACCCAGGCCGCGGCCGAATTCGCCCTCGATCACCTCGATGTGCTGAACGAACAGGCGGCAATCCTGCGCGAACAGCGCGGAAAACTGAGTGCTGCCATGGCTGCCCTGCCGGGCGTCACGGTATTCCCCTCGGCCGCCAATTTCATCCTGATTCGGGTGCCGGATGCGGACGCGGTGCAGGCGCAACTGCTGTCCCGCAAAGTCCTCATCAAAAATATGAGTAAAATGCACAGTGTGCTGGCCAATTGCCTCCGTATTACGGTCAGCACGCCGGAAGAGAATGCCGCCCTCCTCGACGCACTTACTGCCTCGCTGGCGGCCTGATTCCCAACTAGAGCTTCCCATGAACCGCACCGCCGACATTACCCGCAATACCAACGAGACGCAGATCCGTGTCGCCCTCAACCTGGATGGCACCGGCGTTCAGAAACTGAACACGGGTGTTCCCTTCCTCGACCATATGCTGGACCAGATCGCGCGCCACGGCCTGATCGACCTGGACGTGCAGGCCACGGGCGATACCCACATCGACAACCACCACACGGTGGAAGATGTGGGCATCACGCTGGGCATGGCCATCGCCAAGGCAATCGGCGACAAGAAGGGCATCCGCCGCTACGGCCACGCCTATGTGCCGCTGGACGAGGCGCTGTCGCGCGTCGTCATCGACTTCTCGGGCCGTCCCGGCATCGAGTACCACATTCCGTTCACCCGCGCGATGATCGGCGGCTTCGACGTGGACCTGACCCTGGAATTCTTCCGCGGCTTCGTCAACCACGCACAGGTCACGCTGCATATCGACAACCTGCGCGGCACCAACGCCCACCACCAGTGCGAAACGGTATTCAAGGCCTTCGGCCGCGCCCTGCGCATGGCCGTGGAGCTCGACGAACGCGCCGCCGGCACCATCCCATCCACCAAAGGAAGCCTGTAAGCCCTCACTTCAGGCTCTCGACATGAAAAAGATCGTTGTAGTTGACTACGGCATGGGGAATCTGCGCTCTGTCGCGCAGGCCCTGCGTGCCGTCGCGCCGGAAGCGGACGTCCGCAGTTCCGGCGAAGTGGCCGATATCGAAAGCGCCGAGCGCATCGTGCTGCCCGGCCAGGGCGCCATGCCGGACTGCATGCGCAGCCTGCGTGAATCCGGCGTGCAGGAAGCGCTGCTGCGCGCGGCGGAAAGCAAACCGCTGCTGGGCGTGTGCATCGGCGAACAGATGCTGTTCGACGGCAGCGAGGAAGGCGATGCCTCCGGCCTCGGCCTGCTGCCGGGCAAGGTAGTGCGTTTCCGCCTCGACGGCCGCCTGCAGGATGACGGCTCGCGCTTCAAGGTGCCGCAGATGGGCTGGAACAAGGTAAAGCAGACCCGCGCGCATGCGCTGTGGGAAGGCATTCCGGATGACGCCTACTTCTACTTTGTGCACAGCTATTTTGCGCAGCCGCAGAACAGCGCGCACGTGGCGGGGGAAACCGTGTACGGTGACGCTTTCTGCTGCGCCGTTGCGCGCGACAATATCTTTGCTACGCAATTCCACCCCGAGAAAAGCGCAGGCACCGGCCTGCAGTTGTATAAAAACTTCGTCCACTGGAACCCTTAAACCATGCTGCTCATTCCTGCCATCGACCTCAAGGACGGTCACTGCGTTCGCCTCAAGCAAGGCGATATGGAACTTGCCACCGTCTTCTCCGAAGACCCTGCCGAAATGGCACGCCATTGGCTGAAGCAGGGCGCACGCCGCCTGCACCTGGTTGACCTGAACGGCGCCTTCGCCGGCAAGCCGAAGAACGAAGGTGCGGTGAAATCCATCCTCGCCGCCGTGCGCGATTTCGCGGACGAAAACGGCATTGAAGAAATCCCCGTGCAGCTGGGCGGCGGGATCCGCGACCTCGATACGATCGAGCGCTACCTGGATGACGGCATCAGCTACATCATCATCGGCACGGCGGCCGTGAAGAACCCCGGCTTCCTGCATGACGCCTGCGGCGCCTTCCCCGGCAATATCATCGTGGGCCTGGACGCCAAGGACGGCAAGGTGGCCACCGACGGCTGGAGCAAGATGTCCGGCCATGAGGTGATCGACCTGGCGAAGAAATTCGAAGGCTACGGCGTGGAGTCCATCGTCTACACCGACATCGGCCGCGACGGCATGATGGGCGGCGTGAATATTGAAGCCACCGTGAAGCTGGCGCAGGCCGTGCGCATTCCGATCATCGCATCGGGCGGCGTGCACACCATCAAGGACGTGGAAGCCCTGTGTGCCGTGCAGGACGAAGGCATCGAAGGCGTGATCTGCGGCCGTTCGATTTACGAAGGCACGCTGGACCTCAGCTCGGCGCAACTGCGCGCCGATGAACTGTCGGGCGACACCGAATAAGACAATCATCATGCTTGCGAAACGCATCATCCCCTGCCTGGACGTGACCAATGGCCGCGTCGTCAAAGGCGTCAACTTCACCGAGCTGCGCGACGCGGGCGACCCGGTGGAAATCGCGCGCCGCTACGACGAGCAGGGCGCGGACGAACTGACCTTCCTCGACATCACCGCATCGAGCGACAACCGTGGCCTGATCCTGGACATCATCGAAGCCGTGGCTTCCCAGGTCTTCATTCCACTCACCGTCGGCGGCGGCGTGCGCCAGGTGGAAGATGTGCGCCGCCTGCTGAACGCGGGCGCGGACAAGGTGAGCCTCAACACTTCCGCTGTGAGCAATCCGCAGCTGGTGTTCGACGCCTCGCAGAAGCACGGTTCCCAGTGCATCGTGGTGGCCATCGACGCCAAGCAGGTTTCGCGGGGCAAGTGGGAAGTGTTCACCCACGGCGGCCGCAATGCCACCGGCCTCGATGCCGTGGAGTGGGCGAAGAAAATGGAATCGCTGGGCGCCGGCGAACTGCTCCTGACCAGCATGGACCGCGACGGCACCAAGTCCGGTTTCGACCTGGGCCTGACGCGCGCGGTATCGGACGCTGTCAGCGTGCCGGTCATCGCCAGCGGCGGCGTGGGCGGCCTGCAGGACCTGGCCGACGGCATCAAGGAAGGCCGCGCCGACGCAGTGCTGGCAGCGAGCATCTTCCACTATGGCCAGCACACCGTGCAGGAAGCCAAGCGCTTCATGCACGGCCAGGGCATTCCGATGCGATTGGTGTAAGCATGACGACGCCACCTGTAGCAAACGCCAAATGGCTGAACCGCGTGAAATGGGACGAGCATGGCCTGGTGCCCGTGATCGCGCAGGAAGCCGGCAGCAACGACGTGCTGATGTTCGCCTGGATGAACCGCGATGCGCTGTACAAGACGGTGGAGCTGGGCGAAGCCGTGTACTGGAGCCGCTCGCGCAAGAAGCTGTGGCACAAGGGCGAAGAATCCGGCCACGTGCAGAAAGTGCTGGAGATCCGCCTCGACTGCGACCAGGACGTGGTGCTGCTGAAAGTGGAGCAGGCCGGCGGCATCGCCTGCCATACCGGCCGCCATGCCTGCTTCTTCAACAAGTTCGAGGGCGACCCGAAAGACGGCGACTGGCAGGAAGTTGAGCCGGTGCTGAAAGACCCGGAAACGATTTATACGGAATCCAAAAAATGAGCACGGTACTTGACCGCCTCGCGGTGCTGATTGAAGGCCGCAAGCCTGCCAATGGCGGCGACCCTGCCACTTCCTATGTGGCCAAGCTGTTCGCCAAGGGTGACGACGCCATCCTCAAGAAGGTCGGCGAAGAAGCCACCGAGACCGTGATGGCCGCCAAGGATGCGCGCGTATCCGGCGATGCCAGCAAGGTCCTGTACGAATGCGCGGATCTGTGGTTCCATTCCATCGTGATGCTGGCGCAGTTCGGCCTGACGCCGCAACAGGTGCTGGATGAGCTGGCGCGCCGCGAAGGCATGTCCGGCATTGAAGAAAAAGCATCGCGCCAACCAGATTGAGGAAGACAACGTGGAAAACTGCCTGTTCTGCAAAATCGCCGCCAAGAAGATTCCTTCGTCCATCGTGTATGAAGACGACGAGCTGCTGGCCTTCAAGGACATTAACCCGGCCGCCCCGGTGCACCTGCTGGTGATTCCGAAAGAACACGTGGCCACGCTGTCCGACACCAACGCCAGCCACGCGCCCCTGCTGGGCAAGATGCTGGCGCTGGCGCCGAAACTGGCGGAAGAACACGGCATTTCCGTGACCTACGACGCGGACGGCACCCCGAACCGCGGCTACAAGACCCTGATCAACAGCGGTCCCGATGGCGGCCAGGAGGTCTACCACCTGCACCTGCATATGTACGGCGGCCCGCGCCCCTGGAAAGGCCAGCGCTGAACGGGTTTCTTCTCGTCAAAATGACAGACACATGACAGGGGCCGCATCGCGTATACTGTCTGTTCCAACCGAATTCGGGCATTGCTGCCCTGCAAGGAGAAAATGATGGGTTCTATGAGCATCTGGCACTGGCTGATCGTCCTCGTGGTGGTCATGCTGGTGTTTGGCACCAAGAAGCTGGGCAATATCGGTTCCGACCTGGGCAAGGCCGTCAAAGGCTTCAAGGATGGCGTGAAGAACGGCGATGAAGAGCCGCAGGCCAATGGCCAGCCAACCCCGCCGCCTTCGCAAGTGACCGACAAGGGCACCATCGAAGTGGAAGCCAAGGAAAAGCACAAGGTTTAAGCAGGTGATCGATCTCGGTCTTTCCAAACTGGCCATTATCGGGGTCGTCGCGCTGGTCGTGATCGGTCCCGAACGGCTGCCCAAGGTGGCGCGCATGGCGGGCACCCTGTACGGCCGCGCCCAGCGCTACCTGCACGACGTGAAGAACGAAGTGAGCCGGGAGATCGAGCTGGAAGAGCTGCGCAACCTGCAGAAGAATGTGCAGGAGACGGCGCAGTCCTTCAAGGAAGACGTTGAGGGTTCCCTCGCCAAGAATATGTCGGATGTGGAGGATGCCTTCCGCATCGACAATCCGCTGCACGACGAACATCACCACGACAGCTACGCCTCGATCACCAACGACGACCTGGTGCGCAAGGCCAAGGACTTCCGCCGCAAGCGCCTGGTGCGCACATCGGCCGTGCCGCTGTGGTACAAGCAGCGCAACGGCGGCCGCATGCACGTGGTCTCCGGCGCGGCGCGCGTGGCGCGCTTCCGTCCGCGCAGCGGCAAACCCCCTGCATCCTTCTACTAAATGAGCAACGAAAACCCGGCCGAAGAAACCTTCATCAGCCACCTCGTCGAGCTGCGCGACCGTCTTGTCAAAGCATCCATCGGTATCGTGTTGGTGACCGTGGCGCTGATGATCTGGCCCGGCCCTTCCCATATCTACGACATCATTGCGCAGCCGATGATTGCCGCGCTGCCGGCCGGCTCCAAGATGATTGCCACCGGCGTGATCGCGCCCTTCCTGGTGCCGATGAAGGTCACGCTGGCACTGGGCTTCATCGTCGCGCTGCCCTGGGTGCTGTATCAGCTGTGGGCCTTCATTGCGCCCGGCCTGTACACGCACGAAAAGCGCCTGGTGGCGCCGCTGGTGATTTCTTCTTCCCTGCTGTTCGTGGCGGGCGTGGCCTTCTGCTACTTCTTCGTGTTCGGCCGCGTGTTCCACTTCATCGCCGACTTCTCGCCGACCTCGATTGCGGTGACGCCGGATATCGAGAACTACCTCGATTTCGTGATGTCGATGTGCCTCGCCTTCGGCGCGACCTTCGAGGTGCCGGTGGTGGTGGTGATCCTGGTGCGGATGGGGTTGGTGACGCTGGCCAAGCTGAAGGAATGGCGGCCTTATGTGATCGTCGGCGCTTTCGTCATCGCCGCCATCGTGACCCCGCCGGATGTGGTCAGCCAGTTCTCGCTGGCGATTCCGATGTGGCTGCTGTTCGAGCTCGGGCTGCTGGTCTCCCCGATCTTCGTCAAGGTCACCCAGGCGCCGGAAGAAAAAGCCTAAAGTATCTTCGCGAGGATGACCAGCGTCACGCTGATATGAACTATGCATACGGTGGTGAGCGCAACGAGCACCATTTGCATCGTATTCAGGCGTCGATTGATGCGCTCTTCCAATGCATTCAGCATCTCTTGAACCCGCGCAAGAATATCGGCCTTCAGCAAAGCTATGTCGGCATCTACAGCGACAGGCGTGTCCTTGAGAACTTCCGCAAGCGCTGAAGCATGTGCTTCAGCCTGTTCTTGCGGAACTCCCGCCGCACTCAGCTTTCCAGCATAGCGATTAGTGTCGAAAGGTACTGGCATGGGCATGATCGCTCCCTGAAATCAGATTAGCACACGGCGCACCAATGCGCCGTGTTTTCATGCCAGCGTACCTGCTTACTGCATCAGTTCCTTGATGACGCGCACAGGTGCGCTGCCGTAGCTGAGGAAGTCCTCATGGAAGTCCTTGAGCGAGAACCTACCGCCCAAAGCCTGCTTGCGCTGTTCGCGCAATTCCATGATCTCGCTGTAGCCACTGAAGTAGCTGGTGAGCTGCACGGAGCTAAGCTGCACGCGGCGCCATTTCTCCTCGGCCTCACGCTGTGTCTGGAAGGCCTGGCGCACGAGCAGGTCGATGGCTTGTTCGCGCTGCATGCCCAGCACGTGCACGCTGTAATCGAGAATGGTATTGGTCACGCTGCGCAGGTTCCATTTCGACCACATCAGCCACATCTCCGGCGCATTGTCGCCATAGCCGGACTCCAGCATCATGCGTTCGCCGTAGACCGCCCAGCCCTCCACCATCGCGCCATTGCCGAAGATGGCCTTCACCAGCGATGGCGACTTGTTCGCGTACACCAGCTGCGCATAGTGGCCCGGAATCGCCTCGTGGATGTTCAGGATCTGCAGCATCCAGTGGTTGTATTCGCGCAGGGTGCTTTCGGCCTGCTCCGGCGTGGCATCGTCCAGCGGCGTCACGTTGTAGTAGGTGCGGTCGCCCGGACGGTAAGGGCCCGGCGCCTCGATGCTGGCGCCCGCCACGCCACGCTGGTACACCGGCGTTTCGCGCACCACCAGCGGCTTGTCCTCGTCCAGCGTCAGCAGATTGCGCTGCACAACGTACTGCTTCAAGAGCGGAATCTGGCGCTGAATCTCTGGGAAGAATTGCTCGCGCGGCACATGGTTCTCTGAGAGCTTGGAGATCATCATGCCGATCTTCTCGGTGCGGTCGGCGGGCTTCGGCGTATTCGGCAGATACTTCGGCCACAGCTCCTCGGTGTAGCGATCCATATTCGCCAGCAGCTGTTCGCGGGCGGCCAGGGCTTTCTGGTAGGTCTGTTCAGCGGTGCTGGCCGACTGGATGTCGAAAGCGAACTTCTGCTCGTACAGATCGCGGCCGATGCGGAAGGAGCGCGCGGCGGTGGTGGTGGCCAGGGTCTTGTCCAGCTCACCGAGCCAGGCCGCATAACCTTCCACGGCCGTCTTTGCGGCGGCGACGCGCTGTGCGAACAGGCCCTTCTCGTTGGCGGCCAGCGGTGACGCTTCCGCCTCTTTCGCCAGTTCATCCAGCAGGCTGATAACGCCCGGCGCCTGCTGTACGGCCAGCTGCGTGTGTTCGCGCGTAGGATTCACGATGTTCTTGCGCGCTGCGTCGTAATAGGCCGGCACATTGGCGATGCGGCGCAGCAGGGTGCGCAAGCGCTGCGGCTTCGAGGCGTACTCGGTGTGCAGGATGTAGTCGATCGGGCTGGCGATGTTGTACAGCGCCGGATTCCACTCATACTCGCGGAAGGTATTCAGGTACCACAGGTCCGACTGCAGCTTGTTCACCAGCAGCGCATGGTCGGTGCGCTGGCGTGGCGACAGCTCGCGCGCATTGATCTTGCCGAGGCGTTCCATCCATTCCTCGATGAAGGCCTGCTGGCGCTGGCGGGTGGCGGGATCGAGCACGGTCAGGGTCGCAGCCGTATCGTACTTGCCCATCACGATGGCCGTTTCGGGATCGATGCGCCACAGCGCGGTCAGGAACTGGCCGCTGGCGGTATCGAAACTGCGGTCGGCGCGGCGTTCGGCCGGCAGCGGCGGCAGCGATACCACCTTCTTCGTATCTTTGCCCGCTTTGCTGCCCTTGCCGGATTTGGCGGAGGATTTGCCGCCCGCCTTCTTGCTGCCCTTGCCGGACTTGCTGGATTTGCCCGAGCTGCTTTTCTTGCTGCTGCTCTTTTTGGAAACGCTGGATGTTTTGGCCTTGCCGGATTTGGCCGGCTGTCTGGCTGCTTCGGCCGGCGCCAGCGCCAGGCTCATCAGCATTGCGGCCAGCGCAATCTTGGTCTTGATCATTCGATAACCTCGTTAAGTCGTGCGTGGGAGATTACCACTTCTGGCGTCCGATTTGACGAGGCTGTTACATGACGCTACAAGCTCAGGCCAGCTGGCCGTCGCGGATCAGGGACTGGTGGCGCGCATTGACCAGGGCCACGGCATCCTTGCCGCGCGCCATATGGCTCAGCACGATCTCGCTGTCTTTGGTGAAGCGGTGGCCAACGCGGATGGTATAGCTGCGCAGCGCCCAGCTCCAGAAGGACTGCACGAAGGTCGCTTCATCCATATCGCGCCATTTCACGCCCTGCACGCCCTTGGCCCACGGCAGCACGCCGGAATACAGCCACACGCCCACCTCATCGTAATAGAGCTGAACACTGCGAATCACCATTACTTTGTAAATGATGATCAGCGCCGAAATAATCAGCACGGCCGCGGCCGCCAGCTCTGAATATACGAAAGCCAGGCGCAGCATGAACACCATGACCACGGCGAACAGCGTGATGCCGACATAGGCAGTCCAGGCCTTACGGCACAGCAGCGTTCCATGCGCGGCGATATCGGTGGCGTTATCCTCTTCCATCCGTCAATCATTGCACAACAGCCGAGCCCGTGTCCACCCTGGGGTCAGGCACCAAGGTGGACACGGGCTCGGCTGTGTTGGGCTCAACCTGGCGTGACATTGGGGGCCTGACCCCATGGTGTCAGCCTTGGCGGCTGTCCATGCGCTCGGGGTGGTCTTGCTGGGCGAAGTGGTCGAGGATGGCGGCGATCTGGACGCTCTGGGCGTCGCTGGCGAGGTCAACGTGCATCAGGCAGGTGTTGCGCTGCACCGGTGTGCGCAGCTCGGATTGGGCGGATTGGCGGTTGGGACTGCCGCGCGGCGGCGTGGGGGCGTTCTCGATATCCACCACGAAGTTGCCTTGCACCGGGCCGCCGTCGTCTTCCAGCGTGCGCAGATGAATCGCGGAAGAATCAATGCCCGCCGCCAGCAGGGCGTCACGGGCCTGGTGGGCAATGCTGAAACTGTCGAATACGCGCAGCAGGGAATCGGCCATGATGTGCTCCTCGTGTGAGAACACATCATAGCGCCGCCCCTGCCCGCGCAGCGCGCGCTTAGCGGCGCAGGCCTTCGTGCAGCATGGCCAGCATATCGTCCGCGCTCATGCGTGCGGACAGGTCGCTGCCGTCGAGCAGGCTGTCGGCCAGCTCGCGCTTGTGGCTGTGCAGGTCAACAATGCCTTCCTCGATCGTGTGCCGTGCCACCAGGCGGTAAATCGTCACCGGACGCTGCTGGCCCATGCGGTGTGCCCGGTCGGATGCCTGGTCTTCCACGGCCGGGTTCCACCATGGATCCATGTGGATCACGTAGTCGGCCGCCGTCAGGTTGATGCCAACGCCGCCCGCTTTCAGGCTGATGAGGAAGACATCGCCTTCGCCAGCCTGGAAAGCATCCACGCGGCGCTTGCGTTCGGCCATCGGCGTGGCGCCGTCGAGATACTGGTAGCTCACGCCATGCGCGTCCAGGTGCACACGGATCAGCGACAGGTGGTCCACGAACTGGCTGAACACCAGTACCTTGTGCCTGTTCTCCAGCAGGCCGCCCAGCAGTTCCGAGAAGGCATCCAGCTTGCTGCTGCGCAGGCGCAGCGCGGGCGCCACCAGGTTCGGGTTGCAGCAGGCGCGGCGCAGCTTCATGATCTCGGCCAGGATCTGCATCGACTTGCGGTCGGCCGGGCCTTCGATGGCGGCCAGCTTGTCCATCGCATCGCGGCGCAGCGATTCGTACAGTGCCGCTTCGTCGGCAGAAAGATCAACTTCCAGTGTAATCTCGGTGCGCGCCGGCAGCTCGGTCAGCACCTGCGTTTTCGTGCGGCGCAGGATGAAGGGGCTGATCAGGCGCCGCAGGCGGTTACGCGCGCCCACTTCCGCTTTCGCGTCCTGCTGCCGCTCGATCGGCCCCGCAAAGCGCAGGTTGAACTGCTCCAGCGATCCAAGCAGGCCGGGATTGATGAAGCGGAACAGGTTCCACAGCTCGCCCAGATGGTTCTCCAGCGGCGTGCCGGTGACGGCCATGCGGAAGCCGCCGCGCAGCGCCATCACGGCCTGCGAGCGCTTGGTGGCCGCGTTCTTGATGGCCTGCGCTTCGTCCAGCACGATGGTGTGCCACTGCTGCTTCACGAAGCGTTCCGATTCCAGCTGCAGCAGGCCGTAGCTGACGATCACCAGGTCGAAGGCACCGGCGCTCTCCAGCATTTGGGCGCGGTCGCCGGTGCCGAACATTTTCACATTCAGCGTTGGTGCAAAGCGCGCCGCCTCCGATATCCAGTTCAGGCAGACGGACGTTGGCGCCACCACCAGCGCCGGCCCTTGCGGCGCGCGCGTCAGCAGCAAGGCGAGGGTCTGCAGCGTTTTGCCGAGGCCCATATCGTCGGCAAGGCAGGCGCCCACGCCCCAATGGGCGAGGCGGGCCAGCCATTCGAAGCCGGCCTGCTGGTAGTCGCGAAGCTCGGCCTGCAGCGTGGATGGCAGCGCAGGGCGGTATTCGGCCAGCGCGTCGATGCGCGCCAGGTGTTCGCGCCACATATTGTCCGCTTCCACGCCGCTGACTTCGGAGGCCAGTTCTTCCAGCACGAAGGCGGCCAGGCGGTGCACCTTCATGCCCGCATCGTCCTCGCTGCCGAAGTCCTGCAGGTCGGTGAGGCGGCGGTGCAGTTCTTCGGACAGCGCCATAAACTGCTTGTCGCCCAGCTGCACGAAGCGGCTCTTGCTTTGCTCGATCAGGTCCAGCAGGGTACGCAGGTCCATCACCTTGCCTTCGTCCAGCTCCAGCTGGCCATCCACCGCGAACCAGTCCTTCTTGCTCTTGATACTGAGCTTGAGCTGCTTGGTGTACACCGGCTTGGTGAGGCGGAAGGCTTCGCCGTCCGGCCACGCGAGTACGATGTCGTCCATGGCCTGCAGTTCGGCCAGCAGTTCCAGTGCCAGGGCCGGCTGGCCGAGCAGCCATTCGCCGTGGTCTTCAGTGGCCTGGTCCAGTACCGGGCATTTCAGCACCAGCTTGCGCAGGCTGTCGCGCTCCGCTACCAGGTCGCGGCGGGCCTGCACCGGCTTGCCGCCGACATCGGCGATCACGCTTTCGGTGCCGTCGCCCGGCGCGTAGTACGGTCCCGCATCGGGCAGCGGCCGTACCTGTACCTGCATGCGCAGGCCCTGCTGGTAAGGCAGCAGGTGTACATGCATGCGTGTGTCGGCATCCACCTGCTCGGCGTTCGCCGCACCGCCGCCGATATCCGATTGCACGGTGACGACGGAGGACACGGCGCCAATCGCCTCCAGCACCTGGTCTTTCGCATAGTCCGGCACCAGCAGGCCGTCGCCCACGATGGCAGCGATGCGGCGGTGCTCTTCCTGCACGCTCACTACGCGCAGCCGCGTCGGTGTTTCCTTCACCACCACCAGGCTGCTGTTCGGGTCGAGAATGGCGGGCTGCAGCGATAGCCGCAGCTGGCTGCCTTCGCTGCGGATCACCAGTTCCGGCTGGCCCGCCAGCAGTTCCACGCGCGTCTCCGGCGCGTCCATCCAGAACACATAAGGGTGGCCCACCAGCGACAGCGCGGCCTGCTCGGTGTCGATGTCATAACGCAGGCCGGAGGAATACGCCTGGCGCGACGGCGCGATGGTGCTGCTGATGCGGATGTCCTGCGGCGTGAGGTAGTCCAGCTGCGCCGCTTCCTCGCGCAGGCGCTTGAGCGCTACCGGGCGGCCTTTGCCCCACTGGCCGCGCACATCGCGTTTCTGTTCACGTGGTTCGATTTCCACGATGCCATGCGCCGGCGAATAACTGACCACCCACATCAGGCGCGCTTCGCCGCCGCCGTCAGCTGCGGGCGACTGCAGGTTGATCAGGGCGGAAAGCTGGCGCTGCCAGGCTTCCTGCCGCTCGAACCAGGTGCTCATGTCGCTGAAGCCCAGCTGCTCGCGCAGCGCCGCGGCATGGGTTGCCGCGCCGGCTTCGCCGAGATGGCCCAGCAGGGCAGAAGCCTGTCCTGCAATCAGCTGGAAGCCTGCGGCTTCGGCCTGTTGTACCAGGTCCTGCAGTTCGGCCTTGCGCTGCTTCAGCTGCGGCAGCGAGAGCCAGTAGTAGAGCAGCGCCTGGAACATCTGCGGCTGCATCGCGCTTTCCCAGCCGCGCGACAGCACCACGTCGGTCTGCATGGTGCCAGCCTTGATCTGGCGCAGCATGCTGAGCATGCCGTGCACCGGCAGGTCGGGATTGGCCTGCGCATGCACTGCCAGGTCCAGGTAGCTCTCGGCTGTCTTCAGGTGTTTGGCATCGCCATTGCGCAGCAGCGACAGCACATAGAGATGCCCGCCCAGGCCCTGGAACAGGTGCTTGCGCTTGCCCGATTCGCGCCGTATCGATTTCAGCGCCGCCTCAAAGCCTGCAATGGCGCCATTCGTGTCGCCACGCAGCGCCTGCACGGTGCTGGAGAAGTACTGTGCCAGCGCGCCCTGCAGTCCTTCGAGATAGCGTGCGGCTTCCTTCAGCTGGCCGCACAGGATGGAGTGTTCCGCCAGCGCCAGGCGCAAGGCTTCGCTGACGGCCTGTCCGGCGGCTTCGCGCCGCTGGTAGTGGCGCTCCGCGAAGCCGCGGATCTGCGAGGCCATCGCCGGTTCGCGCTGCGTGTGCAGGAGCAGCAGCATCAGCACGTCGTCCAGCAACAGCGGATGCACCAGCATCAGCATGCCCGGCTCGAACGGCCGCGTGAAGATATCGACGATCGGATGTAGCTGCGCCGCTTCGTAACACACCATGCAGGCCTGCAGCAGTGGCGCCACTTGCTGCGGATTCTGGCTGCGCAGCAGCGCCATGCGCAGGCGCGCCATGCCGTGGCGGTAGCTGCGCGGCTCGTAGGCGCCGTTCCAGCTCTGGCGCATCGGCGTCAGCGTTTCGTAGGCCTGGCAAAGATCGTTCAGGATATGGCCGCCAATGGCAGCGCGGATCGCAGGCCAGCGCAGGCGGCCGTTGCACAGATAGCCACGCCCGGCCACGCTGCTGATGAAGGCGACGCGTTCCAGCTTCAGCACGGCGTCGTCCAGCGTCAGCACTGTGAAGGGCTTTTCATTCGCATCCCTTACCCCGGCCTTGACCAGGTGATCCAGAATGGCGGTGCGGCCCATCGGCTCGCCGACCAGGGCGAGCAGGGCCAGAACGGCTTTCTCCGAGGCGTGCAGCGCCTCGAACTCGGTAAGAAGCTGGTCGCTCATTTACGCGGGAAGATTGTGGATCTCCACTTGCGCCGCTTCGCCGGTGGGCAGGCCGAACATGCGCTGGTAGAAGTACAGCTCCGCTTCCAGCGTGCGCACGATGTTTTCCGCCTTGCGGAAGCCGTGGCCCTCGCCCTCCAGCGGCACATAAGCCACCGGCACGCCGCGCGCCTTCAGCGCTTCCACCATTTTCTCGGACTGCTGTGGCGGCACCACCTTGTCGTCCAGGCCCTGGAAGAAGATCATGGGGCGCGACAGCTTGTCCGTGTGATGGATCGGAGAGCGTTGCAGGTAGAGTTGCTGCGCTTCCGGCTGCGGTGCGATCAGGTAGGCCGTGTATTGCGATTCGAACTTATGGCAGTCGTCGTCCAGGCCCTGCAGGTCGGAAACCCCGTAGTAGCTGGCGCCCAGCTTGAACACATCATGGAACGCCAGGGCACTCAGCGTGGTGAAGCCGCCGGCGCTGCCGCCGCGGATGATGAGGCGTTCCGGATCCGCCAGGCCGCGCTCGACGAGGTAGCGTGCACCTGCGATGCAGTCTTCAACATCCACGATGCCCCATTGCCCGGCGAGGGCGTCGCGGTAGGCGCGGCCGAAGCCTGTGCTGCCGCCGTAGTTCACATCCAGCACGCCGAACCCGCGGCTGGTCCAGAACTGCGTGGCCAGTTTCAGGGTGCTGGCGGCCATGCCTGTCGGCCCGCCATGGCTGATAACGATGACGGGCGGCTTGGTGCCCTCCGGCGCGCGCACGTCCTGGTTGGTGGGCGGGTAGTAGAAGGCGTACGAAGTGCGGCCGTTCGGACTCGGATAGCTGATGCTTTCCGGGACCGACAGGTAGCCCGTATCAGGCAGGTCCGGAATCGACTGCGCCAGCACTTCGAATTCAATATTGCTCAGGTCAACGCGCACAATCTCGGCGGGAATGGTGGGCCCGCCGCCCAGCAGCGCCACGAAGCCCGGCGCCACGCGCAGCTCGCGGATCTCCTGGTAGGGATTGCCGATCGGTTCCAGCTTGCCGCTGCCGATGCGCAGCTGCGCCAGCTTGCTCACGCCCTTTTCAATATAGGTGCAGATAATGTCGCTCGCGCTGAGGAAGCCGTACATGCTGTTGCCGAAGGCCCATTGCGGACCCGCGAATTCGGCTTCGATCGGGCACAGCGCCTCCACCTTCCCCGCATGGAGGCGGTACAGGTTCCACCATCCGCTGCGGTCCGACACGAAGTGCAGCTGGCCGTCCGGCGACCATTCCGGCTGGCAGATGGATTCCTCGGCGCCGCCTGCCACGCACACCGCCTTGCCCAGCGTGCCGTCATGCAGCACCTCGGCCAGCCACAGTTCCGAACCTTGCCACGGCATGCGCGGGAGATCCCAGGTCAGCCAGGCCAGCGACTGGCCGTCGGGCGACAGGCGCGGCGAGGAATAGAAGTCATGGCCCTGCGCCAGCACGGTCTCGCTGCCGTCGAAGCCGACGGCGCACAAGGTATTCACGGGCTGCGCATGCAGGGCAGGATCGTCGGAGTGCTCTTCGCGCACGGCAATCAGGCGCTGGCGGCGGCTGTCCGGCACAAAGTCGGCAAAGCGCTGGCGGCCGGCGGTGGTGAAAGGATGGGCATCGCCGTCGCCGCGCTGCATATACAGGCGGTTGTCGGCAAAGTTCGAGAAGAAGATGGTGTCGCCGGACACCGTATAGGCGCCGCCGCCGTATTCATGCACGCGCGTGCGCACATTGAAGGGCGCAGGCGTCAATTCGTCGATCTGCTCGCCGTGCAGGCGCTGCAGGGCATTGCGGCCCGCCTCGGCGGCACGGCCTTCCAGCCAGTACAGGTCCATTCCGTCGTCCCCGCCCAGCATCAGCGAGGACAGGGGCACCGAGCCCGCCGCCACCGCCGCTGCTTCGATTGGCGATGGCCAGGTTCCGAAAGGGGCAGTCAGCGGGGCGGGCGAGAAGGTCATGAGGACTCCGAATCACGAAAAAGTGGCAGCAGGAATGCGATAATAACTCTTTCGTCCAGCTTTTGATTGCCTCTCATGCCACAATTTGCCCCTCTGAAGAACGATACTTTCCTGCGCGCCCTGCTGCGCCAGCCAACCGAGTACACCCCGGTGTGGTTGATGCGCCAGGCGGGCCGCTACCTGCCGGAATACCGCGCCACGCGCGAGAAGGCCGGTTCGTTCATGGGGCTGGCCACCAATCCGGACCTGGCCACCGAAGTCACGCTGCAGCCGATCGACCGCTATCCGCTGGATGCCGCCATCCTGTTCTCCGACATCCTGACCGTGCCGGACGCCATGGGCCTGGGCCTCTACTTCGTGGAAGGCGAGGGTCCGAAATTCGAGCGTCCGCTCCGCACGGAAGCCGAAGTGCAGGCGCTGCGCCTGCCGGAACCGGGCTCGCTGGACTATGTGTTCAAGGCCGTGACCCAGATCCGCACCGAGCTGAATGGCCGCGTGCCGCTGATCGGCTTCTCCGGCAGCCCATGGACGCTGGCCTGCTATATGGTGGAAGGCCAGGGCTCGCGCGAGTTCCACACCATTAAGAAGATGCTGTATGGCCGCCCGGACCTGATGCACCACATCCTGGACCTGAACGCCCGTGCCGTGGCCGAATACCTGAACGCCCAGATCGATGCCGGCGCCCAGGCCGTGATGATCTTCGATTCCTGGGGGGGCGCGCTGGCCGATGGCGCCTACCAGCAGTTCTCCCTGCACTATATGCAGAAGGTTGTTTCTTTGCTGCAACGCGAGAAAGACGGCGTAAAAATCCCCGCCATTGTGTTCACCAAGGGCGGCGGCCACTGGGCCGAGCAGATCGCTGGTATTGGCGCCGACGCCATGGGCCTGGACTGGACGGCCAACCTGGACCAGGTTCGCGAACGGGTGGGCCACCAGGTCGCGCTGCAGGGCAACCTCGATCCGGCCATCCTGTTTGCCAATTCGGACCAGATCCGGGCTGAGGTGGTGCGCGTGCTGGAGTCGTATGGCCACCACAATACGGGCCATGTGTTTAACCTGGGTCATGGCATCAGCCAGTTCACTCCCCCAGAATCGGTGGCGGTCATGGTGGAAACGGTTCACGCCCACAGCAGGGCGATGCGTGGCTGAGCGGCCTGTCCCAGTTATGCACATTTTTTTCTGCTGAGGAAGGAAAAGTCCCGATTTCTTCCTCACAGGGAAGCCTCCCGCTAAGTCACTGTATTTATTGATCTTTTTCTTTGGTTGTTTGAGCAATATTTTGCTATAAGTAAACCTTATTCGTACAGGCAGCAGATGTTGCAGTGGTATTCTCCACAAAGTTATCCACAAAAACTGTGGAGAATTTTGAAAACTGCTTAGTAAACCGGCACTTAGTAAAAATATTAAAGTTGCACATCAGGTTTCTGTTGCATTGCCGCATACGCGGCGCGGCCGGAAGTACAAAAAAAGACTTGATTTTGGGCGAATTCTGGGTTTGGCAATCCTGACTTATGCACAGACGGCATGAAGAAATGACGATTTTGGCTCCTCTGGGAAGGCATTTGTAAGTGGCTGATTTTAAAGAAGAAAAAAACCGTGTTTTCAGGCCAATAGCGTGTAATCCTACAAATCCCATGTCACTTTCTTCACTTCGCACTCCCCTTGTTCACAAAGTTATCCCCAGAATCTGTGGATAGTTCCTGCATCCTCCGTATTGCCCTCGACACGCCGCTGAACGCGGTGTTCGATTACCGCTGGGCCGGCGAAATGCCGCAGCCGGGGCAGCTTGCCGTGGTGCCCTTCGGGCGGCGCGAAGTGGTAGGCCTGATTGTTGAAGTGCTGCAGGAAACGGATGTGCCCGCAGAGAAGCTGAAAGATGCGATGGCAGTGCGCAGCCAGCTGGCGCCGCTGTTGCCGCAATGGCTGGCACTGGCGGGCTTTGCTGCTGAGTATTATCAGCGTCCGCTGGGTGAGGTGGCCTTGCCCGGCCTGCCGAAGAACCTGCGCGTGCTCACCACGGTGGCGCTGGACCGCGCCATCAAGAAGCTTGCAAAACAGGAAGCTGTGCACGATGCGCAGCCGGTCGGCATGCCGGTGCTGAACGCGGCCCAGCAGGAAGCGGCGGATGCCATCGGCGGCGCAGAGGGCTTCCAGCCCGCGCTGCTGTACGGCGTGACGGGCAGCGGCAAAACCGAAGTCTATCTGCAGGCCTGCGCCCAGGTGCTGGCGCGCGAGCCGGATGGGCAGATCCTGATCCTGGTCCCCGAAATCAACCTCACGCCGCAGCTGGAAGCGAATATCCGCGCACGCTTCCCGGGTGTGATGCTGTCCACGCTGCACAGCAGCCTGTCGGAAGGCGAGCGCATGCTGCACTGGCTGGCCGCGCATGAAGGCCGCGCGCGCATTGTGCTGGGCACGCGTCTCGCCGTGCTGGCTTCCATGCCGCATCTGAAGCTGATCGTCATCGACGAGGAGCACGACCCTTCATACAAGCAGCAGGAAGGCCTGCGCTACTCCGCGCGCGACCTCGCCGTGTGGCGCGCATGGCAGCTGCAGATTCCCATCGTGCTCGGTTCAGCCACTCCTTCGCTGGAGACCTGGCATCACGCCCTGTCAAAGCGCTACCGCAAGCTGGAGCTGCGCGAGCGCGCCGTCAAACAGGCGGTACTGCCTGCGGTGCGCCTGCTCGATATGGAGCGCGACAAACCGAAGGACGGCCTGACTGCGCAGCTGATATCGGCGCTGCGCCTGCGCATGGAGCGCGGCGAACAGTCGCTGCTGTTCCTGAACCGGCGCGGCTATTCGCCCGTGATCTGCTGCGAGTCCTGTGGCTGGATCAGCGACTGCAAGCGCTGCACCGCCTTCATGGTGCTGCACAAGCCGGAGCACCGACTGCGCTGCCACCACTGCAGCCTGGAGATGCGCATTCCGCGCCACTGCCCTACCTGTGGCAATGTGGACCTGCAGCCGATCGGGCGCGGCACGCAGCGCGTGGAAGAGGGGCTGCAGGCGCTGTTCCCCGAGGCGCGCATCCTGCGCATCGACGCCGATTCCACGCGCCGCAAGGGCAGCGCGCAGGAGGCATTCGATACCGTGCACCGGGGCGATGTCGATATCCTGATTGGCACGCAGATGGTCGCGAAGGGGCATGACTTCAAGAAGCTCACGCTGGTCGGCATCCTGAATCCCGATACGGCGCTGTTCTCGCAGGACTACCGCGCCAGCGAGCGCCTGTTCGCGCAGCTGATGCAGGTGGCGGGCCGCGCCGGCCGCGCCGCGCAGAAGGAAGGCGGCAGCGCGAGCGAAGTACTGATCCAGACCCGCTACACCCAGCACCCGCTGTATGCGGCCGTGGTGAATCACGATTTCGATCAGTTCGCGACATCGCTGCTGGATGAGCGCAAACAGGCGGGCCTGCCGCCTTACCTGTTCCAGGCCATGCTGCGCGCGGAAGCGCCAGAGCTGGCGACAGCGATTGAATTCCTGCAGGCGGCGCGCGATGGCGTTGAACATCCGGGCATCACCATCAACGATCCCATCCCCATGAGCATGACGCGCGTGCACAATGTGGACCGCGCCCAGCTGCTGGTGGAATCGGCATCGCGGCCCGCCCTGCAGGCCTTCCTCAAAGTGTGGATGACGGAACTGCGCGCCATGAAAACGCGCGTGAAGTGGTCGCTCGAAGTCGACCCGCTCGATATCTAAGGCTGCACCAGATAGCGTTTGGCCGTGGTGAGCACTTGCTCGGTGAGCGCGCGCGTGAAGGGCGTCTCAAGCTCCCAGGCATGCCAGAACAGCGGCACGTCGATGTAGTTGCCCGGCGACAGATCCACCAGCGTCCCCTGCGACAGTGCATGCGCCGCCTGCAGGTAAGGCAGCAGGCCGTAGGCCAGGCTGTTGAAGAGGGTGTCGTTCAGCGCCGTGGACAGCGGCAAGGTGTGATGCGGGAACTGGCCTTCGAATGCCAGGTGCTCCTTCAGGAAGCGCGACATCAGCTCGCGCTCATGCACCACGGCCGGCGCCAGCGGCACCGCTTCGCGCATGAAGCCGTCGCCGAACCAGTGGCCTGCGAATGCCGGCGTGGCCACGCACACATAGCGCATGGCGCCTAGCGGCGTGGCCGAGGGGCCTTTCAGTTCCGCGCCCGCGCCTTCCGCCACGCAGCCGAACACGCCGCCCTCGCGCAGCAGGTGCATGGCCGCGCCCTGTTCCAGCGAACGGACATCCAGCTGGCAGCGCGGTGGCGACAGCAGCGGCGGCAGCACCAGGGGGAACCAGGTGGCCAGGCTGGCCGCGTCCACCGCCACCGAAATCTCCGGCATGCTGACGCGGTTGCCGAGGTCGATGTCCAGTGCGGCTTCCATCAGCTTCACGCTGCGGTAATGGGAAATCAGGCGCTGGCCCAGGCCGGTGGCTTCGGCCGGGGAGCCGCGCACGATCAGCAGGCGCCCGGCGGCGTCTTCCAGCGCCTTGATGCGCTGGGAAACGGCGGGCTGGCTGATGCCAAGCGCCGTCGCCGCCTTGTCGAAACTGCCGTGGCTGGCGACCGCATCGAGCACGGCAAGGGCGCGGTAGTCGAGATTTTCCATAAGTGAAGCTTATAGAAAGCAAAAAAGATAAGCAAGACTAATACAACTGTGCTTGGGCTTTACCGACGCAGATCAATACTTGCGTGTAGTATCGGCCCATGAACGAAATCCACACCGATGTCGCCATCATTGGAGCCGGCACCGCCGGACTGACGGCCTACCGCGCTGCCCGCGCCGCAGGCAAACGCGCCGTGCTGATCGAGGGCGGTCCCTACGGCACCACCTGTGCTCGCGTGGGCTGCATGCCCAGCAAACTGCTGATTGCCGCGGCCGAAGCGGCCCATACGGCCGAAAAAGCGGAGGCTTTCGGCGTCCATGCCGGCCCGGTGCGCATCGACGGCGAAGCTGTGATGGCGCGCGTGCGCAGCGAACGCGACCGCTTTGTCGGCTTTGTGCTGGAGGGCGTGGACGAGATCCCGGCCGAAGACAAGCTGCGCGGCTACGCCCGCTTTACCGCGCCGGACCGGCTGATGGTCGGCGACCAAACGCTGGTGCACGCGGAGCGGATGGTGATTGCCACCGGCTCCTCGCCGATTGTGCCGGAAGAGTGGCGCAAGGCCGGCCCCGGTGTCATCAGCAGCGACGCCGTCTTCGAATGGACCACCTTGCCGGAATCCGTCGCCGTCATCGGCACCGGCGTGATCGGCCTGGAGCTGGGCCAGGCCCTGCACCGGCTCGGCGTGCGGGTGGCCATCATCGCGCGCGGCAGCAGCGTAGCCCAGCTGGGCGATCCCGAAGTATTGAAAACGGCAGGCGCCGTGCTGGCCGAGGAACTGGACCTGCGCTTCCAGACCCAGGTGGTCAGCGTGCAGGCCGACAGCGGCCAGCTCGCCCTCACCACACGCGGCGCGGACGGCAAAGAGCGGCGCGAGCGCTTCCAGTTCGTGCTGGCCGCCATCGGCCGCGAGCCGAACGTGCACGCGCTGGGGCTGGAAAACGCCGGTATCGAGCGCGACAGGCGTGGTATTCCCCTGCACGACCGGCACACCATGCAGTGCGGCGCCAGCCCCATCTTCATCGCGGGCGACGCGAATGACGAACTGCCGCTGCTGGGCGAAGCCGCCGACCAGGGCCGCATCGCCGGCCACAATGCGGCGCTTTACCCGCAGGTGGAACCCGGCCTGCGCCGCACGCCGCTGACCATCGCCTTCACGGAGCCAAATATCGTCACCCTCGGCGCGGACTACCGCGACCTGTGCGCCACCCATCACGGCCGGTTCGCCGTGGGACATGTGTCCTTCGCCAACCAGGGCCGCAGCCGCGTGATGCTGCAAAACCGGGGCCTGCTGCGCGTCTACGGCGAATATGGCAGCGGCCGCTTTCTGGGCGCCGAAATGATCGGGCCGCGCACCGAGCATATCGGCCACCTGCTGGCCTGGTCGGTACAGGCGGGCCTGACGGTAAAAGCCATGCTGGACATGCCCTTCTATCACCCGGTCGTCGAAGAAGGCCTGCGCACAGCCCTGCGCGATCTGGCCCAGCAGCTGGCCCGGCCGCCCGGCAGCGAGCCGGATTGTCCCGATTGCACACCCGGCCCGTGAGACAAAAACAACAGTGCCTTGCGCACTGTTGAAATTAAGCCATAAGACTTGAAAATTTGCTATAAACTCTTGATTCTCGGCAATATCCGTACGCAGAGACGGACTAAACTACAAGAATCAAGAGAGGCAGCATGGGCATCCGGCGACTGACATATGGCGATATTCGCGAGGGGGAAACCGTCGCGTGGGACGTCTATGGCGAAAACGGTTCGCTGCTGGTGCGCAAGGGCCACCGCATTTCCAATGAAGCGCAGGTGGAAAGCCTGGTGGCGCGCGGCTTCATCGAAGACCTCAGCATGCCTTCCGAGCATGCGCCCAAGGCGGCCGAGCCCATCTCCGCACTGCGCCTGCTGACCCAGGCCACCGGCCATCTCGCCCCGGTACTGCAGGGCATCGCCAGCGGCGCCACCAATGTCCGGCCCCTGCTGGAAGATATTGCCAGCCTCATCATCAAAGCCGTCGAAGTCAGCGACGAAGTGGCCGCTGCCAGCGTGCTGCACAACCAGCGCAGCGGCCCTTATCGCGTGCGCCATTGTGTGGATACGGCCGTGGTGGCGCTGATTGCGGCGCGCGCCATCAAGCGCAGCGAAGAAGAAACCCGCAGCATGGTGCTGGCCGCGCTCACCATGAACGTGGGAATGCACAACGTGCCGGAACAGGGCGATCTGTCGGAAGCCGAACAGGCCGTGGTGCGCGCCCATCCGAACACGGGCTCGGCGCTGCTGCGCCAGGCCGGCATCGATGATGAACTGTGGCTGCTGTGCGTGCAGGCCCACCACGAGAATGAAGATGGCAGCGGCTATCCAGCCGGGCTCAAGGGCGACGAGATTCCCGCGCCCGCCAAGCTGCTGGCGCTGGCCGACCGCTATTGCGCACGCGTGGCCGACCGCGCCAAGCGGCGCGCCATGCTGCCCAACCTCGCGCTGCGCGATATCCTGCTGGAAGCGCGCCAAGGCCTGGATGCGCAGATGAGCGCGGTACTGATCCGTGAGCTGGGGGTATATCCGATCGGCACCTTCGTGCGCCTGCAGAATGGGGAAATCGGCGTGGTATGGCGGCGCGGCAGCAATTCCACCACCCCGCGCGTGCTGTCCATGATAGGCCCGCGCGGCGCGCCGCTGGAACCCTTCCTGCAGCGCGATACCCGGGTGGAGATGTGCAGCATTCGCGATGTACTCAGCGCGGAACAGGCGCACATCGAGCTGCGCATGGAAACGGCCTGGGGCCGCGCGGCGGCGCCTTAATTCAGCAGCGCGTCCAGCCGCCCCTCTTCGGCCAGGGCGCGCAGCACGCGGATCGTGTCGATATCCGATTCCTGGTAGGCCGAACGGCGGAACTCGTCGTACATGGCATTCGCTTCGTCGGTGGCGGCATCGTGGTTGTCGTCATACTCGAAGCGCACATACAGGCGCTCCGGCTGCGGTTCCTCGATGGTCATGGTCAGGCTGGACTTGCTGATCTCGCCCTGCGCCGCCACTTCCACCCGCACCCGGTGCGGGTATTCCAGCAGCACGCGGTCATTGATGACCAGGTCGCCATAACGCTGCACCCGGCTGAAGCTGGTTTCGCTGCGGTCGGCAATCGTGCATTCGTCCAGGTGCGGCACGAACAGCTTCGGCGATTCCGCGCGCAGCACCAGGCCGCGCCACAGCTGTTCGTGGCTGATGGTGTCGATCAGCGGATTCAGCGGATCGTTGATTTCAATGAGGTGCTCAAATTTCATGGTGCAGGCTCTTAAAAGAGGAGGCTTGATACCACTATATTCTGCCGCAGGGCCAAATATCAATGCTTGTCGCGTTACAATGACCGGCTGAGTTGTTCCTTCCTGCCTGAAATCATGTCCAATGCACCACAATTTGGCCTCAACGGGCCGCAAAGCGAAGCCGTGCTGTATCTCGACGGTCCCGCCCTTGTGCTGGCGGGCGCGGGGTCCGGCAAGACGCGCGTTATCACGCAGAAAATCACGCACCTGATCGAGGACCGTGGCTACGATCCGCGCACCATCGCCGCGCTGACCTTCACCAACAAGGCCGCGCTGGAAATGCAGGAGCGGGTGGCCAAGCTGCTCAAGCAGCCGCGCCAGGCCAAGATGCTCACCGTCTCCACCTTCCACTCGCTGGGTGTGAAGATCCTGCGGCAGGAAGCGAACCACCTGGGCCTGAAGGACCGTTTCTCCATCATGGACAGCGACGACTGCTACTCGCTGGTGCAGGACCTGGCCATCACCACCGACAAGCAGCTGATCCGCCGCATCCAGAACGATATCTCGCTGTGGAAGAACGGGCTCATAACCCCTGAGCTGGCGCTGCGCAACGCGCAGACCGAAGACGAAGCGCAATCGGCACGTATCTACGGCAGCTACGTGGCCACGCTGTCGGCCTACCAGGCGGTGGACTTCGATGACCTGATCCGCCTGCCGGTGGAACTGTTCCGCAGCGTGGACACGGTGCGCGACAAATGGCAGCGCCGCCTGCGCTACCTGCTGGTGGATGAATACCAGGACACCAACACCTGCCAATATGAGCTGGTGAAACTGATGGTCACGGGCCTCGGCAAGAAACCGATGTTCACGGCGGTGGGGGACGACGACCAGGCCATCTACGCCTGGCGCGGCGCCACCATCGAAAACCTGAGCAACCTGCAGGTCGATTTCCCCGACCTCAAGCTGATCAAGCTGGAACAGAACTACCGCTCCACCACGCGCATCCTGCAGGCAGCCAATGCGGTTATCTCGAACAATCCCAAGCTGTTCGAGAAAGCGCTGTGGTCCGAGCACGGCCTCGGCGAGCCGATCAAGGTGCACGCAATGCCGAACGACGAGCAGGAGGCCGAGCAGGTCGCCATCATGATCTCGGCCGACCACTTCGAGCGCAAAAACAAATGGTCGGACTACGCGATTCTTTATCGCGGCAACCACCAGGCGCGCGTTATCGAGCAGGCGCTGCGCAATCAGCGTATTCCCTACACCATCTCGGGCGGCCAGAGCTTTTTCGACAAGGCCGAAATCAAGGACATCATCGCCTACCTGCGCCTGCTGGCCAACCAGGATGATGACCCGGCCTTTATCCGCGCCGTGACCACGCCGCGCCGGGGCATCGGGCAATCCACGCTGGAAGTGCTGGGCGCCTTCTCGGGCCAGTGGCAATGTTCGCTGTTTGAAGCGGTGTTCAAGGGCGGCATCGAAGCAAAGCTGAACGACCGCCAGCTCAAGCCCCTGCGCGACTTCTGCAACTTCATCAACAACCTCGAATCGCGCGCCAGCCGCCCCGGCCCTTCCGGCAGCGGCGACAACGCGGCACAGGTGCTGGATGACCTGATGGAGGCCATCAACTACGAGCACTACCTGTACGATTCCTTTGAGGAGCGTGCGGCGCAGAGCAAGTTCCAGAACGTGCTCGATTTCGTGAACTGGCTGAAGGACCGCGGCCGTGGCGGCAAGGACCGCGAAGGCGAAGAGCGCAATGTGCTGGAGCTCACGCAGATGGTGGCGCTGATGTCCATGCTGGAAGGGAAGGACGAAGATCCGGACGCAATCCGCATGTCCACCCTGCATGCCTCGAAAGGGCTGGAGTATCCGCACGTGTTCCTGGTGGGCGTGGAAGAAGGCATCCTGCCGCACAAGGGCGATCCGGACGCGCCGGTGGAAACCCTGGCCCAGCGCATCGAGGAAGAGCGGCGCCTGATGTATGTGGGCATCACGCGCGCGCAGCGTACGCTGCAGCTCACATGGTGCAAAAAACGCAAGCGCGGGGGCGAGCATGTGCATTGCGATGTCTCGCGCTTCATCGCGGAGATGCAGCTCGATGTCGGCGATGCGCCGCCCAAGGAATCTGAGGTGTTAACGCCACGCGAACGCCTCGCACGCATGAAAGAGTTACTTTCTGCTCCCAGAAGTTAATGTTCCGGTGCTAGGATGAGTTACGCCATCCGGGCGCCACATAACAATATGGGAGACTTGAAATGATTGATTTTTCTGCACGTAAGCTGCTGCTCGCAGGTGTGATCGCCGCCGTTTCCGTTACGGCCGGCGCGGCGGAGATGGCCACCAAGCCTGAAGCGGAAGCGATGGTACGCAAGGCCGTCGCCTACCTGAAAGCGAATGGCCGCGACAAGACCTTCGCCGAGGCGAGCAAGAAGGACGGCCAGTTTGTGGACCGCGACCTCTACATCACCATCTACACCACGGACGGCACGGTGCGCGCGCACGGCGCCAATGCCCGCATGATCGGCAAGAACACGCTGGAGATGAAGGACGTGGACGGCAAGGCCTTCATCAAGGAGCGCATGGCCATCGCATCGAAGAAAGCGCCGTTCTGGCAGGAGTACAAGTTCACCAATCCGGTCAGCGGCAAGATCGAGCCGAAGGCCATGTACTGCATTCCCGAGGACGACCTCGTGCTGTGCGGTGGTGTCTATCTGAAGTAATCTGAAGTAAGATGCGGGGCCGCGCCGGTGTCCGGCGCGGTCCATCCGCGGAGAATATGCAGTGAGCAGTGAAGACCGTTTCATCGATATCGAAATCAAGCTGGCACACCAGGAAGACCTGGTGGAATCCCTGAACCAGCGCGTCTATGAGCAGCAAAAACAGATCGACAAGCTGGAAGCCATGCTGCAGGCCCTGGCCGAGCATATGCGCAACCGCGACGCCAACCAGCAGCCGCTGAACGAACGTCCGCCTCACTACTGAGTGTTCGTCGGCGCTGGGCGCAGTTCATCCAGGCGGCACAGGTATTCGTCGGAAGGCGCCGCCGTACGCGCCTGCAAGCGGCTATGCTGCGCGCATGAAAACATTCATCCTTCTTCTTTCCCTTGCAGCGGGCAGCGCCATTGCCGCCCCGTGCAGCGAACGCCTGATCCCGTACACCACGCCCATCGAAAAGCCGGAATACCAGCTGTCGCTGGCGTCGGGCTCGGGACAATTGACCTACATCGGCGCCCGGCATTCTTCCGATCCGGACGATAAGCAGTTCGCGGAGATCGAGCGCCAGTGGAATGCGCAGCGTCCGCACATCGCTTTCTACGAAGGTCCGAACCGCCCTGTGCCCGCAGGCCGTGAAGATGCTATCCGCCAGACCGGCGAATCCGGTTTCCTGCGCTGGCTGGCTGCCCGTGACGGCGCGGAACTGCGCCGCCTTGAACCGGAACCAAAAGACGAAACCACGCAACTGCTGAGGCACTTCAGCGCAGAGCAGGTCGGCCTGTTCTTCACCCTGCGCGAGGCTGCGCGGCTGCGCGAGCGGCGCCAACTGGGTGAAGCGGAAATCACCCGCGCCATCGACCAGCTGCTGGAACGCGCGGCCGGCATGGGCCTGACCGCCATTCCCTTCCGCACTTCCGCCGATGTGGCGCAGGCCTACGGCCGCTACTGGCAGGAGCCGGCGCAATGGTGGCAGGCGCCATCGCGCTGGTTCGACCCGGCGGCGAAATCGGCCGATACAGGCGGCGTGTTCACCAATGAGGTCAATGCGCAGTCCAGCGCCTTCCGCAATATCACGATGGTGGAGCGTCTGGCCGCCGCTGTCCGTGAAGGCAAGAGGGTGTTCGCCGTGGTGGGGCGCGACCATGTGTCGCACCAGGCAGACGCGCTGCGCTGCACAATCGCCACGCCGTAATCTCCCTGCTATGATCGTGAGTTCACACGCCGCCGGAACTGGCGGCGTCCGATTGGCGTTTTACGGACCACGATATGACCAGACCAGCAATGATCGTTCTCGCCGCCAGCATGGCGCTCGCCTTTGGCAACATCGCCAGTGCTGCACCGGCTGCGCCGCTCGCAGCGAACCCCTTCTTCAAAACCAGCACCCTGCCGCTCCAGTATCCTGCCTTCGACAAGATCCGCAACGAGCACTTCGCGCCCGCCTTCAAGGCCGGCATGGAGCAGGAGCTGAAGGAAGTGGCGGCCATCGCCAACAATCCGAAACCGGCCACCTTCGAGAACACCGTTGTGGCGCTGGAGCGCGGCGGCCAGCTGCTGCGCCGCGTGCGCACGGCATTCAGCAACCTGCAGGGCGCGAACACCAATGACGCGCTGGACGCGATCGACCAGGAGATGTCGCCCAAGCTGGCTGCACATGCCGATGCGATCTACCTGAACGCCAAGCTGTTCCAGCGCATCCAGTCGCTGTACGACAAGCGCGACAAGCTGGGCCTCGATGCTGAATCAGCCTATCTGCTGGAACGCTACCACCTGGACTTCGTGCGCGCAGGCGCCAAGCTGAACGCGGCCGACAAGGAAAAGCTGAAAGCCCTGAACGGCCAGATCGCCACGCTGCAAACCACCTTCACTCAGAACGTGCTGAAGGAGACCAACGCCTCCGCCCTGATAGTGGATACGCGCGAGGAGCTGGCCGGCATGTCCGAAGCCGCCATCAACGCCGCCGCAGCCGCTGCCAAGGAGCGCGGCCTGCAGGGCAGGTATGTGATCGCGTTGATGAACACCACCGGCCAGCCGCCGCTGTCGGAACTGACCAACGACGGCGTGCGCGCGCGCCTGATGGCAGCGTCGCAGGCTCGCGGCAGCCGTGGCGGCGAGTTCGATAACCGCGACGTGGTGCGCAAGCTGGCCACGCTGCGCGCCGAGCAGGCAAACCTGCTGGGCTATGAGAACTTCGCAGCCTATTCGCTGGAAGACCAGACCGCGAAAACGCCGGCCAATGTGAACAAGCTGCTGGCCGAGCTGGCCAAGCCGGCGGTGAACAATGCCCGCCGCGAAGGCGCCGACCTGGAAGCCGTCGCCGGTAAACCGGTGACTGCCGCCGACTGGGCCTTCTATACCGACAAGGTGCGCGCCCAGCGCTATGCCTTTGACGAGAAGCAGCTCAAGCCTTATTTCGAGCTGGACAGCGTGCTGCAGAACGGCGTGTTCTTCGCCGCCACGCGCCTGTACGGCATCACCTTCAAGGAACGCAAGGACCTGCCGGTCTATAACCCGGACGTGCGCGTGTTCGACGTCTACGATGCGGACGGCAAGCAGCTGGCCATCTTCATCGCCGACATGTACGCACGCAGCAACAAGCAGGGCGGCGCGTGGATGAACGAGTACGTATCGCAATCGAAGCTGATGGGCACCAAGCCCGTTGTGGCGAACCACCTGAATATTCCGAAGCCGCCGGCAGGCGAACCTACGCTGCTGACCTTCGATGAAGTGCGCACTGCCTTCCACGAGTTCGGCCATGCGCTGCATGGCATGTTCTCCGACGTGAAATACCCGCGCTTCGCCGGCCCGAGCGTGCCGCGCGATTTCGTCGAATATCCATCGCAGGTCAATGAGATGTGGGCGGTGTGGCCGGAAGTGCTGGCCAACTACGCCAAGCATTACAAGACCGGCGCGGCCATGCCGCAGGAACTGCTGGACAAGGTCAGCGCCTCGCGCAAGTTCAACCAGGGCTTCACCACCACCGAATACCTGTCTGCCTCGCTGCTGGACCAGCGCTGGCACCAGCTCAAGCCTTCGCAAGTGCCATCGGACGTGCTGGCCTTTGAAGCAGCAGCGCTGAAGGACGCAGGCGTGGACTACGCGCTGGTGCCGCCGCGCTACCGCACCACCTACTTCTCGCACGCCTTCTCCGGCGGCTACTCGGCGGGCTACTACGCCTACCTGTGGTCGGAAAAACTGGATGCGGACAGTGTTGAATGGTTCAAGGAGAACGGCGGCCTGCTGCGCAAGAACGGCGACTGGTTCCGCAAAACCCTGCTGTCGCGCGGCGGCACGGCCGACGCCATGGAGCTGTTCCATAACTTCCGCGGCCGCGATGCCGTCATCGAACCGCTGCTGGAACGCCGCGGTCTGAACGCCAAGTAAGAAGGATCACTTAATGTACCGTCCAAAGATGCTGTTGATTGCCGCCAGCCTTGCTGTCGCAGGCGTAGTGCATGCCGCACCGGCCGCGCCGGCGTTGGCTGCCTCCAATCCCTTTGCCAAGGCGAGCACGCTGCCGCTGCAATACCCTGCCTTCGACAAGATCCATGACGAAGACTACGGCCCCGCTTTCGATGCCGGCATTGCGCAGCAGGCCGCCGAGGTGGAGGCCATTGCCAACAACAAGGCCGCGCCGACCTTCGAGAACACCATCGTCGCGATGGAGCGCACTGGCACCACGCTGACCCGCGTGTCGAATGTGTTCTTCAACCTGTCCGGTGCCAACACCAACGAGAACATGCAGAAGCTGGACCGCGTGCTGGCGCCCAAGCTGGCGGCGCACAGCGATGCCATTCGCCTGAACGGCAAGCTGTATGCCCGCGTGAAGGCGCTGTATGACAAGCGCGATAGCCTGAAGCTGGATCCGGAATCGAAGTACCTGCTGGAACGCTACCACACCGACTTCGTGCGCGCGGGCGCCAAACTGTCCGACGCCGACAAGCAGAAGCTGAAGGCCTACAACGCGGAACTGGCGGGCCTGTCCACGGCCTTCGCGCAAAACGTGCTGAAGGAAACCAATGCATCGGCCCTGATCGTCGATACGCGCGAAGAACTGGCGGGCATGACGGACAAGGCGATCGAAGCCGCCGCCGCCAATGCCAAGGGGCGCGGCCTGGAAGGCAAGTTCGCCATTCCGCTGGTGAACACCACCGGCCAGGCTTCGCTGGAAGTGCTGACCAACCGCACCACGCGCCAGCGCCTGCTGGAAGCGTCGATGGCGCGCGGCAGCCATGGCGGCGAGTTCGACAATCGCGAGCTGGTGCTGAAGCTGGCGAAGCTGCGCGCCGAACGCGCCGTGCTGCTCGGCTATCCAAACCACGCCGCCTACACGCTGGAGGACCAGACTGCGCGCACCACCGGCGCCGTCAACCAGCTGCTGTCCGAGTTCGCGCGCCCTGCAGTAGCGAATGCACGCCGCGAAGGGGCGGATATCCAGAAGGTTATCGATGCCGAAAAGGGCGGCTTCCAGTTGCAGGCGTCGGACTGGTCCTTCTACACCGAGAAGGTGCGCAAGGAGCGCTATGCCTTCGACGCCAACGAGATCAAGCCTTACTTTGAGCTGAACCGCGTGCTGGTCGATGGCGTGTTCTTCGCGGCGAACAAGGTGTATGGCCTGACCTTCAAGGAGCGCAAGGACCTGCCGGTGTACAACCCGGATGTTCGCGTGTTCGATGTGTTCGACGCGGACGGCAAGCAGCTCGCCATCTTCCTGGCCGATATGTACGCCCGCAGCAACAAGCGCGGCGGCGCATGGATGAATGCCTATGTGTCGCAGTCGAAGCTGACCGGTGCGAAGCCGGTGGTGGCGAACCATCTGAACATTCCCAAGCCGGCCGATGGCGAGCCAACGCTGCTGACCTACGACGAAGTGCGCACCGCCTTCCACGAGTTCGGCCACGCGCTGCACGGCATGTTCTCGAACGTGAAGTATCCGCGCTTCTCCGGCACCCGCGTGCCGCGTGACTATGTGGAGTTCCCGTCCCAGGTCAATGAGATGTGGGCCGTGTGGCCTGAAGTGCTGAACAACTATGCAAAGCACTACCAGACCGGCGCGCCGATGCCGAAAGAGTTGCTGGACAAGGTGCTCGCTTCGGGCAAGTTCAACGAAGGCCACCGCACCACCGAGTACCTCGCCGCGTCGATCATCGACCAGCGCTGGCACCAGCTGGCGCCGGACCAGATCCCGGCCGACGTGCTGGCCTTCGAAGCAGCAGCGCTGAAGGATGCAGGCGTGGACTACGCCGCCGTACCGCCGCGCTACCGCAGCACCTACTTCTCGCATGTGTTCGCCGGCGGCTATTCGGCCGGATACTACGGCTACCTGTGGGCCGAGAAGCTGGATGCCGATGCCGTGGAATGGTTCAAGGAAAACGGCGGCATGTCGCGCAAAAACGGCGACCACTTCCGCAAAATGCTGCTGTCGCGTGGCGGCACGGTGGACGCGATGCAAATGTACCGCGACTTCCGCGGCCGCGATGCGGTCATCCAGCCGCTGCTGGAGCGTCGGGGCCTGACGGGGCAATAAGCTGTTGACCTGTCTATCGTAGACAGGTTTATGCTGGGCGCATGAACGATGATGACTTCCTGCGCAGCCTCGAAGACTGCACGCTGCCGCCGCAGCACTTCAACCATGCCGGCCATATCCGGCTGGCATGGCTCCAGCTCCGCCGCCTGCCTTTCGAGCAGGCGGTTGAGCGCACCTGCACCCTGATCCGGGCCTACGCCCTGCATCTGGGCGCCGCAGGAAAATTCCACTACACCATTACCGCCGCCCTGATGCATCTGCTGCGCGAGGCGGGCGCCTGCGAAGCGCAGCTTGGCCACGAGGCCTTTCTCGCCCGCGCCGCACCCCTGCTGGCGGATGCGCGCGGCCGTCTCGCACTGCATTATTCCGGCGAACTGCTGGCTGGCAGCGCGGCGCGCGAAGCGTTCGTTGCGCCTGACCGGGCGCCGTTGCCATGAGCGCCGCCCTCAGCGTCGGCCAGCTGGCCCGCCTGTGCGGCGTGTCGCGCGCCACCTTGCTGTATTACGAGGGCCTGGGCCTGCTGTGCCCGCAGCGCAGCGCCTCGGGTTACCGCCGCTATGGTGAGCCGGATGTGCGGCGGGTGCAGCAGATACGCGACTACCGCGCCACCGGCCTCGGCATGGATGCAATCGCCGCACTGCTCGCTGACACGCCAGGCCCGGCCCTGCTACAGGACCGCCTGCGCGAGATCCATACCGAAATCCGCCGCCTGCGCGAGCAGCAGGCCGTGCTGGAGCGTCTGCTGGGCCTGGCCGCCGACGGGCCGATGACAGTGGCGCGCTGGACTGCGCTGCAGCACGCGGCCGGCATGGATGACGCGGCCATGCAACGCTGGCATGCGCTGTTCGAACAGCAGTCGCCGCAGGCCCACGAAGATTTCCTGCGCTCACTGGGTGTGGACGAGCCGGAGATTGCGCGCATTCGTGGCTGGTCGCGCGGAATCAGTGTATAAGTTCGTCTGTAGCCACTTTAATAAGGGGACAGCGCGATGGACAACAATCTGAAAGAGTCGCTCCGCAACCTGCACGGCAGCCTGGCCAACGCCGGCCCGGTCGATGAAGAGCTGCAGGACCTGCTGCGCCAGCTGGACGTGGATATCCGCCTGCTGCTGGAACAGCGCGCGGCGGAAGGGGAGGAAGTCACCACCACCTACGGCCTGGCCGAACGCACGCAGGAAATTTCGGCGAAATTCGCTGCGAAGCATCCGGCCCTGGAGCCCACGCTGCGCGAGCTGGGCCGCATCCTCGGCAATATGGGAATCTGAAGCTGCGGAGCAGCTGTACTCAGGGGAAGGCCAGCATCGGCGGTTCTTCCCCGGCAAAGCTGAAGTCGGGATGCCGCGCGGCGATCATGTCCTCGATCTCGCGCACCCGGCGCAGCGGCACATCCACCATCATCAGCACCTCGCCGGCTGCAATGCGCTCGGCGTACTTCTCCAGTTTCTTGTTGGGCACGGCCGCCGCATTCATGCCCGAAGCCCAGGCCCCGAACAGCGCGCCGCCCAGCGCCATCAGCAGGATGGCGGCGGTGCGCATGGTCAGCCCGTCCGGCGGCATGAGCACCAGCATCACGCCCGCCACGAAGCCCGCGATACCGCCGATGATGATGCCCAGCTGGGCGCCATGGATCAGGTCGGTTTTCACCATGAAGCCGCATTCCGGCATGTCCTTCGGCAAAGCCCCCTCGCTCGCCATGAAGCGGATGTGGCGTTCCTCGATGCGCGCCAGCAAGAGCTCGTCGAGCATGGCGCGGGCGGCGGGCACCGAAGGTAGAACGTAATAGAGTCTGCGTCGCATGATGGTCTCCCCATAGGCTATTCTTCGTTATAGCAAATGTGGCCGGCATTACAATGTGCCAACTCCCAAGTTATTGAATAATAAAAGCTTTTATGCGACGCGGCGGCAGGCAAATGCAGCGGCGCCACGCCAATTCCGGTACAATACCGGGATGAATTCCCCAGCAAACCTTTTTGCGGCCGTCCCGAAGCGGTCTGCCCGCGCTGCCGCTGCGCCTTTCCTCCCTATGTCCCGCGAAGAGATGGACACCCTGGGCTGGACGGAGTGCGACGTTATCCTCGTCACCGGCGACGCCTATATCGACCATCCGAGTTTCGGCATGGCCCTGGTCGGCCGCCTGCTGGAAGCGCAAGGCTACCGCGTGGGCATCATTTCGCAGCCGGACTGGCACTCGGCCGACGATTTCCGCAAGCTGGGCAAGCCGCGCCTGTACTACGGCGTTACGGCCGGCAATATGGACTCCATGGTCAACCGCTACACGGCCGACCGCAAACCGCGCTCCGATGACGCTTACACGCCGAACGGCGAACCGAACAAGCGTCCGGACCGCGCCGTGTCGGTGTACGCCCAGCGCTGCCGCGAAGCCTTCCCCGGCACGCCGGTGGTGATCGGCTCGATTGAAGCCTCGCTGCGCCGCATCGCCCACTATGATTACTGGTCGGACAAGGTGCGCCGTTCGGTGCTGTTCGAGTCCAAGGCTGACATGCTGATCTTCGGCAACGCCGAGCGCGCACTGGTGGACCTCACGCGCCGCATGGCCGAGGGCGAAAACATCAAGACCATCCGCGACCTGCGCGGCACGTCTTTCCTCGTTCCTTCCGGCTGGATGCCGGGCGAAGACTGGGGCGTGCACAACAGCACCCGTGTCGATATTCCGGGCAAGATCGACGCCCATCCCGATCCCTACCTGATGGTGCAGCCCAACACGCCGGGCTGCGCCACCGACAGCAAACCGGCGGACGAAGTCAATCCGGCCATGGTCGAACCGAAGGCCGAAGTGGTGAAGCCGATCCGCATCATGAGCCGCGAAGAGCGCCTCGCGATGCAGAAGGAAAAACACAACAAGACCGTGGTGCGCCTGCCGTCCTTCGAGACCGTGAGCCAGGACCCGGTGATGTACGCGCACGCCTCGCGCGTGTTCCACCTGGAATCGAATCCCGGCAATGCGCGCGCGCTGGTGCAGGGGCATGGCGACCGCGATGTGTGGATGAACCCGCCACCGCTGCCGCTGCAGATGGACGAGATGGATAACGTCTACGACCTGGAATACGCGCGCGGTCCGCACCCGAGCTATGGCGGCGCCAATATCCCGGCCTGGGAGATGATCCGCTTCTCGGTCAACATCATGCGCGGCTGCTTTGGCGGCTGCACCTTCTGCTCGATCACCGAGCACGAAGGCCGCATCATCCAGAGCCGTTCCGAGCCGTCCATCCTGCGCGAGATCGAGCATATCCGCGACAAGACCAAGGGCTTTACCGGCATCATCTCCGACCTCGGCGGGCCGACCGCGAACATGTACCGCCTGTCCTGTAAGGACAAGGAGATTGAATCGACCTGCCGCCGCCTGTCCTGCGTGTATCCGTCGATCTGCGTCAACCTGGGCACCAACCACAATCCGCTGATCAAGCTGTACCGCAAGGCGCGCGCGATTCCGGGCGTGAAGAAGGTGCTGATCCAGTCCGGCCTGCGCTACGACCTGGCCGTGCGTTCGCCCGAGTATGTGAAGGAACTGGTGACCCACCACGTAGGCGGCCTGCTGAAGATTGCGCCTGAGCACACCGAATCGAATGTGCTGAGCAAGATGATGAAGCCCGGCATCGGCGCCTATGACGAGTTCAAGGCCCTGTTCGAGAAATACTCGATCGAAGCGGGCAAGAAGCAGTACCTGATTCCCTACTTCATCGCCGCCCACCCGGGCGCGACGGACGAGGACATGCTGAATCTGGCGCTGTGGCTGAAGAAGAACAACTTCCGCCTCGACCAGGTGCAGACCTTCATGCCGACGCCGATGGCCATGGCCAGCGCCATGTACCACTCGCGCAAGAACCCGCTGCACAAGGTCACCGACGACTCGGAAGACGTGGAAACGCCGCGCACGCTGAAGCAGCGCCAGGCGCACAAGGCCTTCCTGCGCTACTACGATCCGAAGAACTGGCCTATCCTGCGCGACACGCTGCGCCGCATGGGGCGTGGCGACCTGATCGGCACCGGCGAACGCCACCTGATCCCGCCGTATGTGGTGGGCGAGGAAAACTTCAAGCCGGCGTCCGGCAAGCGCGCGATGCCGATGCTGGCGCCGGGCGCGGACAAGCGCGGCGGCAAAGCGCTTCCCGTGGCCGGCGGCCGCGGCAAGCCCAATGCCCTGACCGGCTCCCTGAGCGCCCGCGCCACCATCGAGACTAAGGCCCGTCCTTCCATCCTCGACACTATCAAAGTGAAAGCAAAAGCCCCGCCGAAACCGGCGCGCGGCAGCCGCAAGTAAGGGGGCGAATGCGCCACATCGCCGGCCGCATGCGCCGGCGATGTTGTTTTTAGGAATCTGTTTCGTTTCGGGGCATAATGGTGATTGATGTTTCACCTTGCTAAGAAATGGAAATGAAGATGAACCTGAAGGCCTTGCTGCTCACGCCATTGCTGGCGCTGCTGGTCGCCTGCGGCGGCGGCGACGATGACAAAACCGAAACGCCCACCACCCCAACGCCGAACACGCCGACGCTGGTGTCGATCGCGCTGACGCCCGCCAATGCAACCATTGCCGTCGGCGGCACCCAGCAGCTGACCGCCACCGGCACCTACTCGGATGGCAAGAGCGCGGCCATCAAGGACACCATCACCTGGGCCGCCAAGGGCAATGTCGTGTCGGTCTTCACCAGCGGCCTGGTCACCGGCAAAGCCATCGGTACCGATACCGTGACGGCCACCGTGGGCAGTGTCAGCGGCAGCGCCAGCTTCACCGTCATCGGCCCCTGGGAAGTGGTGGCAGCAGGCGGCAACCAGACCCTGGCCCGGCGCAAGGACGGCACGCTGTACGCCTGGGGTTCGAACCGCTGGGGCCAGCTGGGCGACGGCAGCATTGCCGACCAGAGCAAGCCAGTACAGGTTGGCAGCGTGAGCACCTGGACCCAGGTTGCCAGCGGCGAGTTCCATACGCTGGCCGTGCGCGCCGACGGCACGCTGTGGGCCTGGGGCCTGAACCAGAATGGCCAGCTTGGCCTGGGCAATAACCTGGACAAGGCCGTGCCGACCCAGGTGGGTACGGGCAAGGACTGGGTCTCGGTCGCCGCCGGCAAATCGCATTCGCTGGCCATCAACAAGGCGGGCGCGCTGTTTGCCTGGGGTCGCAATACCAACGGCCAGCTGGGCGACGACACCACCGCGGACAAGCTGGTGCCGACCAAGATTGGTCCGCCGGCGGCCTGGAAATCGGTCTCCGCCGGCGCCGCGCACACGCTGGGCGTCGCTGCGGACGGCGCACTGTATGCGTGGGGCGCCAATGAAAGCGGCCAGCTCGGCACGGGCGGCCTGGCCAGCGTGAAGAAGCCGACGCGCATCGGCACGGCGTCCTGGCTGCTGGTGGCAGCGGGCGGCGCCCATTCGCTGGCGGTGAGCCAGGATGGCGCCCTGTTTGCCTGGGGCTCCAACGATGCGGGCCAGCTGGGCAATGATTCCTTCGCCAACGTTACCAGCCCGGTACGGATCGGCACCGACAGCAACTGGGTTGCCCTGGCCGGCGGCGCCAGCCATTCGCTGGGCGTGAAGGCCGACGGCACCTTGTGGTCCTGGGGCTCGAACAGCGATGGCCAGCTGGGCAGCGGCACGCTGAACGACCGCCGCGTGCCGGTGCAGGTGGGCACGGCCGCCGTGTGGACCTCGGTCTCGGCCGGCCTGCGCCACTCGGTGGGCGTGCAAGGCAAGGATGGGCGCATCCTGGCATGGGGCCGCAATGCGGAAGGCCAGCAGGGCAACGGCGGCATCGCCGCCGTCACCACCCCAACCGCACTGCCTTAACGTTTCTCCCTCGCGGCGGGCCGCCCGGCCCGCCGCAGCTGTGCGGCATGAAAGCCACACTTCTGTCTTGGACGCCCGGGAAACCGATACAATCTGTTAACTGGTCTTGGTGCCCCGTTAACCTGTTTCGGAACCATAGTGCGTCCATTCTTATTGCTCGTTTTCCTGTTCCCGCTCTGGCTGGCATCAGCGCATGCGCAGGACAAGGTCGTACTGCAGCTCAAGCACAGCCACCAGTTCCAGTTTGCCGGCTACTATGCGGCGATCGAAAAGGGCTACTACCGCGAAGCCGGACTCGATGTGCAGCTGGCGGAAAGCACCGACGGCAATGAGCCGGAGCGTGCCGTGCTGTCCGGCCGCGCCCAGTACGGCGTGGGCAGCAGCAGCCTGCTGCTGGCCCGCCTGTCCGGCAAGCCGCTGGTGGTGCTGGGCGTGATTTTCCAGCACTCGGCCTACGTGCTGGCGATGCGCCAGCAGGGCCCCACCCCGGATATCCGCAACATCATCGGCAAGCACGCGATGATCGGTTCCCTGAATGACGAGCTGAGCCAGGCGGACGAGCTGCTGGCCTACCTGAAAAAGGAAGGCATCACGCCGGACCGCATGATCCGCCGCGAACACAGCTACAACCCGGAAGACCTGGTGTCCGGCAAGGTGGACGCAATGGCCATCTATATGACCAATGAGCCGGACTACCTGGACCGGGTGGGCTTTCCCTACGATATCTACAATCCCCGTTCCTCCGGCATCGATTTCTACGGCGATAACCTGTTTACCAGCGAACACGAGATTGCCGCCAATCCTGAGCGGGTGAAAGCCTTCCGGGCCGCCAGCCTCAAGGGCTGGCAGTATGCGATGAGCCACCAGGAAGAGATTGTTGACCTCATCCTCAACAAATACTCGCGCCGCAACGACCGCCTGCACCTGCTGTATGAAGCGCGCCAGATGGTGGCCCTGGTGCAGCCCGTGCTGGTGGAAATCGGCTATATGAATCCGGACCGCTGGCAGCATATTGCCGACATCTATACCGACCTGGGTCTGCTGCCGAAAGGCGTATCCTTCTCCGGCTTCCTGTACAACGCCGACTCGGGGCCGGAGCTGGCCTGGCTGTACCGCGTGCTTGGCGTGGCGGGCGCGCTGCTGCTGCTGGGCGCTGCGGTGCACTTCAGCCTGCTGGCGCGCGAGCGCAGCCGTTCGAAGGAGGCCATCCGCATCGGCGAGCAGCGCTTCCGCACCATGTTTGAAGCCGCGCCGATGGGCATTGCGCTGGTGGACTCCGTGACCGGCCGCTTCGGCGACGTCAATCCGCGCTACGCCGAGATCGCGGGCCGCAGCATCGAGCAGATGAAGAAGGGCACCTGGATGGACGTGGTCGATCCGGAAGACGTGGCCGTCATCATTCCGCAGATGGAAGAATTCACCAAGCGCGACCTGGCCGAACTGAAAACCACGGCGCGCATGCTGCGGCCGGATGGCACGCGGATCTGGGTGGAAGCCTCGATTACGCCGGTGCTGGCCAGCGCGGCCGGTCCGGCCATGCACCTGTGCATGATCGAAGACGTGACGGACCAGAAGCAGACCGAGGCGCTGATCTGGCAGCAGGCCAATTTCGATACGCTGACCCAGCTGCCGAATCGCCGCATGTTCCTGGACCGGCTGCAGCACGATATCCTGAAAAGCCGGCGCGACGGCACCCGCATCGCCATTCTGTTCATCGACCTCGACCACTTCAAGGAAGTGAACGACACGCTGGGCCACCACCAGGGCGACGTGCTGCTGATCGACGCGGCGCGCCGCATCAGCGCCTGCGTGCGCGAGTCCGATACCGTGGCGCGGCTCGGCGGCGACGAGTTCACCGTCATCCTGCCTGCGCTGGAAGAGGTGGACCGGGTGGAAACCATCGCCCAGAACATCATCGACAGCCTGCTGATGCCCTTCGCGCTGGGCCAGGAACAGGCCTTCGTGTCGGCCTCGATCGGCATCACGCTGTATCCGGACGATGCGGGCAGCATGGAAGACCTGCTCAAGCATGCGGACCAGGCCATGTACGCGGCAAAAGGCGCGGGCCGCAACCGCTTCAGCTACTTCACGCCTGCGCTGCAGGTGGCGGCGCTGAACCGCATGCGCCTGACCAATGACCTGCGCGGCGCGCTGAAAGGCGGCCAGCTGCGCCTGTACTTCCAGCCCATCGTGCACCTGAAAACCGGCCGCATCCACAAGGCGGAAGCGCTGCTGCGCTGGGAGCATCCGCAGCGCGGCATGGTGAGCCCGCTGGAATTCATTCCGCTGGCCGAAGCGAGCGGCCTGATCGTCGATATCGGCCAGTGGGTGTTCCAGGAAGCCGTGCGCTGGACGCAGCGCTGGCGTACCGAGGTGCACCCGGCTTTCCAGGTCAGCGTCAACCAGTCGCCGCTCGAATTCCAGCGCGAAGGCGGCTACGACAGCTGGCTGCGCCACCTGCAGCAGCAGTCGCTGCCCGGCCAGGCGCTGGTGGTGGAGATCACCGAAGGCCTGCTGCTGGACGCCAGCAATGCCGTCACCGACAAGCTGCTGCAGCTGCGCGACGCCGGCATCCAGGTGGCGCTGGACGACTTCGGCACCGGCTATTCCTCGCTGTCCTACCTGAAGAAGTTCGACATCGACTACCTGAAGATCGACCGCAGCTTTACGCGCAACCTGGCGCCGGAATCGAGCGATATGGCGCTGTCCGAGGCCATCATCGTCATGGCCCACAAGCTGGAACTGGAAGTGATTGCGGAAGGCGTGGAAACGCCGGAACAGCGCGAGCTGCTGGCCGCTGCCGGCTGCGATTACGGCCAGGGCTACCTGTTTGCGCGCCCCATGCCGGCCGCCGATTTCGACCTGCTGCTCAAGGCCCAGCTGGCGGCCTGAGTTTTCCTCCGGCAATCCTGCCGCTTTGACCACAAAAGCGGATAATATCGCTCTCGCTCGCCCGTTTCGATAGCTAAAGCCAATTGAAACTATTGGAACAATCAATTTTCCAAATAGACGAGAAACCCTTAAACTGGCATCTCATTGATTCACAACCCTCACGAGGAAAACACAAATGTCTCTGATCAACACCCAAGTAAAACCGTTCAAGGCCACCGCTTACCACAACGGCAAGTTCATCGACCTGAGCGAAGAGTCCCTGAAGGGCAAGTGGTCGGTGTTCGTGTTCTACCCGGCTGACTTCACCTTCGTGTGCCCAACCGAGCTGGAAGACCTGGCCGACAACTACGCTGAGTTCCAGAAACTGGGCGTGGAAGTGTACGGCATCTCGACCGACACCCACTTCGCGCACAAAGCATGGCACGACACCTCGGACGCGATCAAGAAAGTGCAATACCCGCTGATCGGCGACCCAACCGGCCTGCTGTCCCGCAACTTCCAGGTCATGATCGAAGAAGAAGGCCTGGCACTGCGTGGCACCTTCGTGATCAATCCGGACGGCTTCATCAAAGTGCTGGAAGTGCACGACAACGGCATCGGCCGCGACGCAGGCGAACTGCTGCGTAAAGTGAAAGCCGCCCAGTACGTGGCTTCCCACCCAGGCGAAGTGTGCCCGGCCAAGTGGACCGAAGGCGCCGCCACCCTGACCCCATCGCTGGATCTGGTAGGCAAGATCTAAGCTTAGCTGTACCCCCGATACCTGGCCGGCGGGGGAACTCCCCCGGCCAGGCAGTAAAGCAAAGGAAAAAAGTCATGTTAGATGCCAATCTCAAAACCCAGTTGAAAGCCTATTTGGAAAAGGTGGTGCAGCCGATTGAGATCGTCGCATCGCTGGATGACTCCGCCAAAGCGCGGGAAATGCAGGACCTGCTCCGCGACATCGTTGCGTTGAGCGACAAGATTACTCTGGTCGAGGACAATGCCGCCGACGTGCGCAAGCCATCGTTCTCGATCAACCGTGCGGGAAGCGATATCGGCGTGCGTTTCGCCGGCATCCCGATGGGCCATGAATTCACCTCGCTGGTGCTGGCCCTGCTGCAAGTGGGCGGCCACACCATCAAATTCGATGAGGCCGTGATCGAACAGATCCGCAACCTGGATGGCGATTACCACTTCGAGACCTTTATCTCGCTGAGCTGCCATAACTGCCCGGAAGTGGTGCAGGCCCTGAATGCGATGTCGGTGATTAACCCGCGCATCAAAGTGACCACCATCGACGGCGGCGTATTCCAGAAAGAAGTGGAAGAGCGCCAGATCATGGCGGTGCCGATGATGTTCATGAACGGCCAGCACTTCGGCCAGGGCCGCACCAATGTCGAGGAAATCCTCGCCAAGCTGGATTCGAACGCCAGCGTGCGCGCCGCGGCTGAACTGAGCAAGAAAGACGTGTTCGACGTGCTGATCGTCGGCGGCGGTCCTGCCGGTGCGGCATCTGCGATTTATGCGGCGCGTAAAGGCATCAAGACCGGCGTGGTAGCCGAGCGCTTTGGCGGCCAGGTGCTGGACACGCTGGCGATCGAAAACTTCGTCTCCGTGACCGAAACCGACGGCCCGAAATTCGCAGTGGCGCTGGAGCAGCACGTGAAGACCTATGAAGTGGACATCATGAACACCCAGCGCGCCGTGAAACTGGTGCCGGGCAAAGTGACCGAAGTCCACACCGAGAGCGGTGCTGTACTGAAGGGCAAGACGGTGATCCTGTCCACCGGTGCACGCTGGCGCGAAATCAATGTGCCGGGCGAGAAGGAATACCGTAACCACGGCGTTGCCTACTGCCCGCACTGCGACGGCCCGCTGTTCAAGGGCAAGCGCGTGTCGGTGATCGGCGGCGGCAACTCCGGCGTGGAAGCGGCAATCGACCTGGCCGGCCTGGTGGAGCACGTGACCCTGATTGAATTCGGCGCGGAACTGCGTGCGGATGCGGTACTGCAGCGCAAGCTGCGTTCACTGAAAAACGTCAACGTGATCGTCTCGGCGCAGACCACCGAGATCCATGGCGACGGCAAGAAAGTGAACGGCATCAGCTACACCGACCGCAACACGGGTGACTCGCACCGCATCGAGCTGGAAGGCGTGTTCGTGCAGATCGGTCTGGTGCCGAACACCGAATGGCTGAAAGGCACGGTTGCTTTGTCGCGCCACGGCGAAATCGAAGTGGACGCACGCGGCCAGACCTCGGTGCCGGGCGTGTTCGCAGCGGGTGACGTAACGACGGTGCCGTACAAGCAGATCGTGATCGCCGTCGGCGAAGGCGCCAAAGCCGCCCTCTCCGCCTTCGACCACCTGATCCGCTCCGGCGACGACGAAGCGGCCACCCCTGCCGCCCAAGAAGCCATCGCAGCCTAAGCAGAAAAGTTTCTTAATCGGGGTCAGACCCCAATTAAAAAGCAATAGATTGCCTAATTGGGGTCTGACCCCGATTAGGCAATTTTTTTAGGGGAGGAGGTCGGCGCTGGCCTGGCGCTGGCGCAGGGCCTTGGCGTGGCGGTGGCGCGCGCGCAGGCGGGGGTTGGTGATCAGGCGGCCCAGGGTTTCGCCGATGACCATCACCACGCCGAGCAACGGCAGCACCAGCATCAGGCCAGCTACTCCGGCCACCGAACCGCCGATGAAGATCATCAGCACCGTGACCAGCGGATGGATCCGCAGGCTGCGGCCCAGGGTCAGCGGCATGAAGACGAAGTCGTCCAGCAGGCGCGCGGCGATGAAGACGCCGATCGCGCTATAGGCAATCATCGTGTCGCCCGGCGCATCGGCCGCCGCCACCAGCACCACCATGATGCAGCCGAGGATGGAGCCGACAAAGGGTATCCATGCCAGCACCGCCGCAATGAAGCCCAGCAGCACCGGCGAGGAAACGCCAATCAGCCACAGGCCGAACGCCAGCACCGCCGTGTCCAGCACCGTCAGCTTCAGCATGCCCTGGAAGTAGCGCCGCGCCGTCTGGTCCACTTCGTGCAGCAGGAACAGGGTCTTCTCGAAGAAGGCGTTCGGCACCGCGCGCGCGAGGAAGCGCTTGAAGCGGCCGCCATCGCGCAGGAAGAAGAAGGTGAGGAAGGGCGCCAGCAGCAGCGAAGGGATCCACGCAGCAGCGCCGACCAGCAGGCCCGGCAGGTGATCGGTGAAGAAGTCGTGCGTGTAGGCGCTGAAGCGGGCGTTGATGGTGTCGCTCATGCCGGCCTGGTGCAGCACGGGGAATTTGTCTTCCAGCGACAGCAGCGTATTGCGCACGAAAGCCGTGCCGCCTTCGATATAGCGTTCAGGCAGTCCCTGCCACGAGGAGCTGGGGCTGGACGACAGCCAGGCCATCAGCAGCAGTCCCGCCACAATCACGCAGGCGAAGAAGCCGCTGCCCACCAGCAGCGCCGCTGTGTTGTGGCTGAAGCCCATGCGCAGCAGCTTGTGCATCGGCGGCAGCAGGACGTAGTAGAGGATGATGCCGAGCAGGAAAGGTACCGTCAGCCACAGCATGTGCTGCAGCAGGTAGAGCAGCAGGCAGGTGGCGAGCACGATGGCGCACCACACGACGGGTCCGGAACGGCGGCCTGACATTTACAGGGTCTCGATCTGCGGGCTGCCGCACATCCATTCGCGCAGGCGGGCGCCGATATGCCGCGCCAGGGCGAGCGAAATCTTGTAGCCGATGACGGCGTCGGTTTCCATCAGCCCCATGAAGTCGGCGCGGAAGAACACGGCCAGCTGGCAGTTGTCCAGCGCGCGCGCCTGGGCGCTGCGCGGCGAGTTGTCCAGCAGGGCCAGGTCGCCGAAGAAGGAGCCGGCCGGCAGTTCGGCCACCACTTCCGTGCCGCCCGGCACCGCGCGGTTGATCTGCACCTTGCCCGAAATGACCAGGTACAGCGCCTGTCCTTCTTCGCCTTCGTCGAAAATGATTTCGCCAGTGAGGAAGCGGCGCTCGTGCATCAGGCCATCCACGATCTTCAGTTCCAGGGGCGTCAGCGATGAGAACAGCGCCGACTCGCGCAGCCGGGTCAGGCGTGGCGACAGCGCGGGCGATTTCAGGAAACCAAAGATCACGTGCAACTCCGTTGGACAGGGGTGTTGTTACAACACCATTGTCGCTGGTTTTTCAGGCAAGCCGCGATTTAGTGGCAGGATTGTTGCAATGGGGCTACAAAATGAAAAGGGCCCGATCGAAATCGGGCCCTTCTTTGTTCTGGCGGAGTGGACGGGGCTCGAACCCGCGACCCCCGGCGTGACAGGCCGGTATTCTAACCAACTGAACTACCACTCCTAATTCTTCACAGTTCTGGTGGGCGCTGAGAGGCTCGAACTCCCGACCTAATCCTTGTAAGGGATCCGCTCTACCAACTGAGCTAAGCGCCCCGTCCAATTTCCGAACTGCTGAACGTTTGTCACAACGTTCAGAAGAGGCCGTATTCTACAGCGGCGTTTCGGCGTTCGGCAAGGGCTTTTCGCAGTTTTTCTGAAAATCTTGCGGAAATTGCCAGCAGCGATGTTACGCTGCGATTCCCATCTATCCACGGAGCCCCGTTCCATGCGCCCTGCCAGCGACGATGCGCTGTATGCCCGCGTCACCCGCCGCCTCGTGCCCTTTCTTTTCCTGTGCTACGTAGCGGCTTACCTGGACCGAGTCAACGTGGGCTTCGCCAAGCTGCAGATGCAGGCCGACCTCGCGCTGTCCGACACGGTCTACGGCATTGGCGCCGGCATTTTCTTCCTCGGCTACTTCCTGTTCGAAGTGCCCTCCAATCTGCTGATGGCGCGCGTGGGCGCGCGGCGCTGGATTGCGCGCATCATGATCAGCTGGGGCCTGGTGTCTGCGGCGACCATGTTCGCCAGCAGCCCGGCTACCTTCTACCTGCTGCGCTTCCTGCTCGGCGTGGCGGAGGCGGGCTTCTTCCCGGGCGTGGTGCTGTACCTGACTTACTGGTATCCGGCCCGCCGCCGCGCGCGCATCGTGGCGCTGTTCATGAGCGGCGTGGCGGTGGCCGGCGTGCTGGGCGGACCCCTGTCCGGCTGGATCATGCGCGCCTTTGCCGGCACCGGCGGCCTGCATGGCTGGCAGTGGCTGTTCCTGCTGGAAGGCCTGCCGTCGATTGCGCTCGGCATCTGGACCCTGTTCTATCTGGATGACGGCATCCGCAGTGCGCGCTGGCTGGACGGGGACGAAAAAGCGCGCCTCGAAACGGCATTGGCGGAAGACGGCGCCGCGCACGGGCACTGGCCGCTGCGCCATGTGTTCGGCAGCGGCCGCGTGTGGCTGCTGGCCGCCATCTATTTCCTGTTCGTGATGGGCTTATATGGCGTGAGTTTCTGGCTGCCGCAGCTGATCCGCAACAGCGGCGTGCAGGATGTGTTTCACATCGGCCTGCTCACCGCCATCCCTTACGGCGTTGCGGCCGTGGTGATGGTGCTGGCCGCGCGCCATTCGGACCGCAGCGGCGAGCGGCGCTGGCACACGGCGCTGGCCGGGCTGGCGGGTGCGGCGGGCCTGATGCTGTCCATCGCCTTTGCCGACAATGCCTTCGCCGCAATGGCCGCACTGAGCCTGGCTACGGCAGGCATCCTGACCACGTTCCCGATTTTCTGGAGCCTGCCGACGGCCATGCTGGGCGGCATGGCGGCAGCGGCCGGCATCGCGCTGATCAACTCGGTCGGCAACCTCGCGGGCTTTGCCAGTCCTTACCTGGTGGGCGCCATCCGCGATGCCACCGCCAGCACGGCGCAGGGCATGAGCGTGCTGGCGGCCAGCCTGCTGATGGGCGCTTTGCTGACGCTGTTCTGCGTCAGGCGCAGCGGCGAAGTGCTGTAGTCAGAACTCTTCCCAGTCGTCGCCCTGCGCGACGGCTTTTTTCGCCGGCGCGGCGGGCTTCGCTTTCGGCAATGCTGGCGCTGGCCTGCGCTGCGGCGCAAGCGGCGCCGATGCCGCCGGGGCCGCGCGGCGCGGCGCTTCCTGCACATGCGACAGGCGGAACACCGCCACCGCTTCCGCCAGTTGCGCAGCCTGCTGCTGCATGCTGGTGGCAGCGGCCGAGGCTTGTTCCACCAGCGCCGCGTTTTGCTGCGTCACGGTATCCATCTCCACCACCGCCAGGTTGATCTGGTCGATGCCCGCGCTCTGCTCCTGGCTGGCCGAGGTGATCTCGGTCATGATGTCGGCCACCTGCTGCACCGAGCTGACGATCTTGCCCATGGTGGCGCCAGCCTGGTCCACCAGCTTGCCGCCCGCGTCCACGGTGGATACCGAGTGGTCGATGAGGGCCTTGATTTCCTTGGCCGCTGCGGCGGAACGCTGCGCCAGCGTGCGCACTTCGCCCGCCACCACGGCAAAGCCGCGGCCCTGCTCGCCGGCGCGCGCCGCTTCCACGGCGGCGTTCAGCGCGAGAATATTGGTCTGGAAAGCGATGCCGTCGATGGTGCTGATGATGTCCACGATCTTGCCCGAGCTGTCCTTGATGGCATCCATGGTTTGCACCACCTGGCTCACCACCTGGCCGCCCTGGTTGGCGTAATCGGCTGCCGATACCACCAGCTGATTGGCCTGGCGCGCATTGTCCGCGTTCTGGCGCACGGTCGACGTCAGTTCTTCCATCGAGGACGCGGTCTCTTCCAGGCTGGCGGCCTGCTGCTCGGTGCGGCGCGACAGGTCCAGGTTGCCCGAGGCGATTTCGGCCGAGGAGGTGGCAATCGCATCCGTGCCCTGGCGCACTGCGCCCACGGTGCGGGTCAGCGCCTGCACCATATTCTGCAAGGCGTGCAGCAGGCGGCCCGTCTCGTCGCGCCGTTGGGTGTTGATGCTGACGGTCAGGTCGCCCTGCGCCACAGTCTCAGCCAGCGCCACTGCTTCACCGATGGGCGCGGTGACCGAGCGGGTGATCAGCCAGCCTGCCAGCACCGACAGGCCGGTGGCCAGCACCAGCAGCGACACCATCAGCACCGTGGCCGATTGCGCGGCCTGGGCGGCGCTGTCGCCGTCGTTCTTCATCGACTTGTCCTGCGTCGCCAGCATTGCATCCAGCGTGCCGAAGTAGGTGGTCTGCGCCGGCACGGCCTCGCGGAACAGCAATTGCACGGCGCCTGCCTTGTCGCCCGCCTGCAGCAGGCGCACCACCTGCTGCCGTTTGTCCTGATAAGCCGCGTAGGCGGCTTGTTCTTCCTCGAACTGCCGCTTGGTTTCCGCACGGATCAGCGTTGCCCCCAGCTTCTGCGCGCTCTCTGCGCGAAGACGGTCGGCCTCGTCCAGCTGGCGCAGGAAGTCGGCCGCCATGGCCTCGTCCGGCGCCAGCGCTGCATTGCGCAGGGCCTGTGCCGCGCGGTTCGAATAGCTGCGCATCTGGTTCACAAGCTGGACCTTCACGGCGCGGTCATGCACCAGCCGGTCGGTAAGGCCGGCAGTGAACTGGATGCGGCTGATGCCGGTCAGCGTCATCGCCAGCATGATGGCAATGGTGAGGGCGAAGCCGAGGCCGAGCCGGGCGCCGATGTTCAGGTTCGAGAGTTTCACGGTGTTCCTTCAAAAATCAATAGAGGTGGCGAATGCCGAGGCCTATGCTGTTGGCCCGCGCCATGCCGCTGAGGCGGTCGGCCATGGCCACGGTATACAGGTCGGTGCGCTTCGACAGGCGGTAGTCGTAGCCCAGCGACACGGTGCGGCGTTCGAGAATTCCGCCGATCAGGCTACCGGTCCGGCGGCTGTTGGCGGCGCCCAGCATGATGCTGCCGAGGCCGGCGCGCAGATTCACGCCTACGCTGGCCGTGCGGCCCTTCATGCGCAGCTTGCTTGCCGTGTCTTCCTCGGTGCGGTGGAAAGTGCCGTAGACCTTGGCCGCGCCGAAGTCATAGCTGGCGCCGGTGAACGCTGCGCGCTGGGCAGTAACGGCCGAAAAATCCACTGGCGCACGGGTGGGATCCATGATGGGCATGCCCTGGTTCGGATTACTGACGCGCACGTGCTGTGCCACGGCGGTCAGCGCCAGCGGGCCGCGTACATAAAGTGCCGTCACTGCGGCGTTGTTGGCGCCCGCCTTGCCGCCTTGCTCGCCGGGCTGGAAATGCAGGCTGGTCCGCAGGCCTTTCCAGGTCGGGGAGACGTAGACGATCTGGTTGCTCCAGCCGCTGTCGCCCGCGATCCCGGCCGCCCAGTTGCGCGCGCCAAGCGGCCCCGAGGGGATGAAGGAGTGTGCCAGCAGCGGCGAGAACACGAAGGAATTCCCGAAGGGATTGAACTGGATCATGGCCAGGAAGCCGGGCGAGGCTGCACGGCCCAGCTGCAAGCGGCCATAGGGCCCGGTTACGGCCACATTCGCATCGCGCGAGAACAGGTTGTCTCCGGCAAAGCGGCCGGACATGCCGCTGTCCACCTGCAGCAGGCCAATCACGCGGAACTCCACGCGGGTGCCGCCGCCCAGGTCCTCTTCGCCGCGGATGCCGAAAAAGGAAGTGGTCATGCCGCCGCTGCCCACAATATTGCGCCGGGCCGGGTCGCCGCTGGCCTTCATCGACCCCAGATACGTGTCCAGGCCGCCCGTGACGGTGACGTTCGATTGGGCGAAAGCGGCGCCAGAGCAGGCCAGCAGGACAGTGCAGAGGAATTTGAGCATGGGACGGTGGACTCGGGAAAGGTGAAATTCTACGCGTGTTTCCACAGGGCACAATTCACAATCGTGCCGCTGTTGCGTAAATACGATGGACGGAATTGAAAGCAAGTATCTGATATTTAAGACGGTTTTCTTCTAATATCGAAAAATTGCGACATCGCTTACCGGAACGGTATTACTGGATATAATTACAGTATCCCAACTGTTTTATCCCGCATGAGCCAGCGCCGCATAGCCCATCTCGATATGGACGCCTTCTACGCATCGGTTGAGCTGCTGCGTTATCCGGAACTGCGCGGGGTGCCGGTGGTGGTGGGCGGCGGTTCGCGGCACCAGCCCCGGCTGAAAGAGGATGGCACACACGAGTTCTCCCGTCTGCGGGATTATGTCGGCCGTGGCGTTCTCACCACAGCCAACTATGCGGCGCGCGCGCTCGGCGTCGGTTCCGCCATGGGCACCATGAAGGCAGCCAAGCTGGCGCCGGACGCTATTCTTTTGCCAGTCAATTTCGACAGCTACCGCCACTATTCGCGCCTGTTCAAGGCGGCCGTGGCCAGCATTGCACCGGCCATCGAAGACCGCGGCATTGACGAAATCTATATCGACCTTACCGATGTGCCGGGCGAAACGCGCGAGCTGGCGCTGCGCATCAAGCAGGCCGTGTTCGATGCCACCGGCCTTACCTGCTCGATCGGCATCACGCCGAACAAGCTGCTGTCCAAGATCTGTTCCGACCTGGAAAAGCCGAACGGCCTCACCATTCTCGGCTATGACGATGTGCCGGTACGCATCTGGCCCCTGCCTGCGCGCAAGATCAACGGTATCGGCCCCAAGGCGGCGCAGCGGCTGGCCGAACTGGGTATTGAAACGGTGGGGCAGGTGGCGCAGGCCGATCCGCGCCTGCTGCAGGAACACTTCGGCCTCAACTACGCGGAATGGCTGCGGCGGGTAGCGCATGGGCGCGACGAGCGCGAGGTCTCCACCCGTTCCGACCCGAAGGGCATGAGCCGGGAAACCACCTTTGACCGCGACCTGCATCCCAAGCAGGACCGCGCCGAGCTGTCCGCCATCTTCACCCGCCTGTGCGAAAAAGTGGCGGCCGATATGGAACGCAAGCGCTACGTTGGCTGCACCGTGGGCATCAAGCTGCGCTATGCCGATTTCCGCACCGTGACGCGCGACGTGACCCTGCCTCAGCCCACGGCGGACGCCGCCGCGATCCGGCGTGCGGCCGGCGAATGCCTGCGCCGGGTGCCGCTGGACCAGCGCCTGCGCCTGCTGGGCGTGCGCGTCAGCGCGCTGACGCCGGTAGATGATCTTCCGCCCGGCGCGCTGGCGCGGCAGGGGGAGTTGTTTGCAGATCAATAAGACGCCATAATCTGCTGGCGCTGCACGGATTGCAGCCCACCCAGGGAGTTTCACATCGACGAAGCACGTTTGCGTCCGCGCCACGCGTGGCTGGCGGCACTGCTGGTTTTGCACCTCGTGGTGTTGCTTGCATGGCGTCCCGTGCTGCGCCAGGCGCCCCTCGCCGTATCGCGCGGCGAGCTGACCTTCATCCTGCCGCCGAAGCCGGCGCCTGCCACGCTTCCGCCCCCGCCGCGCAGCGCGGCAGCGGCGCGCGCCACGCCGGAAGTACAACGCCGCAGCGCGCCGGCAGCGATCACCGTGCGTCCGCCTCCGGCTGCTGCCGCTGCGCCGGCTGCCGTGCCCGATCCCTTCGCCGCACCGGAACAATCCCTCAGCGCTATGGCGCGTGCATCCGTTGGCGATGCGATGAAAGCCCTGCGCAAGGAGACGCCGCATGCCTTCCTGCGCAGTGAACAATCCGGCTCCGCCATCGCGCGTGCACTGGCGAAGGCGGGCGGCGACGCCAGGGGCGGGACCGAACTGGAGGAAGTCGTGCTGCCGGACGGCCGCCGCATGACGCGGGTGCGTGCCGGCGGCTCCACCTACTGCGTGGTGATGGATGCGCCGGGCGGCTCAGGCGGGCGTGATGTTTTTCGCGACGGTGTAAAAGCCCGGACGGTGACTTGCCCCAACTAGCCCGTGTAAAATACCGTTCCCCTTTACAAGCTGAAACAAGGCAAGTACACCATATGTGGTTCAAGAATCTACAGATCTACCGTCTGCCCGCCCCTTGGGCGTTTACCCCGGAACAACTTGAAGAAGCCCTGCGCCCGCATTCGTTTACGCCTGCCAGCAGCAATGAAATGATGCGCCAGGGATGGGACTCGCCACGCGGCAACGGCTCGCTGGTGCACGTCGTCAACAAGCAGATGCTGATGCTGCTCGGCACCGAGAAGAAACTGCTGCCGAATACCGTGGTCAACCAGGTGGCCAAGGCCCGTGCGGCCGAGCTGGAAGAACAGCAAGGTTTCGCTCCCGGCAAGAAAGCCATGAAGGAACTGAAAGAGCGCGTGCACGACGAACTGCTGCCGCGCGCCTTTACCATCCGCAGCAATGTGTGGACCTGGATCGACCCGGTCAACGGCTGGCTGGTGGTAGACGCCGCCAGCCCGGCCAAGGCCGATGAAGTGATCAAGCTGCTGCTCAAGGCAGTGGACCGGCTGCCGCTGGAAAGCCTGCGCGTGCAGCGCTCGCCGGTCGGCGTGATGACCGCCTGGCTGCAGGACGACGAAGCGCCGGCCGGCTTCACCGTCGACATGGACACGGAACTGCGCGCCACCGGCGAAAGCAAGGCAGCCGTACGCTATGTGCGCCACACGCTGGAACCGGAGGAAGTACGCCGCCACATCGCAGCCGGCAAGCAGTGCACCCGCCTGGCCATGACCTGGGACAGCAAGATCTCCTTCGTGCTGACTGAAGCGCTCGCCATCAAGGGCGTGAAGCCGCTGGACGTGATGAAGGAAAGCGAAGCCACCACCCGCAACGACGAAGAGCGTTTCGATGGCGACTTCATGCTGATGACTGGCGAACTGAGCAAGCTGCTCAAGGACGTGGTCGAAGCGCTGGGCGGCGAAGCCACCGCCTGATGAAAAAGCGGCGTATGCCGCTTTTTTTTCTTACAGGGGCTGGAACACGCCGGCCGCGCGGTTTTTCTGAACGTTATCCCACGCAAAGATCTGGCCGTTCATAGCGACATACACGCCGGGCGGCAGGGTCTGTGCGGCGGCGCAGGCGAAGCCCAGGTTGAACAGGGCATCCGAGTTCGCAATCTCATACGGAATCATGGCGCCGGTCAGCACGATGGTCTTGCCCAGCTCGGCGGGGCCAAGCACGGCGGCCGTTTCCTTCATCGTATCGGTGCCGTGCACGATCACGATGGCCTTCTCCGCCGCCGCCTGGCAGCTGGCCAGCACGCGGGCGCGGTCGGCATCCACCATATCGAGCGAGTCCAGCAGCGGCAGTTGCTCCAGAGCTACTCCGACCGTGATACGGGCGCGCGCAATCGCTGCGGGGAGGTGGCTGTCGGCAAAACCCAGCGTGCCGTTCAGTTCGTTGTAATGCTTGTCGAAAGTGCCGCCGGTGGCGATGATGCGCAAAGTCATGGTCAGGTAATCAAGGGATAGCAGAATGGCGCATGATAGCGTGAAGCCGTCGGCTTGAAAAATCTTTGTGCGCGCTCATCTGGCATGCATGCCAAACGTTGAGTACACTGGTTTCTTTGCCCGTCCAATATGAAAGCCCTCGCCCCCGGAACCGTTATTTTTCACCGCCACCGCGGCTATGGCGTGATCACGGCCGTCAATTTGCTGACGGGCTGGATTGCCGCGCGCTTCGGCAGCGAGCAGCGCACCCTGGACCTGAACCTGTCCACGGACGAAGTGCAGTTTGCGGATGGCGAAGCGATCCTGTTCCGCCGCGCGCCGCCGGACCGTATGCCGCATGCGCGGCTGATGGCGATGGTGCGCGCGCTGCACCAGGCGGGCTACCAGAAACTGTATCTATACGCCTGGCCCAAGCCTTCGGGCCTGCACTGGCGCTGGCACCTGTTCACAGGACCTCGCGACTGGATGCAGCGCTCCTGGCGCGAAGGCTGGTACGGTTCCGGCGCCGATTACAACGTCAACCCGGTCATGGGCTGGGGCGACAATCCGGGCGCCACGACTGACGAGCTGATCCACGCGCTGGCGAAATTCGACCCGCAAGGCTTGGCGCAGGCGCTGGGCAAGGACGAAGACCACACGGCCTGGTTCGCCGCCGTCTGCGACGCCTTGCTGCCCGGCTATATGTACAGCCTCGACATGCCGCGCGTGCCCGGCGCGCCGCTGACGGAAATGCCGCCGGTACCCGTGATCCCCGTGCGCGCCAGCCTGCCCGCCTACGACGGCCCGGACCTCCCCTGGCCGCCCGGCTGGGCCGGCCTCTGGACACAATCCCACGTGATGCCCTTGCGCCGCCCCAACCTCACCGGCATCCCCGAAACCTGATACAGCCCAGCCCGCGACATGACACCATGGGGTCAGGCACCGCTTGTCACATGACAGAGGGGGCCTGACCCCAGGGTGGCAGATATGGGCTCAGCGGTGCTGGGCGTAGGCGGGGTTGAGGATGGTGGTGCAGCGGCCGTTGGCGAAGTCGGCCAGGTTCTGCAGGGCGTGCTGGAAGTAGAGCTCGTAGCTGTCCTTTTCGACGTAGCCGAGGTGCGGCGTGGCGAGCACGTTCGGCATGCGCAGCAAGGGCGAGTCTTCTGCCAGCGGTTCGCTGGGGAAGACGTCCAGCGCTGCGGCGCCCGGACGGCCGGCGGCCAGCGCCGCTTCCAGCGCGCCCTCGGCTACCAGCTCGGCCCGGCTGGTGTTGACGAACAGCGCGCCCGGTTTCATGCGCGCCAGGTCGTCTGCCGTCACAATGCCGCGCGTGGCATCCGACAAGCGCAGGTGCAGCGTCAGCACGTCGGCTTCCGCGAAGAAGGCTTCACGCGAGGCCGCGGCTGCGTGGCCGTCGGCTACCGCCGCGGCGCGGCTGTTCTCGCTGCCCCAGACCAGTACTTTCATGCCGAACGCTTTCGCATAGCCCGCAATCAGCTTGCCGATCTTGCCGTAGCCCCAGATCGCCAGCGTGCGGCCGCTCAGCACCGTGCCGAGGGTGTTGAACTGCGGCTCCGTCGAGACCGTCTGCCACAGGCCGTGCTTCAGGTGAGCGGCATAGGGCACCAGCTTGCGCTGCGCCGCCATGATCAGGGCCCAGGTCAGCTCCGCCGGCGCCGTCGGCGAGCCTACCCCTTCGGCAATCGCAATACCGAGCTCGGTGGCCGCCGCCACGTCGATGTGCCCGCTGACCTTGCCCGTCTGCGAGATCAGCTTCAGGTTCGGCAGTTTCGCCAGCAGGGCGCGGTTGAAAGCCGTGCGCTCGCGGATCAGCACCACGGCATCGAAAGGCTGCAGCCGCGCCGCCAGCTGGCCCATGCCGCGGATGGTGTTGGTGAAGACTTTGACCTCGTGGCCGTTCAATCGTGCGAAGCAGTCGAGCTGGCGCACTGCATCCTGGTAGTCGTCGAGAATGGCAATTTTCATGGGAGTTAGCAGAAGTTTTGATCGGATTGGTAGGGAAATAACGGGATCGGAAATATCTCAAATAGCCTACTACATTGGTCAACCATTTTTCCTACATTTTTGTCTGAATCGTGGGTGTCGGGGTGTACAATCGGCCACATTCAGGGCGTAAAACCGTTGAGTTTGCGGCCCGCAGACGTTCCATCTCCCGCCTATCGTGTCGCAGGGAGCGCGCCGTCGAGTAATCCGGCGCATCGACAGAACCGCCGTATCCGCCGAAGCATATTGAATGCCTTTCCGAGCGCAAAGCCACAAGCTGACGACGATCCTGCCGTGCCGGGACAAGACAAGAATTCTTTATTGGCATTGGAGGTACTATGAATCAGCCCGTTATGGGAGGCGTTGCAACAATGAACGCGCCAGCTTACATCAAACAGCAAAAGCTGATCAATTGGGTGGCCGAGGTGGCCGCCCTCACCAAACCGGACCGCATCTACTGGTGCGACGGCTCGCAGGAAGAGTACGACCGCCTGTGCGCTGAAATGGTGGCCGCGGGCACCATGAAAAAGCTGAACGAGGCAAAGCGCCCGAATTCCTACCTGGCCTGCTCCGATCCGTCCGACGTGGCCCGCGTGGAAGACCGCACCTTCATCTGCTCGGCCACCAAGGAACAGGCCGGCCCCACCAACAACTGGACCGACCCCGCCGAAATGCGCGGCACCCTGAACGGCCTGTTCGACGGCTGCATGGTGGGCCGCACCATGTACGTAGTGCCGTTCTCGATGGGCCCGCTGGGTTCGCCGATCGCCCACATTGGCGTGGAACTGTCCGACTCGCCCTATGTGGCGGTGAACATGCGCATCATGACGCGCATGGGCAAGGCCGTCTACGAGGTGCTGGGCACCGATGGCGAATTCGTGCCTTGCGTGCACAGCGTGGGCGCTCCGCTGAAGGCGGGCCAGAAGGACGTGGCATGGCCATGCAACCCGACCAAGTACATCGTGCATTTCCCTGAAACGCGCGAGATCTGGTCCTATGGTTCCGGCTACGGCGGCAATGCGCTGCTGGGCAAGAAGTGCTTCGCGCTGCGCATCGCGTCGAATATGGGCCACCAGGATGCCAAAGACGGCAATCCGGGCTGGCTGGCCGAACACATGCTGATCCTCGGCGTGGAGTCGCCGGAAGGCAAGAAGCACTATGTGGCGGCAGCCTTCCCTTCGGCCTGCGGCAAGACCAACTTCGCCATGCTGATTCCGCCAGCTTCCTTCAAGGGCTGGAAAATCACCACCATCGGCGACGACATTGCCTGGATCAAGCCGGGCAAGGATGGCCAGCTGTATGCCATCAATCCGGAAGCGGGTTACTTCGGCGTGGCGCCGGGCACCAACGAGAAGACCAACTTCAACTGCATGGCGTCGCTGCGCGAGAACACCATCTTCACCAACGTGGCGCTGACTGATGACGGCGACGTGTGGTGGGAAGGCATGAGCAAGGAAGCGCCGGCGCACCTGATCGACTGGCAGGGCAAGGACTGGACCCCGGCCTCCGGCACCAAGGCGGCGCACCCGAACGCGCGCTTCACCGTGGCCGCCACCCAGAACCCGGTGATCGACCCGGCCTGGGACGATCCGGCCGGCGTGCCGATCTCGGCCTTCATCTTCGGCGGCCGCCGCTCCACCACCGTGCCGCTGGTGACCGAAGCGCGCGACTGGATCGAAGGCGTCTACATGGCTGCCACCATGGGTTCGGAAACCACCGCCGCCGCTGCCGGCCAGATGGGCGTAGTGCGCCGCGATCCGTTCGCGATGCTGCCTTTCATCGGCTACAACATGAGCGACTACTTCCAGCACTGGCTGAACCTGGGCAAGTCGCTGGGCGCGCAGGCGCCGAAGATCTACTGCGTCAACTGGTTCCGCACCGACGAGCACGGCCACTTTGTCTGGCCCGGCTTCGGCGACAATATGCGCGTGCTGAAGTGGATGCTGGAACGCATTGAAGGCCAGGCCGGCGGCATCGAAACCCTGTTCGGCACCACGCCGCGCTATGGCGACCTGCACTGGGACGGCATTCCCTTCTCGCCGGAGGAATTTGAAACCATCACCTCTATCGACAAGGACGCCTGGCGCGAAGAGCTCAAGCTGCACGCCGAACTGTTCGACAAGCTGGCCTACCACCTGCCGCAGGAGCTGGTCGACAACAAGGTCCGTCTCGAACAACGCCTTGCGGCATAAGCCCCGCCGCCGGAAATGCCCAGCTTGCTGGGCATTTTTTTTTGCCCAGAACTTAAATTCGCGGGGAAACAACAATTCCCTGGGAAATGCGCTGCGGACGGCTTTTTTACCCTTGGTCAATCGTATGATCGGCCTATGCGCATCTCATCACGGAGACATTAATGTTCAAGAACCTGAAAGTGGGCGCCCGGCTGATCGGCACTTCGCTGGCCATCTCTGTGCTGGGCCTGGCAGTCGGTGTGATCGGCATCCGTAACATGGGCATCATCAACGACAAGGCCTCGGTCCTGTACGAGCAGGAGGTGATGGGAATTTCCCATATCAAGGAAGTGAACAACAAGCTGGCCGGCATCAGCCTCGGCCTCAGCAACCTGCTGCTGGCCAGCTCGCGTGGCGACCGGCTGCGCTTCGCCGACGAGGTCGTGAAAACGGCTGGTGAGCTGCGCCGCGAGGTCGACCTGGCCCGCCCTCTGTTCAACACGGCGGCGGACGCGGCGGCCTTCGCCCGCTTCGATGCGCAGCTGAAGACCTACGACCGCCTGCTGCCGGAACTGCTGGAGCGCGCCAGGAAGGCGGGCGGCGGCGACCCTGAGCTGGAAGAGCAGTTCTTCGGTCCCTTTGCCACGCAGGCCAAGGCAGTCAACGGCATGGTGACCGAACTGAGCCGCCTGAAGGAGCGCAGCGCCAGGGCGGCCGACGAGGAGACCGATGCGCTGTACAGCGGCACCCGTACTGTCATGGTGCTGCTGGTGCTCGGTTCGCTGGTGGGCGGCATGGTGCTGGGCGTGGTCGCCGCGCGCTCGATCACGGGCCCGCTGGAGCAGGCGCTGCAGCTTGCGCGTACCGTGGCGGCAGGCGACCTCAGCAGCAAAATCGACGTGCGCACGCAGGATGAGGTGGGCCAGCTGCTGCAGGCGCTGGCGGACATGAACAGCAGCCTGGTGCGCATCGTCGGCGAGGTGCGCTCCGGCACCGATGCCATCGCCACCGTGTCCGGTGAAATCGCGGCGGGCAACCAGGACCTGTCTTCGCGCACCGAAGAGCAGGCCAGCTCCCTGGAAGAGACCGCCTCGTCGATGGAGGAACTGGCGGCCACCGTCCGGCAGAACGCCGACAATGCGCTGCAAGCCAACCAGCTGGCCGCCTCCGCCTCCGAAGTGGCCCAGCGCGGCGGCCATGTGGTGGCCCAGGTGGTCACGACCATGCAGTCCATCAGCAGCTCTTCCGGCCAGATCGCCGACATCATCGGCGTAATCGACGGCATCGCCTTCCAGACCAATATCCTGGCGCTGAACGCGGCGGTGGAGGCGGCGCGGGCCGGCGAGCAGGGCCGCGGGTTCGCCGTGGTGGCGAGCGAGGTGCGCAACCTGGCGCAGCGCTCGGCCGCGGCAGCCAAGGAAATCAAGGTGCTGATCGATACCTCGGTTGGCAAGGTGGAGGCTGGCAGCCGGCTGGTCGGCGAAGCCGGCACGACCATGGAAGACATCGTGCAGAGCATCCAGCGCGTGACCGACATCATGTCCGAGATCAGCGCCGCCAGCCAGGAACAGAATGCGGGCATCGACCAGATCAACCGCGCCATTACGCAGATGGATCAGGTAACGCAGCAGAATGCCGCCCTGGTCGAGCAGGCGGCCGCCGCCTCGGCGACGATGCAGGAGCAGGCAGGCAAGCTGAAGCAGGCGGTCGGCAGTTTCCGGCTGGGCGAATACGGCGCTCAGGCATCCACGCGGCTGGCGCTGGCCTGATGCAGCAAGCCGCCGGTGCTCCCGGCGGTTTTTTCTGGCATATTTCGCACACGTGTGCTAAAGTGTCCTGCATGGATACCCTGACCGCCAAAAGCGAAGCTACCTTTGCCGCCATTCTCCGCGCTGCCGGCGACATGGCGGCGGAAGAAGGCATCGGCAAGCTGTCGCTGGGGGAGCTGGCCAAGCGCACCGGCATCAGCAAGAGCGGCGTGTTCTCGCGGGTGGGCTCGCTGGAGCAGCTGCAGGGGGCCGTGCTGGACGAATATGACCGGCGTTTTGCCGAAGAGATCTTCCTGCCCACGCTGAACCTGCCCAAGGGCCTGCCCCGGCTGCAGGCCCAGGTCAGCAACTGGATCAGGCGCGTCAGCGACGAGGCGCCGCGCGGCGCCTGCCTGTATACGGCGGGCGCCTTCGAGTTCGACGACCTGCAGGAAGGGCCGCTGCGCGACCGCCTGCAGCAGGGCGTGCTGGTCTGGCGCGCCTCCCTGCGGCGCACTGTGCTGCAGGCCATGGAAGCGGGCCACCTGCGGCCCGATACCGATCCCGAACAGCTGGTGTTCGAGGTCTACAGCCTGGTGGTGGGCGTCATGCACGACACCCGCTTCCTGCGCGATAGCGATGCGCCGCGCCGCATGCAGCGCGCCTTCAACCGCCTGATTTCCACCTACAAGAGCTTCAACGTTGAGTGAGGCCCTTTTTTTAAATTAAATTCGCACACATGTGCGAAATGGAGGATGAGATGAGCAATCTGTTGTGGCTGATACCTGTGGGATTTGTCGCCGTACGCTGGGGCAGCCTGGTCGAACTGTGGCGCTCCATCCCGAAGCGCAATGAGGATTTTGGCGAAGACTACTGAAAAAAAAACGCGCCGGTTGGCGCGCTTTCTGGACCTTATTTTTTCTTCAGCAAGGGCACCAGGTATTTGCCGGTCACGCTGTCGGGATTGGCCGCCACCTCTTCCGGCGAGCCGGCCGCAATAATGCGGCCGCCGCCTGCGCCACCTTCGGGGCCCAGGTCCACAATCCAGTCCGCCGTCTTGATGACGTCCAGGTTGTGCTCGATGATGACGAGCGTATTGCCCTGGTCGCGCAGGCGGTGGATCACTTTCAGCAGCAAGTCGATATCGTGGAAGTGCAGGCCGGTGGTCGGCTCGTCCAGGATATACAGGGTGCGGCCGGTATCGCGCTTCGACAGTTCCAGCGAGAGCTTGACGCGCTGCGCCTCGCCGCCCGACAGCGTAGTGGCGCTCTGGCCCAGCTTGATATAGCCCAGGCCCACGTCCAGCAGCGTCTGCAGCTTGCGCGCGATGACCGGCACCGCCTTGAAGAAGGCATGCGCGTCTTCCACCGTCATTTCCAGCACTTCGGTGATGCTCTTGCCCTTGTAGTGCACTTCCAGCGTTTCGCGGTTGTAGCGCTTGCCGTGGCAGACGTCGCACGGCACATACACGTCCGGCAGGAAGTGCATTTCCACCTTCAGCACGCCGTCGCCCTGGCAGGCCTCGCAGCGGCCGCCCTTCACATTGAAGGAGAAGCGGCCCGCGCTGTAGCCGCGTTCCTTGGCGGTCGGCACGCCGGAGAACAGTTCGCGGATCGGCGTGAACACGCCGGTATAGGTGGCCGGGTTGGAGCGCGTCGTGCGGCCGATCGGCGCCTGGTCCACGGAAATCACCTTGTCGAAGTGTTCCAGGCCGCTGATCGTGTCGTGCGGCGCCGGTTCCGTCTGCGAACCGTAGAGGTGGCGCGACAGGGCCGGGTACAGCGTGTCGTTCACCAGCGTCGATTTGCCGGAGCCGGACACGCCCGTCACGCAGGTCAGCAGGCCCACCGGAATGTTCAGGTTCACCTTCTTCAGGTTGTTGCCGGTGGCGCCGGTAATCAGCAGCTGCTTGTTCGGGTCCGACTGGTGGCGCTTTTTCGGCACCTCGATCTTCAGCGTGCCGTTCAGGTATTTGGCGGTCAGCGAGTCCTTGTTCTTCAGGATGTCCTTCAGCGTGCCGGCCGCGATCACGTCGCCGCCGTGTACGCCGGCGCCCTTGCCCATATCGACAATATAGTCGGCGGTGCGGATGGCATCTTCATCGTGCTCCACCACCAGCACGCTGTTGCCGATATCGCGCAGGTGCTTGAGCGTCTCGATCAGGCGGTCGTTGTCGCGCTGGTGCAGGCCGATGGACGGTTCGTCCAGCACATACATCACGCCCGTCAGGCCGGAGCCGATCTGGGACGCGAGGCGGATACGCTGCGCTTCGCCGCCGGACAGGGTGTCGGCGGAACGGTCCAGCGACAGGTAGTCCAGGCCCACATTGTTCAGGAAGGTCAGGCGCGCGGTGATTTCTTTGATCACGCGGTCCGCGATGTCCTTCTTCGCGCCCTTCAGCTTGAGCTGCTCGAAGAAGCTCAGCGAGTCGCGCAGCGGCTTCTCCGAAATCTCGTAGATGGCTTTTTCCTGCTTGCCGCTGCCGATCTTCACATGGCGCGCTTCCACGCGCAGGCGGGCGCCTTCGCAGGTCGGGCATTTCTTCTCGTTGATGAACTTGGCCAGCTCTTCCTTCACCGCCATCGAATCCGTTTCGCGGTAGCGGCGCGCGAGGTTGTTCACCACGCCTTCAAACGTGTGTTCCTTGACCACGGTGCGGCCGCGCTCGTTCACATAGCTGAACGGAATCGCCGCTTTGCCCGAGCCGTGCAGCACCACCTGCTGTGCATTCGCCGGCAGCTGTTCGAACGGCACGTCCAGCTCGAAGCCGTAGTGGCTGGCCAGGCTGCTCAGCATCGAGTAGTAGAACTGGTTGCGGCGGTCCCAGCCTTTCACGGCGCCGGAGGCCAGCGACAGGTTGGGGAAGGCCACGATGCGCTTTGGATCGAAGAACTCGATATGGCCGAGGCCATCGCACTCGGGGCAGGCGCCCATCGGGTTATTGAAGGAGAACAGGCGCGGCTCCAGCTCCTGCAGCGAATAGCCGCAGGTGGTGCAGGCAAACTTGTTGGAATACACATGCTCGGCGCCGGTATCCATTTCATACGCCACGGCGCGGCCGTCGGCCAGGCGCAGCGCGGTCTCGAAGCTCTCGGCCAGGCGCTGCTTGATCTCCGCATTCACTTTCACGCGGTCGATCACCACGTCAATCGTGTGCTTCTCGGTTTTCTTCAGCTTCGGCAGGTCGTCCACTTCATAGATCTTCGCGTCGTGGGTGCCGCTCTGCACGCGGAAACGCACGAAGCCCTGGGCCTGCATCTGCTCGAACAGGTCCACATGCTCACCCTTGCGGTTGGCCACCACGGGCGCCATGATCATCAGCTTGGTGCCCTCGGGCATGGCCAGCACCGCATCCACCATCTGCGACACCGATTGCGCCGACAGCGCATGGTCCGGGTGATTGATGCAGTAGGGTGTGCCCACGCGCGCATACAGCAGGCGCAGGTAGTCGTGGATCTCGGTCACGGTGCCCACCGTCGAGCGCGGATTGTGCGAGGTGGCTTTCTGCTCGATCGAGATGGCCGGGGACAAGCCTTCGATCATGTCCACATCCGGCTTCTCCATCAGCTGCAGGAACTGGCGCGCATAGGCCGACAGCGACTCCACATAGCGGCGCTGGCCTTCGGCATACAGGGTGTCGAAAGCCAGCGAAGACTTGCCGGAACCGGACAGGCCGGTAATCACGATCAGCTTGTCGCGCGGCAGGTCGAGGTTGATGTTCTTGAGGTTGTGCGTACGGGCGCCGCGGATGCGGATATATTCCATTGAGCTTTAGCCTTGGGGGAGGTGGGACAGCTTGACGCGGCTCAGACAACTGAGCTATATACTGTATATAATACCAGTATTCAAGATTTGCCGCAAAACCGCTGAAAATTCCTTCCAGCGCTGTTGCTGCCCCCATATAATCACTGTTTAGTCCAAATTCAAGCAGGAGTACTACATGGCATCTGTGAACAAAGTCATCATCGTCGGCAACCTGGGCCGTGATCCGGAAATCCGCTACATGCCGAGCGGCGATGCCATCGCCAATATTGCCGTGGCAACCTCCTTCCGCAGCAAGGACAAGAACACCGGCGAGCAGAAGGAAATCACCGAGTGGCACCGCATCTCCTTCTTCGGCCGCCTGGCTGAAATCGTCGGCCAGTACCTGAAGAAAGGTTCCTCGGTCTACGTCGAGGGCCGCCTGCAGACCCGCAAGTACACCGACAAGGACGGCGTGGAGAAATACGCGACCGACATCATCGCCCAGGAAATGCAGATGCTGGGCGGCCGCCAGGGCATGGGCGGCGACGCCATGGGTGGCGGCGACGATATGGGCGGCTACGATGCGCCGCCGGCCCGTCCGGCACCACGTCCGCAACAGCCTGCGGCGGCGGCGCCTCGTCCTACACCGCGCCCGGCGCCAAACTTCTCCGACATGGACGACGACATCCCGTTCTGAAGCGTCTGTTTTTCGCACAAACCCCTGCGCCGCGAGGCCCAGGGGTTTTTTGCTTTTAAGACATTTTTACCCCTCAATTCAGAGAATTGAAATTGCCGCCCTGTGTCATGATTATTTTTCAGGATGAAATTTTTTGATCCGCGAAAACGAGGGATAGTTAAATCTTCACGACCAGCTACTAGGTATTGTATCCCTGATAAATCAAGGTGTTGCGTAAGCGTCGCTTTCGACAGATTTCAGACAAATTCGCGTTTACATTGATGTCTTCGGGAAACATTCTCGGTTATACTTGTAATTGGGTAGAAGTAACTCCGCAATTTAGTAAACCGCGCCGCCAGGTCGCCTTGAGGTATACGAGGGAACTGATGTCGTAGCAACAAAAGTTTCAAAACAGAAATAAATTTTTTAGGCGAAGGCCCCGTGCCGTGGGTAAAGTTTACCGTCGGCATGGTCGTTAAGACGTAAGAGTAGTCCTACCTGACCGGGAAATCCTGGGGGTAGCTATCGCTGTCTGGCTTTCAATAACGTGTTTGAAGCTTGCGAGTGGTCGGCGGGTTTCGAGGATCGCAGTACTGTAGTCTCTAGGAGAATGGATAATGAGTAGGCAAACTATTGAAGGCTTTACCTCGTCGAGCGACATCGCCGCCCTAACCACGCTGTTCATAGCGGAGTTGTCGACGGCGGAGATGGAAACGCTGACGTCGTCCCAGATTTCGTGGATGCGCACGGACCAGATCGCCGCGCTGACGACCACGAACCTGGCGCAAGGCCTCACGTCCACTACTCAGATCACCGGCCTTACAACGGCTCAGGCAGCTGTTCTCCGTTCCTCGCAAGTTGCGGCCCTCTCCACCAGCAACATTGCGGCAATCGAAACGGCTGATCTGGCTGCATTGAGTACCAGCGTCATCTCCTCGCTGGCTACCTTGCAATTCAATAGCCTGACTACCTCGCAGATTGCTGGCTTGAGTAGCACCCAGGTATCCGTGCTGACCTCGACCCAGGTTGCTGCGCTGTCCACTTCCGGCGTTGCTGCACTCGAAACCGCCGACCTGGCCGCACTGAAGAGCTCCGCGATTGCCGCGTTGAGCAGCAGCCAGGCGGCCGCACTGAGCTCGTCCCAGATTGTGGCACTGAGCTCCGTGCAAGTTTCCGCGCTGACCACGCGCCAGGCAGCGGGCCTGGGCACCACGGCCCTGGCGGCAATTGAAACCACCGACCTGGTCGCACTGAAGACCGGCGTTATCAGCGCCCTGAGCACCAGCCAGTTCGCCAGCCTGACCACCTCGCAGATCGCCGCGCTGACCAGCCAGCAGATCGGCGCCCTGACCACGGCCATCGTGGCAGGTATGACCACCTCGCAAGTGGTGGCCCTGAGCACCGCGCAAGCCTCCGGCCTGACCTCGAACCAGGTTGTGGCGATGGGCACCACCAGCCTGGCTGCGATCGAGACCTCCGACCTGGCGGCCCTGCGCTCCAGCGCGATTCGCGGCCTGAGCACCAGCCAGTTTGCTGCCCTGACCACGTCGCAGATCGCGGCGCTGACCAGCCAGCAGATCGGCGCGCTGACCACCAATGTGGTCGCGAGCGCCTTCACCACTTCGCAGATCGTTGCACTCAGCTCGGCACAGATCTCCGGCCTGTCGTCGGCCCAGATTGCTGCCCTGGCTACCGCCAGCGTGGCCGCGATGGAAACCACGGACCTGGCCGCACTGAAGACCGCCTCGATCGCCGCGCTGAGCAGCAGCCAGCTGGCTGCCCTGGGCACTTCGCAGATCGTCGCGCTGACCACCGCACAGGCTGCCGCGCTGACCAGCAAGCAGATCGCTGGCCTTGGCACCACCGCCCTGGCAGCGATTGAAACGAGCGACCTGGTGGCACTGAAATCCAGCTCGATCGCCGGCCTGAGCACCAGCCAGTTCGCCGGCCTGACCACCAGCCAGATCGCTGCGCTGACCAGCCAGCAGATCGGCGCCCTGACCACGGCAATCATTGCCGCTGGCCTGACCACGTCGCAGATCGTTGCGCTGAGCAGCAGCCAGGCATCGGGCCTCACTTCCGCCCAGATCGCCGCGCTGTCGACCGCTAACGTCGCCGCACTGGAAACCACCGACCTGGCCGCCCTGAAAACCTCGGTCATCGCAGCCCTGAGCAGCAGCCAGTTCGCCGCCCTTGGCACCTCGCAGATCGTGGGCCTGACTTCGGCACAAGTGGCAGCCCTGGGCAGCAAGCAAGTGGCAAGCCTGGGCACGACCGCCCTGGCGGCAATCGAGACTGCCGACCTGGTCGCACTGAAAACCGCTGTGATCAGCGCACTGAGCACCAGCCAGTTCGCCGGCCTGACGACCTCGCAGATCGCTGCGCTGACCAGCCAGCAGATCAGCGCCCTGACTACCGCTATCGTGGCCGGCATGACCACGTCGCAGGTGGTAGCCCTGAGCACCGCGCAAGCCTCCGGCCTGACCTCGAACCAGGTTGTGGCGATGGGCACCAGCCAGCTGGCCGCAATTGAGACCTCGGACCTGGCAGCCCTGCGCTCCAGTGCCGTCGGCGGCCTGAGCACCAGCCAGTTCGCTGCGCTGACTACCTCCCAGATTGCTGCGCTCACCAGCCAGCAGATCGGCGCCCTGACCACCAATGTAATCGCTTCCGGCTTCACCACTTCGCAGATCGTGGCCCTGAGCTCCTCCCAGATCTCCGGCCTGACTTCGGGCCAGATCGCTGCCTTGGCTACCGCCAGCGTGGCGGCGATGGAGACGACCGACCTGGCCGCACTGAAAACCTCGTCGATCGCTGCTCTGAGCAGCAGCCAGGCAGCGGCCCTGGGCAGCTCGCAGATCGTGGCCCTGACCAGCTCGCAGGCAGCAGCGCTGAGCAGCAAGCAGATTGCAGGCCTGGGCACCACTGCCCTGGCTGCCATCGAAACTTCCGACCTGGTGGCCATGAAGACCAGCGCCATCGCTGGCTTGAGCACCAGCCAGTTTGCCGGCCTGTCCACCTCGCAGATCGCTGCGCTGACCAGCCAGCAGATTGGCGCGCTGACCACTGCGGTGATCGCCTCCGGCTTCACCACCTCGCAGATCGTGGCGCTGAGCAGCACGCAGGCGTCCGGCCTGACCTCGGCGCAAGTTGCTGCCCTGTCGACCGCTAATATCGCTGCAATCGAAACGACCGATCTCGCCGCGTTGAAGACCTCGGTGATCGCCGGCCTGAGCAGCAGTCAGTTCGCTGCGCTGGGCACCTCGCAGATCGTGGGCCTGACCTCGGCGCAAGTTGCCGCACTGGGCAGCAAGCAGGTGGCAAGCATTGGCACGACTGCCTTGGCCGCCATTGAAACCGCCGACCTCGTAGCGCTGAAAACCGCCGTGATCAGCGCGCTGAGCACCAGCCAGTTCGCCGGCCTGACGACCTCGCAGATCGCTGCGCTGACCAGCCAGCAGATCGGCGCCCTGACCACCGCTATCGTGGCCGGCATGACCACCTCGCAAGTGGTGGCCCTGAGCACCGCACAAGCTTCCGGCCTGACCTCGAACCAGGTTGTGGCGATGGGTACCAGCCAGCTGGCGGCGATTGAAACCTCCGACCTGGCAGCGCTGAAATCGAGCGCCATCCGCGGCCTGAGCACCAGCCAGTTCGCCGGCCTGACCACGTCGCAGATCGCGGCGCTGACCAGCCAGCAGATCGGCGCCCTGACGACCGCGGTGATCGCCTCCGGCTTCACCACGTCGCAGATCGTGGCCCTGAGCTCGTCTCAGATCTCCGGCCTGACCTCGGCCCAGATCGCCGCCCTGGCTACGGCCAGCGTGGCTGCCCTGGAAACGACCGACCTGGCTGCGCTGCAGTCCGCGTCGATCGCTGCCCTGAGCAGCAGCCAGCTGGCTGCACTGGGTACCGCGCAGATCGTGGCCCTGACCAGCTCGCAAGCTGCGGCGCTGACCAGCAAACAGGTTGCCGGCCTCGGCACCTCTGCTCTGGCAGCGATCGAAACGACCGACCTGGCCGCCCTGAAATCGAGCGCCATCGGCGCCCTGAGCACCAGCCAGTTCGCCGGCCTGACCACGTCGCAGATCGCGGCGCTGACCAGCCAGCAGATTGGCGCCCTGACCACGGCGATCATCGCCGGTGGCCTGACGACCTCTCAGATCGTGGCCCTGAGCAGCACCCAGGTTTCGGGCCTGACCTCAAACCAGATCGCTGCACTGTCGACCGCTAACGTCGCT